>Ga0308172_1000075_pt1 | contig 214037 bp, 193 predicted proteins | sample PhyGR2_FD_202134 | JGI IMG/M metagenome (GOLD analysis project Ga0308172, IMG submission 202134) | Phyllosphere microbial communities from UC Gill Tract Community Farm, Albany, California, United States - DLSLSG.R2 | ecosystem: Host-associated > Plants > Phyllosphere > Unclassified | place... | reverse complement strand
CCCTCGCTCCGGGCTTGCTCCCGGGAGGACCGCGCTGCAGGCCCCATCCTGGGGCCCAGCGCTTGACAGGCATCCATGCCTGTCACCTCCCTCCGCAAGCCCTGCGCTCGGCCTCCTGAAGTCGCGATCTGCGGGGTCTGAACTACCGCGCGCTTAGAAGCAAGATCAAGATCTTGATCAAGATCAAGAGCGGCTATTTCAATGGACTGGCGCTCTTTGGGATGAAGTGTCTTGGGTACCAAGCATTCATTTTGCTCATTGCGGTGCAACTGCTTTGCACAATATTACAAGGCAATCCCATTTCATGTAGGAGCGGTCTTGTGCCGCGATGGGCCGCGCAGCGGCCCCAGGTTGTCGGTTAGAACGCCTATATAACTAAGGCTGCTGTGCGTCGCGTTGCGGCCGGCCGGGTGTCGAAAAAACTACTGCCCAAAAGCCCGCCCCAGCCCCCCAGGCACACCACTGCTGTCGGTCTGCTGCCACGGTCCATCCGGGCTCACCGACCAGCTCCAGCCATTGTCGAACCGGTAATACGTTCGCTGGCGATAGAAGGTATTGGGCTTCTTGTCCAACACATACACGCCCAACTTGGGGTCCCAATGGCTCGCCCCGCCCGGCGGCGGCGCAAAGCTTGCCGAGGTGCGCGGCACTGGCTTGGCTGGCGGTGCAGGCTTGCTCCCAGGCCCTGCAGGCTGCCCACCCGGCAGCGGCGTGACCACCGGGCCCTTGGGCGGCAGCCGTTCGATCGGTGGTTCAGGCTCAGGCTGCGAAGAAGGCCCATGCACCGTACAGGCCGACAAACCCAGCGCCAGGGTGATCAGGGTGAGGCGTACCGTCGCGTACATAGGAAACTCTCTTACGAATCAGGGCTGTCGATGATCAGGCGCTGCTGGGCCTGGGTCGTATTGGGCAAAGGCGCGCTCTGGCCAACCCACTCACCACGGGTCGGCTGCCCATCCTTGGAAACACGCGCAACCAGTTGGACTTCGGCGAAATCGGACAGTTTCATCTGCGCCATCATCGCATCCGCATCTGAAAGCTCGACCTCGATCGGCAATTGCGCCACCGTCACCCGCTTGGCGGCAAGCGGCATGGGCGGGCCACTGCTGGCGCGGGCGAAAATGAAGACGGTGTCCTGTGCCTTTACCTTGTCCCGCAAAGCCGGCGCCAATTCCACCCGCACCTTCAAACGCACCGCAGCAGGTGCCGGCACCTGAGCGGTCTGAGTGCCCAACCGCTCGGCCGCACGGTCAATGCCACCCTGCAATGCAGCGCGCGAAGCATCTCCTTGCGGCAACTGCGCCAACAACCGCTTCCAGTACGCGATAGCCTCCTGATAGCGCTCACCTTCAAATGCCGCAATTCCACGCAGGCCCAGGCTGGTGACCTCGTTGGGGTCGGCTTTGAGCGCTTCGTCAGTTAATGCCTGCAGTTGCGCACTCCAGCGCTTGTCGGCCGCGAAATACAGGGCCTGGGCCCACTGGCCCAGCAACTCGGGCTGGCGACCGGCCATGGCCACTGCGCGCTCGAACGTGCGGGCCGCCTCGGCAGGGCGTTGTTCGGCCATGTAGGCACGGCCCAGGAAGTACACGGCCTCGGCTGAATCAGGTTGTGCCTGGACCACTCGCTCCAGACGTGCCGTCATCTCTTCCATCGACTTCGGTGCCTGGGCAAATTCCTGGGTCAGGGCCACTTTGTCCGCCGCACCGAAGTGCAGGTACAGCCCCAACGCCAGCAGCGGCACCAGGACGGCTGCCAGCAACGGCAAGGCCTTGCCCAATTGACGCTGCCTGGCGGGTTCGGCGCCCTCGGTGTCGGCCAGCAACTCCCGGGCGGCTTCATCGCGGCCCTGACTCAATTGCAGGTCATCGAGCACACCCGATGCTTGCTGCGCGGCCAGCGCGTCGATGCGTTCCTGATAGAGCGCCACGTTGAGCGCTGTTCGGTCTTGCTCCTGCTGGCGGCGATGGCCACGCAGGATCGGGATCAGCAGAAAGCTGAGGGCCGCGAGCAGCAACAAGCCCGCGCTAAGCCAGAATTCAGTCATGGGTACGTTCTTTTTCCAGCAGGTTGGCCAGCCGTGCGCGCTCCTCGGCTGACAATTCATCAGTGCCTTGCACGGACGCCAGGCGACGACGCCGTACAATCACCGCCAATACGGCAAACCCGCCGGCCAGCAGAATGCCCGGGCCGAACCAGAGCAACCAGGTCCGGCCGCTCAGCGCCGGCTTGTAGCGCACGAAGTCGCCATAACGGTCCACCATGAAGTCGACGATTTGCTGGTTGCTCTTGCCCTCCCCCAGCATGCGGAATATTTCCCGGCGCAGGTCAGCCGCAATGGGTGCGTTGGAGTCGGCGATATCCTGGTTCTGACACTTGGGGCAGCGCAATTCCTTGGTCAGTTGTTGGTAACGCTCACGCTCGGCCTGGTCACGAAACTGGTAGGTATCGATGGCGGCCTTGGCTACCCCACCCACGCACAGGCTCAAGGCCAGGGCTGCGAACCAGCGCTTCATGGTGTCGCCTCGTCGAGCAGCGCCTGGTAGCGTGGCGCCAACTGTTCTCGCCAAACGCTGGCGTCGACCACGCCCACATGCTTGTACCGAATCACGCCATCGCCATCGATCAGGAACGTCTCCGGCGCACCGTACACACCCAGGTCCAGACCTAGGCTGCCCTGCTCGTCGCTGATGTCGAGCAGGTAGGGGTTGTGGAACTCGGTCAGCCACTTCTGCGCTGCGGCGTTGTCGTCCTTGTAGTTCACCCCGTAGATGACCACACCCTGGGAAGCCAGCTGGTTGAGATAAGGATGCTCGACTTTGCACGACGCACACCAGGTGGCCCAGACGTTGACCAGCGCAGGCCGGCCCTGCAGGTCTGCCTGGGTAAGCGTACGGTCGCCCTGGGTGGAAGCCAGCGAAAAGACCGGGAACGGTTTGCCGATCATTGCCGAGGGCAATTCATCGGGCTTGAGAAACAAACCCTTGTACAGGAACACCGCCACCAGCAGGAACACCGCCAGGGGCACCACCATCAACCAACGTTTCATGCAACTGCTCCAGACACGCCCAGGGCCTCACGCACCCGGGACTTGACCTTGACGCGGTAGCGCCGGTCGAGGGCCGCCAGCAATCCGCCCAGGCCCGTCAACAGACCGCCCAGCCAGATCCAGCGAACAAAGGGCTTGATATGCACACGCACCGCCCAGGCACCGTTTTCCAAAGGCTCCCCGAGGGCCACGTACAGGTCGCGGGTAAAGCCTGCGTCGATCCCGGCCTCGGTCATCATCGACTGCTGCACGGTATACAAGCGTTTCTCCGGGTGCAGGGTGGCCACAGGACGACCCTCGCGGCTGACCACCACTGTGCCCTTGTCGGAAATGAAGTTGGGCCCTTCGAAGTGCCTGGCGCCCTGGAACAGGAAGTGATAACCGCCCAGCTCCACGCTTTCGCCCGGGGCCATTCGCAGATCACGCTCGGCGCTATTGTTGCTCGACAGCACCACCCCGAGGGCACACACCGCAAGCCCCAGGTGAGCGACCTGCATCCCCCAGTAACTGCGCCCCAGCCCAGGCAGCCCCTTGAGCAGCCCTTTGTGGCGCGTCTTGTCGAACACATCGCGCAGCCCTCCGAGCACCACCCAGGCAGCCAGAGCGAACGTGGTCAGTACCTGCCAGTCGAAATCGTCGACGATCAGACCCGCCACCGGGGCCAGCACGGCGCTGCCGACGAGGACCGGCGTCATCATGCCCAGCAGCCACTTGCCAGGCGTATCCTTCCACCGCACCACTACCCCTACCCCCAGCACCAGCATCAACAGTGCCATCAGCGGCAGGAACAGGGCATCGAAATAAGGCGGGCCTACCGAAAGCTTGGCGCCGGTCAGGGCGTCGAGCACCAGCGGGTACAAGGTGCCTAGCAGGATCATCGACGCTGCAACCACCAGAACCAGATTGTTCGCCAGCAGCAGGGTTTCGCGCGACCACAGGGCGAACCCCACCTGGCTCTTGACCACCGGCGCACGCAGGGCGAACAGGGTCAGCGAGCCGCCGACCACGAACAGCAGGAAGAACAGAATGAAAATGCCGCGCGAGGGGTCGGCGGCAAAGGCATGCACAGAGGTGAGCACCCCGGAACGCACCAGGAACGTCCCTAGCAGGCTCAGTGAGAACGCAGCGATGGCCAACAGAACGGTCCAGCTTTTGAACACCCCGCGCTTCTCTGTCACCGCCAGGGAGTGGATCAGCGCCGTCCCTACCAGCCAGGGCATGAACGATGCGTTTTCCACCGGGTCCCAGAACCACCAGCCACCCCAGCCCAGTTCGTAGTACGCCCACCAGGAACCCAGGGTGATACCCACGCCCAGGAAGGCCCAGGCTACCAGGGTCCAGGGCCGCGACCACCGGGCCCAGGCGGCATCCAGACGCCCGCCGAGCAAGGCGGCGATGGCAAAGGCGAAGGCGACCGAAAAGCCGACATAGCCCATGTACAGCATTGGCGGATGCACGATCAGGCCAATGTCCTGCAGCAGCGGGTTGAGGTCACGGCCATCGACAGGCACCTGAGGCAGCAGGCGCTGGAACGGGTTGGAGGTGATGATCAAAAAGCTCAGAAAGCCCACGCTGATCATGCCCATGACCGCCAGCACCCGGGCGAGCATCACCTGGGGCAATTGCCGCGAGAACACCGACACGGCAAAGGTCCAGCCCCCCAGAATCAGCGCCCAGAGCAGCAGGGAGCCTTCATGCGCCCCCCAGACCGCGCTGAACTTGTAGTACCAGGGTAATGCGCTGTTCGAGTTGCTGGCCACGTAGGCAACCGAAAAGTTGTCGGTCATGAAGGCGTGGGTCAGGCACGCGAACGCGAACGTCAGGAAGGCGAACTGCCCCCAGGCTGCGGGCCGCGCCAGGCTCATCCACAAGCTGTCACCACGCCACGCCCCGAGCAGCGGCAGGCTGGCCTGCACGGCAGCGAAACAGATGGCCAGAATCATCGACAGTTGACCGAGTTCAGGTATCACCAACGCTGCGTTCATGGCCGCTCCCCCGTCTGGGCTGCCGCCTGGCCGCTTTCCTTCAGCGCCTTGCTGACTTCAGGAGGCATGTACTTTTCGTCATGCTTGGCCAGCACTTCGTCGGCCACCACCACGCCGTCGCCGTTGAGCTTGCCCAAGGCCACGATGCCCTGCCCTTCACGGAACAGGTCCGGAAGGATGCCGCGGTACGTGATGGGCACGGACTTGTTGAAATCGGTGACCACGAAACGCACGTCCAGCGAGTCGGAGGAACGTTGCACCGAGCCCTGTTCGACCATGCCGCCAGCGCGGATACGCGTGTCCAGCGGAGCCTCGCCATTGGCGATCTGGGTGGGGGTGTAGAACAGGTTGATGTTCTGTTGCAAGGCAGTGAGGGCAAAGCCCACGGCAACCCCCACGCCGACCAGCAGACCGATGATGAGCAACAGGCGGTTCTTGCGCTGCGGATTCACTGCGTTTTCTCCCGGCGCAAGCGGCGCGCCTCTTCTTGCAGGTAACGGCGCCGGGCCAGCACCGGTACGGCGACGTTGAGCGCCAGCACAGCGGCGCAGATGCCGTAGGCCGACCACACATAAAGGCCGTGATGACCCATGGCGATAAAGTCGCCGAAACTGGCGAAACTCATGGCACGGCCCTCCCACCCAGGCTGTTCGATACCTCTTCCTTCACCCAACTGGCACGCGCCTCGCGCTTGAGCACCTCAAGGCGCATGCGCATCAGAAGCACCGCGCCGAAAAAGCAGTAGAAGCCCAGCGCCGTACACAACAGCGGCAACCACATGTCGGCGGGCATCGCGGGCTTTTCGGTCAGGGTGAAAGTGGCGCCCTGATGCAGCGTGTTCCACCACTGGACCGAATACTTGATGATGGGGATGTTCACCACCCCAACGATGGCCAGCACGGCGCAGGCTTTCGCCGAGCTGTCACGATTACTGATTGCCTGGCCCAGCGCAATGATGCCGAAGTACAGGAACAAGAGGATGAGCATCGAGGTAAGGCGCGCATCCCACACCCACCAGCTGCCCCAGGTTGGCTTGCCCCAGATGGCCCCGGTCACCAGCGCCACGGCGGTCATCCAGGCGCCGATGGGGGCGGCGCATTGCAGGGCGACATCGGCCAGCTTCATCTTCCACACCAGCCCCACCACACCGGCCACCGCCAGCAGGACATAACAGGACTGCGCCAGCATCGCTGCCGGGACATGGATATAGATGATGCGAAAGCTGTTGCCCTGCTGGTAGTCCTGGGGCGCAAAGACCAGCCCCCAGACCGTGCCAACCACTAGCAATACAACGGCAGCGATGGACAGCCAGGGCAACATGCGCCCGCTAATGGCGTAGAACCATTTCGGAGAGCCCAGCTTGTGAAACCACGTCCAGCTCATTTTCATCAGGGTGCATCCAGGGTATTGGCCAGGCTTCAAAGCCCAGGCTCGTTATTCGCCGACGCTGATTTTCAGGCCGGCGGCGATCGCAAAGGGTGCCAGGGTCACGGCCAGGGCCGTCAGGCTGGCGAGCCAGAGCAGGTGGCCAGCGGCGGGCATATTCTGCAACGCCGCCTGCAAGGCACCACTGCCCAGGATCAATACAGGGATATACAACGGCAGGATCAGCAACGCCAGCAACAAACCGCCGCGCTTGAGGCCGACCGTCAGCGCGGCGCCCACTGCGCCCAACAGGCTCAATACCGGCGTACCCAGCAGCAGCGAGCCCAGCAGTACCGGCAGGCAGTGCCCTGGCAAGCCGAGCATCAGCGCCAGCAAAGGTGCCAGCAACACCAGCGCAAGCCCGGAGAACAACCAGTGCGCCAGCACCTTGGCCAACACCATCAGTGCCAGCGGATGCGGCGAGAGTACCCACTGCTCCAGTGAACCGTCCTCGAAATCGCTGCGAAACAGGCCATCGAGCGATAACAACACCGCCAGCAATGCGGCCACCCACACCAGCCCCGGGGACAGGTTCTGCAACATCTGGGTCTGCGCGCCAACCGCCAAGGGGAACAAGGCCACCACGATGGCGAAGAACACCAGCGGGTTGGCAAGCTCCGCAGGACGGCGGAACAGCAACCGCGCCTCGCGCCGCAACAACAGGGTGAAGACGCTCATGCTGCCCATTGCCCCAGGTTGAGTTCTCGGTAGCCCGCAGGCGTGTGGGACAAGGTGTGGTGGGTGGTCAGCACCACGGTGCCACCGTGTTCGCAATGGCCGGCCAAGTGGGCCTCCAGGTCCGCGACGCCCTGTTTGTCCAGGGCAGTGAACGGTTCGTCCAGGATCCACAACGGCGCAGCTGCCAAGTGCAGGCGCGCCAGGGCCACGCGGCGTTGCTGCCCTGCCGACAAAGTATGGCAGGGCACGTCCTCGAAACCACGCAGCCCAACGGCAGCCAGGGCCTGCCAGATCTGTTCGCGGCTGGCTGGACGGTGCAGCGCGCACAGCCAGGTCAGGTTCTCTTCGGCCGTGAGCAGTTCCTTGATGCCCGCAGCATGGCCAATCCACACAAGGATGCTGGCCAACGCATGCCGCTGTTCATCCAGCGGACGGCCACCGAGCAGGATCTGACCGGCGGTCGGCTGCATCAGGCCAGCCAGCAGGCGCAGCAGGCTGGTCTTGCCGCTGCCGTTGGGGCCGCTGATCTGTAGCATGTCGCCGGGCCGCAGCTCGAAGGCAAGGTGCTCGAACAGCAGACGCCAGTCGCGCTCGCAGGCCAGGCCCACGGCTTGAAGATGAAGGGTCACGGTTTCGCCTTATCGTTCTAGGGTTCGGGTGACGGTGCCCGGAGCCCGGAGCCCTGCCACTCAAGTCGCCCGATGCGCTGCCGTTACAGTGGCAACTACGGGCGGGCGGCATTATTACATGCACAGCCCTGCTGCCAAGAGGCTGAGCGCCTAAGGTTGTATACAATCATGACTGAAATCAATAGTCTCGGCCCGCAAACCGTCAATGGAGCCCAAGCGATCAAGGCTGCCATGACCGGCGAATTGCTGCGCCTCACCCAGGCTCAACCGGGTTTGCTGAGCCCTGGGGAGACGGCGCAGGCCGAGGTGGTTGCCATGCGCCAGACTGGCCAGGAGTTCCAGTTGGTGTTGCGCTTGCTGCAAGCCAACGGTCTGCAGACTCAACTGCAAGCCAGCGCCAGCCAGCCTTTGCCCCAGGGCAGCCAAGTGACCGTCAGCCAACCCGAAGCCGGGCGTCTGGCCATTTTGCTGCAGCAGGCCAGCGCTAGCCAAATCGCAACCCTCACCCGCCTGGATACTACGCAGGTACCGGTCGGTACCCTGGTGCAGGGTAAGGTCATGACCAACCAACTACTCCCTGAAGTACCGGGTCAGCCTGCAAGCTACCGGGCGCTGGTGAGCCTTCTCAATACCGCCCAAGCCGGTGCCGTGCTGGCCGTGGACAGCCCCCGACCATTGGCAATCGGCAGCCTGCTCAGCGCACGGGTACAGGGCGACCAGTCGCTGCAGTTCGTCCCCCTGGCCGGCAGGCAGGATCAATTGGGCATCGCCCAGCACCTTGGCAGCCAGCAGAACCGTCAGGCGTCGCTGCCGGGCCTGCTGGCCGGTTTGCAACAGTTGGCACGCGACGCCGGGACTGACAGCGCGCTGCGCACGACCGTCGAACGATTGCTTGGCGCGCTGCCGACAGTCCAGCAACTGGGGGATGCCAAAGCCGTTGCTCAGGCGTTGCTCAACAGCGGCGCCTTTCTCGAGGCCAAGTTGATGACAGGGGCGACAGCCACGCTGGCCACTGACCTCAAGGCAAACATGCTGCAATTGATCAACCAGATCAGTGCCAGTAGCGCCCTCGGCACACCAGCGGCGAGCGTGGCCGCGGCCATGCCCGCCCTGGTCCGAAACGCCCTGGGCATGCTGGAGCGGGTAAGCCCCAAACCCCAGCCCGGCGCGTTCCCCCTCCCCTCCAGGTTATTGCAGGCGATGGAAGAAGAAGGGGACCTGGAACAGCTGCTGCGCCTGGCAGCAGCCGCCGTCTCTCGCCTGCAAAGCCACGCCATGAGCAGCCTGCAGCAAAGCGGCACGCTGGAAAACGGCAACCTGCAGACCACTTGGCAGACCGAAGTGCCCATTCGCCATGGACAGGATTTCGTGCCCTTGCAAATCAAGCTTCAGCGCGAAGAGACACCTCAGCAGCAAGCCGACCGCGAGCGTGAGGCGCCTGAAACGCTGCAACCGTTGTGGCGTATCGAGCTGGCTTTCGATCTGCCGCCGCTCGGGCCGCTTCAAGTCCAGGCCCAGCTGACACAGGGCCGTCTGAACGGCCAGCTGTGGGCCGAGCGCGAACAGACCGCCCGCCTGATCGAAGGGCAGCTTGGCGCGCTGCGTGAGCGCCTGCTGGCCCGCGGTCTGCTGGTCGATGATCTGCACTGCTACCCCGGCAGGCCTGCACAAGGCTCACGTACCAGGGTCGAACAACGTTGGGTGGATGAAAACGCATGAGTAACCCTAACCCGCGTCAGGCCGTGGCGCTGAGCTACGACGGGCAGCAGGCGCCGACACTGAGCGCCAAAGGTGACGATGAGTTGGCAGACGCCATCCTGGCCCTGGCCCGCGAACATGAAGTGCCCATTTATGAAAACCCTGAGCTGGTTCGTTTACTGGCGCGTCTTGAACTGGGCGAACAGATCCCTGAGGCGCTGTATCTGACCATCGCCGAAGTCATCGCTTTCGCCTGGCAGCTGCGCGGCAAAGTACCACCGGGCTTCGAGGACACCCCGGCTGAGCCGAGGGACATTACCCCGGCGCACTTGCGTTTGCCTGAAGGGTAGTAGTTGGCTACGACCCAAAACTGCAGGCGCATCGACACTGTATCGGCTCTATCCACTACATGAGTCGATAACCATGGCTACTACCTTCGTCAACTCAGTCGGCCAACGGTACGTGCGTAATCACCTGCGCAACATACCGCGCCCAGATCGCCAGGCCGCCGCTGCTATACGCGAGTGGGCTCAGCGGCAAGGCCATGACCTGGATCCGGATCAGACGGATGTCGTCACCTTGCACTACCGGGGCGATGAGGCCGTCGTGATGCAACGGCTTTCGCTGACCCAGGCAGTGCTGTCGAACTGGCAGGGGGAAACCTGCAAGAATCTGTTGGGGCAGCTGCTTCCTGGCGAGTGGGCAGGTCACATGCCATCGCGCCCGTTCAAAATCGTCAACCGCCTGCCCGAGAATAGCGTGCTGGACAACAGACCTGCCTATTCGGTCTTCAATGGGCTGTTCCGCAGAACCCAACCCGCACGCTACGACAGCTCGACCCACCTGCCCATCGACGTCGAAGCCATGCAGCACGCCATCTGGGAGCTGGATTTTCACACCCGTTTCGTCGCCATGCTCGACGATTACTGGCACAACGCCCGTGACAGCCACCAGCAATGCCTGCAAATCGGCTTCGTAGCGGCTTGCAACAAGCAAGTGCAAGAGGGCTCGCTCAGCGACACGGCGCGCCAGATGCTCTGGGAAGCAGCAGGCCTGGCGCCTCGCGCTACCAGTCTCAGAATCCGGGCGCTCAATGTCTATGGCTACACAGCCACCGACCTGATCGCAATCGCTGACCAGCACAGGCGCGGGGTGGTGCTGTACCTTCCAGGTAATGCCTCGCCTTTCCATGAGTTCGCAAGCCTGGACAGCATGAAAGACTGGTTTGGTGACCAGTGCCGCGTTGCAGAGAAGCGTGAGGCACTGCGCCGATATTTCCGGCTAGCCGATACGCCAGACGGGCTGGACTTCAGCGGCTTGGATACGGCGCTCGAGGGGTTAGGCGCCTATCCTGCCGTTTATCATCGATCGCCCAATCGTTCCGGTTTCACAACCGATGGTCAGTGGCCGCCGCGGCAATACGTCTACTACAAGACCAAACAGTACAGCCCGTCGATCAAGGATGACTTGTTTGCCGTGCTTACTGAGCGTCAGCGCGTGCGCAGTTACGCCGATGCGGACTTCATCATCACCAGTGACCAAGCCGTGACCAAGGCAAAATGGCGAGGCTATGTGCTCACCTCGATCAATTTACTGGCACCACTGGCGATCGTGATTCCTGCCCTGGCACCTATGCTTGCGTTGGCAGGCGCCGCTCAGTTTGGCTTGGGCCTGGATCAGGCCATCAATGGCAAGACACTGGAGGACAAAGCGCAGGGCGTCAGCAACACGGTTTACGGACTGTTCAACGCCCTCCCCCTGGTTGGCGAGGCCACGACGCGCGCAACAGAAGTGTTCTGCGCACAACGCTCGCGCTTCTTCACGCCCATCCGTTTGAACGACCAATTGGGCTACCCGCTGAGCCCGATAAACCCACCGCATTTTTCCGAGCCGGAGATCGGTGATTTCTTCGGCGATGCGCTGCAGCCCGTGCCGGCTGACGATAGCCCGGTCGCGCGCTCCATCATCCGAATACCTGTCAGTGAGCAGGGACCCGCGCAGCTGCAAGGGGAAATCGGCGGTTACAACGCAAACGTGCTGTACGACAGTGAACACGATGCTTTCATCGTCGATGATGCAGTCAACGATGTGGACCCAACCTATTACCAGGTGACCCCGGGCCATCGTGGCCTTACCCCAGTGGATATCACCACACGCCCGGTTACCGACGAAATGCGCTCGGCAACGCTCAGGGGCCTTGGTATTGATCTGCCATTACCGCTCGATATCCCTGCCGTCGAGCACTCGGCGGCTCAGCCTATTCCCAAAACCATTTCCAGCCTATGGGTAGGCAACAAGATCATCGCGCCTGAGCTTGTAGACAACTTGGCCGCCAACGCAGAGCGCCTGAGCAACAGCAATTACACTTACCGCCTGTACGTGTCCAAGGCAGAACCCCAGGCCTTTGAAGCCAATCGGCAACTGCTCAATGAACGCGCGCCCAGGCTTGAAGTGCTGCCTTTGGAGGAGCAGCCGTTCTATGCGCACTTCACTGAAAGCGTGAATTTCGAGCAATACCAGCATGCCACCAGCGATCCTGGGGCCAATTACGCTTCGGCATCGGACATCTTGCGCTATTCAATGCTCGACAGTTTGGGGGGCATCTACATGGATGTCGACGATTCGCTGCTACCCCATCCCGAGGCACCGCAGGACCCTACTCGCGCTGCTATTGAAACCGTCGAACTGGCCACGACACAGGACGGTTTCATCCTGGGTGACCCTACAAACAACGATACGCTCGGCATGCACTGCCACTACAACACCAACATGATTGGCACTCATCCTTCAAACCCCAACCTGCAGGCGATCAGCGATCTCATGCGCGAACGCTACCAGGCCATGCCAGACTTTTATCAGCACAGGCCCATCACCGGCACTGCCGGTTTCAAGGCGTATGCCAGACGCCTGAATCACTTGACGGGCCCCGCAGTGCTCAATGATGTGATCGATCAGCACTTACCCCGGCTCTACCGCTTGCGCCAACTCACCAACCTGCACACATTGCCACAGACCAAACCGCTGTTTCTGACCATTGGCAAGACGCAGGCGGTAAAGGCGGCGATTACCCACGACTTGGCACTGGGCAATGTTGCACAAGTGGGCAACTACCATTCGTGGGGCAAACCTTGAAACGCACAGGGCGACTTGCGCCGCCCTGATGTTCAGTCGTTGCGATGCAGCTTGCTCATCAGCTCGGCCTCGGCCTGGGTCAGGCCGCAGGTTTCGGTGAGTTCCGACACGCTAGCGCCCATGCCGACCAGCCGTGCAGCCTGGGTGAAGGTGACGCTGCTCGGGTCACGCTGCTCCAGCCGTTCCAGCCGGTCGGGCAGCGTGGCCACCGCACCGCGCAGCTCATGGATGGCGTCGCCCATGCGCACGGTGACGTTCTGGTAGTCATCGAGCCGCTTGCCGAGGTCCTTGATACGCTGGTCGCGCAAGGCATCGCCAATGGCCTGCTGCGCAGCCAGCTCGCGCTGACGCTTGGTGTAGTTCAGGAAGAACCACAGGCTCAAGGCCCACAGCAGGGCCAGTAAGATGACGCCGACCTCGAAAATCAAGTCAGATGTTCTCCAGTTCCGACCACTCTTCCTCGGTCATCATCTTGTCCAGCTCGACCAGAATCAGCAATTCGCCATTCTTGTTGCACACGCCCTGGATGAACTTGGCCGATTCTTCGTTGCCGACGTTGGGCGCGGTTTCGATCTCGGACTGGCGCAGGTACACCACCTCGGCGACGCTATCGACCAGAATGCCGACCACTTGCTTGTCAGCTTCGATGATGACGATGCGAGTGTTGTCGGTGACCTCGGTTGGCATCAGCCCGAAGCGCTGGCGCGTGTCGATCACGGTCACCACGTTGCCGCGCAGGTTGATGATACCCAGCACATAGCTGGGCGCACCCGGCACCGGGGCGATTTCCGTGTAGCGCAGCACTTCTTGTACCTGCATCACGTTGATGCCGTAGGACTCGTTGTCCAGACGGAAGGTAACCCACTGCAGGATCGGATCTTCAGAACCTTGTGCGGACGACTTTTTCATTCCCCTACCCCTTGAAATCCGCCTTTGGCGGTGTGTTCGGTGTGATGTGCTGTTTGGCGTGCAACTGCTTGACGGCGCCGCTGGCGATCAACTCGGCCAGCTCCGCCACGTCCAGCAGTGCACACATGTGTTCAATGACCGTGCCGGCCAGCCACGGCCGCTGGCCCCGCTGGCTACGCCACTTGATCTCGGACGGGTCCAGGCGCAGCGAGCGGCTGACCTGATGCACAGCCAGCCCCCACTCGTAGCCCTGGACAGAAATGACGTATTGCAGGCCCTGACGGAAATCATCGCGGTAGCGGTCAGGCATGACCCAGCGCGCGGTGTCGAGCACCTTGAGGTTGCCAGCCTGGCAGGTGAGGATGCCCAGGAACCACTCGGGCTGCCCGAACAGCGGCGTCAGCTCGCGGTCGGCCAAGGTGTAGATCGAGCCCAGGCACACCAGCGGCACGGCCAGGGTCAGGCCGGCCACATCGAACAGCAGGCACTCGAACGGCTCGGCAGCCCAGGCCGGGCGCCCATCGACGGTGGCCGGCGGTACGGGCACGTCCGGTGCAGGCAGGTGGACGTCCACCAGGGGCATTGCCGGCTCCACAGCCGGGGTATCAGTCAAGACCGGGATGCTGGCCTCGGCCACCACTGCCTGTTCCACCACCGCCACCACGGGCGGCTGCACAGGTATGACACTAGGCAACACCGCAAGCCTGGGCTCGGCGAACGGCCGCTCAGGTGCGGGCGGCGCCGGTTGTGCCTGCGTGGCCTGGCCAGGCTGACGCGCATCGCGGGCCTGCTCCTGGCGCACCGCCAGGGCGAAGTCATCTGCCGCGCCTGGCGGTGGCGGCGTCTCCAAGGGCTCGGTGGCTTCCTGGAGCAGACCGTCAAGATAGGACTGCAGGGCCAACTGGGGCTTGCTGCTCACTTGCCGTGTTTGTGTCATCAGGCCACCTGCGCCGCGGGCTTGTAGGTCAACAAGTGCTTGAGCAGCGCCCGATAGGCCACCAGCCCTCGGCTCTTGTTGTCGAATTGCGACGGCGTGACGCCCTTGCGGCTGGCATCGCGCAGCCGCGTGTCCACGGGAATGTAGCCCTGCCATACCTGTTCGCCGTAGGCATCGCGCAGCAACTTGAGCGTTCCCAGGGACGCCTGGGTACGTCGGTCGAACAACGTCGGCACGATCTGGTAAGGCAGCGCCTGGCGCCGGGAGCGGTTGATCATGGCAAGGGTGCCGACCATGCGCTCAAGTCCCTTGACGGCCAGGAACTCGGTCTGCACCGGGATGACCAGTTGCTGGCTGGCCGCCAGCGCATTGACCATCAACACCCCTAGCAAAGGGGGGCTGTCGATCAATGCGAAGTCGAAGTCTTGCCACAACTGCGCCAGACTCTTGGCGATGACCAGCCCCAGACCGTTCTGACCGGGCGATTGACGCTCCAGCACAGCAAGGGCAGTGCTAGAGGGAAGCAATGAAATGCGCTCGTCACTGGTTGGCAACAGCAACTGCCCCGGCAGCCCGTCCGGAACGCTGCCCTTGTGCAGGAACAGGTCGTAGCAGCTGTGCTCCAGCGCATCGGGATTATGCCCGAAATAGCTGGTCATCGACCCATGCGGATCAAGATCGACAACGATTACACGCTTGCCGGCGTCGGCCAGAAGGCCAGCCAGGGCGATGGTGGTGGTGGTCTTGCCGACGCCACCTTTTTGATTGGCTACTGCCCAGACTCTCATCAGGCAAACTCTGTCCGTGGGTGAGGCAGGGCGCGTGGTGTGCCCGCTGCCTTGCTGGAAAATGAAAGGCGTGGATGGCTGTCGGTCAGGCGCCGTGCATGGACATCCGCCAATGGGGCGACAGAGAATTGACGAGTCACTGGCCTGCCACCGCTGCTGAGCTTGCCGGTGCACTTTGTGTGCCAGCCCGGCGCAGTGCAGCATCAGGCGTGGCATTGGCAGCACCGGTACTGGTCAGGCTGCGGCGCACCTCAAGGTTGCGGGATATCACCAGTACCACGCGCCGGTTACGGGCCCGGCCCTCGGGGGTATCATTGCCCGTCACGGGCTGATACTCGCCGTAGCCCACCGAGGCCATACGCCCAGGGTTCACGCCGCCCATGGCCAACAGCCTGACGATACTGGCGGCACGGGCCGAGGAAAGCTCCCAATTGGTCGGGTATTGCGCCGTACGGATAGGCTGGTTATCGGTGAAGCCTTCGACGTGAACCGGGTTGGCGAAAGGCTTGAGAATGGCCGCCACCTTGTCGATGATGGCGAATGCATTGTCACTGGGCATGGCATCGCCACTGCCGAACAGCAACGAGGAATTGAGCTCGATCTCGATCCACAGCTCGTTACCCCGGATCGTCATCTGATCACCCTTGATGAGGTCACCAAAGGCGTCGCGCACTTCATCGGCGATGGTCTTGAGCGGGTCGTTGCTGGCGGCCGTCAGGCCAGCGTCGGACTGCTCGCTGTCCTTGACCAAGGGCTGGGCAGGTCGCACGGTCAGCGGGCGCTCATCCCCGATGGGAATGGGCCTCATGCTGCGCTCAGGGTCGTTGAACACGCCCAACAAGGCTTGGGACACCACCTTGTACTTGCCCTCGTTGACCGAGGAAATCGAATACATCACCACGAAAAAGGCGAACAGCAAGGTGATGAAGTCGGCGTAGGATACCAGCCAGCGTTCGTGGTTTTCCGGCTCCTCGGCATGACGGCGACGACGCATGGGCTACTCCATGAAGCCTTGCAGCTTCAGCTCGATCGAGCGCGGGTTCTCGCCTTCGGCAATGGACAGCAGGCCTTCGAGGAGCATTTCCCGGTAACGCGACTGGCGCAGCACCAGCGCCTTGAGCTTGTTGGCGATGGGTAACAGGATCAGGTTGGCGCTGGCGACCCCGTAGATGGTCGCCACGAAGGCAACGGCGATGCCGTTGCCCAGTTGCGCCGGGTCGGCCAGGTTGCCCATGACGTGAATCAGCCCCATCACCGCGCCGATGATTCCGATGGTCGGAGCGTACCCGCCCATGCTCTCGAAGACTTTGGCAGCCTGCAGGTCACGGCCCTCCTGGGTCAGGAAATCCACTTCGAGGATGCTGCGAATGGCTTCGGGCTCGGCGCCGTCGACCAGCAACTGCAAGCCCTTGCGCGCGTAAGGGTCAGGCTCGCCATCGGCTACCCCTTCCAGCCCGAGCAGGCCTTCCTTGCGCGCCGTGAGGCTCCAGTTCACCACGCGATCGACCCCACCCGGCAGATCGACGCGCGGTGGAAACAGGATCCAGCGCAGGATCTGCAAGGCCCGCTTGAACGAGGAGAGCGGCGATTGCAGCAAGGCTGCCGCCAGGGTACCGCCCAATACGATCAGCGCTGCCGGCCCATTGATCAGGGCGCCCACATGGCCGCCTTCGAGGAAGTTACCGCCCACGATGGCGACAAAAGCCAGGATCAGGCCGATCAGGCTGAGCACGTCCATCAGACGCACGCCTCCACCAGGTGCCGGCCAATATCGTCGAGGCTGTACACCGCATCGGCCAGGTTGGCCTTGACGATCGCCATGGGCATGCCATAAATCACGCAGCTGGCTTCATCCTGTGCCCACACCGTGCTGCCACCCTGCTTGAGCAGGCGCGCCCCTTCCCGGCCGTCCGCGCCCATGCCCGTCAGTACCACGGACAACACCTTGTCGCCATAGGACTTGGCTGCCGAGCCAAAGGTAATGTCCACGCAGGGCTTGTAGTTGAGCCGCTCGTCACCGGGCAGAATCTTCACGGTTCCACGGCCATCGATCATCATCTGTTTGCCTCCGGGGGCCAACAGCGCCAGCCCGGGGCGCAGAATGTCGCCATCTTCGGCTTCCTTGACGCTGATCCGGCACAGCTTGTCCAGGCGCTCTGCAAAGGCCTTGGTGAAGGCTGCCGGCATGTGCTGGATGAGTACGATCGGCGCCGGGAAATTGCCTGGCAATTGCGTGAGCACGCGCTGCAAGGCCACCGGTCCCCCGGTCGAGGTGCCGATAGCAACGAGCTTGTAAGGCTTGCGCTTGGGCGCAGGCGAATGGGCAGCCGCCGGCCTGACGGGGGCTGTGGTGCTGCGCACCGGTGCCGGCGCTGCAGCGCTGGTGGCTGTTGTGGGCGTCGGCGCAGGGGCAGCAGCGGGCGCGACCGCCGGGCGGGCGTAACTGGCCATGCGGCGATTGCTTCGCGACAGGGTATGCACCTTCTCGCACAGCATCTGCTTGACCTTCTCGGGGTTGCGCGAGATGTCTTCGAAATTCTTCGGCAGGTAGTCCACCGCCCCGGCATCGAGCGCATCGAGCGTGACCCGAGCGCCTTCATGGGTGAGCGATGAGAACATCAGCACAGGTGTCGGGCACCTTTGCATGATGTGCCGCACCGCCGTGATGCCATCCATCATGGGCATCTCGTAGTCCATGGTGATCACATCGGGCTTGAGCGCAAGCGCCTGGTCGATCGCTTCCTTGCCGTTGGTTGCAGTGCCCACTACCTGGATCGTCGAGTCCCCCGAGAGGATTTCCGAGACGCGGCGGCGGAAGAAACCGGAATCATCCACCACCAGGACCTTGACTGCCATAAACACTCCGTTAGGCGGCGCCTCCGGCCAAGGGGGCGCAGCCGAGATCAAATACGCCGCGCGGCGTAACGCTTGAGCATGCTCGGGACGTCGAGAATCAGCGCAATGCGACCGTCGCCGGTGATGGTGGCCCCGGACATCCCCGGGGTGCCTTGCAACATCTTGCCCAGAGGCTTGATTACCACTTCTTCCTGGCCCACCAGTTGATCGACGACAAAGCCGATGCGCTGGGTGCCGACCGACAGGATCACCACGTGACCTTCGTGCTGTTCTTCATGCACCTGGCCCTGAACCAGCCAGCGCTTGAGGTAGAACAGCGGCAACGCCTTGTCTCGCACGATCACCACTTCCTGGCCATCGACCACGTTGGTGCGCGACAGGTCCAGGTGGAAGATCTCGTTGACGTTGACCAGCGGGAAGGCGAACGCCTGGTTGCCCAGCATCACCATCAGGGTGGGCATGATCGCCAGGGTCAACGGGACCTTGATGACGATCTTCGAGCCCTGCCCCTTGGCCGAGTAGATGTTGATCGAGCCGTTGAGCTGGGAGATCTTGGTCTTGACCACGTCCATGCCCACGCCCCGCCCGGAGACGTCGGAAATCTCGGTCTTGGTGGAAAAGCCCGGGGCGAAGATCAGGTTGTAGCAGTCCGACTCACTCAGGCGGTCGGCGGCGTCCTTGTCCATCAGGCCCTTTTCCACGGCCTTGGCACGCAGTACGTTCGGGTCCATGCCTTTGCCGTCGTCGGAAATCGACAGCAGGATATGGTCGCCTTCCTGCTCGGCAGACAATACGACGCGCCCCGTGCGCGCCTTGCCCGCGGCCTCGCGCTCATCGGGCATTTCCACCCCATGGTCCACGGCGTTGCGCACCAAGTGCACCAGCGGGTCGGCCAGCGCCTCGACCAGGTTCTTGTCCAGGTCGGTTTCTTCGCCCACCAGTTCAAGGTTGATCTCTTTCTTCAACTGCCGCGCCAGGTCACGCACCAGGCGCGGGAAGCGGCCGAACACTTTCTTGATCGGCTGCATGCGCGTCTTCATCACCGCCGTCTGCAAGTCGGCGGTGACCACGTCGAGGTTCGACACGGCCTTGGACATGGCTTCATCGCCGCTGTTCAGGCCCAGGCGTACCAGACGGTTACGCACCAGCACCAGTTCGCCGACCATGTTCATGATCTCGTCCAGGCGCGCGGTATCGACCCTGACGGTCGTTTCCGCTTCGCTGACCGCGTGCTTGTCGGCACTCGCCGCTGGCGCCCGCGGGGCTGCGGCAGGCTTGGGCGCTGCAACCGGTGCCGCCGCGCCAGCAGGACGGGCGACCGCCGGCGCCTCGGCCCTGGCTGGGGCTGCGGCCTGAACACTGGCAGGTGCATCGACGGCAGCCACGTCGCCATTGAACTTGCCCTTGCCATGCAGCTGGTCCAGCAACGCCTCGAACTCGTGCTCACTGATGTCGTCGCCAGGGATGGCAGATGTTTGCTCGACAGGCGCCGCCGCCTTGGCTGCGGGCAAGGCATCGGCCTGGAACGTGCCTTTACCATGCAACTGATCCAGCAGCGACTCGAACTCGGCGTCGGTAATTTCATCGCTGGCCGGCTCGGCAGCGGCAGCCACCGGCTGGGCCGTCACTTCGGCACTGAACTGGCCCTTGCCATGCAACTGGTCGAGCAGCGACTCGAATTCGGCATCGGTGATGTCGTCACCCTGGCCGCTGACCGGCTCGGCAGGCATCTGCTCGGCCGCCGCCGCCTGGGCTTTGACTGCGTCGAGCGAATCGAGCAGTTGCTCGAACTCGCTGTCGGTGATGTCAGCTTCGGTAGCTTGCGCAGCCTGCTGCACGGGCGCAGGTTCAACCGGCACGGGCACAGCCGGTGCCGGGGCCGCTTCGGCGCTGCCGGGCTCTGCCAGACGCGCCAGGGCTGCCAGCAGTTCGGGCGTGGCCGGTGTGACCTCGCTGCGCTCACGCACCTGGGCGAACATGCCGTTGACGGCATCCAGTGCTTCGAGCACCACATCCATCAGTTCTGCATCGACCCGGCGCTCACCTTTGCGCAGCACGTCGAACACGTTCTCGGCGATATGGCAGCACTCCACCAGCTCATTGAGCTGGAGGAAGCCGGCGCCCCCTTTTACAGTGTGGAAACCGCGAAAAATTGCATTGAGCAAGTCGGCATCGTCAGGGCGGCTTTCAAGCTCGACCAGCTGCTCGGACAATTGCTCAAGTATTTCACCGGCTTCTACCAGGAAATCCTGAAGGATTTCTTCATCGGCGCCGAAGCTCATCAAAGGTGCTCCTTAAAAACCCAGGCTGGATAGCAGATCATCGACATCGTCCTGACCGGACACGACGTCTTCACGCTTATCGGCATGAATCTGCGGACCTTCACCCCGAGTCGGATGTTTTTCTCGATCTTTTTCTGCGCGCAACTGATCCTGGTCATGCTGGATGCCTGCAAAGCGGTCGACCTGGCTGGCCATCATCACCAGTTTCAGCAGGTTGCTTTCCACTTCGGTCACCAACGCCGTGACGCGCTTGATCACCTGCCCGGTCAGGTCCTGGTAATCCTGGGCCAGCAGGATGTCGTTGAGATGGCCAGCCACCTTGCGGTTACCTTCGGCGCTGTGCGCCAAGAAACCGTCGACGCGCTTGGCCAGGTCGCGAAACTCCGTGGCGTTCACTTCCCGGCGCATGAAGCGCTGCCAATCGGCACTCAGCGCTTTGGCTTCGCTGGCCAGGTCGTTGAGCACCGGCGTGCTTTCCTCGACCAGGTCCATGGTGCGGTTTGCCGCCCCTTCGGTGAGCTTGACCACATAGGACAGGCGTTCGGTGGCGTCGGTAATCTGCGACACCTCTTCGGCCTGGGGTATGGTCGGGTCGATCTGGAAACTGACGATGGCGCTGTGCAGTTCGCGGGTCAGCTTGCCCACTTCCTGGTACAGCCCCCGATCGCGGGTCTGGTTCAACTCGTGAATGAGTTGCACCGCCTCGCCGAACCGTCCGCGCTCCAGGCTTTCGACCAACTCCTGGGCATGCTTTTTGAGGGTCGATTCGAACTCGCCCAATGACGTGTGTGATGAACTCATGGCGCGCCCCCTGACGTGACTCAGCCGTTGACGCGTTCGAAGATCTTCTCGATCTTTTCTTTGAGCACCTGGGCGGTGAACGGCTTGACCACATAGCCATTCACGCCTGCCTGGGCGGCCTCGATGATCTGGTCGCGCTTGGCTTCCGCGGTCACCATCAACACCGGCAAGCTCTTGAGCTTGTCGCTGGCGCGCACTTTGCGCAGCAGGTCGATACCGGACATGCCCGGCATGTTCCAGTCGGTTACCAGAAAATCGTAATGGCCATTTTCGAGCATGGGCAGCGCCGTCATGCCGTCATCGGCTTCGCTGGTGTTGGTGAAGCCCAGGTCACGCAGCAGGTTCTTGATGATGCGCCGCATCGTCGAAAAGTCGTCGACGATGAGGATTTTCATGTTTTTGTCCAATTAGACCTCCAAGCAGTCTCAAACGCGCTCGGCCCCGAGCGCGCACTCAATCGATTCGGTACAACGTGGAAAACGGCAACGACGGCGGCGGGCTCAACGGGCCCGCCATTCCCCCAGGCGGCTGCGCAGGCGCGCGGCGCATTGGCTGTGCAACTGGCTGACCCGCGACTCGCTGACCCCCAAGACCTCACCGATCTCCTTCAGGTTCAGTTCCTCGTCGTAGTACAGCGCCAGCACCAGGCGCTCACGCTCCGGCAGGTTGGCGATGGCCTCGGTCAACGCGACCTGGAACCGCTCTTCCTCCAACCCACGGGCAGGCTCGGCCTGGCCGCTAACGCCGTCCTCATGCAAGCCTTCGTGCTCGCCGTCCTGCAACAGGTCGTCGAAGCTGAACAGGCGGCTGCCCAGTGTGTCGTTGAGAATCCCGTAATAATCATCGAGGCTCAACTTGAGTTCGGCAGCAACTTCATGATCTTTAGCGTCGCGGCCGGTTTTGGCTTCTACCGCGCGCATGGCGTCGCTGACCATGCGGGTGTTGCGGTGCACCGAACGCGGCGCCCAGTCGCCTTTGCGCACCTCGTCGAGCATGGCGCCGCGAATGCGGATGCCGGCATAGGTCTCGAAGCTGGCGCCCTTGCTGGCGTCATACTTGTTGGCGACCTCGAGCAGACCGATCATGCCCGCCTGGATCAGGTCCTCGACCTGCACGTTGGCAGGCAGTCGCGCAAGCAGGTGATAGGCGATGCGCTTGACCAGCGGGGCATAGCGCTCGATCAGCTCATATTGCGCGTCCTTCGAGGCGCGGCTGTACATCTTGAAGCCGCTGGCGCTCATGACATCGAACCTGCACTGGTCGGCTGCACCAGGCGTTCGACGAAGAACTCCAGGTGGCCACGGGGGTTGGCAGGCAGCGGCCAGCTGTCGACCTTCTGCGCAATGGCCTTGAAGGCCAAGGCGCATTTGGAGCGCGGGAACGCCTCGTACACGGCACGCTGTTTCTGCACCGCCTTGCGCACGCATTCGTCGTAAGGCACGGCGCCCACGTACTGAAGCGCCACATCCAGGAAGCGGTCGGTGACCTTGGTCAGCTTGGCAAACAGGTTGCGCCCTTCCTGGGGGCTCTGGGCCATATTGGCCAGCACCCGGAAGCGATTCATGCCGTAATCGCGGTTGAGCAGCTTGATCAGCGCGTAGGCATCGGTGATCGAGGTCGGCTCATCGCACACCACCAGCAGCACTTCCTGAGCCGCGCGCACGAAGCTGACCACCGAATCGCCGATGCCGGCCGCAGTATCAATCACCAGCACATCGAGGTTGTCGCCGACTTCGCTGAACGCCTGGATCAGACCCGCATGCTGGGCAGGCGCAAGGTGTACCATGCTCTGGGTGCCCGAAGCGGCCGGGACGATGCGCACACCGCCCGGGCCCTGCAGCATCACATCGCGCAGTTCGCAACGCCCCTCGATGACATCGGCCAGCGTGCGCTTGGGCGCAAGGCCCAGCAACACATCGACATTGGCCAGGCCAAGGTCGGCGTCGAGCAGCATGACCCTGCGGCCCAGCTCGGCCAACGCCAGAGACAGGTTCACTGAAACATTTGTCTTGCCGACGCCACCTTTGCCACCGGTCACGGCGATCACCTGTACGGGATGCATGCTACCCATGTCTGTTCTTTACCTTGTCTCGCTGGGACTCATGCCACACGAAGGGCAATGCTGCGTACCCCTTGGCATAGCTACCTTGCACACATTTCATTTTCAACCCGCTCGCCGTGGGTTGTGGTAGAGATCAGCGAACATGTCGGCCATGGCCTCCTCGCTGGGCTCGTCCTGCTGCTGCACATTGACCGCGCGGGTGACCAGCTGGTGCCCACGGGGCAAGTGCAGATCGTCCGGGATACGCGGCCCATCGGTAAGGTAGGCCACGGGCAGTCGGAAACTGATGGCAAGGCTCAGGACATCGCCCAGGCTTGCCGACTCGTCGAGTTTGGTCAGGATGCAGCCGGCCAGCCCGCAGCGCTTGTAGCTGTGGTAGGCCGCGGTCAGCACCTGCTTCTGGCTGGTGGTGGCCAGGACCAGGTAATTCTTCGCAGCGATACCGCGACCGGCCAGGGTATCGAGCTGCATGCGCAAGGCCGGGTCGCTGGCTTGCAGGCCGGCCGTATCGATCAGCACCACGCGTTTGCGCAGCAGCGGCTCGAGCGCCGCCGCCAACGACTGACCGGGGTCGACATAGGTGACCGGCACATTCAGGATCCGGCCCAGGGTCTTGAGCTGTTCCTGGGCGCCGATGCGAAAACTGTCCATGCTCACCAGCGCCAGGTTGTGGGCGCCGTACTTGAGCACATAACGCGCCGCGAGCTTGGCCAGGGTGGTGGTCTTGCCCATGCCGGCTGGGCCGACGACGGCAATCACGCCGCCGTCCTCGATCGGTTCGACGTCAGGCGTACGGATCATGCGCGCCAGGTGCGCCAGCAGCATACGCCAGGCGTGGCGAGGCTCCTCGATGTCCTTGGTCAGCTCGAGCAATTCGCGGGCAATGGGGCCAGACAGGCCGATGCGCTGCAGCCGGCGCCACAACGTGGCCTGCTGCGGCTTGCTACCTTGCAGCTGGGTCCAGGCCAGCGACCCCAGCTGCACTTCCAGCAGTTCGCGCAAGCCGGTCAGCTCCGAGCGCATGGCATCGAACAGGCGCGGGTCCACCGAGGCCTGGCTGCTTGCGGTGGCGGCCGGCTGCGGGGTATCGACATGCGGCTCGACCAAGGGCTCGGCCGCCGTGAGCGATTGACCGGCGAACAGTTGGCGATTGCTGTCGCTGCTGTCCGGGCGCTGATCGAGCTCGGCCTTGGCCGTGGCGATGCGCGTGTGCGTCTTGCGAAGCTCTTCTTCGAGTTCGACGTTCGGTACCCGAGGTGCCAGGGCGGACAGCTTGTAGTCCAGCGCGGCGGTCAGTTCGACCCCGCCTGCGATACGGCGATTGCCGATGATGGCCGCATCAGCGCCCAGCTCATCGCGCACCAGCTTCATGGCCTGACGCATATCAGCGGCGAAGAATCGCTTAACTTGCATTATCCACTACCTCAGCCATTAGGGCCCACGGTGGCAACGATGGTGACTTGCTTGTTGTCCGGTATTTCCTGATACGCCAGCACATGCAAATTCGGTACGGCCAGCCGACCGAAACGCGACAGCATGGCGCGGATCGGGCCAGCAACCAGGAGGATGGCCGGCTGGCCTTGCATCTCCTGACGCTGTGCGGCTTCGATCAGCGAACGCTGTAGCTTTTCGGCCATGCTCGGCTCAAGAAGCACTCCGTCTTCCTGACCTTGCCCGGCCCTCTGCAGACTATTGAGCAAGATCTGTTCCAACCTGGGCTCCAAAGTGATCACAGGCAGCTCGGACTCAACGCCAACAATGCTTTGCACGATGGCGCGACACAATCCGACGCGCACGGCCGCGACCAAAGCGGCGGTATCTTGACTCTTTGCCGCGTTGTTGGCGATGGATTCGGCAATGCTACGAATATCGCGCACTGGCACCTGTTCTGACAACAAAGCCTGTAGGACTTTGAGAAGACCAGACAGCGAAATGACACCCGGCACCAACTCTTCCGCCAGCTTGGGCGACGCCTTGGACAAGACTTGCAACAGTTGCTGCACTTCTTCGTGACCGATCAGCTCGTGGCAATGCTTCTGCAATATCTGGTTGAGGTGAGTGGCCACCACCGTGCTGGCGTCTACGACGGTGTAGCCAAGCGACTGAGCCTGGGAGCGCTGACCGACGTCGATCCACACCGCCTCCAGGCCAAAAGCAGGATCGCGAGCCGCAATGCCGTTGAGGCTGCCGAACACCTGCCCTGGGTTGATGGCAAGCTCGCGGTCCGGGTAGATCTCTGCTTCGGCCAGGATTACCCCCATCAACGTCAGGCGATAGGCACTGGGTTGCAGGTCCAGGTTGTCGCGGATGTGCACGGTAGGCATGAGAAAGCCCAAGTCCTGAGACAGCTTCTTGCGCACCCCCTTGATCCGCGCCAGCAGCTGCCCGCCCTGGTTGCGGTCGACCAACGGAATCAAGCGATAACCCACCTCGAGGCCGATCATGTCGATCGGGGTGACGTCGTCCCAGCCCAGCTCCTTGGTTTCGGCCGCCCTCTGCGGGGACGGCAGCAGCTCTTGCTGGCGCTGCGCTTCCTGCTGGGCCAGCACCTTGGTCTTATGCTGTTTTTTCCACACCAGGTAGGCACCGCCGCCCGCCATCAGGCCCAGGCTCAGGAACGCCAGGTGCGGCATGCCCGGCACAAGGCCCATGACGATCATGATGGCGCCGGACACAGCCAGGGCCCGGGGCGAGTCGAACATCTGGCGGTTGATCAGCTTGCCCATGTCCTCCGAGCCCGAGGCACGGGTGACCATGATGGCTGCGGCGGTGGAGAGCAGCAGCGAAGGCAGCTGCGCCACTAGGCCGTCACCGATGGTCAGCAGGGCATACACCTTGCCGGCATCACCGAAGCTCATGCCATGCTGCAACATGCCGATCAGCATGCCACCGATCAGGTTGATGAACAGGATCAGCAGGCCAGCGATGGCGTCACCGCGCACGAACTTGCTGGCACCGTCCATCGAACCGTAGAACTCAGCCTCCTGGGCGACTTCGCTGCGGCGCGCCTTGGCCTGCGCCTGGTCGATCAGGCCGGCGTTCAGGTCGGCGTCGATGGCCATCTGCTTGCCCGGCATCGCATCCAGGGTGAAGCGTGCGCTGACCTCCGAGATACGCCCCGCACCCTTGGTCACTACCACGAAGTTGATGATCATGAGGATGGCGAAGACCACCGCACCGACCACGTAGTTGCCGCCGATGACCACATCGCCGAAGGCCTGGATCACCATGCCCGCGGCGCCGTGCCCTTCCTGGCCGTGCAGCATGACCACGCGGGTGGAAGCCACGTTCAGGGCCAGTCGCAGCAGGGTCGCCACCAGCAGGATGGTGGGGAAAGCGGCGAAGTCCAGCGGGCGCAGCGCGTACACGCTGACCAGCAGCACCACGATGGACAAGGCGATGTTGAAGGTGAAGAACACGTCGAGCAAAAACGGTGGTATTGGCAACATCATCATTGCCAGCATCACCAACAGCAACAGCGGCACGCCGAGGTTGCCCCGCCCGAGACCGGCCAGGTTATGGCGAGCGTTGCTGATTAACTGAGTGCGATCCACCGCGAGTCCTCTTCTTGCAAAACTTTGACGCCTGTCAGGCGACTGGCGCTGCCATTGCAAGAAGCTTTCCAACTTTGTCGGGTGGAGAATTTATATTGCCTGTGCTGGCCCTATGGCGGCCATTTCAGCCATCCCCGGCGCAAGGTCAACTGTCGCGTCGCAGATCGGGCGGAATGGGCAAGTCGGTCTTCAGCGGATCTGGCCGCTTACCCTTGCCTGCGTGGTACTGACGGATCTGGAAGACATACGCCAACACCTGAGCCACCGCCAAGTACAGGCCGGCAGGAATTTCATGCTCCACCTCGGTGGAGTAGTAGATCGCCCGAGCCAAGGCGGCGGATTCGAGAATCTGGATCTTGTGCTCAGCGCCGATCTCGCGAATCTTCAAGGCCATGAAGTCGCTGCCCTTGGCCAGCAGCAAGGGGGCCGAATTCCCGTTTTCCGGATCGTACTGCAGCGCGACGGCGTAATGGGTCGGGTTGGTGATGATCACATCGGCCTGGGGCACAGCCGCCATCATTCGCCGTTGCGACACCTCGCGTTGCAACTGGCGGATACGCTGCTTGACCTCCGGCTTGCCCTCGCTGTCCTTGTACTCGTCGCGCACTTCCTGCTTGGTCATCTTCATTTTCTTGTGCGTCTGCCACAGCTGGAACGGGGCGTCGGCGGCCGCGATCAGCAACAGCCCGGCCGACATCCAGAGTGCGCTCCACCCTACCACCTGCAGGCTGTGGATGATTGCCTGCTCCAGCGGCTCGTTGGCGATCGACAGCAGAGCTTGACGGTCGCTGGCCAGCACCGCCACCGCCACTACCAGGATCACGAAGAACTTGGCCAGCGCCTTGAGCAATTCGGTCAAGGCATTCATGGAGAACATGCGCTTGATGCCCGAAAGTGGGTTCATGCGGCTGAATTTGGGTTGCAGCAAGCTGCCGGAGAATACGAACCCACCCAGTACGATCGGCGCAACGAAGGAAATCACGAATAGCAGGATCAGAATCGGCTGCACGGCCCAGATGGCCATTTTGCCGGACGTGAGCAAGAACGCCCCCATGGATCGCTCATCGACGATGATCTCTCGGGTCAGGCTGAAGTTCATGCGCATCATTTCCAGCAGAGTCTCGGCCAGATATCCGCCAAAAGCCAATATGCCCCCGGCACCTGCCAGGGTGACCGCCACCGTGTTGAGCTCCTTGGAACGCGCGATTTCGCCTTTTTCCCGTGCGTCGCGCTTGCGCTTTTCGGTGGGTTCCTCTGTCTTGTCCTGACCGCTCTCGCTTTCTGCCATTCAACCGGCCCTCGCCAAATCCCGCAGCCACAGCAACGTTTCGCTGGCCAACGCCTGGTAATGAGACAGTATATCGGCAAGGCCGATCCAGAAAATGAGCATGCCCATGACCAAGGTCAGTGGGAAACCAATGGAAAAAATATTCAGTTGCGGGGCCGCACGGGTCATCACGCCAAAGGCGACGTTGACGACCAGCAGCGCTGCGATCACCGGCAGGATCAATATCAGCCCAGCGCCGAACACCCACGCCATGCGCCCGACCAACTCCCAAAAATGCGTGACCACCAGGGCATTGCCAACCGGTAGCGTGGTGAAGCTCTCGGTCAACACCTCGAATACCACCAAGTGACCGTTCATCAGCAGAAACAGCACGCTCACCAGCATGGTCATGAATTGACTGATCACAGTGACGTTGACCCCGTTGCCAGGATCGACCATAGATGCAAAGGCCATCCCCATCTGTACTGCCACGATCTGCCCGGCGATCACGAAGGCCTGGAAAAGCAACTGCAACCCCAAGCCGAACATGGTACCGACGATGATCTGCTCGGCGCACAGCAGCGCCCCTTTGAGGCTCAACGGATCGAACGGCGGCAGGGGCGGGAGCGCCGGCACGATGACCACGGTAATCGCCACGGCAACGTACAAGCGCACCCGCGCCGGCAACATGCGCGTGCCGAAGATGGGCATGGTCATCAGCACCGCCGTCACCCTGAACAGCGGCAGGATGAAGGTGGCCACCCAGGTGCCGATTTGCGTGTCGGTCAGCTCAAGCATTCGCGCATCAACCGATGAGCTGGGGGATGTTGGTGTACAGGGTCGTGATGTACTCCATGAACTTCTGCACCAACCACGGCCCGGCCACGATCAGTGTGATCAACATCACCAGCAGGCGCGGCAGAAAGCTCAAGGTCTGCTCATTGATCTGGGTGGCGGCCTGGAACATGGCCACGATCAAACCCACCAGCAGGCTGGGAACCACCAGAACGGCAACCATCAACGTGGTCAGCCACAAGGCGTCGCGGAACAGGTCGACGGCTACTTCAGGCGTCATGCACGGCCCTCCCAGGCAAAGTCACACACCACCGAAACTGCTGGCCAGCGTGCCCATGATCAGGGCCCAGCCATCGACCAGCACGAACAGCATGATCTTGAATGGCAAGGAGATGATCAGCGGCGACAGCATCATCATGCCCATGGCCATGAGCACGCTGGCCACCACCATGTCGATGATCAGAAACGGAATGAAGATCATGAAGCCGATCTGGAAGGCCGTCTTGAGTTCCGAGGTGACGAAGGACGGCACCAGGATACTCAACGGCACCTGATCGGGGCTGGCGATGTCGGTGCGCTTGGACAGGCGCATGAACAAGTCCAGATCGCTCTGCCGGGTCTGGGCCAGCATGAAGTCCTTGAGCGGGCCCTGCGCTCGGTCGATGGCCTGTTGGGCGGTCAACTGCTCGTTCAGGTAAGGCTGCAGGGCCGTCTGGTTGATGCGGTCGAACACCGGCGCCATGATGAACAGGGTCAGGAACAGCGCCATGCCGGTCAGTATCTGGTTCGAAGGCGTCTGTTGCAGCCCCAGCGCCTGGCGCAGGATGGAAAAGACGATGATGATCCGGGTGAAGCTGGTCATCAGGATGACGAACGCTGGAATGAAGCTCAGCGCCGTCATGATCAACAGGATCTGCAGGCTGACCGAGTACTCCTGCTGCCCATCGGTACCGTTGGACAGGGTGATGGCCGGGATTGACAGCGGGTCGGCCGCCAGTGCCAACGGCGCCGCCAACAGCAGCGCCAAGGTGAACAACAGTCGCAGCGCTGCGCTCATCGGGTCTTGTCCTTAGGGTCCTTGCCCATCAGTTCCATCAGCCGCTGGGCGAACTCAGGCGTCACCTGGCGGGCACCCTGGGGTACATCCACTGGCTCGGCCAGCACGTGCAACGCTTCGATGTTGCCAGGTGTATGACCGATGAGGATCTGCTCCTTGCCCACCTGCACCAGCAGCAGCCGATCACGCGGGCCGATGGCGCGGCTGCCGATGATGTCGATCACGTGCCCGCCCTTGACCGTCGAACCTTGCATTCGGCGCAGCAGCCAGGCGAGCAGAAAGATCAGCCCGACCACCAGCAACAGGCCAAAGACCATTTGCGCCAGCTGCCCGCCCAGGCTCCCTGGAGGGTTGACCGGCGTCGCCGCAGGCGTAGCGGCGGCCAGACACACCTGGCTGGCCAGTGCCGCGGCAACCGCCGCGATGACGCGCACCCTGGCCTTCATCAACGCAGCTTCTTGATGCGTTCACTGGGGCTGATCACGTCCGTCAGGCGGATGCCGAACTTCTCGTTGACCACTACCACTTCGCCATGGGCGATCAGCGTGCCATTGACCAGCACATCCAAGGGCTCGCCTGCCAGGCGGTCGAGCTCAATCACCGAACCCTGGTTGAGTTGGAGCAGATTGCGGATGTTGATTTCGGTACTACCTACTTCCATCGAGATGCTCACCGGGATGTCGAGAATCACATCCAGGTTCGGGCCTTCGAGGCTGACGTTGGCATTGGGCTTGGGCGAGCTGGCGAACTCCTCCATCGGCAGGCGGCCGGGCCCCTGATTCTGGCTGGTATCGCCCAGCAGTGCATCGATGTCGGCCTGGCCGGCCGCACCGGTTTCTTCCAGCGCAGCAGCCCACTCATCGGCGAGCGCCTGGTCTTCCGGGGAGGTGATCTCGTTTTCGTTAGCCATGATTTCCTCGACAGGCATTCAGTTCGTTGGGAGCGGCCGCCGTCAGCGGCGTTCGATCGGGTCGATGATCTGCAGCGCCAGGTTGCCCTTGTGCGAGCCCAGGCGCGCCTTGAAGGCCGGCACGCCGTTGGCGCGCAGCACAAGGTGCTCGGGCAGCTCGACCGGGATGACGTCCCCGGGCTGCATGTGCAGGATGTCCCGCAATTTGAGCTGACGCCTGGCTACCGTGGCCGTTACCGGCACGGCGACATCAAGCACGTCCTCACGCAGCGCCTTGACCCAGCGCTCGTCCTGGTCGTCCAGATCGGACTGGAACCCGGCATCGAGCATTTCACGCACCGGCTCGATCATCGAATACGGCATGGTCACGTGCAGGTCGCCCCCGCCGCCGTCGAGCTCGATATGAAACGTGGACACCACGACCGCCTCGCTGGGGCCGACGATGTTGGCCATGGCCGGGTTGACCTCGGAGTTCATGTACTCGAAGTTCACCTCCATGATCGCCTGCCAGGCTTCCTTGAGGTCGATGAAGCACTGGTCCAGCACCATGCGTACCACGCGCAACTCGGTCGGGGTGAATTCGCGGCCTTCGATCTTGGCGTGCCGGCCGTCCCCGCCGAAGAAATTGTCCACCAGCTTGAACACCAGCTTGGCGTCGAGGATGAACAGCGAAGTGCCGCGCAGCGGCTTGATCTTGACCAGGTTGAGGCTGGTGGGCACGTACAGCGAATGCACGTATTCCCCGAACTTCATCACCTGCACGCCGCCCACGGCCACATCGGCCGAGCGGCGCAGCAGGTTGAACATGCTGATGCGGGTGTAACGGGCAAATCGCTCGTTGATCATCTCCAAGGTCGGCATGCGGCCCCGGACGATACGGTCCTGACTGGTCAGGTCATAGCTTTTGATACTGCCAGGCTCGGATGCACTTTCAGTCTGCACCAGGCCATCGTCGACGCCGTGCAGCAGGGCATCGATCTCATCCTGGGACAGCAGGTCCTGTACGGCCATTGCGTGCTCCTACTGCAATACGAAATTGGTGAACAGCAACTGGTCGATCACGGGCTTGCCGACTTCTTTCTGGGCCACTTCCTGCACCACGACCGTCGCTTTCTGGCGCAGCATTTCCTGGCCGACCGAACTGCTGGCCAGGGTATCGAAGCCGACCCCGGAGAACATCATCACCAGGTTGTTACGGATGACCGGCATGTGCACTTTAAGGGCATCGAGGTCAGCCTGATTGCGCCCCTGCAAGGTGATGCTGACCTGCATGTAGCGCTGGCGACCATTCTGGTTGAAGTTCACCACGAACGCGGGTGTGAGCGCTTCGTAGATGGCCGCTGGCTTGGTGGTGCTGACGCCTTCCTGCTCGGCAGGCGCAGGCTCGCTCTTGTGCATGATGAACCATGTGGCGCCCACGGAAATGCCCACGGCCACCAGCAGGCCACCCACGGCCAGGAGGATCAGTTTGAGTTTGCCTTTTGGGGCAGGGTCTTTGACTGCTTCGGTATTCGCCATGCCAATATTCCGTCGTCCATCGGGAGTAACTGGGAAGATGGCTTGGGGTGAGCAAGTGTTATGCCAAATAGGCGAGCGTCCAGGCTGGGGCCATTACACGGCCCCAGCGGTCTTACATGAACAGCATTGGCAGCCGGGCGGTCACCCTATCTTCAGCCGCCTCAGGCGTAATAATCCACAGCGCTGTCCCCAATCACGACCTGCTGCTCCACAGGCCGTTCGCGCTCGGCTGCGTCGACCGAGCCCTCCCCTGCACGCGCAGCCACCCCGGACAGACCATTCCCCCCTTGCCCCTGCGCCGCCTGCCCTTGTTGCTGCTGACCTCGCGACTGATCGGCCACGTTGACATCCGGCTGGGCCAGGCCCTGCTGGGCAAAGAGTTCGCGCAGCCGGTGCACCTGGCTGTCCAGCGTATCGCGTACACCGACGTGGCCGCTGATGAAGGTCACCTGGGTAGCCTGGTCGGCGGCGACATTGACGCGGATGTTCAAGCGCCCCAGCTCGGCAGGCTCAAGCTGGATATCAGCCGACTTGAGGTTCTGGCTGGACAAGTACATGACTCGGTTCACCAGCCCCTCGGTCCAGGCGTTCTGGTTCATCGACAGCGGCTGCTGCAACGGGTTGGGGTTCACCGGCACGGCGTTGGCCGTCTTGGCCGTTGCCGCCTGGGTGAGGTTGGCCAGGCGGCTGGCGAAGTCATCGATTCGGGTATCGCTGTTGGCGCCCTTGGTGTCTTTCAACCCTTCTTCGAGCAATGCGCCAAATGCCTTGTCACCGGTGTCGGTGGAAGCTTCTTCGGCCCCTTGCCCCACCTGCGCCAAGGTATTGACGGACGCAGCCTGCGCCTGTTGCTGACCAGGGTCTGCGGCATGGGCCGAGGTGGCCCCCTTGGCTTGGGCACTGTGCTCCAGGGCCAGGCGCAGGGTAGGCAGGTTCGCCAGGGCATCGGCAGCAGGGTCGAAATCTGGCGCCTCTTCGGACGGCGGCTGATCATTGGCAGCCTGCAAAACAGGGGCTACCGCCTCGGCCTGGGCCTGGATCAACTGGGCGCCAGGCTGCGCGTCAGTGACTTGACCGGCAACCAGGCTGGCATCGCGCATGCCAGTGTCGGCCTGGGTGGCGTGCTCGGTGGGCGAGGCATTGCCGTCATCGGCAACGCTGCGCTTGTCGGCAGGCTTGCCTTTGCCGCTTGAGGCCGCTTCAGCCTTTTCAGCGGCGTTGCTCGAAGCGTTCTTGTCTGCAGCGCCGGCAACCTTGTCACGCCCCTGCCTGGCCATCATCTGACCGAAGCCATCACCCTGCTCGCCCAGCGTCTGCTGGGGTTTGGCGGCGGTGGCGCTAGCAGAACGGGCTGCGTCAGCCTTGATGTTGGCTTGCAGCAAAGGGTTGGATGCAACAGGCATTGAGCAGTCTCCGCGCCATAAACAAAATGATCACGGGCATTACCCAGCAAAACTCGCGCCAACTCATATGGGGGCGGCAAGCGCGTGGGCTAACCTGCCGATATCCGATGATGTTCGGCACGGTAGAAGCGCTGCACCTCGGCAAACTCCAGATCAATCCGGTTGATAAGGTCTTCGATGCCCAGCAGCGGGGGATGGCGGGCCTTGTCCTCGAGTTCCTGGCACAGAGTTGCCAGCGCAACGGCGCCCATGTTGCTGCTGCTGCCCTTGAAACTGTGGGCGGCGGCGCCGAGTTCCACTGCGCTGCGGGCAGCGTGAAGTTGGCCAAGACGCCGTTCGGAATCGTCCAGAAAGGTCTGCACCAGCTGCAGATAGCCGTCTTCCATGATTTCACGCAGGTCACTGAGTACCTTGTGGTCGATATGCATGTCAGCCACTTGTTCGCTCCTTGATCAAGTCAGATTATGGCAGAGCCCGACGCGGACTCACCAGATGAACTCGACGTGCGCACAGCGCCCGCCCTCTGTCCAGCGCGCCACAGTGGACAGCCGCCTGACCAGTGCCATTCCCCGGCCACTGAGGCCTTGCTCTGGCAATGGCTGCGCAAGCACCTGCTGCACGTCGAACCCTTCGCCGCTGTCCCTGACCTCCACCTTCAGACGCCCACCAGCGGCGAGCGGTTCAACTGCAAGATTGATGCGCACGTAGCCTTCTTCGATCACCTGCAAGCGCCTGGCACGCTCCTGATAATAATCGGCAAAGCCTGGCGCATCGCATTTGAGCCGAGAATCCAGCCCCAGCACGCCATGTTCAAGCGCATTAGAGTACAGTTCGCTCAGCACACTGTAGAGGGTGCCGGCCGATGAACGCAGGCCATGTATTTCCTGCAACAACTGCACCAGGTAGGGTACCGGGTTGAAACGGCGCAGGCTTTCTCCTCTCACATCGAAACTCAGCGACCAGTCCATGGCGCTACAGCGGCCCAGGTCCTGAGGCAACATCGCCATGGGCTGCGGCAATTGCGCACCCAGCATGCGTATGTCACACAAGCTGACATCGTCGCGCGCCCGGCCACCGAAGCGTTGCAGCGCGTCGAGCAGCTCATCGAACAACAGCGCGGGATTGCGGTTGTCGGCCAATACCGCCCGCAGGCGTTGCTCACCGAACAGACGCTCCTGATCATCGGCGGTTTCGAGCACCCCATCGGACATCAGCAGCAGCCGCTCGCCCGGCGCCAGCGGCCAGACTTCGGTCTGGTCGTCAAACTGCTCAGCAACCAGAACACCCAGCGGCAAGTGCCGGGAACTCAATGCAGACAACACCTTGCCCCCAGTGGAAAGCAGGAAGCCATCAGGCATGCCGCCATTCCATACCTCCACTGCGCCGCGCTGCATGCTCAGGTTGACCAGCAGTGCGCAGCAGAACATGTCGCCAGGCAGAATGCGCTTTAGCTTGGCATTCATCTCTCGCAATACCTGCGCCATGCCGTAGCCCTTGGCCGTCATACCGTAGAACACTTCGGCCAGCGGCATGGCCCCCACGGCAGCCGGCAGCCCGTGCCCGGTGAAGTCCCCCAGCAGCACGCGCATGTCCCCGGACGGCGTGAGCGCGGCCAGCATCAGGTCGCCGTTGAACAGCGCATACGGCGATTGCAAAAAGCGGATGTTCGGTGCGTCCAGACAGCCAGAATGGGTCACCTTGTCGAATACGGCTTTGGCCACCCGCTGTTCGTTGAGTAAATGGTGGTGGTGCCGCGCAATCTGATCGCGCTGATCCAGCACCGTGGCCTGAAGCCGTCGCAGCCGGTCCATGGCCCGAATCTTGGCTGCCAGAATGACTGCGCTGTAGGGCTTGGCCAGAAAATCATCCCCACCGGCTTCCAGGCAACGCACCAGGGCCTGTTCTTCGTTGAGTGCCGTGAGAAAGATGATGGGCACCAGGGTTTCGCCAGCCAGGGCCTTGATCTGCCGCGCCGCCTCGAAACCGTCCATGACCGGCATCAACGCATCGAGTAGCACCAGCTCCGGGCGTCGAGCCTTGAACACGTCCACGGCTTGCTGGCCATTTTCGGCAGTGAACACTTCATGCCCTTGACGCCTGACGATCTGCGCCAACAGCAGCCGATCAACCGCGCCATCTTCAGCCACCAGCACGGTCAACCCAAGTTCATCAGCCATCGGCGCATTCAACTGATGTCGAAAAGCTTGTCGAAATTGGAGATGGCGAGAATCTTGCGTACGTCGCAATTGGCATGGACGACCCGCACATCCGCCTCGTCCCCGCCGGCATGATCGCGCAGCAGCAGGAGCATGCCCAAGGCGGAGCTGTCCAGGTAGGTCACCTCCTGCAAGTCGACGATGACCGCGTCAGGGCGGCGTGGCTGGCGTTCGTAGGCCTCACGAAAGGCCTGGTGCTTGCCGAAATCGAAACGTCCCTTGATTTTGATCGTCAGCTTTTTACCGTCCTGCGAGACATCGGTTTCCACTGCCATGCTAGCGATTCCTTCGATGATGGCGGATGCGGCTCCATGAAGGTGTAGCAGTGATGGGGCGAGGGGGCAAGCGGGGATGGGAGCTGTATTGGCCGGTGGGCAGAGACCTGGGGCTAGATCAAGCTCCCCCAGCTACAGCGGCCCCTGCCGCGGCAGCCGCTGGGACAACTCGTCGAGCAAGCGCTGCTCGCGCTTGTCCTCGGCGCGCCGCGCCTCGTCCATATAGCGTTGCACCAGCTTGCGCAAGCCCTCTACCCGCGCATACGCCTGCTGCCAGGTGCCGCGGGCATTGGCGAGGTTGTTCTGGTGCCAGGTGAGGCTCTGGCGCTGTTGGGTCATGGCCGTTTCCAGCTGGCCGAGAAAGCGCTGGTAGTTGACCAGCCAGTTACCGTCTACACCCTGGCCGCCCCGGTTGAGCCACTGCTGTTGATAATCCTCGCCAAAGCGCTCCAGCTCCGTTAGCTTGGCCTGGGCCGTGGCCACCTGCTGCTGGAAATGGCCAAGGCGCTGGGCCGCCTTGCGCTCGGCTTCCTCGGCCATGTCCACCACGGGGGCCAGGCGCGCCGCACGTCCGGGCAATGCCATGGCCTATCAGCCCGCCGGGGGCGTGAAGATCGCCCCCAGTTGATCGCGGCTTTGCGCCATGCCCACGTTCTCACGCAGCCCTTGACGCAGAAATTCCACCAGCCTGGCCTGCAGCGCGATGGCAAGGTCAGTCTCGGGGTCCCCGCCCGCCACGTAGGCACCCACGCTGATCAGGTCGCGGCTCTGCGACAACCGAGACCAGAGCTGCTTGAATTTCTGCGCCTGGCGAAGGTGGTCGGCATCGACCACCTGGGGCATCACCCGGCTGATGGACGCTTCGATGTCGATTGCCGGGTAGTGACCCTCCTCGGCCAGCCGTCGCGACAGTACGAAGTGGCCGTCCAGCACCCCCCGGGCCGAATCTGCGATCGGATCTTGCTGATCGTCGCCCTCGGACAGCACCGTGTAGAACGCCGTGATCGAGCCGCCACCCGGCTCACCATTGCCCGCTCGCTCGACCAGCTTGGGCAGTTTGGCGAACACCGAAGGCGGATAGCCACGCGTGGCGGGCGGCTCCCCGATGGCCAGTGCGATTTCCCGCTGCGCCTGGGCAAAGCGGGTCAGCGAATCCATCAACAGCAGCACGTTCTTGCCCTTGTCGCGAAAATACTCGGCGATACGGGTGCAGTACATGGCCGCCCGCAAGCGCATCAGGGGCGCATCGTCAGCGGGCGAAGCCACGACCACGGAGCGTTTGAGCCCCTCCTCGCCAAGGATGTGTTCGATGAATTCCTTCACTTCGCGGCCCCGCTCGCCAATCAGGCCGACCACGATGATTTCGGCTTCGGTGAAGCGGGTCATCATGCCCAGCAAGACCGACTTGCCCACACCAGTACCGGCGAACAAGCCCAGGCGCTGGCCGCGCCCGACGGTGAGCAGGCCGTTGATACTGCGGATGCCCACGTCCAGCGGCTTGCTGATGGGGTCGCGGTTGAGCGGGTTGATCACCGGCCCGTCCATCGGCACCCAGTCCTCGGCCTTCATGCCGCCTTTACCGTCCAGCGCGCGGCCCGCGCCGTCCAGTACCCGGCCCAGCATGCTCATGCCCATGGGCAGCCGGCCACCGTCGTCGAGCGGCACCACGCGGGCACCCGGGGCGATGCCGACAATGCTGCCAACCGGCATGAGGAACACCTTCGACCCAGAGAACCCCATGACTTCCGCTTCGACCTGCACCGGGTGGTAGCTGTCGTCGTTGACCACCAGGCAGCGGCTACCCACGGCCGCCCTGAGCCCTTCGGCTTCCAGGGTCAGGCCTACCATGCGCAGCAGTCGCCCCTCGACCACAGGTTGCGCCGGCACCTCGATGGCCTCGGCATAACTGCCCAGGCGCTTGGCGAAGCTGGTACGGTCAAGGCGCATCGGCGTCCTCCACCGGCGCGTCCAGGTCAACGCTCACATCAGGCGCTGCCGGGTGCAGCGCATGGTCATGCATCTGATCGAACAACTGCGCGACGATCTTCTCGATGCGGGTTTCCATGGTCGCATCGATCCGACTGTGGGCAGTCTCGATACGGCAGCCACCGGGAAGCAGGGTGCTGTCTTCGAGCAGGCGCCACTGCTCTTCGTGGCGCTCGCGCAAGGCCTTGGCCAGTTCGAAATCCTGCGGGTTCAGGTGAATACGGATATTGTCGGCACCCATGGGCAGGCGCTTGAGGGCTTCGCGCAGCACCTGGGTAATCTGGCTGGAATCGCTCGTGAGTTCACGGCCGATCACCTGGCGCGCCATGTGCGACACGAGGTGCACCAGGGTCCTTTCGATCTGGGTGTCCTGCTCGGCGATGGGCTCCATCAAATGGGTCATCAGCTTTTCCAGGCTGGCCAGCTTCGCCTTCAGGGCCTCGTCGGCCTCTTGGCGCACCTTGAGCTGGGTGCTGTGAAACCCATCACGCTCACCGGTTGCGAAGCCTTCGTTGTAGGCTTCCTGGCGAATAGCTTCGAGCTCTTCGAGGGTCAGCGGCTGAACGTCCTCCAGCGGCACTTCCTCGACTTCTTCCTCCACCTCGACCGGTTCGGGCTCAGGCTCGTGCGCGGGCTGGGGGTCGAAGCTGGGCAACGTCCAGACGTCCACGCCCTCGAGGTCGCGGGCCCGGATCAGGTCACTGGGGTGATGTTCTTTGGTCGACATTCAAAAACCTGTCTATCAGGGTGCCAGGCGCCATACCGCCTGCCGAAGACTGCACGCTAAGGCAGATTGCGTGGGTGACGCAATCGCCTTGCGCTGACCCATGGCGGCTCGCCGCTTAGATCATTTCCTCGGCACCTTTGCCACCGAGCACGATTTCGCCGGCTTCGGCCATGCGACGGGCGATGGTGAGGATTTCCTTCTGGGCCGTTTCAACATCGCTGACACGGACTGGACCCTTGGCCTCGAGGTCATCACGCAGCAGTTCCGAAGCACGCTTGGACATGTTCTTGAACACCTTGTCCTTGACCCGCTCGTCCGCGCCCTTGAGCGACACCACCAGCACGTCGGAAGACACCTCGCGCAGCAGCGCCTGGATACCGCGGTCATCCACATCGGCCAGGTTGTTGAAGACGAACATCAGGTCTTCGATCTGCTCGGACAGGTCGCTGTCGATTTCGCGGATCGAATCCATCAGGGCGCCTTCCACGGAGCTGTCGAGGAAGTTCATGATGTCGGCGGCACGCTTGATGCCACCCAGGGTGGTGCGCGCGGCGTTGGAATTGCCGGAGAACTGTTTCTCCAGAATCTGGTTCAACTCCTTCAGGGCAGCAGGTTGCACGGTATTGAGCGACGAGACGCGCAATACGATGTCCAGCCGGACCTTGTGGTCAAAGTTGCTCAGCACCTCACCGGCCTGGTCAGGGTCCAGGTAAGCCACGACAATGGCCTGGATCTGCGGGTGCTCGTAGCGGATCACGTCGGCCACGGCGCGTGGTTCCATCCACTTGAGGCTGTCCAGGCCGCTGGTGTTGCCACCGAGCAGGATGCGGTCGACCAGGCCGTTGGCCTTGTCCTCGCCCAGTGCCTGGTTGAGCATCTTGCGAATGTACGCATCGGAGCCCACGCCCAGGCTGGTCTGATCGCCGACCACTTCGACGAACTCGCTCATCACTTGTTCGACCTGGTCACGGTGCACGTTGCCCATCTGCGCCATGGCCACGCCCACGCGCTGCACTTCCTTGGGCCCCATGTGGCGCAGTACCTGCGCGGCATCGGTTTCACCCAGCGAGAGCAGCAGGATGGCTGCCTTGTCGACGCGGCTCAGCTTGGCGGTAACGGCTCGGTTATCACTCATCGGCGTTGATCCAGTCTTTGACGACCTGGGCTACGCGGCCCGGGTCTTCGGCCACAAGGCCTTTGATTGCGTTGAGCTGTGCCTCGTAACCCTCGGTGGGGCTAGGCAGCAGAATGCTTGTCGGGCCACCCAGGCTGACGCGGTCGTTGGCCAGTTCGCCATCCAGACCGATCATGCCGCCCAGCTCCATGTCATTTTCAAGGGCAGGCTGCTTGCCACCCCCTGTCAGGTTGTTGAGCACAGGCCGCAATACGCCGAACACCAGCACCAGGATGAACAGCACGCCCAGCACTTGCTTGACGATATCCCAGAACCAGGGCTGCTGGTAGAACGCGATATCGGCAATCTCTTCGCCACGGTCCGGCGCGAACGGCACGTTGATCACGGTCACGCTGTCGCCCCGGCTGGCGTCGAAGCCAACGGCATCCTGGACCAGCCGGGTGAAGCGCGTCAGGTCCTCGGCAGCCCACGGCACATGGGTGGTCTCCCCGGTGGCGGCGTCCACCTTGACCTGATCGTCCACCACAACCGCCACGGACAGGCGCGTCATGCGCCCCTGTTGCTGGCGGGTATGGCTGATGGAGCGGTCGAGCTCGAAGTTCTTGGTGCTCTGTTGGCGCTTGTCGGACGGATAAGGCGCGAGCATCGGCTGGCCGGTGGCCGGGTCCATGATCTGCTGGCCATTGGCATCGACCAACGGCTGGCCAGGCTGGATGGCGCCCGCTGCACCTGCGGTACCGCCAGTGGTCTGTGGCGCCGAAGCGGCACCCGGTGGCTGGTTGCTCAACGCGCCCGGCACACCTTGTGGGCCCTGGCTGCTAGCGCGCTGCTCGTCGACCGACTGCTCACTGCGCAGCGCCGGTTGGTCCGGATTGAACTGCTCGGAGGTGGACTCGACCGCACTGAAGTCCAGGTCGGCAGACACTTCGGCCTTGTAGCGGTCGTTGCCCAGCACCGGTTGCAGGATGTTGTGCACACGCTGGGTCAGCATGCCTTCCATTCGGCGGCTGTAGTCGAACTGCTTACCGGCCTGGGTCAGGGCAGAATCCTGGATCTGTTCGGACAGCAGGTTGCCTTTCTGGTCGACCACGGTGACCTGGGACTTGTCCAGCTCAGGCACGCTGGTGGCCACCAGGTTGACGATGGCCATTACCTGGCCGGGCTCAAGTGCACGACCTGGATAGAGCTCGACCAGTACCGATGCACTGGGCCGACGCTCATCGCGCACGAACACCGAGCTCTTGGGAATGGCCAGGTGCACGCGGGCACCCTTGACGTTGTTCAGGCTCGACACGGTGCGCGCCAATTCGCCTTCCAGGCTGCGGCGGTAACGCGTGGCCTCCATGAACTGGCTGGTGCCAAGGCCCTGCTCCTTGTCGAGCAGCTCGAAGCCGACGTTGCCGTCGGTAGGCGCCACGCCCGCAGCTGCCAGCTTCAGGCGCGCACGGGAGATGTCGTCGGCCTTGACCAGCAGGGCCCCGGAATTGGGTTCCACGTTGTAGGCAATGTCGGCCGCCGCGAGGGTGTCCATGACCTGCTTGGTGTCCATGCCCGACAGGCTGGGGTACAGCGGACGGTAGTCCGGCTGCTGCGACCACAGCACCACGGCAAAGCCGATCGCCACGCTGGCAGCCAGGCCGACCATCAGGCCGATCTGACGCAGCATGGGCATCTGCGCAATGTTTTCCAGGAACGCCAGGCGCACCAGAGGTGCCTTGGGCGCTGGCGCGCCGCCCTTGGCGGGCGCGTTGTCGACGACTGCTTCAGCCATGGTCTACGTCTGCCCTCAAACCGGCATTTGCATGATGTCCTGGTACGCCTGGACGAGCTTGTTGCGTACCTGGGTCAAGGCCTGCATCGAAACGCTGGCTTTCTGCGAGGCAATCATCACGTCGGTGAGGTCGACCCCGGTCTTGCCGATTTCGAACGCGTTCGCCAACTGCGAAGAGGCCTGCTGGGTGTCATTCACCTTGCCGATGGCCTGGCCCAGCATGTCGGCAAAGGTACTTTGCCCTGGGGCCAGCTCAGGGGCGGCTGATACTTTCGGCAGCGACATGGCATCGGCCTGCATGGCCCGCATGTCCAGCATCAGACGATTGAATTCAACACCTTGGGTCATGAGCTTCTCTCTCCGGCGGCCGCATATTTTTGACAGTCATGCGGCGGATAGCCTTCGTAAAGCAACAAAGGTGCCAGCCTTATGAAAGGGTGAATACGTCTAGGAAAAAACGGGCGTATCAGGCTACGAAGCACCGTGAAGATCACGCAAGCTTGGCGGGCGATGCCTAAAAAAGCGCTGGATTACCCGCGCTAGAGATGACGTCTGCAGGGTAAACGCGACTGTCTTACTCGCCAAACAGACTGGCCTCGACGTCGAAACCGGCGTCGCGCATCTGCGCAAGCTTATAGCGCAGCGTGCGCGGGCTGATCCCCAGGTGCTCGGCCGCTTCCTTGCGCCGACCTCGCTCGGCCCGCAGGGTATCGATGATCTGCTGGTACTCGTGACGCCGCTTGTCGTCGCCCTGCTCGGCTGCAAGTCCACCTTGCCCAGATAGTGGCACAGTGCCACCTGACAAGGGAATGGCGCCATCAAGACAAAAATCCGCCGCCTCGATCACCCCGCCTTGCTGCAGGATCAAGGCGCGCTGCAATGCATTATCCAGCTCACGCACGTTGCCAGGCCAGGTCCAGGCTTGCAGGCAGGCCTGCGCGTCGGCGGACAGGCGCACGGGGGCATGCTGCATTTTTGCAATGTGACGAGCCAGCAAGCGCTCGGCCAGTTGAACGATGTCGCCGGGCCGCTCGCGCAGGGGGCGCCAGGCCAGCGGGAACACGGACAACCGGTAGAACAGGTCCTCGCGAAAACGACCGGCAGCCACCTCGCCCGCCAGGTCCCGGTTGGTGGTGGCCACTACGCGGATATCCAGCGCGATGGGCTTGCGCCCCCCTACCCGCTCGACCTCACGTTCCTGCAGCACCCGCAGCAACTTGGCCTGCAAGGCCAGGGGCATTTCCGAGATCTCGTCCAGCAGCAAGGTACCCCCGTTGGCCTGCTCGAACTTCCCGGGCTGGGCAGCGATCGCCCCGGTAAAGGCACCCTTCTCATGGCCGAACAGCGTGGCCTCAAGCATGTTGTCCGGAATGGCGGCACAGTTGATCGCAACGAACGGCTGGCTGGCACGGGGGGACTGCTGGTGGATGTAGCGCGCCAGCACTTCCTTGCCCGTGCCCGACTCACCGGAAATCAACACGGTCGAGCCACTGCGCGCCACGCGTGCGGCCAGCTCCAGCAACTGCCGGCTGGAGGGCTCGCGTGCAACAGGGCCCTCCTCGTCCGTCATACGCCCGGCGGCATGCCGCTGCACAAGGTTGAGCAGCGCCTTGGGTTCAAAGGGTTTGACCAGGTAATCCACCGCACCTTGGCGAATGGCTTCCACCGCCCGTTCCACGGCCGCGTGAGCGGTCATTAGCAATACCGGCAATTGCGGCTGCTGGCGGCGCAGCTGGGCCAGCAACTGGTGGCCGTCCATGCCCGGCATGTTCACGTCGCTGATGACCAGGTTGAAGGGTTCTTCGTGCACCACTTTCAGGGCCTGCTCTGCGCTGTCCACCGCTTTGTAGGCGAAACCACCCAGGTCGAGGGTATCGGCCAGTGCCTCGCGCAGCACACGGTCATCCTCGACCAGCAACACATTCACCGTCATCACCGGCTCTCCGCCAACGACCCATCGATCAAGGGCAACTCCACCCGCACGCAGGTGCCGCGCCCCACCTTCGAACGCACCTGCACGCTGCCGTGGTGGGCCTTGGCCACCGCCTTGACCACCGCTAGCCCGAGCCCCGTACCGGTCGACTTGGTGGTCAGGAAGGGCTCGCCAAGACGGGCGAGCAGATCAGGTGCAATGCCAGTGCCAGCGTCACTGATGCACAGGTGCAGGGTCTGCTGGCGACGCCATAGGTGCACCTTGAGCCGCGCAGCGCCCTGGCTGGCCTGGGTGGCGTTTTCGATCACGTTCAGCAGTGCACCCACCAGCGTGTCGCGGTTGCACAGCAGCTCACCCAGGCGGCTGTCACACTGCCAGCGCACCGCGTGCCCGTGAACATGCGTCTGCGCAGCCTGCTGCAACGCCTGGAACAAGGCTTTCGGAGAAATTCGATCCGTGAGTGGCAACTCGCCACGGGCGAACACCAGCATGTCGCGGACCTGTTGTTCCAGCTCATGCAGACGCTCCTTGAGACTGCCAGCGAAGCGCTGCCGGGTCTGAGTGGTCAACGCCTGTTCAGGGTCGGCCAGGTGGCTGGCGTAGAGCATGGCAGCAGAGAGCGGCGTGCGAATCTGATGCGCCAGCGAGGCGACCATGCGCCCGAGCGAGGACAATCGCTCGTGGCGTGCCAACTGGTCTTGCAGGCGACGGGTTTCCGTCAGGTCGTTGAGCAGCACCAGCTGCCCCGGCTCGGCATCCAGCGAGCGCGTGGCAATGGACAGGCGACGGCCGTCGCGCAGGGACACTTCATGGCCGTCGTCCAGGCGCGGGGCAAAACTGCGGGCAATGACTTCACGCCACAGCTGGCCGATCAATGGCTTGCCCAACAACTCGCAGGCGGCCGGATTGGCTTCGCGAACGCTACCCTGCCCGTCGATGACGATCACCCCGCCCGGCAGCAGGTCCAGCAAATGCTGCAAGCGGTTGGCCAGGCGTTCTTTCTCGTTCAACTCCTCGATGCGCTGGGCGCTGACCACCGCCAGCTCGCCCTTGAGCTCACTGACCCGGGCTTCGAGCAGGCTGTAGGACTGGCTGAGCTGGCTGGAGACCTGGTCGAACAAAGCGAACGCCTGCTCGACACCCTGGCGGCTTTCCTGCTCGACCAGTGACTGCGCCTGGGGGGAAAGGGCTCGGGATACATGGGCGGCCTGGGGCATCGTGCTCTCTCGCGTGGCTGACCGTCATAAAAACGGTGTGGTGGCCAGTGCGTAGCAATACCCGTGCCGGTCATGGGGTTAAGACACCACGTTGACTGCACGCTACCGTAGCGCCCACCCCTTGCCGTACAGGCAGTCGTTGCGGCAAGGCATGGGCGCTGTCGACCTGCTCAGATGTCCCCAGGATTCAATCCGGCAACCAGGCCTTTCTCCAATCAGCCAGACGATCACCTTCGAGCATCCAGCCACTGAGGACAGCATTGCGCAGGTCATCGCCCGCCTTGGCCGTGGCATCCAGGTCGGCGATGTGCATGCGGATGGCATCCACCCAGGCCCGGAAGCGGTTCTTCACCAAGGTGACAGGTAGATCGTCGAAACCCTGGTAGCAGCGGACATCGCTGGCGATGACAGGGAAGCCACAAGCGCCATATTCCAGCAGGCGCAAGTTGCTTTTGCACGCGTTGAACAGGTTCTGCTCGACGGGTGCCAACGCCAGGTCCAGGTTCATCCTCGCCAGCGTTGCCGGGTACCGATCGATCGGAACGTTCTCGTAATACTCATGGATGTAGGGGCGCAACTTGGCCGGGCACAGGCCGAAGAATACCCACTCCACCTCATTGGCCAGCTCCTTGACGACATCGGCGATCACCTCCAGATCGCCGGTATGGCCGGCGCCCCCGGCCCAGCCTACGCGCGGTTTGCGCGACTGCCGACGCAGGGCAACCAAGCCGCTCCAGATTTGCGGCTCCAGCGTATTGGGCACTACCCGGATATCACTGTGCAGCCCCGCGAAGGCCTCGGCCAGCGGCTGGGTGGACACCACGAAGCGATCTACATAGGCCAGGCCTCGGCGCAAGGAACGCAGAATGTCTTTGGGCATGTGCGCCCTGTGGACACTCTTGAGCGGGAGGTTGGGCAGGTAGTCGTCCAGCTCGAACACCTTGAACGCTTGTGAAAACGCATGCATACGACGCATGTGTTCGATCTGCTCGTCCCCGACCTGGCGTTGCAGTACGATGCTGTCCGGTCGGCACCGCTCCAGTTCGGCAGGCGCCAGGTGGTTCCAGGACAACACGCCTTCAGCCAGGCCATCACGGGTCAACGCCTCGAGCGGTTGGATCACCCGGTAGTGACCACACCCGAACCTGTCCGCCGCATGAGCAAGGATCATCGGGAGCGGCTTCCAGGATGTCAGCGGGCGCCAACTGAGCTCATTGGGTGCCAGGGCGAAGCCATTGGTCGAGGACAGGGAGAAGTTCGGGTTGTGGTACGGGTCGGTTGCCAACGCAGGCAGCCAGCGGGCGTACAGGGCATCCTCTTGCTCGACACTCGGAGCAGACGCGACGTCCTCGCTCAGCAGCAGTTGCGCGCGAGGTGTCCACACGTTCAGGTAGCCGGCACTGCGCAAGCGCAGGCACAGGTCGACGTCCAACCACCGTTGCAACGCGGGGGCTTCGTCGAAACCGCCCACCTCCAGGAACAGCCCCTTGTTCACCAGCAGGCACTTGCCGCTCACCGCCGAATAATTCTGATCCACCTGCAGACGTTGCAGGTAACCCGGGGCGTCCAGCGGCATGCCGGCAAATGCCTCACCTACCGGCCCGTTCAGCCCAAGCACATAGCCGGCATGGTGGACGGTGGCGTCACCGGCCACCAGTTTGGCACCGACCACGCCGACTTCCTGACGCATGCCGTGGTTGAGCAGCTGCTGCAGCCAATCGCCGTCCAGCACCGCCGCACCTTGGTCGAGCCACAGCAGGAAGTCCCCACGCGCCTGGCTGGCCGCCTGGTTACGCATGCGCGCCGGCGTCAGGCCTGTTTCAAAGCGCAGGCAGCGGATGGCATCGCTACCCAACTGCGCCACGGCGTTCAACCAGCCGTCTACGACGGCGCCTGCCTTGACCGGCGCGAGCAACAGCACTTCGTAGTTGCGGTGCGTGGTCTTCTCCAGAATGGTCTCCACGCACCGCTGGGCCCGCTCGGTACCGGTGCCCTGCACCACAATCATGATGCTCACCGGGATGTCATCAGGGGCGCCATACTCTAACGCGTAGCGCCCTGGCAGGGGCGACTCGACCCTGGCCTGGGCGAACCCCCGGGCCTGCAAGTGACGTACGATGACGCCGCGTTGATCCGGGCAGTCGTACAGCGACGGCGCCTCGCCGATCAACAAGGGTTCGCTGATATGCCCAAGGCCTGCGAAGCCCTGCCCCTCGATCAGGCGCAGGATGTACGCCAGCTCGAACGCCTGGCCGGCCTGCTGCTCGAAGCCGCCCATGTCCAGCCACACCTGACGATTGAACAGCCAATGCCGCGCCATGCTGGCCGGCAGGCTCAGCAGAAGGTCGAGGTTGAGATCAGGACGCAGCGCCGCGCCCATTTCGGCGCCGTCGCCGCGCAGCCCTTCGTCTGCATAAACGGCCCTGCATTGAGGTGCCGCCAGCAGGTCCAGCGCCGCGATCAGCAAGCCGCTTGGGGTAAATTCGCTGCCAGCATCCACCCTCATGAACCAGTCGAACTCACCGGCTTCGACCAGCGGGTTGAGCTGCACGCCCAGGCTGTCATCGTTCAAGCGCGCCAGTTGAACATTGCTGTGCACAGGCATCGTGGACAGGTCGGCCGCCGTCAACACAATGACTTTGACCTTGGCATACAGGCAATGCTGACTGCTCAGACTCTTTAGGGTGGTATTCACCGCCTCCGCCTGACCCTCGGCATCTACCACCACGACCCCGATCATCGGGCCGCCCCCGTGCTCATCAAGGCGCTGCTCGATGAGTCGGCGCTGCAAGGGCCCCGGCACGCGCTCGGCCAGCCAGGTCTGCAAAGTCGATGGCGATGGCGATGGCGATGGCTTGCCGCTCAGGAAATCGAGCATTTCCTGCCGTCCGCGCTTGACCTGCTCGCTGCCACCGTCGCTGTGGCGGGCATACAACTCGCGGTACAGCGAAGGGTAATCCTTGAGCGCCTGCTCGGAGCGACGCGCAGGGGCCTGGCTGTCCACCCGCATGCGCACCTGCACGGTCTCATGGGGCACATGGTGGAAGAGGCTGCGTGCGCACAGGCGCAGAAGAAAATCCCAGTCTTCCAGGCCTGCCAGGGTTTCGTCGAACTCACCTACTGCCAACGCAAGGTCTCTGGGGCAGGCGAAGGTGTTGATGGGAATGTAGTTGTTGATCAACAACTGCTCCCTGGAGTACTGCTCGTGAGGATAGCGCTGCTCGCGAGCGAGCTCCTGGCGCTGACCCGCCGTTATCTGTTCCTGAATGAACACCGCGTCGGTGTACACCACACAGCCTGGATTGGCTTCCAACCCTTTGGCCAGTTGCGCCAGGTGGTCAGGCAGGTAGAGATCGTCGTCATCCAGGAAGACCACATGGTGGCCGCGCGCCAGCCGCAGGGCCGCATTGCGCGCTGCGGCCGGGCCGCGATTGCGGCCCTGACGCAGGTAGGTGATCGGGAAATCGTAGTCCGCCAGCAGCGACTCCACGGGGTCGCCGTTGTCATTTACCAGAATGACGTCAAAATCGCGCATGGACTGTTCGGCGATACTGTTCAGGGCATCGCGCAGCAGTTGCGGGCGGTTGTAGGTGGTGAGGATGATGGAGAACTGGCTGCTTTCAGATGCCTGGGCCAGGGTTTCCAAGCGTTCGCACAGGTTTCGGACACGCAGGCCGAGCCCGGTGGCCTGTTCTTGCGGATACAACGCTAGCCGTCGCTTGAGGTGAGCGGCGATTGCCCGCTCATGGCCTTCGAGCAGCCCCTCGTTGCCGCGCTCGAACACGCCTTCAACGATGCAGGTGTGACCTTCCAAGGGCGCCGATGACACATAGAACTCGTGTGAATGTTGCGCGGCATGCACGCGGTAGCTGACCCCCGGCACCGTGGTGAACACGAAGTCCGGATAGCGTTCGGCGAGCTGGACCATCAGCAGCCAGTCTCCCGCGCCACGAATGCGAACATCACGTCGCCATACCTCGAAGAACGCATCCCTTCGAATAATGGCCGCGGACGGGGTGATGTAGCTGTCGTAGACAAGCAGATCAGCCAGTTCATGGCGTCCGCCAGCATAGTCCGCATCCCGATGACCTGGATGGCGTGGGCCGGAAAGGGGCTCGCCTTGTTCGTTGACCCAGCTGATAGGGCTGTAGCCCAGCGCATGGGCCGGGTTGCCTTGGAGTATCGGCAACAGACGTTGCAGGTGGCCCGGGTTCATGAAATCGTCCGCCATGAACAGGACGAGATAGGTGCCCTTGGCGACCCAGAAACCGTTTTGTGAGCTGTTGCCGGCTCCGATGTTGCGCCGATTGCGCATGTAGCGCACCCGTGGCTCAGCGGAAAACGCCGCCATCACCTGGGCAGTGTCGTCGGTGGATGCGTTGTCCAGTACGAGGACTTCGATGTCATCGATGCCCTGGTCCAGGACCGACCTGACCGCCTGCCCCAAGTAGCAACCGTAGTTGTAGGCCGGAATGACCACACTGACCAAAGGCCCGTCACCTCGAACCTGCGCTGCGTCCAACGCAATGGCGCAGGTCAGTGCGTTGATCCAGAAATCGACGGTGTACGGGTAGATGCGCTCATCCGGGCGCGCGCTGCCGAGCATCAAAAAGGCGTGCAAGCGGCTCACCATGGCCTGGTAGTGCCCCGCGCTCATGCCATCAAGGCTGGCCCAGAGCGCCTCATCGTCAACGTAGGCGCTGGCATCGACATAGCAATCGGCTGGAACCCAGTCAGGCACCGGTGAGCAGGCCCTGTGAACCGGCACAGCACCGGCCAGCAAGCACGCTTGCCATTGAGAGGACAGCCACCCCGGCATCTCAGGTTCCTGGTCACACAAGGCGAAGTGGGCGTGCGCCAGCTCGACAGCGTCGCGCCCAAACACCCGAACCTTGTTCGCAACAGAAGGCCGTGGTGTGCATTCGGCAAGCGGAAGCTCCAGGGGTTGGTTGAGCCTAACCAGGCGCTGGCCTGTGAACGCCTGACCGGCGGGCAAGAACACGCGATCAAACCGTTCGAGCCACGGCTTGCTGAAAACGTCGGCTTGCAAAGCCAGCACATAGTGTCGAGTGGTGGCCAGGAGTGAAAGGTGTGGAGTACCCGCCCAGGTCTGCTGGATAAGCAGCACGGCATCGTAGTCGCCGTTGCTATCGGAACACATCAGCCGCTCGAAGCGCAGGCCATTGCCATCGCCGTAGGCCTGCAGTGGCGCGAGCGGCAGCAAAGCCTGCAGGGTCTGCCACTGGTCATCGCTCAGACAGAACGTCTCTGGCGCCTGCCCCACCTGAACTCCGGCAATCCCTACGCGCCATGGGGTTCCCTGGCACCTACCGCCTGCAATTGAGGCCCAATCCATCACCTACCCTCTTCTTACGGCCTCGCCTACACGCAGCCTTTTTGTATTAATTTCGATGGCCCAGGGCTTTGGCCCAGGCAGCCATGCTGTCGATTGATTGGTCCAGCGTTGTCCAGACATCCAGGCCCAGCGAGCGAGCCTTGCCGATGTCGGGCACGTAATAAGAAGCCGCCGCGCCGTCAGCACGCCCCAGAATGCGCACTGGCTTGCCCGGGCCTATGCGCCCGACGACACGGCGTGCCAGGTCCGCGATACTGATCGCCTGATCCGAACCCACGTTGTAGGCCTCACCTGCCTTGCCGCGCACAAGCAATGCCAGCAACCAGACGGACAAGTCCGCACCGTGCAGGTAGCTGCGCACTGCGCTGCCGCAGGAATTGATGACAATCTCATCCTTGTACAAAGCGTCCCTGATGAAATTACCCATGGCGAAGTGGCCGTCGAGTGGTAGCCCTGGTCCGGCAAACGCAAAGCAGCGCGCCATGATTACGTCGATGCCGTGCCTTGCTGCATAAATCGCGCCTAAGGTTTCCTGCGCGCGTTTTCCCTCCGCATAAGCGCTGTTGGCCGAGTGACTGACACAGGCCCCGGTAAAGGCTTCATCCAACGTGATGTGCCGGTGGGTGCTTGCGCTAAGGGCCCCATATTGCGCCCCGGAACCTGTCATGAGCACACGGGCGTTTTGTTGCACGGCCAGGTCCAGCACCCTGCGAGCGCCGGTGACGATGGTGTCGAAAAGCGCCAGCGGATTCTCATGGGCGGCGGCGTGCGTGTCAGTGGCGGCATGGATGATCAGGTGGATCGGTTGACCCTCCCAGACCAGGCTATCTCGCACATCTGCGCCCACCCAGCGTAGCCAGCGGCAGTCACGATAGCCGGGCTGGGCCGTCAGGAAACGTGCGGGGTCGCGGACCAATACCGTGACATCAACCTGAGTGCCGCGCTCGTTCAGGTACTCGAAAAGGGCCAGCAGCCATGAGCCGAAAAAACCGGTGCCGCCGGTAAGCAGAACATGTTTGCCAGCGAGTGCATCATGCAGAGCGAATGGCGGCGCGACAGCCTCCAAGGCGCATCTGATCAGAGGGGAATTCAAGCAAACCATGGATGTTGGCTCAGTGACTCGATGACAAGAAGGCGAACGAAACGAACACCCCGTGACCGGTTAGGTATCCTTGATGCACGTCCAGCATCATCGATAGAAATACAGGGTGATGTCTTCCAGGATGTCCGCGTACAGGCGGATACCGACCTTGTAGTCTTGGCCGATGGCCTGCACTTGATCGATCAACTTCCAATAGTCGTCGGATCGATGATAGGCGCACACGGCAAGCACAGGCTGATCACGCTCGATGATTGCACGTGCCCCCCTTAAAGCAGAGGCTTCCATGCCCTCGATATCGAGCTTGAACAAGCCCACCTTACCGGCCACCACGCCATCGAGTGGCACACCTTGAATGAAGGACGTAATCGCCGAGGGAATATCGCTGCTCAGCTCGCCCGCAATGTCATAGGACAGGGCCGGCTGGTAGAGGGCTCGGCTCGGGGCCTCGTCCAGCCCCATGTTGAAGACCCATACCTCGGGACGATCGCAGAAGCGCTTCAACGCCTCGTAATAAGCGGGCAACTCAGGCTCGAATAGCCAGGCTTGATGAACAGGCCCAAAGTGGGCCTCCAGACGCGCCAGGGTATCGCCTGCCGCGGCGCCAGCATCCACAAACCGCGCAGCGTGACGGGGCTGAACGAATGTTCGGTCGAAATACTCATCGTCCCAGGGAGACTTCACCGATTCGGCGCACAGCGTCGACAGCTCGATCCGCATCCCCATCAACCCATCGAACACGCGGCGTGATGTATCATCGTCCAGGCGCAGAAATGCCGAGATATACCGCCAGGGCGCCTGCAGCGGTGCTTCCACGAAGGCCGCGAACTTCTCGCAACCCAAGCCTGGCCCGGCACCGTCGAGTGCGTACAGGCACTCGTGCAGGTTGACCAATCGTATGCCAGGCACAGCACCGAGCTGGCCCGCGATCGCATTGGCATGGCGGCCGCTGGCGACCACTACCACCGCATTATCGAGCGGCATGCCTGCGGGATGATCAATTGAAAGCCCTTCAAGCGCCTGGCCGGACTTGGCTCGGTCATTGTCCAGAAAGCCTTTGACCTCAAGGCCAAGCGTGCGCGCCTGCCGCGCTACCCGCAAACCGACCTTGAATGCCCCGAAAATGTAGAACCCCTCGTTGAGCCAGTCCCGCACCCTGTGCCTTTGCCTCGACAACTGCTTCAATTCGGCATCGGGTTCGAGCAGCCGCGCGACGTGCGGATACTGCGCAAGCTGCGCCAGGACATCCAGTTTTTCCGAATGCCTGACCACAATATGATCTTCGGCATCGGCCAGCGGAGCCTGAGACACGCAAACCGGTACGTGCCGGCCACAGGCAAGGGCAAACGAATGCACCGTGTCGTTGCACAGGTTCGAAACGTTGTCATCCACAGACGACGATTGAGCTTTCATGACATTTCCTGCCTAAGCGTGGGTATACCGTGCACTGCCGTCAATGCCCGTCCGAAGATCGATGAAATACTGCGCCGGACGTCAATCGAGTACCACATTGAAAAGCACCTCAGTACGCTGTGGATACAACGCGAGCAAGCGTGGCCTCAGGCTTTCCAGGCGGCCGGCTATCCAGTGATTCAGGCAGGGGTCCGGATCGATCAAAAGCTTCTCTTTTGCTGTGGTCGCCTGGGCATTCACCGTCAAAAAGCGCTGTGCTGTCTCCAGTACCTGCGGGTCTTTCAGCGCATCCAGCATGACGGCGATATGCGCCGGGGGGATATCACGATGGTCGAGCGCGTACTCGATCGCCAACAGGTCGTTGATGCTCTGCAAGTAGGTCCGCAACCTCACGTTGCCCGGTTTCACCAAGTAGTGCTGGAGCCGCCCATAGGTCGTCACATACCGGCGCTTGCAGAACTCGTATACCCGCAGGCACTGCTTCAGCGCGGGAAACTCACCGGTGAGAGTGCCCTGTCGATCAACCAGTACGCCGTTGCCGTAATAGAACATGTCGGAAAAAATCGAGGCCGCCTTGGGCGAGCTGGCGCCGGGCAGCACAGTCATATCAAATGCCTGGTCATGCACCGTCAAACTATTGAGGTGCTGAGGGTACGCCTGCATCAGCGTCGCCTCGGGTATATCCATGAAAACAGGCGACAGCAGTGCGCGGTCAGCGAGTAGCAGGTTCACCTGCCCGGGAACATGCGCAGGCCCGAACAGCGGCGTCTTGTTGTTGACGATGTCGTACTGCGCAGGCGTAAGTGCAGCCTGTGGTGTGTAGAGGGCCAGCAGGTCGTAATCCGACGAAGCGTTGCCCATGCCCAGCGGTATGGAACCCATCAGCGAATAATAAAGAACACGGATCGGGCACGCCTGCTCCATACGCTGGATCGAAGCCTCCACGTGCGCCTGCAGGTCGGGCTTGGGACACTCATCGAATACCTTTGCACGCATTATTCAGCCACCCATTCATCAAGTACGTAATCGCAAGGCTCAACCCCGGCGTGCGCTTTGGCGAAGCGTTCGCTCACGCGGTACAACGCTCTGACTCGATGATCGAACTCACTCGCCTGATACGCGTAGCTGATCGAGCACCCCAGCAGCGCCAAGGTTTGCGCCAGGGGTTCATGGGATGCACGGTTCACGCGCAGTCGTACACCGTTGAGGTTCACTTTGCCAGAGGCGCGGAAACGGTGAAGGACCAAGGTGCGGCTCACCCTGAGCAATGCCTCCCAGCAAGCACTTTCCGCGCGATAAGGTGCTCTGAGGAAGTACGGGTGATGGACCGGATACGGCAGCTCGGCGGCCTGCTCGTGCTCCAAGCACTCGACCACTCGCTGCAAGGCAGGCTGGTTGAGATAACGCTCATAGTCGGTGATCGACAGCCGCAGTGGCACGAGCGAGCGCTTGCGGTGGATCAGGAAAGCCGCGCGATGCTTGCCGCTGTCCATGTTGAAGTGCCCTTGGTGCTCGTTCCAGTCGGCGCTGACCGCATGGTTGACGAAAAACAGCGGGTCGATGGATTCGGTCTGCCGCATACGCTCATACACCTGCCTGCGGCTGCGAAGCACATTGCCAACCCATGCATCGGTTTGCGCGATGCCGAACTGATCAGCCGCCGGACGACAATACAGGTCGATATAGTGATGGGGAGCCGCGTCTGTCTCGCCATCGAACCACCTGAACAGCTCCAGGTAAGGAAAAAGCGTGAAGACCGGGCTGTCTTTGAACAGCCCATTGCCATCGCGGCGTGCGCACACCAGGGCGGCAGGAATCCACGCCAACACCTGATCGCCTTCGGTGCTGATCAGTGCGTCGTCCTTGAACACCGGCTGCAGAAGCCCCTTCACGGCAGGGACCTCAACGGGCAGGCTCAGCTGCTCGTCCAGTACCGCATTGAAGACCTTGGCCATGAGCTCCCTGTCGGCCGCGCAGCGCCACGCCATGTTGGAGCCGTTGACGGGGCAGAACACCACCCGCTCGAACCCCTCGGCTGCCAAGTGCTGCGCGATGCTCTCGTGCTCGAAGATATTGTTCACACACACGATTACCCACGCGGCTTTGTCTGCCTTGTCGACCGATGTAACAGGCAAGCCTTCGTGATGGACAATTTCGTCAGCGCGCTTGTCGATGAAGCCCGTTACGTTGCAGCGTCCCCTGAGGTAACGCAGGATCATGGTGCCGCGGTGTGCTGCACCATAAAGAATGACAGGCGTTTGGGCAGTCCACATCATGATGGGCGTACGCTCCTGAGCAAGCCTGAGAACGCAGCTGTTGGCGCCTGTTCTCGGACCGGGAATGACATGAAGGCTGGGTGCTTGACCACTGTTGGGAGCGACGCAAGGCCACGGCAGTGGTCCATCAGCGCCTGTGCTTCAGGTTCCTTGAAATAGGCCTCCCATTCCGACCGCTTCATCTTGAGCGGGATACCGTCGAACCCCTGGCGCTCCAGGTAGAACGCCCGGTGCGAACCGTCCAGGATATTGAACCTGTGCAGGTGAGGGTCGAACAGTGCAACCGATGCGGCCTCGCGGTAGTAATCGCCCAGGTCGAAGAAGGTTTTCGCATGATAAAAGTCCAGCTGCTCCTGGGTGAACACCTGCTCGCAGGGCAACATCGCCTTCACCGCAGGATCGCCTATCGGTACATTGGTCGCCTTGTCGATCACATCGGCGCCCTGATCCTGCCACTTGAAGTAGTCGGCGTAATCATGGTCCAGCCCAGGGTATGAACGCTTGACGGTGAAGACGTCGTCTTTGTGTACGACGGCGGTGATGTAGCCCGACGACTCGCTCAACACGAAATCCTGGGCGCGTAAGCTGTTCAGGTCGTCATAACCGACGAATGTGACCGAGGTGTCGCCCGAGTAATACGCGTTCCAGGCTCGCGTCATGGCGGCTGCCCGCTGGCCGCGAAGAAATACAGGTAAATGCAGGATGTTCGTATAACCCACGCGGCACAGGTCACGCGCGATGGCCGGATGCGCCAGGCCGTTGCCTATCGCCACGAACACGCCCGTGTTTCCATGGGCCTGGAAGCACGCCTGTGCATTCATCACCGGCACGGGGGCATTGGCGACACTTTCGGGCGTGCGGTCGATGATGGCGCAGACCTGCACGCCACTTCGCATCAAGCGCCGACACAGGCCAACGCCAATCTGCCCGCCGCCGTAGATGACGATTCGCGCGGCGGGCACAGCCGGGCGCTGTGCATTTGCAACGCCAGACATCATGATTCACCCGGTAGCGCGTATAGCACTGTGTCGAACGTGCTGGGGGAGTGGCAGCGCAGGTAGTAGCGGTAACCTAAACCATAGGCTTGCAACTGCTCGGCTATCTCCCATAGATGCTCGGCACGGTGATAGACGCTGATTGCCAGACGGGGCCGGTGCCTGCTCAGCAAACCGATCGCCCCGCGCAGTGCTGCAGGTTCTTCGCCTTCGATATCCATCTTGATGAAATTGGGCTCAAAGCCGGGCAATGCATCATCCAGGCGAACGCAACACACAGGATCTCCACCAACGTCCACCAAGTGCCCCCCCGCCCCCAGGCTGGGGTCGTAACCACTCAGTCGGTTGCTGTCCGATACGCCGCAGGGAATGTGCACGGCTCCCGCGATGTGGCCCAGCTGCGCCGTCAAGCGGCAGTAGTTGCTCAAATCAGGCTCGAAGGTGGCCAGGCCGGCAAACGTCAATCCCGCCTCCTCGAACGCCTGGACCGTATCGCCCACATAGGCACCACAATCGATGAATCGCAGCGGCTGGGGCGGTGCCGGCAGGTCGGCCGGAAAATACTGTTGTCCCGTCGCAGGCGGCAGGCAACGAGGATCACCGGAGGTTCGGTAGTTCACGATCGCATCCAGCAACTGCTTGCTCGTGTCATCAGCCAGTACAGACCGCAGTGCAGCAATGCGTGGTGCATGCTGTTCGTAGAACGCCGGATCTACCAGCCAGTATCGCGAAGGCTGCCCGTGCGGGTACAGGCGCACGAATTCGACCAGGCTGAGGATCCGGCCAAAGCCGAGCGCCTCAAGCCCGTCGAAAATGTCGCACATGTCCACGTAGGGGTTGAACACCGCGACGATCACGCAAGCATCGGCCGGATCATGATGCGTGGCCCAGCATGCTGCTGTGAGCACCGGCACGCCATCGACCTTATCGAACCGTTCATCGCGATCAAGGAAAGCCTCGACGGGCTGCTCGCGAGCCGCCAGGTAGTCCTTGACGCGCCGCCCTGCCAGGCCAGCACCGTAAATGATCAGGCGGCTGGAGCCGAACTCATTCGCCATGGTCCGCCACCTTGATCAGAACAGCGTGGCCATTGAGGTTGTGGATGAACCGGTAGCCGCCTGTGTCAGCCATGAACTCGTTGACCAGGCGCGTCACGCCCTCACAGCCATGAAAGCCATAATCGTCGAACACCACCACGCCGCCACGTACAAGCCTGGGCGCGGCCCAGTGCAATACATCGCGCGCCGACGCGTAGACATCCACGTCGATGTGCAACATCGCCAAACGGTTACCTACGTGCTCGGCATTGACCTCCGGGAACATGCCGACCAATACACGCACGTTATCCGTTTGGCACTGCCTGGCCAGGACGCGCACACGCTGCTCATCGGTGTCCGCATGCTCACCGCCAACGTAGCGCGTGTCGTGTACCCCTGCCTTGACCACGCCATTGAAGGTGTCGGCCAGGAACACATGACGCTCGGCGCGCTGGCTGGCCATCGCCAACAGGCAACCCGAGCCGCCGCGCCATACCCCAACCTCCAGGAAGTCTCCTTCCAGGTCATCGAGCTGGCGGGCCAGCGTCCACAGCTCGTACAGGCGCATGATGTCGATCAGGGTATGCTCGCGCACAGCCCGATACGCGTCGAGAAACGCAGTGTCGTTGACCCAGGGCGCATGGCTGGCCATTGGCAGCACCCGTGCATGGCGAATGTGCGGCGCCTTTTCATGCGCCCAGTCGCGCTGATTGCGCAGGTAGCCGTAGCAAAGGCCCGTCAAGCGGCGCTTGAGCCATGCCTTCATGCCTGAGAACCCTGTGAAACCGCCATCTGCTGCGTCAGTTCTTCGCGACTGAGAAACGGATACAAATCCTCCAGAGCACCCGTCACAGGCTTGCCGTTTTCATCCATGCGGGTCATGACACGCGGGATCCGGGGCTCCTCTACCTGAACCATCACTTCGCAAATGACCGGCCCGTCGCGATCGAGTACGGCCTGCAGGTTGGCTTGCAGGTCGGCATGCGACTCGATGCGTGCGTAGCCGACACCATAAGCACTGGCCAACGGCTCCAGGTCCGGCAAGCGCAGGCCGCTGCTGGCATCGGCACCGACCAGCAACTTGAAGTGCGCGCTCTGGGATGTGCGAATCGAGGCATAACCCTGGTTGTTGATGACGAAGCATTTGATCGGCAAGTTCTGCGCTGCCAGCGTGGCAAGCTCCTGAATGTTCAGTTGCAGCCCCCCATCACCTTCGACACAGACAGTAGGCTTGCGACCAGACGCCAGGCATGCACCGATGGCCGACGGGATACCGAAGCCCATGGAGCCGGTTCCGCGGTTATGGAAGCATCGCTGGCCCTTCTTCAGGCGAAGATTGAGCAGGAACAATTCGGAGGCGAAACCGGAGCTGCCTGGGGCGATCACATCCCCTTCGCCGAGCAGCGAGGACAGCTGGTCGGTGAAGTAATACATGCTTACACCCTGACTGTCGTCGGCGTGCTCGCTTTGCAGCAACGGGTACTGTTGCCGCCACTGGGCAATGCGCGTCAACCAGTCGTCATAGGAGGGCAGTCGATCCTGACAGACCCGGGCAGCCAGCGCCTCGATGAAGGGTTTGACATCGCAGACGACGGGCACTTCCACAGGCATCTGCAGCTTTGCGATTTCGGCCGGATCGATATCCACGACCACCTTGCGGGCATAAGGCGCGAAATGGCCGTGATCATAGGCCGTCAGCGCCATGTCCAGGCGAGAGCCGAGGACGACGAGCACATCGCAATTCTGCAAGGCGAAGTTGGCCCAACGCGGTGCGATGGAGCCTGGGCGGCCCGCATACAACGGGTGCTCGTCTTCGATGATGTCCATGGCCAGCCAGGTCGGCATCACCGGCACCTGTGCTGCCTGGAGCAGCGCGTTGAAGGCCTCGACCGCCCCGGCCATGCGGATGCCACTGCCGGCGATGATACCGGGACGTTTGGCCTGACGAAGCAGGTCCAAGGTTTGTTCGACCACTGCGCTGAGGTCATTGGGCTGTGCCTCGGCGTGCACCGGTGCCCGGCGCAAGGTTGTCGGGTCGATGCGCGCGGCCTGTATGTCCAGGGGCACGTCCAGCCAGACCGGGCCACGGCGACCACTCAAGGCAGCTTGTTCGAGACGGTCGAATACCTCCCCGACCGCCTCCGGGTCGGTCAAGGTGACGGCTGCCTTGGTGATTGGCGCGACGATCGAGACGATGTCGGCTTCCTGCACACCCAGCATACGCAGTCCGGTTCCGGCCTTGAGGTCGGCGCTCTTGACCTGACCCGAGACGAAGAACACAGGTGTCGAATCCAGCCAGGCACCCAGCACGGCAGTCACCGTGTTGGTGGCGCCGGGGCCACAGGTCGTCATGCAGGCGGCCGGGCCACCTGTGAGCTTACCGGCTGCCTCGGCGGCAATGGCAGCCGCCTGCTCGTGCAGGCACAGCACTGGCTCCAGTTCAGGATGACGGCCCAAGGCATCATTGAGGTGCATGGCACCGCCGCCAGGCAGAAAATAGACCTGCCCCACGCCCAGCTTGGCCAGGCGCTCCATGATGTAATCCGCAACCCGGATGGTCTGTGTCACCTTCAATCCTCTCAAAACCGGCACTTATGCAAGCCGCGTCAAAAATTGCAGCGCCGACCAGAAGCCGGCCCCATGATCCTTGTGACCCTGCCAGACTTCAGGGATGAAGCTGACGTCGGGGTAATTGCGAATCTGCGCCCAGGTGGCCGGCCAGTCGATATCGCCGGTGCCCATCAGTACTCCCTCGCCGTTGGTGCCTTTGGCGTCGGCCACATGCAGGTGCGCCGTATGCGGCAGCAGCAGCGCCAGCGCTGCCTGGAAATCCAGGCCGAAGTGGAAACAGGTCATCTGCAGGTGCGACAGGTCCAGGCACAGGCGCAGCCCGTGATCTTGGGCCTGGGCGGCCAACTCCTCGGGCATCATGAAGATGTTCTGATGACGCTGGCCGCCGAAGTGCCATGGAAACGGGGCCATGTTCTGCACCGTCAACTCGGTGCCGGCGAAATCGATCTGGCGGCAAGCATCGTGAAACCGTTCGTAGAGCACCGGGCGCATGGCCAACGGGCGCGGCGCATCGGCGGAAAACCCGCCGATGTTTGCCACGATCAGGCGGGCATCGGCAGCGGGGAAGAATTCACCAATCTCAAGGGTGGCATCCACGACGCGCTGGAGGTTGTCGATCGAGCGCTGGCGATAGGCGGGTTCGTCCGAAACCAGGTCCAGCAATTCGCTGTTCTCGAACAGCTCCGGTGCATGCACGACCAGCCGCGAACACGCGACCTCGGCCAGGTACGCCTGGGGTTTCAGGCCAAGATCGCGGTAGGACAGATGGAACTCGAAAAGGTCCGGCTCGATACGGCGGCGATAGACGCCGAAATCGTGATAGCGCACAGGTACCCCCCAACGAACAGGCATGTCGAACACCAGCTTGTGCTCGACCTGTTGGCGCTGGAGGTCGCTGTCGAACAGGAAGTCACCCTGTGCGATGTCACGCTGGGCCGGCTTGCCCAGCAGCTCCGGTAACCGGTAGGGCGGCAGGCCCTGCCCTGGGCTGGCGATGCGCAACATATTCTGCTCGACCACGGTACCCCGGGGTATGTCACAGGCAGCGGTCACGCTCTTGCCAAGGTTTTCGCGGTTCAGCAACTCTCCCTGACTGGCGTGGCGGCCGGGCCCTTGCCAGGGCAGCGCCTGCTCCAGCTGCCGAATTCCGTCCACCAGTTGGCGAAATTCGGCAGGTTCGAGGCTGGCCAGATGATCCGGACCTTCCAGGGTGCGGTCGAGGGTAATGTGACGTTCGATCACTCGGGCGCCAAGGGCAACGGCACCGAGGGTGATCGCAATGCCGCGTTCATGCCCGGAATACCCTACCAAGTCGTGCAACTGGCGCAGCCGACCGAGATAGCCCAGCTGGATATCCGTCTCAGGCGCCGGATAGGCGCTATTGCAATGCAGCAGTGCGAACGGCGTACCCAAAGCATTGAGCTGTTCGATGGCCCGGATGATCTCGTCTTCGAAGGACATGCCGGTAGACAGAATCAACGGCTTGCCCAGGCTTGCAGCCTTCGCAATCAAGTAGGGGTTGCACAGGTCGGCGGAGGCGATCTTGAGCGCCGCCACGTCGAACGAAGCCAGGGCATCGACACTGGGTTCGTCCCAGGGTGTGCACAGGTAGGTGATGCCCTGCCGTGCACAGTAGGCGCGGATCTGGCGATGCTCATCCAGGCCAAGCTCGACTTTGTCCAGCAGGTCCTGAATGTACTCAACCCCCAGGTCCTCGGCACGTGAGCCATCGGCTTTGCGTCGGTACAGGGCCTTGCGATCACGCAATTGAAACTTGACGCAATCGGCACCGGCAGCAATCGCGGCATCTACCAATTGCTTGGCCACCTCAAGGGAGCCGTTATGGTTGTTGCCGGCTTCGGCGATGACGTACACGCGCTCGCCACCGAGGGCAATGCCGTCGAGCATGATAGAAGTCATTGGATTTTGGTCCGCCAGGAAGTGACACCGCAGGACTCAAAGCGAAAGCCTTGGGCCTGACAGCCAAGTGCGCGCACTGCACTCACCACCTTGTGGCGATGCTGGGGCTGCACGTAGAACAGGAAGAAACCACCGCCACCTGCACCCAGCAGCTTGCCGCCGAGCGCGCCGGCAGCCATTGCGGCGGCATAGATATCGTCGAGACGGCCATGGCTGATGGCCGAGGAAAACCGTTTCTTGAGGTGCCAGGCTTCGTCCAGGCACAGCCCGAAATCGCGCAACTCACCGCGAATCAGGTAGCGATGCATGCGCCGGCACAGCGCCACGCTGGCATGCAGCAGGTCGGTCTGCGATGACTCGGCCTGGATCTGTTCGCGCTGCAATTGATGCAAGTGTCCCGAATCGTGGGCCATGCCGGTGTCGCACAGCACCAGGCACGATTCCAGCTCGTTACGGATCGACGCTTCCAACCGGATCGGGTGCACCAGGTTGCGTTGATTCTCGAACTCGATCAAGTTGAAGCCGCCGAAGGCTGAGGCGTACTGGTCTTGCCAGCCGCCTGCGATGCCAAAGCACAAGCGCTCGGCCTGGAACGCCAGCTCCGCGATTTCATACGTGCTCCAACGATCCTGGCGCAGTTCGTTGAACACTGCGATGGTGGCCGTCGTGGCCGCAGAGGAGCCACCCAGGCCAGAACCGACCGGAAAATCCGATCGCAGGTACAGGTCGAAGCCGTAATGCGGTTTGATCACCGACACGATGGTGGCCAGAAGACTTTTCTGGCCGTCAGTCATCAACTGGGCCAGGGACTCATAGCTTTCTTCACGCCCCAGGTCCTCGGAAAAAATTCGAATACCGCAGTCGTTGCGCGGCACCAGCGTGGCGTGGGCATAGAGCCCAACGGTGCAACTGAGCACGGCGGCCGGGTGATCGATGAAGAAATACGTCAGGTCCGCACCGCCACCGCAGAAGCTCATGCGTACCGGCGCCCGGGCTCTTGCCAGTACTGGCACTTCCGGGCTGGCTGCCATGAGGCGGGTATAGACTTCGACCAGCCGACCTTGCTCGTCAACCGCAGGAATGGCATTGAAACCAAGGTCGAACGCCTTGAGCAACTCCTCCCGCGACGCGCCCGCCCGCACAGCCCTGAACTGGCTGTTCATGCAGGTGACGACAGGCAGGTCCGTCTGCCCACCCTGGAGCAAATGCCGGCGCACGTCGCCATTGGTCACCACACCCAGCAGGCGTTGGTCGTCAGCAACCACGAAAGCGATCTGCAATGCGCCAGCTTCGATGCACTTGACGGCATCGAGAATGCTCTGGCGCTCGCCGATGCTGAGGTTCTGCACCAGCAGGCTCATAAGGGCGTGTCCGCGGCATAGTCACGGGTATAGCGCGCGAGTGAATCAGGCGTGCCTATGTCGATGAAGCGTCCACTGTAGGCGAGCGCCTGCATCGTTTCACGGTGGAGCAGCGCCGGCAGCAGATCATGCTCCATGGAACACGCACGCACTGGGCTATCCGAAAACGTAGACGCCTCAAAGGCATAGACGCCCCCATTGATCAAGCCCGCGCCTTGCAGCCCTTTTTCCTTCAGCGCAGTCAACTGCCCGGCATCATTGAGTTCGAGGCTGCCGTAGCGGGCGCGGTCGTCGACCTGTACGGCCAGCAGCGCATTGCCTTGGGCCAGTACCATTTGCCGGTAACCCTGGACATCCACGAATGTATCGGCGTTGAGCACCAGGTAGCGTGCCTGCGCCGGATGAGCGTGCAGTGCGTTGAGGAGCGCGCCGCCGGTCCCCATCGGGCTCGCTTCCACTACCAGCGATAGCGCCAGCCCTGCCTTGGCCGAGAGTTCGGGCAGTTGGTCGGCCACCTGTTCGGCGCGGTAATGGGCGCACAGGACGGCCTCGTCAATGCCGGCACGTGCCAACTGGCGCAAGACGTGCAGCATGAACGGCTCGCCCCTTACAGGTACCAATGCCTTCTGCGAGTCGGTAACAGCACGCAGGCGCGTGCCAAAGCCGCCGCAGAGCACATAGGCGCGCATCAGCGATGCCCCTGCAGGAAGGTTTCCAGAGACCGGGCCGCATGCTCAAGATGCGCATCGGTCAAACCTGGCCAGAGGCCAATCCAGACCGTATCGTTCATGACCTTGTCGGTAACTGACAACTCGCCCACAACCCGGTACTGCCTGCCCTGCATATAGGGCTGGCGCGTCAGGTTGCCTGCGAATAGCTGGCGCGTGCCGACGCCTTGCTCGTCCAGATACCGCACCAGGTCGACCCTACGGCCCGTACCGTCCTCGCGCAAGGTGATGGGGTAGCCGAACCAGGATGGATCGCTGCCCGGCGTAGCCTGCGGCAGGATCAGTTGATCCGTACACCCGGCCAGGCGTTCGCTCAGCCAGGCGAAGTTGCGCTTGCGCGCGGCGATGAAGACATCGACCCGGTCCATCTGCGCCAACGCACAGGCGGCCTGCATATCGGTGATCTTCAGGTTGTAGCCAAGGTGCGAGTAGGTGTACTTGTGGTCATATCCCTGCGGCAGATCCCCCGCCTGCCAGCAGAAGCGCTTGCCGCAGGTGTTGTCCTCGCCCGGCGCGCAGTAGCAGTCACGGCCCCAGTCACGGAACGATTCCATGATGCGCTTGAGCAAGGGTGATTGGGTGAACACTGCCCCACCCTCGCCCATCGTGATGTGGTGCGCAGGGTAGAAGCTCAAGGTACCGATGTCACCGAAGGTGCCGACCATGCGCCCTTGGTACGTAGAGCCCAGGGCGTCGCAGCAATCTTCGATCAGCCATAGGCCGTATTTGTCACACAGACTACGTACAACTCCCAGGTCGAAGGGGTTGCCCAAAGTATGAGCCAGCATGATGGCCTTGGTCTTGGGGCCAATGGCCGCCTCGATCAGCGCGGGGTCGATGTTGTAGGTGCCCATCTGCACATCCACGAACACCGGGACAGCGCCGCATTGCAGGATCGGGTTGACCGTGGTCGGGAAGCCAGCGGCTACGCCGATCACCTCGTCACCGGGTTTGATCGCCCGATCCCCCAGCCGAGGCGAAGTCAGGGCGGAAAACGCCAGCAGGTTGGCCGACGATCCTGAGTTGGTGGTGAGTACGCAGCGACGACCCAGGTACTCGGCCAGGCGCTTTTCGAAGGCCTGGTTGAAGCGGCCTGTGGTGAGCCAGCCGTCCAACACCGCTTCGGTCATGGCCTGCAACTCGCCGGCTCCGATCACTTTGCCCGAGGGCGGTACGCTGCTCTGCCCGGCGACGAAAGGTTTGGGCGCCATCTGCAGATCGGCATAACGGCCGACCAGCTCGGCAATCTGTTGGCGCAGCTGTTGCGCCGTGCTGTCACTCATGGGGTTCGCCTTGGTGAGCCGCGATCTGCTCGCGGGTAACGGTATTCATGTCTTGCCCTGTACGCCAGGCGAGGTGCCAGTCCAGGGTGTGTTTCAAGGTGTCGTCCAGCGACCAGCGCGGCGACCAGCCCAGCGCTTGGCGCGCCTTGCTCGAATCCAGGGCCAGCAGGCCGGCCTCGTGGGGCTGGGCATCGGCGGACACCGACCAGCGGGCCTGACCGGGCCAGCGCTCGGCCAGGCGCCGAACGATTGACTCAACGCTCGCCAGCCCTGCGCTGTCCGGGCCAAAATTCCAGGCCGACGCATAGCGTTCCCCCTCACAGAGCAGGGCTTGGCCAAGTTGCAGGTAGCCCATCAACGGATCCAGGACGTGTTGCCACGGGCGGGTTGCAGCGGGATAGCGCAGCACCACTTCCTCGCCGTGCTGCCAGGCGCGCAAAATGTCCGGCAGCAGACGTTCGGCCGACCAGTCACCCCCTCCGAGCACGTTGCCCGCACGGGCAGTGGCCAGCGCCACGCCCGAAGTGCGCAGGAACGAGTCGCGGTAGCTCGCGCACAGCAACTCCACACACGCCTTGCTGCTGCTGTAAGGGTCGAAACCACCCAACGCGTCCTGTTCCCGGTAGGGCCAAGGCCATTCGCGGTTGTCGTAGCACTTGTCGGTTGTCACTACCAGCACCGCGCGCACCGAAGGCGTGGCTCGCACTGCCTCAAGCAGGTTGAGTGTGCCCATGACGTTGGTTGCGTAAGTATCGGCAGGGGCACGGTAAGCCTCGCGCACCAACGGTTGCGCTGCCAGGTGCAGCACCAGTTCGGGCTTGAACGTCTGCACCGTGCCGGTCAGGGCCGAAGCGTCGCGGATGTCAGCGAAATCACCGGGCACATGGTTATCCAATTGGGCCACCTGCCACATCGACGGGGTGGTCGCAGCGGGCAAGGCGAAGCCCCGCAGGTCAGCGCCCAACTGGCGCAGCCATACAGCCAACCAGCTGCCCTTGAAACCGGTATGTCCGGTAAGCAGTACCCGGCGGCCCGCCCAGAATGCCGGGTTCAACGCCATAACTGCCACGCTGCCTCGCCGCTTTTCCAGTGCGCTTCGAGCAAGGTACGGTCACGCAGGGTATCCATCGGTTGCCAGAAGCCTCGGTGCAAATGGCTCATCAACTCGCCATTCTCGGCCAGTTGACGCATGGGCTGATCTTCCCAGGTGGTGGCATCGCCCTCGATGTAGTCCAGCACCGAAGGCTCGAGCACGAAGAAGCCACCGTTGATCCAGCCACCATCGCCAGCAGGCTTTTCCTGGAAACCACGCACTTGCTGACCTTCCACATCGAGAGCGCCATAACGCCCGGGCGGCTGCACCGCGGTGACGGTGGCCAATTTGCCGTGCTGGTGGTGGAATTCGATCAGACGCGGGATATCCACATCGGCTACGCCGTCACCGTATGTCAGGCAAAACGTTTGCTCGCCCAGGTAATCGCGCACCCGCTTCAAGCGGCCACCGGTGGCCGTATAGTCTCCGGTATCCACCAATGTCACTCGCCAGGGTTCGGCGTGACGGTTATGAATATCCATACGGTTTTCCGCCATGTCGAATGTCACGTCCGACATGTGCAAAAAGTAGTTGGCGAAATACTCCTTGATCACGTAGCCCTTGTAACCGAGGCAGATGATGAAGTCGTTGATGCCATAGTGAGAGTAGATTTTCATGATGTGCCAAATGATCGGCTTGCCGCCTATTTCGATCATCGGCTTGGGTCGCAGGTGGGATTCTTCGCTGATGCGTGTGCCCAGCCCACCGGCCAGAATGACTGCTTTCATTATGCTTTTCGTCCGCAATGGTCGGAGGGGTGACAAAAAACCGACCCCTGGCATTCGATGCTAGGCAATAGCAAAAGACATGCCGGTTTCGCCACGGTGCGCGTCCACGCTGACAGCGAAAAACACCTGACCGCTCCCAAGGCGATGCTCATGGGCGGCCGGTTAAGTGAGTCGGAGAAAAGTCTGCTTTGGCGGCCGCGAGCCTGGCACCCACAGGGCCTTCAACCGGTCCGAGGGTACAAATGCAGCTCTGCTTCAGTGGACAGAATTTGAAAAGCGCGGGACAAGGGGCGCCTCACTGGGTCCTGAGGCTGGATTGAGGAGGATGCAGGATGCATCACTCCTCGACCTGATCCTCGCCACCTTGACGGCTCATGCCGTACTTGCGCATTTTCTCGACCAACGTGGTGCGCCGGATACGCAGACGTTCGGCGGCACGGGCGACGATACCATTGGCATCGTCCAAAGCCTGCTGGATCAAGCCTTGCTCAAGACTGCCAAGGTAGTCCTTCAGGTCCAGCCCCTCGGGAGGCAGCATGGCAGGGTTGCTGAAGTTCGGCGTATGACCGTTGATTGCCACGCGCTCCTCAAGGTCGCTGCGCAAGCTGTCGACCATTTGCTCGTCTTCGTCATCGATGTAGCGGAATTTTTTCGGAAGCTCCGATACACCGATTACGCCGTAGGGGTGCATGATCGCCATGCGCTCGACCAGGTTGGCAAGCTCGCGGACGTTGCCGGGCCAGCCATGCCGACACAACGACATGATCGAGGCGGAATTGAATCGGATGGAGCCGCGCTTTTCATGCTCCATCCGCGAGATCAGCTCATTCATCAGCAGCGGTATGTCTTCGACGCGTTCGCGCAGCGGCGCCATTTCGATCGGGAAGACATTGAGACGGTAATAGAGGTCTTCACGGAACGTGCCCACCTCGATCATGTGCTCGAGGTTTTTGTGGGTGGCCGCGATGATGCGCACGTCGATGCTCTGGGTCTTGTTGCTACCGACCCGTTCGAACGTCCGTTCCTGCAGTACGCGCAACAGCTTGACCTGCATGGGCAACGGCATGTCGCCGATTTCATCGAGGAACAGGGTGCCGCCGTTGGCCAGCTCGAAGCGGCCGGCGCGGCTGGTGATGGCCCCGGTGAACGCCCCCTTCTCATGCCCGAACAGCTCACTTTCCAGCAACTCGGCCGGTATCGCTCCGCAGTTCACAGGTACGAAGGGCGCTTCGCGGCGCTTGGAGTGGTAATGAAGGTTGCGCGCCACCACCTCTTTGCCGGTACCGGATTCGCCCAGGATCAACACGCTGGCATCGGTGTCGGCCACTTGCTGCATCATCTGGCGCACGTGCTGGATGGCACGGCTGGTACCGACCAAACTGCGGAACAGGTTCGGCTCACGCTGGCGACCGCGCTCACGGGCTTGGTCGTACATTTCGCGATATACCTGCGCACGGTGCAGGGAATCGAGCAGTTGGCTGTAGCTCGGCGGCATTTCCAGGTTCGACAGCACGCGACGGCGCAGGTCCTCAGGCAGCTCGCCCGAAGAAATATCACCTAAAAACAAGATTGGAAGGAACTCATCCCATGAAAGCACTGTCTTAAGCAACCCAAGCAGCGTGCCGGGCGTGCTAACGGCGCCGATGAGCACGCAAAGCACTTCGCGACTCGAAGACAGGGGCTCGACCGCTTGCTGCCAGTCATGGCTGGCGCAGGACAGGTTTTCTTCGCCCAGGAAGTTGAGCACCACCGCCAGATCGCGGCGGCGGGTGCTGTCGTCATCGATCAGGAGAATCTTGGTTTCACGCCACATGCAATAGCAACTTCCCTAGTCATATCGGCGCCCGAAGGCGTGCTCGACATCATTCCGACTGAATGGTCAGTGTTCGGACGTCTGGAATACGAGAACAGGCACTAGTTAAGTCAAAAAGGGTCGCACAGTCAAATTTATGGCGCCTTTTGTTCAGTTACAGGCATCTTAACTGAACAAATGATAAACCTTTGAAGCATTCTTCGCTTGGTTGATCTGCATCATCTCATCGGCAATCGCCTGGCGTTCGCCGGTTGTCACTTCGATGAGGCTACGGTAGACATCCATGACGCCCTCGAGCTTAACCCGCAGTAGCCCTTCGTCGTAGGCGTGCGCTTCAAGCACCTCGTCTATACACGTGCGACACGCCACGTCCAGCTTGGCGATGGTATCCCAATCTCGTTCGCCCAGAGCGCCAAGCAGCGCATCGCAGGTGTCGTCGAGCCGTTGCAGTGCAGTCATGGTTAACTCCTTGCCGTCAATCGGCCGGCTGGATATCGGCAATGCCGTCCCAACCGCTCTTCACGGTGATCATCAGCTGGGCGACTTCATCAATGATGCGAGCGTCGTTTTCAACGTTGGCCTGCATCAGGCGGTTGGTCATGTACACGTAGAGTGCGTCGAGGTTTTCGACGTACTCAGGGTTCTCGCTTTTTTCCGGCACCAGCCCATCGCGCAGGCCGATGATGATGTCGATTGCCTTGCCCAGCATGAGGCCTTTCTCGGCAATGTCCCCACGCGCCATCGCGCCCTTGGCCTGGGCCATGCGATCGAGCGCCCCTTCCATCAGCATCTGCACCAGACGGTGTGGCGTGGCTTCGGAAATCTGGGCATGGGAATTGACCTTCTGGTACTGACGAAGGGCTCTCATGGGATTCATCTTGCGACCTCATTACGGGGATGCGTTGGAAGGTGGATACTTACTGTATCGGGCAGAACCCGCAGAACTTTACAAGGCTTTGCAGGAAACCTGGCCAGGCGCCAGGCTTCAGGCGTGGCGCATGGCGTTAATCATCACTCTTCTTGTTCAGCGCATTGAGCGTGCTGAGCACCGAGCTTTGCTGCTGACGCAACTGGGTCACCAGCGTGTCCATGTTGTTGTACTTGTCCTGCAGGCTCTTTTTCAGGGCTTCCATGCGAACATCCAGCGAATCCTGCTCAGCCTTGAGCTTGGTCAGGCTTTCGCTCAAGGTCTTGGACCGTTCGGCCAAGGTGCCGGTGGAGGCCTTGGCAAAAGGTTCAGTGACCTTCTGCAGGCGTGCCAGCATCCCGTCCTTGCCATTGAAGATGCTGGTCAGGTCCGCTGCGTTCGTGCTGGCAATCTTGTCCCACTTCTTGTCATCCAGGCTCAGCGCACCGCCATCCTGGGCCGAGGTGACGCCAAAGGCTGCCAGGGCCTTGAAGGTGCCGCTGCCAGAGGCCGCGTTGAGTTCTTCACGGATCGACGTCATCAGTGCACGCATGGAGGCATCCCCCGTCAGCGCAGCAGCCGTCATGGTACCGTCGGCGTTCTTGGTCACCTTGGTCTCGGCATTGACGACCTTGAGCAACGCGTTGTATGTATCGATGAAGCCCTTGAGCCCTGACTTCAGGGCACTGCTGCTGGTCGATAGCGACAAGATGGTGGCCGGCGTTTCCCCTGACGCGTTTTTTACCGACGGCCCTATCAGCTTGATGTTCAGACCACTCACCGCATCGGTGATGTCATTGGTCTTGGACTTCATGGCAATGCCGTCCAGGGTATATTCGGCATCGGTCGGCTTATCGACCACCGTGTAACCATCCTCGATACCTGAGTTGCCAGACAGGGTGATATCAGACCCTTCGCCCATCTTGGTCGAGGTGATGATCAGTCGCGAGCCGGTGGCATCGGTCAGCACGTTGGCACTCAGGCCTGCAGGGCCGAATTGGCTGTTGATGCTGTCACGCACTTGCTGCAGCGTGGCGCCGGCCGGAATGCTCAGGTCGTGCGCCTTGCCATTCTGGGTCATGGTAAGCGTGGTTGCGCCCGGCCCACGGTTGATGACCGAGCCCGCCCCGTCTGCGTAAGTCTTGCTCGATACCTTGGAAGCGGTCGCCAGCTTGTCGACGATGAGCTTGAACGTGCCATTGGCGGCCCCTGCCCCCATCGTCACGGTGGCCACCTTTTCATCCGAAGACTTGAGGCTCAGCCCGCCGAAACTGTTGGTATCGGTCATGTTGGTCAGCGCGCCCCGGAAAGCATCCAGCGCAGCCTGAATCTTGCCGATCGAGGACAACGTGGTGGTTGCCTTCAGCGTCTGGGTGTTGATCTGCGACTGCTTGGGCGCTTTTTGCGCGGCAACCAGCGAATCCACGATCGCCTGGGTGTCGATGCCCGAGCCAATCCCACTGACTGTTGTACCTGCCATCATTGCTCTCCTTGAACGGTAGCTGCCGGATCCTTGGCGAATAAATCCTTGAAAGACCCACCAACAACAAAAAACATGCCAGCCTAAGCGCGGCCTTCGAACAACAGGCTGCCAGCTTCGCTGAGGCTTTGCGCCAACTTGAGCGCCGTCTCGGAAGGCAACTGGCGGATGACTTCGCCTGAGTCGGTGGCGATGACCTTGACCACCACCTGCCCGGTCGAATCATCGATGGAAAAATCCAGCTGACGTTGGCTGGACTGTACGAATTCGCGAATATCACCGACAGCCTTTTCCAGGTCTTCGCGCGTGTGCGGCTGACCGTCAGGCGCGGCGGCTTCCTGCACTTTGGCAGGGGTCTTGGCCTCCTTGTCCACGACAGGCGACGCAGGCACGACCGAAGGATACACCTGGTTCAGCTTGACACTGATGTCCATGCTCCGAACTCCTCATGTATAAAACGGCAAAAGGGCACGTAAACGCGCCCTTTCACCTTTTACTCAGGCGCCTGAATTACTGGAGCAGTTTCAGGACCGAGGAAGGCAGCTGGTTGGCCTGGGACAGGATCGCGGTGGAAGCCTGTTGCAGGGTCTGCTGCTTGGTCAGCTCGGCAGTTTCCGAAGCGAAGTCCACGTCCTGCACGGTCGAACGGGCAGCGGTGGAGTTCTTCTGGATGTTCTGCAGGTTGTCAACGGTGGTTTGCAGACGGTTCTGGGTAGCACCCAGGCCCGAACGCACGCTGTCGATCGAACCGATGGCCTTGTCGATCACCGCCAGAGCGTTCTGGGCGTTGACGGCTGCGGTTACGTCGGTGTCGGCGATGGTGGTTTTGGTCGAGGAGACCGAAGTCGCACCGAACAACTGGCTCGCACCGGTTGTACCACCCGCGTCAGCAACGGAGTAGCCTTTGGCCGAGTCCAAGGAGATCTGACCCGTCACTACAGCCTTGTCGTTAGCAGTTGCCGACAGCGCGGTCAATGCAGCGTAATCACCCTTACCGTTCTTGGCACCCACAGAGATCGCATCCGCGCCCGCCTTGGACGTGAAGCTGAGGTTCTCACCGGTATCGGACTTGACTTCGAGGCTCTTGGTCGACTCGTCATAGTTGACGCTGATGCCCAACTTGGCAGCGTTGGATTTGAGCTGGTCGGCCAGGCTGGCAGTGTCGGTAACGCCGATGAAGCTGACGGTGCTGCTGCCAACTTTCAGATCGAAGTTGGCCGGAGTTGCAGCTGCGCCGCTTGCGACGGTCAGTTTTACTTCAGTGCTGGCGCTGGCGGTCAGGCCACCGATCGAACCGTTGAGCTTGGCAGCGATGTCCTTGGCCGAAGAGCCCGCATCGTAGCTGATGTCTTTGGTCTGGCCATTACCAGTTACGGTCAGCTGACCTGCAGCCACGCCGCTTGCGGACGGGGTGATGGAGCTCGACTTGACCTGCTGCGAACCAATGCTCTTGGCCGAGACGTTGTCCAGGGCCACGTTGATGGTTTCGTTGGCATTGGCGCCGACCTGAATGGCCTTGGTGCCATACGAGCCGTCCAGCAGCTTCTGGCCACCGAAGGTGGTGGTGTCGGAAATACGGTTCAGCTCAGCGGTCAGAGCCTGGTATTCGTCGTTGTTCGACTTACGGTCGTCAGCGCTCAGCGAGCCAGTGGCCGAAGACAGTGCCAGGGTACGCATCTTTTGCAGGATGTCGGTCGAAGCCTGCATGGCGCCTTCAGCGGTCTGCGCGATGGAGATACCGTCGTTGGCGTTCTTCACAGCCTGGCCCAGGCCGTTGATCTGGCTGGTCAGACGGTTGGCGATCTGCAGGCCGGCAGCGTCGTCTTTTGCGCTGTTGATACGCAGACCCGAGGACAGACGCTGCATGGAAGTAGTCTGAGCGGTGCTAGCCTTGTTCAGGTTTACTTGGGTAGTAACCGAAGCAATGTTGGTGTTTACAGTTAAAGCCATGACGAAATCCTCGTTGTATGGGTGCTGCGGCTTCCGGCCTTGGCAACCGCCGGATTGGCCTAGAGAACCTTCGTAATGGTTATCGTCGGATAGCCCGGTTGCTTGAGGGGTTTTTGCAAAAAAAAATGCTGGCATGCGGCCAGCCCTGGAAAATCAAGGGGTTAAGCGCGGAATTTTGGCGTCAAAAAGCGGGTTGGGGAGGTATGAGGAGATAGTGGCGTCTGGAGCGAGTCGAGGGATGACTTGGCGAACTGGAGGCTGAAGATGAGATGGCGAGGGTTTAAAGTATGCAGCTTCGCGTCAGGAAATATCGGGGCCGCTTTGCGGCCCTCAAATTTGGACCCAACCCATAAAGCACAGGGGTCAGTCCGAACAATGGCGGAATACCCCTACCCCACCGCGCGCGCATCAATCGCGATAAAGAATCGCCGAAGCCCAGGACAACCCTACCCCGAACCCACTCACCGCCACTCGCTTCCAGCTACCGTCGAGCATGTGCTTCTGCAGCAGCAATGGCACGCTGGACGACACGGTATTGCCCGTCTCCAGCATGTCTTTCACGAATTTCTCCGGGTGATGCTCCTCGAACCGGCGAGCTACCGCATCGACAATCGCCGCACTGCCCTGGTGGATGCAGAACGCATCAATGTCCGACGACTGCAACCCACTGGCATCGAGCAGCTCGTGCAAGTGAGCCGGTACCTTGACCAAGGCGAAGTTGAAGACCTGCCGGCCATTCATGAAGAACGTGCCATCGGACACCTTCAGGTGCTCGGCGCCCGAACCGTCGGTGCCAAATCGCGCCTCGCCCAGCTTCCAGATGGCGCCATCGGCCATCCAGGTGGCCGTGGCCGCATCGCCGAACAGCATGGTGGTATTGCGATCTTCCGGATCGACGATCTTCGAGTACGGGTCGGCGGTGATCAGCAGCCCGTTCTTCAGGCCCGCCGCCTCCATGAAGCCCTTGATCGCGTACAGCCCATACACATACCCCGAGCAGCCCAAGGAGATATCGAACGCTGCCACGCGGGTAGACAACCCGAGCTTGCTCTGGACGATAGCGGCCGTGTGCGGCAGGCCCTCTTCATCGCCATTCTGGGTCACCACGATCAACGCGTCGATCGACTGCGGATCGAGGTCGGGGTTGTTGGCGAACAGTGCCCGGGCGGCCTCCACGCACAGGTCGGAGGTTTCCTGCTCCGGGGCCTTGCGTGGCAGGAAGGACGCACCGATCTTGCCGAACATGAACTCTTCGTCCTTGCCGAACTTCGCACCCTGGACGTAGTTGTCCAGGCCAGCGGTGGGCACGTAACTCGCGATACTCTTGATGCCAATCATTCTGGCTTCCCAATGAAAACAGCCAAAGACCACCACTCGATCAATTGAGGGCGCCAAAAACCGGAGCGTCACCGCCTGGGGAGGGGATAAAGCAGCGCCTGCCTGCGCACCGGTAACAAAATGCTGCAACAGCTGCTGCATAGAATACAGGGAAGATGATCGTTTTGACTCATTGGTCACATTGAAATGCAACGAAAGTCAGGGACAGACGGCCAGAACGCGCCAGATCAGGACGTGGCCGACGGGTCATCTAGGCGGGTACGTCTCACTGGCCGACAACGCTGGGAACGCTCAGCCATAGGCGCTACGACGCAATCGAAAGCGCCCAGCAGGACCCTCAGGTCCTCCTGGGTACACGCGCTTCAGATCAAAGCTTGTTGAACAGGCTCAACTGCGAGATGCGCGAGAACGCCAGCTGAGAAGCCTCCAGCATGGCCTGTTGCAGGGTCAGGGTAATGGCCGCCTGCGACATGTCGGTGTTGCCGATCGCGTTCTGCGTGGTCTTGTTGGCAACCCCCAGGCTGGTGTTTTCCTGCCGCTGGATTTCCAGCGAGCTGCCACGAGCGCCAATCGAGCCGCGGGTGATGTCGACCTGCTCGCGCGCACTGGCCAGGTTGGCGATAGCCGAGGCCACCGCATCCTTGAGACCATTGGCAACATTGGCGCCGGTAACCGGCGTGTCCAGCGCCGCACGTAGCTGGCTGATGGTCTCCAGCACGTTCTGGTTCTGATGGGTATTGGCAGTCACCGCGAACTGATCACCGGCTTCGGGCGAACCACTGACCTGATAGGTAACCCCTGCCACCGTCAGGTCAGGCGCAGTGAACGTCCCCGTGCCAACCGGCTTGCTGTCCGCGGTCAACGGCTGGGCGTAGAACTCGTAACTGCCGGGGCCGGTGAATTTGATCACCGCTCCGCCATTGGGGAACGTGCTGCGGTACGCAGCCGGATCGGTCACGGTGCTGCCCGTAATCTGGGCGGTCGAGGGGTTGCCGGCGCCGCGGGTGGTCGTGAACGAATCGGCACGGGTGGTCAGGGAAAACTCGCGACCACCCACCGCCGCATCGGCATCGGCGCCCTCCTCCAAGGTCACGGTGACCTCGAACTCCACACCGCGCAGGGCAATGCGGTTGGCCCCTTCGGTCTTGCTGTCGAAGTGGCCATTGGTCGGGGTTTCAGACGTGATGTCGTTACCGTTGACATCGGTGATCATGTATTGATTGGCGCTGGTGAACGTGAGCTTGTAGGGCTGGCCCGCCGCGAAGCTTTCGTTGTAGGTATTGCTGGATTTCAGCAACCCAGGCGATACACCGACCACGCCATCATCGACGGCAGGCACCAGCAGGTTCGACTCGGTGCGGCTCTTGTTCTTGGCCGAATCGAAAATACTGAAACCGGTGTCGTTGGTCGCCAGGTTCAACGTGTCCGACACCTGCAGGCTCAACTGGGTCTGGTCGCCATGGTAGCTGTAGGTCCCGTCGGAATTACGCACGTAAGGCGGCGTGGTGCTCTTGGAGCCGCCGAACATGTAGTCGCCATTGGCATCGCGGGAATTGAGCAAACCGAAGATGTTGGCCTCGATCTCCTTGAGCTCGGTGCTGATCGATACCCGGTCAGCATCGGTCACGCCCGCACCACCGGCGCGGATCGCCAGTTCGCTGGCGCGCTGCATCGCATCGTTGATGGTGGAGAGCACGCTCTCCTCCTGCAGCAAGGCGTTGCTGACGGTGTTGATGTTGCCGCTGTACTGGTCCAGCAGCGATTGCTGCTGTTGCAGCAGCAGCAGGCGCGCCGCGCCGACAGGGTCGTCGGCAGCGGTCTGGATACGCACGCCGGAGGTGACTTGATCGTTGGTCTTGTTCATGGCGGAGAAGTTCTTCGAGTAGCTGTTGGCGCTGGATTCGTAGAACTGGGCAGTGGAAATACGCACGGTCGCTTCTCCTTACAAGGCGTTGATCAAGGTGCTGAAGGTTTCTTGCGCCGCCTTGATGATCTGCGACGACGCCGTGTAATAGTGTTGGAACTTGACCAGGTTGGCCGCCTCGTCATCCAGGTTGACACCGGACACGGCGCTGCGGCTTTCACTGGCCGACTTGAGCACGGCCTGGGTTGCCGTGGTATCGATGCTGGCCTGGCTGGCTTTGGCGCCCACCCGCTCGACCATGGAGGCATAGGCGGAGGTAAAGCTGGTGCCGCCGCCGGAGCCAGTGTTCACCGTGGACTTGGTCTGCAGGCCCAGCAGCGCGGTGGCATTGCGGTTATCGGCCTTGCCATCGACATTGAACGACAAGGTAAAGCTGTCGTTGGTCGCCGGGCTGCCACCCAGGGTGGTCTCCAGCGCAAAGGTGCGCGGATTGCCGCTGGGGTCGAGAATCGGGTTGCCCGATGCATCACGCATCGGTATGGACAGCGAGAGCTTGTTGTCCTGGCCCGGCACCACGGTCCCGGTGCCGATCTGTGCGCCCTTGGCATCGAACAGCTTGTAGCCCTGGGACCCACCGCTGGCTGCGTCGAACACCACGCGCACCGGCATGGCGTCCTTGATCGCCTGCTGCGTCAGGGCTGTGTCGGCACCGCCGTAGATATCCAGCGCTTGCCCAAGGTTGGGTTGGGTGATGGTGCCGGTGCCGCTGTTGCCGCTGCCAACAGCAGCGCTAACAGGGCCGGCGAACGCCAGCTTGTTGGCATCGGTGAGCACCGTGGCAATACCGGTGGCGGCTGAACGGGTAGGAATTACTTTGAAGCTGTCGCCGGCGGCCAGCGCACCGCCCTTGAGGGACAGGCTGAAGCCATCGATGACGGGCGCAGGGTCGGCATTGAGGTCGAACGAGCCCATGTCGGTGCCGTCGGAACGGCGCACGCTGTACTGATTGCCGCTGGTGAACTTCACTTCGTAGTCGTAGGTGCTCAGGGCGCCGCTGTTGGCAATGGTGACATCGAGGTTGCCCGAACCTGCGCTGTTGTTCGACGAGGCCAGGCTGCGCTGGGCGATGGCACTGGCGCTGTTGATGCTGGAGAACAGCGAGCTGCCGAACTGGCCATTGGCGTCCAGGCCCTGGCCCAGCTGGCTGTTGATGCTGTCGGCGACGACCAGCGCCACGCGGCCCAGCTCGTTCATCGACGGCGTCAACACGTCCTGACGGTAGCGCAACAGGCCACCGATGGTGCCGCCGGTGGCCACCGAGGTTACGTCCGAGCTGAACGACTCGTAGTTGATGCGCAAGGTCGCCTGGCTCTTGTCAGCCACCCCCGGCTGAACCGACAGCGGGTTGGCCCTGCTCCCGGTCACCAGCGACTGGCCGCTACCCAGGATCACATCGTAGTTGCCTTCACGCTCCTGAACGGTCACGCCCACCAGTTCGTTCAACTGGCGAACGGCCTCGCTGCGGGCGTCGAGCAGGTTGTTGGGCGTGCTGCCGGTGCCGCTGGCGGCCACGATCTGCTTGTTATATTCGGCGATGCTGGTGGTGAGCTTGTTGACCTGCCCCGCCAATGTATCGAGCTGGGAGTTGATCACATCGTTCTGCTGTGTCAGTTGGGTGCTGACGGCGTTGAAACGGTTGCTCAGGGTCTGCGCCTGGGTCAACAGCAATTGCCGCGAAGCCACATCGCCCGGTTTGGCTGCCGCCGTCTGCAGGGCCGAGAAGAAGGCCGTGAGCACCGAGCTGATGCCGGTGTCCCGGTCAGCCAGCAATTTGTCGATGCCGGTAATCTGGTCCTGGAATGCCGTGGAATCGGCTTGCAGGGATGTCGCCGTCTGCAACTGATTGTCGAGGTAGGCACTGTAGATACGGCGCACGTCTGCCAGTGTGGTCCCACTGCCCAGAAAACCTGCGCCCATGTACTGCGAAGCGCCGGCCACTTGCATGGCCTGCTGGCGCGAATAGCCGCTGGTGGCCGCATTGGCGATGTTGTTACTGGTGACCGACAGGTGCGCCTGGCTGGCACTCAAGCCACTCAGGCCGATCGAAATCAGGCTCGACATGATGTAGTCCTTTTAAAGGTTCGTGGTGCTGCCAGCCATGGCGTATTGCGGTGTCTTCTGCATTTGCTGGGCGATGCTGATGATTTTCTTCGCATAGCCCGGGTCGGTCGCGTAACCGGCCTTTTGCAACTCGCGTGCAAACTGCTCAGGGTTATCGGCCGACTTGACCGCTTCTTGATAGCGCGAATTGTTCTGCAACAGGCTCACCAGGTCGTGGAAGCTGTCCTGGTAGGAGTCGTAGCTGCGGAACTGGGCGGTTTCCTTGACGAACTGGCCGTCGCGGAATTCGCTGGTGATGGCCCTGGCCTGTTCGCCCTGCCAGTTGCCGGTGGCCTTGATGCCGAACAGGTTGTGGCTGCTGCTGCCGTCGCTGTTGCGCATGACCGACTTGCCCCAACCGGTTTCCAGCGCAGCCTGGGCGACCAGGTAGCGCGGGTCGATGCCGATGCGCTTGGCAGCCTGTTCGGCCATCGGCAGCATGGTGGCGATGAACGAATCGCTATCGGTGAACGCCTTTTTCGGCGCCAGCGGCGGCTGGGCGATGGCGCGGCCGGTGATGCGCAGCCCGTTCTCGGGCACGGCAAAAACCTTGGCCGGTTGCTGGCCGTCGCGCACGGGGGCAGCGGGGGCCGCGCCGACAGGCGCGGTGGCCGCAGTAGGCACGATGCCCGCCAGCAGGCGGTCGGTAAGACGGCTGGGCAGCGCCAGGCGCCGCGCATTGAGCGCGGCGACGTCGTTGCGGGTGCTGGCCGCTTGCGTGGCGTGAACCGGGTCTGCGACCTTGCTGCCCCACAGCACCGGGCCGGCCTGCCCTCGCGGGAACGGGCTGGTATTGGCGGCGGCACTGCGGCTTTTGGTCAGCTGACGTACCAGCACATCCTGCAGGCCGATACCGCCACCCTCGCGGGACATGCTCACCGACAACTGTTGGTCGTACATGTCCCGGTACTGCTTGACCGTCTCGGTGTTCATCGGGTTGTCGTCGGCCAGGACATCGCTGGCCTTGCGCGAGGCCTTGAGCATCTCGCTGATGAACATCGACTCGAACTCCTGGGCCACCTTGCGCACGTTGGCTTCGCTGTCGCGGTCACCGTGCTTGAGGGCATTTAGGCGGTTGAGGTCGGTGAAGGCACCGCTGTCGACACTGCCGGAAACCAGGCTCTTGCTGTTCATCGACGCCGTCCTCAGATCACGATCAGGTCGGCCTGCAAGGCGCCGGCCTGTTTCAGGGCTTCGAGAATGGCCATCAGGTCACCGGGCGCGGCGCCCACCTGGTTCACCGCCCGGACGATTTCATCCAGCGTGGTACCCGGGCCGAACTTGAACATCGGCTTGGCTTCCTGCTCGGCATTGACCCGCGAGCGCGGGACCACGGCGGTCTGGCCGTTGGAAAGCGGGCCCGGCTGGCTGACGATGGGGTCTTCGGTGATGGTCACGGTCAAGCTGCCGTGGGTCACCGCCGCTGGCGACACCTTGACGTTCTGGCCGATGACGATGGTGCCGGTACGCGAGTTGATGATCACCTTGGCCACTGCCTGGCCTGGGTCGATTTCCAGGTTTTCCAGGATCGACAGGTAGTCCACCCGCTGGCTGGGGTCCATCGGCGCGCTCACGCGCACCGAACCACCGTCCACGGCCTGGGCCACGCCAGGGCCGAGCAGGTCATTGACCTTGTCGACGATGTGCTTGGCGGTGGTGAAGTCGGGGCGGTTGAGGTTCAGGGTCAGGGTGTTGCCCTGGTTGAAACCGCTTGGCACTGCCCGCTCAACGCTGGCGCCGCCCGGGATACGGCCGGCAGACGGTACGTTGACGGTGATCCGCGAGCCGTCGCGGCCTTCGGCATCGAAGCCGCCTACCACCAGGTTGCCTTGGGCGATGGCGTAGACGTTGCCGTCGATGCCCTTGAGCGGGGTCATCAACAGGCTGCCCCCGCGCAGGCTCTTGGAGTTACCGATCGACGATACGGTGATGTCCACCACCTGCCCTGGCTTGGCGAAAGCCGGCAAGTCGGCATGCACCGACACCGCGGCGACGTTCTTCAACTGCACGTTGCCCGATCCAGGCGGCACCTTGATGCCGAACTGCGAGAGCATGTTGTTGAACGTCTGCAGGGTGAAAGGCGTTTGCGTGGTCTGGTCGCCGGTACCGTTGAGGCCGACGACCAGGCCGTAGCCGATCAACTGGTTGGAGCGTACGCCCGAGATGCTGGCGATGTCCTTCAGGCGCTCGGCTTGCGCCGCGCAGGCGCAGGTCAGCAGCAAGGTGGCGGTGAGCAGTTGCCTCAGGTTGAGCATGGTCAGGGTACTCAGAAGGGCCAAAGCGGGCTCATGAAGAAGCGGTCCAGCCACCCGGGCTGGCTGGCATCGGCAAACGAGCCGGTACCGGAATAGGTAATGCGCGCATCGGCCACCCGCGTGGACGGCACGGTGTTGTCGGTGGCGATGTCGTCGGCGCGAATGAGCCCGGCGATGCGCACCAGTTCTTCACCGGTATTCAGGGTCAGCCACTTCTCGCCGCGCACGGCGATGATGCCATTGGGCAGCACTTCGGCCACGGTGACGGTCACCGAGCCGGTCAGGGTGTTGCCCTGGGTGGCCTTGCTGTCGCCCTTGGTGGTGCGATCCCCGCTGTAGCCGGCATCGAGCGACAGGTCGCCGCCGCCGAACGGGTTGTTGGTGTTCGGCTTGGCCCCGAACAGCGACGACAGGCCAAGGCTGGCCTTGCTGTTCTTCTGAATCTGGGAGCCTGCGTTCTTGCTGGCCGAGGTGCGCTCGTTCAGCGTGATGGTGATGATGTCACCCACACGGAACGCCTTGCGGTCGCCGTACAGGTTCTGCTCGAACCCGGCCTGGTAGATCGAACCGTTGTTGGCCGCTGCCGGCAAAGGGGTGCGCGGGAGCACCGGCGCATAGTACGGGTCGTTGGGCTTGGCCGCCGGGGCGACGCAGCCTGCAAGCAACACCGCACCGCCCAGGGCGAAAACGGACAACAGACGATTCATGATGCATACCTCGCGGGTGCTACGGAAGTTGCTGGGATCACAGCTGCTGGGTAACGGTCTGCAGCATCGAGTTGGCGGCAGAAATGACCTTGGAGTTCATCTCGTAGGCGCGCTGGGTGGTGATCATGTTCACCAGCTCTTCCACGGTGCTGACGTTGGAGTTCTCCAGGGTTTGCTGCAAGGTGGTACCGAAGCCGTTCAGGCCTGGGGTGCCGACCTGGGGGGCGCCGCTGGCGGCCGTTTCCAGGAACAGGTTGCCACCAATGGCCTGCAAGCCCGCCGGGTTGATGAAATCGGCGGTCTGGATGTTGCCGATCACCTGGGCGGCCGGGTTACCGGCGGTGGTGATGGACACGGTACCGTCCTGGCCAACGGTGAAGGTCTGCGCGTCGTTGGGCACGACGATGGCAGGCTCCAGGGCGTAGCCGTTGGCGGTGACGATCTGGCCATCGGAGTTGAGGTGGAAGGTGCCGTCACGGGTGTACGAAACCGTGCCATCTGGCTGCAGGATCTGGAAGAAACCGCGACCATTGACCGCCATGTCCAGCGGGTTCTCGGTGGTCTGCAGGCTGCCAGCCACGAAGCTTTTCTGGGTGCCGACGATGCGCACGCCAGTACCCACCTGCAAGCCAGAGGGCAGCTGGCTGTCCTGGGTGGACTGGGCGCCTGGCTGGCGACGGATCTGGTACAGCAAGTCCTGGAACTCGGCGCGATCACGTTTGAAGCCGGTGGTCGACACGTTGGCCAGGTTGTTGGAAATCACCGTCAGGTTGGTGTCCTGGGCGGACAGGCCGGTTTTGGCGACCCATAGAGCTGGAAGCATGTAAGTTCTCCTCGCGCGCCTGTTTTACGGCACCCGTTCAAATGTCATTAGCCGATTTGCAAAACCCGCGCCATGGCTTCATCGCCTTCCTTGGCCGCGCTCATCATCTTCACGTGCAGCTCGAACTGGCGGGACAACGCCAGCACTGAGGTCATCTCCTCGACTGCGTTGACGTTGCTGCCTTCAAGAAAGCCCGACACTACGCGAACATTGACGTCGGCATCGGCCGGCTGGCCGCTGGCCGTGTGGATCAGGCCGTCTGCGCCCTTGTTCAGGCCCTTGGTGTCCGGGTTGACCAGCTTGATGCGGTCGACCTCGGCCATCACCCGTGGGTCTTCGCCCATGGAGCGAATACTGATGGTGCCGTCGGCACCCACTTCCACCTTCTGTTCAGGTGGAATGGCAATCGGGCCGCCGTTGCCGATCACCGGCATGCCGTTACCGGCACGCAACACGCCCAGGGCGTCGATGTTCAGGCTGCCGGTGCGCACGTAGGCTTCGCTGCCGTCAGGCGCCTGCACGGCGATAAAGCCATGCCCGCTCACCGCCACGTCCAGGTCGCGACCGGTTTCGATCATCGGCCCTTCGCTGAAGTCGGTGGCCGGGCGCTCGGTCAGGGCAAAGGCCCGCGCCGGGAAGCTGTCGCCAAAGACCGGCATCGAGCGGGCCTGCTCCAGGTCACGCTGGAAGCCGTTGGTGGAAACGTTCGCCAGATTGTTGGCGTGGGCCTTCTGGGCCAGCGCGTTCTGGCTGGCGCCGGTCATGGCCACGTAAAGCAATTTGTCCACAGCATCTCCTCCGCGCGCCAGTACCGCGCTGTCATCGGGCAGGGTCAAGCAATAATCGAACCAGCTTTGCACCCCGGTGAATCAGGCACTTCAGCGCGACGGCTTTAGCGTCGGTGTCAGTTTGTTGGCATCGGATCAGCACGCCTGGATCAGTGATCGCGGCAGGCGCCGTTTTTATAGGGGCCGGCAAACCGGGTCCAGCCTGAACCCGGGTTGCCTTGGACGCAGATGTATCGCCCGGTGACCAGGCTTTGCCACAGGAAGAAAGGCCTCGGGGCGGCCTCTGCCCATTGGGCACTGCCGCCCCCTATCACCAGGAGCAAGGACAACAAACCGGCATGCTTCACCGACCTTGCCCTTGAACCCCACGTATCACGCCTGAGCACGTCATCAGCTCATCTGAATGATGGTCTGCATGATGGTGCTTTCGGTGGAAATGGTCTTGGCGTTGGCCTGGTAGTTACTCTGCGCTTTGATCAGATTCACCAGCTCGCCGGTCAGGTCGACGTTGGAATCTTCCAGCGAGGAACCTGCAATCTGGCCCAGGGTGCCGGTGTCCGGCGCGCCGATCACCGGGACACCCGACGAAAACGACTCCTGCCAGTTGGTGCCGCCAATCGGCGTCAGGCCCTGCATGTTGGCGAAGCTGGCGATGGCGACCTGGCCGATGACCTTGTTCTTGCCATTAGTGAAGTTGGCGAACAGGAAACCGCCCTTGTCTACCGACAGGCTGGACAGTTCACCGGTAGCGAACCCGTCCTGATCCTTGGCCGTCACGGCAGAAGCGGCGTTGTACTGGGTCATGCCCAGCATGTCGAGGCTGACACCGCCTGGGTTGGCGTTGGCGCCGTTGGCCGACCACTGGCCGGCAGCGTTCTTCTGCGCGGGGATCCAGTTGTCCAGGTTGAAGGTCTTGTTGGCATTGATCGACAGGCCACCGGCTACCGGCCCGGCCGTGAGGGCATCGGCGTTGAGCGTGCCGTCGGACTTGAACGGCAGATCATTGATCAGCGGCTGCGTGGAGGTCGGGTCCTGTGGGTTGCGACCGTCGATGGTGCTGTACATCTTCCAGGAATTGGACGTGTCATCCTTGATGAAGTACTGGTTCAACTGGTGCGCATTGCCCTGGCTGTCGTACACGTCGCTTGAGAACGTGAAGTTGTAGCTCTTGACGTCGGCTGGGTCGAACGGAGTGACCGTAGGCGCGCCATCGCTGGACTTGAGGTTGACCGTCTGATCGATCTTGGATGTGGCCTTGGGGGTGAGATTGGCCGTGTCGATCTGAAGGTTGGTCAATACCCCCTGGACCACCTGGCCATTCTCATCGACGCCATAACCTTGCAGGTTGGCGCCGCCGGCATTGACGACGAAGCCCTGCTTGTCACTGTAGAAGGCCCCGGCCCGGGTATAGATCTTCGAGCCGTTGTCGTTGAGCGCGAAGAAGCCGTTGCCGTCGATGGCCATGTCCAGTGCCTGGCCGGTGCCGTTGATGTTACCGGAGCTGAACTGCTGGGAAATGGCGGCGGTTCTTACACCGGTACCAATGGTGGTACGGCCGGCGCTGGTGCCGCGAATGGAGCTTGAGTACTGGTCGGCGAATTCGGCGCGCGAGGCCTTGAAGCCGGTGGTGGCGACGTTGGCAATGTTGTTGCCGGTTACGTTCAGGGCCTTGTTGGCTGCATTGAGGCCACTTAAGCCAATGTTGTAAGACATACGCTAACTCCTGAAGATGTGCCCTAGGCCCTAGATGCCGATGCTTTGAATGGTGGAAAGTGGAACGCTGCCCAGCCCTGCCAGGTTCAGCGACATTTCGCCGCCGTTGGTGCCCATGGTCACGCTGGTGACGGTGGCCGGCAGGTTGGTGGTCATGGCCGTGGCCGTGCCGTTGATCGAGGCGGTGGCCTTGAAGCTGTAGGTGCCGGCCGGCAGGGCCTCACCGGCGTCATCCTTGCCATCCCAGGTGAAGTCCACCTTGCCGCCAGCCTGGGAACCCAGATCGAGGGTGCGCACCAGCTTGCCGTCCTTGTCGTACACCCCCACCGAGGTGGCGGTACTCGAGCCGGTCAGGTTCACCGAGCCCTTCATGTCCTTGCTGGTGTCGACCATGGTCTTGTCGGTCTGCACGATCACGTTGCGCCCGACCAGCGACGATGCCTGCAAGGCCTGGGAAGACTGAAACGCACCGGCGATGTAATTGACCGAGCTGTTCAGGGTCTGGATACCTTCCAAGCTGCTGAACTGCGCCAACTGCGCCACGAACTCGCCGTTCTGCTGCGGGTCGAGGGGGTTCTGGTTCTTCATCTGGGTGACCAGCAGCTGCAGGAAGGCATCTTTGCCCAGCGCACTGCCGGCGGCGCCGGTCTTATCGTCGTTCTTGCTTTCTTTGCGTTGCAGCGAGTTCAGGTAGCTACTACCGACGTCGCCTGTGGCATTGGTGGTGGTCATGTCGGCGTCCTATCACTGACCCAGGGTCAGTACCTTCTGCATCATGCTCTTGGCCGTGTTCATCAACTCGGCATTGGTCTGGAACGCGCGGCTGGCCGAGATCATGTCAGCCATCTCCTCGACCACGTTGACGTTGGGGTAATACACGTAGCCGTCCTTGTTCGCCGCCGGGTGGCTGGGCTCGTAGCGAGCCTCGAGGTTGCTCTGGTCCTCGACGATGCCAGTTACCTGCACGCCCTGCCCTGCCTCGCCCTGGTCCTCGAACAGCGACTGGCTGGTGCCGGCCTGGGTGTTCTGGAACGTGGTGGCGAACACGGGATGACGAGCGCGGTAGGTCTGGTCGATGCTCGACGAGACCGTCTCGGCGTTGGCGATGTTGGAGGCGACGGTGTTCAGGCGCGTGTTCTGCGCGCTCATGCCGGAACCGGCAATGTTGAAGACACTGGAAAGGGACATGGTCATTCTCCCCGCAGGGCTGACACCAGCCCTTTGAATTTACTGTTGAGCAACGTGAAGCTGGCCTGGAAGCCGATGGCATTTTCGGTGTAGTTGGACTGCTCGATCTGCGCGTCCACGGTGTTCTGGTCGATCGAGGGCTGCATCGGCGTGCGGTACTTGAGGGCTTCGTCGCTCAGCGCCACGCCGTCGGCCTCGATGTGCCGGCTGTTGGTGCGCTCCAGACCGAAGCGGCCGCCGTTCTGCTGCTTGTCGCTTTCGGCGGCCAGCACAGAGGCGAAGTCCAGATCACGGGCCTTGTAGTTGGGGGTGTCGGCGTTGGCGATGTTGTTGGCCAGCACTTCGGCGCGTTGCGCACGAAAGCCCAGGGCCTTTTCATGGATACCAAGCGCCTTGTCGAAGCTGATGCTCATGTCGGGGAAACCTTCAGCGGTTGACCAGAGTGTCGTTGCCGAAGGTTTTAGCAAAGCTTGTGCCAACATCTGCAAAGCCCGGATTCAAGGCCTTGCAGGCCTGCTCGCAGGGGCGCGATGCCAGAAAAGCGGCAAACCGCACGTGGCCGAATGGCCACAAGCGGCAAAAAGAAGCGCACTTGAGCGGCAAAACAAAAATTTGACGTCAGCGGCAGGGCCGACTCAGTGAAGGCCGCTGACAAGACGTCTTGTCAGCGCCATATACGACTCAGGCCTACTTGGCCTGGTAGATGATTCCCGGGCTGCATTGCACCATCTGGTAATGATCCGGCAGGCCGTTGAGGGCTTCGGATGCGCCCAGGAACAGATACCCGCCCGGCTTGAGCGTGCTGTGGATGCGCAGCAGGATGTCTTTCTTGACCTGGGCCGAGAAGTAGATCAACACGTTGCGGCAGAACACGATGTCGAATTTGCCCAGGCTCGCATAGCTGTCGAGCAGGTTGAACGAGCGGAACTCCACCCGGTTGCGAATCGCCGGCTTGATGGCCCAGCGCCCCGGCCCCTTGGGGTCGAAGTAGCGCTGCAGGCGCTCGGCCGACAAGCCGCGGGCTATCGCCAGGCTGTCGTATTCGCCAGTCTTGCAGTTGTTGAGCATGGTGCCCGACAGGTCGGTCGCAACGATCTGCGCGCCCATTTTCAGCTGGCCCAGGTTGCTGCGTTCGAACTCGTCGATGGCCATGGAGATGGAGTACGGCTCCTGGCCCGACGAGCACGCCGCCGACCACATGCGCAGGCGCTGGCCGGGGTTGTTGCGGATGAACTCGGGGATGACCTTGTTCTTGAGCACCTCGAACGGGTAGGTATCGCGAAACCACAGGGTTTCGTTGGTGGTCATGGCGTCGACCACCTGCTCGCGCAGGCCGCCACGCGGCTGCGCCTGAATGCGCTGCACCAGCTCGCCCAGGCTCTTGATGCCCTGCTGCTCCATCAACTTGTTGAGGCGGCTGGACACCAGGTACTGCTTATTCTCGCCCAGCAAGATGCCACAGGCTTTTTCCAGAAATACCCGGAACTGTTCGAAATCCAAATTACCCGTAGACACTGCTGCCGCCTCTTTTCAATCACTGTGGCCGGGGCGAACCCCGGCGCCTTTCAATGCGCTGCCTTGATCCGGTCAACCACGCGCTGGGCCAGATCATCCGGCCGGAACTTGGCCAGGAAGTCATCGGCGCCCACTTTCTTGACCATCGCCTGGTTGAACACCCCGGACAGGGAAGTATGCAGGCAGATGTGCAGCTTTTGCATGCGCGGGTCGCTGCGAATTTCCGCTGTCAGGGTATAGCCGTCCATTTCCGGCATCTCAATGTCGGAAATCATCATCAGAAACTCTTCTTCGGGCTTCTTGCCTTCGTCCACCAACTGGCGCAGGTAGTTCAAGGCCTGGCGACCGTCATTGAGCGCCACCACCTCGACGCCGACGGTCTGCAGGCAGCGGCTGACCTGCTTGCGTGCCACCGACGAATCGTCGACGGTCAACACCCGCAGCATCACGGCCTTGTCCTGCACCTCGGCGTCCACCACACCCGCCGACACCGACTCCGAAGACGGCGCGACCTCGGCCAGCACCTTCTCCACGTCGATGATCTCGACCATGCGGTTGTCCACCCGAGTGACTGCCGTCAGGTAGTGATCGCGGCCGGTCCCCTTGGGTGGCGGATGGATTTCTTCCCAGTTCATGTTGACGATGCGCTCGACCGAGTGCACCAGGAAGCCCTGGGTCTTGGTGTTGTACTCGGTAATGATCACGAAACTGCTGCGCGTGTCCTCCTGCAACGGGCGCAGGCCGGTGGCCATCGACAGGTCAAGGATCGGGATCGTCGCGCCGCGAATGTTGGCGACGCCGCGCACTACCGGGTGCGCCTTGGGCAGAATGGTCAGCGCAGGGCATTGCAGCACTTCCCTGACCTTGAAAACGTTGATGCCATAAAGCTGTTCGCCGTTGAGGCGGAACAGCAGCAGTTCCAGGCGATTCTGCCCTACCAGCTGTGTGCGCTGGTTGACCGAATCCATAACCCCCGCCATGCCGAACTCCTTACCTGTCAGCCATTCGTTGCCACTCACTCAAGAAGTCGGCACGGGCTTTGCTTTTTTGAGCGCCATGTACATGAAAACGACAGTTTCCCGACGATTGACGCGCCTGCTGGCTGGCTTGCTGGCCGCACTGTGCCTGCTGGTACCGGTTCGCACCTGGGCGGACGCGTTCACCATGCCTGAACAGCTTATCGGTGTCACCCAGGGGTTTCTTGAGTTCACCGTCGAAGATTATCTCGCCACGACCCAAACGGCCGGCCGCTACGAGATCCAGGTCAACCCGTTGGACCCACGGTTGCGCATGCCCCTGTGCAGCCAGGCGCTCGACGCCTCGCTGGAAAGCCCGAGCGTGCCGCTGGGGCGGGTGACGGTGCGTGTACGTTGCGACGGCGCGGCGCCCTGGACCGTGTTCGTGCCCGCCACCGTTCGCTTGTTCCGTGAGGTGGTCGTGGTCACCCGCCCGCTGCGACGGGACAACGTGGTGAGCGAAGGTGATGTGGCCCTGCGCGAACGGGACGTCGGCACGCTGGGCCAAGGGTTTCTGACCGATATGGGCCAGGCGGTCGGCATGAAGATGCTGCGCCCGACGGTGATGGATCAGGTGCTGACGCCTCAGCACCTGGAGCAGGCGGAGGTGGTGCGCAAAGGCGATCATGTGGTGATCGTTGCCCGCAGCGGCACGTTGAGCGTACGCATGCCTGGCGAGGCGCTGAGCAAAGGCGGCATCAGCGAGCAGATTCGGGTGCGCAACCTCAATTCCAAACGCGTGGTCAAGGCCATGGTGACAGGCCCGGGCCAGGTCGAGGTGAGCATGTAAGCCAGTGGGCGAAAGCCGCTGGCGCACGGGAACCGCTTTTTTTAGACTGTGTCAGAAAACGGGTAACAGGCTGTCGCTCAAGACAGCCACGCATTTGTGCCTAAAGTTTATCGTGAGTTGGCCGAAAACAAGGCAAGCGTCCATAAACCCAGAGGTTTTCTGATCATGGTCATCGACTTCAGTCGTTTGAATAATTCCCCGGCCGTCACCGGCGGCGTACGCGGCAGCAATGCCCCTGGCAGCACTGAAAAGCCGGCCGCCAGCCAGGAAACAGTAAAGGGCGCGGGTGCAAGCGGAGAAGCCGTACACCTGAGCCCAGAGGCCCAGCAGTTGCAAAAGATCAGCGACAAGCTGCGCGATGAACCCGTCGTCAACAGCGCCAAGGTAGCCCAGCTCAAACAGGCCATTGCCGACGGCAGCTACCAGGTTGATGCCGGCCGGGTCGCCAGCAAGCTGCTTGATTTCGAAGCACAGCGTTGACCGTCGGGTGCGCTGACTTCAATGGACGCTTGAAAACCGGGAGTTAGCCATGCATGACACCACGCTGCTGCAACTGATCGAACAAGACATTGCCCCCATGCAGGAGCTGCTCGAGCTGCTGCAGAACGAGGCCGTCGCGCTGCACGGTCGCGACATGCAGTTGCTCGAGCAGATCCTGGCGCGCAAACAGTCACTGATCATCCTGCTCGAACAACACGGCCAGCGCCGTGGCCAGTTGCTGACCGACCTGGGCCTGAGCGCAGACCGCGCCGGCGTACAGGCGGTGGCGGCGCAATCGCCGCACGGTGACGTGATGCTGGAGCGACTCGATACGCTGGCGCAGCTGATGGATGAATGTCAGCAGGTCAACTTGACCAATGGCCGTATCATTCAGGTTCAGCAACAGGTCACCAATAATCAGGTACGCATTCTCATGGGCGGTGACTCACCCTCGCTCTACAACAGCCGCGGCAGCACCTCGCCCCTGACCAAGCCGCGCGCCCTCAGCCAAGTGTGATTTCCCTATCAAGGCACGGCACATACTGGCAAAATGCTGTTAATTGCCTGTGTTGCTTTTGCCTGGAGAACGTCAAGCCGTGTTCAATGAATCCGATGCCCCGCAACCGCCCAAGGTGCTGAGCACACCCTTGGAAATTGCGGCCAATTTACGGCAACTCCAGGAAAGTCACGACCCCCTGATCATCACCTTCCATGACCGAGGCCATCGCTTCCAGAGTTACGTGGTGGACGTCGATCGGGAAAACAATGTGCTGGCGCTTGACGAGCTGATCCCCCGCGACGGTGAGAAATTCATCGAAAACGGCGAGCATTTCCGGGTGGAAGGCTTTCATGATGGTGTGCGCATCGCCTGGGAATGCACCCACGGCTTGCGCATCAGCGAAGTGGACGGCCATCGCTGCTACCGCGGCGGCCTGCCACTGGAGATGACCTACCACCAGCGCCGCAACGCATTTCGTGCCGCGCTGAAGCTGTCGCAGCTGGTGGACATCATGCTTGATGGCACGCACCTCAAGGGCAATGGTGCCTTGCGTGGCAAGTTGCTGGATGTGTCAGCTACCGGGTGCAAGCTGCGCTTTGACGGTAATGTCGAGGATCGCCTGCAGCTGGGTCAGGTCTATGAACGCTTCAAGGCCGGCGCACCGCTTGGGTTGGTGGATACCATGGTCGAGCTGCGCCATCTGCATTATGAAGAGCGCATCAATACCACGTTTGCTGGGGTTCGTTTTCATAACCTCAGTGGGCCTGCCCAGCGCAAGGTGGAGAGTTTTGTCTATCAGCTGCAGCGTGAGGCGCGGCGGTTTGATAAGGACGATTATTGATTTGCAGCTGGCGGTTGGGCCCCTGCGGCCTTTCAGCAGTTTGGGTGCTATCACTGAGTTTTAAAGCGTGGGTATGGGCGTTTAAAACAGTGTAGGCATTCATTGGCGAGGGTGGCGCGCAGTCACCCTTCCGCCCTTACGGCGGCTCACTTTTTGTCTTGTCAAAAAGTAAGCAAAAACCGCCTGCTCCTATCATACGGCCCCTGCGCTACGCTCCGGGGTTCCCTCGCTCCGGGCTTGCTCCCGGGAGGACCGCACTGCAGGCCCCATCCTGGGGCCCAGCGCTTGACAGGCATCCATGCCTGTCACCTCCCTGCGCAAGCCCTGCGCTCGGCCTCCTGAAGTCGCGATCTGCGGCGCCTGGGCTACCGCGCGCTTAGAAGCAGCAACAGCTACAGCTACAGCTACAGCTACAGCAAAACAGCGCATGTCTCTGATTTCATGCTCAAGCAGCTGCCCAAACTTCCCCCACATTCAAACCGGCTTATCGCCTTGCACCTCCTCCTGCGGCGACTCGCCGTCTTTCTCGGCCTCCTCCGTATCCTCGGCCGCTACCGGTGCCTGCATCACATCCTGCACGGTCTGCTCATCCACACGTGGGTCCAGCGCTGCCGACAGAGGCGAGCCGGCGGCGGGCATGGCGACGTGGCCCAGAGGGGCATCCTGGACCTGGTGCAGGCCAGTAACGGCTTTTGGACGGATGCGCCAGACCAGCACCAGGGCAAAGAATACGAAGAAGGCGTACAACATCTGCACCCCCAGCACTTTCATCAGCACGCCAGCAGCCAGTGGGCCGATGCACGCCCCCACGCCGTAAGTCACCAACAACATGGCAGTCAGCGAAACGCGGCGCTCGCTCTCCACGTGGTCGTTGGAAAAAGCCACGGCCAGCGGGTACAGGCTGAACTGCAACAGCGACACCACAAAGCCCATGGCGAACAGCAACTCCAGCGGCACGTCGGGCAGGATCGCCAGCGGCGCGGCGGTCACAGCCAGCCCCACTGCGACACTGCGAATCAGTACCGCACGGTCGTAACGGTCCGACAACCAGCCCAGCGGCCACTGAACCACCAGCCCTGCGAAGATGCAGCAGCCCATGAACAGACCGATCTGCTCGGTGCTCAGGCCCTGGCTGGCGGCATACAGCGGAGCAAGGCCGTAGAACGAGCCGACGATCAAACCCGAACCCAGTACGGTACTGAGCGACTGCGGTACGCGCTTGATGAAGAACTTCGGCTCCATGGGTGCCGGACGCAGCGGCGCAGGGTGGATGCGGCGGGTCATGGCCACCGGTACCAGGCACAGGGCGAAGCACATCGCGACCAGCATCAGCAGCTCAAGCCCCAGCTCAGGGTGCACCACCAGTATCAGCTGACCCAACACCAAGCCCAGGTAGGACGCGATCATGTACCCACTGAACACCGCGCCCCGGTACTTCACGTCCGCCTGCTCGTTGAGCCAGCTTTCGATGACCATGTACTGACACATCATGCCCAGGCCCACGATCATCCGCAGCCCGACCCAGGCCGGCAGCCAGTTGGTCAGGCCATGCCCAAGCACGGCGGCGCCGACGATCCCGGCGCAGGTGGCATAGGCGCGTATATGCCCTACTCGGCCGATGAGCCGGTGGCCGACCTTGCCGCCCACGGCAAGGCCGAAGTAGTTGGCCGCCATCAAGGCACCGACCCACAGGCTATCGACGTTGTCGGCAGCCAGGCGCAGCGCCAGGTAGGTACTGAGCAGGCCCGAGCCGATCAACATCATCAATGCAGCGAAATACAACGACTGAAACGGCTTCCAGATAGTGCGCATAAATCCCTTCGGCTCCCGGGTTGAGCTGGCAGTGGTACGTGCAGAATAAAGGCTTACGACAGGCGTTGCAGGCCCCGTGCTGCAAAATCGAATAGTCCCTCGTCCGTGGCCAGGTGATAGACGGGTCAGGCCACGCCACAGGGCACCGACGAACTTGGACAGCAGTCATTCGCGCAAGGTCATACCGTTTGCCGGTAACGGCAGGGCTGTCTTGTAACGCACCTGCTTGAGGGCGAAGCTGGAACGAATGTTGGCAACGCCCGGCAGGCGGGTCAGGTAATCCAGAAACCGCTCCAGCGCCTGAATGCTGGGCAGTAGCACACGTAGCAGGTAGTCCGGGTCGCCAGTCATCAGGTAGCACTCCATGACCTCGGGCCGTTCGGCGATCTCTTCCTCGAAGCGGTGCAATGCCTGCTCTATCTGTTTTTCCAGGCTCACATGAATGAATACATTCACATCCAGCCCCAGCACCTCGGGCGACAACAGCGTGACCTGCTGGCGAATGACGCCCAGCTCCTCCATGGCCCGCACCCGATTGAAACAGGGCGTAGGCGACAGGTTGACCGAACGTGCCAGCTCGGCGTTGGTAATGCGGGCGTTTTCCTGAAGGCTGTTGAGAATGCCGATATCGGTACGATCGAGTTTGCGCATGAGACAAAATCACCGGTTTTTTGTGTTTATGCGAAATGTTTATCTGGCCTGCTCGCCAAAGGCAATCAACTAGAGAGAAATATTCTGCGCCGAGGCAACTAACATGTAGTTAACGCTGACCTGCTGGTCACGAGCCGGCACTCAGCAGCGACCGCTTCAAAGCTCACAAAAACAAATACCCGAGCGAGCGTAAACAGCATGAACGAGTACGCCCCCCTGCGCCTGCATGTGCCCGAGCCTACCGGCCGGCCAGGCTGCCAGACCGATTTTTCCTACCTGCGCCTGAATGACGCCGGCCAGGTCCGTAAACCGCCCATCGACGTAGAAGCCGCCGATACCGCCGACTTGTCCGGCAGCCTGGTGCGCGTGCTGGATGAACAGGGCAATGCCCAAGGCCCCTGGGCCGAGGACATTGATCCGCAGGTACTGCGTCAGGGCATGCGCGCCATGCTCAAGACCCGGATCTTCGACAGCCGCATGGTCGTCGCCCAGCGCCAGAAGAAGATGTCCTTCTACATGCAGAGCCTGGGCGAAGAAGCCATCGGCAGTGCCCAGGCACTGGCGCTGAACCGCACCGACATGTGCTTTCCGACCTATCGCCAGCAAAGCATCCTGATCGCCCGTGACGTTTCGCTGGTGGACATGATCTGCCAACTGCTCTCCAACGAGCGTGATCCGCTCAAGGGCCGCCAGTTGCCAATCATGTATTCGGTACGCGAGGCTGGCTTTTTCACCATCAGCGGCAACCTGGCGACCCAATTCGTGCAAGCGGTGGGCTGGGCCATGGCCTCGGCCATCAAGGGCGATACCAAGATCGCCTCGGCCTGGATCGGCGATGGTGCCACCGCCGAATCGGACTTCCACACCGCCCTTACCTTCGCCCACGTCTACCGCGCCCCAGTCATCCTCAACGTGGTCAACAACCAGTGGGCGATTTCCACGTTCCAGGCCATCGCTGGCGGCGAGTCCACCACCTTCGCCGGCCGCGGCGTGGGCTGTGGCATCGCCTCGTTGCGCGTGGACGGCAACGACTTCGTGGCCGTCTACGCGGCCTCGCGCTGGGCAGCCGAACGCGCACGCCGCGGCCTCGGCCCCAGCCTGATCGAGTGGGTCACCTACCGTGCTGGCCCGCATTCCACGTCCGATGATCCGTCCAAGTACCGCCCTGCGGACGATTGGAGCCACTTCCCGCTGGGCGATCCGATCGCTCGCCTGAAGCAGCACCTGGTCAAGATCGGCCACTGGTCCGAAGAAGAACATCAGGCGACCACGGCCGAATTCGAGGCTGCCGTGATCGCCGCGCAGAAGGAAGCCGAGCAGTACGGCACCCTTGCCAACGGACACATCCCCAGTGCCGCTTCGATGTTCGAGGACGTGTACAAGGAAATGCCGGACCACCTGCGTCGCCAACGTCAGGAACTGGGGGTCTGAAATGAACGATCACAACAACAGCATCAACCCGGAAACCGCCATGGCCACCACCACCATGACCATGATCCAGGCCCTGCGCTCGGCCATGGACATCATGCTCGAGCGCGACGATAACGTGGTCGTGTATGGCCAGGACGTCGGTTACTTCGGCGGCGTCTTCCGATGCACCGAGGGCCTGCAGAACAGGTACGGCAAATCACGGGTGTTCGATGCCCCGATTTCCGAAAGCGGGATCGTCGGCACGGCGGTGGGCATGGGTGCCTACGGCTTGCGGCCGGTGGTGGAGATTCAGTTCGCCGACTATTTCTATCCAGCCTCGGACCAGATCGTGTCGGAAATGGCGCGGCTGCGTTACCGCTCTGCTGGCGAGTTCATCTCGCCGCTGACCCTGCGCATGCCATGCGGCGGGGGCATTTATGGTGGCCAGACCCACAGCCAGAGCCCGGAAGCGATGTTCACCCAGGTGTGCGGGCTGCGCACCGTCATGCCGTCCAACCCCTATGACGCCAAGGGGCTGCTCATTGCCTCGATCGAGTGCGATGACCCGGTCATCTTCCTTGAGCCCAAGCGCCTGTACAACGGCCCCTTCGATGGCCACCACGACCGTCCTGTGACGCCATGGTCCAAGCATCCCCAAAGCGCCGTGCCCGACGGTTACTACACCGTGCCCCTGGACAAGGCAGTGGTAACCCGGCCCGGCAACGACGTCACGGTCCTCACCTATGGCACGACGGTCTATGTCGCCCAGGTCGCGGCCGAAGAGACAGGCGTCGATGCCGAGGTGATCGACCTGCGCAGCCTGTGGCCGCTGGACCTGGAAACCATCGTCGCCTCGGTGCAGAAGACCGGCCGCTGCGTGGTGGTACATGAGGCCACGCGAACCTGCGGGTTCGGCGCCGAACTGGTCGCGCTGGTGCAAGAGCACTGCTTCCATCACCTGGAGGCGCCCATCGAGCGCGTAACCGGTTGGGACACGCCCTACCCCCATGCACAGGAGTGGGCGTATTTCCCAGGGCCATCGCGGGTGGGTGCGGCATTGAAAAAGGTCATGGAGGTCTGAATGGGCACGCATGTCATCAAGATGCCGGACATTGGCGAAGGCATCGCGCAGGTTGAGTTGGTCGAGTGGTTCGTCAAGGTGGGCGACCTGATCGCCGAGGATCAGGTCGTGGCCGATGTCATGACCGACAAGGCCACGGTGGAGATCCCCTCCCCGGTCAGTGGCAAGGTCATGGCCCTGGGCGGCCAGCCTGGGGAAGTGATGTCGGTTGGCAGTGAGCTGATCCGCATCGAGGTCGAGGGCAACGGCAATCATGTGGACGCCCCGCAGGCCAAGGCCGCCGAAACACCACCTGCCAGCGAAGCCCCCAAGCAGGCTGCACAGGAACAACCCGCGCAGGCCACGCTGACGCCCCCGGCCAACCGCCCGGCCGCACCGCTGGCGCCCCGCCAGGCCAGCGACAAACCCCTCGCCTCGCCCGCGGTGCGCAAACGCGCGCTGGATGCCGGCATCGAGCTGCGTTATGTGCATGGGAGCGGCCCTGCCGGGCGCATCCTGCATGAAGACCTCGATGCCTTCCTCAGCCAGCCCCAACGCACCGGTGAGCAAGCGCCAAGCGGCTACGGCAAGCGCACCGACAGCGAGCAAGTCCCGGTAATCGGCTTGCGGCGCAAGATCGCCCAGCGCATGCAGGACGCCAAACGGCGCGTGGCCCACTTCAGCTACGTCGAAGAAATCGACGTCACTGCTCTCGAAGCGCTGCGCCAGCAGCTCAACGGCAAGCACGGCCAAGACCGCGGCAAGCTCACCCTGCTGCCGTTCCTGGTCCGTGCGCTGGTCGTGGCACTGCGTGATTTTCCACAGATCAACGCTACGTACGATGACGAAGCACAGGTCATCACCCGCCATGGCGCGGTGCACGTCGGCATCGCGACCCAAGGGGACAACGGCCTGATGGTGCCGGTGCTGCGCCATGCCGAGGCAGGCAACCTGTGGGCCAATGCAGCGGAAATCGCCCGTGTGGCCAATGCCGCTCGCACCAACAAGGCCAGCCGCGAAGAACTGTCGGGTTCGACCATCACCCTGACCAGCCTCGGCGCACTGGGCGGCATCGTCAGCACGCCAGTGGTCAACACCCCGGAAGTGGCCATCGTGGGCGTCAACCGCATGGTCGAGCGGCCCGTGGTCATCGACGGCCAGATCGTGGTGCGCAAGATGATGAACCTGTCCAGCTCGTTCGACCACCGTGTGGTCGATGGCATGGACGCCGCGCTGTTCATCCAGGCCGTGCGAAGCCTGCTGGAACAACCCGCCTGCCTGTTTGTGGAGTGAGCATGCAACCGATCATCGAAACCACGCTGCTGATCATCGGCGGCGGCCCCGGCGGCTATGTGACCGCCATCCGCGCCAGCCAGCTGGGCATACCTACGGTCCTGGTCGAAGGGCAAGCGCTGGGCGGAACGTGCCTGAACATCGGTTGCATTCCGTCAAAAGCCTTGATTCATGTAGCCGAGCAGTTCCATCAAGCCACCCGGTTTGCCGAGGGCTCCCAACTTGGCATCCGCGTAGCCTCCCCCGAGCTGGACATTCATCAGAGCGTTGCATGGAAAGACGGTATCGTCGACCGGCTGACCACCGGTGTAGCCGCCCTGCTGAAAAAGCACGGGGTCAAGGTCATCCAGGGCTGGGCGAAGTTGCTCGACGGCAAGCACGTGGAGGTCGACGACCAGCGCATCCGCTGCGAGCACCTGTTGCTGGCCACGGGCTCGAGCAGCATTGAGCTGCCCATGCTGCCGCTGGGGGACGCCGTCATTTCATCGACCGAGGCACTGACGCCCACTACGGTGCCGCGCCATTTGGTGGTGGTCGGTGGCGGATACATCGGTTTGGAACTGGGCACTGCGTACCGCAAGCTGGGTGCGCAGGTGAGTGTGGTGGAGGCCCGCGAACGGGTGTTGCCCACCTACGACGCCGAGCTCACCGCCCCCGTGGCCGAGTCGCTGAAAAAGCTCGGCATCGCCGTTTACCTCGACCACAAGGTGGAAGGCTATGAGCAAGGCACGCTGGTGGCCCGCAATAGCGAAGGCTCGCCCCTGCGCCTTGATGCCGACAGGGTACTGGTAGCGGCCGGCAGGCGCCCGCGCACCCAAGGTTTTAACCTCGAATGCCTGGACCTGCGCATGAATGGCGCGGCGATTGCCATCGACGCGCAGTGCCAGACCAGCATGCGCAACGTGTGGGCCATTGGTGACGTGGCGGGCGAGCCGATGCTGGCGCACCGTGCGATGGCCCAAGGCGAAATGGTCGCCGAACGCATCGCTGGCAAGCCACGTCGCTTCGAGCCGGCTGCGATCGCTGCGGTGTGCTTCACCGACCCGGAAGTGGTCGTCGCTGGCCTGACCCCTGATCAGGCGGTGGCGCAAGGGCTGGACTGCATCGTGGCGCAATTCCCCTTTGCCGCCAACGGGCGGGCCATGAGCCTGGAGTCCAAGACGGGGTTTGTGCGGGTGGTGGCACGCCGCGACAACCACCTCGTGCTGGGTTGGCAAGCGGTAGGCGTGGCTGTCTCCGAACTGTCCACTGCCTTTGCCCAGTCATTGGAAATGGGCGCGCGGCTGGAAGATGTGGCAGGCACGATTCATGCCCACCCAACCCTGGGCGAGGCGGTCCAGGAGGCCGCCCTGCGCGCGCTGGGCCACGCACTGCACATCTGACCCTTGCCGCAGCCTGGGTCAGCCAGGTCATTGGGCGACGGCGTTCTTGCCTGCGCCCTTTGCCCGGTAAAGCGCCTGATCGGCGCGCGCCAGCAGACTGTGCGGGTCGTCGTCTTCGCGCCACTGCACCACGCCGTAGCTCAAGGTCAATCGACACTCGCCAATGGGCTCCAACTGCGCTACCACCTCGCGCAGTTGTTCGGCGCAGGCGCAGGCTTGCTCCAGGCTCGTCTGGGCCAGGACCAGGACAAATTCATCACCCCCCCAACGCGCCAGCAAGTCGGTAGTGCGCTGGCGTGAGCGCAATGCCTCGGCTACGCGAACCAAGGCGGCGTCCCCCTGCGCATGGCCGTATTGGTCGTTGATAGGCTTGAAGTCATCCATGTCCATGGCGATGATCGACAGCGGCTGGCGAAAGCGCTGAGCCCGCTCGCACTCCTGCTTGAGCACATTCTCCAACCGATAGCGGTTGGCGATGCGCGTCAGGGAATCACGCTCGGCAAGCTCGCGGTTTTCGTCCAGTTGGCGCTGGAGCTGCTCGTTCACCCAGGACAATTCGCGCGTGCGCTCGGCGACCAGGCATTCCAGCGATTGGTTGCGCCGCTCAAGCTGCGCCAGTTGCCGCTTGCCGCTGTCGATGTTGCGATGGGCACCCAGCATGCGTGCCACCGAGCCGTCCGGATTGCGTGCAATGACGTACCCACTGTCCTCGACCCACAGGTAGCTGCCGTCGGCGCAGCGGCACCGGTACTCGACCAGGTAACGCTCGTTGCGCTGATGGATGTAGGCATCGAAGTGGGCCATGACACGCTGGAAATCGTCGGGGTGGATCAACCGCTCCCAGGTCAATACCGAGTTTTCCTGCGAGTGAGGCCCATAGCCAAGCATGAGGTACCAGCCAGGATTGCGATAGACATAACCCGTGTTGGCATCCCAGTCCCAAATACCGTCGCTGATCAGGTCATAGAGCGTGTGCAGCTGCTCCTGGGTAAAGCCCGTGGGCACGGGGGTGACGTGCTGGTTCATGCAAACTCCTGGATAACCAGCAACTGCGCCCCAGTCCAAGGGCTGCTGAAGGTGGACAGAGACGGCGCGCGCCCAGTGAGGGTGGCCTTTGACGGGGCAAGCATAGGGGTACGGGCGTAGGGCTGAAATACGTCTTAAGGCGTAGATTTGTAACGGGCGATTGGCGCAGGAGAACGGAGTGCTGGAGGCACTGGGGAGAAATGGCGTCCCAGGCAGGATTTGAACCTGCAACCTTCCCCTTAGGAGGGGGATGCTCTATCCAATTGAGCTACTGAGACACAACAACTGGCAGCAGGCGCTGCTCAGCGGGACGGCGTGCATGTTAACCAGCGTGTCGCCGTTTGTCATGTGTTGGAGTGCCATTTGAGCGTAATCCTTTTCCGCAGCCCTAGTTAGCCTGGATAACGCCCTCTTCTCGCAACACGCCCAGCAAGGCCTCCACTGCCGTGGACAGCGTAGTCGAGTTGTCCACCGTTCGTACGCCATCGTCGGCCGCATCACTCAAGCTGACATGCCGAGCCAGGCGCTGGTCGATCTCGGCTTGAGTCTCCCGGCCGCGGGCCTGCAGGCGTTGACGCAGGATATCGAGACTGACGTCCACACGGATGGCCAGCAAGTCAGGGTAGCGGATACGCGCCTGAGCCAGGTGACCGCGCGAGCCGTTTACCAGCACCGACCTGCCCTGCGCTAGCCACTCGTCTATCTGCCGGGGGATACCGTACTGCAACCCATTGGCCTGCCAATGCATGGCGAATGCGCCTTGCAGCTTCATCCGTTCGAACTGCTCGGCATCGACGCCTACTGCGGCCTCCCCTTTGGCCTCAGGCGAGCGTGTGATGACTCGACGGGCGATTTCGACACGCGCTGCCGCCAGCTGCGGTCGGGCAGCGTCGATCAATGAGTCTTTGCCCGCGCCAGACGGTCCGATCAACAGAATCAGCTTGCCTCTAGGCGGCGAAACGCAGCTTGCATCATGGTGCATTGCCACTATGCTCTCTGGTTAAGAACCTGTGCGTTTGACGCTACTTTCGGCGCAGGTTTCAGGTTTTTTGCAGGATTCGCGGGGATACGTCTGACGTGAGGCCGCTATTGGACATGGGAAAATTTTAACCAGTGCTCATTTCTGATAATTGGTACTGGCATAAAGCCTTTATGAAGATCACTATTTGTCACAGAATTGACGCCAAGGAAACGGCAGCATTGAGGCAAGATGAGCGTCCATCTGCACAACCGGTTGAACATTTTGGCGATAAGGCGGTCGTATTTCCACCCCGCGCGGCCAATTTGAGAACCGCTTCCCCTGAACCAAAATCTGGTCAATTTATATGCGCCCAATGAAACAGGCTATTTATTCGAGCCGCACTGCTGACAAGTTCGTCGTTCGCCTGCCAGACGGGATGCGTGAGCGCATCGCCGAGGTAGCACGCAACCACCACCGCAGCATGAACTCGGAGATCATTGCACGCCTGGAGCAGAGCCTTATCCAGGAAGGTGCCCTGGGTGAGGAATTGAGCATGCGCCTGGACAGCCCTGAACTGTCGTTGCACGAACGCGAACTGCTGCAACGCTTCCGCCAGCTCTCCCATCGCCAGCAGAATGCGCTGGTTGCCCTGATTGCCCATGACGTGGAAATGGCCGCCGACGCTTCCTGACGCAAACCTTTGCTGTCACCCACAAAAAAGCCAGCTGATGCTGGCTTTTTTGTTTTAAGGGGTAGCCGCTTATCTGCCATCTATCACCCAGGCAGGCCAGGCGTTACGCAAGGCGTAACGCCCCGAGCCGTTAGAGCAGGAACACCGTGGCGAGCCCCAGGAAGATAAAGAAGCCGCCGCTGTCGGTGACTGCGGTGATCATCACGCTCGACCCCATTGCCGGGTCGCGCCCCAGCCGCGTCAAGGTCATCGGTATCAACACGCCCATCAGGGCCGCGAGCAGCAGGTTCAAGGTCATCGCGGCTGTCATTACCAGGCCCAGCGACCAGCTGCCATAGAGCCAGAAGGCCACGGCACCGATGACGCCACCCCATATCAATCCGTTGATCAAGGACACCGCCAGCTCTTTGCGCATCAGGCGCGAGGTATTACCGGGAGATACCTGGTCAAGGGCCATGGCGCGCACAATCATGGTGATGGTCTGGTTGCCGGAGTTGCCACCGATGCCCGCCACGATCGGCATCAGCGCAGCCAGGGCAACCAGCTTCTCGATGGACCCTTCGAACAAGCCGATCACCCGGGATGCGACGAAAGCGGTGATCAGGTTCACGGCCAGCCACGCCCAACGGTTGCGCAGCGAACGCCAAACCGACGCGAAGATGTCCTCTTCTTCGCGCAGACCGGCCATGTTTAGCACTTCGCTCTCACTCTCTTCGCGAATCAGGTCGACCATTTCGTCGATGGTCAGACGACCGATGAGCCGATCGCTCTTGTCCACGACCGGTGCCGATACGAGGTCATAGCGCTCGAAGGCCTGGGCTGCGTCGTAGGCGTCTTCATCGGGGTGGAAGGACACAGGATCGGTGGCCATCACGTCGGCCACTTGCTTGTCTGGGTCGTTGACCAGCAGGCGCTTGATCGGCAACACACCCTTGAGAATGCCATCGTGATCGACCACGAACAGCTTGTCGGTGTGGTTGGGCAATTCCTTGAGACGGCGCAGGTAACGCAATACCACTTCCAAGCTGACGTCTTCACGGATGGTCACCATCTCGAAGTCCATCAGCGCGCCGACTTGTTCCTCGTCATAGCTCAGCGCAGAGCGTACGCGCTCGCGTTGCTGGGCATCGAGGGTTTCCATCAGCTCGTGGACCACATCCCGTGGCAACTCAGGTGCCAGGTCGGCCAGCTCGTCGGCGTCCATTTCCTTGGCGGCAGCCAGCAGCTCGTGATCGTCCATGTCGGCGATCAACGACTGGCGCACGGCGTCTGACACTTCAAGCAGAATGTCGCCGTCACGATCCGAGCGCACCAGCTGCCAGACCGTCAGGCGGTCTTCGAGGGGCAAGGCTTCGAGGATGTAGGCGATATCGGCGGGGTGCAGGTCATCGAGCTTGCGCTGCAACTCGACGAGATTCTGCCGGTGGACGAGGTTTTCTACCAGGTCGTTGTGCGCACCCTCCTGGCGGTGGGTGACATCTTCGACCAGGCGCTGGCGCTGAAGCAGGTCAACGACCTGGGACAGGCGGTCCTGAAGGCTTTCTTGCGCTTTCTTTACTTCTACTTCAGTCATAGGCGAACTCCACTCCCAGCCGCGGAGCACGCCGGGGGAATCAATCGATTAGATCTATCTGTACGAAACGGTTTGGGGAGTAACTACTGGGTAAGTCCATGGTGGTAATCCACAAGCCCCGGCGGGGCTGACGGGCGCAATCATACACTGCTCAAGCTGACAGATCGCTTAAATTTTTGGCTATAACAATCGTTTGCGCGTCATTGCTCTGACAACGCATGAAACCATCGGTGCAATGGCATTGCGCGAGCTGGGTGTGCGCCCTGCCAAGGGCTTGGCATGCAGGCACAGAGCGCCTTAGCCGTATGTAAAACGTAGGGCGTAGGGCGTAGGGCGTATAAGCGATTGGGAGTACAAACCCTGGAAAAACAAAAAGCCCGCTCAATGAGCGGGCTTCCTGTTTGGGTATGGCGGACTCAGCAGGATTCGAACCTGCGACCGCTCGGTTCGTAGCCGAGTACTCTATCCAGCTGAGCTATGAGTCCGTTTGGTAGTTTTAGACCAGATTACCACTGGTTTTTGAAGCAGCCTTGATAACAAAACCACTTCGAAAGTGGCGGACTCAGCAGGATTCGAACCTGCGACCGCTCGGTTCGTAGCCGAGTACTCTATCCAGCTGAGCTATGAGTCCGTTTGGTAGTTTTAGACCAGGTTACCACTGGTTTCTTGAAACAGCCTTGATAACAAAGCCACTTCAAAAGTGGCGGACTCAGCAGGATTCGAACCTGCGACCGCTCGGTTCGTAGCCGAGTACTCTATCCAGCTGAGCTATGAGTCCGTGTCTTGCCGCGCATTATAGGTTGCTGAAACATTTTTGCAAGAACTTTTTCGTTTAAAATCAACTACTTAGCGTTCTTACAACTTACAGCAACCTAAGCGAATAATGGCGGTGAAGGGGGGATTCGAACCCCCGATACCCTTATGAGGTATACTCCCTTAGCAGGGGAGCGCCTTCGGCCACTCGGCCACCTCACCGCAACACGAGGCGAATATTAAACAGGTTCTTCCTCGTCTGCAACCCTTTTTTTGAAAAAAACTTCAAAAGAATTAAAGGCTTGGCTCCTCGTCCTTCTCGTTCTTGATCCGCAGGTAGATTTCCTCGCGGTGAACAGCCACTTCTTTTGGCGCGCTGACGCCGATACGTACCTGGTTGCCTTTGACGCCGAGCACCGTCACGGTGATCTCGCCATCGCCAATGATCAGGCTCTCCGCACAGCGACGAGTCAGAATCAACATAGCTTTCTCCTTACGCAAAACATTCAGGGGTAACAGTCTTTTGGGTTTTCAGCCCAGTCGTGGACGCCGACATGGGCTGTAATGCTTAATACACAGGCCTGGACGGAGCCTGCGCAACGAGCAGAAACGCGAAGGGCGCGGCAAGCCGCGCCCTCCCAGGCAGGGCCTTACTCGCTCTGTCGAGCCGGGGCGTCGAGCTCGAAGGCGGTGTGCAGGGCGCGCACCGCCAGTTCCAGGTACTTCTCCTCGATCACGACCGATACCTTGATCTCAGAGGTGGAGATCATCTGGATGTTGATGCTCTCTTTGGCCAGCGCTTCGAACATGCGGCTTGCAACGCCGGCGTGCGAACGCATGCCCACACCGACGATGGAAACCTTGGCGATCTTGGTATCACCGATCACTTCGCGGGCACCGATCTCGCGCGCGGTGTTCTGCAGCACGCTCTGGGCCTTCTCGTATTCGTTGTGCTGTACGGTGAAGGTGAAATCGGTGGTGTTATCGTGCGCCACGTTCTGCACGATCATGTCCACTTCGATGTTCGATGCACTGATCGGGCCGAGAATCTTGAACGCCACGCCCGGATTGTCCGGTACGCCGCGGATGGTCAGCTTGGCTTCATCACGGTTGAAGGCGATACCGGAAATGATCGGCTGTTCCATGGATTCCTCTTCATCGATGGTAATGAGGGTACCCGGACCCTCCTTGAAGCTGTGCAGCACGCGCAGCGGGACGTTGTACTTGCCGGCGAATTCCACCGAGCGGATCTGCAGCACCTTGGAACCGAGGCTGGCCATTTCCAGCATCTCTTCGAAGGTGATCTTCTCCAGGCGTCGTGCCAGCGGCACGACGCGAGGGTCAGTGGTATAGACGCCATCGACATCGGTGTAGATCTGGCATTCCTGCGCCTTGAGCGCAGCGGCCAGGGCAACACCCGTAGTGTCGGAGCCACCTCGGCCAAGGGTGGTGATATTGCCGTGCTCATCCACACCCTGAAAGCCCGCCACCACTACCACGCGCCCGGCCTTGAGGTCAGCGCGGATTTTCTGGTCATCAATTTGCAGGATGCGCGCCTTGTTGTGCGCACTGTCGGTGAGGATGCGCACCTGGTTGCCGGTGTACGACACGGCAGGTACACCGCGCTTGGTCAATGCCATGGCCAACAGCGCGATGGTGACCTGCTCGCCCGTGGACACGATCACATCCAGTTCGCGCGGAACCGGATGCTCGCTGATCTGCTTGGCCAGGTCGATCAGTCTGTTGGTTTCGCCGCTCATGGCAGACAGCACGACCACCAGGTCGTCGCCTGCCTCACGGTGCTTCTTGACCTTGTCGGCTACCTGCTCGATCCGCTCGATGGAACCGACAGAGGTGCCGCCAAATTTCTGTACGATCAACGCCATTTCAATGGTGCCTCAGCCCATACAGGGCCCCAAAAAACAATCCAACCTGAAGGGCAGGAAAACTCACCCCAGCAGGGCCATGAACGCCAATCGCGCTCAAGCCACCCTGCCCTTCATCTCAAAGTCCCTGCTCTGCGAACGGCACGGCAAGCGCCAGGGCCTGATCCAGGGCCGCGACGTCGACGCCGCCACCCTGCGCCATGTCCGGACGCCCGCCGCCCTTGCCACCCACTGCCGCAGCGGCTTGCTTCATCAGATCGCCAGCCTTGAGTTGGCTGGAGAGGTCTTTGGTCACGCCGGCCACCAGCACGACCTTGCCCTCATGCTCGCTGCCCAGCAGGATCACTGCATGGCCGAGCTTGTTCTTAAGCTGATCGACCAGGGCGAGCAAGGCCTTGCCATCCTGCCCGTCTACACGGGCGGCAAGCACCTTGGCACCCTTGACCGCCACAGCCGCGTTGGAGAGATCATCCCCGGCGGCACTGGCGGCCTTGGCCTGCAGCTGCTCGAGCTGCTTCTCCAGCTGGCGGTTGCGCTCGAGCACAGCCGACAGCTTGTCGATCAGGTTGTCGCGGTTACCTTTGACCAGTTGCGCAGCTTCCTTGACCTGCTCCTCGGCAGCGTTCAAATATGCCAGCGCAGCGGCACCGGTCACAGCCTCGATACGACGCACGCCCGACGCCACACCGCCTTCGCTGATGATCTTGAAGACGCTGATGTCGCCTGTGCGCTTGGCATGAATGCCCCCGCACAGCTCCACTGAAAAGTCGCCACCCATGGTCAGCACGCGCACCGTATCGCCGTATTTCTCGCCGAACAGGGCCATGGCACCCTTGGCTTTGGCCGTCTCGATGTCGGTCAACTCGGTTTGCACAGGCGTGTTGCGGCGCACTTCGCGGTTGACGATGTCTTCCAGCGCCTTCAGTTGCTCAGGCTTCACCGCTTCGAAGTGGCTGAAGTCGAAGCGCAGGCGTTGGCTGTCCACCAGCGAGCCTTTCTGCTGCACATGCTCGCCCAGCACCTGGCGCAAGGCTTCATGCAGCAGGTGGGTCGCCGAGTGATTCAGGGCGGTGGCGTGCTGCACGTCGGCATCGACCTTGGTCTGTACCGGAGAGCCTACGACCAGCGCACCGGTGGCGACCACACCGTGATGCAGGAAGGCGCCACCGGTCTTGGTGGTGTCCCGCACGTCAAAGCGCGCCGAACCTGCCTGGATGTAACCAGAGTCGCCCACCTGGCCACCGGACTCTGCGTAGAACGGGGTGCGATCGAGCACGATCACACCTTCCTGGCCTTCGCCCAGTTGGTCCACAGGCTGGCCATCGTGGTACAGCGCGATGATCCTGGCCGAGGCTTCGGTGGCCTCATAACCCAGGAACTCGGTCGCACTGTCGACCTTGACTAGGCTGTTGTAGTCCATGCCGAACGCGCTGGCAGAGCGTGCACGTTCGCGCTGGGCTTCCATTTCACGCTCGAAACCGGCCTCGTCGATGGTGAGCTCGCGCTCACGGGCGATGTCGGCAGTGAGGTCCATGGGGAAGCCGTAGGTGTCATAGAGCTTGAACACCACATCGCCCGGTACCACGCTGCCCTGCAACTGGGCCAGGTCCTGCTCGAGGATCCGCAGACCCTGCTCAAGTGTCTTGGCGAACTGTTCTTCTTCGGCCTTGAGCACACGTTCGATGTGCGCCTGCTGGCTACCCAGCTCAGGGAACGCTTCACCCATCTCGGCGACCAGCGCGGCGACGATCTGGTAGAAGAAGCTGCCCTTGGCGCCCAGCTTGTTGCCGTGACGGCAAGCACGACGAATGATGCGGCGCAGCACATAGCCACGGCCTTCGTTCGAAGGCAACACGCCGTCGGCAATCAGGAAACCGCAGGAGCGGATGTGGTCGGCCACCACTTTCAGCGAGGCCTGCCCCTCGTTGGTGCAACCGATGGCCGTGCCCGCCGCTGACAGCAGGTTCTGGAACAGGTCGATCTCGTAGTTCGAATGCACGTGCTGCAGCACGGCGCTGATGCGCTCCAGGCCCATGCCGGTATCGACCGACGGCGCCGGCAGCGGGTGCAGCACGCCGTCGGCGGTACGGTTGAACTGCATGAACACGTTGTTCCAGATCTCGATGTAACGGTCGCCGTCTTCTTCGGGCGACCCGGGCGGGCCACCCCAGATGTCTGCGCCGTGGTCATAGAAGATCTCGGTGCACGGCCCGCATGGGCCTGTGTCGCCCATGGTCCAGAAGTTGTCCGACGCGTAGGGTGCGCCCTTGTTGTCGCCGATGCGGACCATGCGCTCGGCCGGCACGCCCACTTCCTTGGTCCAGATATCGTAGGCTTCGTCGTCGGTGGCATAGACCGTGACCCAGAGCTTGTCCTTGGGCAGGTTCAGCCACTTCTCCGACGTCAGAAAGGTCCAGGCGAAGGTGATGGCGTCGCGCTTGAAATAATCACCGAAGCTGAAGTTGCCCAGCATTTCGAAGAAGGTATGGTGACGTGCGGTGTAACCGACGTTTTCCAGGTCATTGTGCTTGCCACCGGCGCGCACGCACTTCTGGCTGCTGACAGCACGGGTATAGGCGCGCTTCTCCGCTCCGAGGAAACAGTCCTTGAACTGGTTCATGCCGGCATTGGTGAACAACAGGGTCGGGTCGTTGTTCGGAATCAGCGAACTGGACGCGACTCGGGTATGCCCCTGTTCTTCGAAGAAGCGAAGGAAGGCTTCACGGATTTCTGCGCTTTTCATAGGATCTTCCACGGAAACGGCGGCCCCTCAGGGCAAAGCGTCGACGAAACGACGGCAAAGGGCCGCATTATATCGGGCCTGCAGGCTTGGTGCAGTGAGTTTGTGCTATTGAAATGGCCGAATCGGCTATTGGCAGCGTCAAACGCATCAATCATTCATCACGCCTGATGCTAAATCCCCGGCTTCCCAACTGGCAACTCCTGAAACCGTTGCCTGCAACCGGTATCCCCGACAGGCGGCCTGAGCCCCGGGAATCAGCGTCCTGGCAGAATTAGCCACGCACCCCTGCGCATCACCGGCTCATTGAATACAGCGTCGGCCAAGCCTAAATAACTACCGCACCCAGCAAGCCCGGCAGCTTTAGCGTGAATGCTCTTGAACAGGAGATCATGCCCATGACTGCAGTAACCCAAACCGTCAATATCGACGGCGGCGACAATAGTGAGCGCTTGAGCTTCGGGGAACTGGACGAAGCGTTAGCCTACGACACTACAGACGGCGAAGAACGTCTGGGGTCTCGCGTCTATTTTGATTACGAGCTGTACAAACTCTATTCGGCTGGCCAGCTCAACATCCAACGAAGGGTGATCGAGGCATTCGACGACAACGTGAAGGTAGGCACCGTCGATGAAATCCAAGTCTGGCTCGATACGGTGAATGTTAGCCTGAACCAGGAATGCGGCCTGGATCTGGAAATAGACGGCGTGCCGCTGAGACTGAACAGGTCCACACCCGATCAGCGTGTGCATCTGCTGTTCAGTGGCCAGGAGATTCCAGCGGGGCTGGCCGATAACGCCGACGGCACACTGCGTGTGGATGCCAATGCCAGCGCTGATGCGCGGTTCGAAACCACTGCCATCGACCACCTGTTCATCTACGGCACACCGCAATTCCAGAACCGGGTGTATGAGCAGCTCGCACTGCTGTCGGGTTACCCAGAGTTGAAGAGGGCATTGGATGCTGCCCGCCAGGGCTATGCCGATGTGCCCGACATCGTGCTCATGCAATGCCATGCAGGCCCGGCGCAGCAGGGACCAGGCTTCGACCTGAGCCGCGTCATCCCAGCCAGATACGCCCATTTGCTACCCGGTGCCTACACCGCTGTACTGTACGACCCTTACCAAGCCAAGGGCCTGGACGGCCTGACTGCACTTGCCAGGCTGCTGCAGGACGCATACGAAGCCTGGACCCCAAGCGTACTGGTACCGGCTCTGGATATCGACATCTAGGGCTCAGGCCAGGTTTTCACCGTCATCAGGTACCACGATGATGCCCGCCCTGAGGCCATTGCGAACCTTGGGGTTGGGGAAGATGATCCGTGCGCCCTCCTCTTCGATCACCCAGCGCACGCCGGCAAGGTCATCGGCCAGCAGGTAGCCCTTGTTCAGCGGGGAGAAATTCTGGATGTCTGCTGGCAGGTGCAAGCGGAAACCATCGCTGTGCTTGATGACCTCACGCGCCACGCTGAACAACTGCAACCCCTCAAGCGACACGTCGTCATCGGGCTCGGTGGCTTGAAGGATGCGCACTAGCCGGGCTTCGAGCTTGTCGAGATTCACCGCGTCGTTCTGGCCAAAGGGGCGGGCCTTGCCCAGCTCAAGGGTAAAGGCCTCGGCGTCGAGCTGCTCGTAGGTAAACGCACTGAACGTGATTGAAGGCTTGCACTGCAGCAGTACCGCCTCCATGCCCGCTGCTGCCAGGCGGGCCAGTTCGCGCCGGGAATGCGCACGTCCTTGCTTGAAGGGATACAGCGCGAACTGCTCGATCCTGGAGCCTCGAATGGCCGTGTGCAGGTCGTAGTGCAGGCGACTACGCCCAGGCTTGCTGAAGAAGACCCGTGCGAACTGTTCGAGCTCCGCAGCGCGCAACGCCTCCGGCCCGCTGGACTGCTCGTGGCGGCCATTGAACAGGCGGTTGATGTCCTGTTCGATGAACCGCTCACCCTTGATGATGGCCGCCGGGTTGCCGAACAGGAACAGCACGCGCGCCCTGGGCACGATATCCCCGCGCGCAACGCCATGCAGCAAACGTTCGAGCAACTCGATCGGGGCCGTCTCGTTGCCGTGGATACCTGCAGACAGCAACAGGTCCAGGCCGCAGTCGTCAGCGGCGCTGGGGCTCACTTCCAGGGCACCCTGCCCCAGCCAGCGAAGGCGCACGCCCCTGGACGTCACTTGGGTCTTCTCGGCCGGTTCATGGCCGGTGAGGGTCAGCTCAAGCAGTTTGCCAAGGGCGAGCATGGCGGGCTTCCTCAGTGATGATGGCCGCAGTCCGGGCCGTGAACGTGGTCGTCGTCTTCGCCCACGTCGGCCGGCTCCATTTCCAGTTGCAGGCTGACCAGGTTGGTCGCCAGGGGGCGCAGCAGCAGGTTGGCATACTCGGCATCGCCCTCCTCCACATCCACCCCGATCAACAGTTGGCCACGGCCGTCCTGCTGGATCCATACTTCCTTGCCTTGCCACATCACGGCAAAGCGCGTGCACGAAGTTTCCAGCTGAGTGCCGTCTTCATCTTCCAGGATCAGGCGCAGGGCGTCGGTCATTGCAATTCTCTCTTCAAGGTTGGCGTTGGAACGGGTATACCGAGCCCAACTTGAGTATCTGGGTCAATTCGTCCAGTGCCGTACGGCACTCCTGCAACAACAGAGGATCGGCCAGGTCAGCGTCGACCAGACGGTCGCGGTAGTGCCGATCGACCCACTGCAGCAGTGTCTCGTACAACGGGGCGCTCATGATAACGCCTTGGTTCACCGCCGCCAGTTCCGTTTCGTTCAAGGCCACGCGAAGGCGCAGGCAAGCCGGCCCGCCGCCGTTTTGCATGCTCTGCTTGAGGTCGAACACCTGCACCTCCCGCACCGCCGTGCCCAGGCGGGTAAGCTGCTGCAGATACGCCCAGACCCGCTCATTGTTGCGGCACTCTTCCGGCACCACCAGCAGCATCGACCCATCGTCGCGGCTGAGCAACTGGCTATTGAACAGGTAGGAGCGCACGGCATCTTCTACCGATACGGTGGCACGCGGCACGCAAATGGCCTGCAACTCACCGCCCTTGGCGGCCAGCTTGATGCGAAGCTCGGTGAGCACGGCCTCGGTGTCGAGAAACGCATCCTCATGGTAGAACAGCACCTCCCCATTACCGACCGCGATCACATCGTTGTGAAACACACCTTGATCGATCACAGCGGGGTTCTGCTGAGCATAGACCACCGCGTCGGCGCTGAGCCCGTGCAGGCGGGCCACGGCCTGGGACGCCTCGAGGGTCTGGCGGGCTGGGTACTTCTGCGGAGCGGGGTAACGGTTGTCGAAGGCACTGCGGCCATAGACGAAAAATTCGACCCCAGCCTGCCCATAATCGTGGCAGAACCGCGTGTGGTTCGCGGCGCCCTCATCGCCGAATTGGGCGACGCCCGGCAAGGCGGGATGGTGGCTGAAATGCGCCTCGTCCCTGAACATCGCTGCCAGCACGCGGCTGGTGGTGGGGTGCTCGATACTGCGATGGTATTTGCAGTTGAGGTTGGCGGCAGTGAAGTGCACCCGTCCATCGGCCGTGTCGGCGCTAGGGCTGACTGTCGCGGCGTTGGCCACCCACATGCTCGACGCTGAGCAACTGGCCACCAGCAACGGCATGGCCTCCCGTGCGGCGCGCTGGATCACCTGGGCATCGGTGCCGGCGAAGCCAAGCTGGCGCAGTGCGGCCACATCGGGGCGCTCCTGAGGCGCCAGCACCCCTTGCTGGAAGCCAAGGTCGGCCAGCGCCTTCATCTTCGCCAGCCCCTGGCGCGCCGCTTCGCGCGGGTTGGACCCCTGGTGGCTGTTACTTTGAGAGGCCACGTTGCCGTAGGACAGGCCACCGTAGTTGTGGGTGGGCCCCACCAGGCCGTCAAAATTCACTTCGTATGCTTTCATCGGCAAGGCTCCGACCATCGTTATAGTGTGACGCCCGGCGCCAGGGTTGCCGGCAAGATCAGGCCGGTGGCCTCCAGCGACGCGACGGGGTAGGCGCAGTAGTCGGCTGCGTAGTAGGCGCTTGCCCGGTGATTGCCACTGGCGCCCACCCCACCGAACGGCGCGCTGCTGGCAGCGCCGGTAAGCTGGCGGTTCCAGTTGACGATGCCTGCGCGGCTGTGGAGCCAGAAATGCTCGTAGCGGGCCTGGGAGTCGCTGAGCAACCCGGCAGCCAGGCCATAGCGGGTGTTGTTGGCTTCGGCAATGGCCGCCTCGAAATCGGGGTAGCGCAGCACCTGCAACAGCGGCCCGAAAAACTCCTCGTCCTTGCGCGGTGCCACGTCCGTGACATCGACGATACCCGGGGTCAGCAAGGCGGCGTCATGCTGCGGCTGCGTCATCTCCAGCAAGCTGACGCCGCCCCCGGCGATCAGCTCGGCCTGGGCGGCCAGCAGCGCGTGCGCCGCCTGCAGGGAAATCACCGAGCCCATGAATGGGGCTGGTTGCTGATCGAAAGCGCCCACGGCCAGGGTGCGGCTCACCTGAACCAGCCGCGCCAGCAACTGATCGCCCCATGGGCCCTGCGGCACCAGCAGTCGGCGCGCGCAGGTGCAGCGTTGGCCGGCCGAAATGAACGCCGACTGAACGATGGTGTAGACCGCAGCGTCGAGGTTCTGGACCTCGTCCACCACCAGCGCATTGTTCCCGCCCATCTCCAGGGCCAGAATCTTGTCGGGGCGGCCGGCGAACTGCTGGTGCAGCAGATGGCCAGTACCACTGGAGCCCGTGAAGAATAACCCATCGATGCCAGGGTCGGCGGCCAAGGCCACACCCGTGTCACGCCCCCCTTGCACCAGGTTCAACACCCCGGTAGGCAGGCCGGCGGCAATCCAGCAATTGACGGTCAGCTCGGCCACCTTGGGCGTCAGCTCACTGGGCTTGAACACTACGCAGTTGCCAGCCAGCAGCGCCGGGACGATATGCCCGTTCGGCAAATGACCGGGGAAGTTGTAAGGTCCGAATACCGCCACCACGCCATGTGGCTTGTGCCGCAGCACTGCAGTGGCGTCAGCCAGTGGGCCGCTCTTCTCGCCGGTGCGTTCACGGTAGCTCTGCACCGAGATCGCCACCTTGTTGATCATGCTGGTGACTTCGGTAGCCGATTCCCACAAGGGCTTGCCGGTTTCCTCACCAATGCAATAGGCCAGCGCGTCGGCATGCTGCTTTAGCTGCGCGGCAAACTGTTCCAGCACCTCGATGCGCCCCTGCAGGCTCATATGCGCCCAGGCGGGGAACGCCTGGCGCGCGGCCTGTACGGCAGCCCGCACCTGGCCTGCATCAGCCCCTTGACCTTGCCAGACGGTCGCCTGGCTCACCGGGTTGAGCGATGCCAGGTGCTCGCCGCGCCCTGCTACCCAGTTACCGCCGATGTAATGCGTGGTCATTTACTGGCCCTCCCGGGCGGCCGACAGGGGCACGGCCCGCACGTTGTCGCCTGCACCCATGCGCAGGCGCTTGGCCGTCAGCGGGTCGACCACCAAGGTGCCCGCCGCCAGCCGAGCCGGGGCGGCCGTGATGCGGCAGTCGTCGCGCTTACGGTTGTGGATGATGAAGGGCGTGGCATCCTCACCAGGCGTACCGATGGCCAGTACCAGTGTCTGGCTGTCGCGTACCGCGCGGATGCGGGCCGTGTCGCATTCGATGGCAGGCCCTGCGTCGAAAATGTCCACGTACCCCTGATAGGTGAAGCCTTCCTGCTTGAGCATGGCCAATGCTGGCTCGGTGTCGGCATGCACCCGGCCGATCACGCTGCGCGCCGCTTCGGACAGGAAGCAGGTGTAAAGCGGGAACCTGGGCATCAGCTCGGCGATGAATGACTTGTTGCCCACACCCGTCAGGTAGTCGGCCTGGCTGAACTCCATCTTGAAGAAGTGGCGGCCCAGGCTTTCCCAGAACGGCGAGCGCCCCTGGGCATCGGACATGCCACGCATCTCCGCCATGATCTTCTGACCGAACAGCTCGGGAAACTCGGCGATGAACAACATGCGCGCCCGGGACAACAGCCGACCATTGAGCCCTGAGCGGTAGTCATGGCGCAGGAACAGCGAGCACAGCTCGGAATTGCCGGTCAGGTCGTTGGCCAGGAACAGCGTGGGTATCTCGCGGTAGATCTTCAATTCCTGGGACGCACTGACGGTGAGCCCGACGCGGTAGTTGTACCAAGGCTCGCGCAAGCCTACGGCGCCAGCGATTGCACTGATGCCCACGACCAGCCCTTCGTCGTTTTCCAGCACGAAGAGGTAGTCGGTATCACCGCGCTCGGCTTCACCGCGAAAGCTCTTTTCCGCCCACCCTACGCGATGCTCCAGGCGTTCCTCGTTGGCAGGCAGCGTGGTCAGCCCCGTGGTGCCGGTGCTGCGTGCCAATTCGATCAACGCAGGCAGGTCGCTGCTGCGTACAGGACGAACGATCATGCTATCTCCTTGTGCGGCGGCATCAACCGGCGCGAAACTCTGCTAATCCTGCAAGATGGCGGTCGGCGCTCAGGCCGCGACCAGCCGCACACTGGCACCCTCGCCCACGCCCAGGGCGTCGGCCACCTCCTGGCTCAGGCTGACGGGCTTGCCAGGTACCCAGTCCAATTCCACCAGCACGGCACGGTAATCTTGCAGCTGGCCATTGCAGACCAGGTACGGCCGCGTGCCGCGGGCCGCCACCGGCTCGACTTTCACGGGCGCCACGCGGCTTTGTGCAATCGAACGAATACCGGAGGTACGGGCATGCAGGGTCGGGCCGCCATCGAAGATGTCGATGTAGTGCTCGGTTTCGAAGCCTTCGCGCATGAGGATGTCGAAGGTGATCTGCGCCCGCGGGTGCACCTGGCCCATGGCTTCCTGCGCAGCGTCAGGCAGCAACGGCACGTAGATAGGGTAATGGGGCATCAGTTCAGCCAGGAACGTGCGGCTTTTGAGGCCGCACAGGCGCTCGGCATCGGCGTAGCTCAAGTCGAAGAAGTTGCGCCCGATGGCGTCCCAGAAAGGCGACTCGCCCTGCTCGTCGCTGAAGCCTACGATTTCCGTCACAACCGACTCGGCGAACCGCTCGGGGTGCGATGCCATGAACAACAGGCGACCCCGGGAATTGAGTTCGGCCCACCCACTGCCCACAAGCTCGGGCAGCACGTAGAAGCTGGTCAGCAAACTGTTGCCGGTCAAATCGTGACACAGCGACAGGACGTGAATCTTGTTGTGGATCTTCAGTTCCCGCGAGGCGTGAACGAAGGTTTCGTTACGAAAACTGTAGAAAGGCTCGGAATAGCCTGCCGAGGCAACGATGGCCGAGCAGCCAGCCAGCTTGCCGGTCTCACTGTCTTCGAGTACGAAGAAGTAGCGTTCCTCGCCGTTGAAGCTCACCTCGGCGGCGAAGGAAGTTTCGGAGGCGGCGATCTTGTCGCCCAGCCGAGCGCTGTCGTCCGGCAACGAGGTGACACCAATGGGGCTGTCCGCAGCCATTCGCTGCACTTCGTTCAGATCAGCCATTTGCGCCGGGCGCATCACCAGCATGGTGTCACTCCTTGGAAAACGCGCTGCCAATGGCGGCGCGTGAAAAAGGCAGGCGCCAGGCGCCTGCGTTGGAATCCGGGCTCACCGGCCGGTGTCGCAACCGGCGCGGCGCCAACCCTGCGAGCCGGCTCAGCCTTGGGTCAAGGTGACCACGGCACGTTCGAAGCGCTGCAGGCCTTCGTCGATGTCGGCATCTTCGACAACCAGGCTAGGGGCAAAACGCACCACGTCAGGCCCTGCCTGCAACACCATGACGCCTTCTTTCTCGGCGGCATTGAGCACGTCCTTGGCCTTGCCCTGCCAGGCCTCGGAAAGCACACAACCGATCAGCAGGCCCACGCCGCGGACATGACTGAACAGCCCATTGTCACGACCGATCTGCTCCAGACGGGCCTTGAATCGTTCGTGCTTGGCCTTGATGCCCGCCAGGGTCTGCGGGGTGTTGATCACATCCAGCACGGCGCAGGCCACCGCGCAGCCCAGCGGGTTGCCCCCGTAAGTCGTACCGTGGGTGCCGACAGCCAGGTGCTTGGCCAGGTCATTGGTGGTGAGCATGGCGCCAATCGGGAAGCCGCCGCCCAGGCTCTTGGCGCTGGTCAGGATGTCGGGCGTCACGCCGTAGTGCTGGTAGGCGTACAGCGACCCGGTACGACCGACACCGGTCTGTACTTCATCGAATATCAGCAAGGCATTGTGCTGGTCGCACAAGGCGCGCGCGCCTTCCAGATAGGCCTTGTCAGCCGGGACCACACCGCTTTCACCCTGGATCGGCTCGATCACGACAGCGCAGGTCTTGTCGGAAATCTGCGCTTTCAACGCTTCCAGGTCGTTGTAGGGCACGTGGCTGATCCCGGTGATTTTGGGCCCGAAACCATCGGAATATTTTGGCTGACCACCCACGCTCACGGTAAACAACGTGCGGCCGTGGAAGCTGTTGAGCGTTGCGATGATCTCGTGCTTTTCAGGGCCGAAGCGATCATGGGCTACCCGGCGGGCCAACTTGAACGCCGCCTCGTTGGATTCGGCACCGGAATTGCAGAAGAACGCGCGATCGGCAAACGTGGCCTCTACCAGTTTGTGAGCCAGGCGCAGGGCCGGCTCGTTGGTGAAGACGTTGGATACATGCCACAGGGTATTGGCCTGATCGGTCAGTGCCTTGACCAAAGCCGGATGGCAATGACCCAGTGCATTGACGGCGATGCCACCGGCAAAGTCGATCAATTCGCGGCCAGTCTGGTCCCAGACACGGGAGCCCTCGCCTCGCACAGGAATGAAGGCCGCCGGGGAATAGTTGGGGACCATGACCTGATCGAAATCGGCACGTAGCACCGGGGCTTGCTCAACGGACATCTGAGTCTCCTGAAGAGGATCGCTGACCTGAAAGTGGCGAGCGATGGGGGGATTGTAAGGAACGAAGACCGCGTGGCCTTGCGGCCAAGCGACAACTTGTTACAGCGCAAAACCGGCATTCGGGCGGGCTTTCGGCAATGCGACAAACACTGTCGCAATCGCGCAGTGTACGGCAGAGAAGAAGCTGGGTGAACGGGTGTTCACCTAGTTGTGCAGCCCGGCCGCGCTGACACGTCGACTAGCCTTTTTCAGCCGGCGCGGAGCTCAGTTCGAACGGGCTGCTGTTGCGTCGCTGATTGCGGTCTTCACGGGGCGTGGCGCCAAAGAAGTTGCGGTAGGCGCTGGAGAAATGCGGGCCGGAGGAGAAGCCGCACGACAGGCCTATCTGGATGATGGACTTGCTGGTCTGCATCAGCATCTGCCGTGCCTTGTTCAGGCGCAGCTCCAGGTAATACTGGCTCGGCACCCGGCTCAGGTACTGTTTGAAGATGCGCTCGAGCTGTCGCCGTGACACGCAGACATGCTGGGCAATTTCATCGGTGGTCAGCGGCTCCTCGATGTTGGCTTCCATCAACAGCACTGCCTGAGTGAGCTTGGGGTGGCTCGAGCCCAGCCGGTTCTGCAGCGGAATGCGCTGGCGCTCACCGCCCTCGCGAATACGCTCGACCACCAGTTCCTCGGACACCGCGCCTGCCAGCTCAGCGCCATGGTCCCGGGCCAGCACTGCCAGCAACAGGTCGGTTACCGCCATGCCGCCGCAGGCCGTCAGGCGATCGCGGTCCCAATCGAACAGGTGGCTGGTGGCGATGACCTTGGGGAACCGTTCGGCAAAATCGTCCTGCCAGCGCCAATGCACGGCCGCGCGATAGCCATCGAGCAGGCCGAGCATGGCCAGTGGATAGACCCCGGCAGACAACCCGCCAATCATGCAGCCGCTTCGGGCCAATTGCTTGAGCGCTGTCGACAGGCCAGCCCCGATGTTGCCCGGCGCTTCATCGGCCATCAGAAACAGCTTGTGGCACCCTTCCAGGCGCCCGTTCCAGGGCTCGCCCGGCATGCGCCAGCTGCCTTCGACCGGGGCTTCGGCCTGCAGGAACAGTGTTTCGTACACCACATCGGGATGGACTCGCTGCGCCACCTGCAGGACTTCTTCGGCCAGCGCCAGGGTCAGTGGCCGGGTGCTGGGCCAGATGAGAAAACCGATTCGCTGGGTGGTCATAGGGTAAGGTCCGAAACCTGAGATCGTTCGATTCGATGCGCCGGGTCAGGCTGCGCGTGACACGCAGCATGCCCTATCGTGGTGCAGAAAAGCAGCTTTTACTTCAGGCTGCCGGACAGGAACTGCTTCAGGCGTTCCGAACGCGGGTTGGCCAGCACCTCGCGTGGGCAGCCGGTCTCCTCGACCAGGCCCTTGTGCAGGAACACCAACTGGTTCGACACCTCGCGGGCAAAGCCCATTTCGTGGGTTACCACCACCATGGTCCGGCCTTCCTGGGCCAATGCCTGCATCACCTTGAGCACATCGCCGACCAGCTCAGGGTCCAGGGCCGAGGTCGGTTCGTCGAACAGCATGACCTCAGGTTCAACGGCCAGCGCCCGTGCAATGGCCACCCGCTGCTGTTCGCCACCGGACATGTGGCCTGGGAAGGCATCCTTGCGGTGGGCGACCCCGACCTTCTCAAGGTAGTGCTCGGCCTTCTCAAGCGCCTCCTTGCGGCTGACCCCCAGCACGTGCACCGGCGCCTCGATGATGTTCTCCAGCGCCGTCATGTGCGACCACAGGTTGAAATGCTGGAACACCATCGCCAGGCGCGAGCGCATGCGTTGCAGCTGGCGCGCATCGGCTGCCTTGAGTGCGCCATCCTTGCCGGGGGTCAGTTTCAGCTCTTCGTTATTGAGCAGTATCTTGCCCGCATGGGGCTGCTCCAGCAGATTGATGCAGCGCAGGAAGGTGGACTTGCCCGAGCCACTGGAGCCGATGATGCTGATGACATCGCCTGCCTTGGCCGCCAGAGAAACACCCTTGAGGACCTCGTGGCTGCCGTAGCGCTTGTGCAGGTCTTGGACTTGGAGTTTGTACATGCTGTCGATTCTCACAGAGCGGTCAGTGCTTGCGCGGCGCCAGGTAGCCGAGCCAGCGGCGTTCGGCCATCTTGAACAGGCGCACCAGGATGAAGGTCAGGCACAGGTAGAACACGCCCGCCGTGATGTAGGCCTCGAAAGGCAGGTAGTACTGAGCATTGACCGTGCGCGCGGCACCTGTGATGTCGATCAGGGTCACGATCGATGCCAGGCTGGTGGTTTGCAGCATCATGATCACTTCATTGCTGTATTGCGGCAGCGCACGGCGCAGCGCAGACGGCAGCAGGATGCGTCGGTACATCTTCATGCGCGACATGCCCATGGCCTTGGCCGCCTCGATCTCGCCGTGGGGCGTGGCCTTGAGGCTGCCGGCAACGATCTCGGCGGTGTAGGCACTGGTGTTGATGGCAAAAGCCAGGCACGCGCAGAAGGTCGCGCTGGACAGCAAGGGCCAGAACACGCTGGCCCGCACGGCTTCGAACTGGGCCAGGCCGTAGTAGATCAGGAACAGCTGCACCAGCATGGGCGTGCCACGAATGACGTAGGTGTACAGCCAGGCCGGCAGGTTGACCCACGGGCGCTTCGACACGCGCATCAAGCCCAGCGGAATGGCCGCCAGCAAGCCGAAGAACAACGAGACCGCCAGCAGCTTGAGGGTGGTGAGCAGGCCGTCGAAATACATCGGCAACGCTTCCCAGACCACGTTGTAGTCGAAGATCATAGTTCGGTCACCTTGACACCCACCGAGTAGCGGCGCTCCAGATACTTCAGCGCCAGCAGCGAGACACTGGTCAGCACCAGGTACAAGGCGGCCACTGCCAGGAAGAAGGTGAAGGGTTCACGGGTGGCATCGGCCGCCTGCTTGGCCTTGAACATCATGTCCTGCAGGCCGACCACCGAAATCAACGCCGTGGCCTTGGTCAGCACCAGCCAGTTGTTGGTAAAACCTGGAATCGCCAGGCGAATCATTTGCGGCACCTGGATGCGGAAGAACACCTGCCGGGCATTCATGCCGTAGGCGACACCCGCCTCGGCCTGGCCTTTTGGAATGCCCAGGAATGCACCCCGGAACGTTTCCGAGAGGTAGGCGCCGAAAATGAAGCCCAACGTCCCGATACCTGCCAGCAGCGGGTTCAGGTCGATGTAGTCGTCGTAGCCCACCAGCGGCGCCACGCGATTGATGATGTCCTGCCCGCCATAGAAGATCAGCAGGATCAGTACCAGATCCGGTATGCCGCGAATGACCGTGGAATACAGGTCGCCCAGCCAGGCCAGCCAGCGCACCGGCGACAAGCGCAGTGCCACGCCGATCAGGCCGAGCACGATGGCCAGGGCCATCGACGAAAGGGCGAGCTGTAGCGTCAGCCACGCCCCATCGAGGATGACTGCCCCGTAGCCTTTCAACATGTTGAGGTCCTCGACCTAGAGAATGAAAAATGGTGCAAACCTCAGCGCTCCTGCTGTTTGCACCATTGCACAGCGGTTGACGGCTAACTCAGTTCGCGTCTGGGCCGTAGATGTCGAAGTTGAAGTATTTCTTCTCGATCTCTTTGTACTTGCCGTTGGCACGGATGGCATCGATGGCCGCATTGATACGATCGACGTTGGCCTTGTCACCCTTGCGCACGGCAATGCCGACGCCGTCACCGAAGTACTTCACGTCGGTGAAGGCCGGACCGACAAACGCGAAGCCCTTGCCGGCATCGGTCTTGAGGAAGCCATCTTCCAACAGGGTGGCATCGGCCACGGTGCCGTCCAGGCGGCCAGCCGCCACGTCGAGGTAGATTTCGTTCTGGGTGCCGTAGGGCACCACGGTGGCCCCTTTGGGCGCGAGCACTTCCTTGGCGAAGCGATCGTGGATCGAGCCACGCTGCACGCCAATCTTCTTGCCCTTGAGCTCATCGAGGCTGTCGGTAACCGCGGTACCCTCCTTCATGACCAGACGCGCCGGGGTGAGGTAGTAACGCTTGGTGAAGTCCACCGACTTCTTGCGGTCCTCGGTGATGGACATCGAAGACAGGATGGCGTCGATCTTGCGCACCTTGAGCGCAGGAATCAGGCCGTCGAACTCCTGCTCGACCCAGGTGCACTTGGCTTTCATCTCTTCGCACAGGGCATTGCCGATGTCGTAGTCGAAGCCGGCGATGCTGCCATCGGGCTGCTTGAAAGCGAAGGGAGGGTAAGCCGCTTCGATACCGATTTTCAGCGGTTTTTCATCGGCCTGCGATACCAGGGAAAACACGGACAGCGCCAGGGCGCCAAGCAGTGCGAGCTTCTTCATCAGGTAACTCCATCGGTACGGGGCAATACAAGGCAGGTAACAGCTGCCCGATATGCGAATGGTTACAACGCGAGCCGCGCAGGGTTCGACCAAGGTCGCAGACCACGAGCGAGTGAATGGCATTTTAACGACAGCCCGGTAGTCGAAATTTCTTCAAAGCGACAACTACTTACAGAAGCGCTTGAAACCGCTACGGGCGATGTTGACAGCCAATGCAGAATATGCAAAAGCGCAAGAAATTGAACCCATGAATCTAGCAAATCCTGGGCCTATTATTGGCAAACCCTTGTGGGACGGCAAGTGTAGCGTGATAGACCGACACACATGACAGCCCAAATGCCCTCAAACAGCGCGAAGTGTTTCCAGGCGCCCCGCTATAGCGCATTGCCGGTGACAGAAAAGTAACCGATCACTGTCGGGTAGCAGATTCAGCCGTCTATTAAAGCAAAAACCCCGCCGGTTCACCCGGCGGGGCCGATGTTGGACGCTGGCGTACTGCCGGCGCGACCCAAATTACCTTGCCATCAAGCTTGGACCTCGGGCCGCGCGCGGTGCCGTCAAGCCGTGGCCAAGCTCATGGCCTTGTGCGTGTCGATCAGGTGCTGCACGACACCTGGGTCTGCCAAGGTCGAGATATCCCCCAGTGCGTCATACTCGGCGGTTGCGATCTTGCGCAGGATGCGGCGCATGATCTTGCCCGAACGGGTCTTTGGCAACCCTGGCGCCCACTGGATCACATCCGGCGAAGCGATCGGGCCGATTTCCTTGCGCACCCAGTTCTTCAGTTCAAGGCGCAGTTGCTCGCTTGGCTCGACGCCGGCATTGAGGGTGACGTAGACGTAGATACCCTGGCCCTTGATGTCGTGCGGCACGCCCACCACCGCGGCCTCGGCCACCTTCGCATGCGCCACCATGGCACTTTCGATCTCGGCGGTGCCCATGCGGTGGCCCGAGACGTTCAGCACGTCATCCACGCGACCGGTGATCCAGTAGTAGCCGTCCTCGTCGCGGCGCGCGCCGTCACCGGTGAAGTACATGCCCCGGAAGGTCTTGAAGTAGGTATCGACGAACCGGTCGTGGTCACCGTACAGCGAGCGCGACTGGCCTGGCCATGAATCGAGGATCACCAGGTTGCCCTCGGTCGCGCCTTCGATCAGGTTGCCCAGGTTGTCCACCAGGGCCGGCACCACGCCAAAGAACGGGCGCGTGGCCGAGCCTGGCTTGAGCGCCGTCGCCCCTGGCAACGGGCTGATGAGGATGCCGCCGGTTTCGGTCTGCCACCAGGTGTCGACGACCGGGCAACGCTCCTTGCCCACGGTCTTGTAGTACCAGTTCCAGGCTTCGGGGTTGATCGGCTCGCCCACAGAGCCCAGCAGGCGCAGGCTGGAACCGTCGGCACCGTCCACCGCCGCCTGCCCTTCGGCCATCATGGCGCGGATGGCGGTGGGTGCGGTGTAGAGGATGTTGACCTTGTGCTTGTCGACGATCTTGGACACGCGGGTGATGTCCGGGTAGTTCGGCACACCTTCGAACAACACGGTGGTGGCACCGTTGGCGAGCGGGCCGTAGACGATGTAGCTGTGGCCCGTGACCCAACCGACGTCGGCGGTGCACCAGTACACCTCGCCCGGGCGGTAGTCGAACACGCGCTCATGGGTCAGCGCCGCGTACACCAGGTAGCCACCGGTGGTGTGCAGCACGCCCTTGGGCTTGCCGGTCGAGCCGGAGGTATAGAGGATGAACAGGGCTTCCTCAGCCCCCATTTCCTTCGGCGCGCAGTGGCTGGAAGCCACTTTCATCAGGTCTTCGTACCAGATGTCGCGGTGCTGGTGCCAGGCGATGTCGCCGCCGGTGCGCTTGCAGACGATGATCTTCTGCACGCTGCTGGTTTCAGGGTTGGTCAGCGCCAGGTCGACGTTGGCCTTGAGCGGTGTACGGCGACCGCCGCGCACGCCTTCGTCCGCCGTGATCACCACCTTGGACTTGCAATCGATGATGCGCCCTGCCAGGGCCTCGGGCGAGAACCCACCGAATACGACTGAATGGATTGCACCGATACGGGCGCAGGCCAGCATGGCGACCACAGCCTCTGGGATCATCGGCATGTAGATGGTGACCACATCGCCGCGGTGCACGTCCTGCCCACGCAAGGCGTTGGCGAACTTGCACACCTGCTCATGCAGTTCGCGGTAGGTGATGTTGCGGTGTTCGGAGGGGTCGTCGCCTTCCCAAATGATGGCCAGTTGATCGCCACGCTCTTCCAGATGGCGGTCCAGGCAGTTGGAGGAAACGTTCAGAGTGCCGTCGGCAAACCATTTGATGTCCACATGGTGGTCATCGAAGGAGGTCTGCTTGACCTTGGTGAAGGGCTTGATCCAGTCAATGCGCTGGGCCTGCTCACGCCAGAAGCCGTCCGGGTTGATCACCGACTGCTGGTACATGGCCTTGTAGGTGGCCTCGTCTGTCAGGGTAGTGGCCGCGATCTCGGGACGAACGGGATACAGTGGAGCCGCACTCATCGTGTTTACCTCGGTGTAATAGTTGTTTTTGTATGGGACCGATGTAACTGTACCAGAGCGATAACCGCCATTCGACGTTGGTAGTAATCTGCCAGTCGATCAGGTCGCAACCGCTCAGGCGCGGGCATTTTGCTGCCTGCCAGGTTAAAGGCCTCGCAGATTGTTACCAATTTCACCAACAGACTTTATCAAAAGCCCCACTGTTTCAGCCTGGGCCACAGTTCTAGAATTGATCTCGCCAGCAACGGCAAGAAGATTGACAACCTGTAACCGCCCCCACGAAGGCAACTGTCAATTTTCTGCAAACGTGATCAATACCTTAACGGTTGTCGTAGTGCCTGACGCACTGCGCGCACCCTGACGACTTTAAACAGGCAGATTAAACATGAAAGCTTTAATGGTAGTACTGCTGGGCAGTCTGTGCGGGACGGCCATGGCCGACGAAGCCCAGGCCGCCGAACAGGCACCGGTTGAACAGTACAGTTACTCGCAACACCTGGACATCGACCACGTCATTTCCATGAGTGAAATCCCCAATGTCTGCGGCGTAGTGCCTGCTCGCATGACCTACGCCGACTCGCAAGGCCATACCCACGTGCTGGAATACCGCGTGATGGGCAATGGCTGCTCAAACGGCTGACAGCGCGGCGACCAAGGGGGCCGAATGACCCCCTTCGCAGCCGTCTGCACACAAGTAACACTTAAAAGTTAGAAGCAACAGGCCCCTACACTTAGCACCGCCCACTCAGTGCCCTGCCGATTTGCCCAGTGAATAATCTTTCAACTTATTGGCAATGGTCGTGTGCGATACACCCAAGCGCTTGCCCAATGCTCGGCTGCTTGGAAACTCCTTGAGCAAACTTTCCAATACGGCTTTTTCAAAACGCCCGACAATATCGGACAATGCACCGTCCAGTGAAAAATCACCTAAGGGCTGTCGCACGCCATAATCGGGCAATCGCACATGTTCAGTCTTGACCACACCGTTTTCACATAACGACACAGCCTGGAACACCACGTTTTCCAACTGTCGAACGTTACCCGGCCACTCATAGCTGGCCAACTTTTGCATCGCCCCCGGCGCCAGGCGAGGCATGGCGCATCCGATCTGCCGACTGGCCTGATCGAGAAAATACTGCACCAGCCCATCAAGCCCATCCATGCACTCGCGCAAGGGCGGAATGTGCAATGACAGCACATTGAGCCGGTGGTACAGGTCCTGCCGGAACTCGCCCCGGGCACAGAGCTCGGACAGGTCCACCTGCGTGGCGCAGATCACCCGCACATCCAGATAGACCTCCTCGTCGCTGCCCACACGCCGAAAACATCCGTCTTGCAAGAACCGCAGCAACTTCACCTGAAGCCGCGGGCTCATTTCAGCCACGCCATCGAGAAACAGCGTGCCGCCGGCCGTCAGCTCCAGCAGCCCCAGCTTGCCTTCGGCGCGGGCGCCCTCGAAGGCGCCCGGCCCGTAGCCGAACAGCTCTGTCTCGGCCATCGACTCAGGCAAGCCGGCGCAGTTGAGCGCCATCAGCGGTGATTGTCCACGCGGGCTGGCCAGGTGGCACGCCCTGGCCAGAAGCTCCTTGCCGGTGCCGGTCTCCCCCTCGATCAACAGCGGTGCATCCAGCGGCGCCATTCGCCTGGCTTCACGGACAACGGCAGCCATCAGACGTGAACTCTGGAAAATGCTGTCGAACCCCCGCAACTCCTGCTTGCGCACATTGTAGATACGCTCACCGATGCGATCGGCACGGTGCAAGGTGAGCACGGCCCCAGCCAACGCTTCGCTGTCGTCATGCTCCGATTGCAGCGGCGCGATGTCGGCCAGGAACACATGGCCCCTGACCTGTACCCGCAGGCCGTTGATACGCGACTTGTTGCTACGCACCAGTTCCGGCAGGTCGAAGTCGTCCACGTAGCGAGCCAGAGGCAGGCCGGGCACTTCGTCGACTCGCACCCCCAGCAATTGGGCCGCCGATCGGTTCGCCGCCACAATGCTGCCACCCATGTCGATCGAGAGCACGGGAAACTCCAGCGCCCCTAACAGGGCATTGAGCTCCATGTGCCGGCGCTCGCTGGGCATCAGCCCCACGCGTTTGACGCCGAACACGCCCGTAATGGCCTCGAACTTGGGGCGCAGGGCCTGGAACTGAAGGTTGATGAGGTTCGGGCAGTGCAGGTAGATGGCGTTGCCATGGTCCCCACCCACTTCGCCCCGCAATACGTTGATGCCGTATTCGACCAGCAGGTTGAGGATGTCGCGCAGAATACCGATACGGTTCTGGCAGTGCACTTTGATACGCATAGAGGGTACGCCTGGCAAAAACTTCCCGTCTGAGCGGAAAACTTGTAAAGAAATGCTGACAAAATGACCGCTAACGATCATCGCAGACGCTTGATGCTGGGACAAAATAGCGGATTTGTAAAATTATCCTTACAAGGTAGCGTATTTGCCTGCGCTCTAGCCCTTGCATGAGTAGGTGTGCACCGAGCAATAACGGGTTATTGCTGATGCCTACCTGTACATAACGACAAGAGCCGACCAGGAGACCTTCATGAAGCACACCCAGTACGTGGCCCGCGAGCCGGATGCCCAGGGCTTCATCGATTACCCGCAGCAGGAGCATGGCGTGTGGAACACGTTGATCACCCGCCAACTGAAGGTGATCGAAGGGCGTGCCTGTCAGGAATACCTCGACGGTATCGAGCAGTTGAAGCTCCCTCATGACCGCATTCCGCAGCTGGGCGAGATCAACAAGGTGCTGGGGGCAACCACCGGCTGGCAGGTCGCTCGGGTTCCGGCATTGATTCCGTTCCAGACGTTCTTCGAGCTGCTCGCCAGCAAGCGCTTCCCGGTGGCGACATTCATTCGCACACCCGAAGAACTGGACTACCTCCAGGAACCAGACATCTTCCACGAAATCTTCGGCCACTGCCCGCTGCTGACCAACCCCTGGTTCGCCGAATTCACCCATACCTACGGCAAGCTGGGCTTGGCCGCCACGAAAGAACAGCGTGTTTACCTGGCGCGCCTGTACTGGATGACCATCGAATTCGGCCTGATGGACACACCCAACGGCCGCAAGATCTACGGCGGCGGCATTTTGTCCTCGCCCAAAGAGACGGTCTACAGCCTGTCCGGCGAACCGGAGCACCAGGCCTTCGACCCCATCGAGGCCATGCGCACCCCTTACCGGATCGACATCCTGCAGCCGGTGTACTTCATACTGCCAGAGCTCAAGCGCCTGTTCGACCTGGCTCATGAAGACATCATGGGCATGGTCGCGCAAGCCCAACAGCTGGGGTTGCACGCGCCGAAGTTTCCACCCAAGGTTGCCGCTTGACCGCTGCTTGCCACTCACAACGCCACATGGATAAGAACGTATGAATGCCTTGAACCAAGCCCACTGCGAAGCCTGCCGCGCCGATGCACCGAAAGTCAGCGAGCAGGAGCTTGCCGAGCTGATTCGCGAAATACCGGACTGGAACATCGAAGTGCGTGACGGGCACATGGAGCTTGAGCGCGTATTTTTGTTCAAGAATTTCAAGCATGCCCTGGCGTTCACCAATGCCGTCGGGGAAATTGCCGAGGCCGAAGGCCATCACCCAGGGCTGCTGACCGAGTGGGGCAAGGTGACCGTTACCTGGTGGAGCCACTCGATCAAAGGCCTGCACCGTAACGACTTCATCATGTGCGCACGCACCGACAAAGTGGCCGAGACGGCCGAAGGGCGCAAGTAAACTGCCCAAGGCTTCAGTCTCGGGGCTCACACGGGCGTGGCCGCCGGTCACGCCTTTTTTATGCCGTCAGAGCAGCCTTGAGCCTGCGGCACGAGCCGCCTTGATCGACCCGCTGCGGGGGCCGGGCGTAGGAAAAAAGCCAAACTGTCATCCAGACTTGTGTATCCTGCCCCAGCTTCTTGAAGCTTCACACGCGCCTGGCGCAGCCTTTTCACTCACACTTGCGAGGAACGACGAGATGCACGAGATCCCGAATCTTCCCTTCCCAAGCCTGAACCCAGAAGAGCCCACCGTTACCGCCCATGCCGACTCGGCACCTGCCCGCGAGCAGGAAGGTGACGATCAGACCAGCGCCGATCAGGACTAGACCGCGCGCACTGGCTGTATGAAAACGGCTGATCGACACCTGGCGCTTCAGCACGTTTTCACACCGCTCGGTCGAGCAAGTCTCCCTTCAGCGCCTGGCGAACTGCAACACCACTTCCAATGGATGACGCATCGGCCGCCCGGCCATGCGCTTGACCTGACTGCGGCAGGAATAGCCGGTCGCCAAGGGCTCCCCTTCCTTATCCAGTTTCAGCGCCCACGACTGCTCGAAGATGTCCTTCGAGGTCTGCTGATTGCGCGCCTCGTGCCCATAGGTACCCGACATGCCGCAGCACCCGGTGGCCTCGGTGATCAGCTTGAGCCCCATGCGTTCGAACACCTGCTCCCATTGCCGGGTGCTGGCAGGGGCGTTGGTCTTCTCGGTGCAATGGGCCAACAGGCGGAAGGTGGACGTGCTCCCTGCCGCTTGCTCGGGCAACGCGCTCAGCAGCCACTCCTGAGGCAACAGCACGGTGGGGCACCCTTCGAGCCCAGGCACTTTCGGGTATTCCTGGCGATAGACGAGGGTCATGGCCGGATCCAGCCCGACCAACGGCACCCCGCAGTCGGCCAGCGCCTTGAGCTGGGTGGCGTTGCGCACGGCGGCCTTGGCGAAGGCACCCAGAAAGCCCTGAACATGCAGCGGCTTGCCATTGGCACTGTACGGTGCCAGGAAAACCTTGTGGCCCAGGCGATGCGCCAGGTCGATGAATGCCGACAGCAACGGCGTCTCAAAGTAGCGGGTGAATGCATCCTGCACCAGCACGATGCTGCGCTCGCGCTGGGCGGGCGTCAGTTCGCGTAGCGCCGGCACAGTGGCCACGCCCACGCCACAGCGCGTCAGGGTCGCCTGGAAGTTGAACCGGCTGATCAACGGGCTATCGACCATGCCCACCTGCTCGGCCAGCAGACGGCTGACCCATTTCGAGCCCATCACCGCGTTGTACAGACCAGGCGCATGGGCCAGGTACGGGATGGTGAATTCCAGCGACCCGATCAGGTAGTCGCGCAAGGGGCGCTGGTAACGGGTGTGGTACAGCTCGAGAAAGCGCGAGCGGAAGTCAGGTACGTTGACTTTGATCGGGCATTGTCCTGCGCAGGATTTGCACGCCAGGCAGCCAGCCATGGCGTCATAGACTTCATGGGAAAAATCTTCCTGCCCCTGGCGCCGCGCCCGCTCGTTGCGCAACCGCGCTGGCAGCCCTTTGACCCAGGACACCGGCTTGCGCGCCACCTCCAGTACATCGACCCCCGCCTCGCCTTGCAGACGCAACCATTCGCGCATGAGCGAAGCCCGCCCCTTGGGCGAGTGCCGACGTTCACGGGTCGCCTTCCACGACGGGCACATGGCGTCGTTCGGGTCGTAGTTGTAGCAGGCACCGTTGCCGTTGCAATGCACGGCGCTGCCATAGGCCTGCCAGACCCGCTCATCGATGGTGCGATCCAGCTCGCCGCGCAAGGTCACGCCATCGACCTTGGTCAGGCCCTCGCTGGCCCCGAGCGGCGTGCAGATCTTGCCGGGGTTGAGCTGGTTGTGCGGATCGAACGCGCCTTTGAGGCGCTGCAGTGCCGGGTACAGCTCGCCAAAGTACTCGGGCACGTACTCCGAGCGCAGGCCCTTGCCGTGCTCGCCCCACAACAGACCGCCGTAGCGACGGGTCAAGGCAGCTACTGCATCGGAGACAGGCTTGACCAATGCCGCCTGGGCCGGGTCCTTCATGTCCAGCGCAGGGCGCACATGCAGAACCCCGGCATCGACGTGCCCGAACATGCCGTACGCCAACCCGTAGCCGTCGAGCAAGGCACGGAACTCGGCGATGTAGTCGGCAAGTTTTTCCGGTGGCACCGCCGTGTCCTCGACGAACGGCTGCGGCCGCACTTCGCCTTCGACGTTGCCCAGCAGGCCAACCGAGCGCTTGCGCATGGCGTAGACGCGGGTCACCGCCTCAGCCCCCTCGGCCAGCGTATGGCCAAGGCGCTCGACGCTGGTGTCGACACGCAGGTGATCGATGAAGGCCTGGACCTTTGCGTTGACCTCGACAGGGTCATCACCGCAGAACTCGACCAGGTTGATGCCCAGCGTGGGGCGCTCGGGGTCGGCCGGGAAATACTCGGCGACGCTGTGCCAGACAATGTCCTTCATCGCCAGCCCAAGCACTTTGGAATCGACGGTCTCGATGGACAATGGCCGCTGCGCCATCAAGGCATTGGCATCGCGCAGCGCATCCATGAAGCTGGCGTACCGTACGTTCACCAGGGCAGCATACTTGGGAATCGGCAGCACGTTGAGCTTTGCCTCGACCACATACCCCAGCGACCCTTCGGCGCCGCACAGTACGCTGTTGAGGTTGAAGCGGCCTTGCTCGTCTCGCAGGTGCGCCAGGTCGTAGCCGGTCAGGCAGCGATTGAGCGGGGGAAAGGTGGTGCGGATGAGTTCAGCCTGGGTGTCCCAGATATCCAGGGCCGTGCGGTACACCTGACCCACGCGACCGGGCGCCGTACACGCTGCCTGCAACGCGTCTTCGTCAAGCGGCAGGCTGTGCAGGCGCTCACCCCCGAGCAGGATGCTGTGCAGCTCAAGCACATGGTCGCGCGTTTTGCCATAGGTGCAACTGCCCTGCCCGCTGGCGTCGGTGTTGATCATGCCACCCACGGTCGCGCGGTTCGAAGTGGACAGTTCAGGCGCGAAGAACAAGCCATGGGGCTTGAGGGCGGCGTTGAGCTGATCCTTGACCACACCGGCCTGCACCCGCACCCAACGCTGCTCGACATTGATTTCGAGGATGCCGTTCATGTGCCGCGACAAATCCACGACCACGCCATCGGTCAACGACTGGCCATTGGTGCCTGTGCCGCCACCGCGCGGGGTCAGCTTGATCGCCTGGAAGCGCGACTCGCCCATCAGCGTGGCGACGCGCGCCACATCATCGGCGTCCAGTGGAAACACCGCAGCCTGCGGCAGACGCTGGTAGATGGAATTGTCGGTGGCCAGGACGGTTCGGGTACCGTAGTCGGCGCTGATCTGGCCACGAAAGCCACTGTCATGCAGGGCTTTGAGGAATGCCGGGTAGTCGGCGTCAGGTGCAACGGTAGGCAGCTGGGCGATCATCGAAGGACGGCCTCGGAATAGGGCGGGTTCACGGAAAAGATGTCGTGGCGGCATGGGTGGCGCCGGCAACAGTGACGAATGTGGCAATGTTCCTGTAGTTTTGCGCCAGGGGCAAACGGATAATCCTGCCACTATCGATGACTTTCATGAATGAATTACCGCCACCTAACCCCGTCCATGTCTCTGCTGCTGGCCTTCGAGGCGGCCGCCCGGCACCAGAGCTACACCCGCGCGGCCACTGAACTGTCGCTGACCCAGAGCGCGGTCAGCCGGCAAGTTCAGGCGCTGGAACAGCAGTTGGGTCTGACCCTGTTTCGCCGCGAGGGTCGCCAGGTACGATTGACGGACGTCGGCCGCCTGTACCAACGCGAGCTCAGCGAAGCACTGGGCCGCATTCGGGGCGCGACCCTACAGGCGCTGGCCTATCAGTCCGGGGTCGGCACTTTGCGCCTGGCCACCTTGCCCACCTTTGGCTCCAAATGGCTGTTGCCGCGCCTGAACGACTTCTACAAGGCGCACCCTGGCATGCTTGTGCACTTGCATTCGCGTATCGAAGCCATCGACTTCGACACCAGCGAGATCGATGCAGCCATTGGCGTGGCCAGCGGTGACCTGCCAGGGCTGATCAGCCACCGCCTGCATGCCGAGGAACTGCTGGTGATCCTTCCGGCCCAGGCCGCAAACGAACAACCGCACTGGAGCCCCACCCGCATCAGCGAGCAGTTACTGTTGAACGTGGCCAACAACCCCCATGCCTGGGGTGAATGGTTCTCGCACCATGGCCTGCCCCACCGAAGCATGCGCCTGGGGCCAAGCTTCGAGTTGACCTCGCACTTGATTCAGGCCGTGCAGGCGGGGATTGGTGTGGGCCTGGTGCCCCGCGTGCTCGTGGAAGACGAGCTGGCCAAAGGGGCGCTGTACAGCCCAGGCCTGGCATTCGCCAGTCAACGCAGCTATTACCTGATCTATCCGCCGCGCAACGAAGCGCTACCTTCGCTACGGGCATTCAGGGCGTGGCTGCTGGAACAGATCTGACGCGCAGAAAAGAAAAACCCGAAGCGGTCGACGCTTCGGGTTTTACAGGCGACTGTACGACGCTTATTTGGCGGCGCTGCTAACGGCTTCAGTGATGACGCCCTTACGCCGTGACTTGATGACATAAGCTACGAACATGCAGAGCAACCAGACCGGGATGGCGTAGACGGACACCTGGATACCCGGAATCTGCAGCATGATGCCCAGGATCAAGACCACGAAGGCCAGCACCACGTAGTTGCCGTAGGGGTACCACAGCGCCTTGAACAGGGGTTTCTGACCCGTGCGATTGAGGTGCTGACGGAACTTGAGGTGCGAGTAGCTGATCATGGCCCAGTTGATCACCAGGGTAGCCACGACCAGCGACATCAGCAGCTCCAGCGCGCTGGAAGGCATCAGGTAGTTGAGCAGCACGGCGATCAGGGTCACGGCCGCGGACACCAGAATCGAACGCACCGGTACGCCACGCTTGTCGACCTTGGCCAAGGCAGCCGGCGCATCGCCCTGCTCGGCCATGCCCAGCAGCATGCGGGCATTGCAATAGGTACCGCTGTTGTACACCGACAAGGCCGCGGTCAGGACCACGAAGTTCAGCAGGTTGGCGGCCACATCGCTGCCCAGCAACGAGAACACCTGCACGAACGGGCTGCTGCCGTAGCTGCCGCCGGAGGCATCGATGCTGGCGACCAAGGTGTCCCACGGCGTGAGCGACAGCAGGATCACCAAGGCACCGACGTAGAAGATCAGGATGCGGTAGATGACCTGGTTGATGGCCTTGGGGATCACGGTCTTGGGCTTGTCGGCTTCTGCGGCCGTAAAGCCGAGCATCTCCAGCCCCCCGAACGAGAACATGATGAACGCCAGGGCCATCACCAGGCCACTGACCCCATGGGGGAAGAAGCCACCGTGCGACCACAGGTTGGCCACGGTCGCGTCAGGCCCGCCACTGCCGCTGGTCAGCAGGTAGGCACCCAGGCCGATCATGCTGACAATGGCCACCACCTTGATGATGGCAAACCAGAACTCAGCTTCGCCGAAGAACTTCACGTTCATCAGGTTGATGGCGTTGATCAGCACGAAGAACGCAGCGGCTGTTACCCAGGTAGGGATTTCCGGCCACCAGTAGTGCACGTACTTGCCCACGGCGGACAATTCGGACATGCCCACCAGGATGTACAGCACCCAGCAGTTCCAGCCCGACAGGAAGCCGGGGAAGCCACCCCAGTAGGTATGGGCGAAATGGCTGAACGAGCCGGCCACGGGCTCCTCGACGATCATTTCGCCGAGCTGGCGCATGATCATGAAAGCGATGAAACCACAGATCGCGTAGCCCAGGATCATCGACGGGCCGGCGGATTTCATCACGCCCGCCGAACCCAGGAACAGGCCGGTACCGATGGCGCCTCCCAGGGCGATCAACTGAATATGGCGGTTCTTCAGGCCCCGCTTGAGCTCGCCTGAATGCTTGTCGTGTCCACTCATGAACGAAGTCACCTGCATTGTTTTTATCTGTGACGGAATCGGACCCACCGCGCTCGTGGCGCAGCGGAATGGGCAAGGTGGTCACCTTGTTTCCTGAAGGTACAGCTGCGCGGTCGAGTCAACCGGGCGGGGTCAGGAGTGCGCGGTACGCAAGGGGGTCACAGGTAAAACGCGGCGCACTGTATAACCCTGCAAGCGCGCAGGCGTCAACGCGTTGCGTGGTTTCCGGCGGAAAAAACGCAGCGTTCCTGGGGTAATGGCCTTTGTGGGCGAGTTGATCGGCGTACATGGCGCCTCCATTTGTTGTTTTATCAACCGGCTCTGCGGCGGGCTGTTGCACGGGGCAATGAGGGCTATAACACCGTGGAGCTGGGGTTTAGGCAAGTGAGGTGAAGGGCTGAGGGCGCAACCGGAGACAGAAGCTTCGGCAAGCTTTCTTTACGGACGGGGACTTTTTCTGATTTGCTGCGAGAATTAGCCAAGGCTTGTAAACAAAACCTTACAAGCTGGAAATATAAGTTGCCAGACTAACGAAATGGCTTTGTGCCCAATGGGTTACGGCCGACCATGAGTTGAGTCAGATCAGCACACTCGCACCCTCTGGCAGGGTGCATCTGGCAAGGCATGCATCATTTAGCGGGCTGCACATTGGGGCCGCTTCGCGCCCCATCGTTGGCCACTGGCTCCTGCTCAGCGCGAGATATTCGCCTTTTGCAGAAGCCGGCTTGCGGGCAATGGGCTGCGTAGCAGCCCCAATGTGTTCAGCGTCGGTAATTAAGCAAGGGCCAACAATGGCTCCGAATGCCTCAGCCGCGTGGCTTGCCGCGACCACGGCCTGCAGGCTTGTCACCCTCGGGCTTGGCCGGGCGCTTGCGCATTTCGCTCGGGCGCTCGGCCACTGCGCTGCCACGGTTGCCTTTGCGCGGCGATTCTTCGCGCGCCGGGCGTGCTGGACGCTCGCCGGCCGCTGCGCCGTCCTGGGCCGGGCGCAGGCTGCGCACGCGCTCACCTCGACCCAGGGGGCGGGACGATTTGCGCTGCAGACGCTCCATCTTGTCCTTGGCCTTGAGCTTCAAGGCCGGCAACGCCACGGGCTGCAAGCCCACCTCGGCCGCCAGGATGTCGATTTCACCCTGGGTCATTTCCCGCCAGCGGCCCATGGGCAAATCCGAGTTGAGGAACACCGGGCCAAAGCGCACACGCTTCAGGCGGCTGACCACCATGCCCTGCGACTCCCACAGGCGACGCACCTCACGGTTGCGGCCTTCCATCACCACGCAGTGGTACCAGTGGTTGAAGCCTTCGCCGCCTGGTGCCTTCTGGATGTCGGTGAACTTGGCGGGGCCGTCTTCGAGCATGACACCCGCCTTCAGGCGCTCGATCATCTCGTCATCCACTTCCCCACGTACGCGCACGGCATATTCGCGGTCCATTTCGTAGGACGGGTGCATCAGGCGGTTGGCCAGTTCACCGTCGGTAGTGAACAGCAGCAAGCCGGTGGTGTTGATGTCCAGACGGCCGATGTTGATCCAGCGACCTTCCTTGGGACGCGGCAGGCGATCGAACACGGTCGGGCGACCTTCCGGGTCATCGCGGGTGCAGATCTCGCCATCGGGCTTGTTGTACATGATCACCCGGCGCGTCGCCTCGGCCGCTTCTTCACGCTTGATCAGCTTGCCGTCGACGGCAATGGCGTCATGCAGGTCGACTCGCTGGCCAAGGGTGGCTGCAACGCCGTTGACCTTGATGCGGCCCTGGCTGATCCAGGCCTCGACGTCACGGCGCGAGCCCACGCCAATACGCGCGAGGACTTTCTGCAGCTTCTCGCCAACAGGTGGGGTGATCTGGGTATCTTGCAGGTCTTGCTCACTCATCTGGGCACCTCCCGGTGTAGGAATGAAAACAGGTTTCTGGCAACGAACGCGCCAAAAGGCCGCGCATCATACGTGGTTCGCCGCCTGAATGCATGGGAGGGTAGAAGCTTTTCCACCCTCTGCCACGACTTTCTGCCAGGCGGGCCCTGCTCGACGGCCTGGCCCATGGCCACAGCAGATCGAGTTGAGGCGATCAGGCCTGCTCGCTCGGCTCCCCCTCCAACGGCGTTTCGGCATCAGGGTCGTGCTGGAGCACATCGTCGAAATCGGTCTTGAGCCCCTGCTCCATGGCGTCGAGCTCCACGAGCAGGCTGCGAAAGCTGGTCTCGTCCTTGACCGGCTCAGCCTCCTCGTCCTCGCCCAGGCTGGCGTCGGCCAGGGCCTGCAGGTGCGCCGGTACCGGGGCATCGTCCGGGTCGAGCAAGGGCTCGGGCTCCATCTCGCGCAATTCGGCCAGCGCTGGCAGCTCATCCAGGCTGCGAAGGTTGAAATGGTCCAGGAATGCCTTGGTCGTGGCAAACAGAGCCGGCCGTCCGGGCACTTCCCGGTGGCCCACTACACGGATCCACTCGCGCTCGACCAACGTCTTGACGATGTTGCTATTGACCGCGACGCCACGCACGTCCTCGATTTCGCCACGGGTGATGGGCTGGCGGTAGGCAATCAGCGCCAGGGTCTCGAGCAGCGCCCGAGAATAGCGCTGCGGGCGCTCTTCCCACAGCCGGCCGACCCAAGGCGCGTAATCCTCGCGAATGTGCAGCCGATAACCGTTGGCCACCTCCTTGAGCTCGAACGCCCGACCGGCGCACGATTTGCCTAGCACCTCGAGTGCTCGCTTGAACGTCTTCGGCTCGGGCCGCTCGGGCTCCTCGAACAGCTCGTACAAGCGCTCAAGCGATTGAGGCTTGCCAGAGGCCAGCAGGAAGGCTTCGATCAACGGGGCCAGGTCGCGGGGGTCATTCAGGTTCATGGGCGTCTTCGGCAGGAGCAGGGCGTAACCGCACATGGATGGCGGCAAAGGCTTCATTTTGCACCAGTTCGACGAGGGTTTCCTTCACCAGCTCCAACACAGCCATGAACGTGACCACCACCCCCAGCTTGCCTTCATCGGGCGCGAACAGATCGATGAAGGGCACGAAACCACCGTCTTTCAAGCGTTCCAGCACCTGCCCCATGCGTTCCCGGGTCGACAGGGTCTCTCGGCTGATCTGGTGGCTTTCGAACAGGTCGTTGCGGCGCATCACTTCGGCCATGGACGCCAGCAGCTCCGGCAGGCTGACCTGCGGCAACAGCTTGCGTACCTTTGCCTGGGGCGCCTCCAGGCACGGCACGACCAGGTCACGACCGACCCTGGGCAACCCGTCCAGGCCTTCGGCGGCCGCCTTGAAACGTTCGTACTCCTGCAGACGTCGGATCAGCTCGGCGCGTGGGTCGCCCTCCTCCTCCTCGACCGTGACGCTGCGCGGCAGCAACATGCGCGACTTTATTTCGGCCAGCATGGCGGCCATCACCAAGTATTCGGCAGCCAGCTCAAGGCGCACGGTTTTCATCAACTCGACGTAGCCCATGTACTGGCGAGTGATTTCTGCCACCGGGATATCGAGGATATCGATGTTCTGCTTGCGAATCAGGTACAGCAGCAGGTCCAAAGGCCCTTCGAACGCTTCGAGAATGACCTCCAGGGCATCGGGGGGTATGTACAAGTCCAGCGGCAGCTCGGTCACGGCCTCGCCGTAGACCAGCGCGAGCTGCAACTGGCCTGGCAGCTCGGCCGGCTCGGCCGCTGCCTGGGCGAACGGCTCGGCGGTCACGCGTTGACCATGAACGGAGTAGGGTCGCCGCAGCCTTCGCGAATCAGTTCGGGTTCATCGCCTGACAGGTCGATGATGGTCGACGCCTTGAGGTCACCGTAGCCGCCATCGATGACCAGGTCGACATGGTGCTCCAGACGCTGGCGAATTTCGTAGGGGTCGGTCATGGGTTCGGCGTCGCCGGGCAGGATCAGGCTCACGCTCATCAAGGGCTCACCCAGCTCGGCAAGCAGTGCCAGGGTAATGGCATGGTCCGGCACGCGCAGGCCGATGGTGCGGCGTTTTTCATGCAACAACAGGCGCGGCACTTCGCGCGTGCCGTTGAGAATGAAGGTGTAGGGCCCCGGCACATGGGCCTTGAGCAGGCGGAAGGTGCCCGTATCGACCTTGGCGTACAAGCCCAACTGGGACATGTCGCAGCACATCAGGGTGAAATTGTGGGTCTTGTCCAGCCCGCGCAAACGGCGCACCCGCTCGATGGCCGACTTGTCACCGATCTGGCAACCCAGCGCATAGGCCGAGTCGGTGGGGTAGACCACTACCCCACCCTTGCGGATGATCTCGACCGCCTGGCGTATCAGTCGCGGCTGTGGGTTTTCCGGGTGAATCTGGAAAAATTGGCTCACGTCGTCGTCCTGTTCAAACCGGCAATGGCTGTTCATGGCTGAAACGGTGCCACACAGGTGGCAGGTCCTCGGGCAAAGGCCGATAGGCACCGATTTCGCCCCAGGTGCCGGGGCCGTGGAAGTCACTGCCAGCACTTGCCAGCAGCCCGAACTCACGGGTGAGGATGGACAGGGTGCCCACCTGCTCGGCCGGCATCATCCCATTGACCACTTCAAGCGCCTGCCCGCCTGCCTGAATATAGTCGGCAATCAGCCGCCTGCGCTTGCTGCGCGTCAGCTCGTAATGCATGGGATGCGCCAGGCTCACCCATGCGTTGGACTGGCGCAGGGTGGCAACGGTTTCCTCCAACGATGGCCAATGTTGCTTGACGTCACCGAGCTTGCCGGCACCGAGCCATTTGCGGAAGGCCTCGCCCCGGTCTTTGACGTGGCCGGCATGCACCAGGTAGTCGGCAAAATGTGGCCGGGCCGGGGCATTGCCACTGTCACCGAGCGCCTGCTGGATTTGCCGGGCACCTGCCAGCGTCCCTGGCATGCCCTTGGCTGCCAGGCGCTTGTCGATTTCCTCGGCACGCAACCAGCGGCCACGGTGCAGGGCCTCGATCGCCGCCAGCAAGGGCGGTGCATCTACGGGGAAGTTGTAACCGAGTATGTGGATGGTTGCGCCGCCCCAGGTACAGGACAGCTCGACGCCGCTGACCCATTGCATGCCGTGCTCGCGGCAGGCCTGGCGGGCTTCGGCCAGGCCTTCGAGGGTATCGTGGTCGGTGAGCGCCAGCGTACGCACCCCATGCTCGAAGGCCCGGGCGACCAGGGCCGAAGGCGACAGGGCGCCGTCGGAGGCCGTGCTGTGACAGTGCAGATCAACATTCATGGAGTAGCGCTTTCGCTGGATTCGATGTTTGTTATTATGCCGTCACATCCCGGTTCTGGCTGCCATTGTGAAACAATTCATCGATTTCATCCCGCTGCTGCTGTTCTTCATCGTCTACAAACTGGACCCACGGCCCGTCGAGCTGGCCGGGCACAGCTTCGAATTCGGTGGTATCTACAGTGCCACTGCCATGCTGATCATCAGCTCGCTGGTGGTGTACGGCGCGTTGTTCCTGCGCCAGCGCAAGCTCGAGAAAGGCCAGTGGCTGACGCTGGTCGCCTGCCTGGTGTTTGGCGGCCTGACCCTGGCCTTTCACAGCGAAACCTTCCTCAAGTGGAAGGCGCCGGTGGTGAACTGGCTGTTCGCCCTGGCCTTCGCCGGTAGCCACTTCATCGGCGACCGGGTACTGATCAAGCGCATCATGGGCCATGCGCTGACCTTGCCCGATGCCATCTGGGCCCGCCTGAACCTCGCCTGGATCGCGTTCTTTCTGTTCTGCGGCGCCGCCAACCTGTTCGTCGCCTTCACCTTCCCAGCGTTCTGGGTCGACTTCAAGGTGTTCGGCAGCCTGGGCATGACCGTGCTGTTCCTGGTGGCACAAGGGCTGTACCTGTCGCGCCACCTGCAAGATACCTCCTCTGCCTCCAAACCCAAGGACTGACATGCTCTACGCCATCATTGCCAGCGACGTCGCTAACTCCCTGGAAAAACGCCTGGCTGCGCGCCCGGCCCACATCGAGCGCCTTCAGCAGCTCAAGGCAGAAGGCCGGGTGGTACTGGCCGGCCCGCACCCGGCCATCGACAGCAACGACCCAGGCGAGGCAGGCTTCAGCGGCAGCCTGATCGTGGCCGAGTTCGATTCCCTGACCGCCGCCCAAGCCTGGGCCGATGCCGATCCCTACATCGCTGCCGGCGTCTACGACCAGGTCGTGGTCAAGCCCTTCAAGCAAGTGCTGCCTTGAAACACCTCGCCTAGAAGGCGTGCTTGGCATCGCCAGTTGGCAGCTGACCTCAAGACTGGGGTATCTTTCCGGCTGGCGGACCAACGCGTCGCCGTCAATGGTTGAATTGAGTGAGTCATGAGCGAGCTGTTACTGATTGATGACGACCAGGAGCTGTGCGAGCTGCTCAGCAGCTGGCTGACCCAGGAAGGGTTCACTGTGCGGGCCTGCCACGATGGCCAGGCTGCACGCCAGGCGTTGGCCGAACGTGCGCCAGCGGCCGTGGTACTGGATGTGATGCTGCCCGACGGTAGCGGTCTTGAACTGCTCAAGCGCCTGCGCAGCGAGCATGCCGACCTGCCCGTGGTGATGCTGTCGGCCCGCGGCGAGCCGCTGGACCGCATCCTGGGCCTTGAACTGGGCGCCGACGACTACCTGGCAAAGCCGTGCGACCCACGCGAGCTGACTGCGCGGCTGCGCGCCGTGTTGCGCCGCAGCCATCCAGCCCCGGCCACCAGCCAGCTGGAATTGGGCGACCTGGTCTACAGCCCTGCCCGCGGGGTGGCCAGCATCGACGGTCGCGAGCTGACCCTGACCCTGTCCGAGAGCCGCATTCTTGAAGCATTGCTGCGCCAACCGGGCGAGCCTCTGGACAAACAGGCGCTGGCGCAGATCGGCCTTGGTCGCCGGCTGACGCTCTACGACCGCAGCCTGGACATGCACGTGAGCAACCTGCGCAAGAAGATCGGCCCGCACGCCGACGGCCGCCCCCGCATCATCGCCTTGCGCAGCCGCGGCTACTACTACTGCCTGTAGTACTTGCGTCAGTCTGATGCCAGGAAAGGGAACTGGCCTTTACGTTCCCTTTACCGTGCCCTGACCGCGCTTGACGATCATCTCCCTAGACTGTGCTCATCCGGTGATCGCCGGCCCATGACAGGAGAGACACCATGCGCAAGACCCTTACCGCCCTGCTGTTCGCCGCCGCACTGCCCACCGTTGCCATGGCCATGCCCGACGGCGGCCCGCGCCATGATGGCCCGCATCATCGCGGCGGCCCGGCCTTCCACGAACTGGACCTGAGCCGCGAACAGCGCGACCAGATCGGCAAGCTGATGGGCGATCAGATGAAACAGCGCCACGACATCACCGAGCGTTACCTTGGCAAGCTGCCGGCGGCCGATCAGAAAGCCATGAAAGAAGAGATGCAGGCCAGCCGCGACAAGACCGACGCTGCGGTACGCAACTTGCTCAAGCCAGACCAGCAGAAGAAGTTCGACGAACTGCAAAAGGAACGCGCCGCCAAGAAAGCGGAGTGGCAGGAGTTCCAGGCCTGGAAAGCTGAAAAAGCCGGCAAGTCCCAGTAAGCTCCACTGTCAGCGCCCGCTGTGCGCCAGGTTCGCCTGGTGCACGGCGGGCTTTCATCGTTTGGGGAGGTCTACGTGCGTTCACTGTTCTGGCGCATCCTGGCCAGCTTCTGGCTCGCCATCGCCCTGGTAGCTGGGCTGTCGATATTGCTGGCGCACACGCTCAACCAGGACGCCTGGATTCTAAGCCGTCACCCGGGGCTGAACACGTTGGCCAGCCGATGGGCCAAGCACTACGAACAGGAAGGCCCGGACGCAGCGCAGCATTTTCTCGAAAAGCGCAAGGCGCGCTACAAGATCGACGTGCAAGTGCTGGACGACAGCGGCGACGCTGTGGTGCCAGGCACCTTTCCCCGGCGCGCGGCTGCACTCGAAGCCAGGCAGCATAACGATGAGCGGCGCCTGCCGTGGCGCCGCCTGACCGAGGAATACACCAGCCCCGAGAGCAAGGCGTCCTACCTGCTGATCTACCGCATCCCCCACCCTGCCCTCGATGCCTGGCACCGCGAGAGCCTGCTCTGGCCGCTGAGCGCACTGGGCATCGCCCTGGTGGTGCTGACCTTGTTCAGCCTGTTCGTCACACTGTCCATTACCCGCCCCCTGAGCCGCTTGCGTAGCGCGGTGCACGACCTGGGGCAGAGTACCTACCAGCAGAACAGCCTGGCGCAACTGGCCGGCAGGCGCGACGAATTCGGCGTCCTGGCCAAGGATTTCAACAAGATGGGTGCTCGCTTGCAGAGCACCATCGCCAGCCAGCGTCAGTTGCTGCGCGATGTGTCCCACGAGCTGCGCTCTCCGCTGGCCCGCCTGCGCATCGCCCTGGCCCTGGCCGAACGTGCCGAGCCGCAGCAACGCCAGGCCTTGTGGCCGCGCCTGACCCGCGAATGCGACCGGCTGGAAGACCTGATCAGTGAGATTTTGACCCTGGCGCGCGTGGATGCCGACCAGGCCCATGCCGAAACGGTCGATCTCAACGCGCTACTGGGCAGCGTGCGCAAGGACGCGCAACTGACGGCACCCGAGCATGACGTGCGCCTCGAAGCGCAACCCGGGTTGACCTTGCAAGGTTGGCCGACCCTGATCGAGCGTGCGGTGGACAACCTGCTGCGCAATGCACTGCGCTTTACCCCCGCAGGTCAACCCGTGGAGCTGAGCGCGTGGCGCGAGGACGACGTGCTCAGGGTCTGCGTACGTGACCGAGGCCCCGGCGTGGCAGCTGAGCACCTGGCCCAGCTGGGCGAGCCGTTTTTCCGGGCGCCGGGGCAAAAAGCCCCTGGACACGGCCTTGGGCTGGCGATTGCACGCAAGGCGGCAGAGCGCCACGGCGGCCGACTGATATTGGCCAACCATCCACAAGGCGGTTTTGTCGCAACCCTGAAGCTGCCGGTGGCAGAAGCACCTGGCAGCTAGCGCCACCACGCAGGTCTGCGCCAAGGCCAGCGGCTTGGGTCAAACGCGGCGGGCTGGGCGGTCAGTCGCCCCAGGCGCTGACGAAGTCGGCAGTGGCGAGCACAGGCGCCGTGCGAGGCTCGGTCATGGGCGTACCCACATACAGGAAGCCAAGCAGCTCCTCGTTTTCTGCCAAGCCCAGGCCTTCATGAACATGGGCATCGAAGGCCAGGTCTCCGGTACGCCATACGGCACCCACGCCCTGGGCGTGCGCGGCAATCAGTATGCCGTGGGCGGCGCACCCTGCTGCCAGTTGCTGCTCGAGCACTGGGACCTTGGGGTGCTGCTTGTGCAAATGGGCAATGACCACGATCAGCAAGGGCGCGCGTAGCGGCATGGCGCGGGCCTTGCTCAATGCCGCCTCACTGGCATCACCGCGCTTCTGAACCGCGCTGGCGAACAGTTCACCCAACCGCTCGCGTGCTTGGCCTTCGATGGTCAGAAAGCGCCACGGGCGTAGCTGACCGTGGTCCGGGGCCCGCAGCGCAGCCTGAAACAAGGCCTCACGCTGGGCATCGTTGGGCGCAGGGTCGGTCAGGCGCGGGACCGAAACCCGGTTGAGCAATGCGTCGAGAGCCTCCATCGGCTACCCTCCTGGAACATGAATGTGCGGCCATTCTCAAGGGCCCGGCCCCAGGCTGCAAGCCCGACCTCGTCGGAGACCTGCAGCATGAAGATGCAGCTTGGCCTTGAGCCTTTGCGCCCCACAGGTAGAATGGCGCCCTTCCGTTTCGAGCCCGAGCAGAACACATGGCGTTGCCGACCTTAAGGATCATTGGTTTCATCATCGGCATCTTCCTCATCACCCTCGCCGTGGGCATGGCTGTCCCCATGGCTACCTTGGTGATTTTCGAACGCACCAGCGACCTGCCGTCCTTTCTCTGGTCGAGCCTGATCACCTTCGTGGCGGGCCTGCTGCTGGTAGTGCCCGGCAGGCCGGAGCACGTGCATTTGCGTCCGCGTGACATGTACCTGCTGACGGTGTGTTCCTGGGTGGTGGTGTGCGTATTCGCTGCCCTGCCCTTTCTGCTTACGCAGCACATCAGCTACACCGATGCGTTTTTCGAAAGCATGTCGGGCATCACCGCCACTGGCGCTACCGTACTCAGCGGCCTGGACAGCATGTCGCCCGGCATCCTGATGTGGCGCTCGATGCTGCACTGGCTGGGCGGCATCGGCTTCATCGCCATGGCGGTGGCCATTCTTCCCCTGTTGCGCATCGGCGGCATGAGGCTGTTCCAGACCGAATCCTCGGACCGCTCCGAGAAGGTGATGCCGCGCTCGCACATGGTCGCCAAGTCCATCGTCGGGGTCTATGTCGGGTTTTCCATTTTCGGTGCCCTGGCGTTCTGGTGGGCCGGCATGAGCCCGTTCGATGCGATCAACCACGCCATGTCGGCGATCTCCACCGGCGGTTTTTCAACGTCCGACCAGTCCCTGGCCAAATGGGACATGCCCGCCGTGCACTGGGTGGCCGTGGTGGTGATGATCCTCGGCAGCCTGCCGTTCACCTTGTACGTGGCCACGTTGCGCGGCAACCGCGGGGCCCTGATACGTGATCAACAGGTGCAAGGCTTGCTGGGCATGCTGGTCGCGACCTGGGTGATACTGGGCACCTGGTACTGGTACACCACCAACCTGCACTGGCTCGATGCCTTGCGTCACGTCGCACTGAACGTGACCTCGGTCGTGACCACCACAGGGTTTGCGTTGGGTGACTACAGCCTGTGGGGCAATTTTTCGTTGATGCTGTTCTTCTACCTGGGATTCGTGGGCGGGTGCTCCGGCTCGACGGCCGGCGGCATCAAGATATTCCGGTTCCAGGTGGCCTACATCCTGCTCAAGGCTAACCTCAACCAGTTGATACACCCCCGGGCGGTGATCAAGCAGAAGTACAACGGGCATCGCCTCGACGAAGAAATCGTACGCTCCATCCTCACGTTTTCCTTCTTCTTCGCCATCACCATCTGCGTGATGGCATTGCTGCTGTCATTGCTGGGGGTCGACTGGATGACCGCCCTGACCGGCGCGGCCGGGACGGTGTCCGGTGTGGGCCCCGGCCTTGGCGAAGTGATCGGGCCGTCCGGCAACTACGCCAAACTGCCCGACGCTGCGAAGTGGATCCTGGCCGGCGGCATGCTGCTGGGCCGGCTGGAAATCATCACCGTGCTGGTGTTGTGCATGCCGGCTTTCTGGCGTCACTGACGGCGTCGAGATCGGTGCCCAGGCGTGCCCGGTACTCGCTGGGCGTGACGCCAAACCAACGGCGAAAGGCCCGATAGAAGTTGCTAGGGTCGGCGAAGCCAAGCAGGTAGGCAGTTTCCAGCAAGGTCATGGTGGGCTGGGCCAGGTACTGTTCGGCCAATTCGCGCCGGGTATCGTCAAGTAACGCCTGGAAGCTGGTGCCCTCGTCTTGCAGCCGGCGCTGCAAGGTGCGCTGGGACAGGTGCAGTGCCTGTGCCAGGGTTTCACGCTTGGGCTCGCCCTGGGGCAGGATGCGGCACAGCACCTGACGCACCCGATGGGTCACCCGGCTCTCCGAGAAACGTGCCAGGTACTCACCGGCGAACCGATCGTGCAACACGGCCATGGCTTCGTTGGCCGTGGGCAGGGGTGCCTCCATGTCAGCCCGCTCGAACACCAGAGCATCGTGGGGGGCATTGAAGATCAACGGGGAATGAAAGGCTACCTTGTAGGGTTCCAGGTGCTTGGGCGGTGGCCCCTGTATCAGTACCCGCCGCGGCTGCACTGGCCGGCCGCTAAGCCATTTGCACAAGGACAGCGCACAGGCCAGCGACGCCTCGGCACTGTGCCGGGTGGGCGGCAAGTGGTCGCCGTGCACGGTCAGGATCAGCGAATAGCCTTCAGGGGTGAGGATGAAGCTCAAGTCAGAACTTTCGGCAATGATGCGCTGATAGCGCACCAGCCGTGCGAAGCCTTCGGCCAGGGTACGGCTGGACATCAGCGCGTAGCCCACCACATGAAAGGATGCAGGCCTGACCACGCGCGCCATGTTCAGGCCTATTGCTTCATTGCCCGACAGCTCCACCGCCAGTTGCCAGAGCCGGGTCATGGCGTCCTGCGGGAAGCGCGCATCCGGATCATCGAGAGCAGCGAAGTCCAGCCCCAGCTGCTTGAACATGGCCTGGCAATCGAGCCCTTCGAGCTCCAGCGCCTTGACGATCCCAGATGCCCAGCTGGCGGAGGTGGTTCTTTCGCTCATGGCACGCTTCTTATGCTGACCGCTCCTGCGGTGAACCCCAAGGATACTCAATTGGCGCCTATTGTCACTGGTACGCCTCGTCAGTGACTCTAGACTCGAATCAGGCTCCACGCCGTGTCTATCATTCGCCAGTCAACCTTCCGGAGCAGTGTCATGGACCGCACAGCGCAATTCCGAACCTTCGCCGAGTTCTATCCCTACTACCTCAGTGAGCACAGCAACCCCACGTGCCGCCGTCTGCACTTCGTGGGCACCAGCCTGGTCATTGCCCTGCTGGCCTATGCCATTGGTAGCGGCAAGTGGATGCTGCTGCTCGCCGTGCCCGTGGTCGGCTACGGCCTGGCCTGGGTAGGTCATTTCTTTTTCGAGAAGAATCGGCCAGCGACCTTTACCTATCCCTTCTACAGCCTGCTGGGGGATTTTGCGATGTTCAGGGACGTGCTACTGGGCAAGGTGCGCCTCTGACGCCAAAGGGCCAGACTGCCTGCGGTATCGACACGGCCAGGGCGGTCAGCGATCGTTGTGACCCAGGTCGCGCTGTGGATCGATCTGATCGCGTATGCGCTGCTTGAGCACCTTCGCTTCGGGGAAGCCGCCATCGGCCTTGCGCTCCCACACCTGCACGCCATCGCACGTGATGCGAAAGACGCCGCCGCTGGCGGGCTGCAAGGCCACCTGCCCCAGGTCCTGGCCAAACGTACTGAGTAGCTCTTGGGCCAGCCAGCCGGCACGCAACAGCCACTGGCACTGGGTGCAATAGGTGATGATGATTTCAGGCTTTGGCTCGGTCATGTGATACCCCTCGCAATCGATGGATCAGGGCTTTTCGAGGTTGCCCAGAATCTTGGCATGGACCCGCATGCAGACCTCAAGGTCCGCTTCGTCGACACCTGTGAAAAGCTCGATGCGTAGCTGATTGGCGATGGTCTCGATCTGCTCGATCAGGGGCTTGGCCGGGGGGCACAGCACAATCTTCTTGGCCCGCCGGTCTTCGACAACGGCCTGGCGGCGCACCAGCCCCTGCCCTTCGAGGCTGTCGAGCAACCGCGCCAGGGTCGGGCCCTCGACGCCGACGCTCTGGGCCAGTTCGCGCTGGGTGGGCGCCTCCTCGAACCGCGCCAGGTGCAGCAGCACCAGCCACCGCGCCTGCGACAGATTGAGGCCGGCCAGGCGGCGATCAAGCTCGGCACGCCAACCACGGGACATCTGGGCAAGCTGCATGCCGAAGCGGTGTTGATTGTCGGTCAGGGGCATAAAGCGACTCGTTGAACAGTTCTAATTGTTAGGCAGCTAATCATGCGCGGCGCGACGAGGCAAGCCGTCCGGTCGCGCTGCTGCAGGGGAAACATGCGCTGGCATGACACGGATCAGCAAACCGCTTGGGGCAAGGCAGCGTGCATCGTTACAGCTCGAACTCTGCCGCCAAGGCGGCGCGCACGCAGTGCAAGACGCCGTCTGGCACACGTGATCCGAACAACGGCGCAATGGTGGAAACGGGTGGCAATTCGCCTTCGCCGTCGAGGAAGGCATCCTGGATCTCCGACAGAAGATCTTCCGGCAGGTCCAGCGCCTGTTCGAGGTTAAGCTCCTGACGCCCCAACGCCTCGGCCAGCAGGCTGTAGACATTCTTTTCCGTGCAGTCGAGCTGGCCGGCGATCTGCGCCGGCGTCATGCCGGCGCGGGCCAAGCTGACCAACTCATGACGCAAGTCCAGTACCACCTTCGGCGCCTCAGGGGTACCGCCACTGCCATTGAGCACTTCCAGGAAAGCCTGCCCGTAGCGTTCCAGCTTGCGGGCGCCAACACCGCTGACCTGCGCCATGTCGCTCAGGGTCACCGGCTGGCTGCGCAGCATCTCGAGCAAGGTGGAGTCCGGGAAGATGACGTAAGGCGGGACGCGGTGCTCTTCGGCAAGCTTGCGGCGCAAGGTGCGCAGCGCTTCCCACAATTCGCGTTCTTCTGCGCGCACCAACTGGCTGGCCGGGCTGCCGCCGCCAGAAGACGATGCCTTGGCCACGGTCTGCGGCTTCAGGTCACGGCGCAGTTGCAACGTGACCTCGCCCCGCAACAGCGGCCGGCAGCTGTCCGATAGGCGCAGGCCGCCGTAGCCTTCCAGGTCGATATCCACCAGGCCACGGGCCACCAGCTGGCGGAACAGGGAGCGCCAATCGGCCTCGGCCAGCGCCTTGCCGACGCCGAACACCGACAGCTTGTCATGACCGAAATTGGTCACTTTCTCGGTCTGCTTGCCCAGCAGCACGTCCACCAAATGCCCCACGCCATAACGCTGGCCAGTACGAAATACCGCTGACAACGCCTGACGGGCAGGCTCAGTTGCATCCCACGTCTGCACATTGTCGACACAGTTGTCGCAGTGCCCACAGGGCTGTTCCAGCGTCTCATCGAAGTACGCCAGCAAGGTCTGGCGTCGGCAACGTGTTTCCTCGCACAAGGCAAGCATCGCGTCGAGTTTGTGCTGCTCGATGCGCTTGTGGCGCTCGTCACCTTCGGAGTTCTGCAGCATTTGCTTGAGCATGACCATGTCCTGCAAGCCGTACGCCATCCAGGCGTCCGAAGGCAGGCCGTCACGACCGGCGCGACCAGTTTCCTGGTAGTAGGCTTCCAGCGACTTTGGCAGGTCCAAGTGCGCGACGAAACGCACGTTGGGCTTGTCGATGCCCATGCCAAAGGCGATGGTCGCGACCATGATCAGCCCTTCTTCGTTGAGGAACCGATGCTGGTTGGCCGAGCGCGTTTCAGCCGGCAGACCGGCGTGGTATGGCAGCGCCGGGAAGCCTTGGTCGCAGAGGAAGGCAGCGGTTTCGTCGACTTTCTTGCGCGACAGGCAATAGACGATACCTGCGTTTCCACGGCGTTCGCCGAGAAATGCCATGAGCTGCTTGCGGGGCGCTTCCTTGGGGACGATGCGGTAGAAGATGTTCGGCCGGTCGAAGCTCGAGAGAAAGCGCTCGGCCCCCTGCAGGTGCAGACGCTGGACGATTTCTTCCCGGGTACGCATGTCCGCAGTCGCGGTGAGCGCGATGCGGGGTACATGGGGGAACAGCTCGGCCAGTTGGCCCAGTTGCAAGTATTCGGGGCGAAAATCGTGGCCCCACTGGGATACGCAGTGGGCTTCGTCGATGGCGAACAGGGAAATGTCCAGGTCGCGCAGAAAATCGAGCATGCGCGGTTGCACTAGGCGCTCTGGCGCCAGGTAGAGCATCTTCACCTCGCCGCGGCGCAGGCGCCCGGCCAGCTCACGTTGCTGCTCGGCGTTGAGCGTGGAGTTCAGCGCAGCGGCCGACACCCCCAGTTCATCGAGCGTGGCGACCTGGTCGTCCATCAGTGCGATCAACGGCGACACTACCACGGTCAAGCCTGGGCGCAGCAACCCCGGCACCTGGAAACACAGCGACTTGCCGCCACCTGTGGGCATCAGCACCAGGGCATCGCCACCATTGGCTACGCATTCGATGATCGCTGCCTGGCGCCCTCGGAAGCTGTCGTAACCGAAGATGTCCTTGAGAACGCGCTGAGCCTGTTCGAGCATGTGCAACTCCAAAAACGCCGTACCACCCCGCTACAGGCTGGACGAAAAACCCGCGCCGCACACGCCGAATGCGTAAGCGGTTTTTGCCAAGGGCCCGACAACGGTGGGCCTTTGGCTGGAAACCGCCAAGTATACCGCACCCACCCCCTGCACTGGCACCGTTGCGATGGGCGTGTCTTTGCCCCGCTGACGCTGCAAGGTGCTAGAATTCGGTATCGTTTATTCCCAAGGTAGCCCCGTAATGTCCTTCGCCGAGCAACTGACCCGCCTGCAAGCCTTCCTCGACGCCGATGAGCTGCACGAAGAAGCGCTGGACTATGTCGCCGCCCACGGCTACCTCACTGCCTTGTCGATTAACGCCGAGGAGGTGCCCGAGCGCGAATGGATCGACGCCTTGTTCGCCGAAGAACCGCACTACGCCAGCGAGGCCCAGCGCGTGGAGATCGAAGCCACCCTGGTTGCCCTCAAAGGCCATATCGCGCGCCAGTTGGCCAGCGATGACGAGTTCGAACTGCCGTGCGACCTGGATCTGGGCGATGACCCAGACGACTCCGACCTGCGCGGCTGGTGCATCGGCTTCATGGAAGGGGTTTTCCTGCGTGAGGAAGCCTGGTTCGAGAACGCCGAGGAAGAAGTGAGCGAGATGCTGCTACCGATCATGGTCGGTTCTGGCCTGTTCGACGAGCAGCCTGAATTTGCCGACATCGCCAGTAATGCCAGCCTCCAGGACGACATGATCGTGCAGATTCCCGAGGCCCTGACCGCGCTGTTCCTGCTGCTGCATGCTCCGGAAGAGAAACCGGCACTGCTCAAGCCCCGTCACCACTAAGCCGGCATGCGCTACCTGTTGCTGGCCATCGGCTGGCTGAGCGTGGCGCTGGGCGTGGTCGGCATCTTCCTGCCGGTACTGCCGACCACGCCGTTTCTCCTGCTGGCAGCGGCGTGTTTTGCCCGCAGCTCGCCGCGCTTTCACAACTGGTTGGTCAACCACCCTCGCCTGGGGCCCTGGATCAGGGGCTATCTCGGGGGCGAGGGGATGCCGCTCAAAGCCAAGGCTTATGCCCTAGGCCTGATGTGGTTGAGTATCGCCGTTTCCTGCTACCTGGTTGCGTTTCCTTGGGCACGGCTGTTCATGCTGGCCAGTGCGGTGGGCGTCACTGTCTACATTCTTCGACAAAAAACCTATACACCGCGTAAGTGACAATAATTTGTCGCCAAATATCAATTTGGCCTTCCGTGCTGGTTTTTTATCTAAATCCGTTCTGGAACTGCCTGTAGCCCACGTCCAGCGCCATCTGGACGGCGCCGAGTGGCGCCTGATTCAGCAGCAACCCTACTAATCGTTAGACAATTAATGTCGAAAATGGCACGTTGATATGAATAAATCTTCTTACTCATTCCAGTGAATGTACTTAGCTGTGGGCTAAAAAACCTGCAACACTATACGGCATCAAAATATAGTCATTTTTTTGGCGATCTGCAGGAAAAACCAGGATCAGGGAGAGGTACCCATGCGTCTTTTGAACCCCATCACCAGCGCGTTGCTGTTAGCTCTGGCAAGTGCCCACGTGCAGGCGATGTCGATCACCGAAGCTGTCCAAAGCGCCGTGGACTACCACCCCCAGGTCAGCTCGAACCGAAACAGCAAGTTGTCTGCTGATGAAGATGTGAAGTTCGCCCGTGGGGGCTACTACCCGTCCGTCGACTTGGTGGCGGGCTACGGCCGTCAGCGCTCTGACAACGCCAATACGCGCGCAGAAGGTCGTCATAACAAAGAAACCCTCAACTACTCCCAGGCCGACCTGCGCCTGCGGCAGATGATCTTCGATGGGTTCAACACCTCCAGCGAAGTGGGCCGCACCCAAGCGGTCTCCACTTCCCGTGCGTACTACACCCAGGCGGTGGCTCAGGACGTTGCCTTGCGCGCCATCGAGGTCTACCTGGAAGTGCTCAAGCGCCGCGAACTGGTGAGCCTTGCCAAGAACAACCTGCAAGCCCACCTGCGAGTGAACGACCAGATCGGCCTGCGCAACGAACGGGGCGTAGGCAGCACGGCTGACCTGGACCAGTCCCGTGCCCGTCGCGCCCTGGCGGAAAACAACCTGGATACCGCAGAGGTCGACCTGGCCGATGCCGAGGCCAACTTCTTCAGCGTCGTAGGCCGTGTGCCGGATGAGCTGGAAGACCCGCAAGCGGTTGCCGTGCAGATGCCTGCAACGCTGGAAGAAGCACGCGAAGGCATGCGCCAGAACAACCCCTACATCAAGTCGGCCCAGGCAGACGTTAACGCTGCCGAAGAGCAGTACAAGGTTGCCAAGTCGACCTTCTACCCGCGCTTTGATGCCATTCTGGCCACCGGTGCCAACAACAACACCGGCGGTGAAAAAGGCCACAGCAACAACGACTGGCAGGCAGGCGTAGAGATGAACTACAACCTGTTCCGCGGTGGCAGCGACAAGGCGCGCCTGAACTCCGATGCGCACAAGATCAATCAGGCTATGGACATTCGCAACAATGCACTGCGCGAGCTGACCGAAAACCTGAGCCTGGCCTGGAACGCCTTGAACAACGCCAGCAAGCAGTTGCCTACCGCGCGCGAATACGCCGACACCACCAAACGGGTGCGTGCTGCCTACCAGGACCAGTTTGGCCTTGGCCAGCGCACCCTGCTGGACGTGCTCGACAGTGAGAACGAACTGTACAACGCCGACCGTCGTTACACCGAGGTACGCTACACCGAAGCCTATTCCCGCTACCGGGTACTGGCCACCATGGGCGAGCTGTTGAGCAAGCAGCGCATCTCGCTGCCGCCTGACGCCTATGCTGCCACCGAAGTGCGCACCGAAGCCCATCTGCCCGAGATGCGCTGATTGCACCGGGGCGCCGTTCAGGGCGCCCCTGTGTCCTTGCGATGATTACGCTGGTAGGTGCCTGCCCCCATGGCTTGGATCTGCCCTTCGATCAGGCCTTCGAACGGCGCCAGCACGGCGTCGAAGCTGACCGGTTGCTCGAGCACGTTCAAGGCCTGCACCACCGCCTCGATGGTCGATAGCGCGCCTGCCTCCGGGGCCTTGCGCAGTCGGTAGCGTGACGGCGTCACATTCCCTAGGGTTACTTTCGGCAGAGCCGCCAGCAGCGGGTTGAGGTACATCAACTTGCGCGCCTTGCGCCAGGTGCCGTCCGGGACGACCAGCAACAACGGCATGCCGTCGGTCTGCGTGTAAGGCCCGAGCGCTTGTGAGTCCGCGCCCGGGAACAACACCACTGGCCGATAACCTGGCATTGTCAGCCATTGATCCAGGTCCTTGAATACCTCACCTACGTGCAACTGGGCATTGACCAGGCCAAGCGCTGCCAGGCGAGCCGTGTTCAGCGCATGAGACGCCTCGCTTGGGTGCTGCAGCAGCAACACGCGGGTCCTGCTGCTGATCGCAGGTATCAAGGCGCAGAGGCAATGGTCGAGGGGGCGCAGGCAGCGCTCGCAGCGGGGTCTGGACATGGGATCTCCTTGGCCGCGCAGTGTGCCACACAATCGCAGATCAACTGGCACGCCTTCAGGCCAAAGCGCGCCCAACGCAGGCATTGGCGATCAGCGATTGAAGCGCTCGGCCAAGCCATAGAGGTAGTCGGCCATGCGTTCGAGGTCCTGGCTGATTTGCGCGCCTTGCCGTGCCTGCCCGGCGCTTTGATCGCACAACTGGGCAATGCGCGTGATCTGCTGGTTGATGTCCTCGGCCACATGGCTTTGCTGTTCGGAAGCGGCAGCCATCTGCTGGCTCATGCCTGTGATCCTGCTGACCGCCTGGGCGATGCCGACCAGCGCGTTCTGCACGGCCTCGACGCTTTGCCTGCTGTCGCGCGCGATGCGTTCACCGTGGCCGGCGGAACTCACCGCCCGCTCGGCACCGGCGCGCAGGGTGGCGATGATCTGGTGAATTTCCTCGGTCGAGGTGCGGGTACGCTGGGCCAGCGAACGGACCTCGTCGGCCACCACGGCAAACCCCCGCCCTTGCTCTCCCGCACGGGCTGCTTCGATAGCAGCGTTGAGTGCCAGCAGGTTGGTCTGCTCGGCAATGGCAGTGATCACATCGACCACGCTGCCGATGGACTGGGTCTGCTGAGCGAGCGCATTGACGGCCTGGCCAATGTCACTGACCGCCTCGCTCATGCTGTCCATGGCGTGCAGGCTCTGCTGGGCCAGCTCGCTGCCGCGCTGAGCGAGCTGATCGGCGTCACCGGCAGCATGGGCCGTGTTCTGAACGTTCTGCGTGACCTGCTGGATGGTGGCTGCCATCTCGGCGATGGCAGTGGCCGATTGATCCGTTTCACTGCGCTGACGGTCAAGCATCGCGGCCTGGGTGTCTGACAATTTCGAGGATTGTGACGCTCGGTCCTTGACCCCCACGCCTGCATCCTCAAGCCGGGTCAGGGCCGTTTGCAGGCGTGCTTCTTCACTCAGGATGGCCAGGTCCATTTGCCCATGCAGCCCGGGGCTGGCGCTATAGGTCAGCGCCACCAGCGGGCTGGTGAAAGCCTTGGGGTGTGCGGCCAGCGTGCGCTGGATGGCTTGGCTGTGCTGGCGTTCGATGACGTACCAGGCCAGCAGCAGACTGGTCATCAGTACCGCCAGCGCAGCGTAGGCCGGCAGGCTGGCATAGGCGAACGCCGATATCACCCCGGCGGCGGCAAGCGGCCAGCCAGTCCCCAGGCGCTGACGCACACGTGCCACCCAAGGCAACGCGGCGCGGTCACTGCGCAGGCGTGCGTACAGGCGCTCGGCACGTGCGATCTGCGCGCGGCTGGGCACTGAACGCACTGACTCGTAACCACTGACGCGGCCTTGTTCGTAGATGGGCGTGACATAGGCACTGACCCAGTAATAGTCACCGTTCTTTGCCCGGTTTTTGACGATTCCCATCCAGGGCTTGCCCTGCTTGATGGTGTCCCACATATGGCCAAACACCGCGGCGGGCATATCCGGGTGACGTACCAAATTGTGGGGCTGACCCACCAACTCGTCATAGGTGAAGCCACTGATGGCCACGAACGCTTCGTTGCAGTAGGTGATTCGGCTATCCAGATCGGTGGTCGAGATCAGGCGCTGATCGCCGGGGAAGGTTCTTTCGTGCTCGGTGACGGGCAGGTTCGTGCGCATCTTCGGCGATCCTTGCAGGATGAAAATGTGAGAAAAATAGGCGCAAGGTTGATATGTAGCAGAGCGCTTTCAAATAGGAGGCCGTAGCCGCAGGAAATTATTGCATCCTGACGAAATACATCAACGCAATGTTTAACCCAATGTCGCAGCTGGCTGAAACAGGTCGCAATGAACGGGGATGAGCATGAAGCGGGAGGCATGACAGGGGGGCGGAGCGGGGTTGCATCAGGCGGCATTAAGCCGCCTGAACAGACGGAACCTGGCAGCGGACGTGCCGGGAGCAGAAACGCTGATCGGAACAAAAAAGCCGCTCTACCCAAAACGGGAGAACGGGCTTCGCTCGCTCAGCGGCGTCGTGGCTGGCGAGGGCGCTGCTTTTCGTCAGTCGGTATGGGAACCGGCTGCAAGGGCGGCGGAATCAAACCCAAGGCAACCCCAAGGTCGTGGAGCCAGTTGTACAGTGCTTTATTCATAATGCCCCCTTTACGGGTAAGCCTAACGGCGAATCAGTTCGGCGCTGCCTTACACAGATCATAGCCGCATGTATCGGCTGACGCCTATATCTGATCTTACAGATGGGGGTGATTGTGACGCCGATCAAGCCGTTTGGGGGATTTCCTGGCACCGCCAATCGTTTCCCTATGTTACTGCTTGCCCCCTCATCCGACCCATTTGCGCAATTGCTGCCGTACCCAGGGCTCGGCACTTACCAGAACCACCCCCAAGAGCACCAGCACAGCGCCAAGCACGAAATTCACGGTCAGCGGCTCGCCCAGGATCAACACCCCGAAGGTGACGCCGAACAGGGGCGTGATGAATGAAAACACAGCCAGGTTCGATGCCAGGTATTTGCGCAACAGCCAGAACCAGGTCAGGTAGCTGATGAACGAGACGATTACGCCCTGAAACAACACGCTCCCAACCGCCAGCGGCGTCATGACCACATCGCCGGCCTGCCCCGTGATCAGCCCAATGAGCAGTAAACCGACGAAACCTACGGCTAGCTGATAGAACAGGGTAAGGGTTGCCGGCGCCTCGGAAAGCCGCGACCCCCTGACCACGACCGTGGTCGCGCCCCACGCCAAGCCGGCCAGTACCCCGAAGGCATCTCCCAGCAAGGTGCGCCCGTCCATGTTGGCCCATGACGTCCCACCCGCAAAGGCCATTGCAATGCCCACGAACGCCAGCAGTATACCCAGCCACTGCAACAACCTCAGCCGTTCGCTGGGCAGCATGAAATGCAGGCCAAGGGCGGTGAAGATTGGCGCTGTGTACAGGAACACTGACATGTGCGCGGCCGTGGTCAGCTTGAGCCCTTCGGCAATGAACAGAAACTCAAGCCCGAACAACCCACCCGCCAGTACACCCGCGCGCCAGGTCACCCCCATCTGCTTCCAGTCGCCGCGCCAAAGCACCATCAACCCGACCAGCACCGCAGCGATGCAATTGCGCAGGGTTGCCTGCATCACCGGGGCAATGTCCACGGCGGCCGTTTTTATCAGCACCTGCTGGCTGCCCCAGATCAGGCAGAGCACCACCATGACCTGGAACGCGAAGGCATCGGGGTTCTTGCGGGCCACGCTCATCGGCGGACCTCGAGACGGTACAAAGGCATGCGCAGTGATTCACCTGAAGAGAGGGACAGGAGATTATCGATTCACGCATGCCTCACTGGCCAGCCTTAAATGGCACCACCGGCAATCTGCGCCTTGGACGAGACGTGCTCGAAGGTGCTTTCATCCAACGCATCTTCCTGATCGTCCAGCACTTGCCGCGGGTGTTCAAAGCCTGGAATGCTGCTGTCGATCAGGCTCATCAGGCGCGACCCTCGCTCGGTCAGTACGAAGTTTTCGCCGTTACCACCCTCCTCTTCCGGGCGGCTTTGAATATAGCCTCGCTCCAGAAGCAGCTTCTCATAGTCGCAGGCCTGGGTTTTGAGGCGATCCAGGTCACCGACCGGCTCCCCCTTGGCCGCCAGGTCAGCGGCATGCGCTTCGGCATAAGGGCGGGGCGTGAAGTTTTGCCCGCTACCGTTTTGTACTTCATGCAACAAGCGTTCGATCAGGTCCCAGTTATAGACAGTACGCATGCGATTACCTCCTAGTGTGCGTCGAGGATGTACACAGGCTTGGGACCTTCCGAATCTTCGCACGTTCCACGCAAATGGCCTGAAGGTCGCGTGCATTAGCTGCAAGAAACCACGCCAGCTTCTGCCCATTCATCCAAGGCTGTGAACCAATCGGTTTGCTGCACCTCAACCGTCCATCAACAACGCCGGAGGGCTAAAGGATGAAACCACTGCTGCGTATCACTTGCCTGGTTACCTTGTGCAGCGCGTTGCCCGCCTGGGCATGCACGCCGGAAGAAGCGACGCAAAAGCGCGAGGAACTGGCTGGGCTGGTGGCTCAACTGACCGAACAGAACCCGGCGAAGGCCAAGGAAATCAACGAGGAACTGCAAGGCATGCAGCTGGGAACCGCCAGCAAGGACTTGCCGGACAAGTGTCAGTTGATCGACACGCGTATCAAGGAATTGAAAGCGGCCGAGAAAAAGGCAGGGTGATACAGGGACGTTAGGCCAGAGCAGCGCTGAGCGCTGCCCTGGCCCAGGCCTCTGGTATTACTCGGCTGAGGGCTTGCGCTTCTTCAACGGTGCGAGCCCATCGGAGCTGGTCAACGGTGCGTTGGCCTTGGGCTTGGCCGTAGGCTTGCGCTTGGCAGTGGCCTTCTTGTCACCACCTTTCTTGTCCGTCTTCTTCTTTTTGGTACTGGCAGCCTTGCCAGACGCCTTGACCTTCTTGGGCCCGCTATAGGTGCCCTTGACTTCCTTGATGACCCGGCGCTCGAACTGCTGCTTGAGGTAGCGCTCGATGCTGGACATCAGGTTCCAGTCGTTATGGGTGATCAGCGAGATCGCCAGGCCTTCGCCGCCGGCGCGCCCGGTACGGCCCACCCGGTGCACGTATTCATCGCCGCTGCGTGGCATGTCGAAGTTGATGACCAGGTCCAGCCCGTCGATGTCTAGGCCCCGCGCGGCCACGTCGGTGGCGACCAACACCTTGGAGCTGCCCTGCTTGAAGCGCTCGATGGCCAGCTTGCGGTCTTTCTGGTCCTTCTCGCCATGCAGCACGAACGCCTTGACGTCCTTGGCGACCAGGTGACCGTAGATACGGTCGGCCATGGCGCGGGTATTGGAGAAGATGATCGCCTTGTCGAAGGTTTCGTTGGCCAGCAGCCATTGCACGATCTGCTCTTTGTGCTGGTCATGGTCGGCGGTGATGATCTGTTGGCGAGTGCCCTCGGCCAGTTGCGACACGCTGTTGAGCATCAGGTGCTCAGGGTCCTTCAGGACCTTGCCGATCATGTCGCGCAAGGCCGCGCCGCCGGTAGTGGCCGAGAACAGCAGGGTCTGCTCGCGGTTTTCGCATTCCTTGCACAGGCGCTCCATGTCTTCGGCGAAGCCCATGTCGAGCATGCGGTCGGCCTCGTCCAGGATCAGCACCTGGACGTGGGACAGGTCGAGGTTGCCGGCGTTGAGCTGCTCAAGCAAACGGCCCGGTGTGCCGATCAGCACGTCCGGCACCTTGCGCAGCATGGCGGCCTGTTCCTTGAAGTCTTCGCCCCCGGTCACCAGGCCCGACTTGATGTAGGTGAACTGCGAGAACAGCTGCACCTGCTTGAGGGTCTGCTGTGCCAGCTCACGGGTAGGCAGCAGGATCAGCGCGCGAATCTCCACACGACGCTCGCGCAGATCGACCAGACGATTGAGCAGCGGCAGAACGAACGCTGCCGTCTTGCCACTGCCGGTCTGCGCGGTGACACGCAGGTCCCGCCCTTGCAGCGCCAGGGGAATGGCGGCGGCCTGCACCGGGGTAGGCTCGACGAATTTAAGCTCGGCCACGGCTTTGAGCAGGCGTTCGTGCAAGGCGAATTGGGAGAACACGGAGGTAACCTCAGGCAAGTACGGAAATCAGCTGCATAGGGTAACGTTTTCTAGCGATTTAGCCGAATTTCTTTTGGCATGGGCCTGCCCATCCGCGTTCTAATAACGCTTCGTTTGGCAACAAGACTGTAAGCAAGCCCATGGACATCCAACGCTTCTGGCGCGACTCCCTCGACCTGTGGGGCACACTCGACCAACACCCCATGCTGCACGCCGCCATCGGCCTGGCCGTATTGCTGGTGATATCGCTGATTCTAGGGCGCCTGGCGCGCTTTCTGGTGCTGCACGGCGCCCGCCTGCTGGCACGCCAGCCAGCCCTGAAATGGCTCGACGACTTGCGTCACAACAAGGTCTTCCACCGCCTAGCGCAGACCACACCGTCGCTGGTGCTGCAGTTCGGGCTCAAGCTGGTGCCGGAGCTGTCCGACACCGCCCAGCACTTTCTGGGCAACCTGGCGTTGGCCTTCACGCTGCTGTTCATGACCATGGCCCTGTCGTGCCTGCTCGATGCCCTGCTCGACATCTATGCCCGCACCGAGCACGCCCGCACTCGCTCCATCAAGGGCTATGTGCAACTGGCCAAGATGATGCTGTGGATCTTCGCGGCCATCGTCATCGTCGCTACCCTGATCGACCGTTCGCCGTTGCTGCTGCTGTCTGGCCTGGGCGCGATGTCGGCCGTGCTGCTGTTGGTGTACAAGGACACGCTCTTGTCGTTCGTGGCCAGCGTGCAGCTGACCAGCAACGACATGTTGCACGTCGGCGACTGGATCGAAATGCCGCAGGTCGGCGCCGATGGCGATGTGGTGGACATTACCCTGCACACGGTCAAGGTACAGAACTTCGACAAGACCATCGTTTCCATCCCCACCTGGCGCCTGATGAGCGAATCGTTCCGCAACTACCGTGGCATGCAGCAATCAGGCGGCCGGCGCATCAAGCGCAGCCTGTTCATCGATGCCGCCGGGGTCCGTTTTCTGACCCGAGAAGAGGAACAGCGCCTGGGCCAGGTGCGCCTGCTGGGTGACTACCTGGCCGGCAAGCGTCAGGAGCTGCAAAGCTGGAACGAAGCCTTGGGGCCGGTGGCGGAACTCTCGGCCAACCGCCGCAAGCTGACCAACATCGGCACCTTCCGCGCCTTCGCTCTGGCCTACCTGAGAAACCATCCCGACGTGCACGCGAACATGACCTGCATGGTCCGCCAGATGCAGACCACGGCAGAAGGCGTGCCGCTGGAAATCTACTGCTTCACCACCACCACGGTGTGGGCCGAGTACGAGCGCATCCAAGGGGACATCTTCGATTACCTGTTGGCGGTGCTGCCGGAGTTCGGATTGAGTTTGTATCAGCAGCCCAGTGGCAATGACATGCGCGTAGGCCTGGCCGTGCACAATGCGCCCGTGCAGGAGCCGATGCCGCGGCATATGGAGGAAATGAGCGAGGCTTAAGCCAGGCGGCTGTGTTCAAGGCTCGCCAGCCTCTCGAACCAGCTCCCTGCTCTTCGGTCAGATGACCTTGATACTCTTCGTCATCAACGCGCACTCACACGGATGTACCCCATGACCGAGCAAATCATCTACCCGGCCGACGACAACAGCCCTGCCCTTCAAGCCGCCATCGCCAATGCACAGGCCACGTTCAAGTTCTTCTGGCGCGAGCTCTCCTGGGAGGCGCGCCGGATCATCAAGGGCCTGGAAATGGCCGCCGTGAAGATGGCTTTCCCGGTCCAGGGCAACGACCCGGAACTGCCAACCGTCGAGAACATGTGGCTCAGCGAAGTGGCGTTCGACGGCGTCTCGATCAGCGGCGTACTGCTCAACGAACCGGAATGGGCTACGGGCTTCGATGCAGCGCAGCGTGTGACGCTGCCGTTTTCGGCGCTCACTGACTGGATGTACGTGTCTGCCGGTGAGGTCTATGGAGGCTTCACCATCGATGCAATGCGCAGCGAGATGCCCGCAACCGAACGTGCTGAACACGATGCGGCGTGGGGCCTGGAATTTGGTGAGCCCGGGTTCGTGGCGCTCGTACCGGCACCCAAAGGGCAACCTCAGGTATTGCTCTCGCGGGCCCTGGATACTCCTGCTGACGCCGAAGCGCTCAAGCGGCTGGAAGAGGCTGACCATCCAATGGCCGTGAACATGGTGGCGCAGGTGCACGATGCACTGGTGCAACATCCTGCCATGGTGACCGATCCCGATGAGGGCGGTTGGTTGCTGCTGCACCGCGAAACGCTGGCGGGCAACTACCCGGTGGTGAGCGCTCTGCTTGAGCACGGGGCCGACACCTCGGCGCTCAACCCGCTGGGTCAAACGCCGTTGCAACTGGCCGAGCAGGCAGGCTGGCCGCGACTGGTGCGATTGTTGCGCGGGGAGGAGGTGCCGCTTGCAGCGCCGCATGCCCCTGCCCCGCAGGCGCGACCCGCTGAACCTGACGAGGAGCAGACGCACACCCGGCCCCACGCCCAGGCGCAGCCACAGCAAAACAGCCGGCCGCGCTGGATGATCGTGGCTGGCGTGGTAATCGTGGTGGCCTTGATCTGGCTGCTGGTGCGCTAGCGACCTACCCGGCGGTCAAGCAGCCGTGTCGGTGAGGCGTTCTGGACCAGCGCCTCACCCTCAGTGTTCAGGTCCCGGCCAGCATGTCGCTGAACGCGATCGGAATCTCTGAGCGTTCGAACCGCTCATTCACTGCGCATACCCCAAAAGGTAAAGCAGCGCCGTCAAGGTCAGCAGTGAGACCACCGTTGACCAGAGAATGGTCCTGGAGATCAAGCCCGCATCCCGGTTGTAGTACTCCGCCAGCATGAATGGCCCAGTACCGGTGGGCAGTGCAGCCAGCAGCACGGCCGAGGCGGCCCACATGTCGGGCAGGTGAAACACCTTGTACGCCAGCACCCAGGTCAGCGCCGGCTGGCCGATCAATTTCAACGCCACCAGCGGCCAGGGGCTGGCCTGTGCGCGCGGCTGTTTCTCTGCCAGAAAGGCTCCGAGCGACACCAATGCACAGGGCGTGGTGGCCAATGCGAGCATGTCGAGCAAGTGCATCACCGGTTCGGCCAGCCCCAGCCCGGTCATGGCCCACGCTGCACCTGCCAGCGGCGCGACGACCAGCGGGTTTTTGGCCAACGCCTTGAGCACCAGACCCACGGCGCGGCCCACTTCGGGCTCATCCTGCAAGCCGATTTCGATCAGCATCAGCGACAGGGCAAATACCAGGCAGACCACAATCAACGATGAAATCAGCGCTGGTTGCAAGCCAGGCTGACCGAACAGCAGCAAGCACAAGGGAATGCCGATGTAGCCGGTGTTGGCGTAGCCGGCACTCAGCCCATCGATGCTCGACGCCACTAATCCATGGCCGCCGCGCAGCCGCCATAGCAGGGTAATCGCAAACATCGCCAGGGCCCCGGCGCCAAATGCGGCGATGAACCCAGGGTGCCAGATTTCAGCCCAGGTGGCCGTGGCGGTGACCTTGAACAGCAAGGCCGGCAGGCACAGCCAGACCACCATCTTGTTGATTTCGGCCGCTGCCTTGTCGCCCAGTTTATGGGTACGGCGGCACAGGTAGCCGACGATGATCAACGCAAAGATCGGTGCGACAATCACGAAAACGGTATGCATGTCAGGCTTTGCCGGGCATTGGGGCCTGTGCCCGTGCACTGAAACGACTCAACCATACTGATCCCAGAATGATGGCTCCGCCTGCCAGAAGCCGCCCAAGCGGTTCATGCTGGTTCCAGATCAGCAGGTTGAGCAGCAGCCCCACCGGCACGTGCAGGTTGTTCATCACGGCGAGCGTGCCACCCGATACCAGGCAAGCACCCTTGTTCCACCAGTACAGGCCCAGCGCCGTGGGGCACAGCCCTAGAAACACCAACACGCCCCACTGCACCGACGTGCTGGGCAGGTGTGCGCCGTTGCCGAACAACACAAACGCAGGTAGGACCACCATCAGTGCCCCCAGGTAGAAATAGCCGAACCGCGCATAGTGCGGCAGGTCACTGGGAAAACGGGCAACCAGATGCCGATACAACACTTGGCCCGCGGCATACGTGAAGTTGGCCAGCTGTAGCAACAGGAAGCCCATGAAGAATTCGCCACTGATGCTGTCGAAGCGAATCACCGCCGCGCCGGCTACGGCCACCAGCGCTGCCAGCAGCGCCCATGGGTTGAACCGCCGGTTCATGGCATCTTCGATCAGGGTCACGTGCAACGGCGTAAGAATGGTGAACAGCAATACCTCAGGTACGCTGAGCACGCGAAAGCTCAAGTAAAGGCACACGTAGGTGATGCCGTACTGCAAGGCACCTATCAGCAGCATCGAGCGGACAAAGCGCGGTTCTACCTGCCGCCATCGGGTCAACGGCAGAAAGACCAGGCCCGCCAGCACCACGCGTGCAAGCACGGCAAAATAGCTGTCGACGTGGCCGGCCAGGTACTCGCCTATCAAGCTGAAAGAGAACGCCTGGATAAGCGCAACGATGATCAGATAGCCCATGGTTGTCTCTCGAAAATCAAGGTCGGGACCTTAGCGGGTTGAGGCAAGCGAGTTCAACCACGAAAAACGTAGGGACACGCCCTAAACGAGGCGAAGATGACGCCCATAAAAAAGGGCGACCCGAGGGTCGCCCTTTTTACCGATCAAACAGAACTCAGTTCTGCTTGGCCATTGCTTCGCGCAGCAGCGCAGCCATGGTGGTATCGGCAGCCGCTTCCGGAGCGTTTTTCAGGCTCTGGATGGCTTCACGCTCTTCAGCGTCGTCTTTGGACTTGATCGACAGGCTGATGACACGCGATTTGCGGTCAACGCTGATGATCTTGGCTTCGATCTCTTCGCCTTCCTTCAGAACGTTACGCGCGTCTTCAACGCGGTCACGGCTGATTTCGGAAGCTTTCAGAGTGGCTTCGATGTCGTCGGCCAGGGTGACGATGGCACCTTTGGCGTCAACTTCTTTCACGATGCCCTTGACGATAGCGCCCTTGTCATTGACAGCAACGAAGTTGGAGAACGGATCGTCTTCCAGCTGCTTGATGCCCAGGGAGATGCGCTCGCGCTCTGGATCGACCGACAGGATGACGGTTTCCAGCTCGTCGCCCTTCTTGAAACGACGTACGGCTTCTTCGCCGGTTTCGTTCCAGGAGATGTCGGACAGGTGAACCAGGCCGTCGATGCCGCCGTCCAGACCAATGAAGATACCGAAGTCGGTGATCGACTTGATGGTACCGGTGATCTTGTCACCCTTGTTGAACTGGCCGGAGAAGTCTTCCCATGGGTTGGACTTGCACTGCTTGATGCCCAGGGAGATACGACGACGCTCTTCGTCGATGTCCAGAACCATGACTTCCACTTCGTCGCCAACCTGAACGACTTTCGACGGGTGGATGTTCTTGTTGGTCCAGTCCATTTCGGAAACGTGTACCAGACCTTCAACGCCTTCTTCCAGCTCAGCGAAGCAGCCGTAGTCGGTCAGGTTGGTTACGCGAGCCTGTACGCGAGTACCTTCTGGGTAACGGGCAGTGATAGCTACCCACGGATCTTCGCCCATCTGCTTCAGACCCAGCGAAACGCGGTTGCGCTCGCGGTCGAACTTCAGAACGCGTACGTCGACTTCGTCGCCAACGTTAACGATTTCCGATGGGTGCTTGATACGCTTCCAAGCCATGTCGGTGATGTGCAGCAGGCCGTCGATACCGCCCAGGTCCACGAATGCGCCGTAGTCGGTGAGGTTCTTGACGATACCTTTGACTTGCTGGCCTTCCTGCAGGGTTTCCAGCAGGGCTTCGCGCTCGGCGGAGTTCTCGGCTTCCAGCACGCTGCGACGGGAAACGACAACGTTGTTGCGCTTCTGGTCGAGCTTGATGACCTTGAATTCCAGCTCTTTGCCTTCCAGGTGGGTGGTGTCGCGCACTGGGCGGACATCAACCAGGGAGCCCGGCAGGAACGCACGGATGCCGTTAACGTCGACAGTGAAGCCGCCCTTAACCTTACCGTTGATAACGCCCTTGACCACTTCTTCGGCGGCGAAAGCTGCTTCCAGAACAATCCAGCACTCGGCGCGCTTGGCTTTTTCACGGGACAGCTTGGTTTCGCCAAAGCCGTCTTCGACCGCGTCCAGCGCAACGTGCACTTCGTCACCGACCTTGATGGTCAGCTCGCCAGCTTCGTTGTAGAACTGCTCGAGCGGGATGACGCCCTCGGACTTCAGGCCAGCATGTACGGTAACCCAGTCGCCGTCGATGTCGACAACGATACCGGTGATGATCGCACCCGGCTGAAGATTGAGGGTTTTCAGGCTTTCTTCAAAGAGTTCTGCAAAGCTTTCGCTCATTTTAATTCCTGTAGATTCGGGCGAAACAGACGCCCATCGCCACATTCCAGACAATGTGGGTTTCGTTTAGATAAAGGAAAGCGGGCAGGACGTTGACTGGTGCCCCTGCCTGCCTTCCTGGTTATCAGAGGAGATCGCGCAAGGCGAGCTCGCTCCTGATACGTTGCAACACCTGCTCGATGGACAACTCGGTTGAGTCCAACTGAATGGCATCGGCCGCTGGTTTGAGCGGGGCCACTGCACGTTGGGTGTCGCGCTCGTCACGCGCACGAATCTCATCCAGCAGACTCGACAGACTAACATCTTCACCCTTGCCCTTCAACTGAAGGTAACGGCGGCGGGCACGTTCCTCGGCACTGGCGGTCAGAAATACCTTCAGCGGCGCGTCCGGAAACACCACCGTGCCCATGTCACGGCCATCGGCAATCAGGCCTGGGGCCTCGCGAAAGGCGCGCTGGCGCACCAGCAGCGCATCGCGCACCGCAGGCAGCGAAGCAACCATGGAAGCACCGGCACCGACGGTCTCGGTGCGAATCACGTTGCTGACATCCTCACCCTCGAGAATGATCTGCTGCAGTTTACCGGGCTCGGCGGCAATGAATTGCACATCCAGATGGGCGGCAAGCTGAGTCAGCAACTCCTCGTTGGTCAGGTCCACGCCATGGTTGCTGGCATTGAAGGCCAGCAGACGGTACAGCGCGCCCGAATCCAGCAGCCGCCAGCCCAGCTCGCGCGCCATCAGACCGGCCACGGTCCCCTTGCCGGAACCACTGGGCCCGTCGATAGTAATGACTGGCGTCAAGGCGCTCACGACTTGCCCTCTTCGGCCACGCGGATGCCAACCTCAGCGCACAGCGACAGGAAGTTGGGGAACGAAGTGGCGACGTTGGCGCAGTCATGGATACGAATCGGCGCGCTGGCGCGCAGCGATGCGACGCTGAAGGCCATCGCGATGCGGTGGTCACCGTGCCCGTGCACCTCACCGCCGCCCAGTTGCCCGCCGTCGATGATGATGCCATCGGGGGTGGGCTCACACTGGATGCCCAAAGTGAGCAGGCCATCGGCCATCACCTGGATGCGGTCGGACTCTTTCACGCGCAGTTCTTCGGCACCGCGCAGCACGGTACGCCCTTCGGCGCAGGCAGCGGCGACGAACAGCACGGGGAATTCGTCGATGGCCAGTGGCACGAGCGCCTCCGGGATCTCGATACCCTTGAGCTTGGCACCGCGCACACGCAGGTCCGCCACCGGCTCACCGCCCACCTCACGCTGGTTCTCCAGGGTGATGTCGCCGCCCATCAAGCGCAGGATGTCGATGACGCCGGTGCGGGTCGGGTTGATGCCGACATGTTCGAGCACCAGTTCCGACCCCTCGGCAATGGATGCCGCCACCAGGAAGAACGCTGCAGACGAGATATCGGCCGGCACCTCGATGCGGGTGGCGGTGAGTTTGCCGCCGGACTGCAACGAGGCGACCGGGCCATCGGACTGCACGTGGTATCCGAAACCGCGCAGCATGCGCTCAGTGTGGTCGCGCGTTGGCGCCGGCTCGGTGACGGTGGTGCGCCCCTCGGCGTACAGGCCGGCCAGCAGCAGGCAGGATTTGACCTGGGCGCTGGCCATCGGCAGCGTGTAGGTCAGGCCCTTGAGCGGCTTGCCGCCGCGAATGGTCAGCGGCGGACGGCCTTCGGGGCCGGTCTCGACCACGGCGCCCATTTCGCGCAGCGGGTTGGCCACCCGGTTCATCGGGCGCTTGGAAAGCGAGGCGTCGCCGGTCATGGTGACGTCGAACGACTGGCCGGCCAGCAGGCCCGACAGCAGGCGCATCGAGGTGCCGGAGTTACCCACGTACAGTGGACCCGGCGGCGGCTTCAGGCCGTGCAGACCGACACCATGGATGGTCACGCGGCCCTGATGGGGGCCTTCGATGACGACGCCCATGTCGCGAAATGCCTGCAAGGTCGCCAGGGCATCTTCACCTTCGAGGAAACCCTCGACCTCGGTGGTGCCTTCGGCCAGCGAGCCGAGCATGATCGAGCGGTGGGAAATCGACTTGTCGCCCGGTACGCGGATTCGCCCGTTCAGGCGGCCACCGGGTTGGGCCAGGAAAATCAGATCGTTGGCGTTCATAGCGTCCACATAGGCCCGGCGGGCCAGGATTTTACTGAAATGCTCGCGGGCAAACCGAGCGCGGGTGAAAACACCCAGCAGCTGGTGCCCGTCCCCTTCAGCGATCGCGTCGCGCAAGGCGTCGAGATCACTGCGATATGTATCGAGTGTGCGCAGGACAGCGTCGCGGTTGGCGAGAAAGATGTCATGCCACATGGTCGGGTCGCTACCGGCGATTCTTGTGAAATCGCGAAAGCCTCCCGCAGCGTACCGGAAGATGTCCAGGTTTTCATTGCGCTTGGCCAGCGAATCGACCAGCCCGAAGGCCAGCAGGTGTGGCAAGTGGCTGGTCGCAGCCAGCACTTCGTCGTGGCGCTCGACGGGCATATGCTCAACGTCAGCCTCCAGCGTACGCCACAGGCGATCGACCAGGGCCAACGCAGCAGGGTCGGTTTCGGCCAGCGGCGTGAGGATGACCTTATGCCGACGGAACAGGCTGGCGTTGGACGCCTCCACCCCGCTCTGCTCGGAGCCGGCGATGGGGTGGCCAGGCACGAAGCGCGACAAGCGCTCGCCAAGGACCGAACGCGCTTCGCGCACGACGTTACCCTTGGCGCTGCCGACGTCAGTGATCACGGCCTCACCCAGATCGAGCCGGGCCAGGCGCGCCAGGACTTTCTCCATGGCCAGGATCGGCACGGCCAGCTGGATCACGTCGGCGCCAATGCAGGCCGTGGCCAGGTCCTCTTCGCAGCGATCGACCACGCCCAGGGCAACGGCCTGCTTGCGCGAAGGCGCATCGAGGTCGACGCCGACCACTTCGCGGCACAGGCCACTTTCACGCAGGCCTTTGGCGAACGAGCCACCGATCAGACCGAGACCGACCACCACCAGGCGGTCGATGATCGGGACGGGTTTGGTTTTTGCTGCTTTTACCACTGGTATGAACCCTGTACGAAAATCGAGGCAGTCCTTGAGGGCTTACGGGGCCATGCATCGGCCCGGAAGGTTGCGCTTCAAAGCACCGCCTTCGGATAAGACCCCAGCACTTTCAGCGCCACCGCCTCCTGGCTGATCTGTTCGAGCACTGCCTTGATCAACGGATCGCGGTGATGACCGACGAAGTCGATGAAGAAGACATACGTCCACTTGCCACTGCGCGAAGGCCGGGTCTCGATGCGGGTCAGGTCGATGCCGTTCTGGTGGAACGGCACCAACAGCTCGTGCAGGGCACCGGGCTTGTTGCTCATCGAGACGATGATCGAGGTCTTGTCGTCCCCAGTGGGCGGCACTTCCTGGCTGCCAATCATCAGGAACCGCGTGGCGTTGTCCGGGCGGTCCTCGATTTTCTCGGCAAGGCGGGTCAGCCCGTACAGGTTGGCCGCCATGTCGCCGGCGATGGCCGCCGAGTTCCACTCACCCTTGACCCGCTTGGCAGCCTCGGCGTTGCTCGACACCGCTACCCGCTCGACATTGGGGTAGTGGGCATCGAGCCACTTACGGCACTGGGCCAATGACTGGGCATGGGAGTAGATGCGGCTGATACTGTCGGTCTTGGTGTTCTCGCCCACCAGCAGATGGTGGTGAATACGCAGCTCCACTTCGCCACAGATCACCATGTCGTGCTCGAGGAAGCTGTCCAGGGTGTGGCTCACTGCGCCTTCGGTGGAGTTTTCCACCGGCACCACGCCGAAGTTCACGGCCCCGGCCGCCACTTCGCGGAACACCTCGTCGATGGCCGCCATCGGGCGGCTGACTACCGCATGACCGAAATGCTTCATGGCGGCGGCCTGGGTAAAGGTGCCTTCAGGGCCCAGGTAGGCGATCTTGAGCGGCTCTTCCAATGCCAGGCACGAGGACATGATCTCGCGGAACAGCCGCGCCATCTCCTCGTTGTCCAGCGGGCCCTTGTTGCGCTCCATCACGCGCTTGAGCACGGCAGCCTCGCGCTCGGGACGATAGAACACCGGCGCCTCGCCCTCGGCCAACGACGCCGTCTTGACCTTGGCCACTTCCTGGGCGCAGCGGGCACGCTCGCTGATCAGCTCGAGAATCTTTTCGTCGAGGCTGTCGATGCGCACACGCAGCGCCTGCAGTTCATGCTCGGACATCAACCGTGCTCCTTCTCGAATTCAGCCATGTAGGCCACCAGGGCTTCGACCGCATCCAGACCCAAGGCATTGTAGATGGATGCACGCATGCCTCCGACTGACCGGTGTCCCTTGAGGTTGAGCAGGCCACGGGCGTCGGCACCGGCCAGGAAGGCCTTGTCCAGACGCTCGTCGGCCAGGCGGAACGGCACGTTCATCCACGACCGGGCATTGACGCTGATCGGGTTGCTGTAGAACGCGCTGGCATCGATGAACCCGTACAGCAGGTCTTTCTTGGCACGGTTGCGCTGCTCCATGGCGTCCACGCCGCCCTGCTCCTTCAACCACTCGAAGACCAGGCCCGAGAGGTACCAGGCATAAGTCGCAGGCGTGTTGTACATCGAGCCATTGTCTGCCGAAACCTTGTAGTCGAGCATGGTCGGGCAGCTGCTGCGGGCATGGCCCAGCAGGTCTTCACGCACGATGACCACCACCAGCCCGCTGGGGCCGATGTTCTTCTGGGCACCTGCGTAGATCAGGCCGAACTGCGACACGTCGATGGGGCGCGAGAGAATGTCGGAGGACATGTCGACCACCAGCGGCACATCGCCGGTCTGTGGCACCCAGTCGAACTGCAGGCCACCGATGGTCTCGTTGGAGGCATAGTGCACGTAGGCTGCGTTGGCGGTCAGGTTCCATTCGTTCTGGCCAGGGATGGCCAGGTAGTCGTAGGGCTTGGCGCTGGCAGCCACGTTGACGTTGCCGAAGCGGCGCGCTTCCTCGATGGCTTTCTTCGACCAGATACCGGTCTCGATGTAGTCGGCGGTGCCGTCTTCAGGCAACAGGTTGAGCGGGATTTCGGCAAATTGCTGGCTGGCGCCGCCCTGCAGGAACAGCACCTTGTAATTGGAGGGGATGGACAGCAGGTCACGCAGGTCCTGCTCGGCCTTCTCGGCGATGGCCACGTAGTCGTCGCTGCGATGGCTCATCTCCATGACCGACAGGCCCTTGCCGTGCCAGTCCAGCATCTCGGCCTGGGCGCGCTGCAGCACAGCATCAGGAAGCGCGGCAGGGCCTGCGCAGAAGTTAAAGGCTCGTTTGCTCACATCCACTCTCGCTCTGCCAAATAGAACAACATCGTAATTCGGTGGCCCAGGCCTGCCTGGGGCCCTTGCAGGCCAAATGCCTGGCTTGATCAGTCAAACGGGGCGACCTTGGTCGCCCCGTTCGGGTTCAGCGCACTTACTCTTGCGGGGCCTCTTCGGCGCCCGCTGCATCTTGCTCGTCAGGGGCCTGGGCCTCCACGCCCTCCTCGTCAAGCTCGATGAGCGCATCGAGCTCTTCCTCGGACGGCTCCTGGATGCGCTCAAGGCCCACCAGCGTCTCGTCGGAGGCCAGCTTGATCAGCGTCACGCCCTGAGTGTTACGGCTCAGGCTGGACACCTCGCCGACCCGGGTACGTACCAGTGTGCCCTGATCGGAAATCAGCATGATTTCCTCACCTTCCTGCACCTGGATGGCGCCGATCAGCAACCCATTGCGCCCCTTGGTACCCATGGCGATCACGCCCTGGCCGCCACGGCCGCGACGAGGGAACTTGGACAGCGGGGTACGCTTGCCATAGCCACGCTCGGACGCGGTGAGGATCTGCGCACCGGACTCCGGGATCAGCATCGAGATGATCTGCTGCCCCTTGCCCAGCTTCATGCCGCGCACGCCGCGGGCGGTACGGCCCATTTCGCGCACCACGCTTTCGGCAAAGCGGATGACTTTGCCGGCGTCGGAGAACATCATCACTTCCTTGGCGCCATCGGTGATGGCCGCAGCGATCAGGGTGTCACCTTCCTTGAGCTTCAGGGCGATAAGGCCGTTGGAGCGAGGACGGGCAAACTGGACCAACGGCGTCTTCTTGACAGTGCCGGAAGCGGTGGCCATGAAGATGTAGGCGCCAGTAGGCTCTGCCGCCCACTCGGGGGTGTCGCCTTCTTCCTCGTCCACTTCCTCGACTTCGACCAGCTCGCCTTCGAGCACGGCGTCATCGGCGTCTTCGAGTTCTTCTTCAAGGTCGGCGTTCTGCTGCAAGGCCTCAAGATCGACCTGCAGCATGGCGGTGATGCGCTCACCCTCTTCCAGCGGCAGCAGGTTGACCAGCGGACGACCACGGGCAGCGCGAGATGCCTCGGGGATTTCGTAGGTCTTTTTCCAGTACACCTTGCCCTTGCTGGAGAACAGCAGCAGGGTGGCGTGACTGTTGGCGACCAACAGGTGCTCGATGTAGTCCTCGTCCTTCACGCCGGTGGCCGACTTGCCCTTGCCGCCACGGCGCTGGGCCTGGTAGGCGGACAATGGTTGGGTCTTGGCATACCCACCATGGGAAATGGTCACCACGCGCTCTTCTTCGGGGATCATGTCGCCGTAGTTGAGGTCGTGGCTGGCATTGAGGATCTCGGTGCGGCGGGCATCGCCGTACTCGGCGCGAATCGCCTCGAGCTCTTCGCGGATCACTTCCATCAGGCGCTCGGCGCTGTTGAGAATGCGGATCAGCTCACCGATCTGCTCCAGGATTTCCTGGTACTCGGCCAGCAGCTTCTCGTGCTCCAGGCCAGTCAGGCGGTGCAGGCGCAGATCAAGGATCGCCTGGGCCTGTTCCGGCGACAGGTAGTACTTGCCGTCGCGCAGGCCGTATTGTTCAGGCAGGTCGGCCGGGCGGCACGAATCGGCACCGGCACGTTCGACCATGACCTGCACGGCACTCGATTCCCAGGCGGTGGATACCAGGGCTTCCTTGGCCTCCGACGGGGTGGGCGAGGCCTTGATCATCGCGATGACCGGGTCGATGTTGGACAGCGCAACCGCCTGGCCTTCGAGGATGTGGCCGCGCTCACGCGCCTTGCGCAGTTCGAACACGGTGCGCCGGGTGACCACTTCGCGGCGGTGGCGCACGAAGGCTTCGAGCAGGTCCTTGAGGTTGAGCAGGCGCGGACGGCCATCGACCAGGGCCACGACGTTGATGCCGAACACGCTCTGCAGCTGGGTCTGCGAGTACAGGTTGTTGAGCACCACCTCCGGCACCTCGCCGCGACGCAGCTCGATGACGATGCGCATGCCGTCCTTGTCGGACTCGTCGCGCAGCTCGGTGATGCCCTCGATCTTCTTCTCTTTGACCAGCTCGGCGATCTTCTCGATCAGGCGCGCCTTGTTCAACTGGTACGGCAGCTCGGTCACCACGATCTGCTGACGACCGCCCACCTTGTCGATGTCTTCGATCTGGGAGCGGGCCCGCATGTAGATGCGGCCACGGCCGGTGCGGTAGGCCTCGATGATGCCCTGGCGGCCGTTGATCAGGCCTGCGGTAGGGAAATCGGGACCGGGGATGTGCTGCATCAGCTCATCGATGGTGACGTCCGGGTTGTCGATCAGCGCCAGGCAGCCATCGATGACTTCGCCCAGGTTGTGCGGCGGAATGTTGGTGGCCATGCCCACGGCGATGCCGCTGGAACCATTGACCAGCAGGTTGGGAATACGCGTCGGCATGACCGCCGGGATCTGCTCGGTGCCGTCGTAGTTGGGCACCCAGTCGACGGTTTCCTTGTGCAGGTCGGCCAGCAGCTCATGAGCCAGCTTGGCCATGCGCACTTCGGTGTATCGCATGGCCGCGGCGTTGTCGCCGTCCACCGAACCGAAGTTGCCCTGGCCGTCGACCAGCAGGTAGCGCAGCGAGAAAGGCTGGGCCATACGCACGATGGTGTCGTAGACCGCAGTGTCGCCGTGCGGGTGGTACTTACCGATCACGTCACCGACCACACGGGCGGATTTCTTGTACGGCTTGTTCCAGTCGTTGCCCAGTTCGCTCATCGCAAAGAGAACGCGGCGATGCACGGGCTTCAAGCCGTCACGCGCATCGGGCAGCGCTCGCCCGACAATCACGCTCATCGCGTAGTCGAGGTAAGACTGTCTCAGTTCGTCTTCGATATTGACCGGGAGGATTTCTTTGGCCAGTTCGCCCATGAGAAGCCTGATTCCTTTTTCTGGTGAAACTTCGCAGCGCCATCAAGGGCCGAACGAAGCTCGCCGCCGCAGTGCACTCGCCTGCGACGACTTACGACAAATCAATGAGTTGTGCCATGGATCTGCGCAATGAAGACCGCCGCACAGCGGGGTCTTGGAAACTGCCGGATATTACCACAACGGCAGGGGTAGTGGGAGATGCGGCAAGTGGCCAGCCGGGCCGAGAATTCATGCCCTGGCCGAGCGGTGCACGCCGGGGTGAACGGTAGCCGCGAGCCCCACAGGCCCGCGCTCGACAGCGCGCCGGGCAGGTGCGCCTGGGCGCGTGTAAACACCTGCTAGGACAGCGGTCTATGGCGCACGAAGGGTCTGCTGCGCCGCCCTTCAGTGAAGGCGCTTGCGGCACATCATCTGCGCCAGCTTGGCCGTATCCGGGCGTTCGATGATGCCGCGCTCGGTCACGATCACATCAATCAGGTCCGCCGGGGTCACGTCGAAGACCGGATTGAATACCTCCACCTCCGGTGCCACCCGCGTGCCGGCATAGTCGAGCAGTTCATCCGGCTCGCGCTCTTCAAGCGGGATGTCGTCCCCCGTCTCCAGGTTCAGGTCGATACTGCTGCTCGGGGCCACCACCATGAAGCGCACACCATGGTGCATGGCGCTGACCGCCAGTTGATAAGTGCCGATCTTGCTGGCCACATCCCCATTGGCAGCGATGCAATCAGCGCCGACCACGACCCAGGTGATGCCCTTGGTCTTCATCAAGTGCGCCAGGGCCGAATCGGCGCACAGGGTGACCGGCAGGCCTTCGTTGGCCAGCTCCCAGGCCGTGAGCCGCGATCCCTGGAGCCACGGGCGAGTTTCCCCGGCGTACACCCGCTCCACCATGCCTTCCAGAAAGCCTGCGCGAATCACCCCCAGCGCGGTTCCGAAACCGCCGCTGGCCAAGGCGCCGGCATTGCCGTAGGTCAGCAGCGTCTGGGCATTGCCCTGGTGTCGGCGGATCAGTTCGGTGCCGTGCTGGGCCATGGTCAGGTTGGCCTCGCGATCGCTTTCGTGAATGGCCAGCGCCTCGGCTTCCAGTGCGCCCAGCACGTTCTCGTCGGGACGCAGGCGTTGCAGGCGCTCGCGCATCCGGTTCAAGGCCCAGAACAGGTTGGCTGCGGTAGGGCGCGCCTCGGCCAGGAGCATGAAATCCTCTTCGAGGTCCATCTCCCAGTCGCCACCTTCTGCCAGACGCTCCTCGGCGGCCAGTACCAGCCCATACGCGGCCACGATACCGATGGCCGATGCGCCGCGCACGGCCATGTCGCGAATGGCGGTGGCCACCTGGGCGACAGTGTCGCAGGCCAGCCAGTGTTCCTGGGACGGCAGCAGGCGCTGGTCGAGCAGATGCAGAACGCCGCCCTGCCAGCGGATTCCGGTCACCTTCTCGGCCGCCAAAAGTTGCTCGCGCATCACCTCTCCCCGTCGTTCGCGTATCAAAAGCCGGCGATTATAGCGACCCGGCGCCCCGAGCGCTCGGGTATACTTCGGCCTTTTCCAGCGCAAGCTGCGCGCCGCAGACATCCGGCAGCACAAGCAAGGTTGGGCACAGCGTCGCTGGCCGAGGCGCCATCGCCGCCCCCCCTCTGGCATGGGCCTACTCGGCCACGCACAGAAAACCACCGTACTGCCCGACAGGCAAAAGGCCCACGGCGTGTGCACGAGCCCGGCCTGAACGCCGTGCGAACGCTTGGGCCAACGCCACCGTCTGTATGTCATGTACCTTGCAGCTTGCCACGTGAAGCTGATTCCCACGTTTCTGAGGACTGTTCAATGAGCAACGTCGACCGCGCTGAAATCGCCAAATTCGAAGCGCTGGCCCACCGCTGGTGGGACCGCGAGAGCGAGTTCAAGCCGCTGCACGATATCAACCCGCTGCGCGTCAACTGGATCGACGAGCGCGCCCATCTGGCTGGCAAGAAAGTGCTGGACGTGGGTTGCGGCGGCGGCATCCTCAGCGAAGCCATGGCCCTGCGCGGCGCCTCGGTGACCGGCATCGACATGGGCGAGGCGCCCCTGGCCGTCGCCCGCCTGCATCAACTGGAATCGGGCGTGGAGGTCGAATACCGTCAGGTCACGGCCGAGGCCCTGGCCGAAGAAATGCCCGGTGCCTTCGACGTGGTCACCTGCCTTGAGATGCTCGAGCACGTACCTGACCCGTCATCGGTAATCCGCGCTTGCTACCGCATGGTCAAGCCAGGCGGCCAGGTGTTCTTCTCCACCATCAACCGCAACCCCAAGGCCTACCTGCTGGCCATCGTCGGCGCCGAGTACATCCTCAAGATGCTGCCGCGCGGGACCCATGACTTCAAGAAGTTCATCCGCCCTTCCGAGCTGGGTGCCTGGAGCCGCGTCGCCGGCCTTGAGGTCAAGGATATCATCGGCCTGACCTACAACCCGCTGACCAAGCACTACAAGCTCAGCAGCGACGTGGATGTCAACTACATGATCCAGACCCTGCGCGAGGAATGAGCATGCGCCTGCGAGCGGTACTCTTCGACATGGACGGCACCTTGCTGGACACGGCGCCCGATTTCATCGCCATCTGCCAGGCCATGCTCGCCGATCGAGGCCTGCCGGCCGTCGACGACGAGCTGATCCGGGGTGTGATCTCCGGTGGTGCTCGCGCCATGGTGGCCGCCACCTTCGCCATGGACCCGCAGGCCGAGGGTTTCGAAGCCCTGCGCCTGGAGTTCCTGGAGCGCTACCAGCGCGACTGCGCCGTGCATACCCGCCTGTTCGATGGCATGAGCGAGCTGCTGGAGGACATCGAGCGAGGCAAGCTGCTGTGGGGCGTGGTCACCAACAAGCCGGTGCGCTTCGCCGAGCCGATCATGCAGCGCCTGGGCCTGGCCGAGCGTTCGGCCTTGCTGATCTGCCCGGATCATGTAAAGAACAGCAAACCCGACCCGGAGCCGCTCATCCTGGCCTGCAAGACCCTGGCGCTGGACCCTGCCAGTGTGCTGTTCGTCGGTGACGACCTGCGCGATATCGAATCCGGCCGAGATGCTGGCACCCGCACCGCCGCGGTACGCTTCGGCTACATCCATCCCGAGGACAACCCCAACAACTGGGGTGCCGACGTAGTGGTGGACAGCCCGCAGGACCTGCGTAAAGTCATCGACAGTGCCCTGTGTGGTTGCTGATCACCGCTAACGCCAAAGGATCTGACATGTTCGAATACACTGCCCGCCCCGACCTGCTCAAAGGCCGGGTCATCCTGGTCACCGGTGCCGGGCGCGGCATCGGTGCTGCCGCGGCCAAGGCCTACGCCGCCCTGGGCGCCACGGTGCTGTTGCTCGGCAAGACCGAAGCGAACCTCAATGCGCTCTATGACGAGATCGAAGCGGCCGGGCATCCCCAGCCTGTGGTGATCCCGTTCAACCTGGAAACCGCCTTGGCCCATCAGTACGACGAGCTGGCGGTCATGATCGAGGAACAGTTCGGGCGCCTGGACGGGTTGCTCAACAACGCCTCGATCATCGGCCCACGCACGCCCATGGAACAGTTGTCGGGCGACAACTTCATGCGCGTCATGCACATCAACGTCAATGCCACCTTCATGCTCACCAGCACCCTGCTGCCGCTGCTCAAGCAGTCCGAAGACGCTTCGGTAGTGTTCACCAGCAGCAGTGTCGGGCGCAAGGGCCGCGCCTATTGGGGCGCCTACGGCATCTCCAAGTTCGCCACCGAAGGCATGATGCAGACCCTGGCCGACGAACTCGAAGGGGTGGCGCCGGTGCGCTCCAACAGCATCAACCCGGGCGCGACGCGTACGGCCATGCGCGCGCAGGCCTACCCGAGCGAGAACCCCCAGGACAACCCGCTGCCCGAGCAAATCATGCCGGTCTACCTCTATCTGATGGGGCCTGACAGCAAGGATGTGAACGGGCAGGCATTCAACGCCCAGTGAACGGCTCGTCTACCTGAGGCCGCCTTGCGCGTTCTCGGCCGTTTCGCAGCCCATCGCCGGCGTATCGGCGATGGGCTGAGCCTGCATCACGACAGGCGCGCAATCACCCCGCCGCCAACGCCGGGCTCGCCCGCTCGTGCTGGGTGGTTTCAAGTTGCATGCACCGCTCCAGGAACAGGTACATGCAGTCATAGCTCTTGCAGATGGCCCGGCGCAATTCGGTGCGCAAGGCCATGCTCGGGTTCTCGCCTACCAGCGTACAGATGATCTCCAGCGCCTCCCACGGGTGGGTGTCGTCATACTGCGCGTGCATCTTGAGCCACTTCATGGCCCGCTTGCGCTGCTCTTCCGGGAAGCCCATCGCGTAGGTGTCGGTGGAACACACCACCGCCGACCACTCCCCGGTGGCTCCTTCGATGGCATAGTTGGTGGCGGCCATGGCAATGGCCAGGTTTTCCGTGGCACACACACGCCAGCACCAATCGTTGAGGCCATTGAGCTCAGGCGGCACATCCTGAGCCTGCAGGTCGTGCAGGTGAATGCCGTGGGCGTGGGCCCAGTTCACCCAGTAATCGGCATGGTTAAGCTCCACGCGGATATTGCGCATCAACCAGCGCCGCGCCATGTCCTCGCCTGGGTGCCGGCCATAACGGGTCTTGGTGAGGTTATGGGCCATGTACAACGAGAACTGCTCGACCACCGGCCAGCCGCCGATCAGGTACTGGCGAATGGTCGCTTGCTTCAATTTGCCGTCACGCAGACGTCGATACACCTCATGGTCAACCACTCGCTGCTTGCTCTCATGGCAATCGGCAAGCAGTTGCTGGGCCCATTTGGGGTAACTGGCCGGGTCCATCAATGGCCCGATACGAACGAATGCATCAATCACTGTCTACTCCTTGTTCCTTGTGATTTCCAGCTAACGAAAGGTGCCAGGCGCCCGCTGCAACAGAGGCCGGGCGGCAATCCGTTGGCGATGCAGACTGTCACATGTGAATACCTGGGGCCGCTCGATCAGATAGCCCTGGGCGTAATCGACACCAATTTCCTGTAGCGCTTGTTCGATCATGGGTGTTTCCACGAATTCTGCAATGGTGCGCTTGCCCATGACATGGCCAATATGGTTGATGACCTCCACCATGGCCCGATTGACCGGATCGTCCAGCATGTCCTTGACGAAGCTGCCGTCGATCTTGAGGAAGTCGACGGGCAGATGCTTGAGGTAGGCGAACGATGACATGCCTGCACAGAAATCATCCAGTGAAAAACGACAACCCAGGCCTTTTAGCTCGTTGATGAAGCGAATGGCGCTGCCCAGGTTGGCAATGGCGCTGGTTTCGGTGATCTCGAAGCAGATCATGCGCGGAGGAATGGCATATTCGGCGAACAGGCGCTGCAGGTATTCGAGGAACTTGTCATCGCCGATGCTTGCACCGGACAGGTTGATGGCGCAGGTCGACAGCGGCCCCTGGTGGCCTGCATCCAGGCATTGGCGGATGATGATGAAGACGTTGCGCACTACCCAGCGATCGAGCGCGGTAATCAGCCCGTAGCGCTCGGCAGCCGGGATGAAGCTGTTGGGGAGTATGGTGCGCCCGCTTTCATCGTGCAGGCGCAACAGGATTTCGATGTGGCCGGGCCCCTCGAAAGCCTTCAACGGCGCGATCTCCTGGGCGTACAGGCAGAACCGGTTCTCTTCCAGGGCCACGTGCAAGCGCTGAATCCAGGCCATCTCGCCAAACCGAATGGACAGCTCGCTGTCATCGGCGTGGTACACCTGAACCCGGTTGCGCCCCTTTTCCTTGGCCATGTAGCAGGCCATGTCAGCAGCCCGCAGTGATGCCTCGAGGGTGCCGGGGGCCTGAGCGATATGCACCAGCCCGATGCTGACCGTGGTCACGAACGGCCGGCCTTTCCACACGAAATGCAGGCTCTGGACGGTCTGGCGTAACTGCTCGGCAATCCGCTCGGCCTGCTCGGACGGGCAATTCTCCAGCAACACGCCAAACTCATCGCCCCCCAGCCGCGCCAGCGTGTCACCTTCTCGCAGGCCCGATTGCAGCACGGCGCAAATGTGCCGAAGCAGCTCATCCCCGGCGGCATGGCCGCACGTATCATTGACCAGCTTGAACTGATCCAGGTCCAGGAACATCAGTGAATGCCGCCCAGGCTGGCGCGCCAGCGCATTGAGCGCCTGCTCCAGCCGGTATTCGAACTCGCGACGGTTGGCCAGGCCTGTCAGCGCATCGTGCGTGGCCTGCCAGGAGAGGTTGGCGATGTACTGGCGCTCCTGGGTCATGTCGTGCAGCACCAGCACGATGCCATTGACCTGTCCGTCATTGACAATGGACGAGCCCACCAGGTTGATCGACACCGTGCTGCCGTCCAGGCGCTGAATCAGGCGGGCATGTTCGGCGCCCCCTTTCAAACTGCCACTGAGCACCTGCTCCACCAGGCTGCGGCCCTCGTCCACGTCGTGCTCGTCCACCAGGGTGAACAGGGCCGACAACGGCAGGCCCAGGGCCTGGGCGGCCTTCCAGTGGGTCAGCTGCTCGGCCGCCGGGTTCATGTAGCCGATCAAGCCCTCCACATCCGTGGTGATTACCGCGTCACCGATAGCCTGCAAAGTGATCTGCGCACGCTCCTTTTCTTCCTCCAGCGCGTTGGCAAACGCCTGGCGCTGGGCCAGCAGTTTGCTGGAGCGCCGCCAGGCGATGGTGATCAGGATCATCGCAGTCAGCAGGTTGGTGATCAGCAGCACCCGCAGCAGGACGCGCGACCCCTCGCCCAGGGCATCGCTGAACGCCTTGGCAGCCGGCGTCACCCCCTCGTTGATGGTGGCAATGCGGCTTTTCCAGGCACGAATCACCTGCTCATCGACCGGCCCGCTGGCGAAGCGCTGGTGCATCTCGCCTGCCAGCACGTTCAGCTTGGCCAGGTAATCGTCGCCGATGTCCCAGTAATTGATGGCTGTCTGCAGGTAGCTGACAGTACGAAAGTGGCGGTAGAACCAGATGATGCGTTGCACGTCGTCGGGGTGGTTGCCACCTTGCAGGACGGCCTGGCGCACCGCCTCCAGGTCCAGATTCGACTGATCCATGAGCTTGCGCGCGCGGTGATCGCCCTGGGGCACCACGATGGCCTGCTGGTAGCGGCCATAGGTGGCTTCGTCGCGCGTGGTGGCGTACAGGTTGAGGTAGTAGATGGCGTCTTTTTGCGCCTTTGACCACAAGCTTTCGCCCGCCACGTAGGCACGCACGGCAGAAAGCGTGTAGAGGCTGAGGCTGCCAAGGGCGACCTGGAAAACCACCACGGCGATGAATGGCCAGGTGAGCCCGAGGAGCTTGGGCGCTTCTTGAGTGCGATGTCCCTTCATGGAGTCCCTGTCACAGAGCAGATAAGGCGCGAATCAACCCAGACAAAGCACAGCGTAGGCCATCTGCCATTAACGCGATGAAAATTTAGGGGCCCGATTTCAGTCAATGATAGCCGCCGCGCCTGCTGCCTGCAGGGCGCAGCGTCTGGTTCGCCGGTTTGAGCGTGGCGCGGTGCTGGACCCATTGTCGCAGACACCGCACGGACCCCGTCAATCACGTCATGCCAGCCTGGTTTTTGGCCCACTCAAGTGCGCACCGCAGGGGCCGGGCTTGACCCGTGTGCACGGCGCGGGCCGACCGCTTGTCAGAGTTCGAGATCCAGCAGCGCCGCCCCCAGCGTCTTGCCATGGGCATCCAAGGCCAACGATCGGGTCACACCGCCACGCAGGATGCCGGGCAGCACGAAGTTCAACGCCCCGAGCTGCGCCAGCTCGTACCGGCGAACGGGGGGGCCTGCCGGGTCCAGCAGCTCGGCAAAGTGGGCCGTGACGCGCTCTACCGTCAGCCACTGGGCCAGGCGCGGGTAGTCAGCCGAATCAAAGGCGATTACCGAGATGTTCGACGTGTCGCCCTTGTCGCCAGTACGGCTGTGGGCTATATCGCGCAATTTCGTGTGGGTACTCATGCCACCTCCTCCAGATGCACCTGCAAGGCGACCGCGTCCCTGGGCAGCAACAGCGAAGCCACCGCCACCACCTGACGCACCGACTTGCTCGCTCCACCGCCGCCATAGGGGCCGTTGGTGTAGAGGGTTTCCACCTCGTTGCCGATGCGCACCGCATCATTTTTGGTGGCGCAGCGCGCCGCCACACGCAGCCGCACCTCCCAGGGCTCGCCCTGGGCGCGCTGGGCCAGGTCGTCACCGTGCAAGGCGCTGACGCCTATCAGCTCGCTGCGTATATCGTCGCAGGCCACACCGGTCAGTTGCAGGCGCTTGCGTACGATCGCTTCGGCCAGGCGCCCGCGGGCCACCGCACCAGGGCCGCCATAGGACATCTGCCCTTCGCCGATCCAACCGTCGAGAAAACCCACCGACACCTTCAACGCCTCCGGGCGCGCGCGCCCACTGGCGCCTCGCACCTGGACCTCATCTTGATCCAGGGCCTGAAACGTCACCTGACTGAAATCAGCCGTCACATCGGGCGTAAGGTAAGCGGCCGGATCATGCACTTCGTACAACAGTTGCTCGGTGCAGGTAGCGGTATCGATGCGCCCGCCGGAACCGGCCACCTTGCTGATCACCGCATGGCCCATGGCATCGATTTCGGCCAGCGGGAAGCCGAGGCGGTCGAGTTCGGGCACTTCCTTCACCCCGGGGTCGGCGAAGTAGCCGCCGCTGATTTGCCCTGCGCATTCGAGCAGGTGCCCGACCAGGGTGCCGCGCCCCAGTAGCGTCCAGTCGTCGACGCGCCAGCCGAACTCGAACAGCTGCGGTGCGAGAAACAGCGACGGATCGGCCACACGGCCGGTGACCACGATATCTGCATCGGCCTGCAAGGCCTGCACGATACCCTCTGCGCCCACATAAGCGTTGGCTGAAATCAATCGATCGCCCAGTTCAGAGAGGGTGGCACCGTTGTCGAGGGTCTGCTCGGGCCATTGCTGCAAGGTGGCGAGCACATCGTCGCCGGTCAGCGCCGCCACTTTGATACCAGGCAAGCCAAGCTCAGCCGCGATGCGGCGGATTTCAGAGGCCGCGCCCAGTGGGTTGGCCGCACCCATGTTGGTGATGATGCGCAGGCGCCGCCGCGTGCCGTCGGCCCCTGGACCTACGTAAGGCAGCACGCGGCGCATGCGCTCGCCCAGCAAGGGGTCGAAACCACCGTGCGGGTCCAGCAACCGCGCTTGCTGCGCCAGGGCGATGGTGCGCTCGGCCAGGCATTCGAACACCAGGTAGTCCAGTTCACCCTGTTGCGCCAACTCGATGGCCGGCTCGATGCGGTCGCCCGAATAACCGGCGCCAGCGCCGATGCGTATGGTCTTCATCTAGAAAACTCCAATGACCAGGGCGGTCAAGGTCATCAGAACCGAGGCCGCGAACAGGAAAGGGATGGTGAAGCGCTGGTGATCGGCCAGTTCGATCTTGCACAGGCCAACCAGCAGGAAGGTCGCGGGGGTCAGTGGACTGACCGGAAAACCCGTGGTGTGCACGCCCAGAAGCGAAGCCTGGGCTACTTGCATCGGGTCCACGCCCAGGGCTCTGCCAACCTCGGCGACCACCGGCATGATGCCGAAGTAGAACGAATCCGGGTCGAACAGCAGGCTCAGGGGCATGGAAAGAAAACCGACTACCGCAGGAATCAGTTGGCCATGCCCTGCAGGAATCTGCCCCACCGCCACCTCGGCCATCGCTTTGAGCATGCCGGTGCCTTGCATGATGCCGGTGAAGACGCCCGCGGCCAGAAGAATGCTGGCCATGGTCAGCGCGGTCTTGGCATGGGCGTCGATGCGCGCCCGCTGCGCGTCCACGTTGGGGTAGTTCAGGCACAAGGCGAGCACGGTACCGACCATGAACATCACCACCGGGTCCACCACCCCTGCGATCATTACGCCCATCACCACCAGGGTCAGCAGCAAATTGGGCCAGAACATGCGCGGCTTGCGCAGCTCGCGTTCGGCGTCAGTCAGCACACGCTGGTGAGGGGTGACGTCGAGCGCGTCCCGGCCCAGACCCAGGCGCCGTTCTTCGCGTCGCCCAAGCCAGTAGGCACAGGCGAAGACGAAGATCAGCCCGACGATCTGCACCGGAATCAGCGGCTGAAACAGGTCAGCCACCGGCACGTGCAGCGCTGCCGATGACCGCAGCACCGGGCCGGTCCAGGGCAGGAAGTTGACCCCGGCCGCCATGGCCGTGACGCAGGCCAGGATGCGCTTGTCCATGCCCAGGCGGGTGTACAGCGGCAGCATCGCGGGGATGGTCACCAGGAAGGTCACTGCGCCCGAACCGTCCAGGTGCACCAGCAGGGCCAGCAGGGCCGTGCCCATGACGATGCGCGTCGGGCGTGTGCCGACGCGCTTGAGGATGCGGTCGATGATCGGGTCGAGCATGCCGGCGTCGGTCATGATGCCGAAGAACAGGATGGCAAAAACGAACATGCCCACGACCGGGGCGACGTTCTTGATGCCGGTGATGATGAAGCCGCTGGTTTGCAGGCCGAAGCCACCGAGCAACGCCGCGATGATGGGCAGGGCGATCAGGGCGACCAGGGGGGAGATGCGTTTGCTCATGATGCTCACGAGCATGCACAGGACAGTAGCGACACCGAGGGTGGCGAGCATGGGGTTTCCTCTTCGGGCTCAGGTCCGCGGTTGCGAGAGAAGGCCCTGTTGTTGTTTTGCAAGAGTAATAACAACGGCGTTAGGCTCTGTGAATTGAAATATTCGGCAGGCCACGTTCGGAAAAACAAAATGAAGAATGCGATCCAGCTCATCCGTGCGTTCCTGGCGGTGGCGCGAACCGGTAACTTTTCCAAGGCCGCCCTGACCCTGAACCTGTCGCCCTCGGCGCTCACCGTGCAGATTCGCCAACTCGAAGACTGGCTTGGGGTGACCTTGCTCGAACGCAGCCCGCGTCACGTAGGCCTCACCGCTGCGGGTCAGCATGCGTTGTTGCCGATGGAAAAGTTGCTGCTCGATCTGGACAACATCGTCGAGGCGGCCCGTGACCATGCCACCTCCCGCCGTGGTGTACTGACCATCGCGGCCCTGCCCTCGCTGTGCTCGGGGTTGCTGCCAGGCGTGGTGCAGCGCTTTCGCGAACGCTTCCCCGGCATCGAGGTCAGGCTGCGTGACGTGGTAGCCCAGCGCATCGATACGCTAGTGCTGGAGCAGGAAGTGGATTTCGGCCTGGGTGTGCAGGCACGGCCTACCCAAGGGCTGGCGTTCAAGGCCGTGCTCGAAGATCGCCTGTGCCTGTACGTACCGCACGACCACCCCTTGGCCAGGCATACGGCGGTGACGCTGGCCGAAGCGGCGGCATACCCCATGCTGCTGACCGGACGGGACAGCAGCGTGCGCAACCTGGTCGAGCGGCTGTTCGCCGACGCGCGCCTGCCCCTGGCGGCAGGGCTTGAAGCTAACTACATGTCGACGGTGCTGGCACTGGTGCGTCAGGGCCAGGGCGTGGCGTTGTTGCCCGAGTCGGCCGACGAGGGCCGTCACGAAGTGAGCAAGGTGGCGGTGGATCATCCGGGAGTGGTACGCGAGATCGGCGTGATCACGCGGGCCGAACAGGTGATGGCGCCGGCCGGTGTCGAATTTCTGCGATTGCTCAGGCCCTAGCCTGGGTGTGAAACGCTCGAATACTCGGTGAGACTGTGTTGCAAGCAGCCCCGTCTGACCGTCGCCCCAAGGCACTTCACACAGCGCTCAGAGCTGCTGCAGGTGCCCGTACAGTTTGGCGTACAACCCGCCCTCGGCAATCAACTGCTGATGGTCGCCGTCCTCGGCCACATGACCGCCGTCGAACACCAGCACCCGGTCCGCCTGTTTCACCGCCGACAAGCGGTGGGCAATGATCAGCGTGGTGCGGCCCTTGAGAAAACGCGCCAGCGCCTGATGCAGGTTGTATTCGGTGGCAGCGTCCAGCGCCGAGGTGGCTTCGTCCAGAATGACCACCTTGGGTTCGGCCAGTACCATGCGTGCAATGGCCAACCGTTGACGCTGACCGCCGGACAAGCGAACACCCGAACGTCCCACCACGCTGTCCAGGCCGTGAGGCAGCGCGGCGATGGTGCCGTCGAGCTGAGCGATCCGCAGTGCCTGCCAGCAGGCATCATCGGTGCAGTCCCGGCCCATGGTCAGGTTGGCCCGCACACTGTCGTTGAACAGCGACGGGTGCTGCAAGACCACGGCCACCTGCTCACGCAGGGTTTCCAGGCCGATTTCCTGCAGGGTGGCACCGCCGAAGCGAATGGTGCCTGCATCCGCGCTGTACAGCCCGAGCAGCAGCTGCACGAGCGTGCTCTTGCCACCCCCGCTGGCGCCGACAATGGCAACCTTCTCACCGGGTGCGATGGCCAGGTTCAGGTTATCCAGCACCGGCTCGTCGGCGTAGGCAAAGGACAGGTCCCGTACCTCGATGCCCACCGTTGCGTGCCCGGCGAAAGGGTCACTGGCTGCCGGGTACTGGGGCTCGTCGGCGCGTGCCAGCAGCTCATTGAGGCGGTTGAGCGCACCGCCAGCGGCATAGTAGGCATATTGCAGGTTCAGCAACTGCTCGACCGGGCCGATCATGAACCAGAGGTAGCTGAAGACGGCAAGCATCTGGCCGATCGACAAGTCCGAGAACAACACCGTCAACATGGCCGCTGCGCGGAAGATGTCGATGCCGAACTGGAACAACAGTCCGCTGGCGCGGCCGCTGGCGTCGCTCTTCCACTGCGATTCCACGGCGTAGTCGCGCACCTCGCGAGCCTTGACGCCCAATCGACCGAGGAAATAGCCCTGGCGGTTACTGGCGCGGACCTCCTGGATGGCATCGAGCGTTTCGGCTAACGCCTGGGTGAAGCGGGCCGTGCTGTCGTTCTCGAGCTTTTTCAGGTGCTTGACCCGCTTGCCCAACTGCACCGTGAAGTAGATGACCAGCGGGTTGAACAGCAGGATCAGCAGCGCCAGTTGCCAGTGCATCCACAGCAGGATGGCGGCCGTGCCGGTGAGGGTGAGCATGGCGACCAGAAAGCGGCTGAGGGTCTCGCCCACGAACTTGTCGAGGGTGTCCAGGTCCGTGACCAGGTGCGTGGTGACCGTGCCGCTGCCCAGGTTCTCGTACTCTTTCAGGGAAATACGCTTGAGCCGTTCGATCAGGCGAATGCGTAGCCGGTAGACGATGTCCTTGGCCAATCCGGCGAACAGCCTGGCCTGGATGACGTTGAACGCCAGTGCCGCCAGGCGCAGGCACAAGGTCAGGCACAACATCAGGCCGATATAGCCTGCTGCGACCTGCCAGCCAGACGGCAGCAGCTGGTTCATCCACTTGAGCGCGGCATCGCCGTGCCCGAGCAGCACTTCATCCACCAGCAGCGGCAGCAATAATGGGATCGGGACACTGCAGCAGGCTGCCAGCACGGCAATCAGGTTCGCCGTCCACAGCTGCTTTTTGTGGTGCAGGGCAAGCCGGCGGATTTCCGACCAGCTCAACCGGTCGGCCGAGCCCGCCGGCTTGGACGGCGCCGGGTCGGGCGACCCGGGCACATCAAGCATTGGCAGCCTGCTGCAGCCAGCGGCCAAGCAACGGTTGCAGACGCTCAAGCGGCTGATAACCGTTGGTCAGCAAGGCCAGTTGGCCGTTGCGCTCAGCGAGCAAGGTCGGGAAGCCCGCGATGCCCAAGCCTTGCGCCCAGGCGAAATCCGCGGCGGTGGCAGCGCGGGTTTCGGCGCGGGTGAACGCCTCGGCGAACGGCCCGCGCTCAAAACCCGCCTGCTCGGCCAGCTCCACCAGGTGCGGGGCGGTGGTCACGTCATGAGCCCCTTCATAGAACGCAGACTGTATGGCTGCCAGCAGAGGCCAGAGGCGCTCGCCATCCAACTCGCGGGCAGCAACCAGTGCTCGGCAGGCCGGTTCGGTGTCGTAGACAAAGCCGTCGGGCATGGCGCACTCGAAATTGAAAGGCTGCCCCGTTGTCTGGGCCACGGCCTGCCAATGCTCGAGAATGTACTTGCGGGTGGCGCCGTCCAGCGCGGCACTGCCGCTGCGCAGCCCGCCGACCACCAGATGGGTAGGCACGCCCGCCTGACTGGCCTGATCGATCAGCGCACTGGCCACCGGTGCGAAGCCCCAGCACCAGGAACACATCGGGTCCATCACGTAGATCAGGCGCGCAGACATCACTCAGGCCTCGGCTTTGTAGTTGTGGCCAATCGGATGTGGCAGGTTGCGGGCCTTGGCCAGCTCGATCTGCTTCTGCCGGTCGATGGCGCTGCGGCGGGTCTTTTCGCTCAGCGAATCCCAGCAGTGCGGGCAGCTTACACCTGGCGAGTAGTGCTCCGAGGCACGCTCCTGGGCATTGATCGGGTGACGGCAGGCGTGGCACTGGTCATATTCACCCTCGCTCAGGTCATGGCGAACCGTGACGCGGTTATCGAACACGAAGCAGTCGCCCTCCCACAGGCTTTGTTCCTGTGGCACTTCCTCGAAGTACTTCAGGATGCCACCTTTCAGATGATAGACCTCCTCGAAGCCTTCACCGAGCATATAGCTGGACGCTTTTTCGCAACGGATGCCGCCAGTGCAGAACATGGCGACCTTCTTGTGGCGGGCCGGGTCGAAGTTGGCCTTGATGTAGTCGGGAAATTCGCGGAACGTTTCGGTCTTGGGGTCGATGGCCCCCTTGAACGTGCCGATGGCCACTTCGTAGTCGTTGCGCGTGTCGACCAGCAGCACCTCGGGGTCGCTGATCAGCGCGTTCCAGTCCTTGGGCTCGACGTAGGTGCCCACCGCCTGATTGGGGTCGACCCCAGGCACGCCCAGGGTGACGATCTCTTTCTTGAGCTTGACCTTGGTACGGTAGAAGGGCTGCTCGTCGCAGTACGACTCCTTGTGGTCGATGTCCACCAGGCGCGGGTCGCTGCGCAGCCAGGCCAGCAGGCCGTCGATGCCTTCGCGGGTGGCCGACACGGTGCCGTTGATGCCCTCATGGGCCAACAGCAAGGTGCCTTTGACATGGTTGTCGAGCATGGCCTTGAGCAGCGGCTCGCGTAGCTCGACGTAGTCTTGCAAGGTGACGAACTTGTACAGCGCCGCGACGACGATGGGGTGTGACATGAATCAGGTTCTCCAGGTGGCTGCCCTCGTAAGGGGCGGACCGGGTTACACAATGAACAAAGGGCCGCCGCACGCCCATCGCAAGCACACCTGCCGCTTCAGGTGCCCGGTGCGTCAACGCAGTGGGGTTACCTGAAGCAGCTGGCGTACCAGCGATGGGCTGTGCAGCAGCCCCTTTTTGGGATGAAGCGGATTCTACCAGAACAACAGCAAGCTTTCAGTGCCCGCCGCCGGCGCAGACAGGCGATGCCGGCGCACTGCCGACCTGTGCCCATTCATCGCCGGTATAGGTGTGAATCGCCAGCGCATGAATCTGGCCCATCAGCTCGCCCATGGTCGCATACACCTTCTGGTGCCGCTTGACGCTGTTCAAGCCTTCGAACACCTCGCTCACGATCACGGCCTTGTAGTGGGTCTGCTGACCACGGCTGTGCATGTGGCTTTCATCGAGCACCTGCAGGTGCTGAGGCGCCAGGCTCGCCAGTTGCTGTTCGATACGCTGTTGCATGTTCATGGCCGTGCTCACTTCTTGGCTGGCGTGGCTGCCTTGCCGTAGTTGGGGTCCAGCTCCTTGGTCATGTCTTCAAGCAGCTTGTTGACCACCGGCACCGCCGGTTCGAGGGTCTGCTGGGTCAGCTGAGCCGATTGCTGGGTGACCTTGGGCATCTCGCGCAGCACCTTGCGGCCAAGGGGCGACTCGTAGAACTTGACCAGGTCCTTGAGCTCTTGCTCGGTAAAGGTCTGGGTGTAGAGGTCGACCATCTTGGGCTTGAGCTTCTTCCAGCCGATGGCGTTGTCCAGCGCGGCGTTGGCCTTGGCCTGGTAGCTTTCCAGCACAGGCTGCTTGGAGGCAGGTGCCTTGGTCTGGGCAAAGCGCTGGGCGAACATCTGCTGCACTTGCATGTACACCGGCGTGCCCAGTTTGTCGGCATTGGCCAAGGTCAGGAATTTCTCGGCAGCGGCGTTGTGGCTGGGGGTGGCGGCCAGGACCTGGCCACTGGCGCAAGCCAGGGCGACAGCAGCACAGAGGACACGAAGACGGGTCATTGCATTTCCTTCAGGAGGGGGAGGCGGTACCTCAGAGCGAGCATTCTGCGCCCGCCAGGGCGAGCTGCTCAAGTGGCACGACAGGCGATTGAACCGCCAGGTCGCATGAGGGCCTAAACTGCTGATTCTGACTGACAGGGAGTGAATGCAGCATGAGCCGTATCGAAACAGACAGCCTTGGGCCGGTTGAAGTTCCTGAGCACGCCTACTGGGGCGCGCAGACTCAGCGCTCGTTGATCAACTTCGCCATCGGCCAGCAACGCATGCCGCTCGCCGTCCTGCATGCCCTGGCGCTGATCAAGAAGGCCGCTGCCCGCGTCAACGACCGCAACGGTGCACTGCCCGCCGACATTGCCCGGCTGATTGAGCAGGCCGCCGATGAGGTCCTGGACGGCAAGCACGACGATCAGTTCCCGCTGGTGGTCTGGCAGACCGGCAGTGGCACGCAGAGCAACATGAATGTCAACGAGGTGATCGCAGGTCGCGCCAACGAACTGGCCGGCCAGGTGCGCGGCGGCAAGTCGCCGGTGCACCCCAACGATCACGTCAACCGCTCCCAGAGCTCCAACGACTGCTTCCCCACCGCCATGCACATCGCAGCCGCCCAGGCCGTGCACGCGCAACTGCTGCCGGCCATCGCCGAGCTGTCCTCGGGCCTGGCCGAGCTGTCGGCACGGCACCATCGCCTGGTCAAAACCGGACGCACCCACATGATGGATGCCACGCCGATTACCTTCGGCCAGGAAGTCTCGGCGTTCGTGGCGCAACTCGATTATGCCCAGCGCGCCATCCGCGCCAGCCTGCCGGCGGTCTATGAGCTGGCCCAGGGCGGCACGGCGGTGGGCACGGGCCTCAATGCGCCCCAGGGGTTCGCCGAAGCCATTGCTGCCGAGCTGGCCGCTCTGTCCGGGCTGCCCTTCGTGACCGCACCCAACAAGTTTGCAGCGCTGGCCGGGCACGAGCCGCTGACCAGCCTGGCTGGGGGGCTGAAAACCTTGGCGGTGGCCTTGATGAAGATCGCCAACGACCTGCGCCTGCTCGGATCAGGGCCCCGTGCGGGGTTGGCCGAGGTGCGCTTGCCCGCCAACGAGCCCGGCAGTTCGATCATGCCGGGCAAGGTCAACCCGACACAGTGCGAGGCGCTGTCGATGCTGGCCTGCCAGGTGCTTGGCAACGATACCACCATCGGTTTTGCCGCCAGCCAGGGGCATCTGCAGTTGAACGTGTTCAAGCCGGTGATCATCCACAACCTGCTGCAGTCCATCGAGCTGTTGGCAGACGGTTGCCGCAACTTTCAGCAGCATTGCGTAGCGGGCATCGAGCCAGATACCGAGCAGATGGCCGCACACCTGGAGCGAGGGCTGATGCTGGTAACGGCACTCAACCCGCATATCGGTTACGACAAGGCTGCCGAGATTGCCAAGAAAGCCTATGGCGAGGGCAAGACCCTGCGTGAGGCAGCGCTTGAGCTGGACTACCTCACCAACGAGCAGTTCGATGAGTGGGTAAGGCCGGAGAACATGCTGGCGCCGGGTGGCAAGGGTTGAAGTCTGTGGGGGCGGCTTGCGTTGCCCCCTTTTATTCGGCAACGCCAAGAAGGCTCGCGCATTGGGTGTGGGAGCAACTGCCTTGCACCGCATCCGGGCCAGCGAGTCCCCGTGTGAGCGGCAGCGATAGGCTGCCGAGCGGCCGCAACCATTCCTGCTGCCCAACCGGCGTCTGATCAGAGGCGCCACCCGCTCCCAACACCTAGGACACCTGAGCAAGCCGCGCGCGACGTGCCCGCCATCCCGCCACCAGTGAAGGCCCGAGCGCAACCAGCGCCGAGCCTGCCACCACGACCACAGCCCCTACATACCCGAGCATGTTGATCTGCTCGGCCTGCACATACTCAGGCCACACCAGCGCAGCCAGTGCCACCGCCACGAACGTCACCAAGGGGGTCAATGCCAACGTCGCACTGACCCGGGAAGCCTCCCAATGCGCCAGGGCTTCGGCAAAGGCGCCATAGGCCACCAGCGTGTTCAGGCAGCACGCCAGCAGCAGCCAGCCCTGTACGGGGCTCAGTTGCAAGACTTCCAGCGGCTGCACCCAAGGCGTCAGCAGCGCCGCGCAGCACAGGTAGATCACCATCATCACCTGCTGCGAGTTCCACACCGTCAGCAACTGCTTCTGGCTCAAGGCGTAGAACACCCAGATACTGGTGGCCAGCACAATGGTGAGCACACCCGTGGTATAGGCGCCAAGCGAAGTCAACAGTTCTTCCAGGCGCTGGTTGAAGAACAGCCCGAAACCTGCCAGCAGGATCAACAGCCCCACCCCCTGCCCTACGCTGAATCGCTCGCGAAACACGAATACGCTGGCCACCAGCAACAGCACCGGCCCCAGCTGCACCACCAGCTGCGCCGTACCAGGACTGAGCAGCTTCAAGCCGATCAGGTACAGCACGTAATTGCCCATCAGCCCCAGCACCGCCACCCCCACCAGGCCCCTGCCCTTGCGCGTGAGCCTGCCCAAAGACGGCAGGCGACGGTTGGCCGTCAGCCAGGCGCACAGCAGCCCACCGGACACCAGCAGGCGATACCAGGTCACCGTCAACGGGTCCATCACCTGCAACACCTGCTTGAGCTTGATCGGCAGGATGCCCCATAGCAATGCAGTCAACAGGGCAAGCAGCAGGCCGTGAACCCAACGGCCGGAGGTGGTATGCATGGTGTCCTCGATCAGATCCGTGGTGGGGGTGGCTGAATTCTACGGGGTTGCGCAGGTAACCAGCGCAGGCATGCCGGGAAAAGAATTCATCACGTCATTCTATGGGGGCATGATGCGGGCAACACACCGGAGCGCAGCCGTGTTGCACATGCCCACCTGCCTGTCAGGGGTACGCGCCCCGCCTACTTCTTGTGCTTGGCGAACGCCGCTTCCAGCGCCTCGTTGATAGTGCGCAGGACCTTGACCCGCGCCCAGCGCTTGTCGTTGGCTTCGACCAACGTCCAGGGCGCGATCTCGCTGCTGGTGCGGTCGACCATATCGCCTACGGCCTGGCTGTAGTCGTCCCACTTGTCGCGGTTGCGCCAGTCGTCCTCGGTGATCTTGTAGCGCTTGAATGGGGTTTGCTCACGCTCCTCGAAGCGTTCGAGCTGGGTCTGCTGGTCGATGGCCAGCCAGAACTTGACCACTACCACGCCCGCGTTCACCAGTTGCTCTTCGAAGTCGTTGATTTCGCCATAGGCGCGCATCCAGTCGGCAGGGCTGCAGAACCCCTCGACCCGCTCCACCAGCACCCGGCCATACCAGGAGCGGTCGAAGATGGTGAACTTGCCACGCGCGGGAATGTGCCGCCAAAAACGCCACAGGTAAGGCTGCGCGCGTTCTTCTTCGGTCGGCGCGGCAATGGGCACGATCCGGTACTGACGGGGGTCCAGGGCAGCGGCCACGCGCCGAATCGCACCGCCTTTGCCCGCCGCATCATTGCCTTCGAAGGCCGCTACCAGGGCATGACGGCGCATGTGCTTGTGACGCAGCAAACCGGCCAGGCGCGCCTGCTCGGTGACCAGTTGCTCTTGATAGTCGGCCTTGTCCAGACGCACTGTCAGGTCCAAGGCACCGAGCAGGCTGCGCTGATCAATGCTGCGCCCGAGCGGCGCGACATTGCCCACGTGCTTGCCCTTGGGATTGTTGGCCAGGGCCGCCTGCAAGCTGTCGAGCAGGATACGCCCGACGGCCAGGCTGCGGTAATTGGGATCAACCCCCTCGACGATATGCCAGGGCGCGTAATCGCGGCTGGTGCGGCGCAGCACACGTTCCCCGAAGCGCACGAAGCGGTCGTAGGTGTGCGACTGCTGCCAATCCAGCGGGCTGATCTTCCAGCTGTGCAAGGGGTCGTCCTTGAGGGATTTGAGCCGCGCCTTCATCTGCTTCTTGGAAAGATGAAACCAGAACTTGATGATCAACGCGCCTTCATCGCACAGCATCTGCTCCAGGCGTTCGGCGCCGTTGATGGCCTGGTCCAGCACCGCATCCTTCAACACTCCATGCACGCGCCCTTGCAGCATCTGGCTGTACCAGTTGCCAAAAAACACCCCCATGCGCCCCTTGGGCGGCAAGGCGCGCCAGTAACGCCAGGCCGGTGGCCGCGCCAGTTCCTCGTCGGTCTGCTGATCGAAGGTGAGCACATCGATCATGCGCGGGTCCATCCACTCGTTGAGCAGCTTGACCGTCTCGCCCTTGCCGGCCCCCTCCACGCCATTGATCAGCACGATGACCGGAAAACGCGCTTGCTGCTTGAGCTCATACTGGGCCTCGAGCAGTGCTTGACGCAGGGCTGGAACCTCGGCGTCGTAGGTTTGCTTGTCGATGCTGTGACCAATCTCGGCAGATTCGAACATGCACGGGCTCCTTCAATGGATAAACAAGACTAGCGCAAAAGCACACCTGGGGCGGGGGTTTGGGCTGCAAGAAAGCCCCAGCCATGCGACTATCGCCACTTCTTCAGTCGCTTGTCGCTGCGCACCCGCCATGACCGTATCTCCCCCTCTCCAGCACGCCCAGATCGACTGGGACGAACAGGGCCGCCCTCATTCGCGGCATTACGATGACGTGTACTTCGCCGTCAACGAAGGCATCGATGAAACCCGCCATGTGTTTCTCGGACAGACCCGCCTGGCGGAACGTTTCACTGCAATGGCGCCCCATGCCTGCGTGGTCATCGGCGAGACGGGCTTTGGCACCGGCATGAATTTCTACTGCGCCTGGCAACTGTTCGCGCAACATGCCCACGCAGACGCCCGGCTTCATTTCGTCAGCGTCGAGAAATTCCCCCTGGACCGCGATGACCTGGCCCGTGCCATCAGCCTGTGGCCAGAGCTTGCCGCTTACAGCCAGCCTTTGCTGGCGCAATACGTGGCAGTGCACCCGGGGTATCAGCAATTCACCTTCGAAGGTGGGCGCGTCACCCTCACCCTGCTGATTGGTGATGTGCTCGAGCAATTGCCAGAGCTCGACGCCCAGGTCGATGTCTGGTTCCTCGATGGCTTTGCCCCTGCCAAGAACCCCGACATGTGGACCCCGGCACTGTTCGCGCAACTGGCGCGGCTGTCCCACCCCGGTACCGTGCTGGGTACGTTCACCACCACCGGCTGGGTACGCCGCAGCCTCGTGGAGGCGGGTTTTGCCATGAAGAAGGTGCCTGGCATCGGCAAGAAGTGGGAAGTAATGAGCGGGGCGTATGTGGGCCCACCCCCTGCCCCGACAGCACCTTGGTACGCCCGACCGCCTTCAGGTGATGGGCCGCGTCAGGCCGTGGTGGTGGGTGCAGGGCTGGCCGGCAGCTGCACGGCGGCAAGCCTGGCCCGTCGAGGCTGGCAGGTCACGGTACTGGAGCGGCATGCGGCAGCGGCGCAGGAAGCGTCCGGCAACCCGCAGGGGGTGCTGTACCTCAAGCTATCGGCGCACGGCACGGCCTTGTCCCGAATGATTCTCGCCGGTTTCGGCTACACCCGCCGTCAGCTTGAGCACCTTCAGCGCGGCGAGGACTGGGACGCCTGCGGCGTCCTGCAACTGGCCTTCGACGACAAGGAGGCGGCGCGCCAGGACAAGCTGGTGCAGGCCTTCGAGCCCGGGCTGGTACACGCATTGACCAAGGACCAGGCCCAGGCCGCTGCCGGCATCACCTTACCGGCAGGTGGGCTGTTCTATCCCGAAGGCGGCTGGGTGCATCCACCAGCGCTGTGCCGCCAACAGCTTGAGCATCCGAACATCCGCCTGGTCCCGCACCAAGAGGTTCTGTCGCTGCACAAGGTCGCTGGGCGGTGGCAGGCCTGGGCCGGTGATCAGTTGCTGGCCGACGCGCCAGTGATGGTCCTGGCCAGTGCTGCCGAGGTCAAACGGCTCGAGCCTTGTGCCGGCTTGCCGCTCAAGCGCATCCGTGGGCAGATCACCCGGCTGCCCGCAACACCCCAGAGCCAAGGGCTGGGCACCGTTGTCTGCGCGCAAGGCTATGTAGCGCCTGCGCGATGCGGCGAACACACCCTGGGCGCCAGCTTCGATTTCCACAGCACTGACCTGACCCCCACGGCGGCCGAGCATGAGGGCAACCTGGCGCTGCTGGACGAGATTTCTCCTGACCTGTCCCGCCGCCTTGGCGCAACGGGGTTCAATGTGCAGGCGCTTGAAGGCCGCGCCGCTTTCCGGTGCACCAGCCCGGACTACCTGCCTATTGTTGGGCCGTTGGCCGACGACCCTGCCTTCGCCCAGGCCTATGCAGCCCTTGCCCGGGACGCACGACAAGTGCCGCAGGTGGCATGCCCTTGGCTCGAGGGCCTGTACGTCAACAGCGGCCACGGCTCACGGGGTTTGATCACCGCGCCGCTCAGCGGTGAGCTGGTGGCGGCCTGGGTCAGCGGCGAGCCGCTGCCGGTACCGCGAACGGTCGCCGAAGCCTGCCACCCCAACCGCTTTGCACTGCGCCGGCTGGTTCGGGGCAGATAGCAGGTGCCTCGTCCAGGCAGGCGCCCTGCGACAATAGGGCGCAGCTGCGACCTTTCACCCCCGAGCGCGAATAAGGCTTAATACGGGCCTTGTTCGCCTGGGGGTCGGATGACCGTACGTGCACGCTCACTTGTGTGTTTGCTTGCAGCCATTGCCGTGCTGTTCAACCTGCTGGCGATGCCGCTCGACCGCGCCTTGCAATCCCCCAGCATCGACAGCCAATCGCTGATCCTGGGCAGCTTCTGCAGCCTGCACGGTGCGCAAAGCCTGCCCAAGTCACTGCTGGCCCAGCTCAAGGCCGAACTGCCGCAGCTTGACGATCAGCCAGAAATGAAACACCAGGTCGGTGACTGCTGCTGTGGCCATGCCGGGCATGCCTTGATGGCCAGCAATTACTATCGCCACCTGTTCCCCCGCTACTGGCCCGACGCACTGCTGATTGGCGACAGCCACAAGCTGCCGTTGCCGTGTGAGCAGTGGCCCAAGCTCAACCCCCGCGCCTCTCCCCTGGCCTGACCCGTCGCCGCTTACCCAATGCTGCCCCGCACCATGCGGCGCGCAGCGCTGCTCGACTGTCTCCAGGAAACACTTCATGTCTGCGTTTCGTCATACCGCACGCGCCGTCCTGCCCGTGCTCGCTGTTTACAGCCTTAGCCCCTTGTCATCGGCCGTTGCCGAAACACGCTCTGCCGAGAACTCGATAATGACCCTCGGTGCGGTCAGCGTGACCAGTACCGAAAGCGGCCCGCTGGCCACCCGCAGCGTGCTCAGTTCGGTGGATATTCTAGGCGGTGACATCCTCGAAAAAATGCCAGTGGCCTACAGCTGGGAGCTGTTGCGCCGGGCACCGGGGGTGATGCTCACCGAGTTCAACCAAGGCACTACCTCGGGCAAGCTGTCGTTTCGCGGCTTCAATGGCGAAGGCGAAGTGAATGCGGTCAAGTTGCTGATCGATGGGATCCCCAGCAACACCAATGACGGCAACATGCCCTTCATCGACGCGGTGTTCCCCATGGACATCGACAGCATCGACGTGGTGCGCGGCACCAGCGACCCGCGCTATGGCCTGAACAACATCGCCGGAAACGTCAACATCAACACCCGCACTGGCGGCAACTACAACAAGGCGCGCCTGCGCTACGGCAGTTTCAACACCCGCGAGGTGCAACTGGCCAAAGGCATCGAGACCAGCAAATGGACGCAGAACTACTTCTTCGCCCGCCAGCAGGTCGACGGTTACCGCGATCATGCCGACACCGAACGCTACAGTTTTGGCGGCAAGTGGTTCTATACCCCTGACGATGGCAGCTATCGCCTTGGCCTGATCGCCCGCCACTACGAGTCAGAAGCTCAGGAGGCCGGCTACCTGACCGAGGATGACGCCCGCCATCATCCGCGCATGAGTAATGACTACAACGCCACGGACAAAGGCACGCGGCGAATGAATCAGGTCAGTGTGCACCTGGACGCCGACCTGGCCGAGACCCTGTCCTGGTCGGCCAAGACCTACTTCAATACCTATGACGACCGTCGCTGGACCCAGTACTGGCGCACGAGTTCACAGCAGGAGCGCGACACCTACGAGGACCAGTACGGCGCCATCACCTCGCTGACCTGGCGACCCCAGGTGGACTGGCTGCACGCCTTTGCGCTGGAAGGTGGCAGCGATGTGCAGAAGCAACAGAACCGCAGCGAGCGCTACCGCACCGTGGAGCGTGTACGCCAGGCGCAGACACGCGACCAGGACTTCGACTTCAACACGGTCGGTGCCTACGTGCAGGCGCAGATCGAGCCGTTCGAATCGTTGAAGATCGTGCCGGCCTACCGGGTGGACAAGATCAGTGGTGACTTCACCAACAAGATGACCGGGCAGGGCTACGACATCAACGACTACGGGCTGATCAAACAGCCCAAGCTCAGCATTGTCTATTCGCCATGGAAGTTCGCCAGCGTTTATGCCAACTGGGGCCGCACCTTCCAGGTCGGGACCGGCGCCGCAGCGTACAAGGTGCCGCCGCGCAACGAGGACCTGGCCCCTTCGATCAACGAAGGCTGGGAAACCGGCATCAAGTTCACCCCGGCCAGCTGGGTCGATGGCCGCGTGGCCTACTGGCGTCAGGATGCCTCTGGCGAAGTGAGCCGGCGCCTGAACGACCCCAGCGGGGAGTCAGACAATGTCGGGGAGACACGCCGTTGGGGCTACGACCTGCAGGTCAACCTGCACCCGGACGAGCGCACCGAGGTATGGATGTCGTACTCGTGGCAGTACTCCAAGATCCTTGAGCCCAGCAGCGCGTTACCAGGCAGCAAAGGCCAGGAAATCGATCACGTGCCCCACCATCTGTGGAACACCGGCATCAGCTACCAGGCCACGCCCGCACTGCAGCTGACTGCCTGGGCGAACGGGCAGACCCACTACTACCTGGAGCGGGAGAACACCCAAGGTACGTATGGCGGCTACGTACTGATGAACCTCGGTGCAACCTACAAGCTCAGCGAAACCATGAGCGTGGACTTGCAGTTGAAGAACCTGACCAACCGCTACTTCGAGTACGTCTGGTACGACCCGGATGGGGCAGATGCGTCACTGCACTCCCCGGGCGACGGCCGTGCGCTGTATGCAGGGCTCACCCTGGACTTCTGATGCAGGCCACGGCAAGCCCTCCAGCGTGGCTTGCCGTGGCGTCACCGCTTGAGCAACAGCATGAAGAACACCCCGCCCAGTGCTGCGGTCGCAATGCCGATCGGCAGGTCCTGCGGTGCGATCAGGGTACGGGCAGCCACATCCACCCACACCAGAAACACCCCACCCAGTAGCGCACTGACCGGCATTAGCCGCCGATTGTCCGCCCCCACCAGCAGGCGCGCTACGTGGGGCACCATCAGGCCAACGAAACCGATGGCGCCCGACAGCGAGACCAGCACCCCGGTCAACAAGGACGTGCAGATGAACACCTGAAGGCGCAGGCGCCGGCCGCAGACGCCCAGGCTGATCGCGGTCTGCTCTCCACTCATCAGTGCATTCAGGCCGCGCCCCATCACCTGTAGGGCACACAGCCCAAGCAGCACGCACAGTGCCGGCAGCCAGATGACCTCCCAACGGGCAGCCCCCAGCCCACCCAGCATCCAGAACACCACCGACGCCGCAGCGTGCTGGTCACCGGTATAGAGCAGCACGTTGACCACGGCCATGAGTACGAAGGACACCGCGACCCCCGCCAACAGCAGGCGATCGCTTTCCAGGCGCCCACTGCGACGCGCCACGCCGATCACCAGCAGCATGCTCCCTATTGCCCCCGCGAACGCAGCCAGCGGCAGGCTGAGTACACCGACAAAGTCCCCGACATAGAGCATCACCAGCACCGCGCCCAACGCCGCGCCGGCGCTGACGCCCAGCAAATGCGGATCTGCCAGGGGGTTTCGGGTGACGGACTGCAGGGCTGTGCCCACCAAGGCAAGCCCTGCCCCGACCAGTGCGCCCAACAGCACACGCGGGGCACGGATGAGCCAGACGATGTGCACCTGGCTCTTGCTGAGCGCAGGCCCCCAGTCGATGCCCAATTGCTGCGCGACGATCCCGATGACGTGGGTCAAGGGCACCGATGCCGGGCCAAATGCCAGCGACACGACCGATGACGACACCAGCAGGATGACCAGCATCACGATCAGCCAACCATAATGCACCGGGCTGCGCGCCAAGGTCACGGTGCCCCCGCTGCGAACAGCTCGGGGTGCAGGGCGCGGGCAATGTTCTCCACCGCCTCGACGTTCTCCACCGAGGGGGTGACCTGCAGGTAGGTCAGGGGTAAGAAGCGCTGCTCGCGAATGGCCCGTACCTCTTTCAACGCAGGCTGCTGCATCAGAAAATCACGTTTCTGCTGCCAGGTCCTTGGCCCGTAGTCGACGATCAGGATCACATCAGGGTCGCGCTCTACCATGCTTTCCCAATTGACCTGGGTCCAACTGGCAGCCACCTCGTCCATCACGTTCACGCCACCGGCTGCGTCGATCAGTGCCTGCGGCATGCCCAGACGCCCCGATGTCATCGGACGATCTTCGCCGCTGTCGTACAAAAAGACCCGTGGTCGGTGTTGCGCCTGCCCTACCCGCGCTTGCACCGTGGCGATTCGCTGGCGCATCTGGTGGATCAGCGCTTGCGCCTGGCGCTGGTGATCGAACATGCGCCCCAGGTTGTCCAGATCGCGGTAAACGTCATCGAAACTCGCACGTTGGCCAGGCATGACCCAAGAGCAGGACTCGCTCAACTCGTAGACCGGGACCCCAAAGGGTGCCAGCGTCGCGGGGGTGACCGGCCCTCCTACGTGCATGCCATAGTTCCAGCCGGCGAAAAACAGGTCGGTATCGACTGCCAGCAGCGTTTCAATGGAAGGATACCGACTGGCCAGTTGCGGTATGCCCTCCAGCGCAGCGTCAATCCATGGGTCACGGTGTTTACTTCGGGTGAACCCTGTGTAGCCGATGATGCTGTCTCGCAGCCCCAGGTGCAGCAGCATGGCGGTCATGTTCACATCGTGCACCACCACCCGCTGGGGAGCCTTGTTGAACGTCACCAGGCGCTCACAACTGCGCACGTTCAGCGGGTACTCGCTGGCCACGGCAGGCAGCGCAAACAAGAGCGTTATCAGGGCGATCAGAAAGCGAGCGTTCATGGTCGGGTTATCCAGGTAATGCGGGGGTAAGGGTGCAGCGGATGAAGATCGACCAGCGCCTGGACACCAAACACCTCCTGGATCAGTTCGCCGGTCAGCACCTGCTGGGGCGTGCCACTGACACGGATTCGGCCAGCGTCGATGACGTACAGGCGGTCGCAGAATGCCGCCGCCAGGTTGAGGTCGTGGAAGCTGGCCAGGGTGCTCAGCCCCAGGCTGCGCAAATGCCGCAAAAGCCCAAGCTGGTAACGCGGGTCGAGGTGGTTGGTTGGCTCGTCGAGAATCAGCAGTTCAGGGGCCTGGACCAGTGCCCGGGCCAGTAGCACGCGCTGCTTCTCGCCCCCGGATAGCGAAGCGAACGTGCGCCCGTCATAACCTGCCAGCCCAACCAGCACGAGCGTGTGAGCAACCCTTTGCCGGTCCTCGGGCGAGTCGCCGTCAAACAGGGCCTTGTGCGGCGTGCGCCCCATGGCCACCACTTCGGCAACACTCAATCCAAACTCGCCAGGAAACTCCTGAAGCACCACCGCGATACGCTGGGCACACCAGCGCGGGCTGCGTTGCCAGATATCGGCACCGCTCAAGCTGACGCTGCCTGCGGTGGGTAGCGTGGCGCGATAGGCGCAACGTAGCAGGCTGGTCTTGCCACTGCCGTTAGGGCCGATAAGCCCTACGCACTCACCGTCGTCCACATGCAGGTCCACGCCTTGCAGGATCTGGCGCACCCTGCGCCCCGCCTCGGGCACTGCCCAATGCAGGCCCTCGATACTCAGTCGAGTCATCGGATTCACTCCAGCAAGCACCAGCCCGAAGGCCGGTGCAACAGGTCAGAAGCGGTAATCCGCCGTGACGAAAAATGACCTTGGCTCGCCCAGGTACCACTGGCGCCCATTGTTGCCGGTGGTGGTCGCGTACTGGCGATCGAACAGGTTGTTGAGCTGCAAGCCCAAGGTCAGGTCCGGCTGCACGTGCCAGTCAACGTTGGCGTCGACCACGGTGTAGCTCGGCACCTGCACGGTGTTGGCATTGTCCCCATAGCGGCTGTCGACATACCGCGCACCCGCCCCGGCACTGAGCAACCGACCAAAGTCCTTGCTCAACCACAGGTTGGCCGATCGCCGGGGCACATCGACCGGCCGATTGCCGTTGTAGTTGCTGGTGCCACTGGCAAACTCGTCGTACTCCGCGCGCACCCAGGCGGCGTTGGCCGAAAGCTGCACATCGTAGGGCAGGCGCAACGCCAAGTTGGCCTCGATGCCGTCCGAGGATTGCTGGCCGACCTGTTGCTGAAGGACAGGGTTGAGCGGGTCGCTGCTCAAGAGCTTTTTCTTGACGATGTGGTAGGCCGCAAGCGTCCACTCGCCACGGCCATCAGGGAGCATCTGTTTGACACCGACTTCGGTCTGTTTGGCGGTACTCAGGTCCCAGCTTTGTTGCGCTGTACTGAGCGTCAGCAGGTTGCTCACGCCCTCGGTGCTGGTGGCGTACTGACCATAGACCGAGAGGTCCTCGGTCAGCGCGAACACCAGGCCTGCCCGCCAGTTGTCGCCACTCAGGCTGCGGTCCGAGCGGGTATCGGTGTCCAGATCGTCACGGTTCAGATGCACCTGATCACGCCGCACACCGGTGATCAGCGACAGGCGCTCGGTGAGTTGCGTGCGGTTTTCGGCGAACAGCGAGAATTGCCGTGCCTGGTTGGCTTCGCGCGAGCGATAGGGGTCGGTGCTGATGTAGTCTCCGCCGCCCGAGCCCGACAGTGGCACGGTGTCGGTAAAGGTATTGCCAAAATCATGTTTGCGCACGAAGCGGATCGCATTGTAGTCGGCGCCAACAACGGTCTGGCTGTCCAGGCCGAACAACGCGTGCTGCAGGGTGAACGACTGGCGATCCCCGATCTGCTCCTGGGTCTGCTTGATGCTAATGAAACTGCTGCGCTGCACCTGGTCGCCAGGCAGCCAGGTGTAGCTTTCGGCATTTCGCCACCGGCGCTGGGCCTTGAGGAAGTACAGCTGATTGCTGGCGGTCAGGTTGTCGGTGATCACCCAGTCCGTGACCAGGCGAGTGGACTGATCGTTGTAATGCACCTCGGCATTGGCCACGTTGTAGTTGTGGTCACGCAGCGACTCACGGTAATGCCCATTGACCAGCGGCGTACCGAAATACTGCTGCGGATCCTGGTCACCGTAGTCATGGCTGAGGGTGATGCTGAAATCGTCGTTCGGCTGCCAGCGCAATGAACCGCTGACAGCAACGCTGGCTGACTCACCACGGTCGACCCAGCCATTGCTGTCCAGTTTATTGAGGTTCAAGCGATAGCTCAGGGTATCGGTCAGCGAACCGCCGCTGTCCAACGCCAACTGCCGGCGATCATGGGAACCGTAGCCCAGGCGGACATGATTGCGAACCTCGCCGTCGAAGGGCTTCTTGGGCACCACGTTGATCACCGCACCGGTGGCGCCCTCCCCGTACAACACCGAAGCCGGGCCGCGCAGTACGTCGATGCGGTCCACGGCCCAGGTGTCCACGGGAAACGTGACGGTGCCAGCACCCACGTACAGGCGGGTGCCGTCATACAGCTGCATGGTCGAACTGTGCCCGGTGAAGCCACGGGCCGAAAGCGCAGTGCCACCGTTGCCAGGCGTGCCGATGAAGGTGATGCCGGGGGTGCAGGTCACTGCTTCCTGCACCGTGGCGTTGTTGCGTCCACTGATGTGCTCGGCGCTGATGCTGGTGACGCTGGCTGGCGTTTCCAAGGGCGTGAGGTGCAGGCGCGAACCGCTGGTGCCAGGGGTGTGCAAGTCCATGGGAGGGTTCTGCTCGGCAGTGCCGGTGATGGCCGTGGCGGGCAATGCCAGTGCAAGGCCGTCTTCGGCTGCCTGAATCGGTACGGCCATGCACACACAGGGCACCAGGCTCGCACCCAGCAACGCCCCTTGAGGGGTATGAAAAACACTAAAGCGGGACATATCTTTCCTTTTGCAGCAGGAATGAAAGAATCCCGGAGGGAACAACGCATGGGGAACGCGCAGGCGCACGCGCCCACGGAAACCGGCCTGCGCCCGCCCACCGCGGGTTTGCCAAACAAGGCTTCAGGCCGGTCTCCGGGCTCGCGAGGGTCATGATGCCGTCACCTTCCCATGCCTGTGGCACAGTGGTCTGTCGAAAGCATCGCTCGCATACCGTTGCGGGGGCAGCGCCGGACTGATCACCCTGGGGCGACGAACCGGCTTCCCGTTTCACCCCATGCACGGCGGCAGGGGGCACCTGAAACAGGCGCGCAGATGACCACCAAAATCGTCCTGGGTCAACATCCCGTGTGGATGATTAGCCGCCGCCAAGCGTCGACGAACGGCATTGCGAAGATTAACGCCCCCCGCCTGGCGGGCGTCATCCGAGCGTGCGAAGGCGCGCTCAGGTAGGCGTAGCACTGGGTTTGAACGCGATGGATCGATGCTGGACGTCGACCCACAGAGGCGGACTTCAGCGACGAGGAATCACCGAAAATCGCACCAAAACCAGGCGCCCACGTAAAGTTTTATTGAACGATCGGGCCTTGCATGCCCTCGAAAAACCCAGACCGCTCACCGAGGCGCGTTCAGATGACGTGTTCGCGCCCAGTGGGACAGACGACCGTTCGGCGCTGTTCATACGCCCCGAAGCGAGTCAACAACGTTACTGGCTGGCAGCTTTGCGTACGCTTGGTATCAGGCACCGCAGGCTGTACGACACGCGCCACACGTACGCGACCATGTGCCTGGTGGCCGGCATGAACCCGGCATTCATCGCCGCGCAACTCGGGCACAGCGTGCAGGTGCTGCTCTGCATGCGCCAGGTGGATCACCCCCCTCACGATTGGGCGGGGCTTGATCAGCCCTGGCGTTTGGAGGCGGTACAAATGGGGTACGAGTGAAAAGCCAGTGACGCCATGAGTGCCGAAACTCAAAGGGTTTACGTTACATGTGCGGACTAGCTGGAGAATTGCGTTTCACCCCCCTCGGTCAAGCCCCTCGCCCAGCCGACCTGGCTGCCGTTGAGCGAATCACTCATCACCTGGCGCCACGTGGCCCGGATGCGTGGGGCTTTCACAGCCAGGGGCCGATCGCCCTCGGCCACCGTCGCCTGAAAATCATGGACCTGTCCGACGGCTCCGCCCAGCCCATGCAGGACAGCACGTTAGGCCTGTCACTGGCCTTCAACGGCGCCATCTACAACTTCCCTGAACTGCGCCAGGAACTGCTGGACCTGGGCTATACCTTCTGGTCCGACGGTGACACGGAAGTGCTGCTCAAGGGGTACCACGCCTGGGGCGAGGCGTTGCTGCCCAAGCTCAACGGCATGTTCGCCCTGGCTATCTGGGAGCGCGACAGTCAGCGCCTGTTCCTGGCCCGCGACCGCCTGGGGGTAAAGCCCCTGTACCTCTCGCGCAACGGCGAGCGCCTGCGCTTTGCCTCCACCTTGCCGGCGCTGCTCAAAGGGGGCGACATCGACCCGATGCTCGACCCGGTGGCGCTGAACCATTACCTGAATTTCCATGCCGTGGTCCCGGCACCGCGCACGCTGTTGGCCAACGTGCAGAAGCTCGAACCCGGGACCTGGATGCGCATCGACCGCCACGGCGAAGTCGAGCGCAGCACCTGGTGGCAACTCCAGTACGGCCCCAACCCGGATGAGCGTGACCTGACCCTCGAGGATTGGACCACACGCGTACTGGACGCCACCCGCGATGCGGTTGCCATCCGCCAGCGCGCCGCCGTCGACGTGGGCGTGCTGCTCTCCGGCGGTGTCGATTCCAGCCTGCTGGTCGGCCTGCTGCGCGAAGTGGGTGTGGATGACCTGTCGACCTTCTCCATCGGTTTCGAGGATGCAGGCGGCGAGCGCGGAGACGAATTCCAGTACTCGGACCTGATCGCCAAGCACTACGGTACCCGCCACCACCAACTGCGCATTGCCGAGCACGAGATCATCGACCAGCTGCCCGCGGCGTTCCGCGCCATGAGCGAGCCGATGGTCAGCCACGACTGCATAGCCTTCTACCTGCTGTCGCGGGAAGTGGCCAAGCACTGCAAGGGCGTGCAGAGCGGCCAGGGAGCCGACGAGCTGTTTGCCGGCTACCACTGGTACCCGCAGGTCGATGGCGCCAACGATGCATTCGCGGCGTACCGCGAAGCGTTCTTCGACCGCAGCCATGCCGAATACCGTGACACCGTGCAGCCGGCCTGGCAGCTGGAGAACGATGCCGCTGGCGACTTCGTCCGTGAACACTTCGCCCGCCCTGGCGCCGACGCCGCCGTGGACAAGGCCCTGCGCCTGGACAGCACGGTGATGCTGGTGGACGACCCGGTCAAGCGCGTTGACAACATGACCATGGCCTGGGGGCTGGAAGCCCGTACGCCGTTCCTGGACTACCGCCTGGCAGAACTGTCGGCCCGCATTCCGGCACGCTTCAAGCTGCCCGACGGCGGCAAGCAGGTGCTCAAGGAGGCGGCGCGCCGAGTGATTCCGCACGAGGTCATCGACCGCAAGAAGGGTTACTTCCCGGTGCCTGGCCTCAAGCACCTCGAAGGCGCCACCCTGGGTTGGGTCCGCGACCTGCTGACCGACCCCAGCCAGGACCGCGGCCTGTTCAATCCGGCCATGATCGACCGTCTGCTAAGCAACCCGCACGGCCAGCTCACCCCCCTGCGCGGTTCCAAACTGTGGCAGTTGGCGGCGCTGAACCTGTGGCTGACCGAACAAGGACTCTGAACCCATGAAAGCCCACGAAACGGCCTATGGCCAGCGCCTGCTGCGCGGCCAGGCGCCCTCTTACGAGCGCCTGCAGGCACGCCTTGCGGGCGATGGCAGCGAGCCTCACGATCAGCCACGTGCCCTGCACTGTGGCTGGGGACGACTACTGATCGGGCATACCTATGCCGACCCGGCCAAGCTAGCCGAAGACCTGTTGGGCGAATGCCGCGGCGAACGCGACATCGCCCTGTACGTGGCAGCGCCCCAGCAGGTGCTGGCACACGCGCCGCAGCAACTGTTCCTGGACCCCTCGGACACCCTGCGCCTGTGGTTCACCGACTATCGCCCGGCGCAACGGGTATTTCGCGGGTTTCGCGTGCGCCGTGCGCAAAACCCCAGTGACTGGCAAGCCATCAACACGCTCTACCAGGCACGCGGCATGCTGCCCGTCGACCCGGAGCTGCTCACCCCGCGCCACCTGGGTGGGCCGGTGTACTGGCTGGCCGAGGACGAAGACAGTGGCGCGATCATCGGCAGTGTCATGGGCTTGAACCACGCCAAGGCCTTCGACGACCCGGAACACGGTAGCAGCCTGTGGTGCCTGGCCGTCGATCCGCACTGCACCCGCCCCGGGGTGGGTGAAGTACTGGTGCGTCATCTGATCGAGCACTTCATGAGCCGCGGCCTTGCCTATCTGGACCTGTCGGTGTTGCATGACAACCGCCAGGCCAAGCGCCTGTACGAAAAACTGGGCTTTCGCAACCTGCCCACGTTCGCCGTCAAGCGCAAGAACGTCATCAACGAACGCCTGTTCCTGGGCCCTGGGCCACAGGCTGACCTCAACCCCTATGCGCGGATCATCGTCGATGAGGCCCTGCGCCGGGGTATCGAGGTGCAGGTGTGCGACGCGGCTGCCGGGCTCTTCACCCTGAGCCTGGGCGGTCGCCGTGTACGCTGCCGGGAGTCGCTCAGCGACCTGACCAGCGCCGTGACCATGACCTTGTGCCAGGACAAGCGCCTGACCCAACACGCCCTGCACACCGCAGGTCTGCTTGTGCCGGCGCAGCAATTGGCCGGTAACGCCGATGACAACCTGGCGTTCCTCGAGGACCACGGCGCGGTCGTGGTCAAACCCGTGGATGGCGAACAGGGCCAGGGCGTAGCGGTCAACCTCACTACCCTCGAAGACGTCACGCGTGCGGTCGAACACGCCCGTCAGTTCGACAGCCGCGTGCTGTTGGAAAGCTTCCATGCCGGGCATGACTTGCGCATCGTGGTCATCGGCTATGAAGTGGTCGCGGCCGCGATTCGCCACCCGGCGCAGGTGATGGGCGATGGTACGCACAGCATCCGCGAACTGATCGACGCACAAAGCCGGCGCCGCCAAGCGGCCACCGGGGGCGAAAGCAAGATCCCGGTGGACGATGAAACCGAGCGCACGCTGGCCGCGGCCGGCTTTGGGTTCGAGGATGTGTTGCCCGCAGGTCGCCAGCTGGCCGTGCGGCGCACCGCCAACCTGCACACCGGCGGCACGCTCGAGGATGTCACGGCACGCCTTCACCCTACACTCGCCGATGCGGCCATTCGTGCAGCGCGGGCACTGGAGATACCCGTGGTGGGCCTTGATTTCATGGTCAAGGATGCCAGCAAACCCGACTACGTCATCATCGAAGCCAACGAGCGCGCAGGCCTGGCCAATCACGAGCCACAACCCACGGCAGAGCGCTTCATCGACTTGTTGTTCCCCCATAGCAGGCCGCTGGCCTGATACACCCATGCTCCGCTTCGACGGGAGCCCGGCGCCAGCGCCGCTCCCGCTCGACTGTTACGACCGGATCATCCAACGATTTTTCAACCGACCGGAGGCCTGGACATGTCCGAACGACATCCCGAACCCGATCTCGAGTACCTCAAGCGTGTCTTGCTGGAGATGCTCGCCATCCCCAGCCCTACAGGCTTCACCGATACCATCGTGCGCTACGTGGCCGAGCGCCTGGACGAGCTGGGCATTCCCTACGAGCTGACTCGACGCGGCACTATTCGCGCCACCCTCAAAGGGCGTCAAAGCTCCCCGGACCGCGCCGTCTCCGCACACTTGGACACCATTGGCGCCAGCGTGCGCCAGGTGCAGGACAACGGTCGCCTGGCCCTGGCGCCGGTGGGCTGCTGGTCCAGCCGCTTCGCCGAAGGCAGCCGCGTCAGCGTGTTCACCGATACGGGCGTATTTCGTGGCAGCGTACTGCCGCTGATGGCCAGTGGGCATGCCTTCAATACCGCCATCGACCAGATGCCCATCAGTTGGGACCATGTAGAAGTGCGCCTGGACGCTTACTGCGCCACCCGTGCCGATTGCGAGGCGTTGGGCGTGGGGATTGGCGACTTCGTGGCCTTCGATCCGCTGCCCGAGTTCACCGACAGCGGTCACATCAGCGCCCGTCATCTGGATGACAAGGCCGGGGTCGCCGCCTTGCTGGCGGCCTTGAAAGCCGTGGTGGAAAGCGGCCGTCAGCCGCTGATCGATTGCCACCCGCTGTTCACCATCACCGAAGAAACCGGCTCGGGTGCCGCCGGCGCCCTGCCCTGGGATGTCAGCGAGTTCGTCGGGATCGATATCGCCCCGGTCGCCCCCGGCCAAGCCTCCAGTGAGCACGCCGTCAGCGTGGCCATGCAGGATTCGTCCGGGCCGTACGACTACCACTTGTCCCGGCACTTGCTCAAACTTGCAGGCGAACAGGAATTGCCGGTACGCCGCGACCTGTTCCGCTACTACTTCAGCGATGCCCACTCTGCGGTGACCGCAGGCCACGACATCCGCACGGCGCTGGTCGCCTTCGGCTGCGATGCCACCCATGGCTATGAGCGCACGCACATCGACAGCCTGGCCGCGTTGAGCCAGCTGTTGTCGGCTTACCTGTTGAGCCCGCCCGTGTTCGCCAGCGACTCGCAGCCGGCCAATGCGTCCCTGGAGCGCTTCAGTCACCAACTCGAGCACGATGCGCAGATGGAGAGCGACACTCGCGTGCCCGCGGTGGACAGCCTGGTTGGTCAGAAGACCTGACGGAACGCGCGGGACCGCCTGGCGGGCGGTCCCTGCGCCATCGAAATCGCGTAGGATGCCTACAACTCATTCAGACACGTTACCCATGCTGATACCCTACGAACACCTGCAAGCCGACACCCTCACCCGCCTGATCGAGGACTTCGTCACCCGCGACGGCACCGACAATGGCGATGACACACCGTTGGAAACCCGTGTGCTGAGGGTTCGCCAAGCGCTATCCAAGGGGCAGGCGTTCATCCTGTTCGATCCGGAAAGCCAGCAGTGCCAGCTGCTGGCCAAGCACGACGTGCCCCGCGAACTGCTGGAATGATGCCCGTGCGCGTCGACGCCAGTCGGCCTCATGAAGCCTTGTTCGCCCTGCGCGCCCTGGCACATTGCGTTTCCTTGATGCGCCTGTAGACCTCGGCGCGGTGCACCGGCACTTCCCTGGGTGCATCGACACCGAAGCGCACCACCCCGTCCCGGGTCTCTACCACCATGATTCGGATGTCATCGCCGATCACGATGACCTCGCCCACTTCGCGTCCTATTACCAACATGTTCCGGTCCTCCAGCGAAAGGGAAAACCGGAGCGTGCAGCGTAGCCATTTGGCTACTCAATACTTCCACCCTCATTCAGAAAGACCCGACACGCCTAGGTAACCTTTCTTACGGATCCACCCTACGCCTTAACGGGCTCGGGCCTTCGCACGCATCTTCACTGCCATGTCGGCCATTTCATCGTACAGCCGCTCAGGTGCCTGGCATTTCAACGCCCAGGCCTGACGGCCCGCTTCGTGGGGCAGGATCAGGAACTGCCCGTCAGCCACCTGGCGGTAGATGCAGTCGGCGATATCGCTGGCACTGATGGGCGAGCCTTCCAGCAGCTTGCCGACCTGCGCTTTCATGGCCGGGTCCGGCCCACGGAAGGAGTCCAGCAGATTGGTCTGGAAAAATGACGGGCAGACCACGTGCACACCCACCCCCAGTTGGCGCAGCTCCACCAGCAGGCTTTCCGAGAGCGCCAGCACCCCCGCCTTGGCGACGTTGTAGTTGCTCATGCCGGGGCCCTGCATGAGCGCTGCCATGGAGGCGATGTTGACGATGCGCCCTTTGCTACGCTCAAGCAGCGGCAGAAAAGCCTTGCAGCCTTTGACCACGCCCATGAGGTTTACCGAAATCTGCCAGTCCCAGTCTTCGAGCGACAACTCGTCGAAGAACCCGCCTGATGCCACGCCGGCGTTATTGACGATGATATCGATGCCGCCGAAGTGCTCCTCGCAGGCCTGGGCCAGCGCGGTGAGCTGGCTGTAGTCACGTACATCGCACCGTTGTACGAACCCGTCGCTGCCTGCGGCACGCACCATTTCCAGTGTCTGACGCAGCCCAGCCTCACTGATGTCGGCCAACGCCAGGCGCCAGCCTTCGCGCGCCCAACGCAGGGCAATTTCGCGGCCCAGCCCGGAGCCTGCGCCCGTGATCATGATGCGCTTGTGCATGGCGACTGCCTTTTTCAGAGGTTGTGGCCCCAGTCTAATCAAGCCTATGCCCAGAACGGGTGCTTATCAGGCAAGTGAATGAGCGGCCATGAACCGCCCGCTGCGCACAAAGACGGGGCGATGACCAACACGCCGATGGAATCTTTCACAAGCGGCGCCGGTCATTAGTTACAAGAGGCCGGCAACCTGGGCCCTTGACCCTCAACAACGCAAGGACTCCTCCATGACCACGATTCTCATCATCATCCTGATCCTCCTGTTGATTGGCGGCTTGCCAGTGTTCCCGCACTCGCGCAGCTGGGGTTATGGCCCGTCCGGCATCGTCGGTGTGGTGCTGGTGATCTTGCTGGTGTTGCTGTTACTCGGCATGATTTAGTGCAGCAAAAAAAACCGCGCCGAGGCGCGGTTTTTTCATGCCTGCGAATCAGTGCGATACCGCCCCTGAAGCGCCCAGGCCAGTCTGCGAGCGTACGAACTGCGGGAAGAACAGCGCCCGCTCGTTTTCGGCAGCCGTGGACTTGTCGGTGATCGAGAAGAACCAGATACCCACGAAGGCAATCAGCATCGAGAACAAGGCCGGGTACTCGTAAGGGTAGATCGCTTTCTCGTGACCAAGGATCTGCACCCAGATGGTCGGGCCGAGCACCATCAGCGTCACCGCGCTGATCAGGCCAAGCCAGCCGCCAATCATGGCGCCACGGGTGGTCAACTTCTTCCAGTACATCGAGAGCAGCAGTACGGGGAAGTTGCAGCTGGCCGCAATGGAGAAGGCCAGGCCCACCATGAAGGCGATGTTCTGTTTCTCGAACAGGATGCCCAGGCCAATGGCCAGGACGCCCAGTGCTACGGTGGTGATCTTCGAGACGCGGATTTCGTCCTTGTCGTTGGCCTTGCCCTTGCGCCACACGCTGGCGTACAGGTCATGGGACACCGCCGAGGCACCCGCCAGGGTCAAGCCTGCCACAACCGCCAGGATGGTGGCGAAGGCCACGGCCGAGATGAAGCCCAGGAACACACTTCCGCCTACGGCATTGGCCAAGTGCACGGCGGCCATGTTGTTACCGCCCAGCAAGGCGCCGGCGGCGTCCTTGAAGTCCGGGTTGGTGCTGACCAACAGGATGGCGCCGAAGCCGATGATGAAGGTCAGGATGTAGAAGTAACCGATGAAACCTGTGGCATAGAGCACGCTCTTGCGGGCTTCCTTGGCATCGCTGACGGTGAAGAAGCGCATCAGGATGTGTGGCAGGCCAGCCGTACCGAACATCAAGGCCAGGCCCAGCGAGAAGGCCGAGATGGGGTCTTTGACCAGACCGCCGGGGCTCATGATGGCCTCGCCCTTGGCATGCACCTTGATGGCTTCGGAGAACAGGGTGTTGAAGTCAAAGCCCACGTGCTTCATCACCATCAGCGCCATGAAGCTTGCACCCGACAGTAACAGCACCGCCTTGATGATCTGTACCCAGGTGGTGGCCAGCATGCCGCCGAACAGCACGTACAGGCACATCAGGATACCGACCAGGATCACGGCCACGTGGTAGTCCAGGCCGAACAGCAGTTCGATCAACTTGCCTGCACCGACCATCTGCGCAATCAGGTAGAAGGCCACCACCACCAGCGAGCCTGAGGCCGACAGGGTGCGGATCTGCTTTTGCCCCAGGCGATAGGAGGCCACATCGGCGAAGGTGTACTTGCCCAGGTTGCGCAGGCGCTCGGCGATCAGGAAGAGGATGATCGGCCAGCCTACCAGGAAACCGATGGAGTAGATCAGGCCATCGTAGCCGGAGGTGAACACCAGTGCGGAAATACCCAGGAACGAGGCTGCCGACATGTAGTCCCCGGCGATGGCCAAGCCGTTCTGGAACCCGGTGATGCGACCACCGGCAGCGTAGTAGTCCGAGGCGGATTTGTTGCGCTTGGAGGCCCAGTAGGTGATGCCCAGGGTGAAAGCCACGAACGCCACGAACATGGCGATGGCAGAAACGTTCAGCGGTTGTTTCTGCACCTCGCCGGTCAGGGCATCGGCAGCCCACACGGCGGGTGCGAAGACGCCGCAGGCCAGAACGGCCAGTGTCTTGGCATGACGAATCATTGTTGCGCCTCCTTCAGGATGGCCTTGTTCAGCTCATCGAATTCGCCGTTGGCTCGGCGCACGTAGATGGCGGTCAGGACAAATGCCGAGATGATCAGCCCGACGCCCAGGGGAATGCCCCAGGTGATCGATGACTCAGGGCTGATCTTGGCGCCCAGTATCTGGGGACCGTAGGCGATCAGAAGGATGAAAGCGCAGTACAGGCCGAGCATGATCGCCGAGAGTATCCAGGCGAACCGTTCGCGCTTGCTGACCAGCTCCTTGAAACGGGGGCTGTTTTGTATCGAGAGGTAAATGCTGTCGTTCATTGTTTTTGTCCTAGCAGCACAGAGAGGGAATGTAACCCACGCCCTTACTTTATGCGGCTGTTGGACGGCAACCAGACGACCTTAGTCTTAGATGCAACGGTGTTTTACCGATTGCGCAACAAAGCGGATGACGGAGGTGGGGTTCGAGGGGAGTTTCTGCCTGATCGTGTGCAGAGAGAGGTGGCCCTCCCTCAGAGCTCAGCACATCGCGTACCGAGCAATCGGTGAATCGGACTTTAGACTACATATACCCGGGGGTTGTACGCGTGCGACGGGTGTGGGCATCGGAGGATTTCCAGTAATCTGCTACAGGGTTTAATACTGCGTCCAGTGTTTCAATCAATCATTTTCAATATTGAATGAGTGCAACCTGGCAACCTTGGTAATTTCCAAAGATCTTGCCAAGCCACTCACTCCGCCCTACTCTGCTGTTGCTGTTGCTGTTGCTGTTGCTGTTGCTGTTGCTGTTGCTGTTGCTGTTGCTGTTGCTGTTGATCTTGATCTTGATCTTGATCTTGATCTTGATCTTGATCTTGATCTTCGCGACTTCAGAAGGCCGAACGCAGGGCTTGCGGAGGGAGGTGACAGGCATGGATGCCTGTCAAGCGCTGGGCCCCAGGATGGGGCCTGCAGCGCGGTCCTCCCGGGAGCAAGCCCGGAGTGAGGGAACCCCGAAGCGCAGCGTAGGGGCCGTATGAATGGAGCGCAGCCTTTTTTGGTTACTTTTTGTGGCGTTTGACAAAAAGTAACTCGCCGTAAGGGCGAAAAGGTGATTAAGCGTCCCCATCGCAAATGGACTATGCTCAATATCAACACCCACACCAACCCAACCAAACTTCAAACTTCAAACTTCAAACTTCAAACTTCAAAGCGTGGGCGCATACAGCAAGTTGGTATTCATTGGCGCGGGTGGCGCACAGTCACCTTTCCGCCCTTACGGCGGCTCACTTTTTGTCTTGTCAAAAAGTAAGCAAAAACCGCCTGCTCCTATCATCCGGCCCCTACGCTACGCTCCGGGGT
>Ga0308172_1000074_pt1 | contig 215937 bp, 181 predicted proteins | sample PhyGR2_FD_202134 | JGI IMG/M metagenome (GOLD analysis project Ga0308172, IMG submission 202134) | Phyllosphere microbial communities from UC Gill Tract Community Farm, Albany, California, United States - DLSLSG.R2 | ecosystem: Host-associated > Plants > Phyllosphere > Unclassified | place... | reverse complement strand
AGCTCACATCGCCGCTTTCAACGAGTTTCATTACAGCGGAGGCGTACTCAGACGGCGTAACCTCCGGTTTTATGTCAACACTGCGCTGACCTTCCCCACAGTTATTGACAGGACTCCGAGGCGCGCCGGTGGCGCTTTTTAAAGTCAAAGGATCGAGGTCAACGTCAACGGCTTTGCTAACGATGCGCCATTGAGTCTCGCGAGTTTTGTGGATATGCCGCGCCCCAAGGTGAGGGGCAAAGATGCCGACAACTTTCTGAACTTCTTCGTCGTACTCGTTGAGTTCTTCGGCAGCCTCGCGCGCTACACGCACAGTTTGTAAATTACGGGGAACATTGGCACCGCCCTGCGCGGCAATATAAGCGGCAAAATCGCCACCATCGGCGGCGGCTCGCACGGCCTCGACGCGTTCGTCAAAGCTTTCGGCTAGGCTAATGCTGCGCAGCGTTCCGCTACGGCATTCGCGATAAGCTCCCATGGTTGGGACACCAACAGGATGAAATTGCGGGATACGCCAAATAGACGCCCACGCAGTGACGGCGGCAGCGGCATCAGATAACGGCTTGCCCGTTTCAAAGTCGAGCTCACCGTCAAGGGCATAACCGTCTATATTTTTTGCAATATATTTTGCGATGTACCCAGCGGCACAGCCTTTGTACATGTGCTTGCATTGAAAACGATTTTTCTCGGCTCCGCGCTCGTCGCCATCTTCTTTCAACGCATATTTACGCATTACTGCAATAACATCACTGCGTTGCTTTGGATGGCAAAACAAGAGCATATGCCAGTGCGGCGTTCCGTCGTGATGTGGCTCTACAACGCGCATCCCATACACTTTTAAATCGCGGTCTTTAAATGCGGTGCGCATATTGCCCCAAATGCGGCAAAGATAGCGCTGGCCGTCTTTTGGCGAATACGTCTCATCATCCCACTTATGATTAAGGTGGACGCGCTGACTACCTTTTTTACCGACCTTGCGCGTTGGGTGAAATTTAGAGGGGGTGGTGATCGTAATGAATAATCCGCAATGGTGTTGGCTCGCTGCATATTTCTCGATCCCCGCGATAGTGCTCATGAGCTCCATGCGACGGATTTTTGGATTAGAAATGCTTGCCATGACTTTATCGATAAGGTCGAACCGCTCACCAGTTTCGACGTTCTCAAGCTCTTGGGATTTCAGATACTCCAAGTTAGCTAAACGGCGTGATTGAACATCTCGAATTGCCAGCTTGCTCGCATACTCTGAGCGCTGAAAATTCACTTCACCAGCCGCAATCAATAACGCCTCACGCCATTGCATACGCAACGCTTTAAGCTTTCTTATCCACCATTCATCATTAACTAATCGCATGATGCTTCTTAGCGCGCTTTCAACGCCTAACTTACCTTTGAGGTAACGCATCCAGTATTTTGGGGTGATATTCAGCGAGCGAGCTGCGCCAGCAACTAGACCAAAAATAGCGCCCTGAACCTCATCACTCAGAAGGCTGGAGTTATCACCATCATGATCGCTGACGTGTTTCTGACAGGCTTTGTCATAAGCGGCGAATAATAGCGATGAAATGCGGCCAGCCATTTGTTTAAGCTCTTTGTCATGCATACCCGGCAAGCGGGAATAGCATTCAGCTTCGCCGATAAAGAGCTCATAGGCGTGACCGGTTAACTTCATTTCATATTTGGCGTTAACTTTTGTGATGCGCGGCCAGATGCGCGGCATAAAAACATTCAGCAAAAATCGATGAGCGGTGAGCAAACCCTGATTTTTTAGCAGGTAGGCATGGCGATTGGAGAAGTAGCCTCCAACAAAGTTTGGCAACATGTCAATTTTGCGCAAGGCGTCTTGCCCTTGAAGGAATTCTTCACGGGTAAGAGGTCTCTCTTTTCCGATGGCTTCGCGTGGTGCATTCCAGCTATACGCGCCCACAAAGGGCGCTTTAGGTTCAGCGTTAAATGCTGGCGGTGGCGTGGGGGCAGCTCGCCCCCTATTGATGATCGAACTCAATTTATTGAGCCTTTGGGTGATGTTTAGAAAACGCTTCCTGACAAAGCTTTCCGATACTGCCAATCTCAGCCCCTAGCCCTGCTATGCTAGTCACGGTCGAGTTGCGAACATGGCGATTAACCAGCTCGGTGACAAGCTGGTTTAGGCTTGGAAAATAGCCGATAGGGTCAAGCCACTCCTCACCTGCTTTAGAGCCTTTTTGCGCAATCTTTTTTTGATTAAGGATGTATTGAAGAGAGTCAGAGGTAATAACAAACTCTTTGCCGATATGGATACGAATCATGATTAACCTCAATAGTGATTTAGTTATCGAGCTGAAATAGTGCTTTCTGGCACAGCTCATTAAAGTGGTGGCTTTCACGCATAAGCTCGGATGGTGTTTGGATTGTTTTCAAATAAACACCGCGCTTAACACATAGATTTGTGATATCGGCAATTAAATTTAATTTATCCGAATACACAGCTCTCGCAGGGTAATATTTATTTTTTGTTTCTTTATCAGTTTTAATATCAGCGAGAATAAAAGAACTGTCATCGCATTTAGCAATGGCATACCAGTTATTAATAAATACCCACTTAAATGTTTTAGCCATTAGTAAAACCCTCGATGACTTAAACCCTCGTTGTGTAGCTTGATAGATTCCTGCGTCACAAGCTCGACTAGCTCATCTTTCGATAGCCCTTCTTTTTGAACATGTACGAGAATCTCATCGAGTCGAGCGGAGAACATAACAGCCGCGTCAGCCTTAGCCTCGTTACGAGCCTTATTTAATAGCCGCTCTTGCATTTCCGCTTCGGCTTTTCGGTGCATCTCTTGGCCGACCGTTTTATACATATGCATAGTGAACCTCAGATAATATAAAACCCGACGTAATAAAACGCCTATTAAATAACTTCGTATTTAATTAATGTAGGTATTGCTCAGGTCTAACCGCTGTTAATACAGTCGGTGCATATCTAAACAAGCTAAATAATTCACGTAAGGCACGGAATAACTTTTCACGCCATAAGCATGTCTCATCATCCATATGCCAATATGGTTGGCTGAATTCACTATCAGTTAGCCCCGCGTGACGAAAAAGAGTTCTTCGCTGGCTTATTGTCAGACGACGAATAAAGCCCGATTTACTAATGCCATGTTTGCGATACTCGGCAAATGCGCAGCTTAATTCCGCTATAGCACACACCACGCGCTCGCGGTCGGCGTCGTTCATTTCTTCGAGTTTAGCCATTGCATGGCGCTGTTTTAATCGTGCGTGAAAGCAGACTGTCAGGCGCTCGCGTTCGCTCATGCGGTTGTAAAAATCACAGGTTTCGCTCCAGCGTGGTGCGGCAAGGTGCTGGCTAATTATGGAGCGCAAACCAGCGGGCAATTCTTTTACTGAATCAAGCGTTACAACTGTCATTTTTGCCCCCACGGAATAAATCGGTTAATGCTTTTGGTTTTGCCTAAACTTCTACCTCGGATAATGATCCCCTTGCGGCCTTTGCCGTGGGTGATGCGCGTATCCAGCGCGCGAGCTGTCTGATGATTCCAGAGCAACGGCGCAATTGAGATTGGTTGCTGCATGATTCCCCTCCTGTTTTAGACCTATTGGTAACAGTCCACATGGTAGACAGTTGCAAATAGATGCCGAGTTTTAGCCATGCTCGGCACATGGTCTTTTTGTGGTAGGATCGAATCGCAAAAAACAACCAATCCACAAAAGGAGAATTTAATGTCACATCCAAACATTGATAAGTTTGTTAATAACAATGAAGGCTCTATTAATGAGTTTCTTTCCGAGGCCAAATCGTCACGACTAAAACACTCAGCCGAAGATCGCATTTTTGCTTTAGAAGTAATGGTTAGCGCTATTGGTGCCTCCCTTGAAGGTGATGCACATAAAAACTTATGTTCAATAATGAACTCATTTAGTGAAGCCAGCGAGCCAACACAAAATAAAACACTAAAAGCAGTTGCTGATTTAAATGTCCTGAGCGGAGACTTTAAAAAATTCCTCGCTGATATTAAAAAGAACTAATAGCATCGCTAAGTAGTTTCTTTAAAGTGGCCTCATTTTTGTGGCCACTCATTCCCCAACTTGAGACTCCATAATATATAGCACCAGCATGAGCACCATTGACATAATATTTGCGCTCAAAAAACTTACACTCTCCACTTTTGATAAAATCTTTATTAGCTACCAGATTCTCATCACCAAATGAATAAATACCTTCTGCCTTGCATTCCTGATTTTCAGAACCTTGCGAAATACTCTCGATGTTAAGTGATTCATGAATACTGCGAATCATATCCTGACGGTCTTCTTTGTGTTTTTCACCCAACGGGATAGAGCCATCCTTAATTAGGTGTGAAATTACCTCAATAGCAGGGCTGTTTATTGTAGTGGTTCCATTTGGCTCGATGGAGTGCTCAATTGTCATCGGCAAATCTGGAGATTCGCATTTTACAGCATTACGCAGAATGTCATTTTCGTTAATCAGGGCTTTCGCCTGATTTTCGATATTTGAAAATAGCTCGCGAGCACGCGCGGCCGTCTTATGGCTAATTGGCGTGTGTCCGAACTCATTAATTGCTAACAGCAATTCGGCGGCAATGGCTCCCGGAGGAATCAGCGTTTCAGGCTTACGCCCTTGCGGTTGGCTTTGTACATGTTTGTTTAAGCCGCCAATAAAGCGATCGGACAGTGAAACACGCTCGCGCAGCTCGTCTATTTCTTCCTGTTGCTGACAAGCTACATCGGCCATAATTGACAGGGCGATATTAGTCTCGCGGGGCAGAATCAGATCGCCAGCAGAGCGCAGAATCTTATTCACTTTTGCGAGGCTTTCGTTTACTGACATTTCTTTTTTATCGGTCATGGCTGAATCTCCGGTTTAGTGTTGATAACTTCATTCATCTAGTTGAACTACGCAGCCGGCTCCCCGAGTCCCAGCCACTGCAACCAACCATCTCGAATCTCTTTAGGGCGGCTTTCATAGGCTAATCTCAAGCCAGCATTCCAAGCTGGTAGATATACCCATTTTTCAGGCCGAGCAGACGAAGATTGCGGGTCTTTCATATCCACATACGGCAGCTTCCCCCTCTCTATCATTTTCGTGACTGCTGACGGAGTTTTTCCGATAGTTTTGGCAAACTCATGAGCGGGCAAAGCGTCCGAAACACTTACTACCTGTTTACTCATCTGATAATCTCCATAATGGCTTTAATAAGTGGACTATAAGCACCTATTAGCGACTACAGCCGACCGTTAACGCAACTAGGTGTTGTCCGTATGCGTACAATTATTAGTGGGATACATACAACATGTCAATGACTATAGGTCAAAAAATGAGGGTAATGAGGGAAAGTGAAATGCTAAACCGACGGCAAACCGCTGAATTAATAGGGGTTCCATATGGAAGTTTGAATCATTATGAGAGTGGCAGAATGATTCCCTCTACAGACATATCAATGAGGCTTCTCCAGCATCCGAAGTTCCAGAAGTACACGCTATGGTTTATGACTGGTGAAATAGCCCCCGAATCCGGACAAATAGCTCCGGCGCTCGCACACTGTGGGCAAGAAGACACAACCTCGCAGCACTCAGGCCAAAAGACTGGTTAACAATTTACGCCGCTTATCTGTGCAGCAAATGCACAGCAACAACTTGTTATAGAAATACACATTTAGAGGTAGATGCACACCTACCCATCGGAGGGCTTTCTTATGTCAATTAAGAAACTCGAAGATGGTCGATATGAAGTGGACATTAGACCGAGCGGGCGTAATGGAAAGCGTATCCGCCGGAAATTTGACAAAAGGCACGAGGCCGCGGCCTTTGAGCGTTATACGAATGCGAATTACCACTCTAAAGAGTGGTTATCGAAGCCAGCCGACAAACGTCCGTTGACAGAGCTAATTAATATTTGGTGGCGATATCACGGCAAGCACCGCGACCACGGTCAGTCAGCGCTTAAGAAGCTGGAAAGAATTGTAAGAATGATGGGGAATCCCGCAATTTTTCAAATTGATAAAGCGAGAATTACAGCTTATAGGTCTGAAAGGTTAGCCGAAGGTATAAAGGCATCCACAATCAATCGAGAAATGACTGCGATTAGCGGCATGTTTACCGACCTTATAGAGTCAGACCTCTATGCTGGTGAGCACCCAATCAGGGGGGCTGGGCGACTCAAGGAAGAAAATACCGAAATGAGTTACCTCAATAGTGATGAGATCGCCACACTACTCTCTGTATTGACAGGCGATAACCGCAAAGTTGCAATTCTTTGCCTTAGCACTGGAGCTCGATGGGGGGAGGCAACAAAATTGAAGCGCGAACATGTTGTGCATAATGTAGTGACGTTCGTACAGACCAAAAATGGAAAGAGACGTAGCATTCCAATTTCCTCAGAGGTCGCAGATGAAATCTTGCAACAAAAAAGCGGCTTATTGTTCCCTAAGGCCTCTTATTGCGATTTTCGAATCGCGGTGAATAATGCTAAACCAGACTTGCCTGATGGCCAGTCAACCCATGCATTGAGGCACACCTTCGCCACGCACTTTATGATGAATGGTGGAAATATTATTACGCTGCAAAAGATTTTGGGTCACTCTAAGATTGAACAAACCATGAATTATGCCCATTTTGCCCCCGACTTTTTACAGGATGCAATTTCATACAACCCATTACAGGGGAAAGCAAATGTATAATGTCCACATCACGTCCACGCTCAGGGCGAGTATAGGGGCTTTTAGTCGACTATAGGTCGTTGCAAGTTGTTGTTTCTACTATCTGATGCACTGTCTTCGACATAGAGTAAGGCCGCTTATGCGGCCTTTTCCATATCTAGAGAATGGTGTTTGTCATGTTTTTTATCCTGCTGCACTCTGTGTTCGCTGACACACAACAGGAGAATTTCAGCATGAAAAAGCAAAAAATGATGGCGCAATTAATTGGGGTATGGGCCTTGCTTACAGGGGCCTTACTATTACCGTTACAGGCTCAAGCAGCGACGACGGCTAAACCAACAGCCCCAAGCGTTGAACAAACTCAAAAAGCCACTGATCCTCAACCGGTAACTAAAGATGCCTCACCGGGCATTGTGGGAACCAGTATCAATATCAATACGGCCAGTGCGGAAGAAATAGCAACGGTGCTCAACGGTGTTGGCCTGAAGAAAGCACAGGCGATCGTGGAATATCGTGAGAAAAACGGGGCCTTTACCCAGATAGAGCAGTTGGAAGAGGTGAAGGGAATTGGCGCAGCATTAATCGCACGCAACCGCGATCGTTTAAAATTGTGACCGAGCACAAAATTCAGTGGTCTAACCAGTTTGGTTTTTTAGCGCTCTGCTACTTTCAATAGTGCGCTAAGAATTAAAAATAGCTGAGCAGGCGACTGCATGTTTGCAGTCGCTTCAGTCAAATACTGGAAAAGGCCACATGAACGATGAGCAATGCAACCATTATTAAGGTTCGAGGATATCATTTAGATGTCTATCAGCATGTCAATAACGCCCGTTACCTTGAGTTCCTTGAGGAGGCGCGCTGGCAGTGGCTTGAAGACCATGGTGCTTTTGATTGGATGATGAAGGAGGCCATCGCGTTTATGGTGGTGAATCTCAACATCAACTATCGTCGCGGCGCGGTGCTAAATGATGAGCTGGTGGTGGAAAGTAAACTGCATAAGCTTAATGGCCGTAGCGGCGTGTTAAATCAAATCATCACTCGCACTTCGGATAATGAAATTATCATTGATGCTGCTTTAACGTTTGTTTGCACCGATCTGAGAACGCAAAAAGCATTGCCTTTGGAAGGCGCATTACGCGATCGTCTGCTGGAATTGAGCGGAGATAAGTGAAAATCATAAAATGAGCCGCCAATGCGAGAATATAGCGGCTCATTGAAACGTGATGACCGTTTGAGAGTTCGAGATACACGGGGCTAGCACACCGCGGGGCGCTCCGGCAGCTAAAGCTGCTACGACCCCATCGGTGTACTTCCCCTAAAATCAGGCTTAAGTGACCAACATTGATCTTACAGACCGGTTTTTTCTTTCAGGCTTGCAGAAACCGCCGCGCGGTTTGCTAAATAATCATTGAGCCCGTGCGAACGCAAATGGCAGGCAGCGCATTCGCCGCAGCCGTCACCTTGAATACCGTTGTAGCAGGTGAGCGTTTCCTGACGAACCAGATCAAGTTTTTGGTAATGATCGGCTAACGCCCAAGTTTCTGCTTTATTCAGCCACATTAATGGGGTTTCGAAACGAACGTCGCGCGCCATGCCTAAGACAATCGCTTTGTTTAACGCTTTTACAAATTCGTCACGGCAGTCTGGGTAGCCGGAAAAATCAGTTTCGCATACACCGGTAATCACGGCCTCAGCCTGTACTTGGTAAGCATAAATAGCCGCTAAGGTCAGGAATAGAATATTGCGGCCAGGCACAAAGGTATTTGGGATACCGTCTTCGCTTTCGGTTGGAACCGGAATGTTGTCGCGGGTAAGACTGCTTATTGCTAGTTCGTTAAGCAAACCAACGTCGAGTACTTTATGCGCTGATGCGCCGAGTTTAATGGCGAGATCGCGTGCGACGTCAATTTCAGCACGATGGCGTTGGCCATAATCAAAAGTGATGCAATGCACTTCGTCATAACGTTCCAAAGCTTGAATTAGACAAGTTGTGGAGTCTTGACCACCACTGAATACTACCACCGCGCGTTTCATTGCCTTACCTCTATATCAATCTAAAAAAAGAGAGGCAGACAATAAAATTGTCTGCCATAACGCGGTCTATGGTAACGGCTATGGGAGGAGATGAACAGCCTGACTATTCATCCGTGGGGGCGGGAACCCATGCCCGACAGAAGTCGAACCACCCATAGGCGGTAAGCGTTACGCCTTCTACACGAGGAGGTGCACTGATTTGATACTGGTAATTAAACAGCGGCATGATGATGCCCTGCTGCATGAGATGGGTGTAATAATCGCGCAGGGCATGATGGCGGTTCGTTTCGTCCGCTAACTGTTGCACGCTATCAAGCACCATGCGGCATTGCTGCTGCTCTTTATCGTTCAAAATTGCCTGCCAGAGAACATCAATACGCAGCCAATTCTCCAAGGCCACTTCCGGTGATTCACCGATTAATCTGTCGCCTAAAATAATATCGACTTCGGCAAACTGCTCATTAGACTCCCAACGTTTACCGTCATAGAAACGCACTTCTAACTCACATCCAGCCTGGGCGAGGCGTTCCTGTAGCCGGTCGGAAAGCGCGGTGAGCTCTGCCGGTGGGTGATAAAGCAGCGTGAGTTTTGGGGGCAACAAAATCGGCTCAGGGGTAGGTTCCGGCAGCGGCCAGCCAGACAACATTGCGCTGCTGCGTGCGATCAGGCCATTTTCAATCGGCAGATGATTAAGCGTATTTTCCTCTCGAATCAGCGTCGTGAGGTAACGCCTCTGAGCTGTTGTGAGTTTTCCGCGCTTCTGGTTGAGCGCGATATAGCAAAAACCAACGCTGGTGCTGCGTTGTACCGGACGAACGCTGTCTAACTCCTCGTACTGTCCGATGGTTATTTTTACCGGATGCTGGCTGCTGGGCGCTGCTGATGCTTGCTCTGGATTGGATGTGATCCAATATTCAATCGCATGCAGGTAAGGGCGGTGCAGATGATAGCTGCTGTGCTGCTCAAGCCTAATGAGCATGTCTGAGGAGCTGATCTGACGGAAAGGCCCCGCGCCGATTTCAGGATAATCAGGATGAGGTAAAAGACAGAGTAAATCAGCCAGACGGTGAGCAAGCCAATAGTCAGCACACTTTAAGGTAAAACGAATACATAGCGCGTGGGGCAGTGATATATCCGCGATGCTGCTCAGAAAACTACCGCAGCGAGGATGATGGCACAGCTGTTTTAGCTGCTGGACCAACTGTTCGGCAGTGATTGGCTGCCCATTGTGCCAGCGTAAATCGCTGCGCAGTAAAAACTGCCACTTAAGACCATCGGCGCTGATTTGCCAATGATGCGCTAAATCGGGCTGTGGATGTGGATTACCGGTTTCAAAGCGAGTGAGCCCCGCATGGATGGTATGGGCAAGATGTTGTTCGGCGCGTCCGGTTAGTGCTAACGGTGCGATAGGTTCTAGCGTTCGATAGTACGGAATACGCAGCGTAGGAAGATCTGAATCCCATTGCCCACCCAGATGTGGCATAAGCAGTTCATTGAGATGAATGGGATCTCGTTCAGCCAGCTTTAACGCATTTTGATGATCGCCTGCGTTGAGCAGTTGTTGCATTAGGTTTGCGCGTAGCTGCTGTTCTGGAATGACACAGTGCAAGCGCGCGCGTTTCCCACGTCCTGCTGTGGCATGCCATTCCAACCATTTCAGCGCCTGAAGTTGGGCTAACAACGTACGCACATGGCGTTCACTACAGCAGAAAACCCCCGCCAGTTCAGCAACGGTTGTTTGAATTGGATCGTCACCAGCAAACTGGTTTAAACGTTGGTATTGGCTAAGCCTCTGTAGCAGGCGCATTGCTAAATCCTGAACAATTTTCTTTAATTGTTCACTATTAGTTCCGTAAATGCCACGCCATACTGTTTATCTCAATGTATTCGTCACAAAATTATTCGTCACCAAAAGAGGTTTCGGTATGGTTCGTTTAGCGGCCTTTGATATGGATGGCACTCTGTTGATGCCTAACCATCAGGTTGGGGCTGAAACCTTGGATGTGCTGCACCGCTTGTCTGAAAATCAGATTGCGCTGACGTTTGCAACGGGGCGGCATTTTCTCGAAGTGCGTACTATTGCGCGTCGATTAGGTCTGCAGGGCTATATGATTACCGGCAATGGCACACGGATACACGATCGCGAGGGTAATAACTTATTTTCCAGTGATTTAGTGCCAGAAATTGCGCTTGAGGTTTTGCATTCGCATTGGGAAACGCCCGCCTCGGTTCACGTTTTTAGAGATGATGGCTGGTTGACCTCGGTTGAGTATCCAGAGCTCTTAGCCCCACATGTGGAAAATGGTTTTGGCTATCACATTACGCCGCTGCGTTCTTTACCGGCTTATGGCATAAGTAAAATTTGTTTCTGTGGCGATCACGATGCCTTAACGAGTTTACAAACACGCCTGCGCCTGCATTTTGGCAAGGCTGTTGATCTGTGTTTTTCGGCCTACGATTGCTTAGAAGTTTTGCCCGCGGGAACGAACAAAGGCTCTGCGCTGAGTCATTTATGCGACCACCTAGATATCGATCTTGCTGATTGTATGGCGTTTGGTGATGCGATGAATGACAGAGAAATGCTGGGCATGGTCGGAAAAGGTTACATCATGGGTAATGCGTTGCCGCAGCTCAAAGCCAGCCTGCCGCACTTAGAGATTATTGGTCATTGCCAGCAACAGGCGGTGGCACAGCAGTTAAACAATTGGCTGAGTTCACCAAAAAAACCTCACCATTCCCCCGAATAACGAGGATTCTTTTACAGCCGCCGGGCCTACACATAGCGTGTATCGCCCGGTTTTTTATTTCTGCTTTAGACAGAATGGGTAAGCTACATCGCTTCCAACTGTTGGGTATATTGGCTTAAGTCGCCAATATTCTTTTTCACCCAATCAGCATCATAGTAGGTGTCTAAATAACGTTCACCGCTATCGCAGAGCAGGGTAACGATAGCGCCTTGTTCGCCGCGATCGCGCATTTGACGTGCCAGCGTTAATGCTCCCCACATGTTTGTTCCTGTCGAAGCGCCGACTTTGCGGCCTAATATCTTCTGCAACCAATGGATGGTGGCGATGCTGGCGGCATCTGGAACACGCATCATGCTGTCAATAGCCTCAGGGATAAATGAGGGCTCAGCACGTGGTCGTCCGATACCTTCGATTTTGCTGCCACAGGTACCCGTGATGGTGCGGTCTTTTTGCAGATAGCTATCCATAAACACCGAGTTTTCAGGATCCACCACCATCAGATGAGTCGGGTGTCCTTGGTAACGAATATAGCGACCCAAGGTTGCAGAGGTGCCGCCGGTGCCTGCGCTCATGACGATATAAGCAGGAATAGGATGCGGCTCGCGTTCCATCTGACGAAATATGCTATCGGCAATATTATTGTTGCCGCGCCAGTCTGTTGCTCGTTCAGCGTTGGTGAACTGATCCATATAATGGCCGTTCAACTCTTTGGCTAACTGTTCTGACGCCGCATAAATCTGGCTGGCGCTGTCAACAAAATGACAGCGTCCACCATAGAACTCGATCTGTTCGACTTTTTTACGTGCGGTGCATGAAGGCATCACGGCGATAAACGGCAAATTCAGCAGTCGAGCGAAATAGGCCTCGGACACGGCGGTACTGCCTGAAGACGCTTCGATAATCGTGGTGTCTTCTTTAATCCAACCGTTACATAGCCCATACAAAAAGAGTGAGCGGGCTAGACGATGTTTCAGGCTACCGGTTGGATGCGTGCTCTCATCTTTCAGATACAAATAGATGCCGGGAAAAGTAGGCAGATTTAGACGAATAAGGTGTGTGTCTGCCGAGCGTTGAAAATCGGCTTCGATCTCGCTGATAGCGTGCTTTACCCAAGCGTTGTTCATGATAGTGGCCTATGTGAGTCAGTCTGAACGTATGGGATAAGACTATCGGATTTTGCAGAAAAAGAAGTTGCTATATAGACTTCATATTGGCCTAATAAGAGAAAATATTTCTCCATAAGTGATATATGTTAGATAAAACAGACCGAAAACTGTTGGAGCTCTTACAGCGCGACTGCACTCAGTCGTTGCAGGTGTTGGCCGATGCGGTCAACTTGACCTCCACGCCCTGCTGGAAACGACTGAAGCGCCTAGAAGATGAGGGCTATATCGTCGGGCGCGTGGCGCTGTTAGACAAAGACAAACTTGGCCTTGGTTTGACCGCGTTTGTTATGATCAAAACCCAGCATCACAGCAGTGAGTGGTATCATCATTTTGTGCAGCAGGTTGAGCACATGCCTGAAATCCTTGCGTTTTATCGTATGGCTGGAGAGTACGATTATTTAATGCAGGTACAGGTTGCGGACATGAAAAGCTACGATGCTTTTTATAAGCGATTGGTGAATGCGGTGAAAGGCTTAAGTGACGTCACTTCCAGTTTTGCGATGGAACAAATCAAAAGCACCACGTTCTTGCCCGTGGGTGAATAAAGCACGCAAAATTTACCCATCACGCGGTTACCTAAGTTTCCTATCGGTGTTATCCTAGTGCTGTTTATATATACAGCATTTAAAATCAAAGCCCACTATAGGCTATGGAATAAAAATACGTGAGATTATTTGCCCAACTAGGCTGGTATTTTCGTCGTGAATGGCGGCGATATCTGGGAGCCGTACTTTTATTAGTCGTTATCGCTATTCTGCAACTGGTGCCGCCGCGCATTGTTGGCATCGTGATTGACGGCGTGTCAAAACAGCATATGCCAGCTTCAACGCTGGTATTTTGGATTGGTATTTTACTGCTTGTTGCGGTGGTGGTGTATTTGCTGCGCTATGTGTGGCGAGTGCTGCTATTCGGCGCGTCCTATTTGCTGGCCGTTGAACTGCGTGAAAAATATTATCGTCAGCTCAGTAATCAAGCGCCTTCATTTTACCAGCGCCATCGCACCGGCGATTTGATTGCCAGAGCGACCAACGACGTCGATCGCGTTGTCTTTGCTGCGGGTGAAGGTGTATTAACGCTGGTGGATTCACTGGTGATGGGCTTGGCGGTGCTGTTTGTGATGAGCACCCAAATTAGCTGGGAGCTAACGCTGCTGTCTCTTATTCCGATGCCGATTATGGCCATGGTGATTAAGCATCAAGGCGCGCAGCTACACTCGCGGTTTAAGTCTGCACAGGCGGCTTTCTCCATGCTCAACGATCAGGCTCAAGAGAGCTTGACCAGCATTCGCATGATCAAATCCTTTGGTCTAGAAAATCATCAGTCGAAGCGCTTTGCCGATGTCGCAGCCGAAGCAGGTGCCCGTAATATGCACGTGGCTAAAGTCGATGCGCGCTTTAACCCAACCATTTTTATCGCGATTGGCTGTGCCAACTTATTGGCGATCGGCGGCGGTGGGGTGATGGTGATTCATGGTCACCTAACGTTAGGACAATTGACCAGCTTTGTGATGTATCTGGGCTTAATGATTTGGCCGATGCTGGCATTAGCGTGGATGTTTAACATCGTGGAGCGTGGTAGTGCGGCCTATAGTCGTATTCGCAGCATGCTGTCTGAGCCGTCAACGGTTCAAGACGGCGAACGCTCTTTGCCTCAGGGGCGAGGTGTGCTCAGCGTTGATGTTGAGCGTTTCGCCTATAGCGAAGGGGCTAATCCTGTACTGCATAACATCCAATTCAATCTCGCGCCGGGCCAGATGCTAGGCCTGTGTGGGCCAACGGGGGCGGGTAAAAGCGCGTTGCTCTCATTGATTCAGCGACATTTTGATCCCGACCAAGGGGAAGTGTGTTTCCACGGCATCTCTTTACGTGAACTTCGTCTGGATGAATGGCGCGCTCGCCTCGCCGTTGTGAGCCAAACACCTTTCCTGTTCTCGGATTCTGTTGCCATGAATATTGCATTAGGTAAACCTGATGCCACACAGGGAGACATTGAACGCGTGGCTAAGCTGGCCAGCGTGCATGAGGATATTCTGCGCTTGCCCGAAGGCTATCAAACCGAAGTGGGAGAGCGCGGCGTGATGCTGTCCGGGGGGCAGAAGCAGCGCATCTCTATCGCTCGGGCATTGCTACTGGACGCGGAGATTTTGATCCTCGACGATGCGCTATCGGCGGTTGATGGCCGTACTGAATACCAAATTCTGCATAATCTGCGTGAATGGGGAGAGAATCGAACGGTGATTATCAGCGCGCATCGCCTTTCTGCGCTGACAGAAGCCAGCGAGATCCTCGTTCTGCAGCAAGGCGCTGTCGCTCAGCGTGGCTTGCACAGTGAGCTGAGTAAACAGCGTGGTTGGTATCGAGATATGCATCGTTTCCAGCAAATTGAAGCTCAGCTCGATGAGCCAGACTCGCAGATTCAGGAGCCAGATAATGCGTAATATCAAACAACTCTGGCCGACCCTGAAACGCCTGCTTGCCTATGGTGGCCCTTATAAAAAACCGTTAGCCATTGCCGTAGTGATGCTATGGGTGGCTGCGGCTGCGGAAGTTTGTGGCCCGATTATCATCAGCTACTTCATCGATAACGTGGTTGCCAAAGGCGATCTCAGACTTGGGTTGGTGACAGGCTTAGCGCTGTTATATCTGCTGCTTGAGTTTACCGCAGCGGGTTTGCAGTATGCGCAGGCATTACTGTTCAACCGTGCGGCGGTTGGGGTAGTGCAACAGCTACGTACCGACGTTATGGATGCTGCGCTACGTCAGCCTTTATCAGCTTTCGACAATCAGCCTGTCGGACAGCTTATCTCGCGAGTGACCAACGACACCGAAGTGATCAAAGATCTTTATGTCACGGTGGTAGCGACGGTGCTGAAAAGTGCTGCGCTGATTGGTGCGATGCTGGTGGCCATGTTTACCCTTGATTGGCGAATGGCGCTGATCTCTATCTGTATTTTCCCTGCCGTATTTGTGGTGATGGCCGTTTACCAGCACTACAGCACGCCTGTAGTACGTCGTGTTCGTAGCTATCTTGCCGATATCAATGATGGTTTTAACGAAGTGATCAACGGCATGGGGGTTATACAACAGTTCCGTCAGCAGGCGCGCTTTGGTGAAAAAATGGGGGAGGTGAGCCGCTCTCATTATCAGGCGCGTATGCAAACATTGCGATTGGAAGGCTTTCTACTGCGCCCGTTGCTGAGTCTTTTCTCCGCCATGATCCTTTGTGGATTGTTAATGATGTTTGGCTTCAGCGCCGAAGGTTCGATTGGCGTCGGGGTGCTTTATGCTTTCATTAACTATTTAGGTCGTCTGAATGAGCCTTTGATAGAGCTCACCAGCCAACAGTCCATGATGCAGCAGGCCGTTGTTGCTGGGGAGCGCATTTTCGAGCTGATGGATGATGCTCAACAGAACTACGGCGGTGACATTCAGCCTTTGCAGAGCGGGCGCGTCGATGTTAACAACGTGACTTTTGCCTATCGGGAAGGCCGCCCAGTTTTGCAGGATATCAATCTGCACATTGCATCTCGCGGATTTGTGGCTTTAGTCGGGCATACCGGCAGCGGTAAATCGACATTGGCTAACTTGCTGATGGGGTACTATCCGGTAAATCAAGGTGAGATCTGTATTGATGGGCGTCCGATCCCTACGCTGAGCCATCAGGTTCTGCGCGAAGGCGTGGCTATGGTTCAGCAGGATCCCGTCGTGATGGCAGAGTCGGTTATGCATAACGTGACGCTTGGCCGTGATATCAGCGAGGCACAGGTGTGGAAAGCGCTGGAGGATGTCCAGCTTGCACCGCTGGTCAGAAGCTGGCCGCAGGGAATACAAACTCAGTTGGGTGAACAGGGGAATAATCTGTCCGTGGGGCAAAAACAGCTGTTAGCAATGGCGCGAGTGCTGGTTCAGGCACCTCAAATCCTCATTCTGGATGAGGCTACGGCCAATATAGACTCCGGTACCGAGCAGGCGATTCAGAAAGCGCTCAATGTGATTCGCCAACAAACAACCTTAATTGTTATTGCTCATCGCTTGTCGACCATTGTAGATGCTGACTCTATTCTTGTTCTGCACCGAGGACAGGCGGTAGAACAAGGTTCGCACCACGAACTACTGGCTAAGCAGGGGCGTTACTACCAAATGCACCAGTTGCAACTAGTGGGAGAGGCGCTGGCGGCTGGATTGCATCAAGAATCACCGACGATCTAAATATTGTCCATCGCGACAAAGCCGGTTGCTATGTCATGAATGCATAGCACCGGCTTTTTGTTTTCTGCAGCGTTCATCACGGCAATCCTCGCTGTGCATTTGCAGTGCATCATCGCTTCGAATTGTGTAAAAAAAATGCACCGTAATTTCCTCGGTTGCACGCTATTGGTGCGTTTTTGAGAAATACCTCACGTTTTATCTGCTGTAACTGAGTCTCTCCCTCCCTAAAACCAGCATTTTCTTCCATCAACTAGCCTTATATAAAGTTGGCATAGCCTTTGCTCATATCAATGCGTAGACGAAATTATTCGGAGTCATGTGAGGAGAGGCCGTATGAAGCTTGTAACCGTGGTGATTAAGCCGTTCAAACTGGAAGACGTACGTGAAGCCCTTTCCTCTGTTGGGATCCAGGGATTGACCGTTACCGAGGTGAAGGGATTTGGCCGCCAAAAAGGCCACGCCGAGTTATATCGTGGGGCAGAGTACAACGTGAATTTCTTGCCGAAAGTGAAAATTGATGTGGCGATTGCTGACGATCAGCTCGATGAGGTGATTGATGTCATCAGCAAATCAGCCTACACCGGAAAAATTGGCGACGGAAAAATCTTTGTTGCCGAACTACAGCGCGTTATTCGCATTCGTACCGGTGAAACCGACGAAGCGGCTCTGTAATTAATAACTCACACAGATAGGGATGGATTAATGATGAAAACACGCTTATCCACTTTAGCTCTGGGGAGTGCTTTATTACTACCCGGCGCCGCTATGGCCGCAACGCCAGCCGTAGCAGACAAGGCTGATAACGCCTTTATGATGATTTGTACTGCGCTCGTTCTGTTTATGACCATCCCTGGCATTGGCCTATTTTATGGTGGGTTACTACGCTCCAAAAACGTGCTGTCATTGATGACGCAGGTAATGGTGACGTTTGCCGCCATCTGTGTGCTGTGGGTTGTCTATGGCTACTCTTTGGCGTTTGGTGCTGGTAACGCCATTTTCGGTAATCTAGATGAAGTGATGCTGAAAGGCATTGGGCTAACCGATTTAACCGGCTCATTCTACAAGATGATCCACGTTGCGTTTCAGGGCTCATTCGCCTGTATTACCGTGGGTCTGATTGTGGGCTCGTTTGCAGAACGAATTCGCTTTTCGGCGGTGCTGATTTTCGCCGTGTTATGGTTCACGATCTCCTATATTCCGATGGCTCATATGGTGTGGGGCGGCGGATATTTGGCGGCAGACGGGGCGTTAGACTTTGCAGGTGGAACGGTCGTGCATATTAACGCTGCGATTGCCGGTTTGGTCGGTGCGTATCTGCTAGGCAAGCGTGCAGGATTTGGCAAAGAAGCCTTTAAGCCCCATAACCTACCGATGGTCTTTATGGGGACTGCGATTCTGTATATCGGCTGGTTTGGCTTTAACGCAGGCTCGGCAAGTGCAGCGAATGAAATTGCCGCGCTGGCCTTTGTGAATACGGTGGTGGCAACGGCGGGAGCAATTCTGTCTTGGGTATTAGCGGAGTGGATGACGCGCGGAAAACCGTCTCTGTTGGGTGCATGTTCAGGTTGTATCGCTGGGCTGGTTGCGGTGACGCCTGCCGCGGGCACCGTTGGTGTGGGTGGCGCGCTGTTGCTCGGCTTGATTGCAGGTGTCGCTGGGTTGTGGGGCGTGGTGATGCTGAAACGCTGGCTGAAGGTGGATGATACCTGTGACGTATTCGGCGTGCATGGTGTGTGCGGTATTGTGGGATGTTTAGCCACGGGGATCCTAACCGCAACGTCTTTGGGAGGAACCGGCTATGCCGAAGGGGTGACCATGGGCCATCAGTTCGGCGTGCAGGCACTCAGCGTTGTGGTCTGTATCGTTTGGTCTGGCGTGGCTGCGTTAATTGCCTTTAAGATTGCCGATGTTTGTGTAGGTCTGCGTGTGCCGGAAGAACAAGAGCGCGAAGGCCTGGACGTCAATAGCCACGGTGAGAACGCGTACAACCAGTAGTTTTCTTCTTCAATCGTGCAATTGCAGATGTGAAAAGGGCGGAGAAATCCGCCCTTTTGTTGTAAGGATGATATTTGGATTTTACGAACGCTGGCGGATCACGCCTTCCTGAACCGTAGAGGCAATCAGTTCACCGGCTCGGTTGTAAAATTGTCCTCGTACAAAACCGCGAGCGCCAGACGCAGAGGTGCTCTCAACCGCATAAAGCAACCACTCATCCAAGCGGAATGGGCGATGGAACCACATCGAATGGTCAATCGTCGCGACCTGCATGCCAGGCTCTAAGAATCCTTTACCGTGTGGCTGTAAGGCGGTTGGCAGAAAATTGAAATCGGACGCATATCCCAGTAAGTACTGATGAATGCGTGGGTCGTCAGGCATTTCGCCATTGGCTTTGAACCAAACGTTACGGATAGGTTCTTCTACTTTGCCCATCAAAGGGTTATGGAAGCTCACCGGACGCATTTCCAACGGTTTTTCGCAGGTAAATTTTTCACGCACGGATTCTGGGATGAGGTGTGCCATGCTGCTGGCAATTTCAGATTCAGATTTTAATGATTCAGGCGCTGGTACATCGGGCATCACGTTCTGATGTTCGAAACCCTGTTCGGCAGTTTGGAAAGATGCCGTCATGTAGAAAATAGGTTTACCGTGTTGCACCGCCTTCACCCTGCGCGCGCTGAAACTATTACCGTCACGCAGATTTTCAACGTCATAGATTATCGGCTGGCTGCTATCGCCGGGGCGCAGAAAATAGCTGTGAAAGGAGTGAATATTGCGCTCTAAAGGCACCGTTTGTTTCGCAGCATAGAGCGCTTGACCAACCACCTGACCGCCAAAAACTTGACGTAAGCCAAGATCTTCACTCTGCCCGCGATAGATCCCTTCTTCGATTTTTTCCAGATCTAACAGATCGAGTAAATTTTTTAATGCCTGACTCATGAGTGAGATCCTAATTAACCAGTGTTGAAAACAGGAGCAAAGCCCCCAACTGCATTATCAATTATGGCAGAACTTATCACAAAACTATTTAAGGGTTCGCCATCGTTTCTAGGGTTCAATTATCTGAAAATGTTAATGTAAAGTAGATAAAACTGGAAAACTCAGCGCTTTGTGCCATGCTTATCAAGTATCTTAGTTTAAGAAACTATTTTAAGAGGCTCGTGTCGGTTGCTTAATATGCTTTTGTAGATAGGCATTCGACAACAAAAATAAAAGGAAGGAGACCGAACTTATGAAACTCTGGAAAATTGTAGGTGGTGTACTGATGACCGCAACGGTTGCTGGCTGTTCTTCAAATGCTGCTGATGTCCCAACGCCTGCTCCAGGTAATCAAGTGACTGCAGATGCGTCGCAGATTAGCGGCCCAGCGGTGCGCGGTAGCGTGAATATTCGTCAGCGTATCGCTTTGCCACCAAATGCGGAAGTTACGGTCACCTTAGCTGATGTTTCTCTGGCGGATGCGCCTGCTCGCGTGCTGTCACAGAAAGTGTTCCGCACCGATGGCAAACAGCCACCTTATAACTTTGTTCTGCCGTTCAATCCTCAGGATATTCAGCCAAACCAGCGCATTAACCTGAGCGCGGCAATCAAAGTCGACGGTCGCTTAGTGTTCATCACCGATACGTTGAATGAAGTGGTAAATAACAACGCGGGTACGCAGAAAGATCTGGTCTTGGTACCTGTTTCTGCTGATGGTGCTGCCACCGTGCTGAGTGAAAAAAAGAAGGTTGAAGGAACATCACCTTTCTAATATTCGTTTAGGCGATATGAAAAACCTGCCCACTGTGGCAGGTTTTTTTATGGCTGCGATGGATCCCATCCGTAAAGAGTCAAATCGATAACGCCGCTCGCGTTGAAGGTGATGCCTTCATCTTGCAGAGCAGTACGTTGGCGCGTGTAGTCAGGGCCAATCAGAGAGATGTTGCCGCTGCGATTGACGACGCGATACCAGGGAATTGATGAGCCCTTAGGGAGCTTGCGTAAAATACCACCGACCTGTCGTGCCGCGCGTGAAGACCCCGCAAGGCGAGCTATTTGCCCATATGTTGCCACTTTTCCATAGGGGATGGCGTGAATTGACATCAAAACACGTTGGCGAAAGTTATCTTCAGGTACCGATGGGGTATCGTTTGGCATAAGGCATTGAAATTCAAAATGAGTGGCTCATGGTATGAACGCAGTTTGCCATAAGGGGCTGATGGATAAAATGATTGTTTAATAAAACGACGTTCGGCAGCCTTAGCCTTGCTTTTCGCCGAGTCATCACTGATAATGCCCCCGCACTGAAGTGATGCATGACGTTATGCAGTAATCATTCAGTTGCTCATCAATGGAGGCCCTGTTGGTTCTCCCGCAACGCTAACTTGTGAACTCGGTCAGATCCGGAAGGAAGCAGCCGCAGCAGGCGACGTGTGTGCCGGGATGTAGCTGGCAGGGCCTCCACCCATTTAAGCCCCCCATATTTTCTTAACGTAAAATCATTCGTTTTTTTCATCTTTAGTCAGCTATTCTCAAATTCGTTGTATTGCCCTATCTATGATCGTTTTATCACAGCTGTAATATGCAAATGTGACAGAAGGTGTATATATTCTTTCTATTGGATGTATTGATGAGGTTGTCATGATGAAAAAAGGGTTACTGACAATAGTGCTATTTTTATGCAGCGTATCAGCACATGCAAAAGCGCCTTTGGGAAAGGATATCGATGATTCCCTGGCACGCTGTAAAAATGTGGCTTCTGCGACACAAGCTATTTCTAGCTGTTACCAGACTGCCATGAAAGCGTGGGATGCCGAGTTAAATAATCAATATAAGTTATTACTCAAAGATCAATCAGTGGCTGCTCAGGAAAAACTAAAAATTGCGCAAAGAGGGTGGGTTAAATATAAAGATGATTACTTTCTAGCGATAAATGCGTTTTACCAACAAGAGCAGGGGACCGTATGGGGTCTGGTTGCGGCTGAAACCAAGCTCAATGTGATTAAAGAAAAAGCTATTGACCTAGATAGATTGCGTCATAGTACGAACTTATCGGGTGAATAGAGCAAGCAAAGGCCAGCGTATATAAGCGTTATTGGCCTTTACTGTTTTTCTTTCTGGCTGCTGAAACAGTAGCACCTAATGTAAGATGCAAAAATACAAATGGAAAAACACAGATGATTAATCCAATTGATAAAAGTGTTTATTAATCGTTAAGCAATAAATAAAGGTAATTTCTTAGGTGATAATTTAGGTTAACTATTTAGCGAACATACTTCCAAACTTCAGCAGGGATCTTATCATACAGTTTGTTCATGGTGAGTTCGGCCAAACGATGGTCGGCGGCTGAGTAGAAAGTTTCTAGCTCATCGTCGGATAGCTCATATTTGTTTTTTTCAATTACGCGCTCTAAAGTTTCTAACGTTGTACACTTTCGTAAGCGCATAAGGTAATCAATTTTAGTCATAGGAACTCCTGATCTAAGGTTAAAAGTTCAACGCGGATGCTGGTTTTTCACCCGCTAAATAACGCAAAATACGGCCTTTTACTTTAAGCCATTTTTTTAGTTCTGGTTCGTTTATGCTGTAATTACTAAACAGACTGTAAGTTTCGTCAAGATACTCATCTAATATTTCAGTTAATTCTGAACTCTTTGGATACTTAATCTTGAACGTTAAACCGAACGTTGCGATATGTTCGTTTAATTCATTGAGTTGCAGATTAGCTACAGCAGTTGGGTCATTAACCCAGCCATGATGGCTATCACTCAGAACTTCCATTCCCTGATTATACAGCATATTACACAGGTATTTCAGTTCAGTTATATCGTGCTGATAAGACGTGTACTCATCCATATCATGCCTCCATCTTGCTCAACGTTGTCTCAACGAATTAGTCTATGTCGTCGTGAAGTACAACAATAAACATCAAAAGCAGTGTACAACCATCAGCATTACTAAAGGCCGCAGCATCATAGCAAAAGCACATCTAGATTGGCGATAATTTGTGTTAATAAGTATTTAATTAAGACGCTTCGCGTGTTTTTTAAACACTTTTCAGAAAACTCTAAAGCAAATCATCCTTGCGGTTCTAAAGGTGTTTAACTAATTAAGCATGGGCTAATGACTTGAAGATAATTATCTCTTTATGATTATTGCACAAATAGGCATCTAACCAAGGGAATTTTACCTTTTATTACGCTGTGTTTATGTGTCTCGGTGTGCTAACGAAGTACTAAAAAGCTGATTTGTTTTTTTTCAATATGTTGGATGTAAGATTGGGCATAACGCAGAGTAAACAGGATAACGAGATGAAGAGGTAGCAGCAGCCCCACAATGTGGGGCTGTGGTGAGTAAAAAGGGTCATATTTAGCGTTTTTTCTTTCCTCCTTGCACGGCTTTGAAGCGTGGGTTTGACTTACAAATAACGAATATGCGGCCATGGCGTTTTACGATTTTACAATCTGGGTGGCGCTTTTTGGCGGATCGTAATGAGCTTAAGACTTGCATTAGTTGGCCTCTGCGGTTTTTTTCTTCGTCATAAAGTGACCGAAACGTTGCTGGAATTTGGCTGCGCTGCCTTCTTTAGAAAACTCTTTCTGCTTCCCTGTGTAATACGGATGCGAAGCGGAAGAGACATCTAGCGTGACATACGGATAACTTGCCCCATCCAACTCGATAGAGCGGTCGGATTGGATCGTTGAACCGATTTTGTAATAGGCGTCTGCCGTTGTGTCGTGGAAAACCACGGTGCGATAGTTTGGATGGATATTGGTTTTCATTTTCCTGCCCTTTATTGATGTTATAACATAACAATTATTATGCGACGCCTTTTTTGCCGATGCAAGCGGATTGTTGATCAGGATTTTTATACTGATGAAAAGCGAGCAAGAAGGGCAATAAAAAAGGCCGCATACGCGGCCTTTTTAGGTGGGAAATAAACTATTTCACCTGATGGTCAACAGGGTGGCTATGTTCGATGTCTTCACCGCCTTTATTAAAGCGACGGCGCACGACCACAAAGAACATCGGTACGAAGAAGATGGCCAGAATAGTTGCTGTAACCATACCGCCCATTACGCCTGTACCTACCGCATTCTGTGCGCCAGAGCCAGCACCGGAGCTGATAGCCAATGGCAGAACACCCAGCATAAATGCCAGAGACGTCATCAGAATTGGACGTAGACGCATGCGTACCGCTTCTAACGTCGCTTCAATCAGCCCTTTACCTTCTTTATCCATCAAGTCTTTAGCAAACTCGACGATAAGTATGGCGTTTTTGGCTGAAAGCCCGATGGTCGTCAACAAGCCTACCTGGAAGTAAACGTCGTTGTTCATACCACGCATTGTTGCTGCCAATAGTGCACCGATAACGCCCAATGGAACCACGAGCATAACGGAGAACGGAATTGACCAGCTTTCATACAATGCTGCCAGACACAGGAAGACCACGATGAGCGAGATGGCATACAGCGCCGGAGCCTGGTTACCTGATAGACGTTCCTGATAGGACATTCCTGTCCAGTCATAACCGATACCGGTAGGCAACTTGGTCACCAACTCTTCCATCAGCGCCATGGCTTCACCGGTACTTTTACCCGGTGCCGCTTCCCCAAGGATTTCCATGGATGGCAGGCCGTTATAACGTTCCAGACGCGGAGAACCATATTCCCATTTTGATGATGAGAACGCTGAGAACGGTACCATTTGTCCTGCATCACCACGGACATAGTAGTTATTGATATCGTTCGGCAGCATACGATATGGCGCATCAGCCTGTACGTAAACTTTCTTCACACGACCGCGGTCGATGAAGTCGTTCACATAAGTACCACCCAGCGCGGTAGACAGCGTTTGGTTGATGTCTGAAATCGAAACGCCTAACGCCTGTGCTTTTTCCTGATCGACAATGATCTTGAACTGCGGCGTATCTTCCAAACCGTTTGGACGTACACGAACCACGGTGTCTGGATGCTGTGCGGCCATGCCTAACAGCTGATTACGCGCTTCGGTCAGTTTTTCATGGCCAAGGCCAGCCTGATCGATAAGTTCAAAGTCAAAGCCGGTTGCCGTACCCAGTTCGATAATCGCTGGCAGGTTGAATGGGAACACCAAGCCATCTTTAATCTTACTGAATGCGCCAGTTGCACGGGCGATAATGGCCGGAACCTTATTATCGGCGCCGGTACGTTCATCCCAAGGTTTCAAGCTGACGAAGGCCAAGCCGTTGTTCTGGCCTTGACCGCTGAAGCCGAAGCCGCTGACGGTAAAGACGGATTGAACGTTAGCTTTTTCTTTATCCAAGAAGTAATCAGTGACTTCTGCTAGAACCTTGTTGGTACGTTCTTGCGTTGCACCAGCCGGTAACTGAACCATGGTCAGAGCAATACCCTGATCTTCATCCGGTAAGAATGACGTTGGCATACGGACAAACAACAGACCCATACCGACAACGATAATCAGGTAAATCAGCAGATAACGACCGGTACCACGCAGAATGCCAGCAACGGAATTCGTATAGTGCTCGGTGCTCTTATCGAACATGTTGTTAAACCAACCAAAGAAGCCGGTGGTTTTACCGTGGCCGCCTTTTTCGATCGGTTTGAGCATGGTGGCACACAGAGCCGGTGTCAGGATCATCGCCACCAGTACTGACAGCACCATCGCGGAAACGATAGTGATGGAGAACTGACGGTAAATCGCACCGGTTGAGCCACCGAAGAATGCCATTGGGATAAATACTGCGGACAGTACCATCGCAATCCCCACCAAGGCGCCCTGAATCTGCTCCATGGATTTACGGGTTGCTTCTTTTGGTGGTAGGCCCTCTTCGGCCATAACACGCTCAACGTTTTCCACCACAACGATGGCGTCATCCACCAAGAGGCCTATCGCAAGCACCATACCAAACATGGTTAGGGTGTTTATCGAATAGCCAAAGGCCGATAGCACAGCAAATGTCCCTAACAGAACCACCGGAACCGCGATGGTTGGGATCAGGGTTGCACGAATGTTCTGCAAGAACAGATACATAACCAAGAACACCAGCACGATAGCTTCCAGCAACGTTTTCACAACTTCGTTGATGGAAATCTTAACGAACGGCGTGGTGTCGTATGGATAAACAACCTTCATGCTGGCAGGGAAGAAGGGCTGCAATTTAGCCAGCTCTTTTTTAACCCCTTCAGCGGCATCCAATGCGTTAGCGCCAGTTGCCAGTTTAATCCCCAGACCTGCGGCAGGTTTGCCGTTAAAGCGTGCAATAACGTTATAGTTTTCGCCGCCTAGCTCAATCTTGGCAACGTCACGCAGCAGTACGCGAGAACCATCGGTTTGAACCTTCATCAGGATCTTGCCGAATTCTTCCGGTGTCTGTAAGCGCGTTTGCGCAATGATTGAGGCGTTCAACTGCTGGCCAGGAACCGGAGGAGCACCACCTAATTGGCCGGCTGCAATCTGGTTGTTCTGGATTTTGATCTGGTTGATCACGTCCAGAGGGGTCATCTGGTAGTTGTTCAGCTTATTTGGGTCTAACCAGATACGCATCGCGTACTGGGCACCAAACAGCTGTACGTCACCAATCCCTTCGGAACGGCTGATCGGATCTTTAATGTTGGAAGCCACGTAGTCGGCGATATCATCCTGAGACATACTTCCGTCTTCAGAAATAAAGCCAGCAACCATCAGGAAGCTACTACTGGATTTCTCAACGCTGATCCCTTGCTGCTGAACTTCTTGCGGCAGCAACGGCGTTGCTAGCTGCAATTTGTTCTGCACCTGAACCTGTGCGATATCCGGGTCAGTACCAGACTGGAAGGTAAGCGTGATCGACACGCTACCCGATGAGTCGCTGGTTGAGGACATGTACATCAGATTATCGATACCGTTCATGTTCTGTTCGATAATCTGTGTCACCGTGTCCTGCACCGTCTGCGCATCAGCACCAGGGTAGACTGCGGAGATCGACACCGCCGGTGGGGCAATCGTTGGATATTGCGCCACCGGTAGTTTCATAATCGCTAGCGTACCGGCCAGCATGATAATGATGGCGATAACCCAGGCGAATATAGGTCGATCTATAAAAAACTTAGCCATGAATTACTGGCTCCTTTTTATCAATGTATCAGCAACGAGCATCACTTAAGACTTCTTCGGTTCGCTAGCCGCTGCATCTTTTGTTGAAGCGTTCCCTGCAGAAGCCTCTTCTACTTTCACTTGCACACCTGGACGAACTTTCTGCAAGCCAGTCACAATCACTTTGTCACCGGATTTCAGACCATCAGTCACCAACCATTTGTCACCGATGGCTTGCGCTGCGGTTACGGTACGGTTTTCAACTTTGTTGTCGGCACCGACTAACATGACGGTTGCTTCACCACGAGGATTACGGGTGACGCCTTGCTGCGGTACGAGCAACGCATTGTTTTTGATCCCTTCATCCAGACGAGCGCGCACAAACATGCCAGGCAACAAATCGCCTTTAGGATTTGGGAACACGGCGCGAATAGTGATTGAGCCAGTGCTTTCATCAACGGTGACGTCAGAAAACTCCAGAGAGCCTTTCTGTGCGTAGACCTGACCATTTTCCAATACCAGCTCAGCCTTAGCCTTACCGCCTTCCTGTTCTAAAGTGCCGTTAGCCAGCTCTTCTTTTAAACGCAGGAAGTCGTTGCTTGACTGAGTCACGTCGACATAAATCGGGTCCAGTTGCTGAACGGTTGCCAGCGCATTAGCCTGATTTGAAGTCACCAAAGCACCCTCGGTCACGCTAGATTTACCAATACGACCGCTGATTGGTGAAGTGACTTTGGTATACGCCAGATTGATACGTGCAGTTTCTACTGCGGCTTTTGCCGCGGTAACGGCTGCATCGGCCTGACGCGCATCGGCAACAGCTGTATCGTATTCTTGCTGACTGATGTACTTAGTACCGACTAATGTCTTATAGCGATTGACTGTCAGGTGAGCGATGTTTGCAGCGGCTTCAGCTTTGGCCAAATCGCCACGCGCGCTGTCATAAGCGGCCTGATAAGTTGCTGGATCGATTTGATACAGTGAAGAACCGGCCTGAATGTCGCTGCCTTCCACGAAGTTACGCTTAAGGATGATGCCGCCAACCTGTGGGCGAACTTCTGCGATGCGATATGCAGATGTACGACCAGGAAGCTCAGTGGTGACGTTCAACGGCTCAGCTTTCAGCGTGACAACACCCACCTCAGGTGCGCTTTGCTGACCTTTTTGCTCGTTTCCGTCGTTACATCCTGTAAGAAGTAAACTACCAGAAAACATTAGCACGGCCGCCAGAGGCGTTAACCCTCTGTTTTTATTCATAGATAACCTCAAGAGTTCGATTGTTAAATGGGTATTGATTCATTTGTGAAAACCCATTGCTGCGCTAATTAAAACTGCATGTTATGGTACATACATTCATGAATGTATGTAAATCAAAGCACATTAAAAATATAACGCCATGGCACGAAAAACCAAAGAGCAAGCTCAAGCAACCCGACTGCAAATACTTGAAGCGGCAGTATGTGAGTTTTCCGCACGCGGTGTGTCCGCTACCTCTCTAACGGATATTGCCAACGCAGCTGGTGTAACGCGTGGCGCGATTTATTGGCACTTTAAAAATAAAGTAGACCTTTTTAATGAAGTCTGGAACCTGACCGAATCAAAAGTCAGTGACTTAGAGATAGAGTATCAAGCAAAGTATCCAGATAATCCACTTAGGATTTTACGCGAAATCCTAATTTATATCTTGGTCGCAACCGTGGACGACCCACGCCGTAAAGCGTTGATGGAAATTATATTTCATAAATGCGAATTTGTCGGCGAGATGCGTTCTTTAGTTGATATTCGCAAGATTTTGTACCTCGAAAATTTTGAGCGCATCGAAAATGTGCTACGTAACTGTATTGAGTGTCAACAGTTGCCTGCTGAACTTAATACTCGGCGCACAGCGGTAATGATGCGCTCGTATATAACGGGTATAATGGAAAGCTGGTTATTTTTACCAGAAAGCTTTGATTTGAAAGAAGAAGCTTCATTTATGGTCGACAGCTTTATCGACATGATCAAGTACAGCGAACATCTCCTGCATGGCGCTGTTAGCATGCCGTTTGAAGCGCCGGCATGCGCGGTGGCGATGACGCCGCTTAACAGAGGGAAATCCTAATGCAGAAAATTGTTTTGATCGCCAATGGTGCTGGTTATGGCCAAGAATCATTGTTTAACGCACTGCGCTTGGCTATTGCGATGAAAGAGCAGCAGGGCGAGATTGAACTGAAAATCTTTCTGATGTCTGATGCTGTCACATCGGGTTTGGCTGGGCAGAAGCCTCATGAAGGCTATAACCTTCAGCAAATGATTGAAATTCTGACCGCTCAGCAGGTGCCTTTTAAACTGTGTAAAACCTGCGCCGATGGCCGTGGAATCAGTACATTACCGTTGATTGACGGGGTTGAGATTGGAACGTTAGTTGAGCTAGCTCAGTGGACGCTAGCCGCAGATAAGGTGCTTACGTTCTAATTTTGTATTGAACCGTAATTGGGACGATAGGGATTAATTCCCACACAAATATCGTCCTTATTTATTGGATAAAAAATAGATTTCATTTTCGGCTTTTGCCTATTCATTGTCTTAATATCTTCGTGCTACGCTAATCTACTCTTCCCGTTAAACGATCTCTTCCCATGATGGCTGGCTGCATTACGTTACGCTCTGTTCAATTAACTCGGCGCGCACAGTTTTATTTAATTTCATTAATTATTAGTGTGCTTATTTTATTGGTTCCTGATTATGCTTTAGCGCTGAGCGGCGATATATCGACGCGGGCTGAAGTACAGAATCAGTTAGATTCTTTAGGTAAGCAGAAATCGCTGTCGCCGGGAGAAAAGCTTTCGCAGCAGGATTTGATGAAAACGCTCGAATACCTCGACGGTATCGACCGCATCAAGCAGGAAAGCCAGCAGCTTAAACAGCAGATTCAACAAGCTCCACTCAAGCTAAATCAGGCACTCAGCGGATTAGAGTCTATTCAACAGGCCGATAGCGAAGCCATCACGCGTTCGTCGCTGTCGACGCTTTCTTTGCGCCAGCTAGAAAATAAAATGGGCAGCACGCTGGATGACCTACAAAGCGCGCAGGAAGATTTAGCGAATTTTAATAGTCAGCTTATTTCTCTTCAGACCCAGCCAGAGCGTGCGCAAAGCAGCATGATGGCGACGTCACAGCAGATTCAGCAAATTCGAAACGCGTTATCCGATCCCAGCAATATGCGTCCAACACAGCAAAACATGTTGAATACGCAAATGGCGATGCTGAATATGTCCCTCGACTACCAGCGCCAAAGCTTGTCGGCTAACACCGCATTACAAGATTCCCTGCAAAAGCAGCGTGACTACGCTAATGCCAGAATCAATCAGTTAGAGCACATGGTTCAGCTGGTTCGTGAAGTTGAAAACGGCAAGCGGTTAACGCAGTCTGAAAAGACGGCGCAGGAAGCGCAAAACCCCGATGATGCCACCCAGAATATTCAGCAGGATCCTATTATTGGCCGTGAGCTTGATATTAACCGCCAATTGAGTAAGCGGTTAATTGAAGCGACCGAAGGCGTGAACACGCTGGTTCAGGAAAATATCCGCATCAAAAACTGGCTAGATCGCTCTCTACAGGCAGAGCGCAATTTGAAAGAGCAGATAACGGTGCTGAAGGGCAGTTTGCTGCTGTCGCGCATTCTCTATCAGCAACAACAAAATCTGCCGACGGAAAAATTGACTAACGATGTTGCTACGCAGATTGCTGATTTACGTTTGGAACAGTTCGACATCAATGAAAAGCGTGATGCGCTGTTCCAAGGAACGGATTACGTCACGCAGTTGCTTAGCCAAAATAAGGATAAACCGTCTGACGATGTGGTTAGCGCGCTCGAAGATATTGTTGATGCTCGCCGTGAGCTGTTGGATCAGCTCAATAAGCAGCTCGGCAGCCAGTTAACCTTAGCGATTAGCCTGCAGATTAATCAGCAACAGTTGCTGAGCGTAAATGAATACCTGCAACATACGTTGACCCAACAAATTTTCTGGGTGAGCAGTAATAAGCCAATGAACCTCAATTGGTTTATGGATCTTCCAAATGCGTTAAAAGTTCAGGCCCAATCTCTGCACTTTGACCTTAAGCCGGGAGCGTTGGCTGAAGGTGCGCTGAGCTCCATGTTCGTTTTCATTCCTTTGCTGATCCTCTTCGGCCTGTTCCGTTGGCGCTATCGTAGAATTAATGAGCTTCTGGAAAAGCTTGGTAACGAAGTCGGCCAATTAAAACGTGACACACAGCTGCATACACCAAAAGCCATTGGGCTGCTGATGGTGAAAGGATTGCCCGGCACGCTATTGATATTGGCACTGGGCTTTTGGTGCTATCGCTCGGATATCAGCATTAATAACTTTATGTGGTCGCTGTCGTTGCAGTTTGCCATGTTCTGGATGGTTATCAGCACCACATATCGCCTGTTAGCGCCGGAAGGTGTATCGGAGAAACATTTTAATCTCTCTCCGCTGCTGTGCGCGCACTATCGCCGCGTGACCCGACGAGTTGGGGTCACGTTAATCCCGCTGATTTTCTGGTGTGTATTGGGTGAAAAAGCACCGTTGCGTCTGAGTGAGGATGTGATTGGTCAGGTTGCGGTGCTTATCACCTTAGCGCTGATTACCGCTTTTGTTTTCCCAATTTGCCGTGACGCATGGCGCGAGAAAAACTCTCACACCGTGCGACTCATCATGGTGACGCTATTAGCTATGACACCGTTGGTGCTGATGGTTCTTACCGCGTTTGGCTACCTCTATACCACGCTAAGCCTAGGACTGCGCTGGCTTGATAGCCTCTATTTAATGATCCTGTGGACCATTATTTATGCGACGGCTATCCGTGGACTAAGCGTTGCCGCACGGCGCTTAGCCTATCGACGTGCTTTGGCTCGCCGCCAGCAAAATACCGCACGTGAAGGTGCGGAGGGTTCAGAGCCGATTGAAGAACCGCCATTGGCGATTGATCAGATTAATAGCCAGTCATTACGCCTGACGACGATGGTGCTATTCCTCATCTTTGGCTGTGTTTTGTATTGGATTTGGTCCGATTTAGTCACGGTGATCTCCTACCTCGACAGCATCACCCTGTGGCATTACAGCAGCGGTTCAGGTGCAAATCAGACCTTACAGGCCGTAACGCTAGGCAGCGTGCTCTTTGCTCTAGTGTCAGTGGTTATTGCCTATATCTTAACGCGCAACTTACCGGGTCTGCTCGAAGTGCTGGTGCTCTCGCGTATTCAAATGCGCCAAGGCTCTTCCTATGCCATCACCACGGTTCTTACCTATTTGATTATCGTGGTGGGGACGATAATCTTCTTCGGTTCGCTGGGGGTATCATGGGACAAGCTACAGTTCCTTGCCGCAGGGTTATCGGTTGGTCTAGGTTTTGGTTTGCAGGAGATTTTCGGAAACTTCATCTCTGGTCTCATTATCCTCTTTGAGCGTCCAATTCGCATTGGCGATACTATTACTATCGGGACGTTCTCAGGCACGGTAAGTCGAATTCGTATTCGCGCCACCACGATCACGGATTTTGATCGTAAAGAGGTGATTATCCCGAATAAGGCGTTTGTGACAGAACGGTTGATCAACTGGTCATTATCCGATACTACAACCCGCTTACTCATAAAAGTGGGGGTCGCCTATGGTTCGGATCTGGACAAAGTGAAGCAGATTCTCCTGCAAGCGGCTAAAGAAAATCCACGCGTGATGACCGATCCCGAACCGCAGGTATTCTTCTTAGCGTTTGGAGCGAGCACATTAGATCATGAGCTGCGTTTATACGTACGTGAACTTCGCGACCGCAGCTATACGGTTGATGAGCTGAACCGTCGAATCGATCAGCTTTGCCGTGAAAACGACATTAATATCGCGTTTAACCAGTTAGAAGTGTATCTGCATAACCAAGAAGGCAAGGAAGTTCAGGTGATCAAAAAAGATCTGGACGGTAAAGCCGGTGATGAGTCATTGGCATAATCACGCTGTGGCTTTGATGTGATTTTCGCTTCTGCCAGTTTTAACGGAAGCTTACGGCGTTTGTTTAAGCATTAAATATCCTGCTTAATTAACGCTATAAGCTTCCTATTGTTAACTGATGTTGTTAACTGACGTCGTTAACTGAATTCGCAGCTTCAGGATTAAGCCTTAGTGACGATATTGTTCTTCCCGTTATGCTTCGCGGTATATAAATAGTCGTCAGCGATTTTTAATATTTCCTCTGCGGTTTCACCCTGCCATTGGGTGAGTCCACCGCTGAAGGTGACATGCAAGCCTACCTCGTGCCACTGTTTCTGGTCAACGGCGATACGCCATTTATCGAGCAGATGTACCACGCTGCTGGTGTTGCTGTTCAAAATCAGCATCACTAATTCTTCACCGCCATAGCGGCACAACAATCCTTGAGGCCCTGCAATTTCCTGACCGACTTTGCCGATATATTTTAAAACTTCATCGCCCACGGGATGGCCAAAACGATCGTTGATTTGTTTAAAGTTATCAATATCAATCATGGCCAAAAAGAAAGGGACTCTGTTTTCAATTAGGCTGGGCAAGCGCTCATCAAAATAGCGACGATTAAATAATCCCGTCAGGCTATCTTCAATCGCGGCTTTATTCGCTTCTGCTCTGGCTCGGTGCTGCTTTTTAATTTCAGAATAGACGCTGGCGAGATCGAATGTTTTTTCATCCATGCTGCCACTGCGTATTGTTGCCAGTAACTCGCTTAGCATGCGTTGCAGGCTCGTGTTCCAAAGTACCGCCACTGTGATATAGAGCATTACCGTGACAATGGCCAAGATCAACATCGGTTGCGTTGACTCAGCAATTAAAGCCTCGATTTTATTCTCCTCGACGGTGAGAATAAGGTGCCAATCAGGGTTGGTAAACGAATGGTAATAAACATGAATGCCTGAGTTTTCATCATAAAAATAGCCTTCGGCATCCGTCATTTGTTTCAACCATTCTGGATGAGCAATCGGCAAGGTAATTTCTTGAGGATTGGCGTGCATGACAATCTGACCAGAATGATGGACTACGGCTAATTTCCCATTTAATGGTAAGGCTATCTCTTTTAACGGCAGACTCATTGCGGCCAGATCTAAATCCATAGATAACGCGCCATAGCGAACACCCTGATCGTCATTCAGGTTTTTCGATATAGTTAAAACATTATGATGAGTAAACTCATCACTATAGGGCATCGAGAAACGTACCCAGTTATTCTTTAGGGTATCGCGTGGAAACCAAGGGCGCTCTTTCGGATCGTATGAGGGCGATTCTATCTTTGGAATACTGTTAAAACCTGCGCCATCGATCCACACCAGAATATTGGTGAAATGGCGATTAGCATTAATGGCATACGCTACAATTTTCTTTAGATTGCTTTCATCTGAATCAATGAACATACGAGATTCACTTGGCGATGCTTGGATCGCAAGTGCGATGGCACTATTTTTGATATCTTTAATTTGTCGGTCAACTGACTGCATAGCCGTATTGTGTGTGATGAATGCTAATGTCTCATCGATATTATGATACGTCTCTTGCTTCACGTGCTGATAGAACCAGACATAGAGAACGATCAGTGGAAGTGCTAGCGTGAGAATCGCTAGGTGAACCTGCTTTTTAACTGACCATGGTTTTTGCAAAGTAGAAATCATAAATTAAGAGGCTTATGTTGCATTGAGTAACCAGAATAGCTATCTGGAGGTAATTCCTTTACCAAAATAAATAATACGTTATTTATAATAAACTTTATAGGATTAATGAATATATCAAGATGGATAATAATATTCCATCGATCATAAAATGATCTTGAGGGAAATCAATTTAACGTATTAAGGAAATAAATCTTCCGTCGTTAATTAACTATCTGGAATGTTTTTTTCCCGTTAATAACTGTAGTTGGGAAGTTCTATTTCCAATATCAAAAAATATTTTTAATAAGATATTTCTAACTATGGTTAGCATGATAAATATAATATAACCAATAAGTGTTAGTGGTATAAATAAATAGGATTTTTATAAAAACAAACCAAGACATATATTAATTATAATAAGAAATTTCAATGCGAATTATTCTTAAATAAAAAAGGAGCCATTTGGCTCCTTAAGATATGACTCGAGAGGCTATACGTTGCTGAGTGGCGAAGTTGTCTGGTGTTTTTTGCGCGATAGTTTAGTTTCATAGTCGTTTTTGACTATTTCTAAGGCGGCTAACACGACTTCAGGACCGAGATCGTTGCTTTCCAGTAGATAGATCAGATCGACGGCAAGTTGCACTTCAGGCGCTGCTTTCTCGAGTGACATAACCTTTCCTTAGTTTTTCAATTTGCGATAGATGAACAGCAACAGCATAGCACCCAGAATTGAAATAATCAGGCTCACGAAATTAAAACCGGTGACGCTTCCCATTCCAAAGAATGAGCTGATGTAGCCACCGACTAATGCACCAGCAATACCCAAAATAACGGTCATAAAGAAACCGCCGCCATCTTTGCCTGGCATGAACCATTTAGCCAAAATGCCGACAATAAGACCAAGAATGACCCAAGAAATAATGCCCACGATACGTCTCCCTTAAACAAATATTTAGCGCTAGTTCTGATGACATCGAATGCGATATCAGAGAAGAAAGCTTTGATAATTATAGATAGAAATAAGCCCTCACCATGAAGGCCACATCATTTTATTTGTTTGTAGGATGAATAGAACGACTTTCTGCATAAATGGGTTATTTTCAGAATTTTAGGAAAAGCCAAGCTCCATTTGTTCTATTTGTTTTTCAATTTTTTTCAGCGCTTGGCGACAACGACTTAAACGTCCCTCTAAGGCCACGAGTTCTTGCTGAATCCCTTGTTGCTGCTGCAACGTTTGACACTGTCCAAGCTGGCTTTCACGTTCATAGAGCATGTCATTTAAACGGCGCTCATAGCCCTGATTTTCTGCTAATTTCTGTTGCATAATGGAAAGCGGTGAACGCCGACTTTTAGCATCTTGGCGGCGCAACTGCTGTGTGGCGAACTCTCGCTGTAGCGCTTCGATCTGAGCGACTAAACGTTCAGCCAAAAAGCTGACCTGCTGTGTATGGTTACGCTTTACGGCATCAGTGAGTTTTGCAAAATTACCGCGCAGTTCTTGCAAATAATCCTTCAGGCCTGTTTCGACGCTGGCAAAAAGAGCACGATCAAAACGTGGCTGTCGGGTCGGGATATAACCGCTATTTTTTAGCGAGAGCTCCAGTTGGATGATGCGCTGTTCTAACACCTGTAAAAGCTGTTGGCTTGACATCAGAGATACCTTAGCGGTGATTATCGGGCTTAGAGAGGAGGGCGGAATGCTTATCACCCATGACTTTCGGTGCAATGCTCATGTAACATCAGATGGTAATGGAGTCGTGGGGAGTAGGGCAAGAGACATCATGCAACGCATATTACTCATTGTTTTGGGCTGGATCGCATTTGGACTGGCTTGCCTAGGCGCCATTTTGCCTTTATTACCAACCACGCCCTTCCTGCTGGTGGCGGCTTGGTGTTTTTCTCGTTCGTCACCGCGTTTTCACCACTGGCTATTGTATAATTCTTGGTTTGGCGGCTATTTACGCCACTGGCAAAAACATCGTGGTTTGCCATCAGGAGCTAAGCCAAAGGCCATTATTTTTATTATTCTGACCTTCGCGCTTTCGTTGTGGTTGGTGAACATGTGGTGGGTACGTATATTGCTGCTGGTGATTTTGGCCTGCCTGCTGATCTTTATGTGGCGCCTGCCGGTAATTGATGCAGAGCAAGAAAAAACACCGTGAAATGAACTCTACAGTTGCATTTGTTCGCCAGTTTCAATAGATTTGAGCGTTTTCGTGCGCGGGTTACCTCCTGTCCCTTTGCTCTATACCGAACACCGCAGGTCTGAGACTACAGGCCACGTATCGGGGGAAGTTCAGGTGGCTTGCGTTAGCCCGGACCCGCTGTTTTATCAGGCAACAATTTTATGACCGCTACAGCACAACAAATCGAATTCCTTAGAGAAAGCATTAAGACTATCCCGGACTATCCAAAACCAGGGATTTTGTTCCGCGACGTCACCAGCATGCTGGAAGACCCAAAAGCCTATGCACTGAGCATCGAGCTGCTTGTTGAACGCTACCGTAACACCGGCGTAACCAAAGTCGTGGGCACCGAAGCCCGTGGTTTTCTGTTCGGAGCGCCTGTGGCACTGGCGTTGGGCGTAGGCTTTGTTCCTGTGCGTAAGCCGGGCAAGCTGCCGCGTGCTACGTTAAGCGAAAGCTATGAACTGGAATACGGTACCGACACGCTGGAAATCCATCAGGATGCCATCCAGCCTGGCGATAACGTTTTAGTCATTGACGATCTGCTGGCAACCGGTGGCACCATTGAAGCCACGGTGAAACTGATCCGTCGTTTAGGCGGCGTGGTGACCGATGCGGCGTTTATCATTGATTTGCCAGAACTGGGCGGCGAAGCTCGTCTGACCGCGCAAGGCATCAATTGCTATAGCCTCGTTGACTTTGCTGGTCATTAATTACCGGTGACAGGCATCCACCATCGCTGAGATAAAGCCCCGTTAATACGGGGCTTTTGTATTTTTCAGACCACGAGATATACCGAGCGCGTACGGTCACAAAACCCTCTCGTTCACCGCGCCGAAAGTAATTAGGAATCAACATAAAGCTGCTGTTACAATACAGAAATAGCTCGTCATAATGCGGCTGAGCGTAATCATAAGTTGAGATCTTTCTGTTTAGCACCATATATAACGAGTTCGTTGAACAGAATGAACCCCCGGTCGGTATATGATAACCCCGATCAGCATCGCGGTTTTTGCAGTCATACTGAAATTACCCCTTACAAATCAATGATGAGTATCAATGAGCTATCAGGTACTTGCCCGTAAGTGGCGTCCACAAACGTTTTCTGACGTAGTGGGTCAGGAACATGTTCTGACCGCGCTAGCAAACGGCCTTTCTTTAGGGCGTATTCATCACGCCTATCTGTTTTCCGGCACTCGCGGCGTGGGTAAAACCAGCATCGCGCGCCTTTTGGCGAAAGGGCTTAACTGCGAAACCGGCATCACCTCAACGCCATGCGGCGTGTGTGATAATTGCCGTGAGATTGAGCAGGGCCGTTTTGTGGATTTGCTGGAGATCGACGCCGCCTCGCGAACCAAAGTTGAAGATACCCGCGATCTGCTGGATAACGTTCAGTACGCGCCTGCGCGTGGTCGTTTCAAAGTCTATTTGATCGACGAAGTGCACATGCTTTCCCGCCACAGCTTTAATGCGCTGTTGAAAACGCTGGAAGAGCCGCCTCCGCATGTCAAATTCCTGCTGGCGACGACAGATCCCCAAAAACTGCCGGTAACGATTTTGTCTCGTTGCCTACAGTTTCATCTCAAAGCCTTAGACGTTGAGCAGATCCGCACCCAGTTGGAAAAAATTTCCACCGCGGAAGGATTAACCGCCGAGCCGCGCGCATTGCAACTGCTGGCGCGTGCCGCCGAAGGCAGTATGCGCGATGCATTAAGCCTCACCGATCAGGCGATTGCGATGGGGCTGGGCCAAATTACGGCAGAAACCGTTGGCCAAATGCTCGGCACCCTAGATGACGAACAGCCACTGGCGATTATTGAAGCGCTGGTGGATGCCGACGGCGAGAAAGTCATGGCGTTGGTTGAGCAGGCGGCTTCACGCGGAGTGGATTGGGAAAATCTGCTGATTGAAACCCTGACTCTGCTGCACCGCATCGCGATGTTGCAACTGCTGCCGAATGCGTTAGATAGCCATTATATTTCCGTAGAGCAGCGCCTGCGTGAATTGGCACGAACGCTGCCGCCGTCAGATTTACAGCTGTTCTATCAGGTGTTACTGACAGGCCGCAAAGAATTAACTTATGCGCCAGATCGTCGCATGGGCGTGGAAATGACGCTGCTGCGCGCGCTGGCGTTTCATCCCAAAGCCGTGATTGCTGAACCTGTTGTCGCACCGCAAACGGCGTTGCCGACCATGCCTGCGCAAGGCGGGGCTCATTCGACGTCTGGTTACATGCCAGCGCAGAATACAGCGCTACAGCAGAATACCATGCCGCCAGCGGGGCAGTTCCAACCGCAGAACGTGGCTCCGGCACAGCCTGCGGCAAAACCGGCCGGGCTTTCGGATGCCACCGCCCAGCTATTACAGGCTCGAAGTCAGCTACGACAGAAAGCGGGTGGGGGAACTGACCCAAAAAAGAATGAGCCGGCAGCGCCAGTAACCGCGCGGCCGGCAAGCTCAGCACTGGAGCGTTTGGCATCAGTGACGGAGCGCAGCCAGCAGCGTCAAGCTGCCGCGGCAGAAGCGAAACCGTCCAAGAAAGAAGCCTACCGCTGGAAAGCACAAACCAAAGCGGTAGAGGCCAAGCGCGAAGAAATTGCTACGCCGAAAGCGTTGCGCACCGCGCTAGAGTATGAAAAAACGCCTGAGCTGGCCGCCAAGCTGGCGGAGGAATCGTTGACCCGTGATGAATGGGCCGCCGAGCTGAATCAGCTACGCCTGCCTAAACTGGTTCAACAGCTGGCATTGAATGCGTTTCGTGAACCGGCAGAAGAGGGCAAAGTGCTTCTGCATTTACGTTCTTCGCAACGTCATTTAAACTCCGCTTCTGCGCAGCAGACTTTGTCTCAGGCGCTGAGTGAACATTATGGTCGCCCAGTTGAGCTGACGATTATCGAAGACGATAATCCAGAACGACTCACGCCGCTGGAATGGCGGCAGGCGATTTACGAAGAAAAACTGGCGCAGGCTCGCCAGTCCATTGCTGCGGATAGCAACATCCAGACTTTGCGACGTTTCTTTGACGCCGAACTGGATGAAGAGAGCATCCGCCCTGTTTAACCGCTGTGTCAGCACGAGGCCGACACAGCCCCACGCAAAGAGAGAACACTATGTTTGGTAAAGGCGGATTGGGCAACCTGATGAAGCAAGCCCAGCAAATGCAAGACAAAATGGCGAAAGTGCAGGAAGAGATCGCTCAGTTGGAAGTGACCGGTGAATCTGGCGCGGGTCTGGTAAAAGTGACCATCAACGGTGCGCATAACTGCCGTCGTATCGAAATCGATCCAAGCCTGATGGAAGACGATAAAGAGATGCTGGAAGATCTGATCGCTGCCGCGTTCAACGATGCGGCACGCCGTATTGAAGAAACTCAGAAAGAAAAAATGGCTTCAGTTTCCAGCGGTATGCAGTTACCGCCGGGCTTCAAGATGCCATTCTGATGCAAACCAGCCCGCTTCTTGAATCATTAATGGAAGCACTGCGCTGCCTGCCGGGCGTTGGCCCGAAGTCGGCGCAGCGCATGGCATTCCACATGCTGCAGCGCGATCGCAGCGGTGGAATGCGTCTGGCGCAGGCGCTTACCCGAGCGATGTCGGAAATCGGCCATTGTGAAGACTGTCGTACATTTACCGAACAGGATATATGTACGATTTGTTCTAACTCGCGTCGTAAAGAAAATGGACAAATCTGTGTGGTCGAAAGCCCAGCAGATATCCATGCGATAGAGCAAACCGGGCAATTCTCAGGCCGTTACTTTGTTCTGATGGGGCATTTGTCCCCGCTGGACGGTATCGGCCCGCAGGATATCGGTTTAGATCGCTTGGAAGAGCGTTTGGGACAGGAGTCACTCACCGAGGTGATTCTGGCCACTAACCCAACGGTTGAAGGCGAAGCAACCGCGAACTACATTGCTGAAATGTGCAATGCTCACGGCGTATTGGCTTCCCGCATTGCCCACGGTGTTCCCGTTGGCGGTGAGCTTGAGATGGTGGATGGCACTACTTTGTCGCACTCTCTGGCCGGACGTAACCCCGTTCGTTTTTAACCTCTGCCTGACCGGCGTGTAATTTATCCACTCATAAAGTGATCTGAGTTACACGCCGCATTTCTTTTTTCCTCGATTGTATTTTTTACCCTTGAAATTCAACATCCCATCCCCATTTTTTAACCACTCTACCCAAAATAGTTCAAGTTGTAGGAAGGCAGCAAGTTTATGAGTCCCTAGGAGCATAGATAACTATGTGACTTGGGCGAATAAACGCAGCTAACACACATACAGCTTGAACAATGAAGGGTAAAACATTTTGTCTGAGTGCTATCCATTGAGGTAAAAGCAAAATTATGAAAGGCCAAGAAACCCGTGGCTTCCAGTCAGAAGTCAAACAGCTTCTGCATTTGATGATCCACTCACTCTATTCAAACAAAGAAATTTTCCTGCGTGAGCTGATTTCCAACGCATCCGACGCGGCCGATAAACTGCGTTTCCGCGCGTTATCAAGCCCTGAGCTGTATGAAGGCGACGGTAATCTGCACGTTCGCATTTCAGCAGATAAAGAAAAACGCACCCTGACTCTGAGCGATAACGGCATCGGGATGACCCGTGACGAAGTTATCGACAATCTGGGGACGATTGCGAAATCAGGCACCAAGGCATTCTTGGAATCTATCGGTTCCGATCAAGCCAAAGACAGCCAACTGATTGGCCAGTTTGGTGTTGGTTTCTATTCTGCTTTCATCGTGGCAGACAAAGTCACCGTTCGTACGCGTTCAGCCGGTGCTAACGCCGATCAGGCGGTATTCTGGGAATCAGAAGGCGAGGGTGATTACACCATCGCTGACATCGAAAAAGTCGAGCGCGGTACTGAGATCACGCTGCATCTGCGCGAAGGTGAAGATGAGTTCCTTGATGATTGGCGTCTGCGCAATATCATCAGCAAATACTCTGACCATATCGCCCTGCCGGTCGAGATCCTGACCACTGAAGGTGAAGACGGCGAGCAGAAGTGGGAAAAAATCAACAAGGCGCAGGCTTTGTGGACGCGTACCAAGTCTGAAGTTACCGACGAAGAGTACAAAGAGTTCTACAAGCACATTGCCCATGACTTTACCGATCCGGTCACTTGGAGTCATAACCGCGTTGAAGGTAAGCAGGAATACACCAGCCTGCTGTACATTCCTGCGCAGGCACCGTGGGATCTGTTCAATCGCGACCATAAACACGGGCTGAAACTGTATGTGCAGCGCGTATTCATTATGGATGACGCCGAACAGTTCATGCCGAACTATCTGCGCTTTGTACGTGGTCTGATCGATTCAAACGATCTGCCATTAAACGTTTCGCGTGAAATTCTGCAAGATAGCCGCGTGACGCAAAGTCTGCGTGCTGCGCTGACTAAACGCGTGTTGCAGATGCTGGATAAACTGGCCAAAGACGATGCTGAGAAATACCAGAAATTCTGGCAGCAGTTTGGTCTGGTGCTGAAAGAAGGCCCAGCCGAAGACGGTAGCAACGCTGAAGCCATTGCTAAGCTGCTGCGCTTTGCATCGACTCACAACGACAGCGCGGTGCAGAACGTTTCTCTGACTGACTACATCAGTCGTATGGTGGAAGGCCAAGAGAAGATTTATTACATCACGGCCGACAGCTATGCGGCGGCGAAGAGCAGCCCACATCTGGAGCTGCTGCGTAAGAAAGGTATCGAAGTGCTGCTGCTTTCCGATCGCATCGACGAATGGATGATGAGCTATCTGACCGAGTTCGATGGTAAGCCATTCCAATCCGTCAGCAAAAAAGATGAGTCTCTGGATAAGCTGGCTGATGAAGAAACCAGCGAACAGAAAGAAGCTGAAAAGGCGCTGGAACCATTTGTTGAGCGCGTGAAAACCCTGCTGGGCGACCGTGTGAAAGACGTACGTCTGACGCATCGTTTGACCGAAACCCCAGCGGTAGTCACTACCGACGCGGATGAAATGACCACGCAGATGGCAAAACTGTTTGCTGCTGCCGGTCAGGATGCGCCTGAAATTAAATATATCTTTGAGCTCAATCCTGACCATGCGCTGGTGAAACGTGCCGCTGATGAGCAAGACGAAGCTCGCTTTGGTGAATGGATTGAACTGCTGCTGGATCAGTCACTGCTGGCTGAACGCGGTAGCTTGGAAGATCCAAACCAGTTCATTAAACGTGTTAACGATTTACTGCTGGCTTAATCGTTGTTAATCAAGTCATAACCTATGCCGCTCCGTGATACGGGGCGGCATTTTTTTATCCTGTCATTGCCGTTTTTTTCTTCAATCCCCCTCTGTTTTTGCGTCGTGCATTGCATTTTTGAACATCCACTTTGATAAAAACAAAACGCTGTTTTATAAAAACGGAGAGGTTGATCGGTAATCTCTTTATATTTTTGCCATTCACCGTCATCAAGTGGCAAAAGCACAAAGGTTTTCAGTCGGTCATAAACCTACTTTAGACCCATAGGAAGAGTTCCCTCTGCTATTTCGTGAGTGACCGAAATCGCGGAGGGGGCTCAGATAAGACACTACGGGGAACGAAAGTGATGACGATGCCATTGCAAAAGACACGCAAAATAGGGCTGATGAACTATTTGGCTTACGGTTCCGGAGATTTTCTCGGTGCAGGCACCACGGCCCTAACAGCGGCCTGGCTTCTCTATTTTTACACCACGTTTTGTGGACTAAGCCCGATTGAAGCCACGTTTATTTTTGCTATGGCGAGAGTGCTTGATGCGGTAGTCAGTCCTTTAATGGGGTTTTTAACCGACAACTTTGGCTCAACGCGTTTGGGTAAGCGCTTTGGCCGCCGTAAATTCTTTATTCTGCTCGGCATTCCTTTAGTGTTCAGCTATAGCCTAATGTGGGTTGGCGAGATGCACTATTGGTACTACCTGCTGACCTACCTTTTCTTTGACGTTGTTTACTCGATGATATTGGTGCCATACGAAACGCTGGTGCCAGAAATGACCGATGACTTTAAACAGAAAACCAAATTTTCCGGCGCTCGAATTGCCTTGGCACAGCTCTCTGCCATATTGGCGGCATTTCTACCGGGCATTCTGTTGGCTTATTTCGGCAAAGATAACGCCATCTCCTTTTTCTACGCCAGCTTAGTGTTCTCCGTTATCTGCGCGGGTGTGTTGACGCTGGTCTATTTCTATACGTGGGAACGACCACGAGAAGAGATGTCTGAAGCTCAACTCAGAGCCGAGCAGGAGAAGCAAAAACTCACCTTGCTACAAAGCCTGAAGCGTTTAAACGTGGAACTGACCTCAACGCTGCGTATTCGTATCTTCCGCCAGCATCTGGGGATGTACCTCGGTGGGTATATTGCACAGGACGTCTTTAACGCGGTGTTCACCTACTACGTGGTGTTTGTGCTGATGCAAAGCGCTACCGTTGCGTCTAGTTTGATGGGAACCATGGCCATCATGCAGTTTATTGCGGTTATTGGCATGATCCCGCTGTGTATCCGCTTTGGCCCCGCGCCTTCATATCGCTTGGTGGTGGTGTTGTTCGGCCTTAGCGCCTTGTCTTACGGCGTATTGTATTACGCAGGCATGAATGACGCGATGTCGCTGCTGTTGCTGATTTCCGCGGTGGCAGGGTTGGGGCGCGGTGGGATCAACTATGTGCCGTGGAATACCTACACCTATATTGCTGACGTTGATGAAGTGATCACGGGACAACGCCGTGAAGGCATTTTTGCCGGCATTATGACGCTCACCCGTAAAGCTTCTCAGGCCTGCGCGGTGATGTTAGTCGGGATTGTAATGCAACTTTCCGGTTTTGTTTCGGGCCAAGCACAGCAGGCTTCAACAGTCAGCCATACCATTCTGATGATCCTCAGCGTAGGCACCGTTTGTGTGCTATGCGTCGGTTTTTATATCTCCTTACGCTTCAAGCTCAACCTGCAAACGCACAGCGTGCTGCGCGAAGAAACCATCAAAATGCGCGAGGCAGGGCATATCGTGCCAGAGCAAATCACGCCAGAAGCGAAAGCGACCGTCGAAATGCTGGCCGGTATGCCATACGAATCGTTATGGGGTAACAACAATATTGGCTATCTCAATCGGGATAAACCTGCGCCTAAGGCGTTGCATATATTAAAAAATGCCTAATCCGCACGGCGCAGCGAAATGACACAGTGAAATGAATTTGAATTATTTTCTGAATTAATTAAGGGAGTTCCCATGCTCGTATATCCGGTAAAACACAGCCCATTACTGCGTCAGCCTGAGCGCTTCATCGCTCGCGATGAGCTTAAGGGATTAATCTGTAAGATGACTGACAATCTGATTAATATCAGCGACGAAACCGGAGAGTTCCTGCTGCGCTTGGATGATGGAAGAGTGATTGATACCAAAGGCTGGGCGGGCTGGGAGTGGACGCACGGTATCGGTCTCTACGGCATTTATCAGTATTACCAGCAGACCGGCGATCAAGCGATGCGCGCCATCATTGATGACTGGTTTACCGAGCGCTTTGCTGAGGGGACACCCACCAAAAACGTGAATACGGTGTGTCCGTTTTTGACACTGGCTTATCGCTATGAAGAGACTCAAGATCCGCGCTGGCTGCCTTACTTAGAGCGCTGGGCCGAATGGGTGATGTATGAAATGCCGCGTACCGAACGTGGTGGGATGCAGCACGTCACGCTGGCAGAAGAGAATCATCAACAGCTCTGGGATGACACCCTGATGATGAGCGTGTTGCCGTTGGCAAAAATTGGCAAGCTGCTGAACAAGCCTGAATATATTGAAGAAGCAAAATATCAGTTTTTGGTGCATACCCAGCATCTGATGGAGCGTGAAACCGGTCTGTGGTTCCACGGTTGGACGTTTGAAGGCCACCACAACTTTGCCAAAGCACGTTGGGCGAGAGGAAACAGCTGGTTGACGATGGTGATCCCTGAATTTATCGACCTGCTGGATCTCCCCGAATATGACGCCACGCGACGTTTCTTGATTCAGGTACTGGAAAGCCAGGTTTCAGCATTGGCGAAATGTCAGGATGAAAGCGGTTTATGGCACACCTTACTCGACGATCCTGATTCCTACGTTGAGTCGTCTGCCACCGCCGGATTTGCCTACGGCATTCTCAAAGCGGTGCGCAAACGCTACATCAGCGCAGACTATGCGCACACGGCAGAAAAAGCGGTGAAAGGCGTGATCAAGCATATTAATGCCGAGGGTGAATTGACCAATGTGTCGTTTGGCACGGCGATGGGGCGAGACTACGATTATTATCGCCAGATCCCACTGACCTCAATGCCGTATGGTCAGGCGATGGCTATTTTGTGTCTGTCAGAATATATGCGCGTTTATCTATAACGTTTATTGCTGAGAATCAGGCCAAAAACGGGCGCAGGTTAGAGAAAAATCATCTGCGCCCGTTTTATTATGTGAGTTTCACGTTTCAGCAGCGGCCCGATTCCTTGAGGTAGCGGTCACAAAAATGGTAAGGTTTAGTGTTTTTGAATTTTATAAAAAATAATTTAAGAGGATTTACGCGATGCGTATCATTCTGCTTGGCGCTCCTGGCGCGGGTAAAGGCACTCAGGCACAGTTCATCATGGAGAAATACGGCATTCCGCAAATCTCTACGGGTGACATGCTGCGTGCAGCAGTGAAAGCCGGTACCGAACTGGGCAAAAAAGCAAAAGAAATCATGGATGCCGGCATGCTGGTAACTGATGAACTGGTTATCGCTTTGGTTAAAGAACGCATCACTCAGGAAGATTGCCGCAACGGTTTCCTGCTAGATGGTTTCCCACGCACCATTCCTCAAGCTGATGCCATGAAAGAAGCAGGCATCAACGTTGATTTCGTACTGGAATTTGATGTTCCTGACGAACTGATCGTTGAACGTATTATTGGCCGTCGTGTTCATCAGGGTTCTGGCCGTGTTTACCACATTAAATTCAACCCACCTAAGGTTGAAGGTAAAGACGACGTGACCGGCGAAGAACTGGTTACCCGTAAGGACGATCAAGAAGAAACTGTACGTAAGCGCTTGGTTGAATATCATCAGCAGACTGCTCCGCTGATCGGTTACTACAGCGCAGAAGCTGCGAACGGCAAGACTAAGTACGTCAAATTAGACGGCACCCAGTCTGTTGCAGCGGTTCGTGCTGAGCTGGAAACTATCCTAGGCTAAGAAATAAGAACGATTTTAGGCGAGTTTGGCCTAGAGCGATAAAAGGCGGCTAATAAATAGCCGCCTTTTCTATATCTCCGAGTGATGGGGTTGACCAATCAGAGTAATGGGTTGGGATTTGCAGCATTTTGGTTACAATATCAAAACTTTCAATCTATCAAGATAATGCAAAACCGAGGGCAGCATGAGGCAAGAAAAGTTCGGCGTACTGTTAGTTAATCTGGGCACGCCAGAGGCTCCAACCTCGTCAGCGGTTAAACGATACCTCGCTGAGTTTCTCAGCGATAAACGCGTGGTTGATGTTTCTCGCCTGATCTGGTGGCCGGTTTTAAACGGCATCATTTTACCGATCCGCTCTCCTCGAGTGGCTAAACTGTATCAATCAGTCTGGATGGATGAAGGCTCGCCGCTGATGGTGTATAGCCGCCGCCAGCAGGCCGCTTTGCAGGCGCGTTTGCCAAATATTCCGGTTGAATTGGGTATGAGCTATGGTCAGCCTGCGCTGAAAAGCGCAATTGATAAACTGCATGACGCCGGTGTCGATCGCATTATTCTGCTGCCGCTTTATCCGCAATATTCCTGTTCGACAAATGCGGCGGTATTTGATGCGGTCGCCCGACATTTTGCTCAGATGCGCCGTATCCCCTCGTTGAACTTTATCCGTGATTACGCGGAACATCCTGCTTATATTGCGGCGCTGGCTCAGACGATTAAAACCAGCTTTGCCCAGCATGGTGAACCTGACATGCTGCTGTTTTCATTCCACGGAATTCCACAGCGTTATGCCGATCAGGGCGATGATTATCCGCAGCGTTGCCGTGCGACCACGCGCGCAGTGGCCGATGCCTTAGGGCTTAGCGCTGAGCGTTACATGATGACCTACCAGTCGCGATTTGGCCGTGAACAATGGTTAACTCCGTTTACGGACAAAACGATTGAGCAGCTTCCAGCTAAAGGCGTGAAGCATCTTCAGGTTATCTGCCCAGGATTTTCCGCCGATTGTCTGGAAACGCTTGAAGAGATCAAAGTGCAAAACAAAGAGTTCTTTATCGAAGCGGGGGGAACGCAGTTTGAATATATTCCTGCGCTCAACGATGACGCTTTGCATATCGAACTGTTTTATCAACTGGTGATGGAACAGATGACGCGCCCTGCGTGATCGCCGTTGGCTAAAGTTAATCGTCAGAGTCTTGGGCTCTGACGATTAAGCAAGTGATGTGTTAGAATTCTCGGCTTCCCGTTAATAACAACGCTCCATAACTGCTGACGACACTGATGAAATTCCCTGGCCAACGCAAATCTAAACACTACTTTCCTGTAAACGCGCGCGATCCGTTGTTGCATGCAACGCAAAAAAGCGAGATTGATACCTCCTACGTGGTCGGCATCGACCAAACGCTGGTGGATATTGAGGCGAAAGTCAGCGACGAATTTATTACCCGTTACCGTCTGAGTCAGGGACATTCTCTGGTGATTGAAGACGATGTTGCGGAAGCGCTGTATCAAGAGTTGAAAGATAACGAACTGATCACCCATGAGTTTGCCGGTGGCACTATCGGCAACACCATGCACAACTACTCCGTTTTGGCTGACGATCGCTCCATTTTACTGGGCGTGATGTGCAGCAACGTGAAAATTGGCAGCTATGCCTATCGTTATCTGTGTAATACCTCCAGCCGTACCGATCTCAACTATCTGCAAGGCGTTGATGGCGCGATTGGTCGTTGTTTCACCTTAATTAGTGAGAACGGCGAACGTACCTTTGCTATCAGCCCAGGAATGATGAATCAGCTGCGTCCTGAAAGCATTCCGGAAGAGGTTATCGCTGGCGCTTCTGCACTGGTGTTGACGGCCTATTTGGTGCGCTGCAAACCGGGCGAGCCGATGCGCGATGCCACGATGAAAGCCATTGAATACGCGAAAAAGCACAATGTACCAGTGGTGTTGACGCTGGGGACTAAGTTTGTGATTGCTGACGATCCGCAGTGGTGGCGTGATTTCCTGCGCGATAACGTCACAGTTGTGGCGATGAATGAAGAAGAAGCAGAAGCCTTAACTGGATTAAGCGATCCGCTTGCAGCATCAGATAAAGCGTTGGAGTGGGTCGATCTGGTTCTGTGTACCGCGGGGCCGATTGGCTTATATATGGCGGGTTATACTGAAGAAGAAGGTAAACGTAAGACTCAGCATCCATTGCTGCCGGGCGTTATTCCCGAATTTAACCTGTATGAATTCAGCCGTCCGATGCGCAAAATCGCCTGTGAAAACCCGTTCAAAATCTACTCGCATATTGCGCCATACATGGGCGGCCCAGAGAAGATCATGAACACCAACGGCGCTGGCGACGGCGCTCTTGCCGCTTTGCTGCATGACGTTGCTGCCAACGGTTTCCACCGTACCAACGTGCCAAACTCCAGCAAACATCAGCGCACTTACCTGACGTATTCTTCGCTGGCACAGGTCTGTAAATACGCGAACCGCGTGAGTTATCAGGTGCTTAACCAGCATTCACCACGTCTAACGCGCGGCCTGCCGGAACGAGAAGATAGTTTGGAAGAGTCGTACTGGGAGAGGTAAGTGGGGCCAAAGACTCCACCCTAACCCTCCCCTTCGCAGGGGAGGGAACTGTTCGGTGATGCTGAGAAGATCCTCGTTCAGCCCCACCCCTGCAAAGGGGGGCTGGGTGGGAGTCAGCTCCCCCCTTTGCAGGGTAGTAAACTGTTCGGAGATGTTTGTAAGACTCTCGATCGGCTCCTCCCCCTGCGAAGGGGGAGGTTGGGAGGGGGGCATATCACAAATGCCCACCGTGACACCATTCGTGATGGAGATGAGAAGGGATTAAATCGGACACTCCTGCATCTTATCCGCATCCGTCATCCTATCGACCTGTAGCAACTCCAGCATACTGTTCGCAATTTCGCGTTCACCCATCACCACCTGATTGGCGCCACGGTCTGAAATGTAGGCCACTTCATCGTCGTAGTGCGCACGGGCAATAATATCCAGCGTATCGCGTTTAGTTCGGGCGAAGGCCACAATCTCACCGGCTTCATAACCGTTTGGAATGGTGAGCAGCAGCCAGCGCGCGCAGTCAATTCTTGCCAGTTCCATAATTTCAGGATTAGCCGCATTCCCTAGCACGGCATGAATACCTTGCTCACGCAGCGCTTCAACGCGTGGGCGTGAATTCTCGATAACCACCAGAGGAACGCCGGCATCGTGTAGCTTAGCCCCAATCAGGCTGCCTACGCGCCCGTAACCAACCAACAGCACGTGGTTGCATAGGTCAACGGGGATCTGCTTCTCTTCTTCCTCTGTGACCTCTTGCAGGCTCTGGTCTTCGATGGTCTCGGTTTTGGCGAGATAGCGTTCTAACAGCGTAAAGAGCAGTGGGTTAATCATGATGGATAGGATCGCACCCGCCAGCACCAAATTCCGTCCTTCTGGCGACAGCATATTTAACGAGATGCCTAATCCCGCCAAAATAAAGGCGAACTCACCGATCTGCGCCAAGCTTACTGAAACGGTCAGGGCGGTACGCTTGGAGTGACCAAACATTTTTACTAAGAAGAATGCGGCAAGGGATTTACCAAAGACGATAATCGCCAAGCAGCCTAACACCGCCAGCGGCTGTTCAACCAGAATCATTGGGTCAAACAGCATGCCCACGGAAACAAAGAACAGAACCGCAAAAGCATCGCGCAGCGGAAGCGTATCGTGAGCCGCTCGATGGCTAAGCTCAGATTCGTTCAGAACCATCCCGGCAAAGAACGCGCCCAGCGCAAAGGAAACGTCGAAGATCGCCACGGCGCCATATGCCACGCCCATCGCCAGCGCTAAAACGGAGAGCGTGAATAGTTCGCGTGAACCGGTACTGGCGGTTTTCGCTAAAATCCACGGCACCAAACGGCGACCTACCACAATCATAATGGTGATAAAGGCCACGACTTTACCTAGCGTGATCCCCAGCTCGATCAACAAGTCTTTGAGCTGCATATCTTGGCCTTCGCCCATAATTCCGGCAAAAGCAGGCAGCAAAACCAGCGTAAGCACCATGGCCAGATCTTCAACGATCAGCCAGCCAATGGCGATTTGGCCGCGTTGGCTGTCAATCAACTGCCGCTCTTCCAGAGCGCGCAGCAACACCACGGTACTCGCGGTGGATAAACATAGGCCAAACACTAAACCGGTGACTAAATCCCAACCCAACAACGACGAAAGCCCCATACCCAACAGCGTCGCTACGGCAATTTGTGCAATAGCGCCGGGTATGGCGATGTTTTTAACCGCCATCAAATCTTTTAGAGAGAAATGCAAACCAACGCCGAACATCAGCAGGATAACGCCAATCTCGGCCAGTTCAGGGGCAAGCGAGGTGTCTGCCACAAAACCGGGGGTGAACGGGCCAGCAAGCACGCCTGCGACGAGATAGCCCACCAATGGGGATATTCGCAGACGATTTGCCAGCATACCTAAAAGAAAGGCGAGAACTAAGCCTCCAACGATTGTCGTAATAAGCGGGGTTGAGTGATGCATCTAGACTCCTTCTAGCACTGCACGAACAGCTAAATAATTAATACCCTTCTTAACTTGAAGCAGCGCTGGATAGCTCGCCGCAACTTCAATTAATGTGTGTATAAATCCGGCGTTTTCCACTCTTTTATTGCAATCAATGTGTATTGGTTGAGTGAAACTCACAGGTATCTGTAATAAGTTTATTGTATTTATCGGAATTCTGCTGAGTTAATTTTGGGAAATAGGTCTGAATTTAGAAAAAAAACGCGCCAACGGCGGTAAAGAGAGGTTTTGTGATACAACAGCATGCAGCACGCGGCTTTGAGGAAAAGCAAACCCGACCAATCCTACAGGATAAGTCGGGTTATTAAGTCTAATTAGCGTCTTTATGTTCTATATTTGGCAATAATGCCGTCAAGATGCCGAGTAATGGTAGGAATGCGCAGATCTGATAAACCAAGTCAATGCTGGTTAAATCGGCAACATAGCCTAAAACTGCGGCACCTAAGCCACCCATACCAAAGGCAAAACCAAAGAAGAGGCCAGATACCATCCCAACTTTGCCAGGGATCAACTCTTGCGCGTACACCAAGATAGCTGAAAACGCTGAGGCCAGAATCACACCGATGATCACGGTTAAAACCCCAGTCCAGTAAAGAGATGCATAGGGTAAAGCCAGCGTAAACGGTGCGACACCCAGAATAGAGCCCCAAATAACATATTTACGCCCTATCTTATCGCCCAGAGGCCCGCCAATAATGGTTCCGGCAGCAACGGCAAACAGAAAGGCAAACAAATGTATCTGCGCGCTTTGCAGTGAAACGCCGAACTTATGGATGAGATAAAAGGTGTAATAGCTGCTAATGCTGGTGAGATAGAAGTATTTTGAGAAAATCAGCACCAGCAGTATGGATAAGGAAATCACCACGGTACGGCGTGGGAGCACTTTCACATTGTTGTGGCCTTTAGGTTTGCCTTTGCTTTGTCGAGTTTGCTGCTGATACCACTTGCTGACCTGAAGCAAAACAATGATAGCCAGTAGTGCCGCCAAAGAAAACCACGCAATATTCCCCTGGCCATAAGGTGCAATGACCGCTGCTGCTAGCAAGGGGCCGAGCGAGCTGCCAAAGTTACCGCCCACCTGAAACACCGACTGCGCGAGGCCATGGCGTCCGCCAGAAGCCATACGCGCGACACGAGAGGACTCAGGATGGAAAATAGACGATCCCGTACCCACCAATGCGGCGGCGATCAGCACAATTTCAAAACTAGGCGCAACGGAAAGCAGTAAAAGCCCTGCTAAGGTGAATCCCATGCCGACTGGCAGAGAGTAGGGTTTCGGATGTTTATCAGTGTACATACCGATCAACGGTTGCAGCATAGAGGCCGTCAGTTGATAGGTCAGAGTGATAAGGCCTACCTGTGCAAAATTCAGTGAAAACTCACCGCGCAGAATAGGGTAGATCGCCAGAATCAGCGATTGGATCATATCGTTTAGCAAATGGGACACGCTGATAGCGCCCAGTATGGAAAACGAGGTGCGATTGACGGGCTTTTGTGTCACGGAGTCGGACACCGGATCGATGCGGTCAGTCATAGTCTGTTTTTATGATTTCGTCAGTTAAGGAGCTATTTATGCAGGCAGATAAATAGGGATAGACATCACGCTAACAATGACAAAGTTTATCATTCTTGGTCAACCGTTGTTTTTGCCTTCATATGGACTATTTACCGGTTATTGAGGCAAAACGGACTGCGTAATTTGAAATGGCTCGCAAAAAAATGAAAAGATCTCCTTATCTTGCCGTTAGAATTTTAGACTTGGTATCAAGCACAGTGATTTGAATTTGATAATCATAATAATGAGAAAGTCTTTGGGATGATGAATATGACGACACGGAGAATCCGTATGAAATTGGCTTTGAAAGGCAGCGTATGTGCGTTAGCGGTCACTTTGGCACTGGTGCCAACCTGGGCGGCAGCGTGGGAAAAAGATAAAACCTATAACATCACCATTCTGCATACTAACGATCATCACGGCCATTTTTGGCAGAACGCTAACGGTGAATATGGTCTTGCGGCGCAAAAGACGCTGGTGGATCAGATTCGCCATGAAGTGGCTGTGCAGGGCGGTAGCGTTTTATTGCTTTCCGGCGGTGACATTAATACCGGTGTTCCTGAATCTGATTTACAGGATGCCGAGCCTGATTTCCGTGGCATGAACCTCGTGGGTTACGACGCGATGGCTATTGGTAATCATGAATTCGATAATCCACTGTCGGTCCTGCGCCAGCAGGAGAAATGGGCCACGTTCCCGCTACTTTCCGCCAATATTTATCAGCAAGGCACGGAAAAGCGCCTGTTTAAGCCGTATGAGATTTTCGATAAGCAAGATATCAAAATTGCGGTAATCGGCTTAACCACTGACGATACGGCCAAAATTGGTAATCCTGAGCTGCTGAAAGGTATCGAGTTCCGCGATCCCGCAGTCGAAGCAAAAACGCTGATTCAGCAGATCAAACAAAACGAAAAGCCAGATGTCATTATTGCCGCCACCCATATGGGGCATTATGACAACGGCAACCACGGTTCGAACGCGCCGGGCGACGTTGAAATGGCGAGAAAATTACCAGCCGGGTATCTTGATATGATCGTCGGCGGTCATTCACAGGATCCCGTGTGTATGGCATCCGAGAACAAAAAACAGGTTGATTATGTTCCGGGAACGCCGTGCGCGCCCGATCGCCAAAATGGAACATGGATCGTACAGGCTCATGAGTGGGGGAAATACGTTGGACGCGCTGATTTCACCTTCCGTAACGGCGAGCTGACTTTGCAACACTACCAGCTGATTCCCGTCAATCTGAGCCAGAAAGTCACTAAAGACGATGGCACGACGGAACGCGCTTACTACACCCACAAAATTGACGAAAACCCGCAGATGCTCAAACTGCTAACGCCATTTGAAGAGAAGGGTAAAGCGCAGTTAGAGGTTAAGGTTGGCAGCGTTGATGGCAAGTTGATGGGCGATCGTAGCAAAGTTCGCTTCGAACAAACCAATATGGCGCGTTTACTGCTTGCCGCTCAGATGGAGCGCACGCAGGCGGATTTAGCCGTGATGAGCAGCGGCGGCGTGCGAGATTCAATTGAGCCGGGCGATATCACCTACAATGATGTGCTGAAGGTACAGCCTTTTGGCAATTTGGTGGCCTACGTCGAGATGAATGGCCACGACCTTGAAAAATATCTGGCGGTAGTTGCCAATAAAAAAGTCGACTCCGGCGCGTATGCGCAGTTTGCTAACGTGAGCCTGGTTGCCGACGGACAAGGCGTCAGCGATGTAAAAATTAAAGGCGAGCCTTTGCAGGCAGACAAAACGTATCGTTTAGCTTTTCTGAGTTTTAACGCCACCGGCGGCGATGATTATCCCATTGTGAGCGATCGACCAAGCTATGTGAACACGGGGTTTGTCGATGCTGAAGTGCTGAAACAGTACATCGAAAAACACTCTCCGCTTAAAGTCGCAGACTATGAGCCGAAGGGTGAGATTGTTTATAAATCGGCGAATTAATCTGTACAAACTACACTGATTCAGAGGGCAGATTCCTGCCCTCTGAGCGGTGCAAACATCGTCCTCATCTAAACTTCCACCAGTCTAGCCGTCTAGATGAGAAAATTATTATTTGAAAATAGTTCTTGATAAGCAAGGGTGGGTGTGAGTAAATAGCGTCATCGGTTTGAAACACAGACCTTATGAACGCAGTTTTAGTAAAGCAGTCCTCAGTTCAAGCGCTATCCGCATAGATACCTCTTCTTCTTGTGAGTCTTCTCCTAAGTGCTAAGTAAGAACTTTTCAATAAGTAACTCTTTGAAGACGACCACCTTCGCTGCACGATTTATTTGAATCATGGCGGCACACAAAACAAATAAAGGAAGTATCTATGTCTAATAAAATGACTGGTTTAGTAAAATGGTTTGACGCTGGTAAAGGTTTTGGTTTTATCTCTCCTGAAGATGGCAGCAAAGATGTATTCGTACATTTCTCTGCAATCCAGAGCAACGATTTCAAAACTCTTGATGAAGGCCAAAAAGTTGAGTTCTCTATCGAGAACGGCGCTAAAGGTCCATCAGCAGTAAACGTTGTTGCGCTGTAATAGCCAACAGCCATCGCAGTAACTTCTGAGTTACCGCGAACCAAAAACCCGCCTTGTGCGGGTTTTTGCGTTTCTAAGGGTTGTCATCTTCTGTTTTTCAGCACTTTTACTCTAGTTATCAAATATCTATTCTCATTTGTGGCGCAAATGTTATCGCTGTCACGGTCAGATGAAATAAGAGTGATTAAGATGCCAAAAAAGGAGGAAACACACTGATGAAGAAAATTGTTTTAGCGACGTTAGTTGGTTTATTAGTTTCTGGTTACGGCATGGCTGCCGACGATCACTATCTTAAATATGAACAAGCCCCCGACAGCTTAAAGCTGCTACCACCGCCGCCGTCTTACACCAGCATTGATTTCTTGAGCGATAAAGCTCATTACGATGAAGGTAAAGCGCTGCGCAGCACCGAGCGTGGTAAACAGGCTTATGATGATGCCGATGTGTCTAAAGATAGCTTGGCGAGAAATTTCTCCACCGCTTTTGGCATCCCAATTTCTAAAGAAAAAACCCCTGAAACGTTCACGCTGATTACAACGATGAAAGAAGATGCGGGTGAATACGCAACGCGTTCTGCGAAGCAGCACTATAACCGTGTGCGTCCTTTTGCTTTCTATAAGGAAGCAACCTGTCGCCCAGAAGATGAAAAAGAGCTCTCCACCAACGGTTCATATCCTTCGGGCCATACCACGATCGGCTGGTCAGTGGCGCTGGTGCTAGCGGAAGTGAATCCTGCAAGACAGAATGAAATTCTCAAGCGTGGCTATGAGCTTGGGCAAAGCCGTGTGATCTGCGGTTATCACTGGCAGAGCGACGTCAATGCTGCGCGTGTAGTTGGAAGCGCGGTTGTTGCCACTCTGCATAATAATCCAGCGTTTGAAACTCAGTTGGCGAAGGCCAAGGCTGAAGTGCAAAAACTAAATACTCAAAACTAATCCTGCCTTAAATATTTAACGAGTCTTGCCGCATGCGGGGCTCGTTAATCTCGCTTGGCAATTTCCGCAAAGCTGCCGCTGGTCATACGGCTAAGATCCTGAGCTGCAAGTTCGATATCCAGACCGCGCTTTCCGCCTGAAATAAAGATCGTAGCAAACTCTTGAGCGCCGCTGTCGATCACGGTAGGCAAGCGTTTCTTTTGCCCAAGTGGGCTAATGCCGCCGACCAGATAGCCTGTTACGCGCTGAGCGATCTGAGGATCGGCCATGTCAGCTTTTTTAGCCGATAACGCTTTGGCGACTTTTTTTAAATCCAGCATTGAGGCAACCGGTGTAACCGCCACGGCTAAATTCTTGCTATCACCGTTGAGCGAAACGAGCAGGGTTTTGTAGACTTGTTCGGCGTTCAAACCCAATTTACGGACGACTTCATCGCCGAAATTAGTTTCGTCGCTATCGTGGTGATACTGATGGAGGGTAAAAGGAACCTTGTTTTTTTCAAGAAGAAGAACTGCGGGAGTCATTTTCTAAGCCTCTACGATGACGAATCACGCAATGATAGCGCTGTTATTTCGCTGAGTCAGTTTCGGAGAGTTATTTATTCGTGCGTTATATGCATACGCGAGACACCATCTGGCGAATAACCATTGCCAGAATCACTGCTGGATTGTTAATCTATGTGTGAAACTGTAAGAGTAAACGCCATGTTTGCGCTTACAGCATAACGATAATAATGAAATTCCTCTTTGACTGGCCAATAGAAATATTGGCCATTTTTTTCGCCTAATGAATCACATACGGTGCCAGCAGCTCGGGCAGGTTTCCTTCACTGTAAAGATGCAATGCCCCTACCGCCACCACATAATTTCCTGCCGGTAGGGCGAGCAACATTTTTTGCCATTTGTGATTTCGTTCGCCCATCAGAATCTGATAAAGATCGTCACTAAAGGTCGCGGGTAGCTCTGTCGTTGCTCTAGATTCCGTGGGTGAAATCCACCAGCCGATCAGCATTTGCAGCAGGCGTGCGTTGGTATGCCAGTGCGCCAAGGTGTCTTTTAACAGGACGATCCCGTTATCGGGCAGCGCATACAGCAGCGCCATCTGAGTATCGGCGCCTTCCAACTCAATAGTTTTTAGCGACGTTTGCTGGGCAAAACGCAGCATTTGATAGTCGATACCATATTCAGAGCGCAAACCGAGCTGATGTGCCTGCTGTGCCTGTAGGGTCAACGCCGTACGCCACGCCGGATAATGTTGAATCGCGTTAGCAGGAATGCCGGTTTCCTGACAGCGCTGTAAAACTTGCTGCCAAAGCTCAGGTGAAAGCTGTGACTCCAAAGCCTCAGCAACTTCAGCAGTATCAAATGAGGGCGATGCTTGGGTTATGTCTGCTTCAACAATCAGTGCATCCGCGCGTTTAAGGCATTGAATTAATGCCGCAGGCAGGGGCGACATGTTTTCAGTGCCCATATGAATACTTCCCACCAGATGCAGATGAATGCCGCCTTGCAGATGAATATCAAGCGCGGGATAGGCATAGGTGGTCGTCGGAATAATTCCCAACCAGAGAGCGAGTTTTCGCAGCCATTGAGTCATAAGTCACCTTTGCCTTTTTTTCTATGCTACGTGCAGTGTGGAGGTAAAGGCAAAAAAAAAGCACCGAAACGTCGGTGCTTTTTGTGTCTTTCAGTGTCTATTTAGATTTCATTTAGCCTGTGATTTGGGTTTAAACCGCAACAGGCGGTTAGCGTTACTCACCACGGTAATGGATGACAGCGCCATAGCTGCTCCGGCAACCACTGGGCTAAGCAGGGCGCCGGTTAACGGATACAACACGCCGGCAGCAATCGGAATACCCAGCGAGTTGTAGACGAACGCGCCTAACAGGTTTTGCTTCATATTGCGCAACGTGGCACAGGAAAGTTCCACCGCGTCAGCCACACCATTCAGGCTATGGCGCATCAGCGTAATCGCCGCGGTTTCAATGGCGATATCACTGCCACCGCCCATCGCAATACCCACATCAGCCTGAGCCAACGCAGGGGCGTCGTTGATACCATCGCCAACCATCGCGACTTTATGTCCTTTAGCCTGTAACGCTTTGATCGCATCGGCCTTACCTTCGGGGAGCACGCCCGCGATAACCTGATCGATGCCCGCTTCTTTAGCAATTGCATTCGCCGTGAGTGGGTTATCACCGGTTAGCATCACCAGCTGATAGCCCAAACCATGCAAGCGTTGCAGTGCTTCCACGCTGTCGCTTCTTAGCGGGTCACGAATAGAAAGCAATGCGGCAGGTTTCCCGTCTGCGGATAACAGTACCGGCGTTATCCCGCGTTCGGCCTGCTGTTTAAGCAGGGATTTAGCCTCTGAAGTATCAACCCGTTGCTGCTCCATGAGCGCGTCGTTCCCCAACAGCAACGAATGTCCATCAACGTCACCGCTGACGCCAAGACCACGTAACGTGCGGAACTGGGTAACTTCAGGGATAACCAAACGATCGGCTCGTTCTGTGATTGCGCGTGCCAATGGATGGTTTGAACCCGCTTCTAAGGCCGCAGACCACTGCAGCGCCTGCGCTTCGCTAACGCCGTTAAAGGTGTGAATTTCAACCACTTTTGGCTGGCCTTCAGTCAATGTACCGGTTTTATCGAATACCAACGTATCGAGTTCACTGGCGCGTTGTAATGCGTCGGCATCACGTACCAATACACCCAGCTCAGCGGCTCGCCCAACACCGGCGATGATCGACATTGGCGTTGCTAAACCTAAGGCGCATGGGCAGGCAATAATCAGTACCGTGGTCGCCACCACCAATGTATAAACTATTTGCGGCTGTGGGCCGAAGAAATACCAGATCAGGCCGCTAAACACCGCAATCCCAACGACGGTAGGGACAAAAACTGCGGAAATGCGGTCAGCCATTTGCCCAATTTCAGGCTTGCTGCTCTGTGCTTGGCGCACCAATTTAATGATGCGCGCCAGCGTTGTTTGACTGCCGATGGCACCCGCACGGAACAGAACGCTACCATCTTGCACGACGGTACCCGCATGCACCGGATCGCCTGAGGATTTCTGCTGTGGAATCGGTTCGCCGGTTAGCATGGCCTCATCCATCCATACTTCGCCGGAAATAATCTCACCATCAACCGGAACCCGATCGCCGGTGGTTAAGCGTAGCGTCATACCAAGCTTAACCTCGGACAGCGGTAACGTTGTCTCTCCCTCTTCGGTGACCACGCGAGCGGTCGGCGGGGTTAAATCCAACAGACGCTCAAGTGCTTTGGAAGAACGTTGGCGTGCTCTGGCCTCCATGGCGTGCCCGAGGTTGATCAAACCAATAATCATCGCACTGGCTTCGTAGTAAAGATGACGTGCTTCCATCGGGAACACATCTGGCCACAGCGTTACCGTAATGGAGTAGAGCCACGCGGCACCGGTGCCTAATGCGACCAAAGTGTCCATCGTGGCGCTACGATTCATCAGGCTACGCCACGCGCTGCGATAAAAATGCCCACCGGCAAATACCATCACGGCAAGGGTCACCAGACCAACGATCAGCCAGTTATTCTGGTTACTCGCCGTGAGCTCCATCGTTCCACCGAATAGCCCCCATGCCATCAGCGGTACACCCAGACCTAAGCCCAAAGCGGCCTGCCAGCGGAATTTTTTCACCGATTTTTCCGCTGATTCCTGCTGGCGTGCACGACGTTTCTCTTCATCTTGGATGATTTCAGCACCGTAACCGGCTTTTTCAACGGCGTGTATTAAGGCATCAGGATCGCTATGCCCGGTGACCAATGCGCTACGTTCGGCAAGATTTACGCGGGCTTGTTGAACACCGGGGACGCTCTGCAAAGCATTCTGCACTTTCAGTACACAGCTCGCGCAGCTCATGCCGTCGAGCAACAGCTGAACGCTATCGTCATTGTCAGAAGCGTTTGGAGTTGCTGTCGCCGGAGACGTTGTTTCAGCCGCTGCCAGAGTTTCCGGCGCTTGTGGTGCTGTCGAGTTTGCTGTTGCAGACTGTGTCAGCGGCTCAGTTTTTGGGTAGCTTTCTCCACTTGCCAATGAAGCCTCATAGCCAGCGGCTATAACGGCATTAATCAGCGTGGTTGGATCGGCGGAACCATAGACTTTGGCGTCGGTTAATGAAACTTCAACCGCGTCAACGCCAGCAACGGCCTCCAGCGCTTTGGTGACGCTGGCGGTGCAATGGCCGCAGCTTAGGCCGCTTAGCGCCAGCTCTACGTCAGGCACTCCCGCAACCGTGGCATGGTAGCCCGCTTGCTCTACGGTTGAGATAATCGCCTGAGCATCGGCATTACCGGTGACTTTGGCATAGCGTGGATTATTCAGCTGGGCCAGTTCAATATCAGAGCGAGCCTCCAGCGCGGTTTTGACTTTTTTCGCACAGTTCATGCAGGACAAGCCTTGCAGCGCGAACAGTTGAGTTTGTGACATAATAAAATCCTCTCGAGTATTGCCCAATGAACACGTGGTGTTGATGGGCGAATCACATGGTATTCTTCACTTGGACTAAGCTTAAACCTTCCTGCAAGGGTAAGGTCAAGAGGGGAGGCAGAATGAATATCAGTGAGGTTGCCAAGAAAACCGGACTCACCAGTAAAACCATCCGTTTTTACGAAGAAAAAGGGCTGATGACTGCGCCAAATCGCGCTGATAACGGCTATCGGTTCTACGGTGAAAAACATATTGAAGAGCTCACGTTGCTGCGTCAGGCGCGGCAGGTGGGCTTTACGCTGGACGAATGCCGTGAGCTGGTCGGGCTTTTTCATGATAAAAGCCGCCATAGCGCCGACGTTAAGCGACGTACGTTAGAGAAAGTCGCTGAGTTGGAACGACATATTGAAGAATTGCAGCAGATGCGCCACCGGTTGATGGCGTTAGCCGATGAGTGCCCCGGCGATGAAAGTGCGGATTGCCCGATCATTAATAATCTGGCGGGGTGCTGCCACGGGCATACGGCTTAAGTGGTTTATCCCCCGGCAAACCTCTGCGCGGGGGATTGGGCGATTTAAATACTTTCCACCACTAACGTAATACCTTCTACGTCGATAACTTCAACGACGGCACCGATCGGTAATTCCTGCGAACAGGTGACTCGCCAACTGCTGTCGCCGATACGGATGCGTCCATTGCCGTTGACGATCGGCGCTTCAAGCGTGGCACGCGCACCAATAAGCTGGCGGCTACGTTGATTAAGCAGGTCATCGTTATTTCTTGATACCGGCTGGCTGCGTCTCAGCCAGCGCCACCAAAGTAGCGCGGTGGCGACGGTGATGATAGCAAACAGCGTTGCCTGCCATTCCCAGCCAAACGGAAGTACCCACGTCAGCAGGCCAACCAGCAGCGCTGAAATGCCGCACCACAGCAGGTATCCGCCAGCGCCTAATAACTCCGCAGCTAATAGCACACCGCCCAGCGACAGCCAAAAACCATGCGGATTTTGGGCAATGTAATCAATCATTATGATTTGCCTTTAACGGGTCCTGTTTCTTTCAGCAATTCAGCGATACCGCCGATGGAGCCCATCAGGTTGCTGGCTTCCAGCGGCATCATGATCACTTTGCTGTTAGTGGCAGAACCGATTTTTTGCAGCGCGTCAGTATATTTTTGTGCCACGAAGTAGTTAATCGCCTGAATGTTCCCTGCGGCAATCGCTTCTGACACCATTTTGGTGGCCTGAGCTTCAGCTTCCGCGGCACGTTCGCGCGCTTCTGCCTGCAAGAATGCAGACTGACGTTCACCTTCGGCTTTCAGGATCTGAGACTGCTTTTCACCTTCGGCACGCAAAATAGCTGCCTGACGCACACCTTCCGCTTCGAGAATGTCTGCACGTTTGGTTCGCTCGGCCTTCATTTGGGCGTTCATGGAAGCAACCAGTTCGACCGGCGGACGCACGTCGCGGATTTCGATACGCGTGACTTTTACGCCCCAAGGATTAGTGGCTTCGTCAACGATATGCAGCAAACGGCCATTGATGTGGTCACGTTGTGACAGCATTTCATCCAGTTCCATCGAGCCCAGAACGGTACGGAAATTGGTCATGGTTAAATTGACAATGGCACGTTCTAAATTGCTCACCTCATAGGCGGCGCGGGCTGGGTCGATAACCTGAATAAAGCAAACGGCATCGATGGTGACGTTGGCGTTATCCTTTGAAATGATTTCTTGGGCAGGGATGTCTAACACCTGTTCCATCATGTTGATCTTACGACCGACGCGATCCATGAATGGAATGATTAAATTCAGGCCAGGCATTAATGTTTTGGTGTAGCGGCCAAAGCGTTCAACGGTCCACTGAAAGCCTTGCGGCACGATTTTAATCCCTGACCATACGATGACCAACGCAACAACCACTAAGACGGGAATAACGGTAAACATCGACAACCTCCTGTTAGCGAACGGCCTCATACCGCACGATTGATATTAGTTTAACCAATCGTGCGTAAGACTGACATGATTAACAGGAATAAATCATTTTAGATTAACGAAGATTAAGACATCTCGGGTTTATTCATCAAATCCGGTTAATTCAAAGACCCCAAGATGGCCGTGACCGTCTAAATTAACGGTGTGAGTTTGTGGGCGAGGCGTGACTAGAACGGCGCTGTCGTAGCGGTTTAGCGTAATTGATTCACCGCCGCCAATCGGCGTCAGTGAAATTTCGCCGTCGTGGCAGAATAAAATAATGGTGCTAGCGTGGCAGCGCAGTGGCGGCATATTCGGGCTGGTGGTGACCCACTGAAGGCGTGCGCCATAATAGCGTGGATCATAAATCAAATTTAGATCGCGTACTTTGCCATTGAGCAGCGTGCTGCTCACGCGACTGTCGCCGGAAAAGCGCTGGATGCCACAGGTCAAAATCGGTGGTTCAATACGTCCATCGATTTTTAGCTGCAAGCCATCACCTTCCAAAATGGAAAGGATGCGCTGATATCCCGTATAGCTGGAGAAATCACCGTCAGAGGAAACTTCTGCCATGGATAAACGCCAGCGGAAATCGCGCCCGCTTGGGGAATCCACTCGCATGATCTCCTGCGTAACGCCTTGTCCATTTTTCCAAGGCATAGCCTGATAATCAGCCCATCGTATGATCTGCCATTGATTCATGAGGTGAAATGTCCTTTTAAACGATGTCGAGTTCCGGGAAACAGCAATTTTGCAAAGGTAACATTATGATGTTTAGACCAAGTTCGACGTTCGATCAATAGGCAAGGCTCATTCGCCTGAATATGCAGCCATTGGCTTTCTTCTGCCGAAGGCAGCAGAGCTTCAACAATATGTTCCCCCTCGGTTAAGGGAGCCACGCGCGATAGGTAGTCGTGCGGTGTGATTTTGAGAAAGTCCTGCTGTAGGTAATCAGGCGCAACGACAGGATTCACATAGCGATTTTCAATTTGCACCGGCGTGTCATTTTCGTAATGCACGATGATGGAGTGAAATATTGGCGCGCCCACGCTGAGATTTAAGGCTGCGGCCTGTTCGCTATTGGCCTGCACTTTATCCAGCAAGATAATTTTGCAGTGATGGCGGTGATTGCGTGCCAGAATTTCGTCACGAATGCTGTGAACTTCAAACAGCGCAGATTGCCCTTTAGGTTCAGCAACAAAAGTGCCAACGCCCTGCATGCGCACCAGTAATCCTTGATGAGTTAACTCTCGCAACGCCCGATTGATGGTCATTCGGCTGAATCCCAGATGCGCGACTAGCTCGGCCTCTGAGGGGATGCGATAATTTGGCGGCCAAGCTCCATTACTGATGTTATCGGTAATCATTTTTTTGACCTGCTCATACAGCGGCGCAGGCGTTGATAGCGGTGATAAATCAGCGGGAAGAGTCATGGATAACATTCCTTATGGGCAATCGCCGATGTTCCATTGATGTAGAATTTGCCATGCAATGCGTGCCGCCGTGCGGGCACCGAATTGCTGAATATCCAAAGAGGGATTGTATTCCACCAGATCCGCTCCCCACAATGACGGACTTTCACATATCGTACCTACTAACGGTAAAAGTCGTTCAATTGGCAATCCCACGGCGGCGGGCGCTGAGACGCCGGGCATTTGCCATGCGGGAAGTACGTCCAGATCGATCGTCAGATAGACGATCTCACACTTCTCCATAAATGCGCGGATCTGGCGATGCAGATCGTCGAGCGATCGCGTAAGCGCGTCGGTATCCCATACGATCTCAACGTTCAAGCGCTCGGCCTCGGTGACCAACGCCTGCGTGTTCGCCGCGAGGCTGGCGCCAACGCAGAGATAATGAAACGGTCGCTGGTTTTGCTCGCAGTAATGAGCGAGCTGGCGAAACGTCGTGCCCGATGTCGCCACGTCGTTGCGGCGCAGATCCAAATGAGCGTCAAAATTAATAATGCCGACGGTTTTGTCGGGATGCGCCTGATATATCCCTAAACCGTGAGCGAAGGCGGTTTCATGTCCGCCGCCAAAGACTAAGGTTCTCACCCCTTGCTGGTGGTATTGCGTGACTTTCTGGCTAAAGAGCGCCTGTGCTTCTTCTAATGGGGTATCGCCAACGCGTAACGTGCCGCCGTCGGTGACGCGGTCATGTCCTGCATGCGCAGCAAGATTAGCCAGCATTTTGCGCAGCGCATCGGGCGCTGCGGCAGCACCGGTGCGGCCATGATTGCGTTTAACGCCTTCATCACAGGCAAAACCGAGCAACACGATAGGGCGAAGCTCATTGTGTTGCCCAATGGTCTGAAATAAGCGTAACGCTTCAGGAGATTCAGCTAGATCGTTACGTCCTTGCCAAACGTCATTAGCGGTGGGCTGCCAGTGGCTCATTGCATTTCCTCATTTTCGCTCTGTTTTAGAGTCGCCTGACCCTGATAAATCCGCTGATACAGTGGATTTCGCCCCAGCTCATAAATTACTTCAACCGGTTTTTCTGCCTCCCACACCGCGAAATTAGCCTGAAAACCGGCGGCAAGCTGTCCGTGGGTGTGCTGGCGGTTTAACGCCTGAGCTGCATGCCGAGTCACGCCTAGCCACGCTTCTTCCGGCGTAAGGCCAAATTGCACGCAGGCCATATTCATCGCGAGGCGCAAAGACGCAAAAGGGCTGGTTCCGGGATTGAAATCGCTGGCTACCGCCATAGGAACGCGATATTCACGTAATAAATCCACCGGAGGGCGTTTGGTTTCGCGTAAAAAATAGAAGGCACCGGGCAACAGAACCGCCACGGTTTGGCTGTGCGCTAAGGCTTGAATACCGGCCTCATCCAGATGCTCAATATGGTCGGTCGACAGCCCGTGATAGCGGGCCACCAGTTCGCTGCCGCCAAGATTAGAAAGCTGTTCCATATGCCCACGCACAGGGATTCCGAGCTGCTTAGCGGCCGTGAACAGCTTTTCGCTTTGCGCGAGTGAGAAACCTACGCTTTCGCAAAATACATCGACCGATTCAAACAGTTTTTTTTCCCACAGCTGCGGTAGGATTTCCTCACAAATCAGATCGATATAGTGGTCTGAGCGGCCATGATATTCCGGCGGCGTGGTATGTGCTGAAAGCAGCGTTGGGCTAACGTCGATGGCATTTTGCCGAGCCAACTGCTGGGCAACGCGTAGCTGTTTTTCTTCATTGATAAGATCCAGACCGTAACCAGATTTCATTTCTACCGTGGTTACGCCCTCGTCCATTAAAGCCTGTAAACGCTGTTGGCTGATGCTGAGCAACGTATCCGGTGAGGCATCGCGCGTGGCGCGCACGGTCGAATTGATTCCGCCGCCTTTCTGGCTGATTTCGGTGTATGACACGCCGTTCAGGCGCTGTTCCCATTCGTAGGCACGATCGCCACCGAAGACTAAATGCGTATGACAGTCGATAAGACCTGGAGTTACGAGCCGATTCTGGAGATCGATCTGCTGGGGATGCCGCGCGGGAAGGTTATCCTCTGGGATCACCGCTATAATATGCTTATCGCGCACCACCAGTGCATGACGATCGAGAAGACCATAAGGCGCGTTGCTTTGTGCGCTCATGGTGGCTAAGCGTCCGTTGCGCCAAATAACGTCGGACTCCAATAAATTCATAGCATCCCCAAACCTGTATAGAGTTGTATATACATTTATTTTCGAAAGGCCGATGTGTGTCAAACGTTTTTGATGAAAATGTTATTTAATTGTGACTTCAAATGCGATGTGCGACTGAGGTGCGGCGTATTTGGCGTCGCGGGGCAAATCTGCGACAATGCGACGCAGCTTTTTTATGGTAAGAAAGTTTTATTAACAATGAGAGTGTCATGTCGTATCCGATAAACGAACTGTTCCAGACCCTGCAAGGGGAAGGTTTTTACACCGGTGTTCCGGCTATTTTTATTCGCCTGCAAGGTTGTCCGGTAGGGTGTAGCTGGTGTGATACCAAACATACATGGGAACAGTTACCTGAACGAGAAATCGGCATGAACGAAATCTTGATCAAAACTGAAGAGAGCGATGCGTGGGGCAGCGCTACTCCTGAGCAACTGCTGGATATCCTGCGCGATCGCGGATATACCGCTCGCCACGTGGTGATCACCGGCGGCGAACCCTGCATCCATGATTTACGTCCGTTGACGGAATTGCTGAATCAAAATGGTTTTTCCTGCCAGATAGAAACCAGCGGCACCCATGACATCCGCTGCTCTGAAGCAACTTGGGTGACCGTCTCTCCAAAGGTCAACATGAAAGGCGGAATGAAGGTTTTGGAATCCTCTTTGGTGCGCGCCGATGAGGTTAAGCATCCCGTTGCGCGTGAGCGCGATATTGAGGATTTAGATGCATTACTTTCCGTGCTTCACGATGACAAGAAACGCATTATCGCGCTCCAGCCGATTAGCCAAAAAGAGAGCGCGACCAAGCTGTGTATAGAAACCTGTATTGCGCGCAACTGGCGCCTGTCGATGCAAACCCATAAGTATTTGAACATCGCCTAAATATGCTGATGAGAAGCGCGCTGCTAAATAATTATCGGATGATTTTTGGCACCGCGCTTCTGATGTTGGTATTTTTGCTGACCGGCTGTGCCAAATCTGACGCGCTGTGGGGCGTGGTGGATAAAGTTTGTCGCGTTAACTATCAGCAAAAGCACGATCCCGCACCCTGCGCCCAGATCTACTCGCCGACTCACGATCGGCGATCTGCGTTTACCGTCATTCAAAACCCGCGCTTTCCCGCTCATTTTATTTTGGTCCCCAATGCTCGAATGAGCGGCATTGAGAGCCCTGTGCTGCTAGAAAATGACGCGCCGGATTATTTCGGTTACGCATGGACGATGCGCTATCGGCTGGCGTATGAATATGGCCGACCGGTTCCCGACGATGTTCTGGGGCTGGCGTTAAACTCAGCCTATGGACGCAGCCAGAATCAGCTTCATATTCATCTCACCTGTTTGCGTGAAGATGTTCGCCGCCAGCTAAAAGCCGAACGTCCCTATATTGGTCGCGAATGGGGTTTGCTGCCTGATTTGCTGTTGCGTCATCGGTTTTATGCCAAGCGTATCGAGCAACCGGCGCTCATCGGCGTGAACCCAATCAAATCGCTTGCCGATCGGTTTCATCTTACGCCTGAACAGCTGGCCTATTATGGCGTAGCCGTGGTGCCAACGACGTTTGAAAATCAGCCGGGCTTTATTTTATTGGCGACACGGGTGGGAATGGGAGAGCGAAATAGGGCATCGGTGGAGTCATTGTTGGATAAGCGCTGCGAGCTGCTGCAAACAATCCCGGCTCAGTGAACCGGGAAAAGGGAGTCAGATTTAGTACGCCTCTTCTATTAAAGCGACGTCGGGCTCTTTCTCTGAATGATCGGCTAATGCATCATGTGAAATTTGCAGCTTCAGGTCGAATTCGATCATGGATATTTCCTGATTAATTTCGGCTTTAAGTGCATCAATTTTGTTTAACGAAGTGGTTTCCGTCACTCGTCAGCTTCCTAGTCAAAAACAGGGATGCCTATGTTAACCAGCATTCCGATATATAAAATCAATCAAATCCTAAATTTAGACCCGCCTCTCACAAAAGTTTAAGCTGTTTCACCGCCGTTTACGCTTGGCAAACAACCGATAAACAAAGCTGCCTACACGCGTTAAAAACTGTTACCTATTTCCTATATATCCTCTCGAAAAAAATTTGATGAGGGGGATGTGTTCATCTCATTTGCTAATTGATTTTACGACAATATTCATTGCCAGCATGGGATGCCTCTGTCAAAGTAACGCGTTTAAAATTAAGGAGGAAAAATGTTGCCGTCTGCAGGTTGGTTAGGACTCAGTTATTTCACCTATTTTTTCTCTTTTGGCATATTTCTGCCGTTTTGGAGCTTGTGGCTGCAAGGCGAGGGAATTTCTCCCGAATCCATTGGCCTATTGCTTGGCGCAGGGATGATAGCCCGTTTTCTTGGTAGTTTATTCATTGCTCCCGCCGTTAAAAAAACCTCTCAACTGATTACCGCTCTCCGCCTTATTGCTCTCCTCGCCCTGATTTGTTCTATCGCATTTTCCTTTGGTACTGCATGGGCGTGGCTGTTGGTGGTGATGGCCGGATTTAGCCTTTTCTATGGACCGTTAATTCCGCTGACCGATGCGCTGGCCGCGACGTGGCAACGCCAGGTGGGGCTGGACTACGGCAAGGTACGCCTGTGGGGATCGATGGCCTTTGTTATTGGCTCTGCGGTAACGGGGGAGGTGGTCAATGCCTTTGGCCATAAGGCTATTATGTATTGCCTGTGGGCGGGTCTGGCGGCCATGCTGGTGGGAATGCTTTTACGCCCGCGTCACATGCCACAGGATGCACCAAAAGATAGCGCGGTGCAGGAAACCACACCGTGGAAAATTTTATTAAAAGAAGCGCCGGTATGGCGTTTTTTATTGTGTGCCGCTTTACTTCAAGGCGCTCATGCCGGCTATTACGGATTTAGTACGATTTACTGGCAGGAGGCGGGCTATTCCGCGTCGGTAGTCGGTTATCTGTGGTCACTAGGCGTTGTTGCTGAGGTTATCGTCTTTGCATTAAGCAAGCGCTTATTCCGTCGTATGTCGGTTTCTCAGCTACTGCTGTTGTCGTGTTTTTGTGCGGTGATCCGTTGGAGCTTAATGGGCTCAACAACCGCGCTGCCGTGGCTTATTTTGATTCAAATTCTGCATGCGGGCTCTTTCACCGTATGTCATCTGGCGGCAATGCGCTTTATTTCGGCACGGCAGGGTGGCGATGTGATCCGTCTGCAAGCGGTCTATTCGGCGTTAGGCATGGGCGGAAGCGTAGCGATTATGACGATGCTGTCGGGCTTCCTGTTTGAGCACTATCAAGGCGGCATGTTCTATGCGATGGCGCTGGTGGTGTTGCCGGTGATTTTCTTTAGACCGAAAGTGACAAGCCATTAGTTTTGTGGCTAAGACCCCCTCCCAGCCTCCCCCTTCGCAGGGGGAGGAGCCGATCGAGATTCTTACCAACATCACTGAACAGTTCCCTCCCCTGTGAAGGGGAGGGTTAGAGGGGCGTTACCCAAACATCACGGGAGGGTTAGGGGGGGCTTGAACTTATGACTTGCCTGTAATTAGCCCATCTTTTCTAAACATGCTTTTAATCCCGCGCACGGCCTGACGAATACGATCTTGGTTTTCGATCAAGGCGAAACGAACGTGGGTATCGCCATAGTCACCAAAACCAATCCCTGGGGAAACGGAAACTTTGGCATCGGCCAACAGCTTTTTGGCAAACTCTAGCGATCCAAGGTGCGCATAGGCATCGGGGATTTTTGCCCAAACATACATCGATGCTTTAGGGTTTTCTACCATCCAACCGGCTTCGTGCAGGCCTTTGACCAGCACGTTGCGGCGTTGACGGTATTGCTCGGCAATATCACGCACGCATTGCTGGTCGCCTTCGAGAGCCGCAATCGCCGCCACCTGCAACGGAGTAAAAGTACCGTAGTCGTGGTAGCTCTTGATGCGTGCCAGAGCGTTAACCAGCTCAGGATTGCCGACCATAAAACCGATACGCCAGCCAGCCATATTGTAGCTTTTCGACAGGGTGAAAAACTCGACGGCGACGTCTTTAGCGCCGGGGATTTGCATAATCGAAGGCGCTTTCCAGCCGTCATACACAATATCGGCATAGGCTAAATCGTGTACCACTAAAATATCGTGTTCTTTCGCCAGCTTAATGACGCGTTCAAAGAAATCTAATTCAACGCACTGCGCGGTAGGGTTCGAAGGAAAGCCCAGAATCATCATTTTAGGCTTGGGAATACTTTCGCGAATGGCGCGTTCTAATTCGTTGAAAAAGTCGATGCCTGAAACCAGCGGCACCGACCGCACCTGCGCACCCGCAATGACCGCGCCGTAAATGTGAATGGGGTAGCTAGGATTTGGCACTAAAACGGTATCGCCATGATCGAGCGTTGCCAGCATCAAATGTGCCAGACCCTCTTTGGAACCGATGGTAACAATCGCTTCACTATCGGGATTGATATCGACCTGATAACGATCTTGATACCAATGCGAGATCGCGCGGCGTAAACGTGGAATGCCGCGTGACGTGGAGTAGCCGTGGGTATCTTCACGCTGTGCCACCGTACACATTTTTTCAACGATGTGCGGCGGCGTTGGGCCGTCAGGGTTCCCCATGCTGAGATCGATAATGTCTTCGCCGCGCCTGCGCGCAGCCATTTTTAGCTCAGCGGTAATGTTAAATACATAAGGGGGAAGACGATCGATACGAGTAAAACGACGCGGAGTGCGTGAGTCTGTCATAGATACCTCAAGATGACGTTAGCGCCCGGACCGTCCGAGCGACGCTGCCTGTTTACAGGCTATTAACGAAAATAGGCGAAGTCGAAGATTCTGTCGAGCAGATTTTTTAAACAGCGCTTTCCAGAACACTCCGAGCCCTTATCGCTGAGTTTCAACTATGCTTATACCCGTCATACTTGAAGCTGCATCTGTGTTGGCTGCTCTCGCTCACCCGATAAATCTGCTTGGAGCAGATTTAAACGCAGTTTACTGCGGCCCTAGTGGCGAGGCCCATGGATGGGCCGAGTAATCACTTACTTGAGTAAGCTCATCGGGATTTACTCGCTTGCCGCCTTGATGCAACTCTAATTATTTTGGGTATGTTAGCTGACATTAAATTTGCTAATCATTTTTCGCCAATCCTTTGAACATGATTTTGATACAGCAAAGAGGGAACACTATGTTTAGAAAAACCGATAAAGTTGAACGTAGCATCGAAGAAGAGGTTTCATTGCTGGCGGATGCACTTGAAGGTGTGCTGCAGGAGGGGGCGGATAAAACGGAGGATGAAATCGCTTCACTGCGCCGTAGCGCACAAGATACGCTGCGTGAAGTGAAAGCGCGCATCAGCGGCGATACACCGTGTCCGGTAACGGATCGGGTGAAAAATGCCTGCTGTGATGTGAATGGCTACGTGCGGAATAAACCGTGGCACAGCGTGGGGATTGGGGCAACGGCAGGGTTGATTCTGGGGCTCTTGCTTTCAAAACGCTAATCAATTACTAGCGCTACTTATGTGAGTAACAGTTGCAAGAAATTTATGTGACCGGTGCCATACCGGTCACATCATGGCAACTATCAACCGCGATAGGTGCAGCCTGCGGTGCAGGTTTCTTTCACCAGTACGGCGCTTAGCAACGGCAGCTCAGGTTTCAGCTGTTGCCAAATCCACTGGGCTAACACTTCGCTGGTTGGGTTCTCAAGACCAGGAATATCATTCAGATAATAATGGTCGAGGCGATCCAGAATGGGTTTGAACGCCGCTTTTAGCTCGGCAAAATCCATCACCCAGCCGGTATAAGCATCCACTTCGCCGGTAATTTCAATGCGTACTAAAAACGAATGGCCATGCAGGCGACCACACTTATGTCCTTCCGGAACGTGGGGCAGATGGTGCGCAGCTTCAAACTGAAAATCTTTAAACAGGGTGGTTGTCATGATGACGCCTCGTAACCTAAAAAACCTGCGCATACTACCGGAAAGCGCCCGTTGGCGGTAGTTTTACCGCGATTGTTTGAGTATAAGCAGAAAATTTATTCTTTAATGTCTAAGAGGCGACTTGTTTTATTTCTGACCCGTTATTTTTTTAACGGGCTATGAAAAGTTTGATCCTATCTATTAAGACTCCTTCCGATGTAAAGAATAAAGCCAATAGTAAAGTGAGCAGAAATGATTATGTAATAACTAGCTGTTATTCATCGATTTTATAGGTTTTAATCTAAAACACTCCAGCCTCTATCACCTACCTGAATTAGTGGTTAGTTCAAATGGTTATTTGTTATTTCCATCACTTATTTAATTGTTATTATCCAGCTAGGTAACCTTACAAAAAGCGCTACATCAATTCGCCACACCCACGGTTCTTAAAGCTAAGTCTGAGGCTGCTTGAAGTACCAAAGGGATCACTGTGCAAGGAACACTTAGCAATGACGACTCAGGCTCCTCCTACTTCTATGCTTCCACTCACGCCGGAGCAATTGGCAAAGCTCCAGTCGGCGATTGGTGAGTTTTCACCACACCAGCTGGCGTGGCTCTCCGGCTATTTCTGGGGAATGGTTAATCAACAGCCGGGCACGGTAGCGGTGACGCCAGCACCGGCTGCGGCCGCTTCAATTACCGTGATTTCTGCTTCGCAAACGGGCAACGCGCGACGGGTGGCTGAACAGCTACGCGATGATTTGGCCGCCGCGGGTTTGGGTGTGACGTTGGTTAACGCGGGTGACTATAAATTCAAACAGATCGCGCAGGAAAAACTGCTGCTGATTGTTGCTTCAACCCAAGGGGAAGGTGAACCGCCGGAAGAGGCCGTCGCGTTGCACAAATATTTGTTCTCCAAAAAAGCTCCTCAGATGGCAGGAACGGCGTTTGCGGTGTTTGGCCTTGGTGATACGTCTTATGAAAACTTTTGCCAGACCGGAAAAGATTTTGATGCCCGTTTAGCTGAATTGGGTGGTGAGCGCTTATTCGACCGCGCCGACGCCGATGTTGATTTCAAATCGGCGGCAGAAGCATGGCGTAAGCAGATCGTAGACGTTTTGAAGCAGCGCGTGCCACAGGCAACGGCGGCGCAGACTCAGGTTAGCGTAGCGGGAAGCGTGGCGCAGATCGTGAGCAGCCCATACAGCAAAGAATCCCCGCTCACCGCCTCTTTGGCGGTGAAGCAAAAAATTACCGGACGCAACTCCGATAAAGACGTGCGTCATATTGAAATCGATCTCGGCGAATCAGGCTTGAGTTACCAGCCGGGCGACGCACTGGGCGTGTGGTATCACAACGATCCTGATTTGGTTGAAGAAATCATTGGCCTGATTTGGCGTACCGGCGACGAGACGGTCACTCTCAACGACCAAACGATGACGCTGCGTGAGGCGCTGACCGAACGCTTGGAGCTAACGCAAAACACCACCGATATCGTAGAAAAATACGCGGTGCTTTCGCGCGATGAGCGTTTGATTGAGCTCTTAGCGGATAAGCATCAACTGCAACAATACGCACAAACCACGCCGCTGCCGGATATGATCCGCCAAGCACCGGCAGATTTAGACGCTGAGCAGCTAGTGGCGCTGTTACGCCCGCTAACGCCGCGTCTTTATTCCATCGCATCGTCCCAAGAGGAAGTGGGCAGTGAAGTGCATATTACCGTTGGCGTGGTGCGTTATGAGATTGATGGTCGCGCCCGCACCGGCGGTGCTTCGGGTTATTTAGCCGATCGTCTGGAAGAAGATGGCGAGCTGCGCGTTTTCATTGAGCATAACGACAATTTCCGTCTGCCTGCGAATCCACAAACGCCGGTCATTATGATTGGCCCTGGCACCGGCATTGCACCGTTCCGTGCGTTTATTCAACAACGCGCAGCCGAAGGGGCAGAAGGTCTTAACTGGCTTTTCTTTGGCAATCCTCACTTCACCGAAGATTTTCTGTATCAGGTGGAATGGCAGCGCTTTGTTAAAGACGGCGTTCTATCCCGTATCGATTTGGCTTGGTCACGCGATCAAAAACATAAAGTCTATGTACAGGACAAGCTGCGTGAGCAAGGGGCCGAGGTTTGGCGCTGGATCGAACAGGGCGCACATATTTACGTCTGCGGAGACGCCAACCGCATGGCGAAAGACGTTGAACAGGCGTTACTGGAGCTATTGGCTGAACACGGTGGAATGGATGCCGAACAGGCCGATGAATTTTTAAGTGAGCTGCGCGTTGAGCGCCGCTATCAGCGGGACGTTTACTAATAATGAGCAAATCGATGCAAGATAATTACGCTTTTAGCAGCAAACACCCGGGGCCCTTGGTGGTTGATGCACCCTTGGCCGACGCTGAGCGCCTTAAGCGTGAGAGCAATTTTTTACGTGGCACCATTGCCGAAGATTTAAATGATGGCCTGACCGGTGGTTTTAACGGCGACAACTTTCTGCTGATCCGTTTTCACGGCATGTATCAGCAGGATGACCGCGATATTCGTGCCGAACGCGCCGAGCAAAAGTTAGAACCACGTCATGCCATGATGCTGCGCTGCCGTTTACCGGGCGGCGTGATGACGCCACAGCAATGGCTGGGTATCGATAAGTTTGCCGACGAAAGCACGCTGTACGGCAGCATTCGTATTACCAACCGTCAAACGTTCCAGTTTCACGGCATATTGAAGCAAAACGTCAAACCGGTGCATCAGTTGCTTAATCGTTTGGGGTTAGATGCGCTGGCGACCGCCAATGACGTTAACCGCAACGTGCTGTGCACGTCGAATCCCGTGGAGTCTGAGCTGCATCAAGAGGCCTACGAGTGGGCGAAAAAGCTGTCTGAACATCTGTTGCCGCGGACTCGCGCCTATGCAGAAGTGTGGCTGGATCAGGAAAAAGTCGAAACCACCGATGAGGAACCGATTCTCGGTGCAACCTATTTACCGCGTAAGTTCAAAACGACGGTGGTGATCCCGCCTCAGAACGATGTGGATCTGCATGCCAACGATCTCAACTTCGTGGCGATTGCGGAAAACGGCAAGCTGATCGGCTTCAACGTGCTGGTCGGTGGTGGGCTGTCTATTGCTCATGGCGATAAGGCGACCTATGCCCGCACGGCCAGCGAGCTTGGCTTTATTCCCGTCGAGCACACATTGGCCGTGGCTGAAGGCGTGGTGACAACGCAGCGCGACTGGGGAAACCGTACCAATCGTAAGAATGCAAAAACCAAGTACACCTTGGAGCGCGTCGGCGTAGAAAACTTCAAAGCTGAAGTGGAAAAGCGTGCGGGAGTGACGTTCGAGCCGGTACGTCCTTATGAGTTTACCGGACGCGGCGATCGCATTGGCTGGGTGAAAGGTATTGATAATAAATGGCATTTGACGCTGTTTATTGAAAATGGGCGCATTCTGGACTATCCAAATCGGCCGTTGAAAACCGGCATGGCGGAGATCGCCAAGATTCATCAGGGCGATTTCCGTCTGACGGCCAATCAAAACCTGATCGTGGCGGGCGTGGCTGAAAAAGACAAAGCCCGCATAGAACAGATTGCGCGTGAACATGGCCTGATCGACGACGGCGTCAGCGAGCAGCGTAAAAACTCGATGGCCTGCGTGTCGTACCCAACTTGTCCGCTGGCGATGGCGGAAGCCGAGCGTTTCCTGCCGCAGTTTGTGACTCAGGTTGAAGAAATTATGCAAAGCCATGGCGTTGGCGATGAGCATATTGTTCTGCGAGTCACAGGCTGTCCAAACGGCTGTGGTCGTGCGCTGCTGGCGGAAATTGGTCTGGTCGGAAAAGCGCTGGGGCGCTACAACCTGCATTTAGGTGGGAATCGCGCCGGAACGCGGATCCCGAGAATGTATCGCGAAAACATCACCGATGCCGAAATCCTCGGCGTGATTGACGAACTGGTCGGTCGCTGGGCGAAAGAGCGTGAAGCCGATGAAGGCTTTGGTGATTTCACCATTCGCGCAGGGATCGTGCGCCCGGTACTGGATCCGGCAAGAGATTTTTATGACTGATTGATGCTAATACCCCACCCCAACCCTCCCCTTGTCAGGGGAGGGGGCTGAACGGTGATGCTGTATATGTTCTTTTTCTGAGAGCTAAAAGGTGTTGCTGTTATGCCCCTCCCCCTGCGAAGGGGGAGGTTGGGAGGGGGATGCTGGTTCATCGCGGAGAATTTTATGTCTGCATTAAACTTACATGAGCTGAAAGCCTTACCCAAAGTCGAACAGGTCATGGCGTTAGCTGAAATTAACACTCAGCTAGAAAAACTGAGTGCGCAGGAAAGGGTGCGTTGGGCGCTAGAGCATTTGCCCGCCGAATTTGCGCTCTCTTCGAGTTTTGGCATTCAGGCAGCGGTATCGCTGCATTTGGTCACCCGTGAGCTACCGGATATTCCGGTGATCTTAACGGATACCGGCTATTTGTTTCCTGAAACCTACCAGTTCATCGATACCCTGCACGAAAAGCTGAATTTGAATCTCAAGGTTTACCGCGCTGAGCAGTCGGCTGCGTGGCAAGAGGCTCGCTATGGCAAACTTTGGGAGCAAGGTGTTGAGGGCATTGAGCGCTACAACGATATTAACAAAGTTGAGCCGATGAACCGTGCATTGCGCGAGCTCGGGGCGCAAACGTGGTTTGCTGGCCTGCGGCGCGAGCAATCAGGCAGCCGTGCGCATTTACCGGTGCTCGCGATTCAGCGCGGGGTGTTTAAAATACTGCCGATTATCGATTGGGACAATCAGCAGATTTATCAATACTTACAGCAGCATGGGCTCAGCTATCACCCGCTGTGGGAGCAAGGTTATCTGTCCGTGGGTGATACTCACACTACGCGTAAATGGGAGCCGGGAATGGCGGAAGAAGAAACGCGATTCTTTGGGCTAAAACGCGAATGTGGATTACATGAGTAGCCTTTACTGAGATAAACAGCCTGACCTTAGCGTCAGGTTTTTTTTGCCCATATATTATTTATTTAACTTTCCAGTATAATTTTTTTCACATTAAAGCAAAAAGCGGTATCCTCGAAAGGATTCATCATACTAATAAAAGGACTATGGCTATGCAGGAACAACCTCTTGGTGCGAGTCAGACTTCCGACTCGCGGGTGTTAATTCAACAACTCACGGATATCGTGGGTAAATCTCATATTCTTACCGACGCGCGTAAAACTGAACGCTATCGCAAAGGCTTTCGTTCCGGACAGGGCGATGCGTTAGCGGTGGTCTTCCCAGGCAGTTTGCTCGAACAATGGAAGGTGTTTAAGGCCAGCGTTGAGGCCGATAAAATTGTGCTGATGCAGGCGGCTAACACCGGACTCACCGAAGGTTCCACGCCGAGCGGTAACGACTACGATCGCGAAATCGTCATTATTAGCACTCAGCGCTTGGATAAAATTCAGCTGTTGGACGAAGGCAAGCAGGTTGTGGCTTTGCCGGGCAGCACGCTGTGGCATCTAGAACGCATCTTAAAACCGTTGGGGCGTGAGCCACATTCGGTGATTGGTTCTTCCTGCATTGGCGCATCGGTCGTGGGCGGCGTATGTAATAACTCTGGCGGCTCGCTGGTACACCGCGGCCCTGCGTACACCGAAATGGCGTTATATGGCCGAGTTAATGAGCGTGGGCAGGTTGAGTTGGTTAACCATCTGGGCATTGCGCTGGGTAGTACACCAGAAGAGATCCTGACGCGTTTGGAAAACCAGAAGTACGGCCCGCAAGACGTTGAACATAGCGAACGTCAGGCGTCCGATCACGATTACGCCGAGCGAATTCGCGACGTTGAAGCGGATACGCCATCACGCTTTAACGCCGATGAACGCCGTTTGTTTGAAGCCTCTGGCTGTGCGGGCAAACTTGCGGTATTTGCGGTGCGCTTAGATACTTTCCCGGCGCAATCCTCATCGCAGGTCTTCTATATCGGCACCAACCAGCCGCAGGTGTTGACCGAACTGCGTCGGCATATGCTGGCGAATTTCAAAAATCTGCCGGTGGCGGGTGAGTACATGCATCGCGATATTTTCGATATTGCGGAAGTGTATGGCAAAGATACTTTTGTGATGATCGACAAACTGGGCACCAACAAAATGCCGATGTTCTTTACCCTGAAAGGGCGTATGGATGCCATCTTTGGCAAAGTGCCTTTCTTGCCAAGTCATTTGGTCGATCGCACGATGCAAACACTGAGTCACCTGCTGCCATCGCATTTACCCAAACGTTTGAAAGAGTATCGCAACCGCTTTGAGCATCATCTGATGCTAAAAATGTCGGGCGAGGGCATTGAGGAAGCGCGCGCATGGCTGGAATCCTATTTTGCTCAGGCCGAAGGGGAGTTTTTTGTCTGCACGGCAGAAGAGGGAGCCAAAGCATTCTTACATCGATTTGCCGCTGCGGGCGCGGCAATCCGCTATAACGCGGTGCACAGCAAAGAAGTTGAAGACATTCTTGCGCTCGATATTGCGCTGCGCCGCAACGATCATGATTGGTTCGAGCGTCTGCCGCCGGAATTTGACGATGCGCTGGTGCACCGCCTCTATTATGGGCATTTCATGTGCTACGTTTTCCATCAGGATTACATTGTTAAAAAAGGCGTCGATGTGCATGCGCTGAAGGAAAAAATGCTCGCGCTGCTGGATACGCGCGGCGCGGAATATCCTGCGGAGCATAACGTTGGTCATCTGTACAAGGCTAAGCCACAGCTGAAAGCTTTCTATCAACAAAATGACCCGACTAACACGCTTAATCCGGGCATCGGTAAAACCTCCAAGTTGAAAAACTGGGGCTGCGACTGCGCAGAACATCAGAAGTAACATGAGCTGGAACGCCCGTTGACCTTGACGTGGCGCTCTGTGTTCCCAATAATGAATGCCTTGACTCGGGGTGCCCACATGAAAATGAAAGGGCTGAGAACTTACCCGTATTACCTGATCTGGATTATGCCAGCGTAGGGAAGTCTCGGTGCATGAGCGCATCGTCTTCTTGACCGCCGGTTGGGAGGAATATGTCCATCGCGTCGAATCCACACCTTACCGAATTTCCCCACATCGAATTACCCGGTGAAAGCGCCGCTGCCGCTTTTGCTCAGTTTCGCCATCACGCTCCGTTGGTCCATTGTCTCACCAATGAAGTCGTTCAAACATTTACTGCGAACGTGCTGTTGGCGCTAGGAGCATCGCCAGCCATGGTGGTTGAGCCGCAAGAGGCTGCGCAATTCTCTTCATTGGCCGACGCGCTGTTAATCAACATTGGTACTTTGCATGCGCAACGAGCGCAGTCGATGTTAGCGGCCATTGAGTCTGCCAATCAGCATCAAAAACCGTGGGTGCTTGATCCGGTTGCCGTTGGCGGATTGTCTTATCGCACCGAATTTGCACGTCAGCTTCTAGCGCTGAAGCCCAGCGTTATTCGTGGCAATGCCTCAGAAATATTGGCACTGAGTGGGATGGAAGCGGGCGGTCGCGGCGTTGATAGCACCGATGACTCTGCGGCGGCATTGCCGGCGGCTCAGCCTCTGGCGCTGCAAACGGGAGCCGTGGTGGCTGTAACCGGTGCAACGGATTATGTCACCGACGGCCAAAGAGTGTATGGCGTAACCGGCGGTGACGCGCTGATGACTCGTGTCGTAGGAACTGGCTGCGCATTGTCCGCCGTGGTAGCGGCGTTTAGCGTTCGGCAGACCGACCTTTTGTTGGCCGTTGCCACCGCCTGCCAAGCGATGTCATTAGCTGGTGAGCGCGCGGTTGCTGTATCCCATGGCCCCGGCAGCTTTGTACCCGCTTTTATCGACGCGCTATATCACTTAACCCCGCAGGATTTTATTCGCTCTGGAGATCGCTCATGAAACGTATTAATGCACTAACCATCGCAGGAACCGATCCGAGCGGCGGCGCAGGCATTCAGGCCGATCTCAAAACGTTCTCCGCGTTGGGTGCCTACGGCACCAGCGTGATCACGGCGCTGGTGGCGCAGAACACACGCGGTGTGCAGTCTGTTTATGAGATTGAACCTCAGTTTGTGGGCGCCCAGTTGGCGTCCGTGCTCACCGATGTTCGTATCGACAGCGCAAAAATTGGCATGTTGGCCAACGCCGATATCGTCGCGCAGGTCGCGCAGGCGTTAGACCTGTATCCTATTCCTTTTGTGGTGTTGGATACGGTGATGGTGGCAAAAAGCGGCGATCCATTGCTAGCCCCAGAAGCGGTGCAGGCCGTGCGGGATTTGCTGCTCCCCAAAGTCGCGCTTATCACCCCAAATCTGCCTGAAGCTGCCGCGCTTTTAGATTGTCCAATGGCGGCCAATGAAGATGAAATGCGCCGACAAGGCCACGCATTGTTGGATATGGGATGCCAAGCGGTATTGATGAAAGGCGGGCATCTGAGCGACAGCGAAAGTCCGGATTGGCTATTTAGTCGCGATGGCGAACAGCGCTTTACCGCACCACGGGTGAATACTCGTCATACCCACGGTACTGGTTGCACGCTATCGGCGGCGCTTGCGGCGCTACGTCCACGATATCAGAACTGGAATGAAACGGTGCTTGCCGCCAAAAGTTATCTGCAAAAAGCCTTAGAGGCCGCAGATTCATTAGAAGTTGGCCATGGTATTGGGCCAGTACACCATTTCCATCAATGGTGGTAGGTGTGAGATTGCCACCGTTTTAAAGGAACCGTGGCATGTTTTGGGCTAGTGAGAAAAGCCAACTACTGTCAAGAGGGGCTTTTCTACACCTAAGATGATTTAGGATATACTGATTGAACTTACAATAAAGTTGGCATTTTTATGGGTAACTCTATTAAACGTAGCATCATAGAAAAGCCTCTGGAGAGTATTCATCGCTTGATGACTGCTTTCGTCAGTATCTCCAAACCCTACCTACTCGATAGCAAGAACATAGAAGCGCGGCTAAAAGGTAAAGATGCTGGGTTTGACGTTTATCTGCTGACGAAAGGGCGAGTGGACATATGGCGTGAAGTGGATAATCGACTTGTTGAAACGGCGTTTGCGCCCTCAATTCTTGGGCTACAAGGTTCGGTTTATCGTTCTCAGCACTATCATTTAAAGTTTCCTGCAGGTGCTGAAGTCAGCACTATACCCTTACAAGCAGCTATGGAAATAATAGAGTCGCAGTCTCTATGGCGTGATGTTTTTTACTATCAAGGGTATCTCAACGATCGTCAGTTGCACCATGAATCAATGCTAATAAACAGTTCTACCTATGAAATTGTTTGTCTATTTCTGAAGGACTTATCTCATTACTCTGATAGCGAACGCGCGAAATTAAGCGTCGCAGATTATATTTTACAGCGTTCAAACCTGGCACGAAGTGGTGTTATGAAAGTGCTAGCAGACCTGCGCTTTGGTGGTTACATTGATATTCAGCATGGTAAGCTGATCAAAATCCTTAATAACTTTCCGAGGAATTATTAAATAACGCTTATGTGTTAAATGGTCATGCTATTTTTGTTGCGTCTTATCGTTATTAGTCGCGTTATCTTTATTGTATGTGGTGTAAGTGCTTCTTCATATTAATACGCAAGAAAGTTATTCTATAAAAATTTATAATGTAGCAATGCTACATATATAAATTAAATATTACTTATCGTTTTGAATTTAATTGAATTTATTCTCATGATAACTATTTTTCTGCGATTTTTTCCAAGTCAAGTTGAATGTTTATCCAGTTTTGGATGTTTTAATGTTTAGGCGACTCGCTCATAATTTGTCGTGCTCACGGTCTGGAGGAGATATTTTAAATATACTTTATATAAAGTAACTCTCCATTTATGATACTTATCGGTAAATATGAAAAAAATAGTTTTGTATTGCCTAATAGCGCCATCGTTAAGTATTGCAATTTCAGGCGTTGGCTATTCATCTACAAATATTAAATTACCTGATCTCGGTATCAGTGATTCTGCGCCAAAACAAAATAACTCATCCTCAACGGAAAATTCAAATAAAAAAAATAATCCTACAGAGGAAAAAACGTCAGAAATTATAGTTAATGAAGCTCAAGATAATTTCAAGAATTTAACACCAGAAGGTATGAAGTCAGAAGCATTGCAGTATGGCAAAAATCTAGCCACAGCTTCAGCGCAATCAGAAATAGAATCTCTGCTTTCACCTTATGGTCACATTGCCACGAATTTGAATATTAATGATCAGGGGAGTCTTGATGGCTCGTCTCTTGATTATTTGGTTCCGTGGTATGACGGTGAGAGTGATCTCTGGTTTAGCCAATTTTCAGTTCATAATAAAGACGGGCGCACGATTGCAAATATGGGGATCGGCCTTCGCCATAATATTACTGAAGACTGGATGCTTGGTTCTAATATTTTTTATGATCATGATATAACGCGTGGTCATCATCGAGCGGGGTTAGGCGGCGAAGCCTGGACAAACTTTCTAAAGTTGAGCAGCAACTATTATATGCCACTCTCTTCTTGGAAGGATTCCCCTGATTTTGATGATTATCAGGAACGTCCTGCACGTGGTTGGGATGTTCGTTTACAGGCCTATCTCCCCGCTTACCCGCAACTGGGCTCATCGGTGGTATATGAACAATACTACGGCAATCAGGTCGCGTTATTTGGCAAAGATAGTTTGCAGGAAGACCCATCAGCCGTGACGGTCAGTATCGACTACACCCCGGTTCCGCTAATTACGCTGCAGGCAGGATATAAAAAAGGAGATTCGGATCAAAATGAGATGACGGCTAATCTTAGTTTGGATTACCGCATCGGAGTTCCTTTATCAAAACAGCTTGATGATGATGAAGTTGCGAATATGCGTAGCCTGGCTGGTAGCCGCATGGATTTTGTCGATCGGAATAATGACATCGTGCTGGAATATCGCGAGAAAAACGATCTCGATGTAGGGCTTTATCTTAAGCCAACCGGCACTGCGACGGCCTGTATTCTGTCTGATGATCCCGACAGCGCCGAGGCTTATGAAGGCTGCCATTGGACAGCGAATGCCACCGTGACTTCGCATCTAAAAATTAAAAGTGCGAAATGGGTGCCGATGGGCAATTTTAGCCCTGAAAGTACGCTCGGCTTGCCAGCGCTAACGGCAGAAAACATTAGCAATGGGCAAAATAACCACTGGACGCTGACCTTCCCTGCATGGGTGAATTCTACCGATCCTAACGCGAATAAATACCGACTTGCAGTCACGCTGGTGGATGAAAAAGGCCATACGAAACAGTCGAACACCGTCAATATTATTGTGGCGGAAGCCCCTATTGATTACCAATTGGTTATTGATGACAGTGGCGAGCAGAAGAAAGAGATTAAGCTTTTGGCAAATGGCAATAATTTTGCAAACTTGGTTGCCAGTGGTGCAAAAGTTACCGGGCTATCTGGTGAAACGACGCCATTGGACTCTAAGAATCTGAATCTAACCTTCCATGCCTACAAAATGGAAGACAAGTCTCGCTCTCATGAAATTGCTATCCATACCTCGAAAAATGAATGTAAATCAGGAAGTGAATGTTTGTTCTTTAAAGAACCGCCGTCAGGGTCTAAAGCCATATTAGGCAGTACAACGAATGGCGTGTTTTCTATCATCGCATCAAAGAGTGATGACAACACACAAAAAACGAATGCTGTGCTCGTCGAATTTAGTTCTGCAAGCACAATGATATATACCGCAATTGTTGATAGTGAAAATCCAACCGTTAATTTAACGGCGAAAAAAGGGAATTTGCTTCAATTAGGTCATAAATATCAATTTAAAATTGCCTATGACAGCAACAATAATGGCCAGTGGGATGCCACCGATCGTGAAACTGTTTCTGATAGCGTTCCGACTCCTTTAATTTCACTGGTTAATTATAAATGGATGTTTGACGGTGTTTCCCCAAATGGGACGAAAGGTGGTTATGCGGTAAGCACGACGGATAATAATACTATTTTAATTCCTAAAACGAATGCAGAAGCGAGTCAAGTATTAGCGGGTGCGGGTGTCGATGGTGTGCAGGGCTATGAGCTGAAAGTTGACTATCAACTAACGCCAGAAGGACAACAAATCATGAATAAGCTGCGCGAAAAATAATAAGCTCAGATTATTTAGATTTTAATTAATATTAACTTAATGAGTCATTTCGATATGAAAAAATTTAATAAAACACTACTTGCAACCTTTGTTTTCGCGAGTTGCAGCCCGTTTGCAATGGCAGTTATGACGGATTCAGCGGGAACGCTCAATGGTACACTCCCGGTGCTTAAAGCGAGCGCCGCAGGTGCTGCTCACAGCGTTGCTTTCGCCAACGATCACCACAGTGGTTCCACCGATGCGATGTCTCCAGGCGATAAAATTACCTTGAGCTACGTGTTACAAGATGCTGAAGGCGATACCGACAGCAGTACGACTTCCATTAAGTGGTTCACCACCACCGATGGCGCTGGGGCCAATAAAGTGATGCTGAGTGGTAACGACGGCAAAGCCGACTACACCATTCAGAATGCAGATGCCGGTCTTTATTTAGGCGCGGAAATTACTGAACAAACATCAACGGGTGTGCCAACAACCGGCCAGACCATCGTTATCAACGATATCAGTAAATACGATAGCAGCGATAATATTCCAGATGGTCCAATTGTGGGTGGCACTATCGGTACCGCGATTGTCGATAGTGCAGAACCAACGGTGAACCTGATCGGCAAAGCAGATAGCAAACTGTTGGTTGGCCATACCTATCAGTTCAAAGTTTGGTATGACGTTAATAATAACGGTAAGCAAGATGCGGGCGAACTTGATGCATCGGCTAACTATAGCTACAAATGGTTCTTCGATGGCACCAGTGCAACCACCGGTACCGCAGGTGGTTATGCTGTTAGCAGCACAGATAATAAAGATCTGGTTATCCCAGCAACTAACGTTAATGCGAAAAATGTGTTTGCAACGGCAGGCGCAGACGGTGTTCAGGGTTACAGCCTGAAAGTTGATTACACCGCTAAAGTTAAATCAGTACTGAAATCGACCAAGCGTAAATAATCTGCGCAAATAATAAACGTTGAGTGCTTCGGTGCTCAACGTTTATTGCAGGATGGTTTTATGAAAATAAATCGTTTCAATAGCTGCACAGTAGCACTTATTTTTTTTATCTCTAGCTCATTGAATATAGTTAATGCAACGGATATGACAGGCTCTGCGGGCATAATTAATGGTACTGCCCCTGTTATTTATAATGACAAAAATGAAGCAGGCAAAGTGAGCTTCACTCGTGTCAATGAAACTATGGGCGTAGACGATGAGTTGGATATTACCGATATCATAAAAATGTCCTGGACGGTCGCTGATGCCGAAGGTGATGAGGAAGTCACGCTCCCAACTGTAGAGTGGTTTTGTACAGACACTAGTAACAATAAACGTGTGTTGGCTACGGGGATTAATCAGTATGTGATTCATCCTAATGATAAAGGCTGTACAGTCGGAGTTAACATCACACCGACAACGGTTACTGGTATACCTCGAGAAAATACTGTGCTCTCTATTAAAGATATTAGTACCTATGATGTTAGCGACAATATCCCGACGGGCCCGGTTAACCCACATACGCTAAATGTGATTGGCTATTTAATCGCGCCTTCAAATAACAGTGCTACCTATTATGCTACTGCGGATGCCACAGTGCATACCGCGTTTCCCGGTGCTCAACTTAAGTTAGAAACGGATAACGAGGACGATCAAGTTGATGAATGGACAACGAGCAATCCATCTATTGCTACAGTGAGCGATAAAGGCGTTGTCACGATTAAGGCTAAGGGGGCATTCAGAATAATGGCTCGTCATAATGAAGCGAAAGGATCCATTGTTTTCAATCCGCAGAAGTTCTTTATTTTTAGAGACGAAGCCGCAGGGAAACTTAACTGGTATGACGCGAAAGCCTGGTGTGAAAATCAGGGATACCGAATGCCAACCCGTGATGATTTATCTACAGGAAACGGCAATCGTACGGTGCCAAGTGACTCACTGTGGCAAGAGTGGGGAGCGAGTCTGGATGATGTTTCACATGCGGGTACGGTGTTCTGGACTTCGGAAGAAGCTATTGCCGATCAAGATGCTTATTATTATGTGTATACCGCAACAGGACATATAACGTCGAACCTTGCTGAGAAAACGGAAGGTGTAGCGTGCATTATGCCGTAATTGATAGATAAAAAAGGGCCAATGAGCTGGCCCCTTTTTTATTCAGAGGTTACTAACTTAAACAATGCGACTGCGCGCTGAACGTGTTCGGCATCAAAGCGGTTTAGCGTGAAAAACTGCTCATTTTTCCCAGGGCGAATAGCTAACGCAAGTTGCTTTTCGCCTTGTTCGTTATTCAGCCAGCCATAAAGGTAACTGCCAATGTCATCGCCGACGTGCCAGCTGATGATGACCGATGTGGCAGGCGATGTTTCACCAGCAGGGCGTGTGGCAATGAAGAGTTCGCCCTGCCATAGCCCGCTAAACTCATCATCTTTTTGCAGCTTTTTGCCATTGGACGCTAACATCGTGGCTAAGCAGTTAGCTTTCTCTTCCGTTACCGTCTGCTCGAGCATTTGCCATAGCGGATAGTCGTTTTCAACCTGATAGCACGCCGCACCGAGATAATCATTGATATCCCGCCATTGCTGGTTGACCGTTTCTTTCATCTCGGCGTCGAGAATGTTGCGATATTGCATCAGGCCACCGCCGTTTTCACCTAATTGCTGATAGGCAATGAGCGACATTGTCCGCGGCTTGCGGCGAAACGTTGCCCACAGCAGAAACTTGGGAATACGAAAGGTAATGGCCTGTACGCTAAAGCGAAAATGGCCCGGACTCGTCAGCATAAAACCATTGGAGGTGCCGCGTTTATCCTGATAATTACGGATCATCACCAGTGGGCAAAGTCCCATCCAGCCGGTTAAGTAATGTTCTTTGATCGAACCGTTCAAATCCAGATCGGCCACCATCTGTGAAATTTTATCTTCTTCTAGCTTATTTAATGGGTGTGCAAGTTCTGCGCTATGCAGGCTTTTTTCTAACGGTGGCAACGAAGGGAGTGTGAACATGCTGATTTTCTCTGGTCGATTCTTATGGTTGATAGCTTACCTTAAGTTGTCATACCAACGAGGATTTCCCGCTTTTTTGTCATAACTTTCGTGGTATGGATCAACTTTTGTCGTATGGCGTGGTCATATAAAATGTATGTATGATTTATCGTTGTTTAATTTGTAATAGATATTTGACTGCAAAGGATGTTGATGATGATTGATAAAAAAATGCTACGAGTGGCGCTGCTAGGTACTGTTATGAGTTTGAGCACCGTCAGCTTGGCTGCTTCTATACCGGTCTCCACCTCTGAACTGGTACAACAATCAGGCTATCAGCAAACATGGCAGAAGATGGTGAAAGGGCAGAAAAATTTGCCTGTGTGGGCACGTAAAGGTTCAGGCACTTCAACGCCACCAGAATGGGTAACGTGGCAAGGCAAAAAATATCAGGTTGGCAATATCTGCAAGCCACATGACTGCGCTAATAATTTTATGTACGTGGCGTTTAGCAACGATAAGAAACAGGCTTGGGGCGTTCGTGTGGAAATAGCGGATAGGCCTGACGCGCTCGACCATCCAAGTAAACACGCAAAATACCAGTGGCTAGGCAAACCAGATAATCAGGTAAAAGCGATGCTCACCAAGCAAATTGAAAGCGCGCCTGATTGGAACTGATGTTTTAACGCATTTTCATCGAGTATTCCCCAAGGTCTGTTTATCGCTTGGGGAATATATTTTGATACTTCAATGCATCCTATTTATAAAGTATTGCATATAAAAGTATTTACTTTTGAAACTATAAGAGCGCAATTAATAATCGAGTTTGTATTTCTATGCCTTTGATTGTGTAATAAACCGTAAAGTCGGCAGGGTTTTATAACCGTTGATGCTAACATTTTGGCCGTTGTTTAACTCTCTAATGACGGTAATGTTCAAAAATATGAAAAAATATCTTTTGCTGGCGCTACTCAGCACATTCTCTTTATTTTCTTTTGCATCACACGCTGCAGACTATCAGGAAGGCGAACAGTACGTAAAACTGAAAAATAAGGTGCCAAATGCCCCTGCCGTAGTTGAATTTTTCTCCTTTTATTGCCCGCCATGTAACCAGTTTGCGAATGTTTATAAAGTGAGTGAAGCCGTTAACGAACGTCTGCCTCAGAACGATAAAGTGGTGAAGTACCACGTCAGCGCCATGGGCTCTATGGGCGAAGAACTGACCGAAGCATGGTCTGTTGCTATTGCATTAGGGATTGAAAATAAAGTAGAAAAACCTCTTTTCGATGCGGTTCAAAAAGAACAATCAATAAAGAATAAAGAGGATATTCGCCAAGTATTTATTAAAGCGGGTATTCCAGCCGAAGAATATGACGGCGCGCTACACAGCTTTATGGTGAAATCGATCACCGCAAAACAGCAAAATGCCACCGAGGCTTTCGGTGTGCGCGGTACGCCATCATTCTATGTTGGTGGTCAATATCAGATTAAAAATGATGGAATGCAGAGTAAAACCATTGACGGTTACCGCACTGAATTTGCAGATGTTGTGAAATTCCTGGTCGATCAGAATAAATAGTTTTTAATACGGTAATAAAAGCCCGCTGATATTTTCTCGCGGGCTTTTTATTTTTTAATTAAAAGACCTTTTCTTGCAATACCCATACGGCGGCTTCTACACGTGATTTTAACTTCATTTTTTTCAGCAAATGTTTCACGTGAACTTTAACCGTACTTTCGGTGATCGTTAATTTACGGGCGATCATTTTGTTCGGTAAGCCTTGCGCAATCAGCTTCAAAATATCGCATTCGCGCGGGGTTAATTGCTGCACATCGCGCTCTGAAGAAGGGCGGCTTTCACGCAGGCTAGCGGCTAATACCGGCGTGAGCGCTTCACTGATGACCACTTGTCCGGCAGCGGCCTGATGGAGTGAGCGCAGCAGATCTTCGGGCTCCATGTCTTTAAGCAGGTAGCCGTCGGCACCGCGTTTTAGCGCGCTGATGACGTCATCTTCATGATTAGATACGCTAAAAACCACTACTCGGCCCGATAGTGTGCGGGTGCGAAGCTGATCCAGTGTTTCTAGCCCGTTCATACCCGGCATATTGAGATCGAGCAAAATCAAATCAGGATCGAGCTCTTCTGCCAATTCTATGCCTTGCTGGCCGTTGCTGGCTTCACCGATCACCTTTAGCTGTGGCTCAAGGCTAATCAGCTGTTTCACACCGCTGCGAAGCATCGGGTGATCGTCAATTAACAGAATCGTATATTGATCGTCTTGAGCTAATGTGGAATTCATCAATTTCTCCTCTAAACCAGATGCCGTGGGATTAGCGTATTTCCTGTGGGAATATGACTCGTACTTCGGTGCCACCGCTCGCACGGCGTGAAATTTGGCATTCTCCGTTCAGACTCTGGGCTCTATCGCTCATAATCACGAGACCGTAGTGGTTCTGTCGCTCAGGGGAAGTGCTAATACCCAGGCCGTTGTCGCAAATAGACATAACGATTTCATCATCTTGTAGGGTGATGGTCATATCAACCTGCGTTGCCTGTGCGTGTTTAAGTATGTTGCTTAGGGCTTCTCTGGCAATTTGTACTAAATGAATTGCCTGATGGGATGGAACACTTTTGGCCGGAAGCTGATAGTCAAAATCGATAGTAAAACCAAAGCGTTGATTAAATTCGGCGACGGTGACCTGCAAAGCAGCCAGCAATCCCGGTTCGCTCAGCTTCAGGCGAAAAGTCGTCAGCAGTTCGCGCAGTTGGCGATAGGCAGCGTTCAGTTCTTCGCGCATCTCTTGCAGTTGGGTTTGAATATTGTCAGGTAACGCCGTGGACTGCATCTGCAAATAGCTGATCTTCATCTTTAAACACGAGAGCGATTGGGCGATGGAGTCGTGCAGCTCACGTGCAATGGCAGAACGTTCTTCCATGACTGCCAGCTGTTGCTGTTGGTCGGCCTGCTGTTCCAGAGCCAACGTGCTGGTGATCTGTTCGGACAATGTCATCATCAGCTGCTTTTGTTCGGGTTGTAGCGTCATGCCTTCTGGCAACTGGGCCAAAATCAAACCATAGCGACCGCTTTGATCGTTCAAGCTCCAGCTAACCGTAGAGCTGGGTTTATTTGGAACATGCTCAGAATGGTTTAAACACTGGACGCAATGCGTATCAGGACAGTGTTTGGGACGCTGTGTTTCCACACAGTTCAGTTCATCAAACTGTTCGTCGCTGTTGTTTTCATACAAGCGAATCTGTAGCGAGTGCAGGGGCGTGAGCTCTTGAAGCTCCGTGAGTACCGGCAGCAGGCGAGAACATAATGGCGCACGAGAATGGAGCTGGCGGCTAGCGCGATACAGATACGATAAAACCTGATTCTTCTTCTGTAAATCCGTGGTTTTTTGCTCGACCAACTGCTCGAGTTTGCCGTACATCAGCGAGAGTTCAGACGACATGGCATTCAGCGTCGAGCCTAAAATAGCCATTTCATCCTGATGATCGGTTTGCTGAAAACGCTGGCTGAAATTCCCTTGTCCAATCGCCTGTGACATGCCGACCAGTTGGCGCCAAGGATGGAGTAATCGGCGGCGTAAATAGGCCACGGTGCCAACCAGCAGTAACAACGTCAGGATAATAAAAATCTTTTGTACCATGCTGACCATCGTCAAACGCTGTTCGGTTTGATGGTCGATGGCAGAAACCAGTTCATCGAGATGGCCGACAAATTTGGCGACGTTATCCCGTGCATCATCGGGGTGTTGTGCCGCAAGTAGTGCGGGGCGCAGATCGCCTTGCCAAGCTTGTTGTAGGGCGGAGAACTGCGTGTTGAGATGCTCTTCCTTGACGGCTGACAGTAACACTGGGCTGTTTAAATCGTTATTTAATTCATCTAAGCAGCGCTTGCTGTCTGTATTGGCATTTAGCGGTACCATCGAGAGTAAACGGTAGCTCTGCATTCTCAGCGATCCCGATGTGTTGATCGCGTGCGCGTTGCCTTGAATGCTCTGTGCCATCCAGCTGGAAACGCTCATTCCTGCAATACCACATATGCCAAGCAGTAGCATCAAAACGGCTACCTGACTGACGATGGAAAAACGTGCACAGAAATGTTTCATGAAAATCTACCAGCTGCGGGAAAAAGGAAAGATACCTTTGAAAAGCCTTTTTAAATCATCCTAGCCTATAACCCCATACCCATAAGGAAGTAACCCTTAATATTTGCTTGTGCCACTCACGTAGCGAAGGCTCAATTTTTAAAGCTTTAAACGAATGATTCTTCGAAAATATTTTTACAATTATAGCCTACTCATTAAGGGAGTTATGGCTGATTTCGCCAAATTGCTACCTTACAGCGGCTTGATTTGTATCAAGTTTGCTCAGGTGCGTGATGCGTACAACTCCGCTACTAACCGGATAAAGGCAGAGGTTTTTATGACACAAGCATCCGCTCCAAATACACAATCGAAAGGGGGCGTGATCCAGGATTGGCGCCCTGAAGAGCCTGATTTTTGGCAGCAAATTGGCCAAAAAACAGCTCAACGTAATCTATGGATTTCAATTCCCTGTTTATTACTCGCTTTTTGCGTCTGGATGCTGTTCAGCGCGGTAGCGGTAAATCTCAATAAGGTCGGGTTTAACTTCACCACCGATCAGCTGTTTATGTTGACCGCGCTGCCTTCTGTTTCGGGCGCTATTTTGCGCGTGCCATACTCCTTTGTGATCCCTATGTTTGGTGGGCGTCGCTGGACGGCAATCAGCACTATTTTCCTCATAATTCCTTGCCTATGGCTGGGGTATGCGGTGCAGGACCCAACGACGCCGTTTAGCGTTTTCGTGACGATTTCCCTGCTGTGTGGCTTTGCCGGTGCTAACTTTGCCTCCAGCATGGCTAACATCAGCTTCTTCTTCCCTAAGAACAAACAGGGTGGAGCGCTGGGCTTAAACGGTGGTTTGGGTAATTTAGGCGTCAGCGTTATGCAGCTGATTGCGCCGATTGCTATTTCCATCAGCATTTTCGGTATCTTCGGTGGTACAGGCCATACCCAGCCAGACGGCAGTAGCCTGTGGTTGGAAAACGCCGCGTGGATCTGGGTGCCGTTCCTGATTATTGCCACGCTGTTTGCTTGGTTTGGCATGAACGATTTAGCCGCGTCTAAAGCCTCTCTCAGCCAACAGCTGCCCGTGCTTAAGCGTGGGCACCTGTGGATCTTGAGCGTGCTGTATCTTTCGACGTTCGGTTCGTTTATCGGTTTTTCGGCAGGCTTTGCCATGCTGTCAAAAACCCAGTTCCCTGACGTGGTGATCCTGCATTACGCCTTCTTTGGTCCGTTCCTTGGGGCGTTGGCTCGTCCGGTTGGTGGTGCTCTGTCCGATCGCTTTGGCGGTATTCGCGTTACGCTGATCAACTTTGTGCTGATGGCGATCTTTGCCGCGTTGCTGTTCCTGACGCTGCCAACCCACGGCGTGGGCGGTTCGTTTATTGCCTTCTACAGCGTGTTTATGCTGCTGTTCTTAACCGCAGGGTTAGGCAGCGGTTCTACGTTCCAAATGATTGCGGTGGTATTCCGTAAAATCACCATCGACAGCGTGAAAGCGCGTGGCGGCAGTGACGATCAGGCGCAGCGTGAAGCCGTTACCGATACCGCAGCGGCGTTAGGTTTTATCTCCGCGATTGGTGCCGCAGGAGGCTTCTTCATTCCTAAAGCCTTTGGTACATCGTTGGCGCTGACCGGTTCTCCGGCCGGTGCTATGAAGGTCTTTGTGGTGTTTTACGTCGTCTGTATTCTGATTACGTGGTTTGTTTATGGCCGTAATTTGAAAACGCTGGCAACAAAGAAAGCCCGCTAATAGGTTTAAAGTAAGATACTTAAGCTTATTTTTAGGGGGAGTACACCGATGGGGTCGTAGCGGCGTAAGCCGCCGGAGCGCCCCGCGGTGTGCTAGACCCGTGTATCTCGATCTTTTAAACGGTCGGTAACACGTCAATAAGTTTGCTTGTTCTGATAAAAAAGCCCCCGCTAATTTCTCGCGGGGGCTTTTTACTATTGGCGAACAGCAGGGTGACTATTCCCCATAGGCCGCGTTTAAATTGTCGTTTACACGCGATGGATTCGTTTCCGGTGCGATCAGCGGCCCACAGCGATAGGTGTGTTTGCCAAGGACTAATTGATAATTACCCGCTTTATCCACTCCCCAATAAATTGCAGGGCCGCTGTTGGCTGTTTCTTTGGCCAACTCATAGCTACCGGATTTAGCGTTATGGATAGCGGGAACATATTGGGAATATTTGTAATCGCTGACAAAGCCATTATGAGAGTAAAAATAATCCCAAGCCTTGGTTTTACGGTTAATCAAACCGATAACGGCGTGACCATCGGCCACGTTTCTTAACGTTAGGTTGATGTTTTTTCCGCATTTTTGATGCTCAATGGGAGAACTGGTGTCTGGCTCAATGGCATTAGCGAATAATGGAAACGCAGCCAAAATAGGGAACATCACATATTTTATATGACTCATCAGGTGTCAATCTCAAGAGTAAAACGCAACTTCTGGCTGAATGAATAATCCAGAAGGGGATATTTTCGGCGTGATGCTGATATGTCTGGGTGGCAAATACAATATCCCATTTTCATGTTGTTACTCTTTTTCCTTATGCTTTGATATTGAAGCATTGAGCAAAAAGGCTGACCTGATTGCCATCAACGACTTACCTACCCCCAAATAGTCCTGCCTATCAAATTATCCTCAATAAAACATACAGATTTAAAATTAATCCTTATTTTTCATTTAATTATATGTTTTTCGTGATCTTATCCTTTGGTGGTATTTCGCACTGATACTGGAATAGGCCCCGCATTCTGCCTTGATCGCAATCAAGTTCCGCGCGCGTAACGCTCGGTAGTCTGGCCGCAATCTGAGCAATGCATCACGCATATTTCACAATAATGACAGGGGATTTAATCCCCGTATCAGGAGAACTCCGGATGAGCAAATTTCTTGACCGGTTCCGTTATTTCAAACAGAAAGGCGAAACGTTCGCTGATGGCCACGGCCAAGAACTGAACGTTAACCGTGACTGGGAAGACGGATACCGCAGCCGCTGGCAACATGACAAAATCGTGCGCTCTACCCATGGGGTAAACTGTACCGGTTCATGTAGCTGGAAGATTTACGTCAAGAACGGTCTAGTCACTTGGGAAACCCAGCAGACTGACTATCCTCGCACTCGCCCTGATTTGCCAAACCACGAACCACGCGGCTGCCCGCGCGGCGCGAGCTACTCTTGGTATCTGTATAGCGCTAACCGCGTGAAATATCCGATGATGCGCAAGCGCCTAATGAAGCTGTGGCGTGAAGCGAAAGCCCTGCACAGCGATCCGGTCGACGCATGGGGTTCTATCGTTAGCGACACTGAGAAAGCGAAAGAGTACAAACAGGCGCGTGGTCGCGGTGGTTTCGTTCGTTCGAGCTGGAAAGAAGTCAACGAACTGATTGCGGCATCCAACGTTTATACCGCCAAGCAGTATGGCCCAGACCGTATTATCGGCTTCTCGCCGATCCCTGCGATGTCGATGGTTTCCTACGCGGCAGGCGCTCGCTATCTGTCGCTGATCGGCGGTGTATGCTTGAGCTTCTATGACTGGTACTGCGATTTACCGCCTGCGTCGCCAATGACGTGGGGCGAGCAAACCGACGTGCCTGAATCGGCCGACTGGTATAACTCTTCCTATATCATCGCTTGGGGTTCTAACGTTCCGCAAACACGTACGCCTGATGCGCACTTCTTCACCGAAGTACGTTATAAAGGCACGAAGACCGTAGCGGTAACGCCGGACTACGCGGAAATTGCCAAACTGTGTGACCACTGGCTGAATCCGAAACAGGGTACCGATAGCGCCATGGCGCTAGCGATGGGCCATGTGATCCTCAATGAGTTCCACGTTCAGCGTCAGACCGAATATTTTGCCGACTACGTGCGCACCTACACCGACATGCCAATGCTGGTGCTGTTGGAGCAACGTGCAGAAGGTCATTATGCTGCCGGTCGTATGCTGCGCGCTTCTGACTTGGTGGATGGTTTAGGCCAAGAAAATAACCCTGAATGGAAAACCGTTGCGATTAACCAAAACGGCGAGCTTACGGCGCCGCAGGGGTCTATCGGCTACCGTTGGGGTGAGAAAGGCAAATGGAATCTCGAACAGCGTGACGGCGTGAGCGGTGAAGAAGTCAAACTTCAGCTCAGCCTGCTCGATAACTATGACGAGATTGCCGAAGTTGGCTTCCCGTACTTCGGCGGCATTAAAACCAGCGAAAGCGATCCGTTCAACAGCGTTGAGCTGAAAGACGTGCTGCTGCATAAGCTACCGGTTAAACGCCTACAGTTGGCCGATGGTTCTACGGCGTTAGTGACCAGTGTTTACGATCTAACCTTGGCAAACTACGGCATTGAGCGCGGCTTGAACGATGAAAACTGTGCGCAAAGCTATGACGACGTTAAAGCCTATTCTCCAGCTTGGGCTGAACTGGTTACCGGCGTAAGCAAAGAAAACATCGTGCGTATTGCGCGTGAGTTTGCGGAAAATGCCGAGAAAACTCACGGTCGCTCCATGATCATCGTGGGTGCCGGTGTGAACCACTGGTATCACATGGATATGACCTACCGCGGCTTGATCAACATGCTGATCTTCTGCGGCTGTGTCGGCCAAAGCGGTGGCGGTTGGGCTCACTACGTGGGGCAGGAAAAACTGCGTCCACAAACGGGTTGGACTCCGCTGGCCTTTGGTTTGGATTGGCAGCGTCCACCGCGCCATATGAACAGCACCTCATTCTTCTACAATCATTCAAGCCAGTGGCGCTATGAAACCGTGGGCACTGAAGAACTGCTGTCGCCAATGGCGGATAAATCTCGCTTCAGCACCAGCCTGATTGATTTAAACGTACGTGCCGAACGAATGGGATGGCTGCCTTCTGCGCCTCAGCTCGGGACAAACCCGCTGCATATCGCTGAACAAGCCCGCGCCGCAGGCCTGTCTCCGGTGGATTACACGGTGAAAAGCCTGAAAGACGGGTCGATTCGCTTTGCCGCTGAGCAGCCGGACGATGAGAAAAACTTCCCGCGTAACCTGTTCGTCTGGCGTTCAAACCTGCTGGGATCTTCCGGTAAGGGCCATGAGTACATGCTGAAATACCTGCTGGGTACCGAACACGGTATTCAAGGTCAGGATTTGGGCCAGCAGGGCGGTGTGAAGCCTGAAGACGTGGAATGGAAAGACAACGCGGGTGAAGGCAAATTGGATCTGGTGGTTACGCTTGATTTCCGTATGTCGAGCACCTGTCTCTATTCCGATATCGTGCTGCCAACCGCCACGTGGTATGAAAAAGACGATATGAATACGTCGGATATGCATCCGTTTATTCATCCGCTGTCAGCCGCGGTCGATCCTGCGTGGGAATCCAAAAGCGACTGGGAGATCTATAAAGGGATCGCTGACGCCTTCTCGCGTATGTGTGACGGCCATTTAGGTAAAGAAACCGATATCGTTACATTGCCTATCCAGCACGACTCCGCAGCCGAATTGGCGCAGCCGTTTGGCGTGAAGGATTGGAAAAAAGGCGAATGCGATCTTATTCCGGGTAAAACTGCGCCGCATATCATTGCGGTTGAACGTGACTATCCAAATACCTATGCGCGCTTTACGTCTCTGGGCCCATTAATGGACACCTTGGGCAACGGCGGCAAAGGCATTAGCTGGAATACTCAGACCGAAGTCGATTTCCTTAAGCAGCTGAACTATACCCAGTCAGACGGTGCAGCAGCCGGACGTCCAAAAATCGAAACGGCGATTGATGCGGCAGAGGTCATTCTGTCATTGGCACCTGAAACTAACGGACAGGTGGCGGTGAAAGCTTGGCAGGCGCTGAGCAATATTACCGGCCGTGACCACACCCATTTGGCGCTGAACAAAGAAGACGAAAAAATCCGCTTCCGCGATATTCAGGCACAGCCGCGCAAGATTATCTCTAGCCCAACGTGGTCTGGCTTGGAAGACGAACATGTCTCTTATAACGCCTGCTACACCAACGTTCATGAGCTGATCCCTTGGCGTACCCTGAGCGGCCGTCAGCAGCTTTATCAGGATCATGAATGGATGCGTGCCTTTGGGGAAAGCTTGCTGGTCTATCGTCCACCGATTGATACCCGCGCGGCGGCACCGGTGATGGGGAAATCCCCTAACGGCAACAAAGAGAAAGCGCTGAACTTCCTGACTCCGCATCAGAAGTGGGGCATTCACTCAACCTACAGCGACAACTTATTGATGCTGACGTTAGGCCGCGGCGGTCCAATTGTTTGGCTGAGCGAAGATGACGCCAAAGAGTTAGGTATTGAAGATAACGACTGGATTGAAGCCTTCAACGCCAACGGCGCATTAACGGCGCGTGCGGTGGTGAGCCAGCGTATCCCTGCGGGCATGACCATGATGTATCACGCGCAGGAACGTATCGTGAATATTCCTGGCTCAGAAATTACCAGCCAGCGCGGCGGTATTCATAACTCGGTCACGCGTATTTCACCGAAACCGACGCACATGATTGGTGGCTATGCGCAGTTGGCCTACGGCTTTAACTACTACGGTACCGTAGGTTCCAACCGTGATGAGTTTGTGGTGGTACGTAAGATGAACCGTATCGACTGGTTAGACGAAGAAGGTAACGACTACTCACAGGGTAGCCAGCAGGAGAAAGCCAAATGAAAATCCGTTCTCAAGTCGGCATGGTGCTGAATCTCGATAAATGCATTGGCTGCCATACCTGTTCGGTGACCTGTAAAAACGTCTGGACCAGCCGTGAAGGCACCGAATACGCGTGGTTCAACAACGTAGAAAGTAAACCCGGCGTGGGTTATCCCCACAATTGGGAAGACCAATCTCAGTGGAAAGGCGGCTGGATCCGCAAGATTAACGGCAAGCTAGAACCACGCATGGGTAACCGCGTGGGGCTGCTGTCGAAAATCTTTGCTAACCCTGACGTGCCGGGATTAGACGATTACTACGAACCGTTTGACTACGATTATCATCACCTGCAAAACGCGCCGGAAAGTAAGCATCAGCCGATTGCGCGTCCACGCTCGCTGATTACCGGTCAGCGCATGAAGAAAATCGAAAACGGCCCGAACTGGGACGATATTCTGGGCGGCGAATTTTCCAAGCGCGCCAAAGACCAGAACTTCGCCAACATGCAAAAAGAGATGTACGGCCAGTTCGAAAATACCTTCATGATGTATTTGCCACGCCTGTGCGAGCACTGTCTGAATCCGGCGTGTGTGGCGACATGCCCAAGCGGCGCGATCTATAAGCGTTCGGAAGACGGCATTGTGCTGATCGATCAGGACAAGTGCCGCGGCTGGCGCATGTGTTTGACCGGTTGCCCGTACAAAAAGATCTACTTCAACTGGAAAAGCGGCAAGTCTGAGAAGTGTATTTTCTGTTATCCACGCATCGAGTCTGGACAGCCAACTATCTGTTCTGAAACCTGCGTAGGGCGTATCCGCTACCTCGGCGTATTGTTGTATGACGCAGATAAAATTGCCGATGCGGCTTCGGCGGAAAATGAGCAAGATCTTTATCAGCGTCAGCTGGATATCTTCTTGGATCCTAACGATCCTGCGGTGATTGAACAGGCCTTGAAAGACGGCATACCGCAGGGCGTGATTGAGTCTGCGCAGAAATCACCGGTGTACAAAATGGCGATGGATTGGAAGCTGGCTCTGCCACTGCACCCTGAATATCGCACGCTGCCAATGGTGTGGTATGTACCGCCGTTGTCGCCAATTCAGTCGGCGGCCGATGCAGGTGCTTTACCGCATACCGGCGTATTGCCTGATGTTGAAAGCCTGCGTATCCCCGTTCAATACTTGGCTAATCTGCTGACGGCGGGCGATACCGCTCCGGTGCTGCTGGCGTTGAAACGCATGTTGGCTATGCGCCATTTCAAACGTGCAGAAACCGTTGACGGGGTTATCGACACCAGCGCATTAGAGCAGGTGGGATTAACCGAAGCTCAGGCGCAGGAAATGTACCGCTACTTGGCTATCGCAAATTACGAAGATCGCTTTGTGATTCCATCAAGCCACCGTGAACAAGCGCGTGAAGCGTTCCCTGAAAGCAAAGGCTGTGGGTTTAGCTTTGGCGATGGCTGTCACGGCAGCGATACCAAATTCAACCTGTTTAACAGCCGCCGTATCGACGCTATCGACGTGACGCAGAAAACGCCGCGTGATGCCGATATTCATGGGGAGAAAAGCTGATGATGACGCTGCGAATCGTTGCTCGTCTGCTGGATTACCCCGATGAGGCATTATGGGAAAATCGGCAAGAGCTGGTGGACGCATTAGATGACGCCAGTGAATTGACGCTGGCGCAGTCGGTGCAGTTGCTGACCTTTATTCGTGATTTCACCGAAAACGATCTGATGGATGTTCAGGCGCAATACTGTGAACTGTTTGACCGTGGTCGTGCGACCTCTTTATTGCTGTTTGAGCACGTACACGGTGAATCCCGCGATCGCGGTCAGGCGATGGTCGATCTGATGGCGCAATATAACGCTGCGGGTCTAGAGATCGACAGCCGCGAACTGCCTGATTTCCTGCCGATGTATCTCGAGTTCCTTGCTAGCCGCGATCGTGAAACGGCGCGTCAGGGATTGTTGGACATCGTGCCGATTCTGGCGTTGCTGGGCGCGCGTTTAAAAGATCGCCAAAGCCATTATGCCGTGCTGTTTGATCTGCTGCTGGCCGTTTCAGGCACTCACGTCGCCAGTGAACAACTAAGCGATAAAGTTGCGCAGGAAACGCGTGACGATACGCCGGCGGCATTAGATGCGGTGTGGGAAGAGGAACAGGTGAAGTTTCTGGGCGAAGAAGGCTGTGCTTCGGCACAGCAGAATGCCCATCACCGTCGTTTCGCAGGTGCGGTTGCGCCGCAGTATCTCAGTTTGGACGCCACGCCGGTGGCAGGAGAACGCTAATGAATTATCTCAACCAGTTCTTTTTCGATATCTATCCGTATCTGGCGGGGGCAATTTTCCTGATTGGCAGTTGGATCCGTTACGACTATGGACAATATAGTTGGCGTGCGGGCTCTAGCCAAATGCTGGATAAAAAAGGCATGCGCCTAGCGTCTAATCTTTTCCACATTGGAATCTTAGGTATTTTTGCTGGGCATTTCCTAGGAATGCTTACGCCGCACTGGATGTATGAATCCTTTCTGCCGGTGCCAATTAAGCAAAAAATGGCGATGTTTGCCGGTGGTGCCTGCGGCGTGATGATGCTGATTGGCGGTGTGATGCTGCTCAAGCGCCGTTTAATGAATCCACGTGTGCGTGCAACCTCAAGCGTAGGCGATATCTTAATCCTGACGCTGTTGGTGGTTCAGGTGTGCTTGGGACTTCTCACCATTCCTTTCTCCGCCCAGCATATGGACGGCAGCGAAATGATGAAGCTGGTGGCGTGGGCGCAGTCTATCGTGACATTCCATACCGGTGCGGCTACGCATTTAGACGGCGTTGCGCTGATCTTTAAGCTACATATCGTATTAGGCATGACGCTATTCGTGCTATTTCCGTTCTGTCGTTTAGTCCATATCTGGAGCGTTCCGGTAGAGTATCTTACCCGCCGCTATCAGCTAGTGCGTAATCGACATTAATATTTATCCCGATAAAAAGCTTCGTATGTTATTAAAAATACGAAGCTTTTTTTTTGCGTTTGAAAGATATTAGGATAGCCCAACGGATCTGGATATTTCTGCTAATTTTTATTGATTATAATTACTTAATAAGTAATGTAGTGAGGGTTTATGGATCTATTGTGATTATTAATCGATATTGTTTCATATATTTTTTATATAAACATGAGCGCACCATCTATGAGCGGATATACCGAACGCAACGCTTTGGGAAAGATAAAAGTCTTTGACCTGAACTTACTGACTGTTTTTGAAATGGTATACGCCCATTCGAGCGTGAGTTTAGCAGCCACATCTATGGGGATGACGCCTTCCGCGGTCAGCCAGTCTTTGCAAAAATTACGTAATCATTTTAACGATCCGCTGTTTATCCGTGAAGGGAAAGGAATCTCAGCCACCACGGTGGCGGTTAATTTGCATCAACAACTGACGCAAAGCATGGAGCAACTTGGCCGCGTGGTCAGTGCTTCATCCGATAATGATTTGAAAAAGAAATTTGTTATCTACTCGCCGCCGTTTATGGGGATGGAGTTGCTGCCTGCTGTCCTGAATAGCCTGCAACATGATGGTATGGACTATGAAATTGTTCATCATAGTGGCTACACCGAATCGGTAAAAACCGAAGAGTTACTGAGTTTCCGTAAGGCGGATATTATTTTCAGTACCAGCCCGTATACCAGTTTTTCAACGGTGTGTATCCCTTGTGCCGATACTGAGATCTTATTTGTTTGCCGCAAGGATCATCCACGATTAAAAGGGCGGTTAACGAAAGAGTTGGCTGTTAAGGAGAGATTCACGACAATCAACATTGATGACCCTGAGGTTATTGCGGGGAAGATTAAGATTGATGAAGCGCTTGGCAATCGAAATGTCGCTTTTACCAGCAACTCGATGCTAACGATTATGAGCGTAATTGAAAATACCGATACTGTTGGCGTTATTCCCGCGGGTTCATTACAGCGTTTTGCAGATAACTTTAATATTCAGGTGTTAAAAACAGACTTTATTATGCCGCAGGTGAGAATGTACATGATTTATAACCGAGCCTCAGTGCATAACCCCGCTTTTTCCGTGATGTTGGAGCGTTTGAAGAAAGAGATCCCTGAATCGCTAAAGAAAGAAGTGAGAGAAATAGAATGACGGGCTCAGCAGTAGCCCGTCATTTAGCCGCTAGGCGGTGTTCATTAAGCGCTATCTATTAAGCGATAGTCACGCTCTTATCTAAATAGACATCCTGCACGGCGTTGATTAACGCGACGCCATCTTTCATCGATTTCTTGAAAGCTTTACGACCTAAGATTAGGCCCATACCGCCAGCTCTTTTATTAATAACCGCAGTGCGTACGGACTCAGACATATCATTTTCACCGGCGGCTCCGCCGGAGTTAATTAGTCCAGCGCGGCCCATATAACAGTTAGCGAGCTGATAACGAACCAAATCAATCGGATTGTCGGTGGTGAGTTTGCTGTAGACGCGTTCATCGGTATAACCAAAGTTCACCGCTTTGTAGCCGCCATTATTCTCCGCCATTTTTTGCTTCACGATATCAGCGCCAATAGTGGCGGCCAGATGGTTGGCCTGTCCGGTTAAATCTGCGCTAGCATGATAGTCGACGCCATCTTTTTTGAACGCCGGATTACGCAGATAGGCCCACAGCACGGTGACCATACCCAGCTCATGCGCACGTTCAAAGGCTGCTGAAATTTCTTCTATCTGGCGACGTGACTCAATGGACCCGAAGTAAATCGTGGCACCCACGGCCTGTGCGCCCATATTGAAGGCCTGTTCGACGCTGGCATACAGCGTTTGGTCATACTGCGTAGGATAGCTTAGGGTTTCGTTATGGTTAAGTTTAACGAGGAACGGAATCTTATGCGCATAGCGGCGCGATACAGAAGCCAACACGCCGTAGGTTGAAGCCACGCAGTTGCAGCCCGCCTCAAGCGCCAGTTCTACGATATTTTTAGGATCAAAATAGAGCGGGTTTGCTGCGAAAGAGGCACCCGCTGAATGCTCAACGCCCTGATCGACTGGCAGAATCGACAAATAGCCTGTTCCGGCTAAACGGCCAGTGTTGTACAGATTCTGCATGGCGGTCAGCACGCGCGGAGAGCGGTTGTTATCGATCATGACGCGGTCAACGAAGTCCGCTCCGGGAAGGTAAAACTGTTCAGCGGGTAGGGTGGTGCAGCGATGTTGGAGCAGTGAATCGGCTTCTTTACCTAACAACTTAGCGATATCAGTCATGGTGAACTCCCGTCTTGGCTCAGGCAAAGGCCTCGAGCAATGAGTGAAATTACTTAACAAGATATTAGCGGTTTGCTTACAGCCAGCCGGTACAATACATGCTTTATTGCATCAGCTCTAGGTGAAGGGAGAAAAAGTGAGGCTTGCCGCTGTCAGCCTGAAAGGACAGCAGCGCTTAACGCTATTCGAACCACTCTTTGTTTTGCTGTTCAATCGGCGTAATGGTGTGAATCATCTGTTGTAGATGTGCCAGCACGGCCTCTTCCGCGGCGTCGGCGTCACCTTTGGCGATCGCCTGATAGATTTTTTCGTGCTGGCTGATCAGGCTTTCCGGCGGTGAGACTTTGCTTAAGGTGAGAAAACGCACTCGGTCCATCGTCGCCTTGATGTTCTCAATGGTTTCCCATGCCAGAGGGCAATCCGCTATGTCGGTCAGTAGCTGATGGAACTGATCGTCCAAGGCTAAAAACTCGCTGGTTTGTTGATGCTGCGCGGCCAGTTTTTGACGGCTAATGCTGTGCTCAAGCAGCAGCAATTGGCTGGGGGTTGCCAGCTCTGCGGCGCGACGTGCAATGCTGCATTCGATCGCGCTGCGAATAAAACGTCCGTCAGCGACGCGCTTCACCGATATTTTCTGCACAAAGGTCCCGCGCTGCGGCAGGATCTGTACTAATCCGTTTTCCGCCAGTTTGATAAATGCTTCGCGCACCGGCTGGCGTGAAACGTTAAACCGTGCCGAGATCTCTTTCTCTGAAAGCAGCGTACCGGGAGGAATGGTGCATTCAACAATATCTTTACGCAGGTAGCGATAGATTTGTTGGTTCACTGGAACAGTGCCATTAAGGTCGTAGTTCTGCTGAGGTGTAGACATCGGCATACGTGTGAGATCGTCGGGTTTTAAATAAAGTGTCTGCATTTTAACAGCATTCAGGCAGAAATTTGCCTAAATCTTGTGAGCATGGTGACGGCGGGAGGGGAATGCTTTTAAGAAAGGCCCGCGGGGGCGGGCCAGAAAACTAACGTACCGTTGATTTCAACGTGTGGGCAACGCTGTCTTTTGCCCCCCGCGCTAATAACAAGATATACGCCGCGTCTATCGCCCGCACAAATTCAGAATTTTGAGGTAAATCAGTACCAAATATGGCCTCGAGAGAAAGCAGTGCTGATACTCTTGCATGCCCTTCCGCTGAGTTTTGTGCACAGCGCTGAATATCAACCAGCAGCGGATCGCTAATCTCAATGGGCTGCCCGCTTTCATCGATGCCGCTGACATAGCGCATCCATCCCGCGATGCCCAGCGCCAACAAATCGAAGCGGGAACCGTGTGCCAGATGCCAGCGCACAGAGTCGAGCATGCGCTGAGGTAGCTTTTGGCTGCCGTCCATCGCAATTTGCCATGTGCGGTGCTTAAGTGCCGTGTTTGAATAACGTGTGATAAGCGAATCGGCGTATGCCTGCAAATCCACGTTGGGAACGTTGAGCGTGGGAGCTTGTTCATTCAGCATCAGTGCCCGTGCGGCGCGACGATAGTTTTCGTCCTGCATGCAGTCATTAATATGTGCATACCCCGCCAGATAGCCTAAATAGGCTAAAAACGAGTGGCTGCCGTTCAGCATGCGTAGCTTCATCTCTTCATAAGGCAACACGTTGTTGACCAACTCTGCGCCAACCCGTTCCCATGCTGGGCGACCGGCGACAAAATTATCTTCAATGACCCACTGCCTAAAGGGTTCGCAGGCGACGCCTGCGGGATCGCGTACGCCAAGTTGAAGGGCGATTTGATCAAGCGTTTCGGCGGTGACGGCAGGAACAATACGATCAACCATGGTAGAAGGGAACGTGACGTTCTGCTCAATCCATTTTGCCAGCTCTGGCGACTGCGCCGCCGCCAGCCCGCAGACAACGTTGTGGGTAACATGGCCATTCTCGGGCATGTTGTCGCATGACATCACGGTGAATGCAGGTAAGCCCAGCTCGCGTCGTTGTGCTAGCGCCGCAACGATAACGCCAGCTGCCGACTGTGGTTGCTGCGGATGTTCAATATCGTGTGCTATCAACGGATGGTCGAGATCAAGCCTGCCGCTGGCGGGATGGTGGCAATAGCCTTTCTCGGTAATCGTCAGCGAGACGATAGCCACGTCCGGCTGGCAGAGCATGTTCATAACCCGATCTAATCCATCAAGCTGAACGTGTAACGCCTCGCGAACAATTGCTACCACACGGCACTGCCAGTTTTGCTCCGACATTTCTGCCACGCTGAAGAGATTGTGCTGGTGGCGTAAATCGAGGATCTGTTGCTCACCGCCGATCAGATTCACTTCGCCGTAGCCCCAGTCACTCTGGTGATCGGCGGCTAATTGGTCGGCATACACGGCCTGATGAGCGCGGTGAAAAGCCCCAAAACCGAGATGCACGATGCGGGTTTTCAACTGTTCTCGGGAGTAGCTAGGAACGATAGCGTTCGCTTGGAGTAAGTCGTTTTTCATCAATATGTCCATTAAGTCTGACGAGTATCAAACGGTCGTATTTTCACCAAAGATTAAACGTGGTTCATTACCGCGGGCGTTGAGGCTGCCGGACGGATAACGAAGAACACCAGCAGCGCGCCCAATGCCGCCACGCCGCCTGCCAAGATAAAAGCGCTGTCGAATTTACCGGTGTTTTGCACAATAAAACCGGTCACGATGGGGCCGATAATTCCTGACACGCTACCGACCAAATGGATAAAGCCGCTGGCACCGCCGATACGTGATTTATGCACCACGTCTTGAATGATTGCCCAGTAAATCGATCCGGTAACATAGAGGAAGAAAATAGACACCGACATCAGGATCACCGCAGGAATTACCTGACTCACCGTTCCCGCCAACGCAACGCAGATTGCGGCGGCCAAGAGGCAAACGACCAACACAATTTTACGCGACAGCAACAGTTTGCCCGTAAGACGGAATATCCAATCAGAGATAATGCCGCCCACCGCTAGGCCAATAAAGCCAACGATCCAAGGAATGACCGTGGTGATGCTCATCTCTTTGATATTCAGGCCGTGAGCCTGAACCAGATAGGACGGGAACCAACTGAGAAAGAAAAACAGGATGTAGTTGTAGCAAAAGAAAGCAAACGCCGTGGCCAGAATGATTGGCTGCTTCATGTAAAACATCAGCGAATGACCGGGCTGCTGATTGCTATCCGCGCTCAGATCTTCACTTTTTTGCTGAGCGATCAGCGTGCGCTCTTCCTGACTGACGTGGCGACTTTTCTCCGGCGAATCTGAAGCGACAAAGAACCAGATCACTACCCACACGATACCGATGGCGCAGATAATCATAAACGCAGGACGCCAACCGAAAGCTAACGCTAAATATCCCACGATTGGGCCTGCAACGGCGCCGCCTAGCGGAGAGCCCGCGCTTAGCAAACCCATGGCGGTTGCCGCTTGCTTACGTGGAAACCAGCCGTTAATCATTTTGTTGGCCGAGGAGCAAATAGGGCCTTCAGCCATACCGAACAATACGCGCAGGATCAGCATTGAATAAAAACCGGAGGCCAGCGCGGTGAAACCGCAGAAAATTGACCACAGCCCCACAGCGACGCCGAGTACTAATAGCGGACCAAATTTATCGACGGCGAGACCGCCGATGAAATTGAATACGGCGTAACCAAAGAAAAAACTGCCAAAGATAATGCCGAACTGCTCTGCATTGAGAGATAAGTCTTGCTCGATCATCGGTAACGTAATTGACAGTGCGACACGATCTAAATAGTTGATCATGTAGACTAAAAACAGCAGAAAAACGATAGTCCAACGTAAATTCTTAGCCATAACTACCCCACGCGGTACTTTTATCATTATGTTGTTGGGTGTGCGTCTGCCCATTATTGGCAGACACACGTGTATCCGATTTTTTGGATAAAAATTATTCGCTAAAATCTCTTCACTAAAACTTATTCACAAAAATCTAAAAGTACCTTGCAGCAGGTTTTCTGATCTTGTTCGAACAGAACGAGTGCATCGGTAACGCGCTCAAGTGGAAAGCTATGGGTGATCAACTTTTCTGGATGAATTTTCTTTTCCTTCATCCATTCAATAACCTGAGGAAAACGAGCGCTATTGAGACGCGAGCTGAAGATTGAGATCTCCTTACTGGTGATGCTTTGCTGGTTAAGCACGCAAGGTTCGGAAGAGAATCCCATAATGCCAATGCGTGCCGCGGGAGAGGCCAGCGCGATAGCCTGAGGTAAAATTGAAGGATGGCAGGCGGCATCAACGATCAGCGTCGGGCGAATGCCTTCTTGCTTCAATACTTCTGCTAAATCGAGGTGGGTATTGTCGATGATGCGATCGGCACCGTTCGCCTGCGCCATCTGCAAACGTTCAGGAATACGGTCGGCGACAATAATCGTTGATACACCATACACGCCGCGTAATGCCTGAATCACGGTTAAGCCCATTGGCCCCGCGCCGTATACCAAAGCCACATCATTGGGTTGTGGTTTGAGCTGAGCACAAATATTTGCGGCAATGGTAAAGGGTTCAATCATGGTGGCTTCTGGCTCAGGGATGCTATCGGGGACGACATAAGCATTACGTGCAGGCGCACAGGCATATTCGCTGAACCCTCCGTCGCGGTGGACACCGATCACCTGTAACTCGGTACAGACATTGGGCCGCCCAATGGAGCAAGGGTAACAATGACCGCAGCTGACCACGGGATCGATAACCACGCGCTCACCTTGTCGGCTGGCGCCTACGCCTTCACCTACGGCATCAATAATGCCGAAAAACTCATGACCAATAACGCGTGGGTACTTGGCGAAAGGATTATGCCCACGGAAAATATGCACGTCTGAGCCGCAGATCCCAGCACGACGCACGCGAACTCTGACTTCACCTGCTTGTGGCTGCGGGATCGGACGATCCTCAATGACCAACTTTTCTGGCTGTTGAATAACGACGCTTTTCATTGGAAATTCCTCTTAGTTACCAATTCCACAACGTGCCATCTTCAAGGCGCGCAACGGGTAAATAGGCTGGCTCATACGGATATTTAGCCGCGAGTTTTTCATCGAATTCGATACCGAGCCCTGGTTTGTCACCCGGATGCATGTAGCCGTTATCGAAGGTCCAGCTGTGCGGGAACACTTCCAGCATTTGTTCGGAATAGCCCATGTATTCCTGAACGCCAAAATTAGGCACCCACAAATCAAAATGCAGCGCGGCAGCCATGCAAATTGGCGAGAGATCGGATGGGCCGTGAGAGCCGGTACGTACCTGATATAAAGCGGCGAAGTCGGCAATACGGCGCATACCGGTGATGCCGCCCGCGTGGGTGATGGTGGTGCGGATATAATCAATGAGCTGCTCTTCAATCAGCTGTTTGCAGTCCCAGATGCTGTTGAAGACTTCACCCACGGCGATAGGCGTGACCGTGTGCTGGCGGATCAAACGGAAGCATTCCTGATTTTCTGCGGGCGTTGGATCTTCCATCCAGAACAGACGGTAGTCTTCGATGCTCTTACCAAAACGCGCGGCTTCGATCGGGGTGAGGCGATGATGCATGTCGTGCAGCAGATGTTCGTCAAAGCCAAAACGATCGCGGACGGCGGCAAATAGCTTCGGGGTGAAATCGAGATATTTTTCCGTTGACCATAGCTGCTCTTCAGGCCAATTCCCTTTGGTGGCGGGTTCATAGGCCAAACCCTTGCCTTTGGACATTCCATAGGTGGTTTTCATTCCCGGTACGCCGCACTGCACGCGAATGGCTTTAAAGCCGAGCTCTTTGTGTTTGGCGTAATCTTCCAACACGTCATCCAACGAGTGGCCGGTAGTGTGGCAGTAAACCATGACGCCTTCGCGGGATGCGCCGCCGAGCAGCTGATATAACGGCATATTGGCGGCTTTGGCTTTGATGTCCCACAGCGCCATATCCACGGCAGAAATGGCCGACATGGTGACCGGGCCGCGACGCCAATAAGCGCCCTTATAGAAAAACTGCCAAATATCTTCGATCCTATGTGCGTCGCGTCCGATCAACTGTGGGCAAACGTGATCTTTTAAATAGGAAGCCACCGGCAATTCACGTCCGTTAAGCGTGGCGTCACCGATACCGGTCAGCCCGTCGTCAGTGGTGATCTTCAGCGTGACAAAATTACGCCCTGGACAGGTAACAAATACTTCAGCTTTAACAATCTTCATCTTTGAATTTCCTTAGCGCGGACTTTTCTCTGCTGGGAATGTGACCTTAATGATGACGGAAACATAAACCTGACATAACTACCATACAAGTATAATGATCGAAATTTGCCCGATGAGATCACGGTTTTAGTTGGAGGAAGAATTGGAGAAGAAAATGAGAGGTGCGCAGAGATTGCCCTTCCCAAATGGGGAAGGGCAGAATGAAAATTAGAGCGGATTAGGGTTTACCACGACCTGATTTAACCAATCAGTGGGCAGTTTGGCGGCAGGCGTAGGCTGATGGCGTCAGGTTCGATTTCAATGCGGAAATGCTTGGCGCTCAAGGGCTCGCCGTCCAAATTGAGCGTCATTTCATGAGGTGAGGTAATTTCTAACCACGGCAATGAGGCCTCGATGACGTTTTTATTGCTTTCGCCTTTAAGCAGGCTTTCTAGCAGCGCGGGCAGCAGCTCATCAGAGGTTAAAACGCGCAGATCCAGTTTTCCATCATTGATTAAGGCCTCGGGGCACAACGGCTGCCCACCACCGGCTTGACGGCCATTGCCGATAGCGACCACTAGCGCATTGCCTTCCCAATGGAAATCAGGACCGGAAATCTGGCAAAAATCAGCCTTGAGCGTATCCATACGCAAAATCCCATGCAGGAAATAAGAGGCACCGCCGAGAATGGATTTTAGTTTCTCCGGCGTTTCGGTGGTGATTTTGGTGCCGAAGCCGCCGGTCGCCATATTGATAAACACGCGTTTATCGTTGATGCGTGCAAAGTCGATTGGCACTGCGCGGCCTTGTAGAGCTAGCTGAAGCGCCGCCTGAGGTTCTTCAGGGATTAAACAGGCGGTCGCAAAATCATTGGCTGTGCCAAGCGGTAATACCGCCAATACGGGACGGGAGGATTCGCTGTGCTGGCTTAGCGCATCAGACACTTCGTTAATGGTGCCATCGCCGCCGCCGGCCACAATCGTTTCGACGCCGAGCTCTACGGCTTCTGCCACATAGCGCTTGGCATCGCCATGTTCCCACGTCACGCGGACATGAAGGGTATTTCCCGCGGTGCGTAACCCGTCAATCGCTTCACGCACGTCCTGATTGCCGGCTCCTTTGCCGTTCAAGATGACTAACGCGGAGTGTAACTGAGGCATGTGTGATCTCCTGAAAGGGGTAAAAAATTCAACTCTTACATTGTTATAACATAAATATTCATTCTGTTTTACCCGCATAAATTGTATTCATCAATGAATATTAATGAAACCGCTCTCATCGGGAAATATAATGCAATAACTGGCGCTGAATGGTTTCAGTTGAAAGGAATAAATGAATTGATTTAATTTTAAATAAACTTTAATTAAGTGATTCACTAAATTAAACGCTTAATTTCTTATTGTATGTTTTCTTAGTTATTTAATTTCAGATGAATTATTTTGAGATTAATTTGAAAAACAAATTACTTAACTTAAGTAACTATTATTTTATGATATTGATTTTATTGGAAAATAATCAATGCAAAAGACGGGTTAAAAACAAGGGAGAAGGGTTTTAATAGTTGACGTAGGGGGGGTATAAAATAGTAAATAAAAAGAAAACCAGCCCAAGGGAGATTGGGCTGGCAAGGAGGTGGTTCCTAGTATTGCTTTTTCGTTATATCTTTTTGCCACTCGATAATATCTATATGCGATAAATTTAAGTGTGATCTTAATCTTATAATAGGAATATTAAGCATAAAAAAGAGATAAAAAAAGCGCAGCTTATAAGAAATAAGCTACGCCTTGGCGTTTAACAGGTCGAATTACGCCGCAGTATGCGGGTTACGCGTATCGGTGCCTGCTAAATTACGCATCAATAGCGCGAATTCGAGATCCAAATCATCGGGAACAGGGATGTAAACAATATGTCCATCTCCCGGCGCGACTTGGGTAGGCTCGCCTTTCTTGTTTTGCATCGCTTCAAGCGTGAACTGCACATTGCCTTTTGGCGTCATCATTTCAACGCTGTCGCCTAGGGTGAACTTATTCTTCACTAAGACTTCGGCATAACCATCACGGCGTGCGCCTGTCAGTTCGCCAACAAACTGCTGGCGATCGGAAACCGAATAGCCATAGTCGTAGTTTTGTTGATCTTCATGCACGTGGCGACGCAGGAAACCTTCGGTATAGCCTCGGTGCGCCAACGCTTCCAGCGTGGTGAGCAGCGTTGGGTCGAACGGTTTACCCGCAACGGCGTCATCAATTGCGCGACGATAGACCTGAGCGGTGCGAGCGACGTAGTAGAAAGACTTAGTACGGCCTTCAATTTTCAATGAATGAACGCCCATTTGGGTCAGGCGCTCAACGTGCTGGATGGCACGCAGGTCCTTGGAGTTCATGATGTAAGTGCCGTGCTCGTCTTCGAATGCGCTCATGTATTCACCCGGGCGCATCGCTTCTTCTAACATAAAGACTTTATCGGTCGGCGCACCGATTCCCAGCGTTGGCTCAGCGGGCACTTCGGTAACAGGGATCGGTTCATGCACGTGAACGATATTGCCCACGGTATCTTCTTTGCCTTCCTGAACTTTATATTCCCAACGGCAGGCGTTGGTGCAGGTGCCCTGATTAGGATCACGCTTGTTGATATAGCCGGAAAGCAGGCAGCGGCCAGAATAGGCCATGCACAGTGCGCCATGCACAAAGATCTCAAGCTCCATATCAGGAACCTGCTGGCGAATTTCTTCAATTTCTTCCAGAGAAAGCTCGCGCGACAGGATCACGCGGGTTAGCCCCATTTGCTTCCAGAATTTTACCGTCGCCCAGTTAACCGCGTTTGCCTGTACGGAAAGATGAATCGCCATCTCAGGGAAGGCTTCGCGCACCATGGAAATCAATCCTGGATCGGACATAATCAGCGCGTCCGGCCCCATTTCGATGACCGGCTTCAGGTCACGGAGGAAGGTTTTCAGTTTGGCGTTGTGCGGCGCGATATTCACCACCACGTAGAATTTTTTACCCAGCGCATGCGCTTCGTTGATGCCGAGGGCAAGATTCTCATGGTTGAATTCGTTGTTGCGAACACGCAGGCTATAACGAGGTTGACCGGCATAAACAGCATCTGCGCCATAGGCGAACGCATAACGCATGTTTTTCAGCGTACCGGCCGGAGAGAGTAATTCCGGAGTAAACATAGGTTTGTATTTCTCTTTAAGGTCTGATCACAAGTCAGTCTGTACCTGTAGGTACAGTGAAGGCGGGCATTATAGAGGGTTCGGCGAGGGAGCACAATGAATGTGGGGGCATTTGGGTGCCCCCGAAAGATAATCACCCGTGCGTCAAATCTCTGATATCCGTCGTTGCGCCGTTTTTCACCACTGATTGAATCCCTTTTCGCGCTGCGCTCTCAGAGCTGTACATTTCACTGGTGCCGATCACCTGATGATTCTTTGCTTTGAGAATGAAATAGGGCTGATCGCTGCTGCTGTTTTTGATCTCAAATTGTGCTTCATCGGGGGAGTTTGATTGTACCGATGCGACACCGTTGTCAGCAGATGCCTTGCTGGCATACATTTCGCTGGAAAGAATAATCTCTCCATTGCTGGCTTTTAGATTGAAGTGGAACTGTCCGTTCTTCGCTTTTTTGATTTCGTAGTAGCCGATTGCCATGGGTATCTCCTTAATCTATCCCCGTCATACTTGACGCCGCGTCAGCGTTAGCCGCACTAGCCACGTGAATAATGACGGATAAGTTTTGCAGTGATTAACTGCGTCAATGAGAGTGAGATGGATGTCGTTTACGCTGAATAAATCAGGATAAGTATAGACAATGGCTGGATATTTGCAGGTGTTTACCGGATAGGAAAATGATAAGAAAAGACGCTCCAGCGACAGGTACTGGAGCGATGACGGCGATTTTACAGCACTTTACACGGCGCGCCTTCCCAACGGTAACCGATGCCGTAAACCGAGCGAATAAACGGCTCGCCGTTTTCGAGCTGCTCCAACTTACGGCGTAAGTTTTTAATGTGGCTATCCACGGTACGGTCGGTGACGACGCGGTAATCATCGTACAGATGATTAAGCAATTGCTCGCGTGATAGCACGGTGCCTGGCTGCGTTGCCAACGTTTTCAAAAGACGAAATTCGGCAGGCGTTAAATCTAACAGCTGATCTTTAAAACTGGCTTGATAGCGGTTTTCATCGATGATTAGAACCGGTTCGGCGTTCGCCTCGTTTTGGCGCACGCAGCGACGTAAAATAGTTTTGACGCGCGCCACGACTTCTCGCGGGCTGTAAGGCTTGCAGATATAGTCATCGGCACCAATTTCCAGCCCCAGCAGGCGGTCTATTTCTTCAATTTTCGCCGTTACCATCACAATCGGAACATCAGAGAAACGACGGATTTCGCGGCACAGCGTTAAACCATCGGTGCCGGGCAGCATTAAGTCCAGCAGAATTAAATCCGGTGGCGTTTGGTGGACATAGGGCAATACCTGATTTCCATCCGCCAGCAGGTGGGGCTGATAGCCGCCAGCGGTCAGATAGTCGATCAGCAGTTGTCCTAATTTGGGTTCGTCTTCGACGATCAACACGCGTTGTCCTGCGGGATCAACGTCCATGCTTCCAGCAATACTGTTCATACCCATTACCTTCCTCTTAGCTCTTTGTATCAAGCGACAGTTGCAGGCTGATGGTTAAGCCTCCCAGCGGCGAGTGTTCTGCGGTCATTTGTCCACCGTGCGCTTCCACAATATTTTGGCAGATAGATAATCCTAAACCGGAGCCGCCGCTGGCGCGGTTGCGCGAACCTTCGGCTCGATAAAAACGTTCAAATATTTTCTGAAGCTGCTCATCGGTCACGCCGGGGGCGCTGTCTTGCCAATAAAGCTGCAAATAGGTATCGCGGATTTGACCTTGTACCTTAAGTTGCCCATTGCCATCAGTATACCGCAGGCTATTTTCGAATAAATTATTGAACAGCTGTAGCAAGCGATCGGGATCGCCAAACACACAGGCTTTTTCGGGCAGGTCGAGCGAAAGCACGATGTTTTTCATTGCGAAACGGTCGTGGAATGCGCTGGCGGCGATTTGTACCAGATGAATGACGTCAATATGCTCTTTACGGTAAGCAAGGGCACCAGCGTCAGACATAGAGAGCTGATGCAGGTCATTGACCAGTTTGGTTAACGTGCTCACTTCGGCCTGCAATGATGCCAACGAATCCTGCGTCATTTGGCGAACGCCGTCTTGCATGGCTTCTAATTCACCCCGCAGCACCGCCAGCGGCGTACGTAGCTCATGGGAAACGTCGGCCATCAGCGCTCGGCGAATATGCTCATTTTTTTCCAGCGTGATGGCGAGCTGGTTGAAGTCTTGCGCCAGCTTGCCCAATTCGTCGCGTGATTCCACTTCAACACGGGTAGAAAAATTACCGGCGGCGAGCTGATGCATGGCATCGACTAAACGCTTAACCGGAGCGAGCATACTGCGGGATAGCGCCCAGGTCACGCCCGCAGCCAGCAGCGTTGCCAGCGCCACAATCAGCCAACTGGTGCGCCGTTGCTGCAAATCAAAATTGATATCGGTATTTCGCGTTAAACGCTCCGGCGGCGTTGTAACCACCCATCCTACCGTGTTCCCTTGGTACGTGACCGGCTGGCGAGTGCCTTCGGTGGGGATTTCGCCCGGCGGCCCAACCATTTTGCGATTGTTGCTATCAATCACCCAAAACGGCGTGCGCCAACCGTGTGGAGGCAGCGTATCGTTGCCTTCGTTGCTTTGCTCAATGTTATGCATAATCTGGAAAATGACACGGTCGTTATGGCGAAGAAAGCGCCAGCTTCCGGCTTGCGCGTAACGCTCTTCCAGCTCAGAGGCCAACAGCCGCACCCGTTGTTCATTGCCGTGCTTGATGTAGTCGATAAAGCCGCGTTCGAAACTCACACGCACGCCCCAGTGCATCGTGATTAGCACCAGAATGCAGGTGGAGAAAATGGCAAGAAACAGCTTGCCTGTGATACCGAGCTTCATGGTTCCTCCTTGCGACGGCGCGCTGTGCGTTCAAGAGTGCTGTTTTCCAGCGTGTCGTCCGGTACGCGTAAAAATACCAGCGCGGGTAGGGCAATAATCAGAGCAATACAGACATAGGTGAATAAAAATGCCTGATGGATCTCTAGGCTATTCGCCGTGATTTGATGGTGTGAGAACATGCCGAGCAGGATACCCGCAACGCTCACACCCAAACTCATGGAAAGTTGCATGATCATCGACAGCAAACTGTTGCCGCTGCTGGCAAGCTCATCGGGTAAATCTTTCAGCGTGAGCGTATTCATCGATGAAAAACGCATGGCGTTAATCATCCCTTGGAAGAACAGCACCAGCGGAATTGCCCAAAGGCTGATATACATTGCGGTAAACGGCAGAGCCAAACTCACAACCGCTAACGCCAACGTGGCTCCCACCAACACCCGACGATAGCCAAACTGATTCACCACCCGCACCACGATGCGTTTCATGCCCATACTGCCGATGATCATTGGGATCATCATCAGACCAGCGTGAAACGGTGAGAATCCCATGCCGATTTGCAGGAAAATGGGCGTCATGAATGGCAGCATTCCACTGCCGATCCGCCCGAGAAAACTGCCACTCAGCCCGAGAGAGAACGTTTTAGTTTTTAGCAGATCGAGGCTAAACAGCGGTGCATCGCTGCGCTTGGCGTGCCAATAATAGCTGGTTAACGCGATACCTCCTGACAGTATTAGGCCGTAAATCATGTTGGTATTAAGCCCAAGCCCTTTATGACCATCGAGCGCCAGCGTCAGCGTTGCCATGCCAACGGCGAGCATCACAAATCCGCTGATATCAAAACGCCGCGTTTGCATACTGTAATTGGGCATCAGCCACAGCGTCGCGATGGCACCGATAATACCGACGGGTAAATTGATTAAAAAGATCCAGTGCCAGCTAGCGTATTGCACCAGAAATCCACCGAGCGCAGGGCCAACCAGCGGGCCAATCTGGCCGGGGAGCGTAACGAAGGTCATTGCCGCCATATATTGGCTACGCGGCACGATCTTCATTACGGTTAAACGCCCCACTGGCACCATCATCGCGCCGCCAATGCCTTGTAGTACGCGAGCCATCAGCAGTTGGTTTAGGGTTTCAGCCTGAGCACAAAACAGCGATCCCAGCGTAAACAACACAATTGCGCTGAAGAAAACACGCTTCACGCCCACGCGGTCGGCCAGCCAGCCACTGGCGGGTAACATCACCGCCACAGTGAGCACATAGGCCACCACCACTGACTGCATGCGCAGCGGGCTTTCCCCAAGGCTTGCGGCCATTGCGGGCAACGCCGTATTGACGATGGTGGTATCCAGCGTTTGCATGAAGAAGCCAAAAGCGACAATCCATAGCTGCCAGCGGACCGAGGCGGATTGTTCAGGCATGGGGTAGCGCTCCGTTCATTGAATGTGTGAGTGCAATAAACCATAACCCCCTCCCAACCTCCCCCTTTGTAGGGGGAGGGGCCGAATACACTTGGTTGTGACAAAAGTGCTCGGTCAGTTCCCTCCCCTGAGAAGGGGAGGGCTAGGGTGGGGTTCATCTCGGCAGCGGTTTCAGCGTTTTAACTTTGCTAAAGCGGCTGCGTAGTCGGTCAAAATAGAGATACACCACCGGCGTGGTGTAGAGCGTGAGTAACTGGCTCATCACCAAACCACCGGCAATCGTGATACCTAAAGGCTGACGCAGTTCTGCGCCATCGCCGCTGCTAAACGCCAGAGGCAATGCGCCAAACAGTGCCGCCATGGTGGTCATCATGATTGGGCGGAAACGCAGCAGACAGGCTTGGAATATCGCATCGCGCGGGCTCATGCCGCCGTTACGTTCGGCCTCTAGCGCAAAATCGACCATCATAATAGCGTTCTTCTTCACTATCCCTATCAGTAGCATGATGCCGATTAGCGCAATCAGGCTGAAAGGTGCGCCAAACATCTCTAACGCCAACAGCGCGCCTACGCCAGCCGAGGGCAGCGTTGAGAGAATCGTCAGCGGATGCACGTAGCTTTCATAGAGAACACCCAGCACGATATACACCGTCGCAATGGCGGCCAGAATCAAAATGATCTGCGAGTTTTGGGTATCTTGGAAAACCTGCGCAGTACCCGCGAAGCTACCACGTACCGTATTCGGTACGCCCAGTGCGGTCATGGTGCGTTCAATCGCGGCGGAAGCATCTGACAGCGCGCCTCCTTCCGGCAGATTGAAAGAGATCGTCGATGCGGCGGTTAACCCCTGATGGTTAACCGACAGCGGCGCGTTGGCAGGTTGCCATTTTGCAAAGTAAGAAAGCGGGATAGCCTTGCCGTCGCTGTTAATCACAAACATTTTATCCAGCGAACTTTCATCCTGCGTATACTCCGGCGCTACTTCCATCACCACGTGATACTGATTCAGCGGCTGATAGATAGTTGAAATCTGCCGTTGGCCAAAGGCGTTATTGAGCAAGGCGTTAGCATCAGCCACGTTAATGCCCAAGCGCGCCATACTTTCTCGGTCATAGGTCAGCGCCAGCTCCGAGCCTTTATCTTGCTGATCGGAACTCACATCGGCCAGTTCAGGAAGCTTGGCAAAGGCCGCACGAATTTTAGGCTCCCATTTACGCAGCTCGGAAAGATCGTCCGAGAGCAGCGTGTACTGGTAGCTGGCGTTGCCTTGACGACCGCCCACGCGAATATCTTGTACTGCCATCAGGAACAAATTCGCCCCTGGTTCTTTGGCCAGCTTGCCGCGCAGACGTGCAATTACGTGCTGAGCATCGTCTTTGCGCTCACCTAACGGTTTCAACGAGATAAACATCATGCCGCTGTTAACGTTCGAGCCACCAGTGAAGCCGGTCACGTTATCTACATCGGGATCGCTGCGCACAATTTTCATGAAGTCTTGCAGCTTGCCCCGCATCGCCTGAAACGAGATGCTCTGGTCGGCTTGGATAAAGCCCATCAGACGGCCGGTATCCTGCTCTGGGAAGAAGGTTTTTGGAATGGAGATATACAGCCAGATATTCAGACCGATGGTGGCGATTAGGATCAGCAACACCCAGCGCGCATGGTTTAATACCCAGCCCAAACTCTTACCGTAACCTTGCTGCATTTTCAGCAACAGCTTACCAAAGCCGCGGATCCGTTCCTGATGGCGTGACGGGCGCTTTTTAAGCAAATGCGCGCACATCATTGGCGTCAGCGTGAGTGAAATCACCAGTGATATACCGATAGCCACCGAAAGCGTGACCGAAAACTCACGGAACAAACGCCCCGGCAAACCGCTCATCAACAGCAGCGGAATAAACACCGCCACCAGCGATAGGCTCATGGATAGCACTGTGAACCCTACTTCACGCGCACCAATCAGCGCCGCTTTTTTTGGTTCCATGCCCGCTTCCACGTGGCGTGAAATATTCTCCAGCACCACAATGGCATCATCGACCACAAACCCGGTCGCGATCGTCAGCGCCATCAGCGAAAGGTTATTCAGACTAAAATCGCATAGATACATGGCAGCGAAGGTGCCGATGAGCGAAACCGGCACGGCGACGGCGGGGATAAGCGTGGCTCGGCCAGAACGCAAGAACAGGAATACCACCATGATCACCAAGCCCACGGCGATAGACAGCGAGCTTTCTACTTCGTCGAGCGAAGCACGGATGGTGGGTGAACGATCCTGAGCAACTTGCAGATCGATAGAGGCGGGGATCAGCGCTTTGAACTCTGGGATCTCGGCACGAATGCGATCGACGGTTTCGATAATGTTGGCGTCGGCGCTTCGGCGGATCATGATCAATATAGCGGGCTTGGCGTCGGTCATACCCGCATTACGCACATCTTCCACCGAATCTTTAACGTTGGCGACGTCGCTGAGTCGCACCGCAGAACCGTTGTTGTAATGAATGATTAAAGGCTGATAGTCCTGCGCGGTTTTGATTTCATCGTTGGTTTGCACCTGCCAGCGTTGGTTTTGTGCGTCAACGGCCCCTTGAGGACGACGCACGTTCGCGTTAGCAATGGCGGTGCGTACGCTATCGAGTGAAACGCCCTGATTAAACAGCGCTTCAGGATTGAGCTCAACGCGTACCGCGGGCAAAGAGCTTCCGCCAACCGAAACGTCGCCCACGCCGTCTACCTGCGCGATTTTTTGCGCCAGCTGAGTGGAGGCGATGTCGTAAAGCTTCGCTTGGTCATAGGTGTCTGATGTCAGCGTCATGATCATAATCGGCGCATCAGACGGGTTGGCTTTGCGATAGCTTGGGCGACTCGGCATGCCAGACGGCAGCAGGCTTTGTGCCGCATTAATCGCGGCCTGCACGTCGCGTGCGGCGCCGTTGATATCACGGTTAAAATCAAACTGAATGATGATACGGGTGCTGCCGAGCGAGCTGGATGAGGTCATCTCGCTGATTCCGGCAATACGCCCTAACGCGCGCTCCAACGGTGTCGCCACCGATGACGCCATGGTTTCAGGCGAGGCGCCCGGCAGAGAGGCGCTTACCATAATGACCGGATAATCCACCTGCGGCAGCGGCGCGACAGGCAGCAGCCTGAAGCCAAGAATACCGCACAGCGTAATGGCCAGCGTCAGCAGCGTGGTGGCGACGGGCCGGTTGATGAACAGGGCGAAGAAGCCTTTCGACGGAGAGAACTTCACTGGACGTTCTCCTGCGGATCTTTAGCCGGATGCGTGTTTCGCGAAACCTTATCAAACAGCAGGTAAATCACCGGCGTGGTGAACAGCGTTAGAATTTGGCTCATGATCAAACCGCCGACCATGCAAATGCCCAGCGGCTGTCGCAGTTCGGCCCCAACGCCGGTGCTGAGCATCAACGGTAAAGCGCCCAACAACGCCGCCAGCGTGGTCATAAGAATTGGGCGGAAACGCAGCAAACAGGCTTGATAAATGGCGTCATACGGGGCCATTCCTTGCTCACGCTCGGCGGCAAGGGCGAAGTCGATCATCATGATGGCGTTTTTCTTCACGATACCAATCAGCAAAATGATGCCGATAATGGCAATCACGTCGAGCTCGCTGCCTGCCATAATCAGCGCCAATAATGCGCCCACGCCAGCGGTCGGCAGCGTCGATAGGATGGTGACTGGATGAATAAAGCTTTCATACAGCACGCCCAGAACGATATACATCGCGACAATCGCCGCCACGATAAGCCACAGCGTATTGCCCAGCGCCGATTCAAACGCGAGCGTTGCGCCTTGGAAATTCGTGGTGATATCAATCGGCATATTGAGCTGCTGCTCGGTGCTGGTGATGGTTTTCATCGCCTGCTCGAGTGAGTAGCCGTCGGTAACGTTGAACGACACCGTGGTGGATGGGAACTGGTCGAGATGGTTAATCGACAGCGGCCCAAAGCGCTCCTCAATAGTCGCAATTGCGTTCAACGGTACGTTTTTACCATCGCTGCTGGTGAGATACACATCGTTAAACGCGGCTAAACCCGTGTTGTGATCCTGATTATGCTCCATCACCACGCGATACTGGTTGGCTTGAGTATAAATCGTGGAGATCAACCGTTGGCCAAAGGCGTTATACAGCGCGTTATCCACATCGGCCATGGTAATGCCTAAGCGGCTGGCGGTGTCGCGGTTAACGTTCACAAAGGCCACTAATCCCTGATCCTGCCAGTCACTGCTCACGTCTTTCAGCATCGGTGATTTTTGCAGTTCACCCACCAGCTTCGGTACCCACGTGCTCAATTCGTCCAGCGACATGGCCTGCAAAGTGAACTGGTACTGTGTACGGCTCACCTGCGTATCAATGGTCAGATCCTGAACCGGTTGCAGATAAAGCTGGATACCGGGGATCTTGTCGGCCATTTTTTGCAGACGCGGGATGATCTGCTGAACGCGATCTTTACGTTCGTCCAGCGGTTTGAGATTGATCTGTAATCGTCCGCTGTTTAGCGTGGCGTTGGTGCCATCCACGCCGATAAATGAGCTCAGGCTCGCGACGTCCGGATCTTTAAGAATTTCAGCCGCCAGCGTTTGCTGACGCTGCGCCATTTCGCTAAAGGAAACCGACTGCGGTGCCTGAACGGTGCCTTGAATCAGACCGTTATCCTGAATTGGGAAGAAGCCCTTAGGAATAAAAATATACAGCAGAACGGTCAGCACCAGCGTGCTCAGCGCCACGCTCAGCGTGAGCATCGGGTGATTCAATACGACTTTGAGCCATTCGCCATATTTGGCGATGACGCGTTCGAAGAAACGCTCGCTGGCACGCGAGAAGCGGTTTTGTTTGCGCAGCGATTCATGGCTGAGCATACGTGCGCACATCATTGGCGTTAGGGTTAACGACACCACCGCCGAAATCAGGATCGCCACCGCCAAGGTGACTGCAAATTCGCGGAACAGCCGCCCGATAATATCACCCATAAACAGCAGTGGGATCAGCACCGCAATCAGAGAGAATGTCAGAGAAATAATGGTGAAACCAATTTCTCCCGCGCCTTTCAACGCGGCATCCAACGGTTTTTCGCCTTTTTCGATATAGCGCGAGATGTTTTCGATCACCACGATGGCGTCATCGACCACGAAACCGGTGGCAATAGTCAGCGCCATCAAGGTGAGGTTGTTGATCGAAAAATCGAGGAAATACATAACGGCGAACGTACCCACCAGCGACAACGGCACAGCCACGCTAGGAATGATCGTGGCGGGAACATTGCGTAAGAACAGGTAAATCACCATCACCACCAGCGCAATCGCCAGCAGCAGTTCGGTCTGAACATCGCTGACCGAGGCGCGAATGGTTTCGGTGCGGTCAGTCAGCACCGTCATTTTTACTGATTTGGGCAGACTTTCTGTCAGCTGTGGCAGCAGTGACTGGATGCTGTCGGCCGTGGTAATAACGTTCGCACCCGGCTGGCGCTGAACGTTTAAAATAATGGCGGGTTTGGTGTTAGCCCACGCGGCCAGTTTGGTATTTTCTGCCGCCTGTTCGATGGTTGCTACGTCGCTTAAACGAACCGGCGCACCGTTGGCATAGGCGACGATCAGATCGCGATAGTCTTCTGCCGACTTCATTTGGTCGTTGGCAGACAGCGTAACCGAGCGCGTTGGGCCGTCAAAGCTCCCCTTCGCCGAGTTAACGTTGGCGTTAACGATAGCGGTGCGGATGGTTTCACTGTCTAAACCGTAGGCAGCAACCGCCGGTGCGTTCAAACGCACGCGCACCGCAGGACGCTGACCGCCTGAAATCGTCACCAGACCCACGCCGCTAACCTGCGAGATTTTCTGCGAAATGCGGGTTTCCACCATATCTTCAACCTGCGTCATCGCCACGGCATCCGAGGTAACGGCGATGGTCATGATCGGTGGATCGGCAGGGTTAACCTTGCTGTAAATAGGCGGATAGGGCAGATCGGTTGGCAGCAAATTGGTGGCGGCGTTAATCGCAGCCTGAACCTCTTGCTCTGCGACGTCGAGCGGCAGCGTTAGCTGAAATTGTAAGGTAATCACCGACGCGCCACCGGAGCTTTGTGACGACATCTGTTTTAAGCCCGACATCTGGCCGAACTGACGTTCTAGCGGTGCGGTAATCGCAGACGTGGTGACGTCAGGGCTAGCGCCCGGATAAAGCGTCACGACCTGAATCGTTGGGTAATCCACCTCTGGCAACGCGGAAACCGACAGTGAGCGATAACCCACGATACCGGCCAGCAGAATAGCCACCATCAGCAGCGTGGTGGCTACCGGACGCAGAATAAACAGGCGAGAAGGCCCACCGGCGGCGGGCGTTTCGTTTTTAGGCTCTTCAGAACCGGCAGGCGTGTGTTGCATTATGACTTGTCCTGTTTACCAGCGTTCTGCTTATCCGTGTTTGGCTTAGCAGGAGCATCTTTGCCTGCTTGTGCCTGAGTCTGTGCGGTATTTTCACTATGCGGGGCAATCACTTCGACGGTTGCGCCTTCGGTTAACTGATCGATACCGTCAGTCACCACGCGCTCGCCTGCGGAGAGCCCACCGGTAATAACCACGTCAGAGGCATCGCGGGTTCCCACGGAGACGGCGTGCTTACTCACCTGATTTTTATCATTTAATACCCAGACAAAGTTACCTTCGTTCCCCATTTGAACCGCGGCCGCAGGCGCCACCACGGCGTCGCTTTGGGTGGAGACTTTCAGGCGCACGTTAACAAACTGATTGGGGAATAAAGTGTCCTCTTGGTTATCAAAACGCGCCTTAATTTTGATGGTGCCGGTGCTGGTATCGATCTGGTTATCCATGCTCAGCAAGGTACCGGTGGTGAGTAAGTGCTGATTGGAGCGATCCCACGCTTCCACTTCTAACTTGCCGTTTTCTTTTTGTGCCTGCTGAATGCTGGCAATATTCGCTTCTGGCAGCGTGAAGACCACGTCAATCGGATGGGTTTGGGTTAACACCACTAAACCGGTGGTATCACCGCTGGTGATATAGTTGCCTTCATCAACCAGCTTCAACCCCACGCGACCATCAATGGGGGCGGTGATACGGCTGTAGGTCAACTGAAGCTTGGCGCTGTCAACGGCACCCTGATCGGCCACGATGCTGCCCTGGGTTTGCGTCACCAGAGAGGCCTGTGTATCCAGCTCTTGCTTAGAAACCATATTGGTTTTGCTAAGCTGTTGATAACGCGCTAAGTCGCGACGCGCATTGGCTAAAATGGCCTGATCTTTGGCCAATTGCCCTTGGGCTTGCGCCAGTTGAACTTGGAAAGGGCGTGGGTCGATCTCGGCCAGCAAATCACCGGCTTTGACCTGTTGGCCTTCGGTGAAGTGAATTTTCATCAGTTGACCGTCGACGCGGCTGCGCACGGTAACCGTATTGGCTGCCGTGACCGTTCCCAAACCAGTGAGATAGTTAGGCACGTTAGATATGCGTGTTTCTGCCGCCTGAACCGGAGCCAATATGCCACTGCCGCCACGACGACCGCCGGCTTTGCCACCTGCTTTCCCTTTTTGTGCCTGTTCTGCGCCAGCTGTGGGCGCTTCGGCGCCGCTGCTGGTATAACGCCAAACAATGACGCCAGCGACAACAAGAACGGCGATAGCCCACCAAAGGCGTTTACGGGAGGTCGGTTTATTGAAAGCACTCATTGCAGACTGAATTCTCCAGAGAAATATCCCCGCCGCAGCGGGAATATAAAAATTGGACTTAGTGGCCCAATCACAAACAAATTAGTGACTCGTGTCAGTTTACTATTCTAGGCTGTCAGCTTTATCTAAAAATGAAGGAAATGTGGAAGATAAGTCAGATAGGGTAAGACCTTTCTGGATTTAGCCCGCAATGTCTATCCCCTATACGAATAATTAGTGCTAATAGTATTCGTTATCAGCGTTGTTTTCTCAAATCTCAATACAGGAGCCAATAATGAATTTACGTGAGCTAGGACGTTCTGGTATTCGAGTTCCAACCATTACCTTCGGGGGGAACGTATTTGGTTGGACCGTGGATCAGGCAACTTCGTTTAGCCTGCTAGACGCATTGCTAGACCACCAACTGAACTTCATTGATACCGCCGACGTTTACTCTGCGTGGGTGCCGGAGAATTTCGGCGGCGAGTCTGAAACTATTATCGGCAACTGGCTGCAAAAAAGCGGCAAGCGTGACCAAATTATCCTTGCCACCAAGGTAGGGAAACCGATGGGCCCGCAGTTGAAAGGGCTATCGGCACGTTATATCCGCGAGGCGGTGGAAGCCTCTTTGCGCCGCTTGAAAACCGACTATATCGATCTCTATCAGGCCCATGATGACGACCAAAACACGCCGCTGGCAGAGACGATGAACGCCTTTGACGCGTTGATCAAAGAGGGCAAGGTGCGCGCGATTGGGGCGTCGAACTACAGCGCGGAACGCTTGGCTAAGGCGTTAGACGTGAGTGCTAAGCTGGGCTTAGCGCGCTATGAAACCATTCAACCCGAATACAATTTATACGACCGCCATGATTTCGAAGTTGATCTGGCACCGCTGGTACAAAAAGAAGGTCTGGGCGTGATTAACTATTACGCGCTGGCCAGCGGGTTCCTCTCGGGAAAATACCGCAGCGCCGAAGATGCACACAAAAGCGCACGTGGTAACGGAATTGTGGAGAAGTATCTCAATAGTCGCGGGTTGGGGATTCTGGATGCGCTTGAGCAGGTGGCTCACGAGGTCAATGCCTCACCGGTGGCGGTGGCACTAGCGTGGCAAATCGCCCAGCCGGGGATTACTTCGCCAATTGCGAGCGCAACGTCGTTAAAACAGCTGAACGAACTCGCGGTGGCGGCTAATCTCAGCTTGAGCACGGAACAGGTTAGGGTGATTACCGATGCCAGCGCCTACTAAACAAACGTTCAGTTAATGAGCGCTTGAGGCTATAACCGGCGCGGTTCTCTCACAGTGTGAACTAAGTCAGTGACAGCACTGTTTTTTTCATACAAGATGCAGTAACCCCTTCTCAATACAGGTGCCATAGTATGTTGAATGTAAATGAGTATTTTGCTGGTAAAGTGAAGTCGATTGGTTTTGACAGTGGCAGCATTGGGCGTCAGAGCATTGGCGTAATGGACGCAGGGGAATACACCTTCTCAACCGATAAGCCGGAAGAGATGACGGTGATTACAGGTGCATTGCGTGTGTTAATTCCGGGTGCGCCTGATTGGCAGGTGTTCTCATCAGGTGAAACGTTCTTTGTTCCGGGCCATAGTGAGTTTAACTTGCAGGTTGCGGAACCCACTTCGTATCTGTGCAAATATCTGAGCTAAGTTCTCTTAGTCTCAAACAAACGGGCTGAAGTTTAACTTCAGCCCGTTTTTGTTGGTGCAGCCCATTGGTACGGCTTATTTTTCTGATTCGCCGCCTAGCGCTTCAATAATATTTTTGATTAACGCAGCCAGTTCGCTGGTCATCAAAATGAAATCGGCATCGAAACGTTGTGCATAATCATCGCGGTCGATGTCTTCGTTTTGATCGCGAATCGTTTCAGAGAACTTCAAACGTTTCAGCGAACCATCGTCGGACAGCACCAGCTGAATGCGTTCCTGCCAGTCCAGCGCCAGCTTGGTCACCAGTTTGCCCGCTTCAATGTGAACGGCAATTTCGTCAGAAACCAGATCCTGTTTTTTGCAGCGTATCACGCCGCCTTCTTCCAGAATCGCTTTCAGTTCGGCTTCGTCTTGCAGGGCAAAACCCGCGGGAACTTCGCCTGAACGGACCCATTCGGTCATCGTCAGCTCAATAGGGCTTTCCATGGTTAATGGCACCACCGGCAGCGAGCCAATGCTTTTACGCAACAGCGCTAAGGTGTCTTCTGCTTTTTTTGGGCTGGCGGCATCGACCATGATCAGACCATTCGCCATATCAATCCATAGCCAAGTTTGGCTGAAGCGGCTGAAGGCGCGCGGCAGTAGCGTGTGCAGCACTTCGTCTTTTAACGAATCTTTTTCAGTTTTCTTAAGCTTGCGGCCTTGCTCGCCTTCCAGCTTTTCAATTTTAGCCTGTAGCGCCTGTTTCAAAACCGGCGATGGCAAGATTTTTTCTTCTTTACGTGCACACAACAGGATTTGGTCGTTGACGTAGTGAGTCAGCGCGTCGCTGTGGGAACCCATCGGAGAGACCCAGCCCGTTTTCGCCATATCCTGACTACCGCACGGCGTAAAGGCCATAGAGCCCAGCATTTTCTCAACTTCATCTGGCACCAGATGAACATCGCGGCTCAGACGGTAAACCAATAAATTCTTAAACCATAGCATTAGCGTTGTCCCTGATCGTGACGCATCGCGCGCCATGTTTTATACCCTTCATACTTGAAGTTGCCTCTATGTTGGCTGCGCTCCCTTGCCGCCTTGATGCAACTCCCATTATTTGGAGTATGGCAATGTGTTAAACAGGCCGCATGATAACGAATAAAGAAGGGCGACTGTAGTATTAATTGCCCGAGAAATTTTGCACACTAGCTCGACTCAGTATTCGTCTGCTTAGGGGGCTATGTGCGTATTGGTATAGATTTAGGCGGTACCAAAATTGAAGTTATCGCCTTGGAAAACAACGGTCAGGAGCTGTTTCGGCATCGTATTGCTACCCCGCGCGATGACTACGCAAAAACCGTTGAGGCGATTGCGGGGCTGGTGGAGTTAGCCGAAAAGCAAACTGGTCAGCGAGGAAGCGTTGGTGTGGGGATCCCTGGCACATTATCGCCTTTTACTGGACTGGTGAAAAATGCGAATTCCACCTGGCTGAACGGTCAGCCATTAGACAAAGATCTTGCCAAGCGTCTGTCGCGTGAGGTTCGTTTAGCCAATGACGCCAACTGTCTTGCCGTTTCAGAAGCCACCGACGGTGCGGCGGCTGGGGCACATCTGGTGTTTGCGGTGATTATTGGCACCGGCTGTGGCTCAGGTATCGCAATCGATGGGAGGGTACATGCGGGTGGAAACGGTATTGCGGGCGAGTGGGGACATAATCCCTTGCCTTGGCTCAATGACGACGAGTGGCAGTATCAGAAAGATGTTCCCTGCTACTGTGGGAAATCAGGCTGTATTGAAACCTTTATCTCGGGCACCGGTTTTGAAACGGACTACCAGCGCTTAGGTGGTCAGCCGCTAGCGGGCGCTGAAATCATGGCGTTATCTCGTCAAGGCGATAGGCTGGCTGAACGCGCGATTACTCACTATGAACAGCGACTGGCAAAATCGTTAGCCCACGTAATTAACATCATCGATCCTGACGTGGTGGTGCTTGGTGGCGGGATGAGTAATGTGGACCGGTTATATACCACGGTGCCGCCGCTGATCTCAACGTGGGTATTCGGACGGGAATGCGAAACGCCGGTGCGTAAAGCTAAACACGGTGACTCCAGCGGCGTGCGCGGTGCTGCGTGGCTGTGGCCGCTTTAAGGCCAAAAAAATCCCGACTTTCTCTTGATGAAAAAGTCGGGAAGATTCATTTTTGGTGCGAGAAACTTACTTTGGCTCTACCGCGCTGCCGCTAGGCACCGTGACGGCTCGATTGCTATTCAAACGTTGGATTGCCGGTAGCGCCAGCGCGGCGATTAAGCCACAGGCCGCGGCAGCCGAAAGCCACATCCCCGGCATCGCTTTATCACCGGTGGCGTGGATCAGATAGCTGGAGATGGCCGGTGTAAATCCACCAAAAATCGCCGTTGCCAAGCTATAAGCCATGGAAAAGCCCGAAGCGCGCACTTCTGCTGGCATGATTTCGGTTAGGCATACCACCATCGCACCGTTATAGCTGGCATACATAAACGACAGCCACAGTTCCACCTCAATCAAATGCGCAAAGCTGGGATGCGCTACCAGCCAGTTCAGCGATGGATAAGACGTTAGCAACATCAGCACGCTAAACAGTAACAACAGTGGCCGGCGGCCGACTTTGTCTGACAGAGAACCCATCACCGGTAGCCAGAATAGGTTTGAAATCCCCACTAACAACGTGACCAAAAAGCTTTGCTGAGCGGTAAACTGCAACACCGTTTTGCCATAGGTTGGCGTGAACGCCGTGATGAGATAGAACGACACCGTGGTGGTCACCACCATAAACATACCCACCAGAACCAACTGCCAGTTACTGGCAACCGAACGGGTAATTTCGCTCATGCTTGGACGATGTTTGCGTTGGTTAAACGCCTCAGTTTCTTCCAACATACGGCGGATATAAAACAAGAAAGGCACAATCAGACAACCCACGATAAACGGAATGCGCCAACCCCAATCCGTCATCACGCTCTTGCCAAGATACTGATTTAATCCCACGCCCAGCAGCGCCGCAAAGATAACGGCAATTTGTTGGCTGCCGGATTGCCAGCTAACGTAAAACCCTTTGCGATCTTTTGGGGCTATCTCCGACAGATAGACTGACACACCACCCAGTTCCACACCGGCTGAAAACCCTTGTAGCAGGCGACCGGCCAGAATCAGCAGCGGCGCCGCCATGCCAATACTGTGGTACGACGGCGTGCAGGCGATGGTTAATGTTCCCAGCGCCATCAGGCCCAAGGTAATCAGTAAACCTCGGCGGCGACCGTGATGGTCAATATAGGCACCCAGCACAATCGCGCCTAATGGCCGCATTAAGAAGCCTGCGCCGAAGGTCATCAGCGTCAGCATGAGAGAGGCAAAAGGGCTTTGAGTGGGGAAAAAGGTTTCGGCTATCGCGCTGGCATAATAGCCAAACACCATAAAATCATACATCTCGAGAAAGTTACCGCTTGTGACGCGGAACACGGTTCGGGCGTTAGCCTGAGAGGGCTTTGAGGCAGATGAAGTCATGTGTTACTTCCTATGTTTTTATTTGTATTTTTTTTTACAAGTTAATGACAACTGAAAGTGTGATGTTGGTAGGTGTTTCTTTTTTGTGCATAAAAACCAATGTAACGATCTGTAAAATAAGTTGCTTATTTTTTCATCAAACTCGGTAACGCGGCGCGAATCACAGAAGTGAAAATCCGCAGTTGGCAATTTGGTTTATTTTGATAATACTGTTTATGGATACAGTATTTCACTTGGCAATGAGAGAGGGCGTTACAATGGAAATGATTGTAGAACAGCGCGCCGAGCGCATTTTCGCCGGTATTCGCATGGTTGGGCCGTTAGACCAAAATGTGGGTGTCGGTTTTCAGAAACTATATCAATGGATTGACAATAATAAGGTGGATGAAAACGGTGACTGGATTGCGATCTATTACGACAATCCAGAAGAAGTTCCACCGGAAGAGATGCGCGTTGATACCGCGATAACCGTCGAGCCTGATTTTGTGTTACCTGCCAATAGCGAAGGGGTTCGCATTGATACCTTGAAAGGCGGCTTATATGCGGTGGCGCAGGCGCACGTTGAGGACGGTGATTTTGGCCGCCCGTGGATGGAGTTTTTCAACGAAGTCCTGCCGCGAAGCGGCTATGTGCCCATTAATGCGCCGTGTTTTGAAAAATACCACAACGATGGCACCGAAAGCGGCATCTGGGATTTTGAAATGTGTGTGCCTGTTCAGAAAGCGTAAGTAGAGGGCGTGGTATATTTACCTCATGACGGCTGGGGAAATATGGGTGAGGGAATACGGGATGATGTGCATGTGTGAACTGATATGTGAAGTGATATGTCGCTAACGGATCATCCGTTTTTCACCGAGTTATTAAGCGGGCTGGTTTTGAATCCTCAGCAGCTTAAACACACTTATTTTGCTCAGCGTTCGCATGATAACCAAGGCCATGCGTCAGGCAATGGCCTTGGTGTTAAATTCCCGCGCCTTGAGATTGTTTTGCGTGGCAGCTATACGGCAGAAAAGCCTGCGGGTACGAGCATTACGTTGGCTCACGGCGATGCGCTGTATATCCCTGCATTTGCGAGCAGTCAGCCGACGTGGGACAAGGATGTGTTATTGCTCAGCGTGCTGTTTGCGCCGTCGTACATTGGGTTTCATTTCTTTGATAAACGCGCAGCGACGGCGGGTTTTCATCGTTTAAAAACGCTGGAAATAACCCAACAAAATGCCGAAGAGATCGAGCATATTTTGCAGGCGCTAAACGCGTTGGCGGCAAGAACGGCAGATCCCGATATTGGGCGTTATTTAGTGCTGAGTTTGCTGCATGTTTGCCGCCATCAACTGGCCTTACCGCTGGCAAATAAAATGCAGCGTGGGGCTTTTTTATATAAAAGCATCTGTATCTACGTTCAGGATAATTTTTCCAATGCGCTAACCCGCGAAAATACCGCCGCTATGTTCAATATCAGCGCTAATCATCTGTCTCGTATTTTTCAGCAAGAGGGAAGTATGAGCTTTATTGATTATCTGCATTGGGTGCGGTTGGGTAAAGCCAAGATGATCTTGCAAAAATACCATTTGAACGTGAATGAAGTTGCCCAGCGCTGTGGTTATAGCGACGCGAGCTATTTTTGCCGCTTGTTTAAGCGGCAGTTTGAGGTAACGCCCTCGGAATACCGAGAGCGTTTCTTATCGAGTTAAAAGGTTAATTCGCTTTGTAGCAATGAGAGAATGGCCTCAGCATCCGGCGCTGAACGCATCGCTTCACGAAACTCTTTCTTCACCAATTTACGCGCGAGCTGGGAAAAGACTTTGACGTGGCTAACGCTGTCTTGTGCGCCGAGGGTCAACATAATAACGAAATCGACTTCCCCCATTTCGGATTGCCAATCAATAACCTTTTCGAGCCGAGCAATGCTGATACTGGAGTGCTTAATATGAGTCGATTTGGTGTGCGGGATCGCAAAGCCAAAGCCGACACCGGTGGTGACAATATCCTCACGCTGCCAGACATCCTCTTCTAGCTCGGTAGGATGATCGGTACGATCTTGAATGGCTAAGTTGCCGCACAGATATTGAATCACCTGCTCTTTATTCGTTAGGTGAGCGGGAACGATAATATTCTCTAGCGCCAGCAACGGTTTCTGTTCAGCGGGAATCGCCTGCGTATCCAGTAACGCTTCAATATCGTTAGCCGATTTACACTCACAGGCGCGATTGGCCAGCGTAACGCACTCTTCGGCAGTCAGTTTTCTCGCCAATTCTTTAATGGCCGGAATGCGAGCGCCGCTCATGCTCAGCTCGTCTAAACCTAGACCAATGAGCAGAGGCAAATAGCGAGGCTCGCCTCCGAGTTCACCGCACAGCCCCACCCAGCGTTCACGTCGATGCGCAACGTCGATAATCTGGCGCAGCATACGCAGAAACGAAGGGGTAATCGGATTATAAAGGTGCGCAACGCGCTGGTTATTGCGATCGACAGCATACAGATATTGCGTCATATCGTTGGAACCGATGCTAAAGAAATCCACCTCATCGCAGAAGTGGTCGATGATAAAGCACACCGAGGGGACTTCAACCATAATGCCGAGCTCTAGGGTTTCGGCATATCGTAAACCTTCTGCTTTCAGCGAACGCTGAGCCGAGGCAATTTGCTGCTTCACCCACAGAATTTCATCGAGCGTGTGTACCATTGGGATCATTAAACGCGCATACCCCGTGGTTGCGGCACGAAGTATGGCGCGTAGCTGAAGGGTAAATAGCTCGGTAAACTCGGGATAAATGCGCACCGCGCGATAGCCAAGAAACGGATTTTCTTCTTGAGGGATATTCAGATAGCTGATTTTTTTGTCGCCGCCGATATCCATGGTGCGAAAAATCACGGGATGGTTGCCAGCATTCATCAGCACCTGCTGATAGGCTTCAAACTGTTCTTGTTCATCGGGCGCTTTGTCGCGATCCATAAACAGCATTTCGGTGCGAAATAGGCCAATGCCTTCCGCTCCTTGGCTAAACGCGGCGGGGGCTTCTTGCGCGGTACCGATGTTGGCACCTATTTCAATGCAGCGCCCATCCTGCGTGACCGCGGGAAGATCTGCCATATTCAGCTGACGCGCACGGTTTTGTTGTTCCAGCCCTAGTGCTACGGAGAAATAGCCACTGACGTCTTCGTTGGGTGCAATAACCAGAATACCGGTCTGCGCATCGATAAAGACGGTTTTATCATCCAAGTGCTGTAAGGCCGAGAGTTCGATCCCCGAAAGCACGGGGATACCCAATGAGCGCGCTAAAATGAGCGTATGCGAGGTGCGTCCGGTTTGCGTTAACACCATCCCTGCCAGAAGCTGTTTGTCTAAGCTTAAAAATTGACTCGGCGTGATATCTTCGGCGGCAATAATCGTCGGTTTATGCAAAACCAGAGGAGCGCCCAAATTAACGTTGGGATAGGCAATTTGCAGCAGCTGCGCGGTAATGTCTCTGATATCTTTCACGCGCTCGCGCAGATATTCGCTTGCTGACATGGCTAATTTGCCACACACCTCTTCCATGCTTTCAATGGCTGCGGTCGCCAGGCTGCACTTTCTCTGGTTCAGATGACGCAAAATATTTTGGCTAAATTCTTTGTCCTGAATCAGCGAGAGATGGGCATTAATAATAGTTTTGCTTTGCCCTTTTAGGCTGGTCAGCTGGTGATTAAGCCGTTCGGCAAGCGCAATCAGGCTATGTTCAAGCAGGAGTGGGTCCTGCACGTTGGCCGGTTGTGATTTATAGATGTCGATATTAGCGTGGCGGTAGATCAACAGCGCGCCATGTCCGATGCCGCTGGATAGCCCACAGCCGTGGATCAGACTAGGCTGAAAGCGAGAAAGCGATCGTGGAATAGGGCGCGTGGTGGCTACGGGCAGAGGTTCAATTTCACTGTCGCTGTCGGCAAAACTCTGTTTAATGTAGGTGTCTAATGTGCGGTAGGCTTTTTCTTCATCGTGCCCGTGGATTTCGAGCAGGCAAGCGTCGTTGAACAATGTTCCGGTGCTGATAAGCGCGAGGGAACTTTTCGCGTCGGCGCGGTGATTGGAGCGCTGGTTAATAAAGATAATCTCACTGTCAAACAGACCGCACTGGCCTTTGAGCTCATAGGCGGGGCGGGCATGTAAGCCGTTTGGCAGAGGGCAGAGAAATTCTATCTTTAGCATGGCATGAATCCTTTTCTAAACTCGCGCTACTGCGAAAAGTCCGTTAGATGATGGAGTGTGTCGGCGTTCAGTTGCTGGATGACGGCAACGAGAAGCTGCTTGGTGTGTTCGATATCCCGCAAATCCGCAATTGATGCGGCGCAATGGCCGTGCCGCGTTGGCGCGCCCAGTACCGCAGTTGGAATACCGTTTCCGCAAAGGTGTACGCTGCCGCCATCGGTACCGCCGTTGCTGAACATATCGGTCTGCAATGGAATGGAATGTTGTTGCGCGGTGTCTTGAATAAAGTTCAGCAGGCGAGGGGAGGGAATGAGCGTTTTGTCATACATCACCAGCATCGGCCCTTGCCCAATCTGCCGATGATTAGCGGCTCCGTAATCAAAGTTTTTTGACCAACATGCGGTATCGAGGATTAAGGCCAAATCAGGTTGAATCATGTGTGCTGCGGTTTTACCCCCGCGCATCCCCACCTCTTCGCTGGAAGAGGCAACTAGCCAAATTTCGGCATCTAATTCAACGCTGCGCAGGGCGTACATTAATTCAATCAGCAAGAAACAGCCGAGTCTGTCATCAAAGGCTTTTCCCATGATGCGCGATTCCGGAGAGAGAACCTTGAAGTCGCTGGCGTAGGTAACGCGATCGCCAATGCGAACTCCACACTGATTCACTTCTTCCGCCGAGGTGGCACCAATATCTACGCACAAATTACGCGCTTCAGCGCCGTGCAGCTCAGCGTCCAGCAACCCGTGGATTTTCTTGCCGTGCTGCGTGGTAATGCGCACAGGCTGCATGAAACGGGCTAACATGCGCACGTTACCAATGGGGATAACCTCAACGGCACCTTCGCGAGTGATGCTACGCACCATAAAACCTACTTCATCCATATGGGCGCAAATCATAATCTTAGGCCCTGAGGACTGGTTGAGCTGAATCAGCGTTGAGCCTAGCCCATCAAAAGAAATCTCTTTGCCGCAGAGGTTTGCGTGCTGTAGGATAATATCGCGAACCTCCTGTTCGGAAGAGGCGATGGCATCGGCCTCGCAGAGAGCCTGTAATAGGTCGATATTCATTGGATATCCCCGCCGGTGGTCAGCAATTGTTTGGGCATTTGGTATAAAACTTCGCAGCCGTTTTCGGTGACCAATACCACGTCTTCAATGCGCACGCCGCCCAGTTCGGGCAGGTAAATGCCTGGCTCCACGGTCAGCAGCATACCAGCCTGTAGCACGGTGGTGTCTGTCGGGGAAAAACGCGGGTTTTCATGCACATCAATACCAATGGCATGGCCGGTATTGTGGCCAAATAAATCGCCATAGCCTGCGGCTGAAATGATAGAACGCGCCACGCTGTCGATATCACAACAGCGTACGCCGGGTCGAATAGCGGCGATGGCAGCGAGTTGAGCCTGCAACACCACCTGATAAATGGCATAAAGCGGGTGCTCTTGTGGCGAGTTATCGCCGTTACCCTCAACCAAAAAAGTGCGGGTCATGTCTGAACAATACCCCTGATATTGAGCACCGAAATCGAGCGTAATGAACTCTCCGGCCTCAACGGCTTTCTGTGAGGCTTTGGCATGAGGCATGGCTCCGCGTACTCCGCTGGCAACGATGGTATCGAATGACGTCTTCTCCGCACCTTCGTTTTTCATGAACCACTCAAGCTCGTTGGCGATCTGATGTTCCGTCATGCCGGGGCGAATATATTGGCGAATGTGTGCACAGGCGCAGTCGGCAATTAAACATGCCGATTTGATGGTATCGATCTCGGATGGCGTTTTTATTTGGCGCAGTTCATCGAGACAAATGGGGCTCATCTCAGCGTTAATTTTTTCGATGAGAGACAGACTTTGGCTGTAGCTCAAATGCTCGGCTTCAAACCCAACGCAAGCGAGTTTTTCCTGTGCAATGATTTGATTGATGATGGCCGAAGCAGGGAGCTGTGTGTCTGTCATGTGCAACTGATAGCTATCTGCCTTTGCGGATAGCTCATGATAATAACGAGAGTCGACCAAAATATGCTGGCTGGTGCGGGTGATAAAGAGGTATCCCGAGGCGCTAAGTAATCCTGTATGGCTAAATTTATTCTGCTTGGCGTTAATAATAACGGCGTCTAAGTTGCGCTTGGCTAGCCATATTTGACAGGCGGTGAGCGCTGAAGAGGGCGATTTATACATGAGACACTCGCTTAAATATCATGATAAGACCGGCGGGTCATACTTGCTGCCACCGTTTGTGGAGGTGGCAGCAGCGTTATCCATTAAGACATCACCTCAATGTGCAATTTGCCTTTTTTGAACAGGATATTGCGAATAAATACGGTAATCAGTGCAGTCACGACGGCACCTAACGCAATGCCAAACATATAAGCCCCTAAATTGGTGACTAAAGGCCACGCCCATATTGCTGATTCAGGGAACCATTGCACGGCGCCTAATGCGACGGCGGTGGTTGAGCCGACGATAGCGCCCGTCATGTAGGCCGGAATAGAGGCTAGCGGGCTTTCGAGCAGGAATGGAATGGCACCTTCACTAATCCCCATAAAGGCGAGGAACATCGCGGTTTTTCCCTGAGGATACAGTTGGCTGCTAAATAAGCGGCGGCCAGTGAGGCGATGGTCAATGAGCGTTGCCAACCCTAAACCGATAGGAGGGATCACAATCGCAATAGCGCGTGCGGTGATAGGCAGAACGTGATCGCTGGTGAAGCTAAAAGCGATAAAACCTGCCGCTTTATTAATTGGCCCGCCGAGGTCAATAGCGGTGGTGGCGGAAATCCCCACGGCATACATCAGCACGCCTTTATCTCCCGCCGCCTGTAACATGACGCGAATACCGGCATTCACCCAACCGCCAAACGGCGTAATAACGTAATACATGGCCAGCATGACAAAAACGGCCGACAGAATAGGTAATAAGAAGGTGGTTTTAAATGCCAGCAAATAAGCAGGTAATTGGATTTTGGCATTCATCCATTTCACTAAATAACCGGCGGCAATGGCGATGATGAGTGCGCCAATAAACGTTGAAGGAACCGGTGAGTTGGTGACCCACTGTAGCTTGCTTAAATCCCATGTTAATTCAGGGGTTGGCTGAGTTGCGATTAATCCGCCAATAAACCCCGCAGGGAACGCCAGCTTTCCTCCGATCGAGTTGGCGACAAATGCGGCAAACATTGGGATGGCGAAGCTAAATAGAATTCCACCAAACGACTGCGACAAATAAGCAAACTTCATCAAGGAGAGATTGAAACCAACGTATTTCCCGGTGTTGATGGCCTCCATAATGCCCATCTCAGGAGGCACTTTCAGCCACGCATAGGCAATAAGCTGTGAGAAGGCCAAGATGACGCCGCCCATGATAAGCGTCGGCACCATGCGTGAAATACCAGACATCACATGCTGTGGTAGATCGCCCCACATACTGGGTTTTGCCGCTGGCATCGCATTGGGATTTTTAGTCAGCGTTGCTTCGCCGCCAGACGAAGGGTTCACTGCGCTCCTTTTCTTAATAGCCATAGGTATATCTCCCTGATGAATTGATTGAAAAACAACCGCGTTTCTTATTGTTCGGATTGAATCATCTCTTCAATTTCACGCAGGATCCCATCCGCATTTTTAATGGCGTCTTGCAGAGTGATTTCATATACGTCGCGGCTTTCAAAGCGTTCGTTATCTTCAGGCGTGATGGCAACCGAATGAATAATGATGTCGGCCTCCGCGATATCCTGTGCAGTTAAGCGATTTTCGATGCCGTCTGCGCCCTGAGTCTCAATTTTAATCTGGTCATAACCAGCCGCTTTTGCGGCATCTTCAAGCGCCTGAGCGGCCATAAACGTATGAGCTAATCCCATTGGACATGCACAAACAGCGATAAATTTTTTAGTCATAACGACCTCTGAGTCAGGAAGGGAAACCAATCGCGCTACGTTGCTTGCTGCTATACGTAGCATGAAATCATGAAAGGAGTATGGCGTTTAAAAATGAGGGGATGTTATGGGACAAAGAATGCATTTACTGGATATTTGTAGCACTGATAATGAAGTGTGAGCTCTCTCGCATTACGTTAGCGTATTTTTTCAGAGGTGATAACATTGCATCATGCTGCGTCGAGGGCCACTATACGCACGGTTTCTTAATTCTTTTCAATCGGTTTATTGCATGAATCTTAATCGTTTTTGTTATCTGTTCCTCGCACTGGCAGCCATTGGTAGTCTGTTTTCTCTGCATCCCTTTGTGATGTGGTGCCTGTTGCTCAATGCGCTAACGCTGATTATTTACGGCATTGATAAATTAGCCGCCGTGAAATCGTGGCAGCGAGTCCCTGAGATAACATTGTTATTCTTTGGCCTGATCGGCGGCTGGGTAGGCGCAATTTTAGGTCAGCAAATTTTCCGCCATAAGACGCAAAAACAACCGTTTAAAACCTATTTTATTATCACGGTGATCGTGAATTTAGCTGTCACGATTGGGGCGATGTACTGGGTTTATCAGTATGGGATAGGCGTTCAGTGGTAGAAAACTCCTATCCAATGGGGGATAACGATTGGTGTTTTGCTCTAGTAAACGTTATCCCTTTCCTATTCTTTAGTTATGATAAAAATCTTCTTTCAAATTTAGCAATGCTAATAATTTTTCAAACATGGTTTACCTAGGCGTAAAAATATAAAAACTTATGCCAGAACAATGGTGATAGCTTATTTCATTGCATTATCTTTTATTGCATTACCTTTTATAGCATTGTCGGCCGCATTGAACGATAGCGGAATTCTGTTGGCGACATATTAAAATAGCCTTTAAATATCTGACAGAAGGTACTCTGGCTGGGAAATCCCATTTCCTGTGCAACTTCGAAAATTTTTAACTCAGTAGATATAAGCTTTTGTGCAGATGCTTTTAACCGTGTCGTTTTGATGAAGGATGAAACGCTAACGCCGTGGTGTAATTGAAATTCACGTAAAAAATAAGAGCGCGAATATCCAGATATTTTTATCACGTCGGACGCATTGATTCCTTGGTGGATATTTTGATTAATCCAATCTATTACAGCAGGAAAACTTTGGATAACACATTTTTCTCTTTTCATATTCTAATCCCAATTGGCTCAATTTAAGTTGCTCCACCTAAAAGACCTAAAGGATTGTACCAATGCGAAACCGTTAAAATAATCAACTTATTGATAACCATGCGTTTAGAAAAATTGAACGAATGGCATGAAATACCGCTCCGACTGACATTCCGAGAGGATGAAGTTCATTAGAACTTCATCCTCTCGCAAAAACGGAGCTGATTAAAATATAAAGAATAGGGGATATTTTATTCCCCACTCCCCACCGCATACTGCGCTTCCAAACGGCTGATCCCTAGCCCATTCACCTTCTTCACTTTTATCTGTACCGGTATGCGTTCTTTCATGGCTTCAACGTGGCTGATGACGCCAATCATTTTGCCGGTTGCGTTGAGCGTATCGAGGGCATCAAGCGCGGTATCAAGCGTTTCTGCGTCCAGCGTGCCAAAACCTTCGTCAAGGAACAGCGAGTCAATGCTGGTTTTATGGCTGACCAGATCGGATAGTGCCAGCGCCAGCGCCAAACTCACCAAGAAGCTTTCGCCACCGGATAGGGTGCGCGTATCGCGTACCGCATCGGCTTGCCATGTATCGACCACTTCTAGCTCCAGCGCGTCGCTGGTTTTGCGTTGCAGCAAATAGCGACCATGCAGGCGGGCAAGCTGTTGGTTAGCCAAATAGACCAGATGATCCAATGTTAAACCCTGCGCAAACTTTCTGAATTTATCGCCGCTGCTCGAGCCAATCAGCTGGTTGAGATAGCTCCAGTCTTCATACTCTTGCCTGCTCTGTTCAATACGCGCAAATAGGCTTTGCTGCCCCTGTTTTCGCTCGGCGTCGCTGCGGATCTGTTGCTGAATTTGCCCCTGTTGCACGCTGTTTTCGCGTAGCTGCTCAGCTAGCGTAGCCAGTTGTTGATTGAGATTTTCTAGCGTGGCATTGATATCAAGGTTTTCAGGGCGTTGCGTCATCCACTGGGCGAGTTCGCTCTCGGCCTGCAGCAAGAAGGCGTGTGCCTGCGAGAGTTGGTTTTTGCATTGCTCTCGCAGCGCAATCAGCCGTTTGAGTTCATTTTCGTCTAACAGCGCGGCAATCAGCGTGTTTTCATCAGTAAATTGGCTGTTGGCGAGGGCCTGCACGAATTCAGTTTGCTGCTGACTGAGCCGTTGTTCCAACAGCAGGCGCTGTTGCTGAGCGCTTTCGAGCTCACCGCCCAGTTTATCGAGCTGCTGTCGTATCTGGTTTTCAGCCTGTTGCGCGTGCTGAAGTTGGTTTTCAACCTGCTGTTCAGCTTCAATTAATAAACGACGTACCTCGTCTACGCTGCGCCCATCGAGAAGGCTTTGGCGTTCGGCCTGCATCTGTTTCAGGCGGGTTTCAAGCTCAGAACAAAGCTGATGCTGTGTTTGCCACTGTGTTTCCAGCGCGGTACTGGTTTGGCTTAGGCTGTGCTCTTCCGCCATCAGGCGCGTGTTTTCTAGCGCCAGTTGCTGACTGTGGTTTTGGCGCTGCTGCCAGAGCGTAAACTCGTTGCTGCGTTGTTCCAGCCATTCGACTTCGTTTCCAGAGATTGGCGCGGTTAACTGCAGTTTATGCAGTTCATCGGTAAGGGTGATGTCACGTTGCTGCTGCTGCGCTAACTGTTTACTGTAGTCTTCGCGCCACTCGTGGAGCTGTTTACTCTGAGTTTGAGTGCTCAATTCCAACAGGCTGATTTGCTGTAGCGTTTGGTTTGCTTCTTGCTGAATGCTGTTCAGCGCATCTTTCGCCTGCTGCCAGTTTTTGCTCAACATCTCTCGCTGGCGCAGCGTGTTTTGCAGCATTTCTTCTTGCTGATTGATTTCGTTGAGATAGCTTTCCAGCCCCTCACGGTCATCAATCGCTAAGCTCAGTTCGAGCGCCGCTGTGGCCTGAGCCCAGCGCTGCTGATACTGCATGACTTCAGCTTCAACGGCTTGGATTTCTTGCTGTTGCTGATTTTGGGTTTGCAGCATCAGCTTGTGGCGCTCCCCCAGCTCGCTGCCTTCGCGACTGAGGTTTTCAACTTCAATGCGTAGCGCATCGCGGCGCTGCTCGGTGTCTGAAAGCGCCGGTGTTTGGTAGGTTTTAACCGCCGGATGCTCCCGCGATCCGCAGAGCGGGCAGGGATCGCCGGCCACTAAGCGCGCTCGCTCTTGTTCTAGGCCGATCACTCGACGCTGTAGGTCGATCTGCTTTTCCAGATCGTTCAGATGCTGACGTTTCTCTTTATAGGCTAAGCGTTTGGCGGCTAAAAGCTGTTCCAGCGCGAGCAGTTCCTGCGTGCGTTGCGTACTTTGCGCTTGCAGTTGTTTCTGTCGCAGTGAGGATTTTTCGAACAGTGGACTGATTTGTATCAAAATTTGGCGTGCAGGTTGCCCGCGGTGTAATTTTTCACGCTGTGCTTCTAACTGCGCTGAACTGTGTTTCTGCTCCAACTGCTGATGCTGTAATTCCGTTTCGGCGCAGATTTTTTGCTGTTGAGCTAAACGCTGATTGAGCAGGGCGCCTGCCTGTTGCAGAACCGTGAGTTTTTCGGTTTCGGTGGCGATGTTTTTTTCTGCATCGGCAATGCGTTTACGCAGTTCGTTTAAGCTTTGGCAGTGTTCGGCAGATTGCTCGAACTGGCTTTTCCAACGGCCTAAGTGATTATTCCATTCCGCGTGTTGAGCCGTGTCTGCCAACTGTTGCTGAAGCTGGCTGATTTCCTGCTGCTGAGCGTGCAACTTTTCTCGGTTTTGCTTCAGCGCAGTTTCTTGTTTCTGCTTTTCTTCACTGATTTGCGTGAGTTTTTGCTGCTGAGCTAACAGGTCTTCGCGGATCTGCGTCAGCCGCGAATCAAGTGGCACCACGTGTTGGTTGATCAGCGTTTCCGTGGCGGTACGTTGCTGCTGGTGTTGCTGTTTGGCATGCAGCGCTTGTGATGACGCAGTTTGCAGTAACGCTAGCTGCGAAGTCAGCTGTTGGCGCTGCTGCTCACGCTGTTGCTGGCTTTGAGTTGTTGATGCTAAATCAGCGCGTGTCTGGCGTAACGTGAATAATAGAGGACGCAGTTTTTCAGCTGGTTCACTGCGTTCAAGGCGTAAAACTTCTGGCTGGGCGGTTTGCCATTGTTGCGATGCCACGGTAACGCGCTGAGTGCACTGTTCTCGGTTTTGGCTGAGCTCCTGACTTTTTTGCAGCCAATGGAGATCGGTCATCAGCGTTTGACGCAAAGACGTTTGCTGCTGTTCTTCACGTTGTAATTCAGACAAACGCTCGGAAAGCTGGTTAAGCGCTTCTTCGCTGAGCAGCTCTACGCCTGCGGCGCGTTCATGCAGGGTATCAAGATCGATTTTTGCCTGTTTGAAACGCTGGAATATTTGCTCGGATAGCTGACCATAAATTTCGGTGCCGGTGAGTTCTTCCAGTAATTCAGCCCGCTCGGCCGGATCGGCGTTGAGGAAGGCGGCGAACTGGCCCTGTGACAGCATCATCGACTTGGTGAAACGGCCAAAATCTAAACCGGTAATATCGGCAATTTTATGCAGCTTGGTTTGGATTTTATCGGTGATGATTTCACCATCGGCAATATGTGCAAGCTCAACCTTTGGTGTTTGTAAATTGCCATCTGGCTTGTTATTGGCGCGGCGCTGGCTCCAGAAGGCGCGATAGCCGACGCCTTTCACTTCGAATTCAACTTCGGCCAACGATTCGGCGGTGCCGCGTGTCATCAGCTCATTTTGCGTTGGCGACACTTTCAAGCGCGGCGTTTGGTGATACAGCGCCAAACAGAGTGCGTCGAGCAGCGTCGTTTTCCCCGCGCCGGTTGGGCCGGTGATGGCAAATAAGCCGTTATTGGCAAAGTCTTCACGGGTGAAATCGATCTTCCATTCGCCCTTGAGCGAGTTGATATTTTTTAACCGTAGGCTGAGGATTTTCATGCGCCATTCTCCTCGCGAGTGTCGTCTTGCTGTTGCGCTAACACCAGTTCATCCAACACCTGATGGAATTGATTTCGAATGCGTGATTGCTGTGCGAGTAGCGCGTCATCGTCGGTTTCTTCCTGTGCCAAACGGCGTTCAAACACGTCGCTAACGCTCAGCTCGCTCAGCGTTTCTTTGTCTTGGCGCGTGAGGGCGCTTAAGCGTTGTTCTTTACTGCGGCGCAGTAAAATCACCTCAACAGGAAGGCTTTCTGCCTGCTGCTGGATCCGACGTTGCAGATCGTTTAAATAGGCGCTGCTGCTGATTTCAATATCTAGCCAGACCGGTTTTTCACTCTCACTATGATCTGCCGTGGTGGGTTTAAATGCGGCGAGCTGTTGCTCGATTTGCTCAATGCTGCCTTTGATGAGCTGCATTGGCTGAAATTGGGGAACCGGCAAGAGCGTCACTTTTTCCAGCGCAGCCCCTGAAAAATCGACTAAGCAGATACTTTTCTCACTGCCCAGTTCATCAAAACTGAGAGGGATCGGCGAGCCGCTGTAGCGAATATGCTCGCTGCTGGTTACCCGCTGCGGACGATGAATATGGCCCAGTGCAATGTAATCGGCAGGAGGAAACGCGGAGGCCGGGAACGCATCGAGTGAGCCAATGTAGATATCACGCACTGAGTCAGACGTGCTGGCACCGATAGTGGTGAGATGTCCGGTGGCAATAATCGGCAGGTTTCCACCTAAGGCGTCGCGTTCGACAACGGCCAGATCGTACAACGACTGGTAATGTGCCGCGATAGCCTGCTGTAGGGCGTTTTGTTTTTCTGCGGCAGATTGCCCTGCTAGGCTGGTTTGGATATCTCGTGGGCGCAGATAAGGCACCGCGGACAGAATCGCGCCGACGGAACCGTCGCGCTGTTTGAGCTGCAATACCTGATGCTGTAAATCGCCCGCGCTGCTGGCGATAACCTGTGTGTTCAAGCAGGCCAGCAAAGCGCGAGATTCATTCAGCGTGGCGACGGAGTCATGGTTGCCACCTAACACCACTAATTGGCAACCCGTTGACTGTAACTCCACCACGAAGCGGTTATACAGTTCGCGCGCGTAGCTCGGCGGCGAACCGGTATCAAAGACGTCACCCGCCACAATAATGGCATCGACCTGATGCGCCGATGCTTGTTCAATGAGCCAGCGCAGAAAGGCCTGATGTTCAGCGCTACGGCTTTTGGTATAAAAATGCTGACCAAGGTGCCAGTCTGAAGTATGGATAAGACGCATGCGAGTCCTGCTGTCCTTGCTGAGCGTAGCGTGAGCCACGACGGAGAATGAAATCGATTATACGCAATCTATGAGGGAGGTGAACCTATGTCCGGCACTGAGGCCATAATCAGTCTGGGTTTACAAAACCATTTATTACAGTGATGCTTGGCATATTGTTTTTTTTCATAAATCTGTCATAAATCTGACGCATAATGGCGCCCGCAACCAAACTTAAGCAGGATTAACAATGGCCAGACGCATATTGGTAGTAGAAGATGAAGCGCCAATTCGTGAAATGGTGTGTTTTGTTTTAGAGCAAAACGGCTACCAACCGGTTGAAGCCGAAGATTATGACAGCGCGGTGAACTCGCTTTCTGAGCCTTATCCTGATTTAGTGCTGCTGGATTGGATGCTGCCGGGCGGTTCTGGGATCCAGTTCATCAAACATATGAAGCGCGAGGCGTTAACGCGTGAAATTCCTGTGATGATGCTGACCGCTCGCGGCGAAGAGGAAGATCGCGTGCGCGGTTTGGAAGTGGGTGCAGATGATTACATCACCAAGCCTTTTTCGCCCAAAGAGCTGGTGGCCAGAATTAAAGCCGTGATGCGCCGTATTTCACCGATGGCGGTGGAAGAGGTGATTGAAGTACAAGGGTTGAGTCTCGATCCGACGTCGCATCGCGTGATGGCCAACGAAGCCCCGCTGGATATGGGACCGACTGAGTTTAAGTTGCTGCATTTTTTCATGACTCATCCCGAGCGCGTTTATAGCCGCGAGCAGTTGCTAAATCATGTCTGGGGCACTAACGTTTATGTAGAAGACCGCACCGTGGATGTTCATATCCGTCGGCTGCGCAAAGCGTTGGAGCTGAGCGGGCATGATAAAATGGTGCAAACCGTACGTGGGACGGGGTATCGTTTTTCGGCGCGTTTCTAACCCGCTATGCATATGCCGTGACGCTTGTTTAAAAGATCGGGATACACGGGTCTAGCACACCGCGGGTCGCTCAGGCGGCTTGCGCCGCTACGACCCCATCGGTGTACTCCCCCTAAAATCGAGCTTAAGTAAACGGTATGATTATGCATTGGGACCCTTAGTCGGGCCTCACTGATTTTGGGTATCACTATGTCGACTATTTCTATGCGGTTAAATCCGTTTATGTTGTTAAGAACAAAGAGCCAACATCGTGCTTGAACGCCTATCGTGGAAAAGACTGCTGTTGGAGTTGCTGTTTTGCTGCATTCCGGCGGTGATCCTTGGGCTGCTGATCGGCTATTTGCCGTGGTTCCTGCTGGCTGCGGTGTCTGCGCTTTTAGGCTGGCATTTCTATAACCAGCTGCGCCTTTCGCACTGGCTATGGGTCGATCGTAGTATGACGCCACCCGCGGGGCGAGGAAGCTGGGAGCCGTTGTTCTACGGGCTGTATCAGATGCAGCAGCGTAATCGCCGCCGCCGCCGCGAGCTGGCACTGCTGATTAAACGTTTTCGCAGCGGCGCAGAGTCTTTGCCCGATGCGGTGATTATGACGACCGAAGAAGGCAATATTTTCTGGTGTAACGGCTTGGCGCAACACCTGCTCGGTTTTCGTTGGCCGGAGGATAATGGCCAGCACATTCTTAACCTTCTGCGCTACCCCGAATTCACGCATTATCTGCAATCGCAAGATTTCTCCCGCCCGCTCACGCTGCATCTTAACAATGGCCGTTTCGTTGAATTTCGTGTGATGCCGTATGCCGAAGGCCAACTGCTGATGGTGGCACGCGATGTGACGCAAACGCGGCAGTTAGAGGGCACGCGACGTAACTTCTTTGCCAACGTCAGCCACGAACTGCGTACGCCGCTGACCGTGTTACAGGGCTACCTCGAGATGATGAACGATGACGATATGGCGGCTCCGGTGCGGCAAAAGGCGCTGGCGACCATGCAAGAGCAGACCAAGCGCATGGACAGCTTGGTGAAACAGCTATTAACTCTCTCTAAAATCGAAGCGGCTCCGCCCATTGCCTTGAATGAAATTGTTGATGTGCCGGTGATGCTGCATATGCTGGAGCGTGAGGCGCTGTCGTTGAGCAACGGTCGCCATGAAATCACCTTCCGCATCAACGATAAACTCAAAGTGTTCGGCAACGACGATCAGCTGCGTAGCGCGGTTTCTAATCTGGTATACAACGCGGTTAACCACACGCCGGACGGCACCAAAATTGAAGTCTGCTGGCAGCAAACCACCCAAGGGGCGCAGTTTGAAGTTAGCGACAATGGGCCCGGCATTGCGGCGGAGCATTTGGGGCGTTTAACGGAGCGTTTTTATCGGGTCGATAAAGCGCGCTCGCGTCAAACCGGCGGCAGCGGTTTGGGGCTAGCTATAGTCAAACACGCGTTGAATCATCATGAAGCCACGCTCAACATCATGAGTGAAATTGGCTTGGGCACGCGCTTTGTGTTTACACTGCCGCCGCATCTCATCGTGCCACTGGCAGGTGAGAGCATGACGCAAAAAAACAAAGGCCAGAAAGGGCTACCGAGCAAGGAAATCTGATGCAGGGACGTCAAATCAAACAATGGAAAGCGGCGCTGATTGGCGTCGTTTGTGGTTTTATCTCGTTACCCGCGCTGGCCATAGGCCAATCGATGCTGTCGGGGAATTTGTCCAGTGCCGGTTCGGATACTATGGTGAACCTGATGGCGCTGTGGGCCAATAACTTTTCGCAGAGTAACCCTAATGTGAATGTGCAACTGCAGGCGGCGGGTTCGTCCAGCGCGCCTACGGCGTTGGCTGCGGGTGCTGCTCAGCTAGGCCCAATGAGCCGTCCGATGAAAGCGGCGGAAATCGCGGCTTTCGAGCAACATTATGGTTATCCTCCGCTAGCGGTGCCGGTCGCTTTAGATGCCTTAGTGGTACTGGTACATCAAGACAATCCGCTGCGTGAAATCAGTTTTAATCAATTAGACAGCATCTATTCCAGCACGCTGCGCTGTGGTGACTCAACGCCGATTACCCAATGGAAAGCGCTGGGTTTGGGCGGAGAGTGGAAGTCGCGAGCGATTTCGCTCTATGGGCGTAATTCAGCGTCGGGCACCTATGGTTATTTCAAACAGCAGGTGTTGTGTAACGGCGACTTCAGCCCACGCGTCAACGAGCTGCCAGGTTCGGCATCGGTCGTGCAGGCGGTAGCGGGTTCTCTCAACAGCATTGGCTACGCCAGCATTGGTTTTCGTGCCAGCGGCGTACATATGCTGGCGGTTAGCCAGTTTGGCGGCCCAGCGATTGAGCCGACGGCGGAAAATATTATGCAAGGCCGCTACCCATTAGTGCGTCATCTGTATATCTATGTGAACAAAGCGCCGGGGAAACCTTTATCACCGCTAACCGCCGCCTTTATGGACAGCGTGCTGTCGGCACAGGGCCAAAAACAGGTGTCACAAGACGGTTATATGCCGTTATCGGCGGCAGATATTGCACAGGCGAGGGCGGAGTTGGGGATTTGATTTTCGCCCCTCCCAACCAAAGGAGGGGCATTGGTAGTGACTACAGCTGTTCTTCCACCAGCAAACTCCAGCCTTCCACGTCTTTCCAGTATGACTGCTCTTTTTCCACGTCGAGCTGCACGAGGTTATTTTGTTGCAGATAACCCTGTGGGAAACGCAGGATCCAATGAAAACCGTTGGTTTCAAGCTCCAGTGATTCTGGTGTAGTCGTGGACTGGCGCTGATTATTCAGCAACGCCGCCAAGCGCAGGATTTGGATCAGCGGGATATACTGCTTTTTCTTGAACAACGTCAGACGCGGCAGCTCATCCAGCTTCACCCCTTTACGATGGAAACGAACCAGCGTTGCCAGCAACAATTGTTGCTCCTGATTGAACCCCGGTAGGTTGGTGTTTTGCAGAATATAGGCTGAGTGGCGGTGCATGCCGCTGTGGTTAATGCTCAGACCCACCTCATGCAGCATGGCGGCCCAGTTGAGCAACGCCTCTAGCTGTGGATGAACCAGTTTGCTGTTCTGCGCCATCCACTGCGCGTAAAGCTGTTGTACCGTACTGAGCACGCGATAGGCTTGTTCGTGATCGATATTGTAGTGTTCCGCAAGGCTGCGCGCGGTTCGGCTGCGAATATCCTGATGGCGGAAACGTCCTTCCATCTCGTAGAGCACGCCTTCACGCAGCGCACCATCCGACAGCCGCAGCTGTTTAATCGCCAGCGCATCAAACACGCCGCAAAGAATTGATAGCCCCGGCACAAACACCGCCTGACGATCTTCCGAAAGCCCCGGTAAGGCTAATTCGCTGAAACGCTTGTACTTAAGCACTTCATTACGCAGCAGTTCAAGGCGCTCCGCCGTAATGAGGCCATCTTTTTCACCCAGTGCAATCAACACTTCATGGGCGGCTTTGATGGAACCGGACGCACCGAGCGCTGATTGCCAGCCTTGAATGCGATACTGCCACGCCATATTTTCCAGCTTTTGCGCCGCCGCTAAACGAGCGCGCTGGAAGTTATCTTTGCTGATTTCGCCGTTAGGGAAGAATTGGCGCGCGAAACTTACGCAGCCCATCCGGCGGCTTTCAACCAGCAGTGGATCAAAGTCTTCACCGATAACCATTTCAGTAGAGCCGCCGCCGATGTCGATCACCAGCTTGCGGCCTTTTTCTGGCTGCGTGTGCGCTACGCCCATAAAAATGAGTCGCGCCTCTTCGTGGCCAGAGATGATCTCAATCGGATACGGAATCACTTTCGCTGCCCGCTTGAGAAATTCCTCGGCGTTGGCGGCTTGGCGCAGTGAGTGCGTACCGACGATACAGACGTTTTCTTCAGGAAATCCTTGTAAACGTTCAGCAAACAGCGCGAGGCAGGCAATGCCGCGCTCCATGGCTTCTTCGCTGAGCATATTATTGCTATCAAGGCCATCGGCCAGATGGACTCGTTGCTTCAGGCGTCCCAGAACCTGAAGCGCGCCGTTCACGATACGGGCAATAACCATGTGGAAACTGTTAGAGCCCAGATCGATTGCAGCAATTTCCTGCGGTTTATTATTGGAATGATTTAGCGGCATAAGCGGCCTATAAGTCTGTAATTGTTATTGGTTATCAGGCTGTTCAAGGGCCTTGAGGTAATCATAAATCGCTAACTGAGATCGCACCTTGCGGCGATTTCCGCGCGGAACATAACGGTTGCTGAGATCTTTATCAAGATACCGCGCCTTAACGGTGTCACAGAATTGCAGTTCGAGCAGATCTAACACGCGCTGGCGCAGCGTGGGATCGAGCAGCGAAACGGCCACCTCGATACGATAGTCAATGTTGCGGGTCATCCAGTCGGCCGAGGAGAGATAAACCAGCGGATCGCCATGATTCTCAAATACATAGACGCGCGCATGCTCTAAGAACCGATCGACGATACTGGTGATCTGAATGTTGTCGCTAACGCCCGGGATGTTAGGCACCAGCGAGCACATGCCACGCACCAGCAGGCGGATTTTGACCCCGGCTGAAGAGGCGGTATATAAGCGATCAACTAAGCCTTTATCTACGAGGTTATTCAGCTTCAGGGTGATCCCTGCGCTGAGTCCGGCCTGTGCGCTGGTAATTTCCTGATCGATGAGCTGATACAGCATACGGCGCGAGTTTTGCGGCGATACCATCAGGTGTTCAAAGCTGACTGGACGGTATGGGTTTTCAATGAAGTTGAACACCCGACGCACTTCGTTGGTGATACGCGCATCGGCGGTGAGCAGCGAGTAGTCGGTATAGACGCGCGCGGTTTTTTCGTTGAAGTTGCCGGTGCCGATATGCGCATAGCGCACGATGTTGTCGCCTTCTTTACGCGAAATCAGGAACAGTTTGGCGTGAATTTTCAGACCTGGAGCCGAGAAAATTACGTGCACACCGGCTTCGGTTAAACGCTTCGCCCAGTGGATGTTGGCTTCTTCGTCGAAACGCGCCTGTAGCTCAACTACCACGGTGACTTTTTTACCGTTGTGCGCCGCGTGAATCATCGATTCGATGATGCGAGAATCTTTAGCCACGCGGTAAATATTAATTTTTATCGCCAGCACGCTCGGGTCGAAGGACGCCTGACGTAGCAGCTCAAGCACGTGCTCGAACGTATGATACGGATAGTAGAGCAGCACGTCGTGATCGCGAATGGCGTCGAAACCGTTGCGGAATTTATCAAACCAGATATGGCGCAGGCGCGGCAGCGGCTTATTCACTAAGTTGGCGTTGCCCACGTTAGGGAATTTGATGAAGTCTTTGAAATTGTGGTAGCGCCCGCCTGCGATGACGGAATCGTAGGAGGAGATCCCGAGCTTCTGGCGCAGTAATTCGACCAATTCATCAGGCATATCACGCTGATAGACAAAGCGCACCGGCTCAGCGGTTAAGCGTTGTTTTAGGCTTGATGACATGAGTTCCATCAGGCTGGATTCCATCTCCGTGACCAGATCGTATTCAGCATCGCGGGTCATTTTCATGGAGTAGGCGTTCAAGGCGTCGTAATCAAAGAAGCCTTTGAAGATATCATCCAGACAATATCGCAGAATGTTATCAACCAGAATCATTGGCTTGCGGCGGCGAGGGGTTTCCGGCGGCAGAATGATGAAACGTTCGACTTTATCCGACGGAATTTCCAACAGCGCGTAGCTTGTCTGATGGCCACGAATAATCTCGACGGCTAAATAGGTATAGTCATCTTTTAAGAATGAAACCAAATCGGTTTCATTATTTATCAGGATCGGCGTGATGTGCTGGCGCAGATGATTTTTAAAATATTGGCGCAGCCATACTTGCTGGTTTTCTGAAAGCTGACGTTCGTTGATCAAGAAAATCTGATTACGCGCCATCTCCAGCAGCAGTTCGTTATATAAAGAATCGAACTCCTGATCGGTTTTCAGCACCTTGGCCTGAATCTTTTTGAGGAGATGTCGTGAGGCGCCCGTCGAGCCTTGCTCTTCACTGATCAGAATGCGGCGTTTCAGATCGGCAAAGCGGACCTTGTAGAATTCATCCAGATTGCTGGAATAGATCCCGAGAAAACGCATACGCTCAATGAGCGGATTGCTCTTGTCCGCGGCTTCCTGTAGAACACGTTCGTTAAATGACAACCAACTCAGTTCTTTATCGATATAGAGCTTTTCCTGACCCATTGTGACTCCAATACTAAACGGCGACGATATACCCGCCACGCTTGAATCTGTATCGCTCGATTCAATGATTTTGGGTATAGAAGTGGGAGTACCCAGTGTCTGCCTTTATTATGGCGAGAAGTTGACGAGAAAGTCCAATGACCAAACAGTAATGTGGCGTTAACAATGTTGCCATATTATGCTACCTGCTTTTTGATGGCCTCTGAATGGAATATGCATGCAGCACACCACTCCAGCGTTAATAATGCGTGATAAGCGTCGAGCTTGGCGAGATCGTCTGACGCGCTACGTCGTGAGTGCGGGTGGAATGGTAGTGTTAGCCATGCTGATGCTGATTTTTGTGTATCTGCTGGTTGCGGTGTGGCCGTTATTTAAACCGGCGAGCATCGGTAAGCCTCAGGCGCTTCTTTGGCCCCAAAATACGACGGCGCTTGCCGTTGGCGTTGACGCCACCCATCAAATGGCATGGCGAATCGATGCGGATGGTAAAGGCATGTTTATTGCCTTGCAGCCGCAGGGAAAAGATCCTCAGCCGTTACAGATGCGTCAATTCACCCCGTCAGCCCCGAGCGCAGCCGCATCGGTGAATGGCGATCTCCCGACAACGGCGCTCGCCACCGCCTATGGCAAAATCCTATTGGTCAGCCCACAGTTTCATCCGGTGGGAAAAACGGGCGATACCGGACATTTTGTGCCTGACTGGCTCTATCTGCGCGGCGCTACGCCAGAAGTTTTCGATACTCAACACCAGCCTTTACGCCAAATCAGTCTTGGCATGATGCAAAAGCGGCCGGTTATTGCCGCCATTGCGCAGGATGGCCGCCTGCTGCTCGGGCAATCTACGCCAACGGGCTGGCAGGTGCATCCGGTCGTGGTAAATACGCCGGTCACTCAGGTTTTGCTTTCTCCCGACGCTCGTCGCCTGTTTGTGTTGAGCCCAACTAGCCTTACGGTGTTCACGCTGAATGCGGCGCTCGAGGGCGTGGGGAAAACGCTGACGTTTGATCAGCAAAAAATGGTGTCGATGGCGCTTTTACCCGGTGCAAGTTCGCTTCTGCTACAAAACAGCCAAGGGCAGATCGGTCAGTGGTTTGATGTGCAACGCGATGGCGAGCGCGAGCTGACTCAGATCCGTCGTTATCAACCTGCGTTAGCCGATAGCCTGATGGTTAACGAACCGTACCGCCGCGTGTTTGCCGCGATTGCGCCCACGGGAGAACTCGCTATTTACTCTTCACTGCGAGAGAACGCGGTGTTACGGGCATCGATTAAGCCTGGCGTGAAAACGGCCTGGTTTGATCCGCAGGGGAAAGGGTTATTGGCTGAAACGGCACAGGGGACGTTTTGGTATCCACTGAGTAATGACTACCCGGAAATTAGTTGGCAAACCTTGTTGAAGCCAACGTGGTTTGAGAATCACCCAGCCCCAGACTATGTGTGGCAAAGCACCTCCGGCAGCGATAACTATCAGGCCAAATATAGCCTGTGGCCAGTGATTTTTGGCACCTTGAAAGCCGCATTTTATGCGTTGCTGTTTGCAACGCCGTTGGCCGTCGCCGGAGCCATGTACACCGCATGCTTTATGTCTCCCCGTCAACGAAGCGTGGTGAAACCCGCGATTGAAATGATCGGCGCGTTTCCCACCGTGGTGATTGGCTTAGTGGCCGCGATTTGGCTCGCGCCTATTATCGAAAATCATCTTTTAGCATTGCTCGCGCTACCGATTCTGGTTCCTCTGATTATTGTGGCCAGCGCCGCGCTGTGGACGCGTATTTTTCCTACGTGGGCTCGGCGCTCAGGCTATCGCCTCGATGTTTGTCTTTTGCTACCGGTGCTCGCAGGGCTACTGACGCTGTGGTTTATGCTGGCTCCACATCTTGAGATTTTGCTGTGGGGAATGCCGCTGCATGAGCGTTTAGGCGATGGTTACGATCAGCGGAATACGCTAGTGGTAGCGATTGCGCTGGGTTTTGCGTTGGTTCCGGTGATTTTCTCGCTGGCAGAAGATGCACTGTTCAGCGTGCCTGCTTCGTTGGCGCAAGGCTCATTAGCCCTCGGCGCGACCCAGTGGCAAACCGTGATGAGGGTGCTTTTGCCAAGCGCCAGCGCGGGGATTTTCTCGGCGCTGATGATTGGCCTTGGGCGCGCCGTGGGTGAAACCATGATTGTCTTGATGGCGACAGGGAATACGCCGCTGTTGGATAACACGCCGTTCCAAGGGCTGCGAGCGCTAGCCGCCAATATTGCGATTGAAATGCCGGAAGCAGTGGTGGGCAGCGCACACTATCGCGTGCTGTTTTTAACGGCGCTGGTGCTGTTTATGTTTACCTTTGTGGTGAATACTTTAGCTGAAACGGTGCGCTTAAAACTGCGTACGCGCTATAGCGCTGAGCGAGAGGGATTATGAGTCATCAGCAAACTGCTCAAGCGCCGAATCAGCAGCAAGGTATGCGTCGGTGGTTCCATAGCGGGCGGCCTTGGATTTGGCTAAGTGCGGGCGCGGTCACGATCAGCCTATTGGCGTTATTGGGGCTGATTGTGTTGCTGGCAGGGCAGGGAATGCGTTATTTCTGGCCACATTCGGTCTATGAATTTGAACTGAACAATGGCCAGCGAATTATTGGCGAACGCTATGCGATAAATCAGATCCCACGCCAGCAGCTGCTAGACGCGGGCATCAAGCTTGCGCCGGATGCACCCACAACGCTGCCGCGTTATCTCATTAAAACAGGCAACCGTGAATGGCAAAACCAAGATTTTGTTACCCTGTTGGCGCAGGATATTCGCCATACGCGGAAACCGAAGGATCTGTTGGTGCTTGAACGCGAGCACAACGGGAACGCCTATGGTTATCTGGTTGGTCTGCTAGAAAACGGTCAACCGCTGGTGGGGCGCCAAGTGGAGCGCGATCTTCAGAGCAGCATTGCGCGCACGCGTGGGTTGACTCAGAAGATAGCGCATTTGCGCCAGCATCAGCTTTCGGCGATCAGCGCACAGTTTGAAAAAATGCGCTTAAGTCAGCGTCAAGCCGAGATGAATGGGACGTGGAACGATCGCCTACAGGCGCAGATTCGTGCCGAACGGCTGGAGTTAGAACGTCAGCATCAGCAATTAATGATTCGTTTGGAAGCGCTTGAGCATGACCAAAAAAGCGATAGCTTGCTGCTGCGTGATATGAACGGCATTCAGCGAGAAATTCCCGTTTATGAAATTCATGACGCATGGATGCCTAACGCGATGAGCACCGGTGACAAGGTTCGACACTGGGCGAAACAGATTAAAAAGTTCATGGTGGATAATCCACGCGAATCCAACACGGAAGGCGGTGTTTTTCCGGCGCTTTTTGGCACCATGCTGATGGTGATACTGATGTCGGTGATCGTGATGCCATTAGGCGTGATTGCGGCGGTGTATCTGCACGAATACGCGCGTAAAAACTGGTTCACCCGTTTGATCCGTATCGCCGTGGTCAACTTGGCGGGCGTGCCGTCGATTGTATATGGGATCTTTGGTTTGGGTTTCTTCGTCTATGTGCTGGGTGGTTCCATCGATCAGCTGTTTTTCAGCGAGGCATTGCCTAACCCAACGTTCGGAACCCCTGGGCTGCTTTGGGCATCGTTAACGCTCGCGTTGCTGACGTTGCCGGTGGTGATTGTTTCCACCGAAGAGGGGCTGGCTCGCATTCCTGCGTCGTTGCGGCAGGGTTCGCTGGCGCTAGGCGCAACCAAGGCGGAAACCTTGCGGCGGGTGGTTTTACCACTGGCGGTACCCGCGATGCTGACCGGATTGATCTTGGCCATTGCGCGCGCGGCGGGTGAAACCGCACCGTTGATGCTGGTGGGCGTGGTGAAATCGGTACCTGAATTACCGATTGATGCCGTGTTCCCTTATTTGCATCTGGATAGAAAGTTTATGCATCTGGGGTTTCAGGTTTATGACGGGGCGTTGCAAAGTCCTAACGTGGAAGCCGCCCGTCCTCTGGTCTTTGCGACCGCATTTTTACTGGTGACGCTGGTGGTGGGACTAAATTTGGCCGCGATGTCGATTCGTCATTACCTGCGTGAGAAATATCGCGCGCTGTCGCTCTAGTTATTTTTTCTGAGGAGTCCTGCCCGTGGGTTTAACAGCACCGGAAATACTGCCCCTGCTGGATGTGCATCAGTTGCCGCCAGAGCAAACGGCATTAGCGACCAAAAATTTAAATCTGTTTTACGGCACGAAGCAGGTGCTGTTTGACGTGAATCTATCGCTGCCAAAGAATCGTGTTACGGCGCTGATTGGGCCTTCTGGCTGTGGAAAATCAACGCTGCTGCGCTGTTTTAACCGTATGAACGATTTGGTTGAGCAGTGCCGCGTTGAAGGGGAAGTGAGCGTCAATGGGAGCCGTGTGAGCGGTGACGATATTGATGTTGCCGCCCTTCGCCGCCGCGTCGGAATGGTATTCCAACGGCCCAATCCGTTTCCGAAATCGATCTATGAAAACGTGGTGTATGGCCTGCGTTTAAACGGCATACGCGATCGACGGATACTGGATGAAACCGTAGAGCGGGCGCTGCGTCAGGCGGCGCTTTGGCATGAGGTGAAAGGGCGCTTGAGCGATAACGCCTTCAAATTATCCAGCGGCCAGCAGCAGCGTTTGGTGATTGCGCGCGCGATTGCGATTGAGCCCGAGGTATTGTTGCTCGATGAACCGACGTCGGCGCTGGATCCTATTTCTACGTTGACCATTGAAGAGCTGATAGTTGGGCTTAAAGAAAATTACAGCGTGGTGCTGGTCACCCACAACATGCAGCAGGCGGCTCGCGTGTCTGATTACACTGCGTTTATCCATCAGGGGGAAGTGGTGGAGTACGCCGATACTGATACGTTGTTTACCTCGCCAAGGCAGAAGAAGACGGAAGATTATATTACGGGGAGATATGGGTGATAGATGCAATAGATTTGGTGTGTTACGTCCACCTAAGATACTGAGTCCTACATATACATTGTGCAGGCGTCCGAGCAAGCGGCTCAATCGCCGTTATAGCTTAAGCGTGGTGAAAGGTTACGTCCGTCTAAAATTCCGAATTCTATCTGTGCATCGTGCAGGCGTCCGTGTTAGGGGGCCAATCGCCGCCCCCTAACAACCCGGCTTGGCACCCCCTTCCAGCCCGCTACGCGGGTGCCCTCATTTCATCATTCCGGTCTTAACGGAACGAACGGCAATCGCCATCCTGGCTCCTCCGTTCTTTCGCCGACGTCCCTGTCGGCGAATCCTAACCTGCATGATTCACTCAGCTGTCCGGTAACGTGCCGGAAAAGATCAAACCCAAAAGACAAAAAACATCTGTTTTTTAGTTTAAGTTTTGGGAGAAAGAGCAACGCTAACAGGATGTTAGCGTTAGGGGAGGAGGCGCCAGGGATGGCGCATGCCGACCCGGCGCGGAGATGGCGTCTCGGATAAAAGCGCGAGGATTGAAGGGGCGCGCGCTGGCGCCCCTCATCGTACGCCTTCAGTAATGTACCCATGTAGCTCGGTATAAATAGGCGGACGAAACCTTACGCTATGGCTGCATAAATGCTTGGCGGACGAAACCTTACACCAAGACGTCATAAGCAAAAGCGGACTAAGGCTCCGCGCCCCAACCTTACATTGAATTCGGATTCACCGGCGGGGTAGGGGATTTATATTTCGCCAAATAATCCGGCTGGAAAATACACATACGGATTGCGTTGCGGTATTCGCCGTTGATAAAGAATTCGTGGATCAGTTCGCCTTCGATTTTGAATCCTAACTTGCTGTAAATATGAATCGCCTTTTGGTTTTCTTTGTCGACGATTAAATACAGTTTGTAGAGATTGAGCACCGAAAAACCATGATCCAAAGCCAACTGTGCCGCTTTGCTGGCATAACCGTGGCCTTGATGGGCAGGGTCGATGATGATTTGAAATTCGGCGCGGCGGTGAATATGGTCAATCTCAACCAGTTCAACTAAGCCAATTTTAACCCCGTCGTGTTCAACCACGAAGCGGCGTTCGCTCTGATCGTGAATGTGTTTGTCATACAGCTCAGAGAGTTCTACAAAGGCAATATAGGGTTCTTCAAACCAATAGCGCATGATGCTAGCGTTATTGTCGAGTTGATGAACGAACGTCAAGTCTTCCCGTTCCAGGGGGCGCAATCTGACGTTGTTGTCGCTGGACATGTTGATTCCTCTCACTGTCATAAGTTTCAGCAGGATAGCCGATGTAGTGAATACTACAGACTGTATTATACCCAAAATAATTCAAGTTGCTTGAAGGCGGCAAATACAAAAATCCCCAGCCAAGGCTAGGGATTTTGTTTATAACGGCAGTGAAGTGTGGTTTAGTCTGGCGCGTACCCTTGCGCAGGTAAGCATACGCCGTCTAACCATGCAGCATCGTCTTTGGCTTTTAAGCGTCCATCAATAAACCAGCTGACAACCAGCGGATAGATAGAATGCTCTTGCACCTGAACACGCTCAATAATTTCATCTTCGCTGTCATGCTCGAAGATCGGAACTTTGGCCTGTAGAACAACCGGCCCGCCGTCCAGCTCATCGGTGACAAAATGCACCGAGGTACCATGCTCTTCATCACCGTTGTTTAGCGCCTGCTGGTGCGTGTGTAATCCCGGATATTTGGGCAGCAGAGAAGGGTGGATATTGAGCATCCTGCCCTGATAATGCTGCACAAAACGCGGAGATAAAATACGCATATAGCCCGCTAGAACCACTAAATCTGGCTGGTATCCGTCGATCTCTTGCATTAGCGCCAGATCAAAAGCATCGCGGTCGGCATAGGATTTTGGGTCTAGACAGTGCGCGGGAATTCCATCCTGTGCTGCACGTTCAAGTCCATAGGCATTTGCCTTATTGCTGAACACCGCACTGATGCGTCCACGGATGCGCCCATCGTTACAGGCATCAATTAATGCCTGTAGGTTGCTACCGTTGCCGGAAATTAAAACGACGATGTTTTTCATTTGCTCAGTCGCTTAGGCGTTGATCACAACGCGTTCATCGGTATTTGACGCCGCAATTGCACCAATTTTCCATGCTTTTTCGCCGTGGGCATTCATGAGCGCAATCGCCGCATCCACCTCTGAAGCAGGCAGCGCGATGATCATGCCAACGCCGCAGTTGAAGGTACGATACATTTCATGTCGGCTGACGTTACCAGCCTGTTGCAGCCAGTTAAAGACCGATGGCCACTGCCAGCTGGATTCATCGATAACGGCCTGCGTGCCTTCTGGCAGCACGCGTGGAATGTTCTCCCAGAAACCGCCGCCGGTGAGGTGGGCAATCGCATGGATGTCGTGTTCTTCAATCAGCTTAAGAATGGATTTTACGTAGATCTTGGTTGGCGCCAGTAAATGGTCTGCCAGCGGTTTGCCATCCAGCTCTTCTTTGAGCGGATCGGTATGGCTGACTTCTAAAATCTTGCGCACCAGCGAATAGCCGTTGGAATGTGGACCGCTTGCGCCCAGCGCGATGAGTACGTCGCCCGCTTGAACCTTGCTGCCGTCAATGATTTCGGACTTTTCAACCACGCCAACGCAGAAGCCTGCAACGTCGTAATCTTCGCCGTGATACATCCCCGGCATTTCAGCGGTTTCACCACCGACCAGCGCGCAGCCTGACTGCTTGCAGCCTTCGGCAATGCCGGTAATAACGCTAGCGGCGGTGTCTACGTCTAATTTTCCGGTCGCATAATAATCGAGGAAGAACAGCGGTTCGGCGCCTTGCACGACCAAGTCATTAACGCACATCGCGACCAAATCAATACCGATGGTGTCGTGACGTTTTAAATCCATCGCCAGACGTAATTTGGTGCCAACGCCGTCGGTGCCTGAAACCAGAATGGGTTCGCGATACTTTTGCGGCAGGGCACAAAGTGCGCCAAATCCACCCAGACCACCCATGACTTCCGGGCGACGAGTTTCTTTTACCACACCTTTAATGCGATCAACTAAGGCATTGCCAGCATCAATGTCTACACCTGCGTCTTTATAACTGAGAGCGGTTTTGTCGGTCACTGCGAAAATCCCCATGGCGGTTAGGATGAGTTCTGATATCAGGAGTGAAGAGGAACCGCTAACTCAGTAACGGTGCGGCTTGCACTTGCATCGGATAACAGAACGCACACTGAAATATTCAAAAGCGCGGCAATTCTAACAGTCTAGGCAAACGTTTGCGAGCGGCTTGTGAAGGGGATCTGATTTTTTTCCTGTAAACAGTGGAGATCTCATCTAAGCTGATCTGGATCATGATTTTAACGGTGGCGCGGATTTTAAAAGGCGTTATAATCTCGCGATTTTTTTTTGCGCTGACCGCAACCTGGGAGATGAAATGATGAAGATCGTCGAAGTAAAACACCCGCTCGTAAGACATAAACTGGGCTTGATGCGCGAGAACGATATTAGCACCAAACGTTTTCGTGAACTGGCATCAGAGGTCGGGAGTTTACTGACCTATGAAGCGACCGCAGACCTCGAAACAGAAAAAGTAACAATTGATGGTTGGTGTGGTCCAGTCGAAGTCGATCAGATCAAAGGTAAAAAAATCACCGTGGTTCCAATCCTGCGCGCAGGTTTGGGCATGATGGAAGGCGTGCTGGAACATGTTCCAAGCGCACGTATCAGCGTTGTTGGTGTTTACCGCGACGAAGAAACTCTGGAGCCTGTGCCTTACTTCCAGAAATTGGTTTCAAACATCGATGAGCGTATGGCGCTGGTGGTTGATCCAATGTTGGCAACCGGTGGTTCTATGATTGCAACTATCGATCTGCTGAAAAAAGCAGGCTGTCACAGCATTAAAGTATTAGTACTGGTTGCTGCGCCAGAAGGTATTGCGGCGTTAGAAAAAGTGCACCCAGACGTTGAGCTGTACACCGCGTCTATCGATCAGGGCTTGAATGAGAAGGGGTACATCATTCCTGGCTTGGGCGATGCGGGCGATAAGATATTTGGTACGAAATAATGATTGAGCCGACTTGAGAGTCGGCTTTTTTTTGGTCTATATCCTAATGCCGATCATTTAAGAGATCGAGATACACGGGGCTAGCACACCGCGGGGCCGTTATGGAACACATCCATGTGTTCCCCCCTAAAGGGCAATGCTGAAGCATTGTTCAACTTTGCTCCTGGCAAAGTTGTCGGCAGCTAAAGCTGCTACGACCCCATCGGTGTACTTCCCCTAAAATCATGCTTCAGTGACCAGCATTAGTCTGTATATACCCTGCATTCTTAAAGCGGGTAGACCAAGCTAAAAACACAACACCTAGCTATTCAATAAAATCACTTAGAGGATAAAAAACATGACTCGTCGCGTCATCGGAGTAAGCGAACGCCCACCGCTTTTGCAAACGATTCCGTTGAGCTTCCAGCATTTGTTCGCCATGTTTGGCGCAACGGTTCTGGTGCCTATTCTATTCAAGATAAACCCTGCGACGGTCTTGCTGTTCAACGGCGTCGGTACGCTGCTGTATTTATTTATCTGTAAGGGAAAAATCCCAGCTTATTTGGGATCGAGTTTTGCCTTTATTTCACCGGTTATGCTGCTGTTACCTTTAGGCTATGAGCTGGCGCTCGGTGGCTTTATTGTGTGCGGCGCGCTGTTCTGCTTGGTGGCGTTGATTGTGAAGAAAGCCGGAACGGGCTGGCTGGATGTGATGTTCCCTCCGGCGGCGATGGGGGCGATTGTTGCGGTTATCGGACTTGAGCTTGCGGGCGTTGCCGCGAATATGGCGGGCTTATTGCCAGCCAGCGGAGCATCGGTAGATACCACCACGATCACCATTTCTATGGTGACTTTAGGGGTGACCGTGTTGGGCTCGGTGCTGTTCCGCGGCTTTTTAGCGATTATCCCTATCTTAATCGGTGTGTTGGCAGGGTATGCACTGTCATTTGCCATGGGCGTGGTGGATTTAACGCCTATCCGTGAAGCTCATTGGTTTGCATTACCGACTTTCTATACGCCAAAATTTGAGTGGTTTGCGATCCTGACCATTCTGCCTGCTGCGCTGGTGGTAATTGCCGAGCACGTGGGCCATTTGGTGGTGACGGCGAATATCGTGAAGAAAGATTTGCTGCGTGATCCTGGTTTGCATCGCTCGATGTTTGCGAATGGTCTATCAACTATGTTCTCGGGTTTCTTCGGCTCAACGCCAAATACCACCTACGGCGAAAATATCGGCGTGATGGCGATTACCAAAGTGTATAGCACCTGGGTAATTGGCGGTGCAGCGGTTCTGGCTATTCTGCTGTCTTGTATCGGCAAGCTGGCAGCGGCGATTCAGATGGTGCCCGTGCCGGTAATGGGCGGTGTCTCTCTGCTGCTGTACGGCGTCATCGGTGCATCGGGTATTCGTGTGCTGATTGAATCAAAAGTGGACTACAACAAAGCGCAGAACCTGATCCTGACGTCGATTATTTTGATTATTGGCGTGAGCGGCGCGACCATCCACATTGGTGCCGCTGAATTGAAAGGTATGGCGCTGGCGACGATTGTCGGTATTGCCATGAGTCTGTTATTCAAAGTGATCAGCATGGTTCGTGGTGAAGAAGTGATCCTCGACGAAGCAGACGAAGAACAAACGCCTGCGCGTTAATCTGATCCTGACGATCCTCGCTCAACAGCCGCCAGTTTATGTGTTAAACTGGCGGCGTTTTTTTGCCTGTTTTGGTTTGAGGTGCTTCTGAACACGCCGGCACAGCTTTCACTGCCACTTTATTTGCCTGATGACGAGACTTTTGCGAGTTTCTATCCGGGAGAGAATTCTTCTCTGTTAGCCGCATTGCAGGGCGCTTTGCAGCAGGAGCATGGTACCTATATCTATTTTTGGTCGCGTGAGGGCGGAGGGCGTAGCCATCTGTTGCATGCGGCCTGTGCAGAGCTTTCTCAGCGCGGTGAAGCCGTGGGCTATGTGCCTTTGGATAAACGTGCCTACTTTGTGCCCGAAGTGTTAGATGGCATGGAGCAGCTCTCCTTGGTTTGCATTGATAATATTGAATGCATCGCCGGAGAAGCTGAGTGGGAAATGGCGATTTTCAATCTCTATAATCGCATTCTTGAAACCGGTCGTACCCGATTGCTGATCACCGGCGATCGCCCACCTCGTCAGCTTAATCTTCATTTGCCCGATCTGGCTTCGCGCCTAGACTGGGGACAAATCTATAAACTCCAGCCGCTCGGCGATGAAGATAAACTCTTGGCTTTACAGCTGCGTTCAAAACTACGCGGCTTTGAACTACCTGAGGACGTTGGCCGATTCTTATTAAAGCGGTTAGATCGTGAAATGCGAACGCTCTTTATGACGCTGGATCAGCTGGATCATGCGTCGATAACGGCGCAGCGCAAGCTGACTATTCCATTTGTGAAAGAGATTTTATCGCTGTAAACAGCCCTTGATTAGGCTTCCGTGGCTGAGCCAATGAGCTGGCTCGCGCCTTCCTTCGCATTGATGTCCCACATTCGTTGGCGTACATTGCTTCTTCCGCTCGAATCTTATGAGCCCTGCATCTGTAAGGGAGTTGTACTGCGTGAAAATTGAAATGATCAGCAACAAGGTGTTATCCGATCATTGGGCAGTCCTGCGTCAATATACCTATGATTTAACGCGACATAATGGTGGCACGGTGCGCCAAATGCGCGAGGTCTATGACCGTGGAAATGGCGCTACGCTGTTGCTGTACAGCGTGGAGAAAAAAACGGTTGTGCTCATTCGTCAGTTCCGTATTCCAACCTATCTTAACGGTAACCGCGACGGTCTGTTGATCGAAACCATTGCGGGCCTGCTGGATAACGATGCGCCAGAAGATTGCGTGCGTCGAGAAGCGATGGAAGAAACCGGTTTTGAAGTTGGCCAAGTGACTAAAGTCTTTGAGGCCTATATGTCACCCGGCGGCGTAACTGAAATTATTCATTTCTTTGCGGCCCCGTACACTAACAGCCAAAAAGTGGCGGCCGGTGGCGGAATTGAAGATGAAGATATTGAAATCTTAGAGCTGCCTTTCCAGCAGGCTCTTGAAATGATTAAGAGCGGCGAGATTAAAGATGGCAAAACCATCATGCTGTTGCAGTACGCCCAAATTCAGGGCTGGATGAATTAACCTGCTTATGGCCTAGCGTGAACACGATGGGCCACCCTTTCGGTATTCCCTTCTTATATGTCCTGTTGGTTTCCTAGCCATTAGCAAATTGTTGCGATAAATAACACTTTTTGTTTTGTTGTTTATGGCGTGCTTCATAGATTAAGTTGTTTTGCTCACTATACTGGTGGGGTTTCCTTTGCGTTAAACACCGATGAAATAAAGTAAAAAAGGACCCTACGATGGACGAACAATTAAAACAAAGTGCGCTTGATTTCCACGAGTTCCCAATTCCAGGCAAAATTCAGGTCGTTCCGACGAAGCCCCTCGCTACTCAGCGTGATTTGGCTTTAGCCTACTCCCCAGGTGTAGCGGCCCCCTGTTTGGAGATCGCCGCCGATCCGCTTGCTGCCTATAAATACACCGCGCGTGGAAACTTAGTGGCCGTTATCTCTAACGGTACGGCGGTGCTTGGTTTGGGTAACATCGGTGCCTTGGCGGGTAAGCCCGTGATGGAAGGCAAAGGCGTTTTGTTTAAAAAGTTTGCGGGTATCGATGTGTTCGATATCGAAGTTGATGAGCTCGACCCTGATAAACTGATCGACGTGGTCGCCGCGCTGGAGCCGACTTTTGGTGGTATTAACCTTGAAGATATCAAAGCGCCCGAGTGTTTCTACATTGAGAAGAAACTGCGCGAGCGCATGAAGATCCCGGTCTTCCATGACGATCAGCACGGAACCGCCATTATCTGTACCGCCGCCGTGCTTAACGGTTTGCGCGTGGTGAAAAAACAGATTAGCGATGTGCGTCTTGTGGTTTCTGGCGCGGGCGCGTCGGCCATTGCCTGTTTAAATCTGCTGGTGGCATTAGGGCTGAAGCGTGAAAATATCACGGCCTGTGACTCTAAAGGCGTGATTTATCAAGGTCGCGAAGAGAATATGGCCGAAAGCAAACAGGCCTATGCGATCAAAGATAACGGCTGGCGCTCGCTTGCTGATGCGATCCCTAATGCGGATATTTTCCTCGGCTGCTCGGGGCCAGGCGTAATGACGCAAGACATGGTGAAAACCATGGCACGAGATCCGCTGATTTTAGCGTTGGCTAACCCTGAGCCAGAAATTTTACCTCCGCTGGCTAAGGCTGTTCGCCCCGATGCGATCATCTGTACGGGACGCTCCGACTTCCCAAATCAGGTTAACAACGTTCTGTGCTTCCCGTTCATTTTCCGTGGTGCACTCGACGTTGGCGCAACCACCATTAACGAAGAGATGAAGCTGGCCTGCGTGCATGCGATTGCTGATTTAGCATTGGCAGAGCAGAGCGACGTTGTGGCTTCCGCCTATGGCGATCAGGATCTCTCGTTTGGCCCAGAATACATTATTCCAAAACCTTTCGATCCTCGCCTGATTGTGAAAATCGCCCCAGCCGTGGCCAAAGCAGCGATGGATTCTGGCGTAGCGACGCGGCCAATCGAAGATTTTGATGCTTACATCGAGCATCTGACCGAGTTCGTCTATAAAACCAACCTGTTTATGAAGCCAATTTTCTCTCAGGCGAAGAAAGAGAAAAAACGCGTGGTGCTGGCAGAAGGTGAAGAAGAGCGCGTGTTACATGCGACCCAAGAGCTGGTTACGCTGGGTATTGCTTCACCGATTCTGGTTGGCCGTCCTGACGTTATCGAAATGCGGCTGAAAAAGCTTGGCCTGCAAATTGAAGCGGGTAAAGATTTTGAGATCGTAAATAACGAATCCGACCCGCGCTTCAACGAATACTGGCGTGAATACTACGAGATCATGAAGCGTCGCGGTGTTTCCCAAGAGCAGGCGCGTCGTGCGGTGATTGGTAATCCGACTCTGATTGCGGCCATCATGCTGCAACGCGGTGAGGCCGACGCCATGATTTGCGGCACTATCGGTAATTACCACGAGCATTATGAAGTGGTGCACAACGTGTTTGGTTTCCGTGAAGGGGCGCACGTGGCGGGCGCCATGAACGCGTTGTTGCTACCAAGCGGCAACACCTTCATTGCCGATACCTACGTCAACGACGATCCTACCGCTGAACAGCTGGCTGAAATTACGCTGATGGCGGCGGAGACGGTGCGCCGCTTTGGTATTGAGCCGAAGGTTGCGTTGTTATCACACTCCAGTTTTGGGGCATCAGACTGTCCTGCCGCGCGTAAAATGCGTCGTACGCTAGAATTAGTGAATGCCGCAGCGCCTGAGCTTGAGATCGACGGCGAAATGCACGGTGATGCCGCGCTGGTCGAAAGTATTCGTAATGATGTCATGCCAGACAGCCCGCTGAAGGGCGCGGCAAACATTTTGATCATGCCGAACATGGAGGCTGCACGTATCAGCTATAACCTATTGCGCGTTTCTTCTTCTGAGGGGGTGACCGTTGGGCCGGTATTAATGGGCGTCAGCAAACCCGTGCATATTTTGACCTCAATTGCCTCTGTGCGTCGCATCGTTAATATGGTGGCGTTATCCGTGGTAGAAGCACAAACGCAACCGCTGTAAAAGCTGTTATTGTTGGGTTTTCTAATGCCGTCTGCGCACCGCGGACGGCATTTCAATTGCTGAGGGAATTGCTATGTTGATTGCAAAAATTAACGATAACTCACCCTATATCCCGCAAATAGCCGCATTGCTGCATTGGGAATGGTCAAGCCTACCGCGTTGGAGCACGCAGGAAGGTATCCAGCAGCGCTTTATCACGCGTAATCAGCCAGAAAGTGAAGAGTTTACTCTGGTGGCTTACGTTGAGGATGGCCAACTGCTGGGCACCGCGAGCGTGATTGTTCATGAATTGGACGATCGTCCTGAGCGCAAATTCTGGCTAGGTGAAGTGTTTACGCCTCCGGAACACCGTGGCAAAGGCGTTGGCTCTGCACTCACCAAAGCCTGTGTAGCCCACGCCCAAGAGAAAGGCATCAAACAGCTATATCTTTACACCCCCGATAAGCAAAGCCTGTATCAGAAATTGGGCTGGCAAGAAATTGAGAAACGCGAAGTCTCAGGCGAATGGGTTTCTGTGATGAGCCTCAATCTCGACTAGTTGACCTGCCGCTGCCGGTGAATGTCATATGACAATGATTATCATTAAGTTTAAACTAGATGGAAACTTAATGGACTCAAAGGTTATGGCATGAAAAAGATTGGACTACTGGCGGCGGCTTTCCTGCTGAGCGCCTGCGGAATTGGCCAGCACGCCCAGACTATCAGCGCAGTACCGCAAGACAATATCGTCGATCTGCATACCGGACAAAAACTTACCCCACAGCAGCTGCTTGCTAAGCTGAGCACCCAGCCTCGCGTCATCGTTGGCGAAAAGCACGATAATTTACAGCATCATCAAATTGAGCAGTGGTTGGTTGAGCAACTTCCTCGCCAGCGCACGCAGGGCAGCGTATTAATGGAAATGATAACGCCGAACCAACAAGAAAAAGTGAACGCGGTGAAAGATCGGTTCAAGCGTGGGGAAACGTTGACCGGTCAGCAGATTACAGAACAATCAGCTTGGCAGAAAGGGTGGAAATGGGATCTCTACTCCGGCGTTGCCACCGAGGCCCTGCAAGGGCCATACCCGTTGCTGTCAGCCAATCTTGATCGCAGCGAAATCAAAAAATTCTACGAGCATCCACTTCCGGTTACCGGTGCGCTAAGCACTCAGCCGTCGGTGCAAGCAGCCATCACGAAAACGATCGAAGAGTCACACGGTGGTAAATTAGAGCCTAAACAGGCCGAAGCGATGTTGGCTATTCAGCAGCAGCGCGATCGCCGTATGGCAGAAAGCTTGCTTGCCGCACCAACGCCAGCGCTGCTCATCGTCGGTGGCTATCACGCCAATCGTGCGCTAGGAGTTCCCCTTCACATTGAAGATATTGCGCCGATGACGGAGTTAACGGTTGTGATGCTAGCGGAAGAGGGCGTTAAGGTAGACAAAAGTAATGCGGACTTCGTGTGGTATACGGAGAAAGCTAAGCCATAGTTATGGCCTGTATGTTTTCGCCTAAGAGGATGCGCCGTGAATGGCGCATTCTGAACTGGAGTGAAAATTTATGCCTAACGTGACCAAATGATTGGCGGCTAATTCAGCATTTTGCCTTCTAGCCCAGCTTTTACCGTTTCCCATTCATCATCAATAATACTAAACCGCACCGAGTTGCGTTTTCGTCCATCGGGCATGATCCGTTCGTGGCGGATAATGCCTTCTTGCTGAGCGCCAATGCGTAAAATAGCCGCGCGGGAGCGTGCGTTGTTTTCATCGGTGGTGAACTGTACGCGAACGCAGTTCATCACTTCAAACGCATAGCTAAGCAGCAGGTATTTGGCTTCGGTATTGATGCCAGAACGTTGGAAGGAGTGGCTCAGCCACGTATGACCAATTTCGAGTTTCCGGTTGGCGGAATCAATTTTCCAAAAACGGGTGCAGCCGACCACTTTGCGACTGTCGGCATCGACGATAACAAACGGCATTTGACTGCCGTTTTCGCGCTGCTCGAAAGCGTGTGTGAGATATTTATCAATGGACTGCGGGCTTGGAATGACCGTTAGCGTCATTTCCCACAGCTGCCCGTCTGAGGCGGCATCGATAATTGGCTGGCGATGTTCAACCTGCATCGGGTGAAGCTCTACACGTTTGCCTTTTAAGACGGGCTGTTCCATATGAAAACCTCGCGTTAAAGAATCTCTAAGACCTGCTCTGGTGGACGACCAATCCGGGCTTTTTTGCCTTTAACCACGATTGGGCGCTCGATCAATTTCGGATTATTGATCATGGCATCGATTAGCTGATCTTCAGTTAACGATTCATCAGCAAGATTAAGTTCTTTGTACAGATCTTCTTTGTGGCGCATCAGTTGGCGAGCGGAAGTGAACCCGAGTTCTTTGAGCAGCGTTTTCAGCGTTGCAGCATCGGGCGGCGTTTCCAGATACTGGATGATAGTTGGCTCAATACCTTGTTCTTTAATCAGCGCGAGTGTTTCACGGCTCTTTGAGCAGCGAGGATTGTGATAAATCGTGACGTGTTGTGGCATAGGTTTTCCTTAGCGGCCTCCGCGTTGATACTGCTTGAAGCTTTGTTGTAGCTGGCGTAGTTGATCGATACGCGCGTCGTAGCGCGCCTGTTTAAGGCTGCCAACCGGCATCAGGGCACTGGCGTTGCTGAGTAAGCCAATCGCCTGATCCAATTGTCCTACCAGCGCCAAACTCTCTGCGCGGGCGGAAAGCTCTTCATCACGGATCCCCTGTGCGGCGCTGGCCTGAGCGAGAATATCCCAACCGTTAGGATCGTTTGGATGATCAAAGGTATAGCGATAAAGAATACGTGACGCTTTGGCTGGCTGATTGCCTTCAACGTAGGCATTCGCCAAGTTAATTTGTAATACGGGTTCGTTGCGGTTTTTAGCCAGCGCTGACTCCAAACGAGCGATAGCTGAGGGTGCTTTCTTCTGCTCTAAATCGATATCGGTCATCAGGTCGATAAACCAGATATTGTCTGGCTGACTTTCGAGCAACGGTTGTAGCATTTTGCGCGCGTCATCATATTTATTGGCTTGGCTGAACAAGATAGCTCGGCCATAGCGCGCGGCAGTTTGTTCACGTACGTTGCCGTTTTCCATCGCCTTGAGGATATCTTCAGTCAGGAACGTGTTTCCATCCTGACCGCCGCTGTACATACCTAGCGCACGTACTTTTGCGAGTAAATAGTCTTGTGATGACTGAACGGGATGCGGCGGCATCTGGTTTGCGCGGTTGCGCGTGTCGGACAGGCGGCTGTCTGGTAGGGGGTGAGTCAGTAAAATTTCAGGGGGCTTCGATGAATAGCGTGATTGATCCGACAGCTTTTGCAGGAAACTTGGCATTGCTTGGGGATCAAAACCGGAACGTTGGAGAACTTGAAGGCCGATGCGGTCAGCTTCTTGCTCGTTTTGCTGAGTGAAGCTGATCATATTTTGCTGGCTACCGGCTAAAGTACCGCTCAAGGCCGCCATGCCAGCCTGAGGACTGGCCATCGCAAGCAAGATGGAGCCGAGTGCGCCTACCCATGTTAGCGGCTGGGTACGCTGTTGCTCTTCCATCGCACGCGCTAAATGGCGTTGTGTAACGTGGGAGATTTCATGCGCCATAACCGAAGCCAACTGGCTTTCGTTATCGGTATAGCGGAATAGCGCGGAGTGCAAAACCACGTTGCCGCCGAAGAAGGCGAAGGCGTTGATTTCGTCATTGCGCACTAAATAGAAGTGAAACGGCGTGCGTACTGAATGGGCATGAGACACCAAACGCATACCCAATCCGTTGATATATTCCATCAATAAGGGATCGTTGATAAGCGGCGTACTGGCACGGAGTTGGCGTACGTAAAAATCACCCATCGCCAGCTCTTGATTGATGCTGAGCGTGTTCCCTGCGGTAGTACCAATGTCAGGCAGTTGGTCATCGTTTGGATCTGCTTGGCTAGGCATGGAGCCAGTCAGCAATAAACCAGCAACTATCGTCGCGATAACCGATGTTTTAAACCGAGAAGTCATAAGAGACAGTTCCATTCAGTTTCATCTGTACCCATGTGGGGCGTTTTGCTTGGCAGAAACACGAATCATTAGGATATAACGCATGGCTTGGTTATCCACAATGGCATTTTTGACAGCAAAGGCCTGTAAGAGTTCTTCTTAACTACGCCACTCTCTATTACACTCATTCTGCCATCATAGTAGGATCGACTCCACGCCGCCATGACAGCAAAATCATCATTTTACGTTATTGGCTTTTTGCCAGCTCTTTTCAAGGATAAAAACTGTACGCTTGTGCAGCTTAAGGAGTGACCCGCATGCTTGATATGTTAATGCAGTGGTATCGACGACGCTTTACCGATCCACAGGCAATAGCATTACTGACTATCCTGCTCGTCGGCTTTTGTATCATTTATTTTTTTAATGGGATCTTAGCCCCGTTGCTGGTGGCGATTGTTCTCGCCTATCTGTTGGAATGGCCAACGCATAAACTTCAGCTGATTGGTTTTTCACGCGTATGGGCCGTGGTTGCCGTGCTGATTGTATTTGGCGGTATTACTCTACTGTCCGTTTTCGTCATTGCACCCGCGGTTTGGCAGCAGGGATTCAACCTGTTGGCCGATATGCCGAAAATGGTGACCCGTTTTTATGAATTCGCGGCAACGCTGCCAAGACGCTATCCGGCGCTGATGGATGCGGGCATTATTGATATGGTGGTAGAGAATACCCGCGCCAAGTTGGCGGTGATGGGAGAGTCGGTGGTGAAATTATCACTGGCATCGTTGGTGGGGCTGCTTACGCTGGCGATTTATCTTATTCTCGTGCCGCTGATGGTATTTTTCCTGCTCAAAGACAAAGAGCAAATGCTGAATGCTGTTCGGCGGGTGCTGCCGCGCGATCGCGGATTGGCCGGACAGGTTTGGATCGAGATGAATCAGCAAATCACGAACTATATTCGCGGCAAAGTGCTCGAAATGGTAGTGGTGGGCGTGGCGACCTATCTGGTCTTTCTGGTCGTGGATTTGCACTATGCCTTGCTGTTGGCCGTGCTGGTTGGGTTCTCGGTACTGATTCCGTATATCGGCGCGGTGTTGGTGACGATCCCGGTGGTTATTGTGGCGCTGTTCCAATGGGGGCTGGGCGCTGATTTCTGGACGTTGTTTGTCGCGTATCTGGTCGTTCAAGGGTTAGATGGCAATCTGCTTGTTCCGCTGTTGTTCTCTGAAGCGGTGAACCTGCATCCATTAGTGATCATTCTTTCGGTGATTATCTTTGGTGGGTTATGGGGATTCTGGGGCGTTTTCTTTGCGATCCCACTGGCGACGCTGGTAAAAGCGGTGATCCACGCTTGGCCTGACGAGTTTATTTCTGAAGCGGATTAGTCGTTAGCGTTCCCGAAAAAACAACGCCCTGCATGCAGGGCGTTGGCGTTTTAAAGCTTTAAAGCAAAGGTTTATTACCCGTTGTTTTTGACGTAGTCCAAAACGATATCGTGGTGATTGCTGGTTTTGAAATCGTCGAATACGTGCTGAACTTTGCCTTCTTCGTCAATCAGGAAGCTGATGCGATGGATGCCGTCGTAGGTTTTACCCATGAAGGATTTTTCACCCCACACGCCAAACTCTTCGCACACTTTGTGATCTTCATCAGATAGCAAGGTGAAATTAAGGACTTCTTTTTCTACAAAGCGGGAAAGTTTTTCGGGTTTATCCGTGCTGATACCAAGCACTTCTACGCCCAGTTTTTTCAATTCATCCATGTTGTCGCGCAGTCCACAGGCTTGAACGGTACAGCCTGGAGTCATGGCTTTTGGATAGAAATAGACTAAAACTTTCTGACCTTGGAAGTCGGCCAAGCTGATTTGCTCACCATCTTGATCTAACAGGGTAAATTTAGGAGCGATGCTACCGGCTTTCAATGGGCTCATTACTGCTCTCCGTCTTTATCTTCATGCAGGGAATAGTTCACGACGTTTATACTGCCTTGCGCGCTGAGTTCTGTACAGAGCTTCTCAAAAGCTTGCTCAATACTTTCTGCATCCTGACTGGCAGGGCTGTGTGCGGTGATTTGAATATACAATTTTGGCGCCGCCGAGTCCTGGCTCAGTTGGGTTTTAGAAACCAGTTCGGCAATATTCATGTGGTGCGAATCAAATAAGTCAGTGAAGCGTTCGATGATGTGCGGGGAATCTTTGACTTCAACCTGCACCCACACGGTGGCTGGCATGGTTGGGCGTTCATGCCACGTTGTGCGTTTCATCACGATCAGCAAATCCATCTCCACGCCCTTAAGCGGTAAAGTGGATTCAATAAGGGTAATGGCATTCCAGCTACCGGATAGCAGCATGATAAAAGTGAACTCTTCGCCCAACATTGCCAAACGGCTATCTTCAATATTGCACCCGCAGCTGCTTACATGGCGGGTGATGTTATTGACGATACCGGGGCGATCTGCGCCTAAGGCTGTAATGACTAAATAGTGTTGATTGGGCTGTGGCAAGAGCATTCTTCCTGACTTTGTGGTGGTGTCCCAAGGTAAACACAAAAAAAACGCCTCGACAAGCAGTTAGCGCATAGATGTTTACTTGCTTTGCGATCGCTTTCAAAAGTACCATGAGGAACCTGTTTGTGGAGGGACTGTCAATGTTCACGGGAAGTATTGTTGCGCTGGTTACGCCGATGGATGACAAAGGTCAGGTCGATCGCGCTAGCTTGAAGAAATTGATTGATTATCATGTGGCCAGCGGGACGTCTGCGATTGTATCCGTAGGAACCACCGGCGAATCTGCCACGCTAAATCACGACGAGCACGTTGATGTGGTGCTACAGACGCTGGATCTTGCTGATGGCAGAATCCCTGTGATTGCTGGCGCCGGAGCAAATGCTACCACGGAAGCGATTGCTTTGACCGAGCGCTTCAATAATACGGGCGTCGTTGGTTGTCTGACGGTCACGCCGTATTACAATAAGCCAATGCAGGAAGGTTTGTTCCAGCACTTTAAAGCTATCGCTGAACATACTGATTTACCACAGATTTTGTATAACGTACCTTCGCGTACGGGATGCGATATGCTGCCAGAAACGATTGCTCGTTTGGCAGAGATTAAAAATATTGTTGCTGTAAAAGAAGCGACCGGGAACTTAAGTCGTGTTAGTCAGATCCAAGAACTGGTCAACGACGATAGCTTTATTTTGCTAAGCGGCGATGACGCAACGGCTCTGGACTTTATGCAACTGGGTGGTCAGGGCGTTATTTCTGTCACAGCAAACGTCGCTGCGCGTGAAATGGCTGAACTCTGTAAGCTTGCTGCTGAAGGCGATTTCGCTAAAGCGCGTAAGCTGAATCAGCGTTTAATGGCGCTGCATCAACAGTTATTTGTAGAAGCAAACCCGATACCGGTGAAATGGGCCTGTAAGGTATTGGGACTCATAGCAACCGACACGATGCGTTTACCAATGACGCCAATTAGCGATAAGGCTCGTCCTGTCGTAGAACAAGCGCTTAAACACGTCGGCTTGCTGTAACTCTTAGGGAGATTGAATGGCTTACTTAGTACAAAAGTCGGCGGTAGCGACTGTCGTTGGCATTTCTTTGGTGATGATGCTGTCTGCATGTTCGACCGATCAGCGCTATAAGCGTCAGGTGAGCGGCGATGAGGCTTATCTTGATGCTTCTACGCTGTCCGAATTGAAAACGCCCGCAGGGATGATTCTGCCGGTGCAAAACGGTGCTTATGATGTGCGTTTAAATGCAGCTCAGGGCAACGTAGGCAAAGCGTTGGATATTCGACCACCGGCGCAGCCATTGGCTCTGCTGAACGGTTCTCGTGGCCAGTTTGTTAATGGCGCAGCGATTGTCTTGGTTGAGAGCACGCCGGGAGCAAGTAGCCTGTGGTCTCAGGTTGCGCAGGCAGTACAGGGGTTAAATTATCCTATTGCCAGCCGTAACGATGCAGGACAAACGCTGACGACCGATTGGATTAACTTCCAGCGTGGCGACGAAGACGTACAGTATCAAGGCCGTTATCAGGTATCTGTGCAACCACAGGGCTACCAAACGGCGGTTGTGGTTAAATCCTTAGGCTTGAAGCAGGGCGACACAGCGATCACTGAGGATTCGCAGACTCAGCGTTACGCGGTTTCTGTGCTGAACGATATTGTCAGCGGTTTGGATAAATATCAAACCGATCAGGCTAACGCACGTGCCAACCGTCAGGTGGGTGATATTGACGTGCAGAGCGGCGCTGATGATACGGGCTTACCGGTGTTGATCGCGCGGGCGCCATACACTGCGGTTTGGGATCGTTTGCCAGCAACGCTTGAACATATCGGCATGAAAGTGACCGACCGTAGCCGTCCGCAGGGTACAATCTCCGTGACCTACAAATCGATCAGCAGCAGTAGCTGGGACGATCTGGGTGCGAAAGACCCTGAGCTGAAAGAAGGTGATTATAAGATTCAGGTCGGCGATTTAGATAACCGTACCAGTCTGCAATTCCTCGACAGCAAAGGGGCTCCACTGAGTCAGTCGCAGAACGATGCGTTGGTGAGTGTGTTCCAAGCGGCGTTTGCGAAAGTAAAAGCTAGCCAGTAATCGCACAAACCATAGAAATGTAAAAAGGGGCTTCGGCCTCTTTTTTATTTCATTTTTTTAATGCGCAATCGTTTGGCTGGCGTATAATGCCCCTAAATTGATGCGCTTTGACCTAAAGCCGCTGATTTCATTTTTTATGTTCTTAAACCTATGGAGTAAGCAAAATGCAAAAGCTCGCTGAGTTGTATCGCGGCAAAGCAAAAACCGTGTACACCACTGAAAACCCGGATTTGCTGATTCTTGAGTTCCGAAATGATACATCAGCACTGGATGGCCAGCGCATTGAGCAGTTTGATCGTAAAGGCATGGTTAACAACAAATTTAACCATTTCATCATGAGCAAACTGGAAGAGGCGGGGATCCCGACTCAGATGGAGCGTTTACTCTCTGATACTGAAGTTTTGGTGAAAAAGCTGGAAATGGTTCCGGTTGAATGCGTGATCCGAAACCGTGCCGCAGGCTCGCTGGTGAAGCGCTTGGGAATTGAAGAGGGGACGCCTCTTAATCCACCACTGTTCGATCTGTTCCTGAAAAACGATGCTATGCACGATCCGATGGTGAATGAATCATACTGTCGCACCTTTGGCTGGGTGAGCGAAGAAAACTTAGCCACCATGAAAGCACTGAGCTACAAAGTTAACGATGTGCTGAGCAAGATTTTTGGCGATGCAGGACTGATTCTGGTCGATTTCAAACTTGAGTTTGGTTTATTTAAAGGCCAAGTTGTTCTGGGTGATGAGTTCTCACCAGACGGTAGCCGTCTGTGGGATAAAGAAACGCTGAACAAGATGGATAAAGACCGCTATCGTCAGAGTTTGGGCGGCCTGATTGAAGCCTATGAAGAAGTTGCGCACCGTATCGGCGTCAAACTCGATTAAGCTTGCCGCTAAAAAAAACAGCACAAAACAGCAGAGGTGAAAGCCTCTGTTGTCATTTTTATGACCTGCCAATGAATTGAAATACCACCTATCTCTATCTGCAATGATGTATTTCATTATCTGATTTCTCCTTTTTATGGTATTCACGCCAGCAATTTCCTACCATTAAGGCATCATGTAATTTCTGAGGTTTAACTATGCGCTGGCAAGGGCGTCGTGAAAGCGACAACGTTGAAGATCGACGTGGAGATTCCACGGGTTCGTCCGGTGGTTTAGGCGGCGGTGGTTTTCGTGTACCGCGTGGTAAAGGTGGACTAATTCTGCTGGTGGTTGTACTGGTTGCGGGATATTACGGCGTAGATTTAACGCCGCTGCTTAACGGTGAAGCGCCCGTTGGTCAAACTCAAACCGAAAGCCAACAGGTTAATTCGCCAGAAGATAACCAGATGGCTAAATTTACTTCCGTTATTTTGGCGTCGACTGAAGACACCTGGAGCCAGTTGTTCCAGAAAATGGGGAAACAGTATCAAGATCCTAAACTGGTGCTCTATCGTGGTGCTACGCGCACGGGGTGTGGCACGGGTCAGTCGGTAATGGGGCCTTTTTATTGTCCAGCAGATAAAACCGTGTATATCGATCTCTCTTTCTATCAAGAGATGAAAGATAAGCTGGGTGCTGACGGTGATTTTGCTCAGGGTTATGTGGTCGCGCATGAGGTTGGGCACCATGTACAAAACTTGCTGGGCATTGAGCCGAAAATTCGGCAGATGCAGCAAGGGGCAAGCAAGGCTGAGCAAAACCGCCTCTCGGTGAAAATGGAACTTCAGGCTGACTGCTTCGCTGGCGTGTGGGGACATTTCATGCAGAATCAGCAAGTGCTGGAGCAGGGCGATTTGGAAGAGGCTCTGAATGCTGCTCAGGCGATTGGCGATGACCGTTTGCAACAACAGAGCCAAGGCCGAGTGATCCCAGACAGTTTTACTCACGGAACATCTGAACAGCGCTACACATGGTTTAAGCGCGGTTTTGACAGCGGGAATCCAAATAGCTGCAATACCTTCGCATCAGCCAACTGATCACGGTATTCATACCCTGCACATTAATGTGTAGGGTATGGAATCAACGTGATAGCGCCGCCGTATGCCAATAATTCGAGTATAATCCCCTGATATCTTTGCTAACTACGCAGACTCTTATGCCGCTTTCTTCTTCTATCCCCTCAATGCAGCGAGCAGGTATTCGCCGTTTACTTATCGTTAGCGGGGATGCTGATTGGCATCAGCAGGTTATGGCAGAGATTTTGCCCACGTTGTGTTTACCGGTTCTGTGGGTTGGTGAAAGCGCGCCGCAAGGGGTAAGGTCTATTGCTCCCCATCTTGCCAAAGGATTATTGGGGCAAGAACTCGGGCATGTGGTTTTTAATGCAGCAGCAGGATTTCACGCTGAAGCGCTAGCCGCGGTGGCTGGCGCTATCAGTGCAGGGCATTGGCTTATTGTCTTAGTTCCTGACTGGGAACAATGGAATAGCAAACCAGATCTCGATAGTCTGCGTTGGAGCGAACAGCCGGAACCTATTGCCACTCCTCATTTCGTTCATCATTTTCAACGGATGGCGCTAGAACAGCCGGAAATTGCTATTTGGAAGCAAAATAGCGAGCAAAAAATCCCTGCGCTGAAACTGCGCCCTGAGTGGCTGCGTCCAAATGGATTGCCCACGGCCGAGCAGACACGTATTTTGCAAGCGCTGTTGAACGATAAGCAGCCTATTAACGTGGTGATTGGTGAGCGTGGTAGAGGAAAATCAACGTTGGCAGGTATGCTCGCTGAGCGTGTAAAAGGCAAATGCTGGGTCACTGGGCCAAGTAAAATGGCAACGCAAATGTTGTCACAACAAGGCGAAGGCGTTGAATTCTATGCGCCAGACGCACTGCTAGAACAATGCCGACAACAAGCGCCTGAAGATGTTGATTGGTTGCTGATTGATGAAGCCGCCGCGATCCCTGCTCCCCAGCTGCGTGAGCTCATCGCGTTTTTCCCCCAAGTGTTATTAACCACAACCGTACAAGGGTACGAAGGTACTGGACGTGGTTTTCTACTAAAATTCTGTGCTTCTTTGCCCTCTTGCCGAACCTTTTCCTTAGAACAGCCTATGCGTTGGGCAATCAGCGATCCCGTTGAGTCTTGGCTAAAGTCTTTGCTGTTATTTGAAGAGCCGCAAGAGCCACAAGTAAAGGCTATTGAATTTAAATCGAAAAAGCTGAGTCAGTCCGAATGGCTGTCTTGCCCAAATAAAATGTGTGATTTTTATACGCTCCTCACGAGTGCACACTACAAAACAACGCCGCTGGATTTACGTCGTTTAATGGACGGCGTAGGCAATCATTTGTATGGCAGCTTTGCTGGCGATGTTATTGCAGCTGCGCTGTGGATGGTTGATGAGGGGGGATTAGATGAATCACTGGCTAAAGCTGTTTGGGCCGGTCAACGTCGGCCTAAAGGAAATTTAGTTGCTCAATCTCTTGCCGCCCACGGTGGTCAATGGCAGGCGGCGGTATTGCGTTCTCGTCGAATAAGCCGAATTGCGGTATTTCCAGCATGGCGACGCCAAGGCGTTGCGAAATCGTTGGTGGTTTCTGCTATTCAACAAGCTCGAGAAGAGGGACTAGACTTTGTTTCTGTTAGTTTTGGGTATACGCTAGAGCTTTACCATTTCTGGCATCAATGTGGCTTTGAGCTCGTGCGTTTTGGTACCCACCTTGAGGCAAGTAGCGGTTGCTATACTGCGATGGCAATGCTGTCCTTCAATGCGCATTCGCGGTCACTTTTGGGAAAATTACGCCTACGTTTACGGCGCGATGGGTACTTTATCCAACAAAAACTCAAACTTCAGTTGCCGGTGGAGGTGGTAAAAGATCTATCTCTAAATAGTGATGACTGGGATGAACTTCACGGTTTTGCATATTTTTCACGCCCGCTTGAAGTTTCTATTTATGCGCTAATTAGGTGTGCTGATAAATTTCCTGATAATGCAGGAATTTCCATTCTTAATGATTTTATAACTGAAAAAATGGGCATTGATTTGTTATGTAAAAAATACAAAATTTCAGGTAAAAAGGCTCTGGTAGCTGTATTGCGGAATCTTGTATCTGATTTTATAAAACATTCCAAAAAATAGCGTTTGTGTTTGTTTTTTTATAATTTAAGTGTCACATATAGTCTGTTGAGTTTCTATTATATTTCTTTGTTTTTAGTGATTTTGTTTTATTTAATTCATGATTAATGCAATTGATATTATGGCGCTGGTAATCTGAAAGGTTTTTTATTTTAGTTCGTTTAATTTGTTATCTATTTAAAATGTTTTTTTAGTTGAATTAAACTTACCTCTTAATTATTATTTAATTCCGCTGAATCTTGGCGAACACACTTTCAAATAGCAGTATATATTTTAAAAGTATCAACAATTCATAACTATATTCATCTCTGATGGGTTATGGATTAACGTTGCCTATAATGAGGGAATAACAGATGTCTTCTTGGAAGAAAAAGACGGCTTTATCGCGTCTGGCATTGGCTTGCTCTATGGCTATCGCGGCGCAAGCTGCAGTAGCTGCTACAAATGATATTTCAGGTACTACATACGAAACGTATGTTCATGATCCAATTGCTTATAGCAATCATGTCGGCTACACCGGGTATGTTGGTTGGGATCACGATGCTGATGGATACTACAACGGCAATATTTACCCAGTAATTAATAAATCAGTCGTTAACGGTGTTATTTCAACTTACTACCTTGATGATGGTGTTGACGGTACGGCAAACACGCTGAATATTTCTAACAGCACAGTCCACGGTATGATTACGTCACAGTGTATGACTTCTGAATGTACTGATGGTGATTATGTCCGCGATTATTACCAAGACACATTGCAGTTGACCGTTGATAATTCAACAATTGATGATACTTATGAGCATTATGATTATGACGTTACCACTGATGGTGTTCGTGATCATGATGTAGTAGATACATATAAGTATGGCAACGCAATTACGCTGGATCAGGAAGCAAATGTTGTTATCCAGAATAACTCTCATGTTGCAGGTATTACCTTAACGCAGGGCTACTATTGGCCAGATGATGTAACCAATAATCCAGAAATCTTCACAGATACTTTAACTGTTAAAGATTCTGTGGTGACTTCAGGTGCGTACTCTGAACTGGGAAATACTGGTTTTTATGGTCAATCTAACAAACCAAGTGACTATGCTGGAACAAACGATGCTGGCAATGATGACGCAGCACTGATTGTTACTGCAAGCCACTCTGATAACGCTATGCAAACCACCGCAACGTTTGATCATTCAACGTTAACTGGCGATGTTCTGTTCTCTAGCGTGTTTGATAATAACTTTGATCCCGTTGGTCATGATTCTAATGGCGATGGCGTTAAAGACACCAATGGCTGGGATGATCAAGATTCGTTAAACCTGACATTAACCAATGGCAGCAAGTGGGTTGGTGCTGCAATGTCTGACGTTGAACGCACTAATACTCTGTATGACTACAGCCCTAATAGCCTGTGGCCAACGGATGAATTCAATGCCGATGGCGATCTCACTTCAGCATCTGTTTATCAGAGCGGTTTGTTCAACGTAACTCTGGATAATGCTTCTGAATGGGATACTCGTAAGTCTTCCAATATTGACACTTTGACCATCAATAATGGTTCACAGGTTAACGTTGTGAATTCGAGCCTGTTGGCTGACAGCATTACACTGAATAACGGTTCATCAATGCAGATCGGCGATAGCAACAGCGCAGGGACTACCATCCCTGACACGACTGGCTATAACGACGGTGTTGCTACTGATTCACTGAACATCAACAGCGGCAGCCAAGTTAAACTGACTGAAGAAACTGCGGCTCTGTATGCCAATACTATTACTGTCACCAACGGTGGTGAACTGAACTTAGGTTTGGGCCAGACCGACACTCATAAACTGGTATTAAGCGATGGCGGTGTTCTTAATGTAGGTAGCCGTGAATACGTCTTGAATTCAGATATGGGTAATGCGCGTTATGTTACCAATGACGTAAATGCGACGGGTTATGACCACGGTGTTGTGGCTATCAACTCTGACGGTCACTTAGCCGTTAACGGCGATGTGAGCGGCAACTACAACGTGCGTATTGATAACGCAACCGGCAAAGGCTCTATTGCTGATTACAAAGATAAAGAAGTTATCCGCGTATACGACAATAATGCTGACACGCATGCAACCTTCACTGCGGGCAACAAAGCTGATTTGGGGGCATATACTTATGAAGCACAGCAACGTGGCGATACTGTCGTTCTGAACCAGCGTGAATTGACTGATGCGGCTAACATGGCGCTGAGCATTCCTTCTGCTAATGCCAATATCTGGCATATGGAGCAGGATACTCTGGAACGTCGCCAGACTCAGACTCGTGATAGCGTGGGTGATGCTGGTGGTGCATGGGTCAGCTACTTCGGTGGCCATGTCAACGCTGACGGCGGCGCTGTTAACTACGATCAGGATATCAACGGCGTTATGATTGGTGTTGATAAAGTTATCGACGGCAACTACGCAAACTGGCTGATTGGTATGTCTGCAGGCTTTGCAAAAGGCGATGTTAGCGACCATAGCGGTAGCGTAGATCAGGATAGCCAATCTGCTCGTATCTACTCTTCAGCTAAGTTTGATAACAATATCTTCTTGGATTCATCATTGAGCTACGCGCATTACAGCAACGATTTGGATGCTGATATGAGCAACGGCGACCATACTTCAGGTTCAACCAGCAACGACGGTTGGGGCTTCGGTCTGAAACTGGGTTATGACATTGCGCTTGATACCCAAGGTAAACTGAGTCCGTATGCGAGCGTTTCAGGCCTGTTCATGGATAGCGATAGTTATCGTACCAGCAACGGCATGGCTGTTAACGATCAAAGCTACGACAGCATGCGTTATGAAGCGGGTATCAATGCTGACTACCGCTTTGACTATGCGAACGAGCAGTCTCTGACTCCGTACTTCAATCTGGCCTACGTTTATGACGATGCTGGTAGCAATCACGGCAAAATCAATGGCGACAAGATTGATAACGGTCAAGGTGGTTCTGCAGTGCGCGTCGGAGCAGGCGGACAGTTTAACTTCACTAAGAACTTCAGCACTTACGCGGGTTACAGCTACTTGGGCGGCAGCGATGTTGACCAACCATGGGCTCTTAACGCTGGCGTGAAATACAGCTGGTAATCCATTCATACTAGGAGATAGCTGTATGCAGAGGTTATTGCTAGCGTCCAAGTGATAACTTTTGTGCTGAAAGGATTTCGGGCAGTTATCGGGTATGAACTCCCTCTGTAGCTTAGGCTACAGAGGGAACTCCAATGAATGAAATGGCCTCTTTAGTGAGGCCATTTTTTTGCATTTTTTTCTGGTCGTTGAATCAGACGATTGTGCAAAAAAATAGAACAACATCATCAGGGAAACCCGATTTTCCTGTGAACTCTTAGGCGTATAGTATTCCTCAACAGATGATGTCGATGAATGACATCTTTTTATCCAGCGAGGAGTCTCTAATGAAACACGAATATCATGTTGTCCAAAGCCCTGCAACACCGGCAGAGCAGCTGATTTTGCTGTTTCATGGCGTTGGTGATAACCCTGTCTCAATGGGAAGCATTGGCGAGTATTTTGCCCAAGCGTTTCCACATTCACTGGTTGTCAGCATAGGCTCTCCTCACTTGACCCCAGGTGGGCAAGGGTTACAGTGGTTTTCCGTGAGCGGTGTGACGGAAGAGAATCGCATTGAGCGCGTTAATGAAGCGATGCCACAGTTTATTGATGTTGTGCGGTATTGGCAGCGAGTTGCTGATGTGAATCCAGCTGCAACTGCGTTAGTTGGCTTCTCGCAAGGCGCTATCATGGCTTTAGAAGCCGTGAAAGCCGTACCTAATTTAGCGGGAAGGGTCGTGTCGTTTAGCGGTCGTTTTGCAGCATTACCGGAAAAAGATTTGGGCGATACCGTCGTGCATATGATCCATGGTAGCGAAGATCGGGTGATTGCCATTGAGCATGCGCAACACGCGGCTGAAAAAATGCGTGAGCAGGGCTCCGATTTTACTTTGGATATCGAGACGATTGGTCATGCGATTGATCAAAATATGATGGATTTAGCGCTTGACCGTTTACGTGCATATATCCCCCAGCGCTACTGGGATGAAGCTATAAGCGGGAAACGCGGCGATCTGATTGCGTTTAAATGATCATTTAGTAGATAAACAAAGGGCAACGCAAGTTGCCCTTTGTTATATGAAGAGAAGAGCGGCGGCTTATTGTTTTTTTGGCCAGTCGTCGTCCTTGTCCCATTCTGCGTTATTATCACGATGCGGAGGCAATTCAGGTTTATTGCTCAAAAAACTTTTGTGGTCAACTTTGAGCAAAGCTTTCATCCCATTCCAGACCATCCCAATCAAAACTAGTAGAATTATCCACCAGTAGTCGGCTAACCATTGCATGGTTGCCCCCTGTCTTTTACGGTAATAAAACGAGAAAAAACGTCGGACAGATGAGGGATTAGCCAATCTGAACCGGCAATATGCTGCCCTTGCCAGGCATTTTTAAGTACGTCTTCAGTAAGTTGATGTTCTGCTAACCTTGATAGTGGCCGATAACTGAGATGCCACGGCTCTACTGCAACGCCTTGTTCTTCATAACTAAATGGGCGATAGAAACCAAACTGTTCCATATTATCTGTTAGCCAGTGGCTCAAGGCAGAGAAATATCCACCCTCAAGATATTCCCATGGCTCTAGCTGAAGTTTTTTACCCTCAGGTAGAAGATCGGGATCGTAGATATCAAGATCGGTTCCCCAATGGTGCCGGCTAGCTCCGGGCAGCGCAGACCAGCGTAAAATGGCGCAGCACAGCTCTCCTTTGGTTAGCGTACTGATGTCTATCGGCTGGCTATTTTCATCTAGAACGGCACGCTCACCTTCAAACTTGGCATTCCAAATAGTCTGCTGGCGAGCGAAATCTCTAAACGTGCTTGCGGGCTGTAAATTAAATCCCGCATTTTTTGCCGCACGTTGTAATGCCTGAAAAGCCTCAATGGCCTCAGGTTGTAAACGATGATGACCACAGAGCACCGCAAGATGCTCTGTGCTTTGTCCGGTCAGCATTGCCATCGTCATCATACGATGAGTTGCTCCATGATTCTTTGGTACATACGGCTGAGTAATTGTAGGTCAGCGGCATGAACACATTCATCAATTTTATGAATAGTGGCATTGACTGGCCCCAGTTCAACCACTTGAGTGCCCATCTGCGCGATAAAGCGCCCATCAGAAGTGCCGCCGGTAGTCAGCAACTGAGGCGTTATTTCCCCATAGTGCTCAATGGCATTAATGACGGCATCGACCAGATGGCCACGTGGGGTCAAGAAAGGTAACCCTGATACATTCCATTCTAATTTATAATTTAACTGATGGCGATCTAGCAGGTCTTTTACACGAGCCTTAATTGATTCTACCGTCGATTCGGTGCTGAAACGGAAATTAAACTGTACATAAAGTTCACCGGGGATCACGTTGTTACTTCCCGTTCCTGCCGCCATATTGGCAATTTGCATGCTGGTCGGTGGGAAAAATTCGTTGCCCTCATCCCAGATTTCATTCACGAGTTCGTGAAGCATAGGTGCGGCTTTATGAATCGGGTTATCAGCTAGGTGCGGGTAGGCGACATGACCTTGAATGCCGTGAATATAGAGGTTCGCAGTCATTGAGCCACGACGGCCATTTTTGACGACGTCACCCACTCTTTCGGTGCTGGATGGCTCGCCGACCAAGCAATATTCGACTTTTTCCTTTCTTGCTGTCAGTTGCTCAACCACTTTTACCGTGCCGTTTACCGCACTGGCTTCTTCATCTGAAGTGATCAAAAAGGCGAGTCGGCCTTGATGATCTGGATTGGCTTCGACAAAACGCTCAGCTGCAACCACCATCGCTGCCAATGAACCTTTCATGTCAGCAGCGCCTCGACCATAGATCATGCCGTCGCGTAAGGTAGGTTCATAGGGCGGATTCGTCCATTTAGATTCATCGCCGCTTGGAACCACGTCGGTATGACCGGCGAAGGCCAGCGTGGGGCCGTTACCGCCGCGGTAGGCCCAGAAGTTCCGGGTGTCGCCAAAGGTCATGTCTTCAATGGTAAAACCGACCGCTTTGAGGCGGTCAATTAACAAATCTTGGCAGCCCGCATCTTCAGGGCTAACGGAACGGCATTTTATGAGTTGCTGAGTGAGCTCAAGAACAGGGCAGGTCATCGTATTTTCTCCTCAGCTAAAAATTGTGTGTATTGATCAGGATTAAATCCCAGCAGCATGCGGTGATTATGGGCGAGCAGTGGGCGCTTGATGATTGCGGGCTGAGCCAGCATTAATTCAGCAGCTGAATCAGCATTATTGATACTTTGGCGTACAGACTCATTGAGTTTACGCCTTGTTGTGCCACGGGTATTAAGCAGTGACTCCCAACCTAACTGCTCAATAAAGGTGCGTAACAGTTCCTCATCTAGGCCGTCGGCACGGTAATCGTGGAATTGATAGGCAATCTGCTGTTCTTCCAGCCACTTTTTAGCTTTTTTGATCGTATCGCAGTTTTTAATACCGTAAAGGTAAAGAGACGTATTTTCTGAGAGTGCTGTCATACGGCAGAGTCCCTGTGTTTTAGCTCACGATCTGGCAAATTATTTTATGACTATGCCGATCGGGATGCGCTGATGTTGTTAAATTATTTAACACATAATGCGTGAAAAAGAGCTCTCGATCCAGAGTGTTAGCCCTAAGAGTGCTCCGACTATGTCAATTTGAACGGTGTGCTTACCTTAATTGCGCCTGCTAAGCGTCAAATTGATAGAAATATCGAATAGGTCAATTATTCACCGCTGGTCTCTAAAAGGTTATCATGGACGGGTACTAAATTATGTAGGCCACAAAAGACGTAAATATGATTGATACAGAACTGAGCAACTGGAAAGCGTTTATTGACGCCATGTTGCAAAACAAGCACCAGTAATTCTGAAACTGGTCGGGCAGTAGCTAGTTATCGGTAGTGAGTTTGAAGCAGTCGGCAATGAAGAGATCGTTTTAAGCCATATCATTAATAACTTTGTGATAAGCCAAACACCAAGGGTCATCACCCATAAAAAAGGCAGCCAAGCGGCTGCCTTTATCTCATTTGTGCCTATTCATTCGGCGGGATGATTTCTTCGGGTTCAATTGCTGACGCGGTTTTTCCTGGAAAACGGCGACGAACCAAAATGAAGAATACCGGTACGAAGAAAATGGCTAGGAAGGTGGCGGTGAACATCCCTCCTAATACGCCCGTACCGACAGCATGCTGGCTACCCGAACCGGCGCCGTGACTGATTGCCATTGGCAATACGCCAAAGATAAATGCTAATGAGGTCATCAGAATTGGGCGTAGTCGCAGCCGACAAGCTTCCAGTGTAGCTTCCAATAAATCTTTGCCGGAACGATGTAGCTCGTTGGCGAATTCAACAATTAAGATCGCGTTTTTCGCTGAAAGTCCAATGATGGTAAGTAAACCGACTTGGAAGTAAACATCGTTCTCCAGACCACGTATCCACGTCGCGCATACCGCACCCAATACGCCCAAAGGTACCACCAGCATAACGGAGAAGGGAATCGACCAACTTTCGTATAATGCAGCCAGACACAGGAATACCACCAGCAATGAAATGGCGTAAAGCGCCGGTGCTTGCGCGCCGGAGAGGCGTTCCTGGTAAGACATCCCCGTCCATTCCAAACCGATACCATTCGGCAACTGGCTGACAAGGCGCTCCATAATATCCATCGCCGTACCGGTACTCACACCTGTAGCCGCTTCCCCAACGATTTCCAGCGCTGCGTTACCGTTATAGCGTTCGAGTCGTGGTGAACCGTATGTCCATTTACTGTCGGCAAAAGCGGAGAATGGCACCATTGCACCACTGCTGTTATTCACGTACCAACGGTAAATATCATCAGGCAGCATACGATAAGGTGCCGCCCCCTGAACATACACTTTTTTAACGCGGCCTCGGTCGATGAAATCGTTGACATAGGTCGAACCCCACGCCGTTTTTAAGGTGCTATTGATATCGTCAATATCGACGCCAAGCGCCTGTGCTTTACGTTGATCAATGTTTACCTGCAGTTGCGGACTGTCATCCAAACCGTTGTGACGAACACGCGTCAAGAGGGGCTCTTTCGCAGCAGCAGCTAACAGCGTATCACGTGCCTTCATCAGTTCTGCATGGCCGAGGCCCGCATGGTCTTCCAGTTCCATATCAAAACCGGCAGAGTTGCCTAAACCGGAGATCGCTGGCGGGCTGCTGGCAAACACTCTTGCTTCTTTAATTTTACCAAATGCCGTTGTTGCGCGATCAATAATGGCAAACGACGTATCATCAGGCCCAGTACGCTCGTCCCAATGCTTTAATCGCACAAACATACGCGCCACGTTCTGACCATTACCCCCAGGCCCAGAGCCAATAATTGAGAAGACGGAAACAACGTTTTTCTTTTCATCCTGCAACAGATAGTTCTCAACTTTTTCGACCACTTTGAGCGTCTGCTGCTGGGTTGAACCCACGGGTAACTGGATCTGGGTCATGAAGACCCCACGGTCCTCGAGCGGTAAGAATGACGTTGGCAAGCGAGTGAAGGCGAGCGCTAGACCAACAATAATCAGTAGATACAGCAGCATGGTTTTACCGCTGTTGCGAACGACGCGAGCAACACCATTTTCATATTGACGAGTGCTGCGATCGAATACGCGGTTAAACCAGCCAAAGAAGCCTCGTTTGGTATGAACTTGACCTTGTTTAATCGGTTTAAGCAGCGTCGAACACAGTGCAGGAGTAAGAATAAGCGCAACTAAAACAGAGAAAACCATCGCGGAAACGATGGTGATGGAGAACTGGCGGTAAATAGCGCCAGTGGTGCCACCAAAAAAGGCCATGGGTACAAATACCGCAGACAGCACCAGTGCAATACCAACCAGCGCACTCTGGATCTGTGCCATGGATTTTCGCGTTGCTTCCCTAGGGGATAGGCCTTCTTCGGCCATGACGCGTTCGACGTTTTCGACAACGACTATCGCATCATCAACCAGTAATCCAATGGCGAGCACCATGGCAAACATCGTGAGCGTATTGATACTGTAACCAAAGGCGTAAAGCACCGCATACGTACCCAGCAAAACGACGGGGACGGCGATGGTTGGGATCAAGGTAGCGCGGAAATTTTGCAGGAACAGATACATAACCAAGAAGACGAGGAAAATCGCTTCAAACAGCGTTTTCACGACGTCTTTGATCGATGCTTGTACAAACGGTGTGGTTTCGTAAGCGTATTCGACTTTTAACCCATGAGGGAAATACTGTTCTAGCTCGCCGAGCTTAGCTTTAACCAGCTTGTCGGTGGCTAATTCATTAGCGCCAGAAGCGAGTTTGATGCTCATCCCTGATGCGGGCATTCCGTTGTAACGGCTCAAATAGTCATAGTTTTCAGCCCCGAGTTCTACGGTAGCAACGTCACCTAAGGTAACGTAAGAACCATCTGCGTTGACTCTGAGCGTGATATCGCGGAACTGTTCCGGCGTTTGCAGCTGGGCTTGAGCATTCATGGTGGCGTTCAGCGCCTGACCATTCACCGACGGTGTGCCACCAACCTGCCCAACGGCGATTTGGTTGTTCTGGGTTTCAATCGCATTCACCACATTTTGGCTGGTGAGGTTATAGCTATTAAGTTTGTTCGGATCGAGCCAGATACGCATTGCGTACTGAGAGCCGAAGGCATCAACGCTGCCGACGCCGTCGATACGGCTGATAGGATCCTGCAGGTTGCTGGCAACGTAATCGGCAATATCCTGTCGCGTCATGCTGTGGTCGGTTGATACAAACGCAACGGTCATCAGGCTGTTATCACCTGATTTTGAAACCGTGATCCCTTGTTGCTGTACGTCTTGCGGCAGTTTACGCGTGGCGCCCTGTAGCTGATTTTGAACCTGCTGCATGGCTTCATTAGGGTTTATGCCCGCCTGAAATGTCAGCGTGATTGTGGCACTGCCGGTGCTACTGCTTTGGGAGGACATGTAGAGCAAGCCGTCCAATCCCGTCATATTCTGTTCAATGATCTGGGTAACGGTATTTTCAAGCGTTTGGGCTGACGCACCAGGATACGATGCGCTGATACGCACCGTCGGTGGCGCAAGATTAGGGTACTGCTCAACGGGCAGTGAGTTAATTGCTAACAACCCGGTCAGGCTGATAATAATGGCGATAACCCAGGCAAAAATTGGGCGATCGATAAAGAAATTAGCCACGGGTGAATACCCTCATAACGCTTACTCTTATGCTTGAAAGTGGAAGTCTAGACGTAAACCGATCCATGCTAACGCACTTTATCCTGTTGGCGAGTTCAAAACGTGGAGAAAAAAAGGAGAAATGGTAAATATTTTTTCACGCCGTATGAATTTAGTACAGTTGACCTTTTTGACTGTATGTTTGCGTAAAATTCATACAAAAATATAGTGCCGCCCTACCGAAGCAGGACGGTGACGTTTAGCGTAGTTCCATTTTGACCGTCATGTTGCCTTCAAATTTTCCAGGCTGTGGGCGATTTGAGGTGGTGCTCACCGGTGCTGCGTCCATGCTGATCTTGCCATTTCCCTGTGTGTCTAGTGTAACGGGTAAATCAAGCGAACCATCTAATACAATATCATTACCACTTTTATCATACATACGCACGCCAACGTCGTTGCGATTAAGCATGCGGGCAATAAGGTTATTGCTGTCTGGTAAAACACCTTGATCGGCGCTGAGGCTAAATTTGATTTTCCCTGAGTTAGCGGCTGCAGGATCGTCGCAGTGGTAAGAAATATCAACGTTTTTTAGCGTGTAGCTCGCCGGTGGCTGTCCTTGGGAAACAAATTGGGAAGTCACAATATTGCCTAATTCAACCTCAATCGTGCTGCCTGCATTAATCGTACAGGTGAGTGGTGCAGTGATTTTGCCTGCGATTCTAATATTGGAGACCTGTTTGGTATCACTGAGAGAGCAATAGTTTCCCATGGCGAGACACGAGTAGTTTTGGGCAACAATAGTGGATGGAATAATCTCTTCGCCTAAAATCGCCGTTTTAACGTAAATGCTAAGGGCGATGATATTCCATTTGAAACCTCTTTTCGTTGTACTTCCACTGGTAGGTCGGGTTGAGTCACTGCAAACGTCGTCAGTACCTTCTGTCGGTTTTAGAAATGGGTCATTAACTTTACTCATACTCGAGAATGGCGTTGGGTAAGTACTGATGCTAATGGGCTGCAGGCCGCTACCGTCGGGGGAATTTATTGAATTCGTATAGCCTGTAATGTCAACATCGAGATGATCGGTTAAATAGCCATAGCCAGTTCGTCCTGGGGGGAGCGGGCTACCAGCCGCCGTAGTTTCATAAATGACAGTGTTAGAGTAAAGGTTCTTTGGACAAGCACAATTGGCGGTTACCGATGGCCCATCGCCAATGAGGTGATCATTAATATTAATCGTGTTTCCATTCCGGTTTTGCGCCGCCGGCATTTCGGTGTTGATGTTAATGGCGTAATCGGCAAGCGTGGAGAAGCATCCTTGCAATACGGTGGTTGCTGCCTGAGCAAACAGAGGGAAAAGTGCAAATAGCACAAGTACGTTCTTCATTCGCACAAGGTACATGCGGCTAGTTGGGGTTTTATTCTGCATGATTTGCCTCCGGCTTGCAGAGTGCGCTGGTCTGGCGGATACCGTTAGGGGCCGAGTCAGAAGAGGGGGATAGCGTGGCACTGGCGTGGCAGCGCTGTTCTGCTGAGCTGCCCCATGTCACCGTTAACGGCACGTTTTCACTCACGCCAGAGAGATATAACACGCCGCGGTCATCCACGATGCCACCCAGCGTTAACCCGTCGACGCTGGCCACTGCGCCAAAGGGAATAATGCGGCCATCAGGTCGAGTTAATGAGATCAGCGCGCGATAACCCACATGTGCTGTAAATTGCGTGCTTACCGCAGCACTACGGCTGGGAATAACCGTCATCGTCGTTTCATCTGTATCGACATCGTCTGGCAGGCTGGTGGTGTCGATATAAATAGTGTTTTCTTGGTAAGGCGTTAGAGAAGGGATGATGGCATTGCCAAAGTAGTCGGTTTGGACGCCACGCTGGTTGGTGAAACGTACGCCGGATGCGCCTTTCGCGCTAACAATTGCAAATTGATCGCCTAGCGGTTGAGAGAGCGTGACACCCGCAGGATGAGCGACAACGGCTCCGCTCACGCCGTAGGTTAGCTGCCGAGAGCTGTCGGAGGCATAGTAATAACCCGCATTCAAATTAGCGTATTGCGATCGATAGCTGCCATAGATACTACTATTGTCAGTACCACCATGATTGGTATGACTTTGTTGTAATGAGTAGCTCAGTCGGTCATCATCCAGCAAGGTGCCATTTAGCCCAACGCTATGGCTGGTGTCGCCTTGTTTGCTGCTGCTGAGATTATAGCTGGCCCAGCTTTTGGGTAGCCAGCGTGATAACGGGACGCTAAAGCTGAGCGACAGCATCTGATCGGTCGAGTCATCGCTAGTTTTGCTATAGGTGTACGCAAGGTTAACGCTGATGTCGCCTATTGTCCGGTTGATGCCTGACGAAATGCTGCGTTCCTTATGGCTGGTGTGCCAATAATCTTGTTGATAAGCAGAAATGTATATACTGCTATCTAGTACGGTCTGATTAATATTTAACTGAACTCGACTGCGTTTATTGTAACGGTGCGACCAGTCGATGTTGTCATCGCTGTCATCATATTTTTCATTAGCATCGGCAAAGTTATAGTAACCACTTGTGGAATAGCGATAGCTCGCCAGCGAAAAGTTAGTGTCGGTGGTCTCTATCTTCTTGGTATACATCAAGCGCCAAGACTGCCCATCGTGCTGCTCGCCATTATCCAAGCGTGCACGCGCCCACGTTACATCGGTTGACACTGAACCTAAGTCGCCCAGAACTACGCCAATACCGCCGTCAAAAGCCTGATAGTCTGACGAGAGGGTAGAGCCACCGAAAAGAGTGAAATAATTATTAAGGCCATAAATCGCGCTGCCTTGAGCAAATAACGGTTCATTAGATGCCTGATTATCATCCGCACGGTAGCGGGCGAGCGTCATTTCGTAGCGAATATTGCCCGGACGTTGCATAACAGCCACGCTGGAGTAGGGCTGAGTGAAACGATGCTCGGTTCCATCGGCTTCTTTGACGGTGATCTCAAGGTCGGCGCTGTTGGTGGTCGAGTACAAATCCCTAATTTCAAAAGCACCCGGAGCCACGTTGGCTTGATAAATAACGTAGCCGTTTTGCCGTATTGAAACTTCAGCGTTAGAGCTGGCTATGCCACGAATGATTGGCGCAAAGCCGCGCTGGTTATAGGGCAGCATTTGATCGTCAGAAGCAACGTTGATTCCACGAAACTGTAAGCTATCAAAAACATCACCTCGCGTACTGTTTTCACCCGCAATAAACTGCGCTTCTAGTTGATGAATGTCGTGCTGGAGCCAAGTATTAATCGTCTGCCAAGACTGTGAATTGCCGGATTGTCGCCAGGTTGAATAGTTACGTAGACGCCATCCGCCGAGGTTCGCTCCGCTGCGTAGATTAAGGTATTGGCTATTATTGCTGCCGTTGTTGTCGCTTCCTGCATTTTCACGCCGTGAGCCAGAGAATGAATAGTCGGCAAACATTACGGGCACGCCGTCATTCCAGCGTGAAGGGTCGATATTTTCATTATGATGCTCATCAATGGCCGCCTGCGGCATACTGATGCGCAATGTCATGGCATTAAAATCGAACGCAGCCGAGGCAAAAGGAATGTAGTCGCCAATAGGCTTATGCAGTGGTTCGTTTTCGGTGAGTTTAGTCAGTTCTGGGTAGGCATCTACGCGCACGCCCCATTTTCGTAGCTGTAGGGGGGTCAGCTGTGGCAGTAGTGCACCACTTTTGCTGCTAATGTAGATGATTGATTCCTCATCGACATTCTGTTTATTAATATTTATTTTCGTCTGATAGGTGCCGGGTAACTGGCCATTTTCTTTTGAAAATAGCGATAAATCGATATCCTGCTGTGATAATTCATCCCCCTCAAGTGAGGAGGGCGCAAAGTAAAATTCTTGTGCGTTGACGTTACCCATGGCAACCATAAGCAGACCGCTTAAGGTTCTTAACATTGGATGGGATCGCCGAATAGAGCGGGGGAAGTTCAGGCGCAATCCGTTAGCAGCCATTAAGCACCATTAGTCCTGAGTTAAACTGGATGTAAATTCATCTGACGCATTGCCGTAGTCGGTAATACAGCGCCATGTCACGTTCGAACCATTAACCGTATCGGGAAGCAGAAATTGCGCAGTTGATTTTGGTGCCACCATTTCGGCATTTTTTATTGATGTTGTATTCAATTTTAATATATCGAAAACGCTGTAGTAGCTGCCATTGTTGGTAATATGCAACTGGTTTGCCTGTCGGCTAAATTTTAGATTCTTACAGGCGTCAATAGGCGTGCCATTTAGCCCTGATGGGCGCCAAAATAATTTCAAGTGTGTTTTATATATCAACCGAAGAACATTCTTCTTATCGTCACTTTTTTTCATTGCGGGAATAGTGCGCACATTCATATAAAACAAAGATTCTCGGTCGGTAGGTAATGCTTGGCCGGACCACGTGATACGTAGGTTTTGCTCTTTTTGCGGCTCGAGCCTGAAAAGCGGTGGGGTCACAATGAAGGGGCCGCGCGTTTTTCCGTCACCGGTATCAATCCATGACTGAATGAGCCATGGTAGCTCTTTTTCTGTATTTGTCAGAGAGAGAGCAACCTCTTTCTTATTAGCGTCATAAATAACGCGTGTTCGCCCTATTTGAATTCCGGCTGCATGGCTGAAAGTGTTAAAAGCAAAAATGACAGAGCAAACCTTCAGCACGATAATTCTCATATAAAAACCCTTTAATAAGTGAAAATCATCGTGTAAAAACCCACACTGAATCTGATTTACTTATATTTGATCTATCGGCGTGTAATAGTGAAACTGCTAGTAACACGCCGGATGAAATAATAAAAATTAACGATAAAGAATATTCACCGTTAAATCGGCATCCGCAGGGCCTGCGGTGACAGGTTTAGTGAAGGATATATAGCGAGCGTTAAATGATGCACTGATAGTGTCTGATGTATTCGACGCTAATGGTATGTAGACCTGTCCTTCAGAACCATCAAATTTAAGATGTGTTGTGGGCGCTCCATCGGGGCTCAGGGCAATCCCAACACCTGTTGCAGCGGTTGTGCCGTTGGTGGTTATTTTGCTGACGTCTAATAAGGTATTAGAACCTGTTAATGAGGTGGTGCCCGTAAAGGTCAGTTGAATGTCGGGAAGTCCATCACTTTTTAAAGGACAATTCTTGAGAGTGATAGTCAGAGGCACGAGATCGGTCTCTATCCCTGGGTCAGTGAAAAGCGAAGTTGGGTAGGTTCCTAGTGGAACCGTAGCGTCTGTCCCGTTATCGCCTACGATAGTGCAGCTTGGTTCAATGATTTCGCCGGTAAAATGTATTTTCCCCGCATTCATCTCTGCGGAAAATGCAGTTGTAGATGAGAGGGCCATAATGGCGACAATTAGATTCCGTTTCACTATATTATTCTCCGTAATAAGTTAGTTGAATGACATATTTAAAATCAATAAAAATAATGCAATCAAATCGTGAAATATATCAATTTTATTATCGTGTATGCGTGCGCCTTTCTCATTAAAATAGAGCTGTTTTTAGTACAATGTAGTTAATGATGAATGCTTACTTGGAACTGAAATTATTAAATATATAAGCAATGCTGTTGGATGCTCTTTGTAATTCATTTTGGACAATATAGCAACAATGGCTTGTGAATATTTTTTAGGCAAAAATATTCATATCAATTGAATAATTGTCTATTTTTGCACCGAGCGTGCGATTTTTATCATTAACGATCATATTTTATAATGAAATGATATTAATATATTTAATGAACTGATCTTTTGGTTGGCTAATTTGCGTGGAAATAAATTTCTATTAAATGTGATTTAAATAATAAACAATATTACAGAGTAATTAATAATAGCCTAGTATTTCACTATTTCTTCGGGAGCGTTACATCGCAAGACCGTTGATTTCTGTCTTGCTTCCTTTTCTTTCTTGCGAAATTACCTACAATATCTGTGTCATTAATCACCTAGGGCTCAAACTTCTGCCACTGGTGGGTAAATTAGGAGAACAAATGGACTTTAACCCCGTGTTTGCGCGACGTTTATATCTCTGTTGGCTGATTAGCCATCTGGAGAAGCCGAATGTTCCTCACCTTATACAGGTGACAGGCTGGCCGCGTAGAACCTTACAGGATGTGATCAAAGCGTTGCCGGGAATGGGCGTTGAACTGGATTTTGTTCAAGAAGGTGTACGTAACAACGACGGTTACTATCAGTTAAAAAGTTGGGGGCCGCTAAACGAAATGTGGGTTAAAAAGCATGCTGAACAACTGCTGGCAGCGATTTAATTCATGGATTCGTTGAGAAGAGTGAGCGACAACCTTTTGGTCATCGCTCATTGTCGGTATTATTGGTTTTTGTGCTCTAAGTACAAAACGGTTGCAGCCACGCGCGAGCGTACGTTGAGCTTGCGCAGTAGGTTGCGGATATGCACTTTTACCGTCTCTTCGGAAATATGCAGCTGTGAAGCGATTTGCTTATTAGACAGACCACGCGCCACTTCCTGCAGTACATCGAGTTCGCGCTCAGTCAGATCGGCAAATGGGTCGGTTAACTCAGTGCGTGATGCTAAGTATTCGCTGATGATGTCACTAAAGACGTTTTTACCACTTGCTGCCTGATGGATCTGTGATAACAGCGTTTCTGGCTCGCTATCCTTCAGTAAATAACCATCAGCGCCGGCATCAACCAACGCATAGACATCGCTGCGTGAATCTGAAACGGTGAGAATAATGATGCGTGCATCAACGCCTTCGTTACGCAGTGCTTTCAGCGTATCTAAGCCTGATAGCCCTTTCATATTGAGATCTAATAAGATCACGTCGGGTTGTGCGCGACTGGCTAATGCTATCGCTTCGCTGCCGCTGCTGGCTTCTGCAACCACATTAAAGGCTGGATCGAGTTCAAGTAACTGACTAATTCCGCGGCGCATAAGCGGATGATCGTCCACGATCATGACTGCGTAGCTTTCATTTCCCATAAAATGCTCCGAAATAAATAATAGATGGCAGTTATCCGTCGCCTACTACCTTAAATTTTAATTAATTACGAGTTGCCGTTGATCTTCAGTGGTGAAAAATCAACGAGACCTCTGTACCTGCTGGAACTACCGTACGGATGGTGAGTTCACCACCCAGTCGCGTCGCTCGCTCGGCCATAATCGTTAGACCGTAGTGTCCATCGGGCTCTTCAAGGCTGGCTATCCCAATGCCGTCATCTTGAATACTGATCACGCTTTCGCCTTCTGGCCCGTAGTGACAGCGTATTTCGATGTGTTTTGCCTGAGCATGTTTGATGGCGTTGAGTACGGCTTCGCGCACAATTTGCAAGACGTGAACTTGCTGCTGAGCGTTGAGTGACTGCGAAGAAAGGGCACAGTTTAGCGTAATAACGGCGTCAGTTTGCAATTTTAATGGCGCTAATAACTGATGTAAGGCCTCACGCAAATCAGCTTCCTGAATAGTTAAGCGAAAAGTGGCCAATAATTCACGCAGTTGGCGATAGGCGTCAGACAACGCTTGATCAAAATCACGAATGATTGCCTGCGCTTGGGTGTTCTCGATGGGAATAGAACGTTTGAGTAGCGTTATCTGGATACGCAGGAACGAGAGCGCTTGGGCCAATGAGTCATGCAGCTCGCGCGCAATTGTCGCCCGTTCTTCCATTAACAATAGCTGAACTTGCTGCTTTTGCGCGCGGTTGAAATAGACCCCTCGGCTAAGCATGTTAGCGACGTTTTGCATTAGCTGCTGCTGGGGATGCTGATGCTGAGGCCAGCGTAATTCCCCTAACCGATGCCCATCCAGCGTCAGCGGTATGGCTGAAGTGGAAACTGAGTCATCCAGTTGCCCACTGTGTAATAGCCAACGACCATTACCGCTGTCATGAACTTCTAATTCTAGAAAATCCAAAGCTTCACTGGTACGCACGATGTTAAGCACTTTTTCGAAGCTGGGCTGGGTGATTTCGCTGACGGTCAGTGCCTGAGAGCAATCAAAAAGCACGCCCAATGATTTATTCGCCTGTGTCAGACTCTCTGTCTTCTCCTGAACTTTGTCCTCAAGAGAGCGATAAAGCTTTTCAAGTTCGCTCGACATTCTGATGAAAGTTTTTGATAACACACCAATTTCGTTGGGAAGGTTAACGTCCAACTGCATCGGAGAGAAATAGCCGCTTTGCATACGTTGACTGGCATTCAGCAGCTTATTCAGCGGAGACACAACCTCACGGCGCGTGGTGCGGATCGCAAACCAAACCAGCCCGATGATCATCAAAACGCCTAGCAAGCTGATTGCCGCCACTTGCTGCATTTTTTGCTCAGAATAATGCTGAAGTACCAAGACGAAATGATCGATTTGGCTGACATGGCTAGCGACATGAGCAAGATATTGGTCACTGTTACCCGCTTTAAGCTGCTGGTCTAATAAAAGCCAAGTTTCCAGTAGGTGTCTATACTCTTCACGAACAGAGGATGGAACATAAAATCGGTCGAGCTTTTTCAACGCTGGAGCCTGCATCGATTGCTCGTACTCTGCGAGATGCAGAGCAACATCATCAGGATGATTGGTTAAATCATAGGCCAGACGATAGCTTTGCATGCGCAGCGAGCCTGCGATATTCACCGCCTCAGCATCGTTTAAACTGCTTGCTACGGTAACAAGTGCGATGCCGGTTGAGAGAACCGAGAGGATCACAATCGCGGCCAGTGTTTTAGCCAAGGTGCTGGTAACCGAACGTTTTACGAGCAATCTAATATACCTATTTCGTATGACAGCGATAAAAAGGGCGGTAGGACATCATCATTTTTGCGCAGGTGCTTAATAAATGGGTTATTAGTACCGTTCTCTTTATTGATAACAGAGGGCCCAAACAATCGTTATATAAATCAGTAAATAACGAAATGTGGTCGCAGGGTCTATACAGTGCGTGAAAACTCAGCAAAAGGTTTGATCTCGCGCAATCGATACCCACAATTACCTATTTAGGGGGATTATAACTCATCCTTTAATCCGCATACTTTATGCTTAGAAAAAACCTCTATTTCTGGTCATAAGTTAAATAAGAATTATTACTAACAACAAGTTAAAACAATATCGCTGACCAGCAATATCTTTCATTTTTATTGGTACGTGTTTTTCATCTGGATGGATGAGCAATGTCACCGGAGTATCCATGACTACGCTTTCTCGGCGCAATCTACTTAGTGCTCGTTGGCGAAAGCCCGCTAGCGCACAGCGTCCACCTTGGACAATCCCAGAGCCTGCTTTCATTGCAGGCTGCACGCGTTGCCATTCCTGTATTGAACAGTGTGAAACTGGCGTATTAATCGCAGGCGATGGTGGGTTCCCTGCTATCGATTTCCACCGCGCTGAATGCACATTCTGCCATCGTTGCGCTGATGCCTGCGAGTTACCGCTTTTTGAACTTGAACGCATACAGCCATGGACGATTCAGGCAGAAATTCAGACGAACTGCCTAACGCAAAAAGGCATTGAGTGCCGCAGCTGTCAGGATGCCTGCGAGCCTTATGCTATTCGCTTTGCGCCTCATCTAAGCGGAATTGCAAAACCCACGGTTGATTTAGATAAATGCACCGGCTGCGGCGAATGCGTTCGTGGCTGCCCGGTTGATGCTATTCGAATAACGCCAGCGGCGCGGCCTGAAATGCGCGACGCGGTAGCAAGGAATGAAGTATGAGCAATGAGATGTGGCACGTATGTGGATTGGTTGTTCAAGCCAAACCGGAAGCCGTACCCGCCGTCGCAGAAGCTCTGGCCGCCATGCCAGAAACTGAAGTGGCAGCGACAGAACAAGAAAAAGGCAAGTTAGTGGTTGTCATGCAAAGCGAAGATTCAAACGCATTGCTAGACAGAATTGAGTCAGCGCGCAATGTGGCAGGTGTGCTGGCGGTGTCGCTGGTTTATCACCAGCAGGATGAGCAAGGTGAGGATACGCCATGAAACTCAGTCGTCGAGACTTCATGAAAGCCAACGCCGTCGCCGCTGCAGCAGCAGCTGCGGGGCTGACCATTCCGACCGTCGCGCAAGCGGTTGTCGGTGGGGCTGATGAAATTAAGTGGGATAAAGCGCCGTGCCGTTTTTGCGGTACTGGTTGTGGTGTGCTGGTTGGAACACAAAATGGTCGCATCGTGGCTTCTCAAGGGGATCCAGATGCGCCGGTTAACCGTGGCCTAAACTGCATTAAAGGTTATTTCCTACCAAAAATCATGTACGGAAAAGACCGTCTAACGCAGCCTTTATTGCGCATGAAGAATGGTCAGTACAACAAAGAGGGCGAATTCACGCCGGTGACCTGGGTTCAGGCCTTCGACGTGATGGAAGAGAAGTTTAAAACTTCTCTGAAAGAAAAAGGCCCAACGTCGGTGGGCATGTTTGGATCGGGCCAGTGGACCGTTTGGGAAGGCTATGCTGCTTCCAAACTGTTCAAGGCAGGTTTCCGCTCTAACAACATCGACCCGAATGCGCGTCACTGTATGGCGTCTGCGGTGGTTGGCTTTATGCGTACCTTTGGTATGGATGAGCCGATGGGCTGCTATGATGACATCGAACAGGCGGATGCTTTCGTCCTGTGGGGCTCAAACATGGCGGAAATGCACCCGATCCTCTGGTCGCGCATTACCAACCGTCGTTTGACCGACCAAAATGTCAAAGTGGCGGTTCTTTCTACCTTTGAACACCGCAGCTTTGAGCTGGCCGATAACCCGATTATCTTTACCCCGCAGTCTGACTTGGTGATCCTGAACTACATCGCAAACTACATTATTCAGAATAATGCGGTCGATCAGGAATTCATGAAGCAGCACGTGAATATTCGTAAGGGCGCAACAGACATCGGTTACGGCTTACGCCCAACCGATCCGCTGGAAAAAGCCGCGAAAAATCCGGGCAGCGATGCCTCCGAGCCAATGAGCTTTGAAGACTACAAAGCATTCGTGGCGGAGTACACGCTGGAGAAAACGGCTGAAATGACCGGTGTGCCAAAGGATTCTCTGGAATCGTTGGCTAAGCTGTATGCCGATCCTAAAGTCAAAGTGGTTTCCTACTGGACGATGGGCTTCAACCAACACACGCGCGGTGTTTGGGCGAATAACCTCTGCTACAACATCCATCTGTTGACCGGCAAAATCTCCAAACCGGGCTGTGGTCCATTCTCTCTGACCGGTCAGCCGTCAGCCTGTGGTACTGCGCGTGAAGTGGGGACGTTCTCCCACCGCTTGCCGGCAGACATGGTAGTGACCAACGAGAAGCACCGCCAGATCGCTGAAAATACCTGGAAACTGCCTGCGGGCACCATTCCAGAAAAAGTGGGTCTGCACGCCGTGGCGCAAGACCGTGCGCTGAAAGACGGCACGCTCAACGCTTACTGGGTGATGTGTAACAACAACATGCAGGCTGGGCCAAACATCAACGCAGACCGCATGCCGGGCTGGCGTGATCCACGTAACTTCATCGTGGTCTCCGATCCGTACCCAACCGTCAGCGCTTTGGCCGCCGACCTGATTCTGCCAACTGCCATGTGGGTGGAAAAAGAGGGGGCTTATGGTAACGCCGAGCGCCGCACTCAGTTCTGGCATCAGCAGGTAAAAGCACCAGGTGAGGCGAAATCTGACCTGTGGCAGATGATGGAGTTCTCCAAACGCTTCAAAGTAGAAGAGGTTTGGCCTGCGGAACTGATCAACAGTAAGCCAGAGCTGAAGGGTAAAACGTTGTTTGATGTGCTTTATGCCAACGGCAACGTGAACAAATTCAAGCTAGAAGAGATCCCTGCCGATCAATTGAACGATGAATCGCGTGATTTTGGGTTCTACGTGCAGAAAGGGTTGTTTGAAGAGTACGCCTCATTTGGCCGTGGTCATGGTCACGATCTGGCTCCGTTCGATGAATATCACAAAGCGCGCGGTATCCGCTGGCCAGTGGTGAACGGTAAAGAAACCCTGTGGCGCTATCGCGAAGGGTTTGACCCGTTTGTTAAAACAGGCGAAAGCGTGCGTTTCTACGGCAAACCAGACGGCAAAGCGGTAATTTTCGCACTGCCATTTGAGCCAGCGGCTGAAGTGCCAGATAAAGAATTCGACCTGTGGCTCTCTACCGGTCGCGTGCTGGAGCATTGGCATACCGGTTCGATGACGCGCCGTGTGCCTGAACTGCACCGTGCGTTCCCTGAAGCGGTGCTGTTTATTCATCCTTTGGATGCGAAACAACGCGGCCTGCGTCGTGGCGATAAAGTGAAGGTGATTTCTCGCCGTGGCGAACTGGTTTCTATTGTTGAAACCCGTGGTCGTAACCGTGTGCCGCAAGGACTGGTTTATATGCCGTTCTTCGATGCCGCTCAGTTGGTGAATAACCTGACGCTGGATGCAACCGATCCGCTGTCTAAAGAAACTGACTTCAAAAAATGTGCGGTAAAAGTTGAAAAGGTGACTGCCTAATCAGGCAAGGAGCGTTACCTGATGACGAAACAACGAGATAAAAGGCCTGCGCGCCGTCGCTTTTTACGCGATGCGGTGCGCAGTGCGGGTGGGTTAGCCGGGTTGGCGTTGGTTCTGGGATTGCAGCAAAAGCAATCACAGGCGCGTGATGGCCTAGCGTTACGTCCACCGGGAGCCTTGCCGGACGGTGAGTTTGAGCGCGCCTGCATTCGCTGCGGGCAGTGTGTTCAGGCTTGTCCTTACGACACGCTGAAGTTAGCGACGCTTTTGTCGCCTTCTTCGGCAGGCACCCCTTATTTTGTTGCGAGACAAACGCCTTGTGAAATGTGTGAAGACATTCCTTGCGTGGTGGCTTGTCCGAGCGCGGCGCTCGATCCCAAATTGACCGACATCGATGATGCGCGGATGGGATTGGCGGTGCTGCTCGATCATGAGAATTGCCTGAATTGGCAAGGCTTACGCTGTGATGTGTGTTATCGCGTTTGCCCATCGATTGATAAAGCCATCACGCTGGAGCTACATCGCAACGAGCGAACCGGCGTGCATGCGAAGTTCTTGCCGACGGTTCACAGTGATGCCTGCACCGGCTGCGGAAAATGCGAACAAGCCTGCGTACTGGATGAGGCGGCGATCAAAGTGTTGCCTCTCTCGATTGCACGCGGAGAGCTTGGGCAGCATTACCGTTTGGGATGGGAAGAGAAAGCGAAGGCTGGACACTCATTAGTTCCGTCTGGCACCCAGCTACCTTCACGTATGCCGCAGGGAGGTGAATGATGGCGAACAGTGCAAATCAGGCCGGTCTTGAAGCACGCCAACGTCACGGTATTATCCGCAGCCATCGCTGGCTGCTGTTACGCCGTTTAAGCCAACTGGCGGTTTTGATGATGTTTTTATCAGGGCCGTGGTGGGGAATTTGGATTTTAAAAGGAAACTACAGCGGCAGTTTACTGCTTGAAACCGTTCCTTTGACCGATCCATTAATGATGTTGGAAAGCGTGTTTGCGGGGCATTGGCCTGCGCTCACGGCCTTGGCTGGAACATTGGTCATTGTGGTGGCTTATTCCCTGATAGCCAGCCGCGCGTTCTGTGCATGGGTTTGTCCGTTAAATCCGGTCACTGATTTAGCGGCGTGGATGCGGCGTAAGCTGAATATCCGCCAATCAGCCTCACTGCCACGAAGCCTACGCTATGGCATTTTGCTGGCGGTGCTGGCAGGAAGTGCCATCAGTGGCACCTTGCTGTGGGAATGGTTGAATCCGGTGGCGCTGCTTGGGCGTAGCCTGATTTTCGGCGCTTTTGGTGGCCTCTGGCTGATTCTTGCGGTGTTCCTGTTTGACCTGCTGGTGACGGAGCATGGTTGGTGTGGTCATATTTGCCCGATGGGCGCGCTGTATGGCGTGATTGGCGCTAAAGCGGTTATCCGTGTTAGCGCTGAACATCGAGAGAAATGCACGCGCTGTATGGACTGTTTTCACGTTTGTCCAGAGTCTCAGGTGTTACGTGAGCCTGTATTAAATAACGATCATAGCCCGCTGGTACTGAGCAAAGATTGCATCAGCTGCGGGCGTTGCATGGATGTGTGTGCCGAGCACGTATTCGAATTTAAGAACCGATTTCATCGTTCGGGAGCTAAAGAATGAAGAGCAATGTCCTGAAAAAGCACGCTTCGCTTTGGGCAATGTTACAGGCCGTCGTGCTGTCATTGTCTGTGGCTGGCGCTGTATATGCGGCCAGCGACGTCGATTTGAGCCAATCACCGGAAGTTTCGGGAACGGCAGAAGGGCAGATTAAAATGCCTAAGCAGCAAGAGCGTATGGCGCTGAACTATGTCAATCAGCCGCCGATGATCCCGCATAGCGTAGATGGCTATCAGATTAGCAAAAATACCAACCGCTGCCTGCAATGCCACGGCGTTGAACATTACCGTACCACCGGTGCGCCGCGCATTAGCCCAACTCACTTTATGGATGCTAACGGCAAAGTGTTGGGAGAAGTTGCGCCACGCCGTTACTTCTGCCTGCAATGCCACGTACCGCAAAGTGATGCACCACCGATTGTAGGTAATAGCTTCCAGGCCGCACCGGGCTTTGGGCAGTAACAGGAGCCGCTATGCTGGATAATAAAGAAGTAGACAACAAGCCAACCGAGCAGAAAAAACCGGGCATGATTCGCCGCGTGTGGCAATGGTGGCGCCGTCCAAGCCGTTTGGCTTTAGGCACACTGTTGCTGCTGGGTTTTGTCGCCGGGATTATTTTCTGGGGCGGTTTCAATACCGGTATGGAAATGGCGAATACGGAAAAGTTCTGTATCAGCTGCCATGAAATGCGCGACAACGTGTATCAGGAATATATGGATACCGTTCACTACACCAATCGCAGCGGTGTGCGTGCAACCTGCCCAGATTGTCATGTTCCACATGAGTGGGTGCCTAAAATTGTACGTAAAATCAAAGCCAGTAAAGAGCTGTACGCTAAAGCTTTTGGCTTGATTGATACGCCGCAAAAGTTTGAAGCACACCGGTTAGTGATGGCTGAAAATGAATGGGCACGTATGAAAGCCAATGATTCTCAGGAGTGTCGTAACTGCCACAACTTTGAATACATGGATTTCACGGCACAGAAAACCGTAGCAGGAAAAATGCACGACCAAGCCATTCAGGACGGAAAAACCTGTATCGACTGCCATAAAGGGATAGCGCATAAGCTGCCTGATATGAAAGGGATTAAGAATGGGTTTTAAGGATTCTGTGGTGCAGGCATGAGATTCGGTATGCCGATGGCTTATGGTGTATTCGCGTAATATTCCGTCTGCCAGTTCATACCGAGCTTCATTGCCGCATTGGTGAAGGCATACGGGCAGAGACCACCAGCGCGTGGTCTCTGCACTCTCGCGCTTTTATCCGAGACGCCATCTCCGCGCCGGGTCGGCATGCGCCATCCTTGGCGCCTCCTCCCCTAACGCTAACATCCTGTTAGCGTTGCTCTTTCTCCCAATACTTAAACTAAAAAACAGATAAAGTTTTTGTCTTTTGGGTTTGACCTTATCTGGCACATTGTTCTTCAGCCGAATAGAGGAATGCAGGCTAGGATTCGCCGACAGGGATGTCGGCGAAAGAACGGAGGAGCCAGGATGGCGATTGCCGTTCGTTCCGTTAAAGCCGGAATGACGAGATGAGGGAACCTGCGAAGCAGGCTGAAGAACGGTGCCAAGCCGGGTTGTTAGGGGGCGGCGATTGGCCCCCTAACACGGACGCCTGCACGGTGTAGATGCAAGACTCAATATTTTGGGCGGACGTAATTTACGCCATACCTGTATTTTGGCTGCTATCCCTTCACCACAAACCAATACGTCGTTGCGGCTTGATAAACATCACCCGGTTTAATAAAGCAATCCGGCTGTGGCCATTCAGGATGATTCGGGGTATCAGGTAAAAACTCACTTTCTAACGCCACACCGGCATAAGCGGCATATTGTGCTCCGCGACGATCGGGCGTTCCGGCCAAAAAGTTACCGCTGTAGAGCTGAAGGGCTGGGGCATCGGTAAAAACCTGCATCTCTAGTTTAGCATCGGCTGAGGTGAGGATCGCCGCAGGGTGTTGTGCATGATGACAGGTGCTGTGCAGCAGATAGGCGTGATCGTAACCTTTCACGCGCTGCTGGCAGCGATCTTTCAGCAGATCCTGTTGCAAGGTCTTGGCCTTACGAAAATCCATGCCAGAGCCGCTGACGTCGGTAAGATCTCCGCAGGGGATCCCGTCACTTTCCACCGGAAGATAGTGATCGGCAAAAAGCTGAAGCTTTTGTGCTAAGGCATCGGTCGTGCTGCCATCACCGTCTAAATTGAAGTAGGCATGGTTGGTTAAATTCACCGGACAGGTTTTATCCACTTTTGCCTGCCAGCTAATCTCAACGCGGTTATCTTCCGTGAGGCGATAGGTTGCTTGGGCAACGAGATTTCCGGGGAAACCCTGATCGCCATCGGCAGAGTCTAGCTGGTAGGTCACATGATGAGTATCATGTGAAATGCGTTTCCAACGGCGTTTGTCGAATCCTTCAGGCCCGCCGTGAAGCTGATTTTCACCTTGGCTCGGATGTAAAACGACGGTTTCACCTTGATACACATACTGTGCTTTAGCGATACGGTTGGCATAACGACCTACCGTAGCACCTAAAAAGGCACCCTGTTCGGTAAACTGCTCGGGCGTTTGGCAGCCGAGCAAAACCTCACGCAAACTGCTGTCGTTCAGCGCGATCTGGCATGAAAGCCAGGTTGCGCCCCAGTCCATGAATGTGGCAATGCTGCCAGCGCTATTGGTTAGCGTGGTGAATTGAAACGGCTCGCCGTCCGGTGCACGGGAGGTATCAGCAAAATTTAGCATACGCTGGCTCCTTGTGATGGATAGCAGACATAGAAGGTTTCTTTCAGGCCGGTTTGTGCCGGATATTCACGTTCAACCGTGGTGCGAACTTCCTCAACCAGGTCCAACGGCATCAGGGCGACGATACAGCCGCCAAAGCCGCCGCCCGTCATACGAACTCCGCCGCGCTCACCGATAACGTCCTTCACGATTTCAACCAGCATATCGATAGGTTTGACGGTAATTTCAAAATCATCACGCATTGAGGCGTGGGACTCCGCCATCAATGTGCCCATCAGTTTAAGATCGCCTGAGGCAAGCGCTTTGGCGGCCGCTTCAGTGCGGTCATTTTCAGTGATCACATGACGGGCGCGGCGCGCGGTCAGTGCTTCCAATCCAGCCTGTTTAGCTTCGAATTCGGCCAGCGTGACATCACGCAGGGCTTTTACGTTGAAATACTGCGCTGCGGCTTCGCACTGCTGACGGCGGGTGTTGTATTCGCTATCGACCAGTCCACGCTTAACGTTGGAATTGATAATCACGATCGCCACGTCCTTAGGCATAGGAACCGAACGCGTCGCCAGCGAGCGACAGTCAATCAGCAGCGCGTGTTTTTCTTCGCCCAGTGCGGAGATCAGTTGATCCATGATGCCGCAGTTGCAGCCGACAAATTTGTTTTCTGCTTCTTGACCGTTTAACGCCAACTGAACGCCGTCTAAAGGCAGGTTGTACAGTGCTTGGAATGCCTGACCCACGGCAACCTCAAGCGAGGCCGATGAGCTCAGCCCTGCACCTTGCGGGACGTTGCCGCTGATCACTAAGTCTGCGCCGCCGAAGTTAGGATTACGGATTTGCAGATATTTCAGTACGCCGCGCACGTAGTTGCTCCACATCATGGTCGGATGGGATTCAAATGGAGCATCAAGAGAGAATTCATCTTGTTGATTATCGTAGTCGGCGGCAATCACGCGCACCTTGCGATCGTCGCGCTTAGCGCAGCTAATCACGGTTTGATAATCAATAGCGCAGGGCAATACAAAGCCATCGTTGTAATCCGTATGTTCGCCAATCAGGTTCACACGGCCGGGTGCTTGTACCGTCATTGCCGGAGCATAGCCAAAATAACGATTAAAAATATCCTGTGTCACGGTAGTAAGTTGTTGCAGACTCATTTTCGTTTCCTTATTTGGCGTTGGCTTCACGGTAATGGACGTCACTTACTGCGCGTAGACGTTCAGCGGCTTGCTCAGGCGTTAAATCGCGCTGAGTTTCGGCCAGCATTTCGTAGCCGACCATAAATTTACGCACGGTTGCAGAGCGCAACAGTGGGGGATAGAAATGTGCGTGCAACTGCCAGTGTACACAGTCAACCTCATGGAACGGCGCACCGTGCCAGCCCATGGAGTACGGGAAAGAGCACTGGAACAGGTTATCGTAGCGGCTGGTGAGTTTTTTCAGTGCAAGGGCTAAATCCGCACGCTGCTCGGCATTGAGATCGGTAATGCGCAAGGTGTGCGTTTTCGGCAGCAACAGCGTTTCAAAAGGCCACGCGGCCCAGTACGGAACCACGGCAATCCAATGTTCGGTTTCCACTACGGTACGGCGGCCATCGGCCATTTCGCGCTTGGCATAGTCCAGCAGCATCGGCGTTTTATGCTGTTCGAAATAGGCTTGCTGTAGGCGATCTTCGCGCGCAGCTTCATTAGGGAGGAAACTATTAGCCCAAATTTGTCCGTGCGGATGCGGGTTAGAGCATCCCATCGCGGCGCCTTTATTTTCAAATACCTGCACCCACGGATAGGTTTTCCCAAGATCGGCGCTCTGGGTTTGCCAGGTCTTAACGATCTCTTCAAGAGCGGGCAGGGAAAGTTCAGGCAACGTTTTGCTGTGATCGGGTGAGAAACAGATAACGCGGCTGGTGCCACGCGCGCTCTCACAGCGCATCAAAGGATCGTCATTTTGCGGTGCATCAGGGGTATCGGGCATCAGCGCCGCAAAGTCGTTAGTAAAAACATAGGTGCCGGTGTAATCGGGATTTTTATCGCCGGTAACACGCGTATTGCCCGCACACAGAAAACAGTCTGGATCATGCTGTGGCAGCGTTTGATTCGACGGTGTTTCCTGTGCACCCTGCCACGGGCGTTTGGCACGGTGCGGAGAGACCAACACCCACTGATCTGTCAATGGGTTATAACGGCGATGAGGGTGATCGACCGGATTAAATGTGGTCATTATCGGTGCTCCTTAAAATATTATTCAGGGACTTATTCGGGATAGCCCTGCGGATTCTGTGACTGCCAGCGCCAGGTGTCCTGCGCCATATCGTCCAGCGTGCGGGTGACGCGCCAGTTGAGGTCTTTGTCTGCGCGGGTGGAGTCCGCCCAGTACGCGGCAAGATCGCCTGCACGGCGGGGGGCAAAGTGGTAATTCACCGGTTTGCCGCAGGCTTTGCTGAAGGCGTTCACCACTTGCAGCACGCTATAACCAACGCCTGCGCCGAGGTTGTAAATGTGTACGCCAGGCTTGTTTGTCATGACGTTGAGCGCGGCCAAATGACCGTCGGCTAAATCGACCACGTGGATATAATCACGCACGCCGGTGCCATCTTCGGTTGGATAGTCATTGCCGAAAATCGCCAAAGAATCACGGCGGCCTACGGCAACCTGAGCGATATACGGCATCAGGTTATTAGGAATGCCCTGCGGGTCTTCACCCATTAATCCAGATGGATGAGCGCCAACCGGATTGAAATAGCGCAGCAGGCTAACGCTCCATTCCGGATCGGCACGGTGGAGATCTTCGAGGATTTGCTCAACCATCAATTTGCTGCGGCCGTAAGGGCTTGATGGGTTTCCGGTAGGGAAATCTTCAACGTAAGGGATTTTTGGCTGATCGCCATACACGGTTGCGGAAGAGCTGAAAATCATATTTTTGACATTTGCTTCGCGCATTGCTTCTAGCAGCGTTAACGTACCGCTCACGTTGTTATCGTAATATTCCAGCGGTTTTTGCACTGACTCACCCACGGCTTTTAGCCCCGCAAAGTGGATCACCGAGTCAATCTGGTTTTCAGCGAAAATACGGTCAAGTAACAAGCGGTCGCGAATGTCACCTTGATAAAGGGTTGGCGTGGTGCCGGTCAGAGTGTTGATGCGTTCCAAAACGCTGGCTTTGCTATTGCAAAGATTGTCTAAGATGATCGGCGTATGCCCAGCGGCGATTAACTGTACGCAGGTATGGCTGCCAATGTAACCGCTACCACCAGTAACTAAAACAATCATGATTCGCTCCTTTGGAACATTCAATGCAGTAAAGGTAGCATGAGAAAACCGTGAAAAAGGTGATCTATGCTAAATAAATGGAATCGTTTACACAACAATGCAAACGGCTCAGATTCCGATAAAGGTCTATTGTGCGGCGTGATAAGGCTGTCTGCAAGTTCATATAAATCGAGAATGAGTGGTAACGGTTACACGGCGAAGAATATAAAACTTGAGCGATAAAATAGGGTCTTCAGGCGAAGACCCGTGAGGCAGATAAATTTAAGGGTTACGCGTGATACATCGGATAGGTAAAGAACAAGAGGTGGATGATGTTCAGCGCAAAGTGGAACAGCGTTGCCACCCATAGCCGACCGCTCCACATCCACGCCAGACCATAAATCACGCCAGCTAATCCGGCAAAAATTACCATCAGCCAACCGCCTGCGAAATGCGCTAGACCGAAAATAACCGCGGTAATCATCAGCGCGGGAAGGTGGCCTAACCAGCCGCTGAGGCGTTGCTGCAGATAGCCACGAAAGAGCGCTTCTTCTGCCAAAGAAACAAAGAACAGATTAGCCAGTGCAAATTGCCATAGCCACGCGGGCTGATGAAGTTCGATGCGCAAGCCGCCTAGAGCCACGGCGATAAGTAATAAAACGGGCACGCTAATGCCAAGCAAAACCCAATTCCACGCCGGCCGTGGCGCTGCAAGAGGTGCACGGAATAAGGTGGGCAGGGCCAGTAAGAGAATGAAAGGAACCAGCGCTTTGTCGAAGTTGTAGTACATCGAGAACGGTGCGCTGTGTGGACCGGCAATCACTTTGTCGAGAATTTTAGGGTTATTGAAGCCGGGCACCATGTGCAGAAACAGCACGATGGCAGCTAACACGAGTAAGATTTCGCTGTTGAATCCGCCTTTTTGCTGATGTTCCCAGCGATAGCGGGCTAGCCCAGCAAGCACGACAACGGCCATAAAGGCTAAAGCATTAAAATTAAGAATGCCTTGGCTGAACGCCAGCGCGGTAGCAGAGAGAAGTAAAAAAGCGGATAGCTGTCGTTGAAACGAAAGCACGGCTAAGGAAGCGGCTAGAGCACCCCACATAGATATTCCTTTGTGTTTTATATTTAAGCTTGAATGATAACACAGAGAAATTAGTTAACTGCTCTGAGAAGCGGGCTTTAAGACAAGTAAAGCCCTGTAAAAAGAGGCAAAGCAGATGAGCAGGGCGTTATAACCGATCGGTTTGGTAGCGATAGGTATCGCCATCGGGGATAAACGTCAGGCGATGAGTGATGCAATCGGGGGCATCTTCTGCGTGATGAGAAACAAACAGCAACTGGCTATTGCCATCGGTCATCAGAATGTCAATCCAGCGCTTAACCAGTTGGCGGTTAATAGGGTCAAGCCCTTGTAATGGTTCATCTAAAATTAACAATGCGGGATGTTTTACTAACGCACGAGCGATCAGCGCCAAACGCTGTTGCCCCCATGAAAGATCGTGGAAAGGGTGATGACTCAGTGCCTGCATGCCCAGCATTTCCAGCCATTGGTCGGTCAGTTTTTCCTGCCTGTCGGACGTCGCCTGATAAATGCCAATGGAATCTAAAAAACCGGATAAAATGACGTTACGCAGGCTGATGCTAACGCGATATTCCAGATGCAGGTTGCTGCTTACATAGCCGATGTGTTTTTTGATATCCCAAATGGTTTCACCGCTGCCGCGACGACGGCCAAACAATGTGAGATCGTTTCTATATCCCTGCGGGTGATCGCCGGTGATTAAGCTGAGCAGCGTAGATTTACCTGCCCCGTTGGGGCCGACGATCTGCCAATGCTGTTGTGGATCGACCTGCCAATCAAGATGGTTGAGGATGGGGCGATCGTTATAGTGAACACAGCCATTTTTCAGGATGATACGTGGCTGATCGTGGGGTAACCGATCCTGTTGGCGAGGATCTTCAGTTTCAGGCAATCGCATATCCGCAAGGCTTTCACTGTGAGCTAACTGCGCGACTAACGCCTGTGATAAGACATCTAAGCGATTCCCTACGTGGGTGAGTTCGCATTCTGCCAACACGCCAACATGCTCAATAAAATCAGGGATATCATCAAACCGGTTGAGCACTAACACCGTTGTTATTCCCTCAGTGTTTAGCGTTTGCAGCATCTGTGCGAGTTGCGCACGTGAGTTAACGTCTAACCCATCAAAGGGTTCGTCCAACACCAGCAAATCAGGCTGGCTCATCAGCGTTTGGCACAGTAAAGCTTTACGCGTTTCACCAGTCGAAAGGTATTTAAAGCGGCGTTCGAGCAACGGTTCGATACCAAACTGAGCGGCTAATTGTTGGCAGCGTTTTGAATCTTTCACTTCAGACTGAATAATTTCGGCGGTAGTACGGCCGGTATCATCTTCGCCTTCGCTAAGCATGTCGGTGTTATTGCGCTGCCATTCGTCGCTGAGCAGTTTTTGCAATTGCTCAAAAGAGAGGCGGATAGGGTGAGCGAATGCCGATGTTGTTTCGCCGTTAAGCTGTGGTAAGTCCTGCGTGAGCGCCCGCGCCAGCGCTGATTTTCCACTGCCATTTGCACCCACAAACGCCCAGCTTTCGCCAGAATGAAGGGTGAGTTCCGGTAAAAAAAGCGTCCGAGTATCGCCAAGGCGAAAGCGTGCTTGGCTAAAGCTTAATGAGGTCATACGGCATACGGCTCCCTAAAAAGTTTTCAGCTATTAGGGATAATCAGTACGCCATGGGGTGTCAAGGCGAGCAGCGGGAGATTTTACACGAAAGAATGATAACGGTGCGATATCCCTCCGATTAAGGAGGGAGCGCTATTTTATCGGCATCGGTGCTTAAGCCAAGGTGGCTAAAATCACCTGATCGGCGTTGAACTGAGTCGTTACCATTTCACCCAAGCTCAGTTTTAGATGGGCCATGGTTTGATTATCAACGGTAGAACAGAGAGTTACACCGCCGTTTAGCTCTACCAGAACTTCGCTGTTTTCAGCACCCGACTGAATGTGGCTCACGGTGCCGGTTAAGTTGTTATCTGCGGCATGAGCGAGTGCGGTGTCGGTGGTTAATTTCACCCACGGGGCTTTGATTAATACCAGCACTTCTTTACCAGGAGCCAGCGCTAAACGTTCGGCGCTTTGTTCCGTGATGGCGGCACGCAATAAGGTTTTCCCATCGGCGAGCAGTACGCTGATGTGCTGCTGTACCTGCTGGTGGTCGCGTTCGGTAACGGTGCCAAAAAACTGATTACGGGCGCTGGTTTGTAAGGAGAAACGCGCGATCGCCGCCAGCAGGCTATCTAAAGGAAGATCGTCTTGGTTTAGCACGTCGAACGCTTTTTGCTGGATCTGCCCAAGAAGATCGTAAAGGGCAATCAGGCGCTCACCGTAGCGGGTGATTTTGGCGCCGCCGCCGCCTTTACCGCCGGTAGCGCGATCGACCAACGACTCCTCGGAAAGCTGGTTCATCTCATTCACGGCATCCCAAGCGCTTTTATAGCTAATTCCGGCTAGCTTAGCGCCCTGGCTGATAGAACCGGTGTGGCGTACCTGTTTGAGTAATTCAATCCGACGCGGATCGGCAAACAGGCGTTGCTGGAGTTTTAGCGTCAGTAAAATTTCGGCTTGCATAGGGTTCATCCTTCACAGGTTATGCTTTCATTTTCGCTGATAACGCCCCTAAGACGCAAACCGCATATGCGAATAACTTCAGACCGCACGTTTAGGGCGTACAATTTACGCTAAGCTGTTTAATATATGCAGCGAGATTCTGTATTATGAGTCAGTATGAGATAGTGTGGCTGAATAGCTGCAACCAACACTGAGTGAGGCTGTTATGTTGGAATTATTAAAGAGTTTGGTATTTGCTGCAATCATGGTTCCCGTGGTTATGGCTGCCATTCTTGGTTTGATTTATGGCTTGGGAGAGGTGTTTAACATTTTCTCCGGCGTTGGTCATTCTGATGAAAAACGTTCTAATCACTAAAACGTGATATTTTTTACGAAACGCCCAGCGATGATAGCTGGGCGTTTTTGTTTGAGATGCTGCAAACTTTTTCGATAAATCAAACTCACTTCATGTTTACTGATATCGCACCGATATTGTCAGTGACACTGATGTCGCTCACGTCATATAATCAAATACATAACGTATGGGCATCACATCATTTTAATGGGGTCACTGATGAAAGCATGGAATAAGTTGGTTGTAGGTACGGTTTTAGCCGTTGGCGTAAGTCAGGTTGCTATCGCACAAGAAAAAGTTACCGTATTTGCGGCGGCTTCCTTAACTAACGCACTGCAAGATATTGCTGCACAGTATGAAAAAGGAAAAGACGTAAAAGTTGTTTCTTCCTTTGCCTCCTCTTCCACACTTGCGCGCCAAATTGATCAAGGCGCTCCAGCAGATCTCTTCATCTCCGCAGATCAGCAGTGGATGGATTTTGCGATTGATAAAAAAGCGATGGTTGCTGATACCCGTATCACGTTGTTGGGCAACGATTTGGTGTTGGTGGCGGCGAAAGACAGCAAAATCGATAAAGTGAATATCGATAAAAAAACCGATTGGAAAGCATTGTTGAACGGTGGCCGTTTGGCGGTGGGCGATCCTGATCACGTCCCTGCTGGCATTTATGCGAAAGAAGCATTACAGAAATTGGGTGCGTGGGATGAGCTGTCTCCACTCATGGCGCGTGCTAACGATGTACGCGCAGCGCTGGCCTTGGTGGAACGCGATGAAGCACCTTTAGGTATTGTTTACGGCTCTGATGCTGTCGCGAGCAAAAAAGTGAAAGTTGTTGGTATCTTCCCAGCGGATTCACATAAGCCTGTTGAATATCCAATGGCCATTGTGAAAGATAAACAAACGCCAGCGGTAAAAGCATTTTATGACTATCTGCGCACGCCGGAAGCCGCGGCTATCTTCACCCGTTATGGATTTACCCCGCGCTAATGTTTCTGAGTGCATATGAGTGGGAAGCGGTCGTCCTGAGCCTACAGGTGGCAGGAACGGCCGTTATCTTTAGTCTACCCGTCGGTATTTTTACTGCGTGGGTGTTGGTGCGCTGCAATTTCCCCGGCAAGTCTCTGCTTGATAGTATTATCCATCTGCCGCTGGTTTTACCTCCGGTTGTGATTGGTTATTTGCTATTAATCGGCATGGGCCGTAAGGGCGTGATTGGTGCGTGGCTTTATGACTGGTTTGGTTTTAGTTTCAGTTTTAGCTGGCATGGTGCGGCGTTAGCTTCTGCGGTGGTGGCCTTTCCTCTGATGGTTCGTGCCATTCGCCTCGCATTGGCAGCGGTTGATTCCAAGCTGGAGCTGGCTGCGCGCACTCTGGGAGCAAATCCTTGGCGGGTATTTTTCACCATTACGCTGCCGCTCTCGTTTCCCGGCATTTTGGCTGGAACCGTGCTGGCGTTTGCTCGCTCGCTCGGTGAATTTGGCGCAACTATCACCTTTGTGTCCAACATCCCTGGCGAAACCCGAACGATTCCTCTCGCGATGTATACCCTGATTGAAACACCGGGTGCAGAAGCGGATGCCGCTCGTCTGTGTGCCATTGCGATTGTTTTATCTTTGGTTTCATTGCTGCTGTCTGAATGGCTGGCGCGATGGAGCCAGAAGCGGCTGGGGGGCTAAGACGCATGTTAGAACTCGATATCCATCAGCGCCTTGGCGATTTGAATCTCGACGTTAAAGCAACGCTTCCCTCAAAGGGCATTACGGCTATTTTTGGATTATCCGGCGCGGGAAAAACATCGCTTATTAATGTGATCGGGGGGCTAACTCGTCCGCAAAAAGGGTCTGTCGTTCTCAATGGTAGGCCGTTAGTCGACACTTCGCGCCGTATTTGTTTACCGCCGGAAAAGCGCCGCATTGGCTACGTTTTTCAGGATGCGCGTTTGTTTCCTCATTACCGTGTGCGTGGAAATCTGGAATACGGCATGGCTGCGTCGATGCGTCCGCAATTTGACAGCATCGTTAAATTGCTAGGTATTGAAGCCCTGCTGGACCGTTTTCCATTTAGCTTGTCGGGTGGTGAAAAGCAACGCGTTGCAATCGGGCGGGCGTTGTTAACGGCTCCAGAAGTTTTGCTGATGGATGAGCCTTTGGCTTCGTTAGATGTTCCCCGTAAACGTGAGCTTCTGCCGTACCTAGAGCGCTTGGCGCAAGACGTGAATATCCCCATCCTCTATGTCAGCCACAGCATGGATGAAATTTTACGTTTGGCTGAATATGTGTTGTTGCTTGACCAAGGCCAAGTCCGTGCGTTTGGCGAGCTTGAAGAGGTTTGGGCGAGCAGCGCGTTACGTCCTTGGCTGCAAAAAGAAGAGCAGAGCAGCGTGCTCAATGTCAGCGTATTAAAGCACCATGAGCACTATGCCATGACGGCACTATCGCTTGGTGAGCAGCATATTTGGGTGGGTAAACTCGATGCTGCGCCACAGAGCCAGCTGCGCATACGCATTAATGCTGCGGATGTGTCGTTAGTTTTAGAACCTCCCGCAGCGACGAGCATTCGTAATATTTTGGCGGCCACGGTAGTAGAGTGCTTGGATGTTGACCAACAAGTGGAAGTAAAACTAACGGTGGGAGAGGCGATCTTATGGGCGCGCATCACTCCGTGGGCGCGTGATGAACTCAATATTCACGTGGGCCAAAAGCTGTATGCGCAAATTAAAAGTGTGTCGATCAGCCGCTAATATTCACAGATGAGTAAAAATCCACCTCTTGAAGAGGTGGCTTTAAATGGGGCCCCCTAAAAGGGGGCCTTGTTCGTTTTAATCCTGTAATAACGCCATTTGCTGTTCGTATTCTTGGTCTTTCTTATCCTGATGCCT